>Ga0228535_1000040_pt1 | contig 400890 bp, 335 predicted proteins | sample SJ1metagenome_FD_168457 | JGI IMG/M metagenome (GOLD analysis project Ga0228535, IMG submission 168457) | Enriched culture of PCE-dechlorinating microbial communities from Ithaca, New York, USA - SJ1 | ecosystem: Engineered > Modeled > Simulated communities (microbial... > Unclassified... | reverse complement strand
GTAGAGTATGGACGTGGACATGGCTGAGGAACCCCCTTCGTTGTTCGATTGGCGTCAAACAACAGGGTTCTTGCCATGTCCATTCTTTTTTCGCAACCTTGCAGGTACTCATTTCCCGGAAGAGCCATTTCTTTCGCGGCATTCTCCCTCACGCCCAGAATTGCCAGAGCGGGGTTGCCATTGCCGTCGACGTTATTTATTCTGATCATGCTCACGGGGCGAAACTGAGGCCCAAGGCACGGCACCTCTTTGATCCGGGTCTTGGTGACAATGTCATTGGTCAGGACTGAGCTGAAGTAGGAAGCTCCTTGTATCACCCGGAGCAGTGCATACTCGGAGAAACCATTGCCGTTCAGATCGTCAAGAAAAGCGTGCGCGATAGTGCTGGCCCCCGCCCTGATCTGCCCGCCGGTGTCCTCGTAGGCCCACTCGTCGATTCTGCCGGAGAGGTGCTGGGCACTGGTGCCTCCGGTGAAGTGGATCCATCCGTTGTAGTCCTCGCCGGCCCCTCCCCGAAATCTTACTCCGACATAGCCGCTTGCGCCCTCATTGAACGCGCCTGCTCCCCATAGATAGGTGGGGTAGCAGGTCATAGGCCGTGCAATGCGCCGGGCAGAGGAGGAAGGAAGGCAGTCCCATTCGGCTCTCATCAAGAGAGCTGCATCAACATCCAATGTTGGATGAACCACATAGCCCTTCAGGAGCCGTTGTGCCACATTGCCTGTGCCGTCGAAGCGGTTTGCGGCATGCTTTCTGTTGACGACCACACTCGCGACATCAAATGTAGAGCCCGTCCAGGCAAAAGAAAAATCCCCGGTCCCATCGTTGTCCATATCAATAGTCACGGTGTTTTGAGCATCAACAGTAAGAGTTTCTGGAGAATGAAAATAGCGGATGGCCGCTTCCGCCTGAGGGCTCATGGCCAGTACCACCCCGGCGGCCGCGGAGTATGCGGTGAGTCGTTTCGCAAGATGCGTCGCCAATACACCGTCCTCATTCCACTTGGCTTTCTTCATGGCATCACTCCTCGTGTTTCACTCGCTCAAGCGAAAAGGGGCAAGTCGTCGACTCAAGCACTCTTTGCCCCGATGATTTTTTTCAACCGTGGATCCACCGCCGCGGCCATGCGGCCCTCGTCCAGTCCTCCCCCGAGGAAAGCGTTGACTCGTGCCGCCGTGTCCCGAGGTTTTTCGAGACTGTCCCCGTAGGCAATGAAAAGCGTGGGGATGCGGCGCGAGGCGAGCATGTTCCTTATCGCCGAAACCTGGGCGGAGAAGACCTCCCCCAGCCTCCCCCCCGCCAGACCCGCCCCCTCTTTTGACCGGTGCCCCAGCATCCGTTCCTGGGATTGCAGGACCTCTTCCATCTCCCGTTCCATGAAGACCACCCGGTAGTCGAGACCGGGGCTGAGATGCGGGAGCAACTGCGCCACGACTTTCACCGCCTTGCCCCTGGCGCCCGGCAGCCACGATACGTCCCGCTGGAGGTTTTTTGCCGGTTCGAACTCGAAGTAGCCCTTCGGGTTCAGGGCATCCGGCTCCCGCTTGCCGTCGGTCAGGGGCTCCAGGCCTCCGGCTGCGAGCATCTGCATCATCATGGAGGTGCCCGAGCGTGGAAGCCCCGTGACCACCACGACGGTCTCACGCAGGTTCACTTCGCCGAAAGTCGGTGAGACCACCGGCACGGACCATGTGTCAACCTTCGCGGTCACGGGCTCGATTCCCGCCTGCATTCCTTTTGCCTCCGCCGTTGCTTCCCGGGATGTCGCGACCTTCTTTCGCCGAAAGTTCCGGATGCGCCGGGCCGCCTCGCCGGCGAGTGCGTGGTGTATCGCAGCCCGTTCGACATCCTGAAGGCGGTTCTTGTAGATGAGGGAAAGCCGCCGATGAGCCCGGGGGAAGTTCGGGTTTTGCGAGACGGCTACCTTCAGCGCCTCGAGCGCCCTCGGGATGTGCCCCAGCCGGTGCAGGGCGACTCCCAGCAGGAAATGGCTCATGGGGTCGAAGTAAACCCTGCCGATGGCCTCGAGGGCCGCCTGCGCCGCATCCGTGTTGCGCCGCCGGGGAAGATGGCAGAGGGCGAGCCCTCGGTAGGCTTCGGCACAGTCCGGATCGAGCGCCACGGCTTTGCCGAAGGAAAGCTCCGCGTCCTCCCAACGCTTCATGCGCAGGTAGACCGCCCCGAGCTTCGTATGGATCCCGGGCTCCCCGGGAGCGGCGGCTTCGGCCCTCTTGAGGTGGTCGAGCGCAGCTTCCTTTTGTCCTTCGGAAAAGAGGAGCGAGCCCATGAGGTATTCCACGGCATAGGGGTTCCATGAAGACCTCCCCCTGAGCTCCCGCAGCTCCCGCAGTTCCTCCTCGCTCAACTCCTCCGGCTTCTTCTTCGTTCTCTCTTCCGTGAACAGGCGGAGCTTTTCCCGCGAAGCAAGGGCGTCTTCCTCTTTTCGCCGAAACAGGCTCTCCAGCAGCTTCCGGGCATCCGCGAGCCATCCCATGGCCTGGTAGCAGGTGACGAGCTGAATTCCGAACCGGTGTTCCCAGGGCCACCCTTCAACGAGTTCCTCGAGAATCGACACGGCATCGGCATAGCGGCTCGCGTCCATGTAGGAGCGCGCCTGGTTGTAGCGGAGCTCGCGCACCGTCTCGGCGACGGCCTCCCGACGGTCTTCGCTCGGCTTTTCGATGTAGCCCAGGGCCACGAGCTGTTTTATGGCCTCGCTCGCGTCCACCGGGTCGATCTTCAGGTCGGGACCGTGCATGCCCGCGGGGCCGTCGATTTGATCCCAGCTTGGGATGGTCTCGATGCCGGGCCGGTCTTCGAACGCCCCGACCAGGGGTTTCCCGTCCATGTCGAGCCCCACCGGGAGGCCGAAAAGGCTCAGAACGGTGGGGCAGACGTCCAGGATGCCGGCCCCGTAAACCCTTTCATCTTTTTTTATTCCGGGCCCCTTCATGGCAAAGACCCCGTAATGGCGGTGCATCACGGCGGGACCCGCGGGCTCCCGCGGGATATGGCGCGGCCGCAGGTTGTCGCTCTTGAACCCGTGGTCGGAGACAAGAAGCACGGTCGCGTCCTCTCCCGCTTTCTCGACGAGCCGGCCCAGCATGATGTCGTGCAGGATGTAGCCGCTCTCCACCACCTGGCCGTAGAGCTCGAAGTCCCGCTCATCGACCCAGTCCGCGCGCGGGGGGTGATAGCGCATGAAGCCGTGGCAGAAATGGTCGATGCCGTCGAAGTAGACGGCCGTGAAGTCCCAGGGTTCGTGGTGCATCAGGGCCAGCGCGGCGGCCTCTATGCTCAGGCACTCGCTGATGATCTTCGCCAGGCTCTCGAGCCTGTGGTCCCGGTCCTGGTCGATTTCGGAAAACTTCGGAACAAACGGGTGGATGTGCCCGTCGTGGAGTTGCTGAGGATGGAAGCGAAGATTGGCGAGGTTTCGAACCAGCCGCGCGGGGTGTACCGTCCCCGGCACGAGGGGCCATGGCCGATCGAGCGGGCCGACCGCCTTCTGGTACCGGTTGGAAACCATGACCCCGTTGATCGGTTCCGCCGGATGGGAAGGCCACCACCCGATGACATTGCACTTCCTGCCCGTCTGGCTGAGAATATTCCAGATGGCCTTGGTCTTCCGGGACAGGTTCGTGATGGGCCGAATGCCGCCGGTGTGAGGATCCGGCTCGATGAATCCGAGGACCCCGTGTTTGAACGGCCTTTTCCCGGTGGCGATGGACGTCCACAGCATGGGGGAGAGGTCGGGGTATAGGGTTGCGAGATTGCCCATGACCCCTGAATTGATGAAGCGATCCAGGTGGGGCATCTTGCCCGCGTCGAGAAGCGAGCCGATCACCTTCCAGTCGGCGGCGTCCCAGCCGATGAGGAGAACCCTTCTGTCGGGAACCTTGGCCACGGCAAATCCTCTCGCGCTTGCGGAGAGAAAATGCAAACTTATAATTTAGTATATCATACCTGTCAAAGCATCGAAACCACAACTCCTGAAATTCGTGTCCAAGGAGAGCGCTGTATTGGATTGCTTCGGCCCGAGAAATCGATTTGCTCTCGATATACAGGTACATACGGCAAACCGGAGCTTTTACAAAGAAAACAAAAGATGCGGTGAGGCAAAGGAAGAAATTTGATGGTGAGCATATTATTGATACCGACTCGCTTGAGGACTGCACAACACTCGTTCACCAGGCTCTCCGGAGGACGTATCATGCCCTGTCCATACGCCAAATCGATCCTTCAAAGAGATCGATCGTAAGGTTATGTTGGGTAAACGTATGAAAAATTGGGATTATGCCTTCCCTACCCATGGCGTCTGCATCACTCACAAATAATGAAACCATCTTCCTGGGAAAAGCTTCATGCCATTCTGGCAATACTACCATCCTGAACGCGATTTTATATAAAAAGCTCGTAAAGGTGAATTTTTAATTTGAAAAGAACAATTTTTTTCCATATCATACACATCAATGTCATTTCACACTATCCATATCTACTGGCGACCCATATTCTGTGAACCCCCAATGGAATTGGACGTATGCCCGATGGATAAGCCCCTCAAAATCAAAATAATGGACCTGCTCTTGGAACTCGACCGTGGAAAAGGTAGAGCCGTAAGCTCGAAAGCACGGAGTCCAAGCGCTCGCAACACACAAAAGATGCCGTCAGTCTCCAGAAACAAGAGCATCTGGATCGGGGATCTTCATGTTCACAGTAAGCTGGTAATCAAGGTCACTCAGACATCCAATTCCGCCCAACTTCTCAAGGAAATCGACCGCGTCACAGCCTCCCTCCCCGAATCCAAGTGCATCAGGGCGAAAAAGCCCTTGTTACGGAGTCTGCCATGAATCGCGAACCCGCCCCGAGCAAAAGCCTGAAGGCAACGGCTAGTACCGAGCCTTGGATGGGCCTGGAGGCAAATTTCGAAGGATAACTCCCTTACAGCACACGCCGTGAGACTCGATTGGTAAGCCGATGATGCAACAAGATAATTTACCAAAACTCGCACTTGAAAGCCTCTCGCAGAAGATTCCCGTCATCACCCCGGAGGCAGTGGGCTTTTATTCTCAAAACTGCATGGTTTGTTTTGATCATCACGGACACGGAAGCGGCGTTCATCTGGAGGTTGTTTATGGGGCCAGAGTATCGTCCTTTTGTGATGGTCAAGTAAATTCTGTTTTTCCGGGCATTGTTTTTTACAAAAAACAGAAAAATGCTGTTATCACATTGGATTTCAATATGTTGACTGGTTCCGAGCAAGCACCGCCCAGTTCCGAGCAAAGTTCCGAGCAAGCACAAAATGCTCGGAACCAATTTGATGAGAGAATGGATCGTTTGTGGTCCGCTTCCGGCGCCAAGTCTGATGCCCAATTTGCGAAGGTTTTGGGAATAAAACAGCAATCCGTCTCATCGGCCCGCAAGCGAAAACAACTTCCATTTGTATGGGTTGTAGAAATATCCGAAAAGTTCAATGTGTCCAGTGATTGGCTGTTGTATGGAACAGGCCAGATGCTTCGGGGTGATGCGGCGGGGGTATCCCAGGCCGGCGACGAACCTTCGGAAACCCGGCCCGGTTCCAAAGAAAGATCTCGGCGCCCGTTCAACCCCGAAGTTCTTCGTGAAGTGATCGTCGGTGTCGAGATATTCCTCGAAACCCAGAACAAAACGTTTTCCCACGAAAAGAAGGCTGAGTTGATTCTGGTGCTCTATGAGATGTTCATTACTAGTGGAGAAGTTGAACTCGATATGCTCAATAGGTATCTAAGGTTGGTTTGCTGATGGTTGCCGTGGCTGACTTATTGATATCTATAAGAAACTGGCCGAGGTGTATTTTTAATTTGAAAAAAACTATTTTTGTCCCTATCATACCCACCAAGGTTATGTCTCGTTGTTCACCTCTGTTGGCGTCCCGTATTCTGTGTACCTTCGATGGAACTGGACGTACGCGCGATGAAAAAGCCCCTCAGACTGAAAGTAGTGGATCTGCTCTTGGAACTCGACCGTGAAAAAAGTGGAGCCGTAAGCCCGAAAGCCCGAAGTCCAAGCGCTCGCACCACACAAGAGATGCCGTCAGTCTCAAGAAGCAAGAGCATCCGGTTCGGGGATCTTCATGTTCACGGTAATTTGGTCGTCAAGGTCACGCAGACGTCCAATTCCGCCCAACTCCTCAAGGAAATCGACCGCGTCACAGCCTCCCTCCCCGAATCCAAGCGCGCCAGGGCGAGAAAGAATCTCTTGAAGTGCCTCTCCTCTGTCGCATTCATCTGCCACTCATTTATCGGAGTCTCGCCATGAAAAAACTCGCCGTTATCGTTCTATTATGTCTGGCATGTTTGATTTCCGGATGCGCCACCCCTGCGGGCAATCAGGGCGGCCCGGATGGAATGCAGATAATTGAAGGGAAGGTCAACCAGGTTGCCATCGGCATGACGCAAGCCGAGGTGAAGGGCTTGCTTGGCCCTCCATCGCATGGCAAGAACATCATTGTGGCCGGAGGCACCGAAGACATCTGGGGATACAATCTTGACACTCTTTCTGAAAACATCTTGACCTCGGATAGTCAGAAATTTGCCTTGGGATTTCGATCCGGTGCAGCCGGCATCAATCTACGCGCCGTTCTTCTGAAGATCACCTTCACGAATGGCGCGGTGACCAGAATCGAAAAATAGTCCAGATGGAGGCTTCCTGCCGCCCGCGCCGCGAAAAGAATGGAGCATACTAATGAATTACAAAAAGGAAATTATTCCACTTGATTGCTTGCTGCTCGACCTTGAGAATGCTCGACACGGCACCCAGGATGACCAAAGCGCGGTGTTCAAGTGGATGGCCGCTGTGAAGAACAGAGAAAAAGTTATGAAGCTCGCCCAGTCCATCGCAACGCATGGTGTTAGCCCCAGTGAATTGCCCATAGTAATACCCGCAGGTGACGGCGGACGGCGACTCTACATCGCGGTAGAGGGTAATAGGCGCATTGCCATCCTAAAAATACTCCGCGATCCTGAAAAATGTCCCGATGAGCGCGCTCGGAAAAAATTCCGAAAGCTCAGAGAGGAGGCAGGATCATCGCTACCCTCTGAACTTGAATGCGTCATATTTCCAGATCTTCCATCGGCGGCTTATTGGATCGAACTTCGGCATTTAGGCGAGCAAGGCGGAGCTGGGACCGTCAGTTGGGGTGCCAAAGAAGCTGAGTACTTTGCCAGGCGGATCAATCGGCGTGGGCGTTATGAGCCGGCCATGAGGCTTCTGGAATATGCGACAAAGGAAAGAGTGATTACTCAAGAGGAATCGAACCGGATTCCGATTACGAACGTAATGCGGTTAATTAACACCCCAGACGTACGCCGAGAACTCGGTCTGCACCTCAGGAAAGGTGAGTTAAATACCGTTGCAGACCGGGCCTATTTCGAAAAAGCCGTGGGAGATATGCTCAAAGCACTTGCCTCCGGTGACTGGAGCGTATCAAAATTGAAAGGGCTAGAGCAGCGTAAAGATTTTGTTAAGCACATCAAAAAGGAGCAGAATTGGGGTAGCTACGAGATGAAGGATGAGGCTCCAATTCTGTCAGAGCCATCCTCGGCAGAAGGTCGAGAGGCGGGCGGTTCTGGTGGGCCGGACGAGAAAAAAATAGATGAAAAAAAGAAGAGGACCTCCAGGGATTCCTTGCTCCGCAAATCACCGGTCTCATCCGACGTCCGAGTAAAGATCGAAAACAAGAGAGTTCGCTCAATGTTGCGAGAACTGAAAGACATTGAAGTTGATAAATTTACTGAGGCGTCATCGGTTTTAACTAGGGTGTTTATCGAAGCATGCGTCGATCTTTATATGCAGAAGAATAAACTGCCTTTAAAGAAAACTCTGGCAGACAAGGTAAGAGATGTGAGAACGCACATCATGTCTATGAATGTCGACAATAATGATCAAATCAAGAATGATCTAAAAGGCTTGGAGACATTCTGTGGTGATGCAAATAGCATCGGTTCTGCAAATACGTTTAATGCAGTTGTTCATAATCCTAGATTTTCTTTAACTGGGAAAGAAATAAGAATTATTTGGAATAGGCTCGAACCGTGTCTGGAATGGTTTGAGGGGCATATTTAAATATATGTGTCATTTTCATTATTTTATCGTATCTGCAGAATCAGCTTGAGGAGATTATGGCAACTACTTCTACTCCATTAAGATATCCCGGTGGGAAGAGCCGCCTGGCACGATTTTTCAGCTATCTCCTTAGACAGAATAGAATCAGTGACGGCATTTACGTGGAGCCTTTCGCTGGAGGTGCAGGTGCAGCAATTAGTCTCTTGCGAAGGGAATACGTTCGAATCTTGTATCTCAACGACATTGACTGTGGCGTTCATGCATTTTGGCATTCTGTGCTCCACCACACCAAAGACATCTGTCAATTAATAGCAGAGGTTCCTCTAACAATTGAGGAGTGGCATCGACAGCGAGAGGTTATTGCCAGACCTGAAATGGCTTCTCTGCTGAATTTGGGTTTTGCGGTCTTGTTCATGAACCGCACGAATCGGTCTGGAATTCTAAGAGGCGGCGTAATTGGGGGGCAGAATCAAGGTGGAGAATGGAAGATTAACGCTCGCTTCAACCGTGTTGGATTGATCGAAAAAATTCAGAGAATTGCTGGGTATCGACACCGCATTGAACTTTTCTGTATGGATGCGCGCGAATTTCTCACCAATGTTGTATCTACTTGCAGTGACCGGATCTTCGTATATCTTGATCCTCCATACTATCAAAAGGGACAAGCCCTTTATGATAATCATTATGAACATTGCGACCACTTGGCCTTGGCCCAAACGCTGGAGACTCTCGATCATGTCCCCTGGGTAGTCTCATACGACAATGTGCCGCAAATTCGCGAATTCTATGGCCGTCAACCTTATGTTACCTATGATATTGGCTATACTGCCGCGAGTCGCTATGAAGGAAAAGAGATTATGTTTTTTGGACCTGGAGTGGCGCAACCACCATTCGCCGATCCGTTAAGCGTCCAACGTTATGCTTAAGTGTCCATAGGACTCATTGGGTTCTCTGTTCCCAGATTAGCACCGACCTCGCCACCGATCCCTTTTTTCAATTCTTCCCATTCTTAATGCAAATCTACCCCAGCCAAGCCGAAAGTCTCTCATTTTTCAGGTTTCCCTGGTTCGCCTTCATCGGCCACCCATAGTCCCGCACCAGTCCTGCATTCGTCCCATATTCGTCCTGCCGATTTGACGCCCCGCCAAGTTTCTCATTCTTAATGCCCATGCACATCCTTCGAAGTTCAATGGAATGGCGAGGTGACCGAGCAAATGCGAAAGAGCTATGGCGATTTGCTTCGTGCTACAGATAATGCAGCCTGCCGCAACCGCCCCGCGGGCGCGGAAAAAACGAAAGCCCGCTTTTGGCGGGCTTGATCGTTTAGTTTGAGGACTCTGTAAGCCTCTGAAACTATTTTTTTGTCTGGTGGCGAGGCTCAGAATCGAACTGAGGACACGAGGATTTTCAGTCCACTGCTCTACCGACTGAGCTACCTCGCCCCAAACGCGCGGATGTTAACCAAATGTCGATGCCGTGTCAAGAAATTTTTGCCCTGCCCTTGCCGGAATGCGGCGGGTCGGGCGGCACATCTTTCAGGTCTTCGAGAATGTTTTCAAGATCGCTGTCGGAGAGCTCGATCACCAGGCTGTCGTCGGCCGTCCCCGAAGGCTTCGCGGGGACAGCCGGGCTCGGGGCCGCCTGCGGCATATACCGGCCGACATTCCCTTTCCCCGCGCCCGCATCCTCAGCCCTGGCGGCCGGGGCCTGCGCCGGGGACGTCGGCTCCTCGGTCTGCAGGAAGTCCAGATCGAGTGAGAAACCGTCTTCCTTATCCGCACGCGCATCGGAGCGGGAGATCAGATCTTCCATGGAAATCCGCGCCGCGCCCCCGGATGGAGGCGCCGGAGCCTGTTCCGCGCTCGGCTTCGAACCTCCCTGATATTCATCGTCGAACTCGATGTCCGGGAGTGTCGAGTCATAGGGTTCGTCCAAAACAAGCCCCTTCACCTCGGTCTGTTTCGTATCGATCTCCTTGGTCAACGATCCGAGGGTAAAAGGGAGCGCAGGTTTGACGTGCGGAAGACCCAGCTCATCCCGCACAGCAGCCAGGCTCGCGCCGCAGCCCTTGCATTCGGACTGGTAATCGAAGCTTACGAAACCACATTTGCTGCATCTCATGATCTTTTCCTTCCCTGGCGCTCATGCACCCAAATCGCCCCACAACAGTTGGACCGACGACAACACAATGGCCGCCGCCGTCTCCAGACGTAGAATCCTCGGCCCCAGATGGACCGCATGAAAACCATGGCGGGTCAGCAACTCCGCCTCTTCGGAGCTCCATCCCCCTTCCGGCCCGACCGCAACCATCACCTCCGTGCACCCCGCAAATGCGCGATGCAGATCCACGATGCCCTTGCCGTTCCCCCTCTCGAAGGCGAAAATCCGCAGCAGGTTTCCGGAACGCTCCCACTGTTCGATCTTCGCGAGCAGTTCCCGAATGTCCGAGAGAATGACCATCTCGGGCACATTCAGTCTACCGCACTGGCAGACCGCCTCGCGCGCGATTCTCTGCCAGCGTTCCAGCCTTTTTCCCGCCGGCCTGCCCGTCAGACCGTACTGGCTTCTTCGCGATCTGAAAGCGATGAACCGGTTCACACCGATTTCCGTAGCCTGCCTGAGAACCAGGTCCATCCGGTCGGCACGGGAAAAAGCCAACGCCAGTGAAAGATTGAGCGAAGATTCGGCGGGCGGATCGAGCCTGCCGGTAATCCTCACCCGCACCGTTCCCGTTCCCGTTTCCACTATCGCGCCCAGCCAGCCGCCACCAACCCCGTCGATCAGTTCCACTTCTTCTCCGGCTCTGAGACGGAGCACATGCTCGATATGGTGCGCGGCGTCACCGCCGAGATCAATCGTTCCTTCGCCGGGAACGGCTCTTTCCACAAAGAAGCGTCTTCGAGTCATCCCCGGCAATTTCCTCTAAATTCCGAGTAGGTCTCCCAGATACCAGGCGTAAAAGCTGTGGCCGAAGAATATGTAGCCGATCGCTCCGAGCGAGAGAAAAGGGCCGAACGGAATGGCCGTCTTGAGTCCCTCATTGGCGCGGCGCATGGCGATCATGCCGACCGCGGCCCCGATCACCGAAGCCACCAGAATTGTGAACACCACCCCGGCCCAGCCGACGTAGGCGCCGATCATGGCCAGCAGGTAAACGTCACCCCGGCCCAGTCCCTCGTCATGCCGTATCCACTGATATCCCTTCTCGATGAGAAAGAACAGCCCCCCGCCGAGAATGATGCCGACGAGCGACTCCTCCCACGTAACCTGGATCGAAATGAAGGAGAAGCCGAATCCGGCGACCAATCCTCCCAGGGAAAACAAGTCAAAGATCTTGAACGTGTCCAGATCGATGTACGTGATGACGATCAACAGCGAGATGAAGAAGAACTCGATCCCGAACTGCGCGTGCCAGCCGTACCGTCGGAACAGCAACACCGCGAATAAACCGGTCAAGGCTTCCACGAACGGGTAGCGCAAGCCGATCGCTTTGCCGCAGTGCCGGCACTTCCCCCGCAACAACACATAACTCAACAGCGGGATGTTGTCGTAGAACGCAATTTCCCGACGGCAGCCCGGACAGCGCGATCCGGGGTGCACGAGGGATTCGCCGGCCGGGAGGCGGTGGATCACCACGTTGAAGAAGCTCCCCAGGCAACACCCGACGACAAACACCAGCACCTGTTGAATGGTCATCGGAAGGACAACGGGCATCGTCAATCCTTTGCGGCCTTCCCGTCCGCCGCGGCGGGAACGGTTTCCGCATACTTGCAGGACGGATTGACGCAGACCCGTTTCACGCTCCCACCCTTGCCCCCCTTTTCAATCAACGGTCCGATGCCGCATGAAGGGCATTTCTGGGGGACCGGCCGCCCCGAAAAGGCCGTCTTGCATTCCGGATATCTGCTGCAGCCGAAGAAATGCCGGCCGCCTCTGCTGACCCGTTCCACCAACTCCCCCGAGCATCCTTCGCGCGGACACGGGATTCCCGTACCGGGCGCCTTGGTGTTTTTGCACGCCGGATAGCCGCTGCAAGCCAGGAAGCTCCCGAAACGCCCCTTCTTCAGGATCATCGGCCGCCCGCACTTTTCACACGTCTCCCCGGTGGATTCCTCGGCCACCGGCTCGATGTTTCCCTTTTCATCCCGCCTGTAGTCCGACGAGAACCGGCAGTCCGGATAGCCGCTGCAGGCCAGGAACGGCCCGTTGCGACTCCACCGGATGTGCAGCGGCAGGCCGCATTGCGGGCACTGGAGATCGGTCCGGCGTCCGACCGCCTTGAGGTTCACCATGTTGGTCCGCGCGGATTCGAGCGTCTTCGAGAACTGCTCGTAGAATTCCGCCAAAAGGTCGCGATAGGGGTGCTGCCCCTGTTCGATTTCGTCCAGGCTTTTTTCCATTTTGGCGGTAAAATCGACGTCCACCACGCTGGGGAAGTTTTCCACCATCAGGCCGTCGATCAGCCACCCCAATTCGCTGGGGAAGAGGCTCTTCTTACGGACCACGGCATATTCCCGATCCAGGATCGTCGACAGGATCGTGGCATAAGTGCTGGGGCGCCCGATCCCGAGATCTTCGAGCTCCTTGATCAGGGAGGCTTCGGTATACCGCGGCGGAGGCTGGGTGAAATGCTGATCGGCCTTCAGGTCTTCGAGCCTCAGGACCTCCCCTTCCTTCAGCTCGGGCAGCAGCCCCTCGGTCTCCGAATCCTCATCCCCGTTCTCCCGCCCCTCGACATACAGCGTCATGAAGCCCGGAAACTCGACGATCGAGCCGGACGCACGCAAGACGTAGTCCCCGGCCGCGATGTCCACCGAGGTCTGGTCGAGAACGGCAGGCGCCATCTGGCATGCCGTGAAACGTTTCCAGATGAGCGTATAGAGCTTGAGCTGCTCTTTTGTCAGAAAGCCTGCAACGGTTTCCGGGGTCCGATTCACGTCCGTGGGCCGAATCGCCTCGTGCGCTCCCTGGGCGCCCGCTTTGCTCTTGTACGCGGCGGGCTTGGCCGGCAGATAGGCCTTGTCCCAATGTCCGGCGATGTAGTCCCGGACCGCCTGAACAGCATCCGCGGACAGCCGGGTCGAGTCGGTACGCATGTACGTGATCAGGCCGACGGCCCCTTCCTTCCCCAGTTCGAGCCCCTCGTAGAGCCGCTGGGCCACATTCATGGTCTGCCTGGCTGAGAAATGCAGTTTCCTGGCCGCCTCCTGCTGCAACGTGCTGGTGATGAAGGGAGGCGCCGGATGGCGCTTCTTCTTTTTGCGTTCGACCTTGCTCACCCGATAGTCGAGCGGCCGCAGCAGGTCTACCAGCCTGCGGGCTTCCTCTCCCGTGGAAATCGTGCATTTCTTCTTCCCGCAACGGAACAGCTCCGCCTTGAACCGCCGGGACGCGCTCTTCGCGGGCGCATCGGCCGATGCCTGCGTCCCCAGCAAAGCGGTTATGGTCCAGTACTCCCTGGAATCGAAATCCCGGATCTCCTTTTCCCGCGCGCAGATCAGCCGAAGGGCCACCGACTGCACCCTCCCGGCGCTCAACCCTCGCTTCACTTTCTGCCACAGGATCGGGGAAATCATATATCCTACCAGGCGGTCCAGAATGCGCCTGGCCTGCTGGGCTTCGTAAAGCTCCCGGTTCAGCCTGTCGGGCTTGGCAAGAGCTTCCTGTATCGCTTTCCGGGTCAGCTCGTAGAAGAGCACCCGGTATACGGGCTTGTCCGTGGCACCGATTTCTTCGGCGATATGCCACGCAATGGCCTCGCCCTCGCGGTCGGGGTCCGGACCCAGAAAGATCGCCCCCGACTTTGCGGCGGCCTCGTGCAACTCACTGATGACCTTCTTCTTGCCCCGTATTACCTGGTATTCCGGCTGGAAATCCTTTTCCAGATTGATTCCGAGCCTGTTCTTGGGAAGATCCTTAACATGCCCCACAGAGGCTTTTACAATGAAATCTTTTCCAAGGTATCTCCCAAGTGTCTTCGCTTTTGTCGGGGATTCGACAATCAATAATGACTTAGACATTCAACCTATCCTCACTTACTCTTTCGGCAAGTCTGTTTCCAAGTATGAACAAAATATTTCCCGGGCAGTTGCCGTGCAACCCCTTTGAGCTCCAGATTCGACAACACGGCCATGACTTTTCCGACCGGCCATTGTGTCGAGCGGGCAATCTCGTCGATATGCCTCGGATTCCCGTCCAGCTCCCGCAGAGCCTGAAGCTCGTCCGGTTCGAGCCCGGATACCGGCGTTTCCCGTTCGTCGGGCTCGCCGGGCGGCGCAGCGCTCCGTCGAATCAACGGGCGCAACTCCTCCAATACGTCTTCGGCGCCTTCCACCAGCTTCGCTCCCTCTCTGAGCAGCCGGTGAGGTCCGACACTCCGGTAATGATGGGCCATTCCCGGAACCGCAAAAACCTCTCTTCCCTGCTCCAGGGCCAGCCTCGCCGTGATGAGCGATCCGCTCCGATGAGCCGCCTCAACGACCACCACTCCCAGTGACAGGCCACTGATGATCCGATTTCGCTGGGGAAAGTGCCCGGCGACCGGAGGAGTCCCCAGCGGGAATTCGGTGACGAGCGCCCCGGACGCCGCAATCTCGTCCCGCAGGCCGCCCTGCCCGTATGGATAATCGATGTCGAGCCCGCATCCCAACACGGCGACGGTGCGGCCTCCGGCCTTGAGCGCCCCGCGATGGGCCGCGCTGTCGATGCCGACGGCGAACCCGCTCACAATCGTCACGCCATTGAGGGCAAGCTCACCGCTCAGTTTCTCCGTGAAGATCATTCCCATCGGGGATGCCGCCCTCGAACCCACCACGGCAACCGCAACCAGGTCCCTCGGTTGGAGCTCCCCCCGCACAAACAACACGGCAGGCGGATCGGGAATGGCCGAAAGATTGGACGGGTACTCCGGATCGTTCAGCGCCAGAAGCTTGACGCCTTTCCGCTGTAAAGTCTCCCATTCGGTTTCCGGATGGCGAAGAAACTCCTTCCTTTGCAGGGCTGAAATCGCCTTTCCCCGCAGCCCCTCCACCGTTGCAAGTTCCTTCGGCTCCGCGTCGAGCACCGCTCGCGGAGACCCGAAACGATTGATCAGTCGCAATACGGAGCGATTCCCCAGGTCGGGAACAAGCCTCAACGCCAACCAGGCAATCCTGTCACTCTCACCGGGAGATGCTCCATGCGGCGTGTCCATGGCTGACCCTCTTCTCCGGGGCGCTGCTCCTGAAAAGCATTTCTTTGGGCGCTACACCCTCTTGCCTCCCTTATCCACTGAGTGATAAGTACAGATGCTTTGAATAATTGTCAAACCATGATCGGAATTTTCCGGATTTGAATGCCCGCGCGGCATGCAATCCTCAAGAAAAGAGGCGCTCCCATGACGAATACGGCTGCCGGAATGCCGGCGAAGAGCCCTCCCGAGTTGCTCGCTCCGGCCGGCAGCCTGGAAAAATGCCGCATTGCATTCCTCTACGGCGCCGATGCCGTCTATCTTGGAGGCAAGGCGTTCAGCCTCAGGGCCTACGCCCGCAATCTGCACGACGAGGAACTGGCCGCCGCGGTTTTTCTCGCCCACCGGTCGAACCGGAAAGTGTACGTTACGGTGAACGTCTTCGCGCGCGACTCGGACCTCGACCGGTTGCCGCCCTTTCTCGAGTACCTCGAGGGCATCCGGGTCGACGGCCTGATCGTGAGCGACCCCGGGGTTTTGGTCCTGGCCCGCAGGCACGCGCCGGGCACACCCGTTCACCTCAGTACCCAGGCCAACACGATGAACTCGATGAGCGCGCGGTTCTGGCAGGAACAGGGTATCAGGAGGGTGAATCTTGCGCGCGAGCTGACTTTTCGGGAAATCGCGGAAATCCGGCTGCGAACTTCTCTCGAGCTCGAGATGTTCGTCCACGGCGCCATGTGCGTGTCCTATTCGGGAAGATGCCTGCTGAGCGCCTTCCTGTCCGGCCGCAGTGCCAACCGGGGCCTGTGTTCACAACCCTGTCGCTGGTCCTACCGGCTGGTCGAGGAACACAGACCCGGCCAGTACCTGCCCATCCATGAAGACGACTCCGGAACCTTTATTTTCAACTCCAAGGATCTGTGCCTGATCGACGAACTGGGGGACTTGACGGCAATGGGAATCGACGCCTTCAAGATCGAAGGGCGGATGAAAGGGGCGCTCTACCTGGCAAGCGTGATGCGCGCCTACCGCCAGGCACTCGACACCTGCCGCGCCGCCCCCGAAACCTGCGGGGCCGGCGCGAGCCGACGCCTCGACCTGGACCGGGTAAGTCATCGTCCGTATTCGAAAGGGCTTCTGTTCGGGGATTCCATGGGACCGGACGGGAATATCCACGCAACCGCCGACTACGAGCAGACGCACACGCTGGCCGGCCTGGTCCGGCTCGACCCTCGCGAGGCGGACGCTGACGAATTCGACGCCCCCCTGATGAGCGGCAGGGTGTGCGTCGAGGTCAGGAGCAGGCTCGTCCCCGGCATGGACCTGGATTTTCTCTTTCCGGACGGAACCACGGAGACACTTCGATTGAACGGTTTCGAGGATCTTGGAGGCAACCGCCTGGAATGCGCCCACCCGAACACTCGGATTCGAATCCCGGTCCACTTCCCCACGTTTCCGCTGCAGGTCATTCGCACGTCCCTGGGTACTCAGTCCAGGCAGAGTAAGAAATAGATCCCCGGGTAGGTCACTTTCCATGCTTCTCGGATAACGCCGGCGTCATGGGCAATCGCGCTCAAGTCCGCGGCATCGGGCGGGAAGGCATAAAGCCCACCCCCACGTCACCGGACGGGCGCGTCCGACGGCCGCAGGAACGTGATTGCGTGGAAGTCCCGCAGGGCGGGGCTCGCGCCAAAGCGTGAAAAGCTCTACAGTCGCTCTATTTCTTCTTCTTGGAGCTCTTGCCTTTCGACGAAGCGTCTTTTTTCTTCCTGCCGGACTTTTTCTTCTCTTTTTTCGGCGCCAGGGGCTGTTTTTCGACTTCAACCCGCGGCGCCTCGGGAATCGCCCCTGATTCCTCCACCGGCGGCACCTGACAGGAAGGAGGAGCCTCTATGCCCATCGCTTCGGCCTGAGCGGAAGCTTCAGGCATTTCCTCGGACAGCACGCATTCCCTGTGCGCCAGATCCGCCGCGGCGGACACCGTGTCCGCTGATTCGGGAGCGGCCTCGGGGATCGCCGCGGACCCGGCGCCATGTTCCTCGACGGCAGCCGCGACCGGCACCGCGGGCTCGACCTTTTCCGCCACCGGCGCGCCGTGAACGGGCGCCGCGGCAGGTGTCGCCATTACAGCCGCCGGAACCGAAGGTTCGGGAGCCGGAGCCGCCGCCGGGGCCTCCTCCCGCTTTCCAGCAGGTGCCTCCACAGGGCGGCTTTCTTCGGCGGGCGCCGGTCCCTTCTTCTCCGCTTTCGGGACCTCCGGTTTCGCCTTCTTTGCCATTTCGGCCTGTGCCGCGGCGGTTGCCGCCAGCACCTGTTCCTCGGTGAGCTTCGAACACACCCCCAGCGGGCATCCGCCCTGCTCCACGTGTTGGCGGAATTCATCCTGGAAATGCGAAACAGCGCTCAGGAGCCCGCTTCCCAGCTCTGTCGGATCGGCTTTGATCTCGAGTCTCAGCTCATCGAGTATGGTCCGAAGCGCTTCGAGGTCCGCCTTGGTCCCGATGCCTCCCGATATTCGGCGTACTTTCTCCTGGATCCGGACCATCACGGCCGCCACGGCCGGAGACTTGGCGGCCGAGGCCCCCTCCATGTCCGCGAAGGTGCGGGCCACATCCACCATGCAGACACGCTCGTCGATTCCGACCAACATTCCGGAGTCCCTCTCATAGATGATGTCCGGGCGGTAGGAGCGTTCGGGATTGACGGATATCAAAGGGAATAGAATCCGTCCGTTAATGAGCGTTTCGTTCACTATGCCGGGAATGTCCCGGGGATTCACCCTGCAATAGAAGAAGTCACGCTGGGGAAATCCGAGGAACGGGCCATTCCTGCAGTTCCCCCGGCAACCGAATTTCGCACCTCCCACCACGACGCCGACCCGGCGTCGGGCAATTTCCTCCATGAGTGCATCCCGCACCGCACTGCAATGACACGAACACTGGCCCCTGGGAACGCACACGCTCACACAGGCCCTTACCGATCTCGGATCGCAAAAGGGTTTCGCTTCCGGAACCGCGGCCCTCCGAGGCGCCGGCGCCGCATCCCGCGCGAGGGTTTTCGGCTCGCGCGGTATCCACGGTTCGCGCAAGATGTCTCGAATCAATTCCATCCAGAATCCCATAGTCTATTCCTGCCTCCTAGAGGTTGCACCATCAATCCGATCGCAAGCCCGCAACGCCCGCACCGACGGAATCCCGCTCCGGAGGATCGGCTCGCAAGTCCGCGTCGGGCATCCCCGCGCCCTAAGGCAGACTCCGTGCCGCCGCCTCCGTCAGAGCGACGAACTGATCGGGAAACACCCCCAGATAGATCATGAGGACGATCAGCCCGTAACTCAGGGCTCGGGTCCATGTGTCCACCCGGACATCCGGATACGGCCGCTCCGGTTCCAGAAGATAAGCGGCCTTGATCACGATCAGATAATAATACAACGAAATGGTGGCATTGATCATCCCGATAATGACCAGAATCAGGTAACCTTTGCGGAGGGCGGCGGCAAACACCAGGAATTTGCCTGTGAAACCCACCGTGGGTGGGATGCCGGCAAGGCCGAACAAGCCGAGCATCAGGGTCATGGCGAGGAGGGGGGAACGCTTGTGCAGTCCCGCCAGTTCCTTGATCTGCAGGTTCCGTCCGTCATCGGCCACTTTCATGATCACCATGAAGCAGGCGAAGTTCATCACCAGATACGCGGCTGCATAGTAAATCGCACTCGCCACGCCGTGCTCGCTCATGGTCAGAATACCGATCATCATGTACCCGGCGTGCGCAATGCTGGAATAGGCCAGGAGACGTTTCAAATCCTTCTGGATAATGGCCACCAGATTCCCGAAAGTCATGGACAGCACCGCCAGGCCCACCAGGACCTGCGTGAACAGGGGACTCTCTCCCCCGGACAGATTGACGAATCGAATCACCATGGCCGCGGCGGCCATTTTCGAAGCCGTGGCGATGTATGTGGTCACCTGGTTGGCAGCCCCCATGTAAACGTCGGGCGCCCAACTGTGAAACGGAAAGAGTGCCTGTTTGAAGAAGAAACCACACAGAGTCAAAACGAGCCCGATGATGGCGGCGGGTTCCTTGATCAGGGAGGGAAGCGTTTTCACCAGGTCGGGCACGTAGGTGGTATGCGCCACGCCGAAGATGAAGCTGATGCCGAACAGCATGAAGGCGGACGCGGTGACGCCGATCATGAAATACTTGATTCCCGTCTCGACGTATATTTCCGTCTGTTTGCGCATGGGTACAAGAAGGTAGAGCGAGTAGGAGGAGAGTTCGATGGACACGTAGACCGTGAGCAATTCGTTGGCGCTGACTAGCATCATCATGCCGAGCGTGCATACCGTGGTCAGCAGAAAGAATTCGGCATGGTAGCGCGAGTCGATCCCCTGAAGCTCGCTGCAGGAGAAGATCACCCAGAAGGTGCCGAGTGCCAGCAAGACCTTGAACAACTGACTGAAGAGGTCGACCCGGTAGCAGTCGAAAAAGATGAACCCGTTCTGGTTGACCGCCAGGACCGTTGCCAGGAAGCCGCCGCCGGCCAGGATGACCGCCCATCGGTAAAGGACGCCCGACTGCAGCCTTCTGCTCAGCGAACAGGCGAAGAAGACCACCGCCATCAACAGGTAATACAGCTCAGGTATAAAAAGGACCCATTTCATCATTGTCGCTTTTTCCCTTTGTGAGTGCTACAGACTGCCGACAAACGGGATCACCGCACTCTGAATGACGTCCAGCATGAGTTTGGGGAAAATCCCGAAGAAGATGATGATACTCACCAGGATGATCCTGGGCGTGGCCAGAAACAGCGGAACATCCGGGATGTGAGCCCAACGCTCGTTCCTTTCCCCGTAGAACGTCCTTTGCACCACGCGAAGCATGAACAGGGCGCTCACCACCAGGCCGAACACCGCAAGTATGCCGCGGACCGGGTAGGTTTTCACCGCGGACAGAAACACCAGCAGCTCCGCCCAGAAGCTGGCCATGCAGGGAACCCCGATACCGGAGAAGGCCGCCACGATAAAGAAGGCGGAAGCCACGGGCATGGTCCTGGACAAACCGCCCAAATCGGGGATCATCTTGGTGTGCGTCCGATCGTAGATATAGCCGACAGCGGAGAAGAAGAGCGCCGTCATCACGCCGTGGGCAAACATCTGAAAAACGGCCCCGTTGATGCCGTTGACCGTCATGGTGGAAAGCCCCAACCCGACCATGCCCATGTGCGACACGCTCGAATAGCCGATGACATACTTGAGGTCGGTTTGGGCCAGGCCGACGAAGGCACCGTACACGATTCCCACCGTCCCGAGCAGGGCCATGAGATCCGCCCAGTACGCGAGGCCCTCGGGACACAGCGTCATGCCCAGCCGAAGGATCCCGTAGGCTCCCAGCTTCATCAGAACGCCGGCATGGATCATGCTCACCGCCGTGGGAGCCGCCACGTGACCGACCGGAGACCAGGTATGGAGCGGCCAGACGGCGGCGAGAATTCCAAAGCCGATATAGAAGAAGATGAAGGCGAGCTTCTGCGCAAACGGGCTGAAGCCTATTTTCTGGAGTTCGAACAAATCGAACGTGACTCCCCCGGCCTGCGCCCACAGGTACAGGATGCCGGGCAGGATCAGAGCGCTGCCCGCGAGCAGGTAGAGGGTGAGCTTCATGGCGCCGTATTCCTTGCGCGTGCTCCCCCAGATGGCGATCAGGGGGTACATGGGAAAGAGCGAAACGTCATACCAGACGAAAATCCAGAACAGGTCCATGGACATGAAGACGCCGTAGACTCCGGCCACCAGGAGAAAGACCAGGGCGAAAAACTCCTTGACGCGCAGTTCCAGGTCCCACATGGTCCAGACTCCCGTGAAGAGGACCACGGCGGTCAGGAGCAACATCGGCAGGTTGATTCCGTCCACGGCGTTGAAGTAGTAAATGCCCAGGCTTTCCACCCACAGGAAACGCTCGACGAATTGCAGGCCGCCTTTTTGCAGGTCATAGGCCTGGTAGAGCCAGAGGCACAGCACCAATCCCAGCCCTGCGAACCCCAGGCTCACTTGCTTGATCAGTTTGGGACGGTCTGCCGGGATGAACAGGATCACCAGCAAACCGAGCACCGTCGACAGCAGAATCGTCGACAGGATGGGAAAATGGGCCATTTCCAAGGAAGTCATAAGCCAGTCCGTTGCTGTTGATTGTTGGTTCAGTGTGCGAAACAAGCCTTCCTGAAAGGTTCTACACGAGAAACAGGAGAACCACGATACCTACCCCGCCGATCATTACCAGCAGGTTGTACTGCAGCATGCCCGACTGGAGAAAACTGAACAATCGCCCGCCGGTCACCGTAAAGAAACACAGGCCGTCGATGCCCCCGTCGATCACGCGCCGGTCGTTCCGGGTGAAGAGGCTCGTTATCCCGGCGTAAATCCCTCTGTCCAGGAACCGCCGATACAGTCGATCCAAGTACCAGCGTTCCGCAAACAAATCCCACATCCTGGGAAACCGGCCGAGAAAACCTACCTGCGCGGCCTTCTTCCGGCCGAACTCCACCCAGGCCCAGCCAAGCCCGCCCAAAGCCATGCAGACCGCGAACACGAGCAAGACGTAGTGCCCGGCTCCGTGACCCTCATGGGCCGCCTCCCGTGCTCCCTGGGCTGCCCCGTGGGCGGCGGCCGCAAGCCGGCCGGCATTCCCGGTCAGGAAATGCTCGATGGAAGTCTGGAAGAAGCCGAGGAACAGGGTGATGGTCGCCAGGATCATCACGGGTACCGCCATGGCCCAGAAAATCAGCCCGCCGTGCCCGCCCGCGTGCGCCTCATGTTTGTGGTCTTCCGAGTGACCGTGAGGTGTTTCGATTCCACCCCGGGGGAAAAGAATAAAGAAGATCAGCCGGAAGCTGTAATAGGCGGTCATCAGGGCGCCGAGCAGCCCTGCCGCAAGCCAGAGTTTATTGGGATGGGCGGCGAGCACGCCCAGGATGGCCTCCTTGCTGAAAAAACCGGAGAACGGAGGCAGACCGGACAACGCCAGCGCCCCGACGGTCATGCACGCCATCGGGATCACCAACCGTCGCCCTCCGCCCTTTCCGATCAGCCTCATGTCGTTGCTGTGATACTCGTGAATGAAGATGCCGGAACAAAGAAACAGCAGGGCTTTGAAGCCCGCGTGGGTGGTGAGATGAAAGACTCCGGCGAAATACCCGCCGGCAGCCAGAGCCATGACCATGAACCCCAGTTGACTGATGGTGGAATAGGCCCAGACCTGTTTGATATCGTAGGTGACCATGGCCATGGTCGATGAAAGCAGCATCGTTGCCGTACCGATGGCAAGGGCCATGGCCATTGCATCGGGAGATGCCGCGAAAAGCGGAAAAATCCGGCTGAACATATACACGCCTGCGGCCACCATCGTCGCGGAGTGGAGCAGCGCGCTGACCGGAGTGGGACCTTCCATCGCGTCGGGCAACCAGGTGAGGAGCGGGAATTGAGCGCTTTTGCCGATCACGCCCCCAAAGATGAGCAAAGCGGAAACGGTCATGAGCAGTTGCGAGATCTGGTGCGTCCGAGCGGCCTCATTCAGGTCCAGGATCCCGAGGTTGCCAAAGCCGAGCGTCAGAACGATCAAGCCCAGGAAGAATCCGAGATCGCCCAGGCGGGTCATCACGAAAGCCTTCTTGCCGGCCTGGGAGGCGCTTTCCTTGTCGTAGTAAAAGCCGATCAGGAGGTAGGACGCCAACCCGACCAATTCCCAGAAGATGAACAGCTGGAGCATGCCCGGAGCGATCACCATGTTCATCATGGCCCATGCGAACAGGGACTGAAAAGCGTAGTAGCGGCTGTAGCCGGTGTCCCCCGCCATGTACCCGATGGAATAGACCTGCACGAGGAAACTGATGCACGCCACGATGGCGAGCATCAGGAGACTCAGGGGGTCCAACAGGTATCCGAACGGGACGACCAGCGTGTCCGATGAGAGCCATTCGGTCTGATATTGAACGGGTCGGCCTGCCCCATGCAGCTTATAGAGGAGATAAAGCGCCGCGCAGACGGAAACGGTCACCGCGCTGATGGAGATGAAGCTCGAAAGGCGCGGGTTATGGCGCGTAAAGATCAGAATCACCGCCATGGCCAGAAAGGGAAGCGTCGCTCCCATGACTACGGCCAACAATACCGGGTCTTTAAGCAATTCAGTCATAGCACCTATCCCCTCAACTCCTGAGCGCGTTCCACGTTGATCGAATGCATCCTGCGGAACAGGGCAAAGATGATGCTCAGTCCGATGGCCGCTTCGGCGGCGGCCAGCCCCATGACGATCAGGGCGATGATCTGCCCGACCGCGGGTTCGGGCGCCAGGAACCGGTTGAACGCCATGAAATTCAGATTGGCCCCGTTCAACATGAGTTCCAGGGAAATGAGCATTCCGACGAGGTTCCGGCGCTGCAGGATTCCGAGGAGCCCAAGACAGAACAGAACGGCCGCAATCACCAAGTACGTGGTCAGCGTATTCATGAACTCAACCTCCTGCTGAATCCGGCCGTGATGATCGCACCGATGATGGCGATCAGCAGAATCAAGGAAATGACTTCGAAGACGAGGGCGTAACGCGTGAGCAGCAGGTCCCCGATGGCTTCCACCGACCAATCCGTTCCGCGCTCGACCGCCGGCACCCAGTTGGTCTTCAGGACAACGCCCACTATGGCCACCAGGAAGACAACGCTCGTCGCTACCGCCATGGCCACTTTAGGCGCCTCTCTTTTGGGCACCTCGAGGTGCAGCGGGCGGGACAACATGATGGCGAAGACAATGGCGACGCAAATTGCTCCGACGTAAATGAGCAACTGCATGAGCCCCATGAAGAAGCTGCCGAGAGAAAGATAAAGGCCGCCGATCCCGGACAAGGCCAGGATGAGACCGAGGACGTTGTGGAGGATGTTGCGCGGGAAGACCGCGAAAGAGGCTCCCGCCAGAGTCAGGCCGACGACGATCCAGAACCCCGCGTGGGCCACCGCATCCATTCCAGTCAAGACATTCATGATGATCACCTTGCCTCCGGTTAAAGGGACTGGGGCCTGCGCGCCTCGAACCTCTGCATCAGGTCGATGACCCCGTCCCACCTCGATTCCCCCGCCAGCTCGTACTCGGTGGAATACTGCAGCGTACCGGTCGGACAGCTTTCCACGCATATCCCGCACAGGCTGCAGCGCGTAAAGTCGATCACGTAATGCGTCGCGACTTTCGCTCCCTTGGGCTGGGCCTTCGTTCCCTGAACCTTGATCACGTTCGACGGGCACATCCTTTCGCAGGTGCCGCACGCGATGCACTTGTGAGTCCCGGTGTCCGCGAACGACTTCAGCTCGATATGCCCCCGAAAGGCGGGTGAAAGAGTCACCACCTCGCGTGGATACTGCACGGTGACTACCGGACGCAGAAGCCGGCGGAAAGTCACCCGCATCCCCTCCACCAGGCTCCAGCCGCCTTCAAAAATTTCTTTGATATTGCCCATCGTTTCTCATCCCAGATCAGTTCAGATCAATCAGTTTCAGGACCACGGCAGTCACGACCAGGTTCACGAGACTCACCGGAATCAGGAATTTCCAGGAGAAATTCATGAGCTGGTCGAAGCGGATCCTGGGAAAAGTCCAGCGCACCCACATGATCACGAAAATGAGCACGTAGGTCTTGAGCAGGAACCACACCACCCCGGGAAGCCCGAAGTCGAAGCCGAACGGGCCGTGCCACCCGCCGAAGAACAGGCTGGTGGCAACGGCGCTGACAATGAACATGTTCGTGTATTCCGCCAGGAAGAAGAGCCCGAACCGCATCCCGGTGTACTCGGTGTGGAAACCCGCCACGAGCTCGGATTCGGCTTCGGGGATGTCGAATGGTGCGCGGTTGGTCTCCGCGGTCGCGCAAATCAGGTAGAGCAACCCCGCCACGGGTTGCAGGAAAATGAACCAGACACGCCCCTGCGCTGCCACGATTTCCGAGAAACGCATCGAATTCACCATCAGCACGACACTCATGACCGTCAACAACAGGGGAATTTCGTAGGCGACGTTCTGCCCCACCGACCGGACCGCGCCGAGCAGAGCGTACTTGTTGTTGGAAGCCCATCCGCCGGCAAGAATGGCCAACACGGTGAAGGTTGAAAAGGAGAAAATCAGGAGGATGCCGACGTTCATGTCGCGCAGGATCAGCCCGGGTCCGAAGGGAAGCACGAGGAATCCCACCAGGACCGGCATGAAGACCATGACCGGTGCCAGGATGAAGAGCTTCCTGTCCACCGACCTGGGAGTGATCAACTCCTTGCCGACCAGCTTGATGCCGTCCATGATCGTTTGCAGCAGGCCGTGCGGACCGACTTCCATGGGGCCCGGCCTGAGTTGGATGCGCCCGGCCACTTTCCGTTCCAGCCAGACCAGAAACAGGGCATTGAGCTGAGAAAAAGCCAGTATGATCACGAGGCCCACGATCAGCCGCACCCACTCCGTTGCACCTTCATGTCCCATTCTATGTTCCCTCCGGGATGTGAAAACGAGAACCGTGCGCCCGGCACGTTCCCGCCCCTTTCCTCTATCGGTCGATCTCGGGGATCACCAGGTCCACGCTGCCCAGGATCGAGATGGCATCCGCCACCAGAGTCCCGCGCAAAACTTCCGTGAGCACATGGAGATTGCCAAAGCTCGGCACGCGGATATGGCACCGGTACGGGCTGGGAGTGCCGTCGCTCACCAGGTAGTAGGCAGCCTGCCCCCGCGCGCTCTCGAATGCGAAGTAGACCTCCCCTTTGGGCGGCTTTAACCGGGTGGGAACCGAATCGTTCATAAACGGACCGCCCGGCAGTCGATCGAGGGCCTGTTCGATGATCCGCAGGCTCTGCTCCATCTCTTCGAACCGTACCCTGTACCGGTCGAGTGCATCGCCGTCGGAACCGACCGGGATTTCGAAGTCGAACTGGTCGTACACTTCGTAAGGTTCGGCCTTGCGCGTGTCGAACGCAATGCCGCAGGCACGCAGGTTGGGGCCCGTCACTCCGAATTGCCGTGCCTGCTCGGGAGTGATCACCCCTACGCCCCTGGTGCGATGAATGAAAATGATGTTCCTGGTGACCAGATTGTGATAGTCGGGCCACCGGCTGCGCAGCCGCCTGATGAAATCCCTCGCCATGTCCGTGAAGCGGGTGTCGATGTCCCGGTCCACGCCGCCGAACCGGCAGTACGAATAGGTGAGCCGCGAGCCGGTCACCCAGTCGAGGATGTCCAGGATCCGTTCCCGGTCGTCGAAAGCGTACAGAAACGGGGTGAACCCGCCCAGGTCCATGACGTAGGTCCCGAACCAGAGCAGGTGGCTGGCGATCCGGTTGAACTCGGAACAGATCGTGCGGATGAACTGCGCCCGGGGGGGAACCGGAATGCCGGCCAGTTTCTCCACCGCCAGAACATACCCGTGGTTGAAGAGAAACCCGGAAAGGTAATCGACCCGGCTGGTGTTGGGCAGAAATTGCTTGAAAAGTCGGTTTTCCCCCATCTTCTCGTGTCCGCGGTGGCCGTAGCCGATCACCGGATCGGCCTTGACGATGAATTCCCCGTCAAGATCGAGCAAAACCCTGAGCACGCCATGCGTGCTCGGGTGCTGGGGGCCGAGATTGAGGGTGTAAATCTGTTCGGTAACGGGGGCTAGGAAACGTTTAGGCATAGATTTCATCCCGTTTGCGATAGGCGGCTACAATGCCGAAGGTCTTCCTGAGCGGATGGAATTCCGCGTCCTCAGGCAGCAGGAGCGGCCTGAGATCGAAGCTGCCGGCGAACTGGATGCCGAAGAATTCATGGACTTCCCGTTCCAGCCATCCGGCGGAGGCGAAAATCGTGCTGATCGTCGGAGGGGTTTCATCATGGCCGCACAGGACCCGCAGAGAGAAACGGGACCCGGGTTCGTAGCAGTTGAAGTGGTAGACGAGTTCCTTGGTGTCCTTGAAATCGAGGGCGGTGATCGTTTCCAGGTAGAATCCGCCGGCGTTGCAGGCCGCCGCGACCTCCTGAAGCCGTTCCATCGGAACCCTCACGGAAAAAGCGACCCCGGCCCGGTACCCGTCGTCCGCAGAAATCGCCTCACCGCCCAAAATACCACGCAATTCCCCGCAAAAATCGGCTGTCTTGGACATCACTTCCTCGTTCCTCCACGGCGATGAAATCGTCTCAGGTAGTTTCTGTGCTCGCCCCCGGTTATCTTGTCCCCCAAGGCCAAAAACCCCTGAATGAGTGCCTCCGGCCGCGGCGGACATCCGGGAATGAAAATGTCCACCGGTACGATCAGATGGGCGCCGGGAACGATGGCGTACTGCCCTTCGTACTCGAACGGCCCCCCGGAGATGGCACAGTTGCCCATGGCGATGCACCACTTGGGGTTGGGCATCTGATCCCACAGCATCTGAACGGCCGGCCCCATCTTCTTGGAGATCGTTCCCGCCACGATCATCAAATCGGATTGGCGGGGTGAAGGCCGGAAAACACCCGCCCCGAAACGATCCAGGTCAAAACGGGAAGCCCCGGCGGCCATCATCTCGATGGCACAGCACGCCAGGCCGAAAGTCATGGGCCACAGGGAGTTGGCTCTCGCCAGATTGAGGATATCCTCCAGAACGGCGAACTGGATGACCGGCTCTTCCGGTGCTACTCGGTTCTGCTCTTCCACTCGAACACTCCTTTGCGCCAGGCGTAAACGATCGCAAGCGATAAAATGCCTATGAAAATCATCACTTCGATCAGGTCCCGGAGGCCGTACTTGCCGTACACCAGCGCCACCGGAAACAGGTAGAGCACGTCCACGTCGAAGGCCAGGAAGATCAAGGCATAAATGTAGTAGGCGACCGTGAACTGAATCCATGCGCTCCCGATCGTCTCCATCCCGCTTTCATAGGTTTCGTCCCGCCTGGCCCCGCTGCTCCGCCTGACGATCAGCCTGGAAACGATCAACGGAACCACGGCAAATCCGATCCCCGCCAGCAGGTACAGCCCAACAGCCAGAAAATCGATCTTCAATTGCATGGGAAGCATGCCACTCTCCGCAAATACCGTTTGCTCGCCGGAACCCGCCGGTCGGCGAATTCGCATCCTCACTGCTCCGATTGCCGAACCTGGGGGCGCACCCCTTCACGTCGCTCCTCTGCTCGCGACATACCTCAGCGCTCACCCTGACCATCGGAATTCGTCGTTCGAGAAACGGCAATTCAATGTGAGAAAGGTTGGCGAGGCCGGACCTGATGGCCTCATTGACAGGAAACGGGAATTGCCATCTGCAAAGATAAGCTTCGTTTTTCTGAGGCCATGGATATTTCGCATAAAGCCTCACCTGAGTCAAGAGAATTGTGCATTATGGGACCCCAAACAACAGTGCAAAAAAGCATGACATCTAGAGCCCAACCCTAAGCACTCGAAATCAACAAATAAAAGTACAAAGCCCAAAGACGTGTCGAAGGTGGAAAGGCAGACTCATGTGGAGAAGATGAGGCTCACGTGATCAATGCAACGCCTGAAATGATGTCTTCGTGAATATGTTCACATCAACACTTGCCGTGTCCGCGGCATCCGCACAAAACTCGCATAGAAGGAACACTCAGGCACTTCCTCCGCTCCCGCGCGCCCCTTTGCCGCACGTCTTCATGCGCCATGGCCGCATCCCGAGGAAAACTCCTGATGCGACCCCACAATACCCGGCGACGCTTGCACGGTATGTCGAGAACTGCTATTTTGAGATGCTTGCGGCTTCATCGTTGGCCCAAATTACCGGCAATATATGGATCGTAAGGCCGGCTCTCAAGCCCTCCCGGAGGAAAAATTCATGCCGGATCAAAAGAATTTCGGTTTCATCGGCGGCGGAAACATGGGGGAAGCATTGATCAAAGGCCTCCTCCGAGCTTCCCTCTGCGCTGCCGGACACATCCACGTTTTCGACGTCAGTTCTGCCCGCCTGCGGGACCTCGAAAGCACTTACGGGGTCCGATGCCGGACCTCCGCGGCCGAGGTGGCCGATTCCGCCCAAGTGATCTTCCTCGCGGTAAAGCCGCAGCACATGGAACCGGCCCTCGACGGAATCGCCTCCCACCTCTCCCGCGGTCAGCTCATCATTTCCATCGCCGCCGGCATCCCCATCTCCATGATAGCCGGTGCGCTCCCGGAGGGGCAGCCGATCATCCGGGTGATGCCGAACACTCCCGCGCTGGTTTTGCAGGGGGCTTCCGCACTCGCCCGGGGCCGTCACGCCACGGACGAACACTTGGACCTTGCACTGGGCTTGTTTCGATCCGTCGGGATCGCGGTGGAGGTGGAGGAAAAGCTGATGGATGCCGTCACGGGACTGAGCGGCAGCGGTCCCGGGTACGTGCTTCTGATCATCGAGAGCCTGATCGAGGCCGCCGTGCTCCTTGGTCTTCCCCGAGCGGTGGCCCGGGAGCTGGTCCTTCAGACGGTCTCCGGCACGGCGGGTTTGGTGAGGGAAACCGGCAGGCACCCGGCGGAGCTCAAAGACCTCATCACCTCACCGGGCGGCACGACCATTCGCGGCCTGCACGTGCTTGAGGAACGCGGCCTGCGGGGAGCGCTCATGAGCGCCGTAGAGGCCGCCGCCCTGCGATCTTCGGAGTTGGGGAAAAAGTAACCGTGTTCGAGCACCGGCACGAAACCGGCGGGCTCAGGCGTTTTCATCGAACCGCAGCACCGCCCCGCGCGGCCTCCAGGCGGAGCTCCGCTTGCCGGCGGGGGGATCGAAACACTCGATGAAATCTCCGACCCGGACATCGACGAACCCCGTCACCTTGAGTCCCGCCTGCTGTCCCGCTCTCACTTCCCTGACGGGCCTCTTTTCCACCTGCAGGGATTCGATCCGCGATGTGAAGACCGGCCCCATGGCCTTGACGACCCTGAAATTCCGGCCGTGGGTCAGAACGCCCTCCAGCACCTCACAGCCCGCGATGATGCTCCCGCGGCTGCTCTTGAACGTGGCGATCACCTTCGCCCGGCCGAGAATCCGCTCTTCCGGCTCGGTTTGAATCAGGCTGCGGGCCAGCGCTCCGAGGTCTTCCGCCAATGTGTAGACAATGTTGTAGAGCCGGACTTCGACTCCGTGTTCCTTCGTCCACTGCTCCAGGCGGGGGGCAAGCCCGACGTTGAAGCCGGCCACCAGCCTGCTTCCCGTCAATGCCATCAGGATGTCGTTCTTCGTGACGTCCCCGACCCCGGAATGGATGACCTTTATCTCGACCTCCCGTCCCCCGATTTTGCCCAACAGGGTCGTGACGGCCTCAACGGTCCCGAAGGAATCGCATTTCAGCACGATTTCAAGGGTCTCGACGGCCGGCCCCGGCCTTTGAGCTCTACTTCCGATCATTCTCAGCGGACCGGAAGGGAGTCCTCGACGTTTTTTCAGTTTATGAATCATTTTCGCCTCCCTCGAAAGGGACCTTGCCGCTCGTTCCCAAAACCGATCGAAGCCGGCAAAACGTCTGCATCGATCCTTTACGACCTAATAATAAACACTCATTCTCAGGAAGCTACGATCCGCGGGCCGGGAAAGGACAGCATCCGCTTCGACGCGTGCTAAAGTCTCCCCGCCAGCCAGTACAGCAGCATGCCGACCAGGACGGTTCCTCCCGGGGACTTCGTCTTGAAAGCAAAAAGCAGGGTGGGAACGGCCACGATGGATTTCACCTGGAAGAGATCGAGATGTTTCGGAGCACCCGAGGTCAGAAGATCCGGGAAGACCAGCGCACTCATGATGGAAACCGGGATCAGGTCCAGCCACTCCACCAGCCCGCGGGGCAGGACCATTCGCGAGAAGAAGAAGAGCGGCACCCAGCGCAGCAGGTAGGTCACCAGTCCCATGCCGGCAACCAGGAGGAGGTATTCGGTTTCAGGCATGGGTGTCTTTCACTCTCCGCGACGCCTGTCTTTTGAGCACAAACCCGAAGGTGGCCGCAACAAGCGAGGCCGCCATCACGTGGATGTTGCCGGGCAGCAGCACCGCCAGCAGGACGGCGAGCGATCCCGAGATCAGGGCCGTCAGGATGTAGAGGCGCCCTCGCAACTGAAGCATCAGGAGCGAGATGAACATGGCGCTGAGGGCATAGTCGATGCCGAAGCTTCCCTCGGGGATCAATTCTCCGCAGTACCCGCCGAGAATGGTGCTCGAAACCCAGGCCGCATTTGAAACATGGTTGACGGCGAGCGCTTCGCCCGGTGTCCATGAGCCGCTCCTGAAACGGGTTTGATTGACGGCGAAGCTCTCGTCGGTGACTCCGTAAGCGGTCAGCGATATAAACTTCCGGCTGCAGTGCTGCAAATACACCGACAGCGAGGAGCTCATGAGGATATGCCGCAGATTGACGACAAAGGTGGTCAGGACGATCGAGACCGGATCGGTCCCTGCGCTCAGCATGGAAACCGCGATGAATTGGGCGCTCCCGGCAAACACGAGCAGGGACATCGCTCCGATATACAGAGGCTCGATACCGGCTTTCCGGGCCAGCACGCCGAAGGCCAGGCCGATGGGGAAGTAGCCCAGGCAAATGGGCCACGCGGCTTTCATCCCCGCAATGAGTATCTTCCGGAAATCTTTCATGGAGGTGACGAAACCACTGAAAGGCCTCGCGCGGACTACGAGGAGTATTCCATGGTGATATCGACGGCCGGTGCGGAATGGGTCAGCACCCCGCAGCTCACGAAATCCACGCCGGTTTCGGCGATGGCGCGAACGCGCGCGAGCGTGACGCCGCCGGAGGCTTCCAGCAAAGCGCGGCCTGCGTTGATTGCGACGGCGCGCTGGAGCAAATCGAGGGTGAAATTGTCCAGCAGAATGATATCGGCCCCGGCCTGCAAAGCTTCCTCGAGCTGTTCCAGGGTTTCCACCTCCACCTCGATCTTGAGCCCGTGCGGCGCCGAGCGGCGTGCCCTGCGAACCGCCTCGCCCACCCCGCCGACCGCAGCCACATGGTTGTCCTTGATCAGAACCCCGTCAAAGAGACCGAAGCGGTGGTTCGAGCCGCCGCCGTGTCGGACCGCGGCTTTCTCCAGGACACGCCACAGCGGTGTGGTCTTGCGCGTATCCAGCAGGCGACAGGACGTTCCGGTCAGAGTGTTCACCATTCGGCGCGTCAAGGTGGCGACACCCGAAAGCCTCTGCAACAGATTGAGCGCCGTGCGTTCCGCCGTCAGCAGCGAGCGCACGCTGCCTTCCATCCTGAAGAACGGGACATCGACCGGAACCTCTTCCCCGTCGGAAAAAAGGGATTCGACGCGCACCTCCGGATCCACCAGGCGAAATGTTCTCCTGAAAGGATCGGACCCCGAGAGCACCAGGGGTTCGCGCCCGAAGACGACGGCCCGTCCCGTGAGCCCCGCATCGATCGTGCCCTCGGTGGTGACGTCGCCGTGCCCCACGTCCTCGACCAGCGCCATCCGAAGCAGGACATCCAGTTGATCCATGTTACTCCCCCGCGGCGGCGCTCGCCCGCAGTCCGTCGATAAGGGTGGACTGACGGCTGAGTTTTTCGATTTTCTCTCCGAGCCGGCCGCTCTTTTCGCGTTCCTTTTCGATGACTTCCGGTGGAGCTTTCCCCAGAAAGTCTTCGTTGGACAGTTTCATCCGGGTGATGCCGAATTCCTTTTCGAGCTTTGCCAGTTCCTTGCGAAGACGCTTGGATTCGCTCTCGAAGTCCAGGATGTCCTTCAGCACGACGTGAACTTCCACGCCGGGTATAACGGCTCCCGCCGCCTGCGCCGGTTTTTGCATCTCCCCCGCGATTCCGGCCTTCAGCTCCGAGAGGCGGCCCAGGTCGATCACCGTGACTGCATGCGCCTCGAGAAGCTCCTTTGCGGCGCTGTTTTCACACAGGCACACCGCCTCGACCCTGGTGGCCGGCGGGACGTTCATCTCCCCGCGGATATTTCTGATGCCGCTGACCACGCCCATGATGATTTCCATGGCCCGTTCGGCTTCGGAGTCGATCCATTCCGGCCGCACCGCCGGATAGGAGGCTTTCATGATGCTGCCGGGAACTCCGGGCAACTTCTGATAGATTTCCTCGGTCACGAAGGGCATGACCGGGTGCAGGAGCACCAGGATCTGCTCGAGAACCCGAACCGAGATGGACCTCGCCAGCCTCCTGGCGGCTTCGTTCTCCCCGTACAGATCGGGTTTGATCATTTCAAGGTACCAGTCGCAGTACTCCCGCCACAGGAATTGATACAGAACGTTGGCATACTGATTGAAATGATAGTTATCCAGGGCGGAGTCCACTTCGCCGACAACTCGCTGCAGGCGGCTGAGAATCCAGCGGTGCATGAGCTGCAAGGGTTTGGACGGGATTTCTTCCAGGCTTGCTTCTCCCTGGAGGTTCATGAGGAGCAGCCTTGCGGCATTCCATATCTTGTTGACGAAGTGTTTGTACCCTTCGATACGCTCTTCCGAAAGCTTGATGTCGCGCCCCTGCACGGCGAAGGCGGCCAGCGTGAACCGGAACGCATCCGTGCCGTAGCGTTCCATCATCACCAGAGGATCGATGACGTTCCCCTTGGATTTGCTCATCTTCTGGCCCTGCGCGTCCCGAACGAGCGCATGGATGTACACTTCCCGGAACGGCACCTCGTGCATGGTGTGGATGCCCATCATCATCATCCGCGCCACCCAAAAGAACAGAATGTCGAAGGCCGTGACCAGGACTGACGTGGGATAAAACTTGTCGAGCTCGGGAGTCCGGTCCGGCCAGCCCAGAGTGGAAAACGGCCAGAGACCGGAGCTGAACCAAGTGTCCAGCACGTCGGAATCCTGTTCGAGCCGCGTGCCCTTGCACCTTGAACACTCGCGCGGCTCCTCGCGCGCCACGATCAGCTCCCCGCAGTCCCGGCAGTACCAGGCCGGAATGCGGTGTCCCCACCAGATCTGCCTGCTGACGCACCAGTCTTCGAGATTCTCCAGCCAGATGAAATAGTCCTTCTCCCACTTGGCAGGAACGATGGCGGTGCTGCCGTCGCGAACGGCCTCCATGGCGCGGTCGGCAAGGGGCCTCGTGGAAACGAACCACTGCAGGGACTGCATCGGTTCCACGACGCTCTTGCAACGGTAGCAGTGTCCGACCCGGTGATGATAGTTCTCCACCTTGACCAGGAATCCACCGTGTTCCAGTTCCTTGAGGATCTTTCTGCGGCATTCGTACCGGTCCATCCCGGCGTAGGTGCCGGCCTCTTCGGTCATCCGGCCGTCCTCGGCGATGACCTGGACCAGTTGCAGGCCGTGTTTGCGGGCAAGCTCGAAGTCGTTGAAATCATGCGCCGGGGTGACTTTGAGGGCCCCGGTTCCGAATTCACGGTCCACATAAGCATCGGCAATGACGGGGATTTCACGCTTCATGACGGGAAGCAGCATCTTGCGGCCGACATATGCCGCATACCGCGAATCTTCCGGATGGACCGCCACTCCGGTGTCCCCCAGCATGGTTTCCGGCCGCGTCGTCGCAACCACGAGCGCTCCGGTCCCGTCGAGCAGGGGGTATTTGAGATGATAGAGGAAACCGTCGGTTTCCTCACCGTCCACTTCAATGTTGGCCAGGGCGGTCATGCACCGGGGGCACCAGTTGATCATCCGCTTGCCGCGATAGATAAGCCCTTCCTCGTACAGCTTGACGAAAACTTCCCGAACCGCGCGCGAGAGCCCATCATCCATGGTGAACCGCTCCCGCTCCCAATCGCACGATGCCCCCAGCCGTTTCAACTGATTGATGATGATGCCGCCGTACTTCGCTTTCCAAGTCCAAACTCTTTCCTGGAAAGCGTCGCGTCCCAGCTCGTACCGGTTCAACCCTTCGGCCGCGAGCTGGCGTTCGACGACGTTCTGCGTCGCGATCCCGGCATGGTCCGTTCCCGGCAGCCAGAGCACTTCGAATCCCTTCAGCCGTTTATACCGCGAGAGGATATCCTGGAGGGTGTTGTTGAGGGCATGGCCCATGTGAAGTTGCCCGGTTACGTTGGGCGGTGGGATGACGATGCAATAGGGTGGTTTGGAACTTCGTTCGTCCGCGTGAAAATAGCCGTGCTTTTCCCAGAAGTCGTACCAGTAGGATTCCACTTCATCAAACGCGTATGCCTTGGGCAAAATGCCTTCACTCATCGAATCGCTCCATGCCGTCGAACCGCCCGCGGGCACACCTTTCCGAATATGGAGGATGCGCCGGACGGCCGTACTCCATCCTGGCGGGACGCCCCCCCGGAGGCCCGCAGGCCTCGCGGGATCCCAGACGCCCCCTCAAATGGTTTCACCCACAGGGTCTCAGCCGAGTTCCTTTTTCAACCGATCGATCTCCTCCCGCAACACCGCCTCGACGATGCCCGGCAGCCTCGCTTCCACGATCTCGCGAACCGCTTCGAGCAACTTCGACTCAATGCGAGACGCCAGGTCTTCAAGCTGTGCTTCGGATATCGGTTCGGGCGAAACGGTCTTCGGCGCGAGAACCTCGGGTTCGGAAACGACCGGCGCCATGACCTCGACAGTCCCCGGCGGCGGCACGACCGGCTCGGCAACAAGCTCCGGAGACGCGGCCGGGGCGGGCGGGGGAGAGGGAGAAACGGGCGCAACCGCTTCCGCGGCGAGTACCGCCGGAGCGACGGCGGCCGCGGTGACGGCGGCATCGACGAGTTCCGGGGGGTTTTCCACGGCCTCCTCGACAGTGGGCTGCGGTTCCTTTGCGAGCGACCGGCTCATTTCGGCCTCCAGCAACGCGTCGAAGTAGTCGGGTTCCTTCATTCGCACTTCGGGAGGGGGTTCCTCGACCTTCACATCCGGTTCGGGCTCGAGCGCGGGTCCCTTCCGCAGTCCCTCGAGGAGATCGGCGAGCGGATCTACTTCCGGCACGGACGCGCGCGCGGGTCCCTTCCGCTCAAAAGAGGGCTCCTGCACCTTCACTTCGAAAGCAGGCGGGATTTCTACCCTCGGGACGGTGATCTGCGCCGCGGGAGCCTTGGGCTCGTCCACGGACACGGAAGGCGCAGGCCACTGGGTGACTTCCAGCAGAAAAGGTTCTTCCCGCTGTTTCCCGGTCGAGGACGCCACCTCGGGTTCGAGGTCGTCGAAGTTGAGGTCCGCATCCAGATCGATGAGCTCCACGTCGAGATCGAAATCCTCGTCATCCTCCAGGACGCCCGCATCCACCTCGATGATCTCGTCCAGATCGATGATCTCATCCTCGTCATACCGATCCGCGCCGAGTTCGAGGCCTCTCCCCAACGTCCTGTCATGGTCTTCCAACTCGATGGGCCTTCTGCCTTTTTTCATATCGGTTCTCTCGTTTGCGTTTGCATTCACCAACCAGCTGAAAGTATGTAATCTAGCATTAATAATTCACAGATATGAATTCTTTTTATGAACCCGATGCAAGCAACCGATACCATGCTGGAAAATTTCCTGTCAAGACAAAGCTTTGGAACGCGATCCGGCGACTTCGACTCGAATCATCTCAAAGTTTCATCCATGGCTTGGGAAGAAAGATCTTTTTGTACAGGTCGAGAGCGTAACGGTCAGTCATTCCCGCGATATGGTCGTACACCTGCCGCTCCTTGAGCGTGCCGTCGCGCGGCGTGCCGATCTCTTCGCGAAACACCTGATCATCCTTCATCAGTACGTCGAAGAGATCCTCTATGATCTTCCGAACGCGCCTGAATTCTTCCCTGACCTGAGGCAGATCGTAAACGTGCTCGAAAAGGAACTCCCTGAGCTGGTCAACCCGGGCCAGCATCGCCTCGCTCATGCGCACTTCGGCGAGACCGGCTTCCAGGGTCGAGTGAATGACATCCTCGACCATCGCGTGGATGCGCTGAGAATGACGGGCTCCAAGGTGCATCAGGATATCGGGGGGAATGGTATCGGCACTGAGGATTTCAGCCCTCAGGGCGTCGTCCAGGTCATGGTTGAGATAAGCGGTGATGTCCGCAACCCGGACTACCTGCCCTTCCAGCGTTTCCGCCCTGGCTTCCGGGTCGAGCAGGATCGGATCCGCGCGTCCCTTGGAATGTTTGAGGATGCCGTCGCGCACTTCGTGGGTGAGATTGAGCCCCTCCCCGTTTTTCTCGAGGATGTCGACAATGCGCAGACTCTGCTCGTTGTGAAAGAAACCTCCGGGCACGAGATCGTTGAGCACGCTCTCGCCCCCGTGGCCGAACGCCGTGTGGCCCAGGTCGTGTCCGAGCGCGACGGCCTCGATGAGATCTTCGTTCAAGGCCAGCGCCCTGCCGATGGTGCGGGCAATCTGGGAGGTCTCCAGGGTGTGCGTGAGCCGGGTACGGTAGTGGTCTCCCGTCGGAGACAGGAAGACCTGGGTCTTGTGTTTCAGCCTTCTGAAAGCCTTGCAGTGAACGATTCGATCGCGGTCCCGCTGGTAGGCCGTGCGCAGAGTGCATTCCGTCTCGGGTTTGAGCCGTCCTCTGGTTTTCCTGCTGAGCTGCGCACGGGGATCGAGAAACCGTGCTTCACGTTCCTCCAGCTCGTGGCGCAAGACTGCCGACCCGATCCTCTGGGGTGTTTCCTCTTTTGGCATTGACCTGGTCCGATGAATTTCGTTAGATTGCCTTTGCCTGGGAATCCCCGCCTTCTGCCCCGTCATGCAGGGCAGGCCAATCCGCGATTCGGGCCGGGGCCGCCCACGGAACACAAAACCGGCCGGTGGGGAATCCCGGCGGGAAATCGACGACGCCACCATGAAAATGACTCTATACCGGTATTTAATCAAGGAACAAATGGTTCCGCTCGGCGTCTGCCTGATGGGAGTGAGCCTCGTCCTGATCACCGGAAGGCTCTTTCAGTTGCTCAAGGTCCTCTTCACGAGCTCCTTCACCCTGGGCGATCTCATGGCGCTGGTTGCCCTCGCCATGCCCAAGCTCATGCTTTTCGCCCTCCCCATGGCCTCCTTGCTCGGCGTTCTGCTCGCCTTCGTCAGGCTGAACAGCGACAACGAGCTTATCGCTCTGCGCGCGGCCGGGATCGGCTTCCACCAGTTCTTTCCGGCGGTGGTGTCCCTGCTTCTTGGCGTGACCTTGATTTCCTTCGTCAACATGATATTCGTCATCCCGCCGACGGGCAAGGCTTTCGAGGTCAAGCTCAGGAGTATGGCCCGATCGGGTCTCCCTCTTCTGATGAAGGAAGGAACCTTCATCACCGCCATCCCCCAATTGACCTTTTTCTTTCAGTCCGTCAATCCGACCGAACTGTCCGTTCGCGGGATTTTCGTGCAAGACCGGCGGGAGGAAAAAGTGCGCCTTGCCATCGTCGCCGAAAGCGCCCGGATCGTGTATCAGCGCAACTCGAACCATCTGACGTTCAAAATTGCCAACGGCAGCATCACTCGTGTGGCCGATGACATGAAGAACGCCCAGGCGGTGTCTTTCAAAGCTTACGACCTTTCGCTCTCACTCGATGAATTGATCGGTTCCGCACGCGGATCGAAAATGAACAAAAGGGAGATGACTTTGCGGGAGCTCTACCGGGTTATCGTGGAAAAGACGGGCGACATCGGGCATGCCCTCGAATTCCACCAGCGGCTTGCTTTTCCTTCGGGCTGCCTGCTGCTCGGATTGATCGGCGCGCCGCTTGGGGCGGTTTTCCGTCAGCGGGGCCGCATTGCCGGAATAACCATCGGTCTGGTCGTGTTCCTGGCCTACTACGTGATCCTCTCCGCCGGCAAGGGGCTGGGCGAGAATCACCTGGTACACCCTTTCCTTGCCTGCTGGGCTCCAAATCTGCTGTGCATCGCGGCATCTTTCTACCTTTGGCGAAAAATGCGGCTGGAAACTCCCTTCAAGACTTTTCAGCTCCTGCAGGAATGGGCGTCGTCGTGGTATCGGCTCCGCAGAGCCCGCAAGGGAAAGAAAACGTGAGAATCATTCCGCGCTATGTTCTGAGGCATTTTCTGCCCGTATTCATGTTGGCGCTCTTCACTTTCACGAGCCTGTACCTGATCGTGGATTTCTTCGAGAACATGGAGCAGTTCATAGAGAAGCGCGTCCCTGCGGCGGACACCATCGCCTACTTTCTGAACAAGACCCCTTCAGTGGCCGCGCAGGGAATTCCCATGGCCGCCCTGCTCGGAGCACTGATCACTCTGGGCCTGTTGAAACGCAACCGTGAGCTGATCGCCCTCGAGGCCGCCGGGGTCAAGACCGTCACCTATGTCACCCCCATCGTTGCGGCCGCTTTCTTCATTGCCGCCGTCCACCTGGTTTTCGGCGAGACTGTTTCGCGTTCGATGAACCAGGCATCCACGAAAATATGGAACGAGCAGGTCCAGCGCCGCAAAGGCCATTTTTCCTGGGGAGTCGAGAACGTCTGGTATCACGGCCAGAATGTGATCTACCAGGTCCGTTTCTATGACAAGCGGACGCAGACCCTGGAGAAGGTGTCCCTGTTCTTCCTTGACCCCTCGTTTAGACTGGTTCAGCGCCTGGATGCCAGGCGATTCCGCTGGGACGGCGCCAAGTGGCAGGCCGAGCAGGGGCTTTTCCTGAAATTCTCCGAATCCGGCACGGAACAGGAGACATTCGACCAGCGGGCATTCACGCTACAGGAGACTCCCGCGGATTTTTCCGGACTGGAAACGATCCCGGAGGAATTGGACTGGTTGGATCTCTACCGGTACGCTGAAAAAATCCGTCAGGAGGGGTACAATTCGCTGCCCTATGTAATCGAGCTGCACCTGAGGGTCGCTTTTCCCCTGAGCGGGATTGTCCTGGCGATACTCGGCATCATCATCGCCCTGCGGCAGAACATGCACGGAGGGATTGCCCTGGGGGTGGGGATCGGCCTGCTGGTTGGTTCCTCGTATTTTGTCGTGCAGCAGTTGGGGTGTGCGCTGGCCGGCGCGGGGGCACTTCCGCCGGTCGTGGGCGTGTGGGCGGCAAACGTGATCTTTCTGGCAGCCGCCGTCTACCTCTGGATTTCGAACCCGCCCGGCGGCTGAGCGTCGGACCGGGGAACTTCAAAAAAAGAAAACGATGATGGGATGGTTGAATGCGCGATGGAGCATCTTCGCGGGAGCCGTTTGCGGTCGCGGTTTTCGCTCCGCCCCGGAGCCTCCCCCGCAAAGATGTCTTCGGCAGGGATTGTCTTTTCCGTGTCACCCGGCGCCTTCGGACGGCTCACGGTACGCCGGTCGCCATATTCCGTCAGGTCGGCAGGCGTGTCTCCAGCGCCATGGCGATTTTCTGTTTCAACTCCGTGAGGTCGAAGCTCTTCACCACGTAAAAATCGGCGGCGATGGATTTCATGTCTTCCTTGAAGGTATCGTAGGCGGTCGACAGGATCACCGGCAGGTCATAGAAGCGGTTGCGAATGTCCTGCAGCAGGTCCAGGCCGTTGTAATCGACCATCTTGATGTCCAATATCACCAAGTCGGGCTTTTCCTGTTCGATCAATTCGAGCAGCTTGAAACCGCTTTCGGCCGTGATCACCTCGTAACCGACCTCCTTCAACTCCTCCGAATACAACAGCCGAATGTGCTCCTCGTCATCCACGACCAATATTTTGGGCATCATTGAATCTCCTTGTCCGCACGATCATTCCCAGACTTTCACCATGTAGGGTTTATGTTCTTCAAAAATCACGCATTCGTTCTCCACGTACTCCTCCGCCTGCTGCAGGGACATCCGCTCGGTCTTCTTGACAAAGGACAGCACCTTGCCCACATAGAGGGGGAGGAGCGAATCAAGGAGCGTGGAACGCTCGGTCTCGCTGGAACGTCGATAGACGTTGGCCGCGTCAAACAGGACCCTGGCCCAGGTCGGCGTAGGGAAAGAAAAATGCTGGGGTTCCAGGCTCCGGATTTCCTGAAGCTTGGGGAACACCGTCTGATCGTAAATCCGCTGCCATATCCCGCTGTACTTGTCGAACCCTTCCAGGAAACGTTCATGCAGCTTGACAGGCTGTATGTCCACCGGCATCGGCGTTTCGACTTCGTGGGCATCCGTGCCGAAAAGGGCCGCCGGTTTGCTCCATTTCACCTGGCGCCAGAAGTCCGCGTACACGGACATCAGGTCGAAAACCGTGCTCAAAACCTGGTGAAACATCACTCTGAGATGTGCGTACGGGTCCTTGACCCTGTGAATTTTCGGGCACCCCATGAACGACTGACAAATGGGCACGCGGGAGCTGAGGGCAATATTGGTCATCCAGATGTCGATACCGAAATGCCGGACGGCTTCCGTCCAGACAGGCGAATCCAGGAACTTGTCAACCAGTTGCCCCTTGAATCCGAAATCCCCGACATTGGGCTGCCGGATCCGCCGCCCATAAAGGCACCTCAAAAAAGGGTATATGAGTGAGCTCGTAAGCGTGGCCTCGTACTTGTGGCGAACGTAAAGGGGCACGGCGTAACCGGCGCCCCTGACGATGGGCTCCCCGAGATTTCTGATCCAATAGGGAGCGATATTTCGAACATCGGATTCAACTACTACCACCACCGACGCGCTCAGTTCACGGACTTTCTCGAAGAGGTTGCGCAGGTTGTTGCCTTTGCCGCTGGTCCCCGGAGCGGTCGACAGGTAGATGCGGGGGATTTCTCCAGGGGAGGCGAAAAACTGTTCTTTTGTGCCGTCGGTGGAGTGGTTGTCACAGTTCACGATCACGGTGTTCAGAGAACCGAAATACTCCTTCAAACCCTGTTCGGCCACCCGCACGGTATGCCCGATGCTCGCCGCTTCGTTGAACGAAGGGATTCCCACCACAAGATCGGCTTTCGTGATATGCTGCGGATTTTCTTCATAAAATGCCATTCATTTCTCCCCTGTGCTACCTGCCCGCAGCTTTGCCGCCGTTCTTGAGATATCTGAATACATCCGCGTCCGTGCCCAATACGAAAGAGCTGCCGGAACTGTTGAAATCCCTGTAGAGTTCCAGGGACCGATAGAACGAGTAGAATTCAGGATTCCGGTTGAAGGCTTCGGCGTATATCCTGGTTGTCTCGGCGTCCGCCTTCCCGCGGAGTTCCTGCGATTTGCGGTAGGCTTCCGAAGTGATCTTGGCCAGTTCCCGCTCCATTTGCCCGAGAATGGCGGCTCGTTCGCCCTCGCCTTCGGACCGGTACTGAGCCGCAATCCTTTTGCGCTCGGAAATCATGCGGTCAAAAACCTTTTTCTGCACCGATTCCACGTAATTGATCCGCTTGATGCGGATATCGTGCAACTCTATGCCGAACTCGGGCAGCAGCTTCGCGGCATCGGCCACCATTTCCCGGGTGATTTTCTCCCGCCCCTTGACCAGGTGTTCGGAGGCCGTTCCCGAATCCGGGCTTTGAAAATCGGGGATTCCGGCTTCTTTGAGCCGCTGCCAGGCTTCTTCCCAACCTTCGCTCCGAACCAGCTCGATCAGCTCATTGTTCGAGACGTAGTCCCTGACCACGGAATCGAGGATGCCGTCTAGGCGGCTGTGAGCCAGCTGAACCGAACCGACACGTTTGAGGAAAAGGAGCGGATCTTTGATCCGCCATCGGGCAGTGATGTCGACCCAGATGTACTTTTTGTCCCGGGTGGGAATCTGGTTCGGACTGCCGTCCCACTTCATGATCCGCTTCTCGAAATAGTTCGCCGTCTGAATGAAGGGGGTCATGAAGTACAATCCCGCCTTGGTAACGGGTTCCCCCACGGGCGCACCCATTTGCGTGACGACCACCTGCTCCGTCTCGGTCACGATGTAGGCGGAGAAATAAAGAACGACTCCCACAACAACGGCCAGGACGGCCACAACGCTCATTTTGCGTGAAATCACATCAGTTCCCCGGTTTTCGGTCTGTCTCATCGAAGGAGCCTCTACTTTCCAGGTTTCGCGTCGCCTTTGTTTCCCCTGTTCAGGTCGAACAAGGGCAACAGGTTCCGCTGGTTCTCGTCGATGACGTAAAGATGCTCCACCCGCCCCATGAGTTCTCCCATGGCATCCAGGTACATGCGCCGCCTCGTAACGTCCGGGGCTTTTTCGTATTCGGCAAGAATGTTCTGAAAACGCTGGACCTCGCCCTGGCTGCGATTCACCCGCTCCAGGGCGTACCCTTCGGCCTGGGAAATCGCCTGCCGCGCTTCCCCCATGGCCTTCGGAATTTTCTGATTGTAGGCCTGCTGGGCCTCGTTGATCATCCGCTCGCGTTCCTGCTGAGCTTCATTGACCTCGTTGAAGGCGGCCTTCACCATATCCGGCGGATTTGCATTCTGCAACTGCACGGTCACAATCTTGACGCCTGTCTGGTAGGTGTCCAGGATGGCCTGGATCTCGACCTTGGCCATGTCCGCAATGGATGCCCGTCCCACGGTCAGGACGTCGTCCGAGTACCGGTTTCCCACAATGCGGCGCACCACGGACTCCGAAATATCGTCCAGCGTGCCTTCCACGTCGTGCACCCGGAACAGGAAGTCCACCGGGTTCTGTATCTTGTACTGCACCATCCACTGCAGGTTGACCACGTTCAAATCGCCGCTGAGCATCACGGCTTCCTCTTCATACTCCTTTTCCTTGAACGTGGAGCGCACCCCCGGTTTGACGGTGCGATAGCCGTATTCGTGCTGCAGGACTCTCCCCGTGGGCACCTTCCGCACCGTGTCGATGCCGAAAGGCAGTTTTGCGTGCAACCCGGCCTCAGCCGTGTGACTGTATGCTCCGAACCTTTGAATGACGGCGGTTTCCTGGGGCTGGACGATGTAGAAGCTGTTGTAACCGATGAGGATCACCGCTGCGACGAGCACGATAAGGAACACCGGCCCTCCGGTGATGGGAGGGAGCTTGTACCGGTTCTTCAGACGTGCCAGGATCTCCTCGAAATCTTTGAAACTGTCGTGTCCCGGCGTTCTACCGGGCGGATTCTGCCAGACCATCATGTCTCCTTCGGGGCTCCACTGCTTTTCTTCAGCTTGCACCCATGATGTGCGACAGTCGCAAGGCCGTGCGGCGCGCCCGGCATCGGGCGATGGGTCAATCCCTGCCTTTGTGCACCCATTCCATTCCGTAGGCGAAAAAGACCAGCAACGCTGAAATGAGCAGCATGAAGCCCATGGTCGAGCGCGGGAAAAAGAACCGCGTGACCATAAACCCGAACACGAGTCCCATCAGGATTCGCAAAACCAGGACTCTGAGACGCACTTGGGAGAAACGCTCTTTCATTGGCCACTCGTCACGAAAGCGGAAAGGGGGAAAGGCGCTGCCGTTCGCACTCACGGCGCCCTGTGGTCGCAGGGAGCATCCTAATGAGACAACCGTACAATGTCAAGCTCATCCCTCCTTGCCTGGGGCCGTAACATGGCGGCTGTCGGCTTAGTTGTTGCGTTTTTCGTGGCGTCGGAGGTATAAAGATACGTTTGGAGCCGAAATGCTGCGGATGAAGGGCCCGTTGTGAAACTGCTGATGTTCCATGCCCCGGAATTCTGGTTCAAGACCTTTGATAAGGCGATTCCCGACGCTCCGGACTGCGAAGAGGAAAAGTCTTTCCGGCAGGCCGTGGTTATCTTTTACCAAGTCGAAGGAGAAGACGCCGGCAGAGAGGAGAGGATCGTCTCCAAGTGGGTCAAGAACGCCAAATGGATTGCGGGCAAATTCGCAACCAGAACCGTCATTCTCCATTCGTTCAACCACCTTTCCCTGAGCAAGGCGCCGCCGGAGACGGCGCATCGACTGGCCGCGCAGGTCCGGGGGCGCCTGGAGCGCGCGGGCTTCTCCGTATTCGAGACCCCGTTCGGTTATTTGAACGAATGGAAACTCCATGTCTCGGGTGAATCCCTCGGCAAGGTATTCAAAGAGATATGAAAGGGGGCCGATGGAACGGTTTTTGATTGCCTTGGACTGCACGCCCGGTTCTCTGAGGAGTGTTCATTACGTCAATCGAGTATTGCGGGGGGCGGTGGATTCGGGCTTCGTGCTTTTTCACGTTTTGCCCACGGCCTCGCCCAACCTTTTGAAGCGGGCGGAGGTCCAGCGCCTGGAGAGTCTCCAGGAGGAATCCCCACGCCTGCGCGGGTACTTTTGGAAGCGAGAAGACGAGGAGCGGATGGACCGGACTTTCCGGGAGGCTCGAGGACTGCTGATCGAAGGCGGTTTCGCGGAGTCCGGGATCGTTACGCACTTTGCCGTGGAATCCGACGAGATTGCGCAGATCATTTTCGACGCAGCCCAGGAAATGGGGTGTTCCACGGTCGTGGTTGGACGCAGAAGGCTCAGCCGGATGAAGGAACTCCTCCTCGGCAGCGTGTCCAACTCCCTGGTGAAACTGGCGCGCGGAATTTCCGTCTGGGTTGTGGACTATTGAGGGGCCTTATTTCAAAGGAAGGAGCAAACCATGTCGAAGGAGTCTTTTTCAAATATCGCGTTTTGTACGGACTTTTCGGAGAATGCCGACCTGTCCTTCGAGACGGCCAGGGACCTGGCATCCCATTACGGAGCCACGCTCCACATCGTGCACGTCATGGTGAATTTCTCCCTTGCTCCGCCCATTCATGCCACCTACATGCCCATCGAGTACGATCCGAAGTTCGTCGAACAGGTCACTGAAGCCGCCAGGGGGTCGATCCAGGAAAGATATGTGAGCAAGCTCGCCGGAAGTCAAAGGTTCGATGTGCACCTGCTCTCCGGCTACGCTTCCACCGAGATCATCCGCGTTGCGGAAGAGCGGGATATCGACCTTATCGTCATGGGTTCTCACGGCTTGACGGGTCTGGCCCATGTCCTGTTCGGCAGCACCGCCGACCGGGTCGTCCGCCGGGCGCCGTGTTCGGTCCTCACAGTGCGAATGAAAAAGAAAAAGATGCCGGACAAGCCTTGAAACAGTCTTTCGGAAAGGAAACATGGCTTCATGAACATCCTGGTCACCGGCGCCGCGGGTTTTATCGGATACCACCTGGCATATCGGCTTCTCAAAGACGGAAACACCGTAATCGGTCTGGACAATGTCAACGATTACTATGACGTCAACCTGAAGCGGAACCGTTTGAAACGGCTCGCGCCGTTTCAAAGCTTTGCTTTCCTGAAGCTCGACCTGCACGATACGGCGGGCATCGAAGCCATGTTCAGGGAGAATGCCTTCGATGCCGTCGTGCACTTGGCCGCCCAGGCCGGTGTGAGGCATTCGCTGACCCATCCGCATTCCTACGTCGAGAGCAATCTCACCGGCTTCGTGAATATTCTCGAAGGGTGCCGACACCACCGGATCAAGCATCTCGTCTTCGCTTCGTCGAGCTCGGTCTACGGCGCCAACGTCGTCATGCCCCTATCGGTACACCACAACGTCGACCATCCCCTGTCGCTCTACGCCGCCACGAAAAAAGCCAATGAGCTCATGGCACACACTTATGCTCATCTTTTCGGCGTCCCCTGTACCGGGCTGCGCTTCTTCACCGTTTACGGCCCCTGGGGACGACCCGATATGGCCCTGTTTCTCTTCACCCGCGCGATCCTTGCGGGAGAGCCCATCAGGATATTCAACTACGGCAGGATGCGACGCGATTTCACCTATATCGACGACATCATCGAGGGCGTGGTGAGAATGATCCCCGCGCCCCCCTCACCCAACCTGCAATGGGATCGCGAATCATCGGACCCGGCCACGAGCTACGCCCCTTACCGGGTGTACAACATCGGCAACAACCGGCCCGTGGAGCTGATGGAGTACGTGGCGGCCATCGAAAGCTGCCTGGGGAAGGAAGCACAAAAGGAATTCCTGCCGCTCCAGCCGGGGGACGTTCCGGCAACCTGCGCCGACGTCAGCGACCTGGAGCGGGATTTCGGGTTCCGGCCAAGCACCACGATTCAGGAAGGAATCACGCGGTTCATCGAATGGTACAGGGCTTACTATTCGGTGTAACCACGGTTTCCCCCCTCACTTCTTCGGTCGACCCCATCCTTGACGCCACAACACAGAGCCGATCCCGTGCGGCGATCCTTCAGCTCAACGGTATTCGTGAGTTGCTTTGATCGGCTCCCGTCGCCGATATCCGGCATCCCATGCTATTGAGCTGTTTGAGGAATGCCACACGAAACGCCCCGTATCCCCGCGCACTGGTTGCGGTGAGCGGAATTCCTCGGCGCGAACGCCTCTCAGCTTCGCTGTAAGCCCAAACTCTCACCGCCCCCCACCCCGACATCAAGGTATTTTCACCAAACCGTCACGACTGTCAGCGGATTCGGATATTCCCACGTGCCTTCCCATGCATTTGCACGAAAAGCTCTTGGTGAATTCCCTCTGTTCGTGTATATTACGAACTATCGAGAACGATGTCGAAGGTCGAAAAGTCAACATCGATCATCATAAGTCCAAGTTCTTGTAAGGTTTTTTTCAACTCATCGGCTGAATGATACCCTCGAAGACCAGATCGACCCAGACAAACGATATCACGTCAGATCTCTTTCACAATCGATAAGGGCATTTCTATGACGATTAATAATGGTATCGTTGCGAGCGGAATTATCGGAGGAATGACGTTCCTGGTGATTGTTCTGTCTTATGTCGTATGGAAACTCAGGCAGATGCACCGGATGGATAAGATCATGCAACGCCTGCTCCGGTACACGCATGATGCGCCAATTATCATTAAAATGGGCAAATGAGCATGGACGGCGCATTGTTCAATGCACCGTCCATGGCGACCGGCCGTCGATTACTGGCGTTCGAAGCGCCGCGCCCAGCGACGTCTGCCGTCCAGATCGTATTTTATCGTGACGTAGTCGGCCAGTGAGTTGGCCCCATCCGATTCGCCCGTAACATACAGAGCGCCCCCCCGTACAGCCACAGCCGTCGCAAAATCGTGCCCGTTCGTTGCGCCGTTGAACTCTCTTGTCCAGAGGAGACTTCCGTTGGGGTCGTACTTGATGGTGAGATAATTCCCGGAAGCGCCGACGACATCCGATCTGCCCGTGACGTAGACATTTCCATCGGGGTCCAATGCGACGCTGTAGGACATATCGGTATCGCCCGCCGCGCCTTCGTAGCGCCGGACCCAAAGCCGGTTCCCCGCGGAGTCGTATTTTACGGTGAGATAGTCATAACCGTCGGCGCCGGTGGAATAACCCGTGACATGGACATTCCCGCTGCCGTCCACGGCCAGGGCATAGGCCGCATCTCCAAGATCCGAAGCCCCGTTGGCCGTCCTGACCCAAAGCCGGTCGCCGTTGGCGGCGTACTTTATTGTGAAGAAGTCTTTGTATCCGCCCGAGGGGATGATGGAGCCGGTAATGAAGACATTCCCGGAGCCGTCCGCGGCCATCGCCTGCGGGTCGATCAGCCCCGCTTGGATGCGGCTCCAAAGCAGGTTCCCGTCAGAATCGTATTTCAGAGTCAAAAGCCGGTCGTACGGGCCGCTCGACGGTCGGGAGGGACCCGCGACATAAACATTCCCGTCTCCATCCACAGCGAGGACCCGCGCCTCATTGTGCCTTCCCGCAACTCCGCGGTATGGCCTGACCCAGACACGGCTGCCGTCGGTTTTGTATTTCACGGTTGAAATGCATTTCGCCGAGTCCACTTCAACCGAGCCCGTGACAAAGACGTTCCCCGCCTCGTCCACCGCCATGGCCTGAGGATCGTCATTGGTGGGTCGCCCGTAGAACTTGGCCCACACGAGGTGGCCGTCCGGATCGTACTTCACGGTTCCGAAATCGCCCTGGTAGCCCGTATTCCTCACCTGTCCGAAGAGGTAGATATCGCCGGCGGGGCCTACGGCGATCGCTTTGAGCCAATCCCCGGCGGCGTCGGGACCATCGTAGCGCCTCACCCACTGCCGGACCCCTGCGGTGTTGTACTTGACCAAAGTGAAATCCGTCGAACTCCCCAGGAGAGATGATCCGGCAACATAGGAATTCCCTTCGCCGTCAATGGCCAGGACGGGCGTCATGGCGGCCTGAAGCCCGGGCGAACCGATCAGGCCAAGAAGGATTCCAAGAAAGAAGCAGACATATCTTTTTCGTTTCATAGCTCCCCCTCTCCGCTATTCCCCGGATTAAGAACAGATCTTGAGACCTTGCCACACCATGAACATTGGCCGATGTGACGTTTACGTCCGTTTGATGCAGTATATCCGTAAACCACAACAACTTGTCGGAGATATTACAATAACACTGTTCTTATCGCATCACAAATTAACACAAATTTAACTCGAGGGATTCCTTCGCCCGAGGCAGGAAACGAGGGAGGCATGAGCTGGTTCATATTAGTGTGGATTGTCCGGACTCGGTGAGCTGTCGCCCATCGTCCCCTCAACCTGAAGCCGATTGCCTGAGCCGGCCCCGGCACGGGAGGCCCCGCGAAAGGAAAAACCGCGGGAACCGCGTATCGATGACGCGCGCCCGATCGGGAAGATCAGCGGTATCGAGAAATGTGATGGACGCATCCGGGGGGGGGAATCGGATGACGACAATCGAAAACCGATGGTCAAAATTCGATCTTGAACAGCTTGACCCCTTCGAGGCGCTTTTCCTCGCCCCGCGACAGCATGCCGTCTTTTTGACGATCTAGGGAAATATAGACGTCCTCCGAATCGACGTAGCTGTTTTCCGACTTGATGAATTCGTCGTAGCCGATCTTCGCGTCCTTGTCCCCGTCCAGCGTGTCGAACCTCGCTTCAGCCTCCTGGCTGGTGTCCTCCTGCTGCCACTCTTCCCAGGTGATCGCTCCGTCGCCGTCCTTGTCCATGGAACGAAAAGACCTGACCTTCGCGCCCTGCATGACGTCCTCGGTCGGCAACACTTGCACGCGGCTCATGTCCACTTTTTCGATCACGCCTTGCGATGGCGAAGAGCCGCCCATCGAGGAACACCCGGCCAGGAGCAGCACCGCCAGGACGTATGTCACGATTGAGAATATCTGTGCCATACCCAGGTTCTCCCGTGCTTTGGGATTTTGTTTCGAGGTTTTCTCAGCAACTCGGGATTGAGATGAACTGTTTGTTATTATGACTTCAGCGGGCCGGGACTTCAAGTGCAGAATGCCGCCCACGGCGAAACGTGCCTTTCCGCCGCCTCCCCGTATAATTCCAGCCGACGCGGCGTTCTCCCGTAACGACCCGGTGGGCGGCTAAGGGTTCCGCCGGTGCGCCTCATTGGTCAGGGCGACGGCGGGCTGGTCTCGTCGCATGAACACCCGCCGCCATCGTCATCACGGCATACCCCATGACCGTGATTCCCTGCACACGGTTTTGCGCGATTGAAGCACCCTTTTGCCTGGATATTCGGGAAAACCGGCATGAGACAAATGCTCACGAGGAAATGGGGGGCCCTCCCGGGCGAAGGCGTTTTCCGGGACACAGTCGGGTGCCGACTGCACGCGGCGAACCGTGAGAATGTGCCCCGCCAGGGCCTTTTCACGGGAAGACGGGGGCCCGGCGAGACTCTCCCGTCCCAGCCGGCTTGCGCTGTCGCAACCGCCGCATCTTCCGTACAAGCCCGCATCAGATGAACATGTTTCACGGCCGGCTGGGAACAAGCATTCGCGAGGGACTCTTAAAAGGACGATCGCTTCGGCTCACGGATCGAATCCTCAAGCCGGGACCCCGATCTAGAATCGAACGGTGAAAAGCCTGACGCCCTTGAAACCGGTGGTTTCTCCCCTGGACAACAGGCCATCCCGGCTGGTGTCGAGCGATATGTATACGTCGTCGATATCCATGTAGGCGCCGGACGCCTGGAGGAAGTCCTCGTAGGTGACCTTGCCCGTCTTCTTTGTATCCATGGCGTCGAAGTGCTCCCTGGCCTTCGGGCCGGTATCGGCTTTTTGCCATTCCTCCCAGGTGATCTGTCCGTCGGCGTTCCGGTCGATTGCCTTGAAAACCCTCAGCTTCATACCCTGAGAGAATTCATTGCGCGTGACCTGACCGTCCCGGTTCACATCGAGCGTTTCGAAAAGGCCTGCGGTTTGAGCTTGAGATTCCGTGAAGGCACTACCGGAAAGACACAACACTACCAGGACCGAGACCGCAAATCGGTGTACGGATGATCTCATGATTCGGTTCTCCTGCTGCTGGAAGATAGACTGCCCACGTTGTTGCATATCGGGATGCCTGCAAATGCGGAGTTGTATTATGACGGCATGTCGCCGCATCTTCAAGCGAAGAGTGACGTGCTCCGCCGTTCGGCCGCGGGACCGGTTCGGCGCGGGAGTGCGGCAGGCGTCCGCAGACCCATGCGACGACGATGATACGCCTTCGAGCGGGCGGACGATGAAATTGCATTATTGCAAGCTTGACCCGACTTACGGTAATTACTATCGAGACGAGGCTTGGCGGAAAGTCACGGAACGGACGGAGCCGCGGTTGATCCGCGCAGTCCGGGACGAGGACGGTTGCGCGGGAGGGGCCGGACGAATCGATCGAGGAGTGGTCGCTATGATCATGCACGAGGTACTGATCGTCGGAGGCGGGCTGGCGGGGCTCATGGCAGCGATGAACGTCTCGGGGAAAGCCGATGCGGCGGTCTTGAGCAAAGTCTATCCCACCCGCTCGCACAGCGGGGCGGCCCAGGGAGGTTTCAACGCGGTCATGGGCGAAAACGACAGCATTGAGGCCCATGTTTTCGACACTGTGAAAGGGAGTGACTACCTGGGCGACCAGGAGGCCATCGAGGTGCTTTGCTCCGACGGTCCGCGAGTGATCCTCGACCTTGAAAGGATGGGGGTCCCCTGGACTCGAGCGGAAGACGGCCGCATTGCGCAGCGGTCGCTGGGTGGGGCGGGTTTTCCGAGAGCGTGCTTTGCGGCGGACTTTTCCGGCCACGTGGTGCTCCACACGCTCTACGAGCAGGCCCTGAAGCGGGGCGTGAAAACCTACCCGGAATGGCACCTGCTGGAAATCCTGGTCGACAAAGGTCGTGTCTTCGGAGCGGTGGTTTACGACCTTGCCCGCGCAAGACTCGAGGTCATCCGCGCCAAGCGGATTGTACTGGCCACCGGCGGCTATGGCCGTGCCTTCCTCAAAACGACCAACGGGCATGCCAACACGGGGGACGGGATGGCCATCGCGTATCGGGCGGGAGCGGTGCTTTCCGACATGGAGTTCGTGCAGTTTCACCCCACCACCCTGTACGGCACGAATATCCTGATCTCGGAAGCCGCCCGAGGCGAGGGAGGATACCTGCGAAACACATTGGGCGAGCGGTTCATGGTCGAATACGCCCCGGAAAAGATGGAACTGGCCCCCCGGGATGTGGTGGCGCGCGCCATATTCAAAGAAATCAAGGAGGGCCGTGGGTTTGAAGGACATTATGTTCACCTGGATTTGACCCATCTCGGAGAGAAACTGGTTGCGGAGCGCCTGCCTCAGGTCAGAGACCTTGCGATACGATACAGCGGCGTGGACCCGGCCCAAGTGCCCATGCCCATCGAACCCGCCCAGCATTACAGCATGGGAGGAGTGCGAACGGACGTCTGGGGGATGACCGGCCTGGAGGGGCTCATGGCGGCGGGCGAAGTCGCCAACGTGAGCGTTCACGGGGCCAACCGGCTGGGAGGAAACTCGCTTCTTGAAACGGTCGTCTTCGGCGCCAGAGCGGGCAGGAAAGCCGCCGAACTTGCACCCGGGGAGCCATGGCCGGACGTCTCCCCGAACACGGTCAAGGACGCCCTGGATCGCTGGAACCGGCTGTGCCTGGCTCCCCCCGCCCATTTCCGTTCGGACGACGATCAGTTTGCCGTTCGCCGCGAGATGGCGACGATCATGACCAACCAGGTGGGAGTCTTTCGAACCGGCGTAGAGCTCGAAGACGCAGTGGCGCGTTTGGAGCGGCTTCGAAAGCGCTACAGGGACTTGCCGATCCCGGGTGGACCGCAACCGTTCAATTACGGGCTCATGGACTACATCGAAGTGGGTCATCTGCTGGATTTGTCGGAGATCATCGCGCGGGGGGCGCTGGCCCGCCGGGAAAGCCGTGGGGCCCACTACCGTTTGGACTTTCCTCGACGGGACGATCGGAACTGGCTGCACCATACGTTCGCGCGTACTACCGACCGCGGCCCCGAATTCAGTGCAGGCCCCGTTTCCATCACTCGCTTCCAGCCACAGGAGAGAGGCTACTGAGATGGACGTTGTGCTCAAGATATCCCGGTTCGATCCCGGCACGGACACCGCTCCCCGTCTCCAGTGTTTTGTGGTCGGCGTCGAGCCCAACCAGACGGTGCTTGACGCGCTGCTGTGCGCTTGGCGGCAGGACATCGGCCTCTCGTTTCGCCGTTCGTGTCGAAGCGCCATTTGCGGGTCGTGTGCCGTGCGCATCAACGGGCGACCGGCACTGGCCTGCCAGACGTTGATGGAAAAGGCCGTCGCCGAGGGTGAGCCCGTAACCATAGAACCGCTTCCTCATTTCAAGCTCCTCAAAGACCTCGTGGTGGACCTGGAGCCGTTCTTCGAGTCGCTCAAGGCCGTCGTGCCGTGGCTCATCCTTCGGGAAGACTACGATGGCCGCATGTCTCCCGAGGTCGCGCGGCGCCTGGAATATCCCGCGACATGCATTCTGTGCGGGGTGTGCGAGGCGGATTCCGAGACTTCGGAAATCCTTCACCCGGCAGGTCTCGTGAAGGCCTTGCGCCTGGCCCTGGACCCCCGGGATGCCCTCGGCGCGCATCGTATCCGGCTCCTGCAAGTGCCGGTCGAGGTCTTGAGGCTGTTCGTCAGGGAACTCCCCGACAAATGTCCGAAGGGGATCGAAATCACGGAGGACATTTTGAAGAAAGGCATAACGTAGAAAACGGATTCCCGGGAGAATCCGTTTTCACGCCTCGCGCTGTCGTCCGAAACTCGACAATCATGTGGAATTTGAGTCGGTCCGCTCCGCCGGACGTGCGCGTTCCAGTTCCCTTTTTGCCGTGAAACCCGGATGCACGCGGCGGCTTTCACACATGGCGCGTGCTCGGGGCGGGGAAGAACCCTCGCCCCCGTGGAGGGAGTGTTTCAATGGGCAAATCACCCCTGCTGAGTCTGAAACTGGCCGAATTTGTGGAGGGGTTGCATTATGAGGATCTGCCTCGGGAAACGATCCGCATGGCGCGGCTGGCTTTTCTGGACTGGCTGGGATCGGCCCTGCGCGGCAGCCGCGAACAACCCGCTTTGATGGTCCTGTCCGTGTTGAGTGCCCAGGGGGGCACCCCTCAGGCGACTCTGCTTTCCTCGAGGGAGAGAACCTCGGCGCTCAATGCCTCCCTAGGCAATGGTGTTGCTTCGCACATCATGGAGCTCGACGACGTCCATCGCGCCTCCATCGTCCACATTGCGGCATCCGTCATTCCCGCGGCCCTGGCGGGGGCCGAGATGCTCCACGCCGATGGCAGGCGGCTGATCGAAGCCGTTGTGACGGGGTACGAAACGGCGGCCCGGGTCGGTGAAGCCGTCACCCCCGCCCATTACTATTTCTTCCACAACACCGGCACCTGCGGCACTTTCGGCGCCTGCGCCGCGGCCGGCAAGCTTCTCGGACTCGACCATCGGCAGATGGTCTGGGCGCTCGGCAACGCGGGAACCCAGGCCGCGGGACTCTGGGAATTCCTCGTCGACGGGGCCATGTCCAAACACCTGCACCCGGGCAAGGCCGCGCAGAATGGGCTGCTCGCAGCACTGCTCGCCGGGGAGGGGTTCACCGGAGCCTCCGCCATCCTCGAGGGCGACAGAGGGTTCTGCCGGGCCATGGCTTCAGAATTCAACCTCGCCCGCATCACCGACGGTCTCGGCAAGCCGCCATACAAGATCGAAGAGAATTCCTTCAAGATTCATTCGTCCTGCCGGCACACCCATCCCGCCATCGACGTGACGATCGATCTGGCGGCGCGTCACGCCATCGATCCTTCCCTGGTGTCGGGAATCGTCGTTCGCACCTATCGCACCGCCGTGCAGATAACGGAAAACCCCGCTCCCGGGACGATCTATGCCGCCAAATTCAGTCTCCCCTTCTGCGTGGCGCTGGCTCTGGTCCGCGGCTCGTGCGGGATCGAAGATTTCAGCGAAGCCAACCTCCACGATAGGCGGATTCGCGAGCTCATGGGTCGGGTACGGCTCGTCGTGGACGATGACCTGGAGGCAGCCCATCCCGCAAAATGGGCGGTGGCCGTTGAGATCACCACCCGTACGCGGGGAGTGTACTCCGGTCGAACCGATTTCCCCCGCGGAGATCCCGAGAATCCGGCGGATGAGGCGGAGTTGATCGCCAAGTTCCGGCGCATGGCCATCTCCTCCCGGAACGAGCAGACCGTGAACCGCTTGCTTGAAAGCGTCATGAATCTCGAAAACGTCGAGGATTGCGCGCGACTTCCGCTTTAGAACCCGAATCGCGCTCCAAGCGGCTTCGCTCCCGGGCTTGCGCCGCCTTTCCCCTCTTCCGCCCCTCGGCCCCCGCATTCCGGCCGCATTGATCTGCCGGCTTCCCATGCTTACAATAGGGTTAATTCCAATCTGAACGCCAGGCTCCCTGTTGCGTGGATGTGCAAATCCTTTCCGCGATGATACCGAACGAAGAAGCACCGGGATTTTCACCGTCGAGCTGCTGCCGTCGCGCGATGCCGGCTCCGAAGAGACATCCTTTTCTTCGGCGGATGCGGGGTCCTCTGCCGGTGCTGCGGCAATTACTCGAACAGTCGTTCATCGCGCTCGAGAGCTCAAGCGGTCGATGCTCATCGTCGGTTTCCGCACGGAGGGTCTGTGGAATTCGGGTCCCCGGGGAATCACGAGTTTGTCCGCCTGCTGGAGGACAGGGCGACATGAGGTTTTCCGGCGCGGGAGGGAAAGGACAAAGCGAGGGAGCCTCTTCGACGGTGTTCCCGCGAAGAGGCTCCCTCGAGTCGCCGTAGGCTGCCGGACGTGAAGGAAGGAGAAGATGCCATGAAGGATCTCAAAGCCGGAAGCGTGATGACCAAGCCGGTCGTATTTGCGAGAAAAGACACCACGGCAAGGGACATAACCGTCCAACTCCTCAATGGTCTTTACAGTGGAATGCCCATCACGGACGAAGAAGACCAGGTTATCGGCATCGTGACGGAGCTCGACCTGCTGGAGGCCGCGAGCGAGGGCAGGGACCTCGGTGAGCTCACGGCGGAGGAGGTGATGACCAAAGACCCCTTCACCACCGACATCGACACCCCCATCAGCGAAGTGATCAACCTGATGCGGGAATACAACATCATCCGTCTGCCCGTCACCGAGCAGGGCGCTCTGGTGGGAATCGTCTCCCGGTGCGACATCCTCCGAAAGATCATCGATCCGGCTCAGTACGTTTTGTAACAGGCGCATCCCCCTGACGACCCGCCGTTCTCCGGACGCCCTGCGTCTTTGCACCGGAGCGCCGGATTCCGGCCGCGGGCGCCGTCCGTGCCCGGCGCACCGCCTGCGGCCCGCGGGCAATGCCCTGTCGCCCGGTATCGCGCTGTGGAAACACCCTTCGATACGCGCGGCTCGTGCAATACCCGCCCCGCGACGGCAATCCCGTCGATCCGCCGTCGATGCACGCAAAACTTCGAAAGGCGGTTCGTCGCCGCCCGCGATTTGCCCCCTCGCCGCCTCCGACGCCAGCCTTCCTTTCCGGCCGGAATGCGGACCTGCCCGATGTAGTCTGCGGAAAAAACAACTATATTGGTTGAAATTGACAAGAATGTCGTCCACACTGGGCGCCGCCGAACCCATCCGTGCAACCCAGGCGCGTGGCTCGACCCGCAACGGGCCGGAAGCGGCATTGCACTGCACAATCGAAGGTGAGCGTTCGATGAATATCAAACAAGGTTCCCGTGAATCAACTCCCGGATGGCTGGCCTTGATCGGTTTGGCATCCCTGTTGATATGGCCCTGCCCTTCCGCCCACGCCCAGGCCAACAAGCCCCTGGCCGCCAGCCCGCCGCAGGTTCCCGTGAGAATCCTGCTGGCAATACCCGATGAGTTTGCCTCCTTTTCCTATGCAAGCCTGATTCGAGGGCGGGAAACGCGGCATCTTTTCGGCGCGGAGGCCCACGCCGCTTTCAGAAACATGATTGCCCCCGAATTCATGGTGTTCAAGACGAGGCGCGTCAGCAGCCCGGCTGCCGCGACAGCCATGTTGTCCCCCGGCGATCCGAACAACGCGCAAACGCGTGAGTTCGATTACCTGGCGATTCCCAGGTTCGCCCGCGTGAATGTATCAGCCAGGGGGAGGAAGTACGGATTCGACGTGGACATCCTGGTCGACTTCCACGCCACGGACGGCAGGACGATCACAACGATCGAGGGCCACGGGGAATCCACAACCGGCGTTCACTTCTCGATCAGTCCGCAGGAGGCGGGCAACCTGGCCTTGAGGTGCGCGATGGAGGCCCTCAGGGACGCGATCATCGGCCGGAGGGAGCTCTTCGTTCCCAGCCGGGCGCGGGTTGAGCCGCCCCGGGAAGAATCGTCGCGCTCGGGTCCGCAAGCCGGGCGCGGTTCAGCGCCGCTCCCCGTTAAAGTTCTCCTGGCCGTTCCCGACGAGTTCAGTCGGTATGCTCACCAGATCGATCTGGGGGAAGGCGGGATCGAAAACGACATCGGCGGCGAGGCGGAGCGGCAGTTCCGGATCATCCTGTCTCCGGGATTCGAAACACTCGTGATAAGGCCGACAGAGAGTGAATCCGCGGCCATGGAAATGCTTTCCTCCCATAGCCCGGCCAACATCGACGCACGCGGATTCGATTATGTCGCCATACCCCGGTTCACCCGGATCGACTCACGGGTCAGGGGCTCCCATTACATGTTCTCCGCGGAGATACAGTTGCGGTTCTATCCCGTGAGCGGGTTGAGGGAAGTGACCATCAAGGGTCTCGGCAAGTATGACGGAGACCTGGACGGGGGTGCCGCGGAGGAGGCGACCGGCCGCGCGATCAAAACCGCCGTCAAGGCGATCCGGGAAAGCATCGACCAAAGGCACGACCTGTTTCTCCCCTGATATCCGGGTGCGTTCAAGGTTGCACAACTGGGTTCTCAAAGAAGGCCGAGAATTTGAGTTATGCGGTTTCGCTCCACTTCATGTATTACAACTTCGCCAGAATTTATCAGAGCTTGCGAGTTACCCCCGCAATGGAGGCAGGGATTTCAGATCATGCTTGGTCAATGGAGCAAATAGCAAGATCGGCGGATTAAAGGCGATGGATGTTTACTTACACTGTCTCAAATATTCGAAATATTTATCTCTTGTCACCCCAGCCGTTCGCATGAGTCCACGGATTATGTCGTCATCAATTTCACTATAGGTCGGTATCACTATAGGGCGCAAACATCCACTTTTTGTGTAGGCTCGATGGCTGCTTTCTTGTCGCTCAAGAGCAAAACCAGCTTTCTGGAAGATGCATTCCAAAACCTTCCAATGCACTGGCGTTATGCGTGGCGACACCGTCGGGTCTCTTCGAATTGCGAAAGCAGATGCAGGGGGATATCCACATATTCTTGCGCTGCCGATGATTCAGAGGGGACAATATCCTGGCTCTGTGCCACTACAGACTTGAATCCGCACTGTTTCAAGACAGCATCGAGCGTCCCTCGTTCCACGCAGGATCTCAGGAACATGGTGAGGGCTTCAGCGATATTCTTCTTTGCGATCTCTTCGGTTTCGCCTTGGCTGGCCACATCCAATGCACGGCAGGACGCAACATACCACTTCGGTTTTTTAGTGATTTCTATCGGTAGCTTGGCGGTCAATGTGATTTTATATTCCATGGCTTGACTCCTCAATCGAGCCTAAACGGTCCATGGCTCCTGTCCATAGGGCGTCAAGGTGTAAGTCGGTAATTGTTCAAACTAACTGAAATGGGAACTCGCATTTGAATAGCATCCCGGAATCTGGGCCAAGCCACGTACCCAATTACCCTCGTTCGACTCCCCAATAACGGCTCAGATGGCATCAAGATACGCATCAGGACAACCAAGAACACTGCCCGAAATGATTCTTACTTTTTAAAAATAAAATTGCAAGTGGAAATTGGTATCTGCTTGTGAACTATGTCACTTGCTGCCTCCTCTCCAAACCAGACCCGAGGGGCAGGTCGCACTATGTTCATCCATCAAACATAGTGGAACCTGCCTGTGAACGCAATCCCCAAATGGTTGGCTGAACCTATTTGTGACAAGATACACTTTTTCTACAGTGGGAAGAGTATAGGTGAAAAAAGGGTGAAAGTAGAGCGGAAAATTCAAAATGAACCACTATCTGCGCCCGCGCTCGCGAGAGGCTGACGAACCCGTTGGGCGGGCGCGGGCCTACTCCCCCTCGCGGCAAATCATGCTTTCGCCGCCCTGAGCGCAGAATCGCTCGATTTCGAGGACAGGACACCCGGGGGAACCCTCATCCCGCCTGCTCCAGGAACAGATTCCGGGTGTTAAGGACTTCACAGCCGGTGGCGGTGATACGCACCATGTTTTCCAGCCTGACGCCGCCATAGCCGGGGAGATAGATGCCGGGCTCAACGGTGACCACCATGTTTTCTTCGAGTATTGTCCCGTGGAATCTCCGCAAACTCGGCCCCTCATGGACTGCAAGGCCCACCCCGTGACCGAGCCCGTGGCCGAAGTATTCCCCGTATCCGGCCTTCGCGATCAGGTCGCGCGCCACCCGGTCCACCTCCACCGAATCTATTCCTGCCCGCAGTTGGTCCTGCGCGGCCAACTGCGCCTCCCGGACGACCCGGTAGATCTCCGCCAGCTTCGGTTCGGGGTTGCCTGCAATCCAGGTTCTGGTCATGTCGGAACAGTAGTGGCGAAGTTTCGATCCGAGATCGAGGATGAGCGATTCCCCCTTTGCGATTCTGCGTTCGCCGGGAACGGCATGGGGCAGAGCTCCATTCGGTCCTGCCGCCACAATGGGCGGGAATGAGACAGCCTCTCCTCCCCCTTCACGGATGTAGCGCTCGATCCGCCAGGCGATGTCCTTTTCCTTGTGCCCCGGCGCTAATTCGGTCCACACCGCCACCAGGGCGTCCTCCGTCAGGCGCAGGGATGCCTTGATACACTCGATTTCCATGGGCTCCTTGATCACCCGCAGCCGTTCGACCAATCCCTCGAAACCCAGGACGACTGCCGAAGGATTGGCCTTGCGGAGCTGTTCCTCGACATCCTTGTACCTGCTCCAGGTCAGGTATGAGCTTTCCACTCCAAGGCGCTCCGGGCGAATTTCGGGAAGAAGCTCCGCAAGCACCTGGGAAAGTCCCTGTGTGTATATCCGCACCGGAAAACCCGGTGCTTCTTTCCTGGCCGCCTCCTCGTATCGTGGATCGGTCAGCAGGTATTGGCGGTCAGGGGTAATCAGAAGGAAACCCGAGCTTTCGGTCAGATGCATGTCATCCGCCTCGTATCCGCTCAGGTAGTAGCGATTTTCCGGGTTGGCGACGAGAAAGGCGTCCAGACCTTCCTCCCCGCACAGCTTCCGGAACCGTTCCAATCTCACATCGAACATGCTTTCGCTCATGATCCGCTCCTGTTGCCGGCACCACCGCCCATTGACCGAAAAATCCGTCCGCTACAGCCCCGTGCCCTCAAGGTGTCTCACGGACGGACACTTAATATAATCCTCCGGACAACTTTCCGCGAGCGCCGTAATTGCGAAATCACAACCCGCAGTTTGAGCGGGTGAAGCGGCTCCCGCATGCATTCTCCCAGCTTACGCCCGACGCGCTCACGGGGCGCAACAGCTTGCGTTCGCACTTCACCATAAAAGGGGTAAAAACCCTCTGAAAAATAGTTTGGCATTTTGTTTCAAGGTGTTATGCTTCAACACTCTTGCCCGGACATTTGAGAGGAGTGTGCCTCATGTATGCCAGAATGCTGGTCCTGCGTTTTCCCAAGGACATTGTTGACAAACCCATCATCACCTACCTGGTGCGTGACTATAACTTGACCTTCAATATTCTGAAGGCGCAGATATACCCCCGCAAGGAGGGCATGCTGGTGCTTGAACTGCGGGGAAGCAAACGGGACTACGACAAGGGAATCAAGTTCCTGAAGCAGGTCGGAGTCGTAATCGAACCGGTCGCTCAGGGAATCCGGCGCGATGACGACAGGTGCTACCAGTGCGGCGCCTGCACGGCGGTTTGTCCCACGGGCGCGCTTCACATCAAGCGACCGGAGATGGCGGTACTCTTCGAATCCGAACGGTGCAGCGCTTGTGAGCTCTGCGTGAAAACCTGCCCGGCCCGAGCCATGATCGTGACGTTCGACAAGACCCTGGCGCTATAGCCTCCGCGGCATCGGATCGATCCCCGCAGATCGTTGAGTCGGGGAGGGTCAAACCTCTCCGCCGCGGCGCTCTGAGCGTCGGGTCCGACACCTGCTCCGCGATGCGATCGGCCTGGAGACCGTACCTTCCGGCTTATTCACTATCGATGCAGAAATGGAACGATCATTGCGCGTTGCAGTTGCCATAAGCGGCGGGGTGGACAGCCTCCGGGCCGCAATTCTCCTCAAGGAACAGGGAAATGACGTTTTCGGCGTTCACATGAGACATGTGCCGCCGTCCAGGACGGGACGGTGGTGTGCCGAGGCGATGATCCGCGAGAAGGAAGCATTTCTTTGCGAACTGGGCCTGCGATTCGGGTTCCCCATCACCGTCGTCGATTTGAGGGACGCGTTCGAATCCCATGTCATCGAACCCTTCATGGAGGCCTACCTTCTGGGACAAACCCCAAATCCCTGCATATTCTGCAATCCCGCCGTGAAGTTCGGTTTTCTTATGGAGAAGGCTCGCGCCCTGGGAGCGGAGCGTTTCGCCACCGGGCACTACGCGAGAGTGAGCCCGCCCGGTCCGATCTCCCGGAGATTTCGTCTGCTCCGAGGCTCCGATTTATCCAAGGACCAATCCTATTTTCTCTACGGTTTGAGCCAGGATCAACTGGCCTCGACCCTTTTTCCCCTTGGCCCCGCCCGGAAACGCGACGTCTCCGCCTGGGCCGGGCAACTGGAAATTGCGTCGCTGTTCCCGGGCGAAAGCCAGGAAATCTGCTTCGTTCCCGCGGGAAAATATCATGAATTCCTGGCAGAGCGCCTCGACACCCTCCATGCGCCGGCGGAAGGCCCCATTCTCGACCTGGAAGGCCGGGAACTGGGCCGGCACAAGGGAATTTTCGCTTACACGATCGGACAGCGACGCGGCCTGGGAATCGCCTCCTCGGCTCCCCTGTACGTGGTCGGCCTGGAACCCGCCGCCAATGCGGTCCGCGTCGGCCGGGTCGGCGATCTCGACCGGGATCGGCTGGAGGTTGGCCGCGTCAACTGGGTCTCCATACCAGGTCCGAACGGGCCCGTCCGCTGCAGGGTACGCATCCGCAATCAACATGCACCGGCCGCCGCGGTGGTGACTCCCGTCGGTGAGCGCTCAGCCTCCGTCCGCTTCGAAGCCCCACAGCGGGCCGTGACACCTGGGCAGTCCGCCGTTTTCTACGACGGTGACGTCGTCCTCGGCGGAGGCACCATATCGAAATGAACGGGAGCCGGCTTTGATGTCGAAAAAAATGGCCGTGGAGACTCTGGGCTGCAAAGTGAACCAGTACGAGTCTTCCGTAATGATGGAATCCTTGAAGCAGGCAAACTGGCAGCCGGTTTCATTCAAAGGCGCGGCCGACCTATACGTCGTCCACAGTTGCGCGGTGACTTCCAGGGCCGCGTTCCAGACGCGGCAACTGCTCCGCCGCGCACGGCGACTGAATCCCTGGGCATTGATCGCCGTGGTGGGTTGCGATGCGCAACTCGACCACGACCGGTTGGCAGCCGGAGAGTTGGCCACGCACATCCTGGGCACGGCGGAAAAGTTCGACATCGGGCGATGGATCGAGGTATCCGCAAGCTTTGCCGCGCCGTGTTGCGCCGTGAATGGTGTGAACGACATCCCGCGTTTGAGCGCTCAGGCGGTTTCGTGCATGCACACCGGACGCAGCCGTGCTTATCTGAAGGTTCAAGACGGCTGCAACGCGTACTGCTCCTATTGCGTGGTCCCGTACACGCGCGGCCGCAGCCGCAGCCTGCCGGCCGACGAAGTTCTTTCCCAGTTGCGCCGGTTCGTCGAGGCAGGATATCGGGAGGCCATCCTCACCGGGATCCATCTTGGCCAGTGGGGAAAAGACCTGACACCGGCCCAGGATCTGGACGGCCTGCTCGATCGCATCGGGAATTCCGACTCGCCGCCCCGGATCCGCCTCAGTTCCCTCGAACCCCTGGAGTGGAGTGACGGTCTCCTGCGCAGGATTTCCACCGTCCCCTGGATTTGCCCTCACTTCCACATTCCATTGCAGAGTGGAGACGACGATGTTCTGGCCGCCATGCATCGCCCCTACACGGCACTGCAATACGCGAATCTCATCCGGGAGCTCCGCATGTTGTTCCCCGAGGCCGCCCTGGGTGCCGATGTGCTGGTGGGCTTCCCGGGGGAGACGCAACGCCGGTTCTTGAACACGCTCCACCTGGTTGAGGAGCTCCCCCTCACCTACCTGCACGTATTCCCCTTCTCACCCCGCCCGGGTACACCCGCCGCGGACATGCCCGGCAGAATTCCGGGTGACGAGATGAAAAAGAGAGCCCGGCTGCTGCAGGACGTCGGCACAAGAAAGCGAAGGCAATTCAGAGAGCGGTTCCTCGGGCGAAGCGTAGAGGTACTCGTGGAATCGGCTGCGTCCCGTGCCGGCTGGCTGAGGGGTACGACCGCGAATTATTTGCAGGTTTTGTTCCCGGCAGGTGCACCCGTGCTTCCCGGCTCCATTGTCCGGGTGCAGATCGTTCGATCCGGGGACCGCGAGCTGATCGCAGCGGCCCCGGCAGGCGGGTGAGCGGCTCCTGGTATTGCGCCGCTATCCCTGCGTGAAGAGAAGCAGCGGCACGGTCCGAGGATCGGGAGGATCGGGGGAGGTGAAACCCGACATGTCTTCCCGGAAGGCGACGAGGACAGAGTCGAGGTATTCGAGGACGCCTCTCTGGAGGTCATTGTCCGGAAGAACCGTTTGCGCCCATTGGACAATCACCTTCCGGAGGGTCTCCGGCCGGGCGAGGCCAAACAGAACCGGCCATCGTTCCAACGGAATGAGGTCGAGCCTCCACTGGCCATCGAGAACGGCGCGCGAGGCCGACGTCAGGATCATCGATCCGAGAGTCACTTCGGCAAGGCTTCCTATCTGGCCGCCGCACCAAAGTTTGCGATCCAGCAGGTCTGGATCGGGCATCAGTGCGGCGTACAACCGCCCGATCCGGGAAACGCTTTCAACAAAACGGCCCGCCTCCAACAGGTCGCTTTCGCGACGGAAAAAGTCCTCACCGCTCCGGGCTCCCGCCGTTGAGGCCGGTCTCAACAGCTTCGGTGTCCTGCCAATCAGCAGTTCGGCCCGTTCCAGCCATTCCCGATCCAGGCACCTGATCCCCTCCGGCCACCGGGACAACCATCCGCCCCGGAGCAACTCCAGGAGACGGTTCCGCAGGTTGCCGATCTCCGTCTGGGCCAGACGAAAGAGCTGCTCGAGATAAATGTTTTCGACTGCGCTGACGGCAACGGCAAGGTCTCCGTGGCTGAGAAGCTCGAGACCCAGATTGACGGAGGCCACCGTCTTTTCCACCGCCCGCCTCAGCATTTCAGGTTCTCCGGGCGGGAGCCGGTCGGCGACGATCACTTTGTTGGCCAGCGATGCCAGCTCCATCTGAACCAGATCGAGCGACGACTGCCGACGCACTTCCTGCAGCGCGCGATCCAGCAGGTCACCCTCGGGAATCAGGGCCAGAGCGAAAGCCGGCGGGCGGAATTCCTCAGAAGGCGATTCGAAAGGCTGCTTGTCCGCTTTGATTTCCCGCAGGCCAATGCTGCGGTAGACTTCCAATGCATCGTAGAAGTCGGGGATGGCCTGGTCTTCCATCCGGCCGCGGTGAAACCGGTAGGCGTCCTCTTCCGTTTCCGGGTCCAGAGCCCAGATCGCGGCGTTCATGAGCTCCCGGTAAAAGCCGGGATGCGCTTCGAAGAGGAGACTCAGCATACGGTTGATCAGATCTTCGTACTGCGGGTAGAGGGGTTCCCAGAAATACACGTCATCGATGGTGTTGCGCGGGAGTTGCTCTCTTGCCTCGACGGGATCCGTGTCGTCGGGCATCAACTGCACCCGGATCCATTTCTTGAAAAGGATCACCAACAGCTCAAAATCGACCTTGTAAAGCCATTCCAGGAGATTGCGCTCATTGGCCTTCTCGACGCGTTCCAGCCACTCGATGGCTCTGGCGACCTTCACCCGGTCCGCCTCCCACCATTCCAGATCGAACAGATGGATCAGTTGTTCGACATTGGCCATGGACAGAAGCGGCAGTGCATCGTCGGGGCCGATCTCCATGACCGAAAAATAGTAATCCCGCACTTCCATTGCGGCCACCACGGAAGCCGCATCGCTGCGTTGCAGGATCAGCTCCAGCCTCTTTTTGGCCGGAACCTTCATCAGCTCCCCGGCAAGGTCCCGCGGGGACGGCTTTTCCAGTCGTTTTTCTTCAAGATCCAGACTCTGAGCCATCTGATCTCCGGAACGTTCTCTGTTGGGACATTCGCGCTATTCCAGCAACGAGCAGTATAGTCGAGTCTACCCCGGTGGGCAAGCGGCACCCCAGCCGTCATCCTGGCCGGGAGCGGCTCCGCCCGAAGTCGGCCTTCGCGGCGCGGGCCGCCGGCATGTCTTTCGGAGAAGCCCGGAGAACAACGGGCACCTCGAGAGGGAATCTCCTGGCGAATTTCTCCATTAAATATTGGGAATCAAGGGTCTTTTCACGGCCGCTGCCGCTGCATTCCGCTTGCGTCGCCCGATGCGAGAGTTTATAAATAAAGTCGGTATCGGATTCAACGCATATTCTTGACTTACGGCGGGTATTGACGGGAGATATCGCATGTTGCTCATCGAGGACCTGCAGGTTGAACTTGCAGGCCAGGTCATTCTCAAGCACATCGACCTGGAAATCAAATGGGGAGAGACGCACGTGCTCTTCGGCCCGAACGGTTCGGGCAAGACGTCCCTGCTGATGACCATTATGGGCTATCCGCAGTACAAGGTGATCGGCGGCAGGATCCTGTTCAAAGGCGTGGACATCACGTATATGCCCATCAACGAACGGGCCCGGCTGGGCATCGGGATGTCCTACCAGCGACCGCCGACGATTCACGGCCTGAGGATTCGTGACATCGTCGGTATTTGCGCGCACCGTGAAGTCCCCGTGGAAGACTTGGCCCGGAGGGTGGATTTCGAGGAGTTCCTGGACCGGGACGTGAATGCGGGGTTTTCCGGCGGAGAGATCAAACGCTCCGAGCTGCTTCAACTGCTGGCGCAGAACCCCGACCTGATGCTCTTCGATGAACCCGAATCCGGCGTGGACCTCGAAAACATCGCCCTTGTGGGAAACACCATTGCGGGGCTGCTCCAGAAAGAACTCGAGCCAACCCTGCTCAAATCGCGCCTGAGGATGATGCGTGAACGCACGAAGATGGGACTGATCATCACTCATACCGGTTACATCCTCGACTACGTCGAGGTGGACAAGGGACAGGTTCTTTACGACGGGGTCCTGAGCTGTTCAACCAACCCCCGCGAAATTCTCAGATGCATCGGCGAAATGGGTTACGAGGAATGTGTGCGATGTACGATCGACAGGAACTGAAGGAACGCGCCGCCAAGGCGGCGAACAAGAAAGCGGCAATCGGTCCGGATGTCGATCTCGGCGAATTCCAGAGAACCCCGGTGGAGCACCATTATTTGTCGGACCGGGACCTGCGGAATGTGCCCGCGGAAGATCGGGAGCGGCTGATCATGTCGGGGGTGGACGTCGAGGAAAACGAACGGATAGCGACTTATTTTCAGAAAGACACTTCGGTCGTGCACTGCAAGAGCCGGCAGAAGGATATCCAGGTTATCCCTATCCGGCAGGCACTCGAGGAATGCGACTGGATCCGGGATTACTACTGGAAGCTCGTCTCCGTGGATGCGGACAAATACACCGCCTCCGCCGAGATGGAGCTGCACGACGGTTATGTGATCCGGTCTCTGCCCGGAGCGAAGGCCGAGTATCCCGTGCAGGCCTGCCTTTATCTTGACAAGGAGGGAATTCAGCAGAACGTGCACAATATCGTCATTGCGGAGGAGGATTCGGAGCTGCATATCATCACCGGTTGCTCCACGTCGCCGCATTTGACGAAGGGGTTGCATGTGGGGGTGTCCGAGTTTTACGTCAAGAGGAACGCGAAATTGAGCTTCACCATGATCCACAACTGGGCGGAAGACCTGGTCGTGCGGCCCAGGTCCGTGAGCCGGATCGAGGAAGGGGGCCTTTTTCTCAACAACTACATTTGCATGAAACCCGTGCGCTCGCTCCAGACGTATCCCACGACCTTTCTGGCCGGAGAAGGCGCGGTCGCCCGCTACTACAGCATCATTGTGGGAAGCCCGAATTCGGAGTATGATGTGGGAGGTCGTATTGTGCTCCAGAAGCCGGGCACCCGGGCCGAGATCGTCGCAAGGTCCATCAGCAACGGAGGCAGGATTATCTCTAGAGGACACCTCATCGGTGAGGTGCCGGACATACGGGCGCACCTTGAATGCAAAGGATTAATATTAAAGGGCGGAATGATTTATGCCGTACCTGAACTAGAAGGCCACGTGGACGGGGTTGAAATGTCCCATGAAGCCGCTGTCGGGAAAATTGCCCAGGAGGAGATCAACTACCTGATGTCCAGAGGTCTCGACGAGGAAGAAGCGACTTCCACCATCGTGCGCGGCTTCCTCAACGTCGATATCCCGGAGCTGCCGTCTCAACTCAGGGCAGAGATCGACCGGGCGATCGAGATGAGCGGAAAAGACGTGATGTGAGTTGCAGGACCGGTTTTCTTACAATAGTAAAGGGAGATTTGGTCATGAAGAAGAAGATGCACCTGCTGTTCATCATTCCCCTGCTGTTCGGGTTGCTCTGCACCCCGGTCTGGGCCGAAACGCTGGCCCCCGAGCCGGTTTCGCAGCGGGCACAGATGCTCTACGAGTCACCGCCGGCGGAGCTTATCCTGGCGGACGTCTTTATTCTGAGACCGGCGGGTATCGTTGCCACGGCCCTTGGACTGGCGGGCAGCATCGTTGCCTACCCGTTCGGCGTGACGAGCTGCAGCACCGAAATCATCGATCAAAAGCTGGTCAGGGAACCTTGGGATTACACATTCTGCCGGCCGGTGGGACGTATCGACTACTGAGCTTTCCCGGGAACGGCCGAATACGGGCTCGGTGCGCGTGAGAGCGAAGAGGATCGCCCTGACGGGGGGAATTGCCTCGGGCAAGAGTACCGTTGCCCGAATGCTCGCCGACCGTGGAGCGCTCATCCTCGATGCGGATGTGGCGGCTCGCGAGGCGGTCGAGCCCGGGTCGGAGTGCTGGCAACGGTTGCGTGAGTGGCTCGCCCCCGCTTTCTTCGATGCGGAGGGACGCCTCGATCGGCGCAGACTGCGGGATCTGATTATCCGCGATCCGCAGTGCCTCGTGCGTTTGAATTCAATCCTGCACCCTTTTATCTTCGCCCGTATGGAATCCGAATGGCGCCGGGAGATTGAGGCTCGCACGGGGCGTGTGGTGATCTTCGATATTCCGCTGTTGTTCGAATCACATGCCGCGGACCGCTTCGATATTATCATTCTGGTTCATGTGCCTCCCGAAATTCAAATCGGGAGGCTCATGAAGCGCGACGGTCTGACCCGCGCCGAAGCCGAAAAAACCCTTGAAATCCAGCTTCCCATCGATTCAAAGATACCCTTGTCACAGATCGTCATCGACAACAGTTTCGATCTCGACCATACGTCGCGCCAAGTCCTGGATGCCTGGAACAGAATCGCGTCCTGAAGACAAGGAGAAACCGGCGCGGCGAAACAGGCGTGAGGCAGCCCCGATGCACGGAGATCGTGGATTCCATTAAGAAAAGCCCCTTCCCGTCCTCACTCCCCCGAACCGCCATGGACCGGGGCCACCCGGAACCGGGCCCAAATCTAGAGCTTCTTGAGTGCGACTATTTTGGACTTCCCACGCTGCTCCTGCAACCACGCGGTCCACATCATGCTCTGTTTCTGCTGGGTCAGCCTCTTGACGATATCGGCCCGCACCTTTTCCAATTCACCTTCGGGAAGTCTTCGCCCCAGCAGCCGGCAGACCAGGAAACGGTTGCCGAACTCAAGGGAACTGTCGGGAAAAGGCTGGTTTTCCTCCAGTCGGAAAACCTGATCGACCGCCTCCCCGTGCAGCAGGCGCAAGTCTTTGTCCGGCGCGCGCCGCGAAAACCAATCGCTTTTCCTCACGGCAAGCTTCAAGCCGCTTGCGGCAGTCTCCAGGCTGTTCGCCTTGCGCGCCGCGTCCAGCAGTTCCGACGCTTTCTGCTGGGCCAGAACCCGCGCCCGTTCCGCGCGGCAATCTTTTTCAACTCTTTGCTTCACCTTGTCGAAGGACGGTACCTGGGGGGGTTGTATTCCCGTCACCTGAGCGATCAAGTATCCCTGAGACGTGTCGAAAATATCGCTGAAATCCTTCTCGGGCAGCTCAAAAAGCTTCCGGCTGATATCCGCCAGAGGGGTCTGAAACCCCGGCAGCGGATCCGTTTCGGCTACCCATATGTCCCCTCCCGTGACGGGCATGTTCTGTTCCCCGGCCGATTTTGCCAGATCCTTTTTCGCGTATACCTGGTCGAGCAGTTTCCTGGCCTTTTCGTAGGCGGCCTCCCGGGCCTTCTGACGCTTTACCGCCTGTTCGATGCCGCTTCGCGCTTCCTCAAACGATGTCGTCTTCTCGGGAATGAGCTCTTCGACCTTGATGATGTGAAAACCGTCCGGCGTTTCCACCAAATCGCTTATTTCCCCTTTTTTCATTGCGAAGGCCGCATCGGAGAAGGGCTCAAGCATCTGCCCGCGGGTAAAGGCGCCCAAATCGCCGCCGTTTTTTGCAGTGGCCGTGTCCTGGGAATACTTCCTGGCGAGTTCCGCAAAATCCTTTCCTTTCCTGGCCTCTGCAAGCACCTTTTCAGCTTCGGAGCGGGCCTTGGCGATTTCCTCTTCGGCCGCATCCTCCTTGAGCCTGAACAGGATTTGCCTCGCCCGCACCTGCTGCTCATGCCGATATTCCGCAATATGGTCGTCGTAGTACCGGCGCATATCGTCCCCGGTGACGCCGGCCTGATCCATGTAGGCCTCGGGTTTGTAGAGCACCAGCGAGAACTGGCGTTTCTCAGGTTCCATGTAACGTTCCCGGTGGTTCTGGAAGTACTCCTGCGCGCCCTGCTCATCGACGGTCACCTTGTCCTCGAAGGACTTTGGATCGAACAAGGCATAGGCGATCTGCACCTGGCCGTAGTTCGTTCGATAGTCCGCCGTCACCTCGTCATCCGTGACCACGACCTGCCTCTTGATGAAATTGAGCAGTCGCTCGTAGGCGATGCTTTCAGCAATGTCCTTCTCAAAACCTTCGGGTGTCAACCGCTCCTGACGGAGGACCCTTTCATAGGTGAGCTGATCGAACCGGCCGTCATTCAGGAAAACGGGGTATTCGAGAATTTTTCGACGGATTTCCTCGGCGCTCGCCGAAAGCCCGAGCTCGCGGGCCGCCTTGGAGACCAGGTAGCGATTGATGAGCATGTCCAGCACCTGGCCCTTGAGGTTCATCTCCTCGACCAGTTTCTCAGACCAGGCCTTGCCCAGTTGAGTGCGGTACCTCGTGACCATCTTTTCGTACACATTATAATAATCGCGCTCGCTGATGAACTCGTCATCGATCTGCACGACCGCGGTGTCGCTTTTCGACTGGTAGGTGGCTCCCCCCCACCACACGAACACGATCGCCACGAGGATGAGAAGTGCCTTGATCATCCAGGACTTTGAGTGTTCTCTGAAAAGGTTGAGCATAAGTCGGCAACGCCTCCTTCTACGAGATGGGTTCGGTGTGACGGCGAATCAGGATAATATAGATCATGGCTCCGATGAAAGGGAAAGTGGACACGATCGCGAACCAAACGGCCTTTTTCCGGGGGCTTGCAAAGCGGCGTTTGGGTATATCCAGAATCGCCCAGAAAGTGGGCACGAGCGGAAGACTCAAAATCGCGATCACTGCCACGATATTCAAAGGCATCAGACACTCCCCGACGCCGTGCCGGCGTTTCGTGAGAAGAACCGCAACCAGCGGGCTGCGCACCCGGACAAGCCGCAAAGGACAATCCACCGGCCCGCAGCGGCTCTCATAACAGCCCGAAGAGGAAACCCTGAAAGCGCCCTTTCGCCGTTCCGCGACACCGCCGTGAGCGCGAGGCTCACTTCGAGGCACGAAAACGATCATCGTCCTTCCCGAGCAGACCGAACCCGGGGTGGCATTCGCCATTGCGCATGTCGTCAGGGTCATGTTCAGAGTGTATTGCCTCACGGACTCCATTTGGAATCCGAGTGTTTCTATAAACTTTTGTGGATTCCCCTGCAAGGATTTCTTGGTCGGAAACCGCATCTCCCCGGTGAACCCGCTCCCCGTCGCCTTGCGCGATCGCGTGGAATCCGGCGTCGAGTTGCGCTACGGGCACGTCCTGCGCCGCTCACGCCGGTCCGGTGTCCATTTTGCCATTGAGATCAACCTGATCGGAGAGTACAAAAGGAAATTTGACATGTTTCGCGTATATAATATAGAAGTATTGTTTTGATTCGCGGGGCGGGCAAGCACCTCGTTCCCTCTTGAATTGAACCGATCACAAGGCAGGACGACGTGTCGAAGACCTTTATCGCCGACATTCAGCCCAACCAGGATATCGCGGCGGCGTTCGTCGTGAGCGAGAAGCAGCTGCGGACAACCCGCTCGGGAACGGCGTTCCTCACGCTTCGGCTTGTCGACAGGACGGGAGAGATCACCGGCCGTGTCTGGGACAACGCCGCGGAGCTTGCCGCCGTCATCGCTCTCAAGGGAGCGGTGTTCCTGCGTGGTCGCAGCGAGACGTACCGGGACGAAATACAGTTGAACATCCAGGAAGCTCGTCCCCTGAAACCGGAAGCCGTCGACCCGGCGGATTTCCTCCCGGTGTGCCCGAAGGACCGGGATGTTCTGTTCGAGAAACTGAGCGGGCGCATATCGGAGGTTGAAGACCGGTCCTGCAAACAGCTGCTCAAAGCCATCTTCAAGGATCGGGTTTTGCAGTCCCGGTTCAAGTCGGCACCGGCGGCCAAATCGATGCACCATGCCTATCTCGGGGGGTTGCTCGAACACACGCTTTCCGTGGTGGAACTCGTTCTCCGCATCTGCCGGCTGTACTCGTTTCTGGACCGGGACCTGCTCGTGGCCGGCGCCATATTGCACGACATCGGGAAGACCGATGAGTACATTTACGACCTCGCCATCGACTATTCCCACTCCGGCCGTTTGTTGGGCCACATGGTTCTCGGCGTCCAGATCGTCGATGAAAAGCTTCGTCTCTTGAGGGACTTTCCCGAGGAAAAAGCCTGGCTGATCAAGCACATGATTCTCAGCCACCACGGCGAGGCGGAATTCGGTGCCGCGAAGCTCCCCATGACGAGGGAGGCCTTCGTCCTCCACCACGCCGACGATCTGGACGCGAAGATGAACAACCTGACCCGGATCCTGTCGGAGCCAAAAATGGGGAACGAGGTGTGGACCGGCTACCAGCCGCTGTTCGAACGATTCTTCTACCGTGGCCTGCCCAAAGAGCAGGCGGAAACCCTGCCCCTGGAAGGGGAAGAGACTGAAGATGAACGAGGGGTTCAGCTGAATCTCTGGAACCCGGAAAAACCAAAGAAGTAAGCGGAGACTGGGAAACTCGGCACGCAATCTTCACCCGATCGCGAAAGAAGACCATGTCGTTCAAGGACATTCCCGGGCAGGAACGAACAAAGCGCTTGCTCAAGCGAATGGCGCGAGCCGGAACGCTTCCGCATGCGGTTCTGTTCAGCGGCATGGCGGGTGTGGGCAAGTTGCGGATTGCCCGGGAGCTCGCCAAGCTGGTCAACTGTCTGGAACCCCGGGACGACGACAGTTGCGATCGCTGCATTTCATGCCGAAAAATCGATGAAGGGCATCATCCGGACCTTTTTGTCATCCGGAGCGAGGGCACGTTCATCAAACTGGACCGGGTCCGGGAATTGCGGGAGCGCGTTCGCTTCCGTCCTTTCGAAGGCAGATTTCGAGTCGTCATCATCGAGAATGCCCAACACCTCCATGACGAGTCCGGCAATGCCCTGCTCAAGGTGCTCGAGGAGCCGCCGCGCGCAAACCTTTTTCTCCTTACGGCAATTGAACCCCAGATGCTCCTGCCGACAATCGTGTCGCGGTGCAGTCACTTGCGGCTGCAGCCGCTCGAAGACGAGGTGATCGCACGGGAGTTGGCCGCTTCCCTGAAGATCCCCGAGGCACAGGCACGGGAGCTGACCCGGCTGTCGGGAGGGAGTCTCGACAGGGCCCAATGGCTGGCACGGGAAGAACACCTGTCCCACTGGAAGGAGATTATCGAGAATCTCCGGAAATCCGAGCGGAGCGGCACGGCCGATGTTCTCGCCATGGCGGGGCGATGGGCCCAGCAGAAGGAAGACTTGGAGCAGGATCTGGAATGCGTTAAATTGTGGGTGCGGGGTCTCCTGCTTTCCCGTGTGATCGACGGTTACAGGCAGGCTTTCGAGCTGGATGACCCGCGCGCCGTTTCCGGTGGGGAGGTTTCGCCCGAGAGTCTGTTGACCCTTTACGACCGGGTCGAAGAGTCGATCGGGCGTTTGCGCGGGAACGCCAACAAGCAACTCGTCATGGAAAGCATCTGCCTGAACGTAAAGGATGTCTTGTATGGAAAAGGTTATTGGAATCCGCTTCCGTAAAGGAGGCAAGATATATCATTTCGACCCTTCGGAATATGCTTTGAAAAAGGGCGATTTCGTAATGGTTCACACTGAACAGGGCATCGGGCTGGGACAGGTTGCGGAAAGCCCGCATGGCAAAGATCCCAGGTTCCATCCCTCGGAGGTGAAGAAAATCGACCGCCCTGCAACGACAGAGGAAATCCGGACTCACCAGAACAATCTTGAAGTCGAACAGGACGCCAAGAACTACTGTCTGGATCGCATAAAGGCACACCAGCTCGCCATGAGTCTCGTCGACGTCGAATACTTCTTCGACGGCAGCAAAATCATTTTCTATTTTACGGCGGACGGCCGGGTTGATTTCAGGGAGCTGCTCAAGGATCTCGTCAGGCGATTGAGGACCAGGGTGGAACTGCGGCAAATCGGCATCCGCAACCAGGCTAAGATGGTCGGTGGTCTTGGAAATTGCGGCCGCCCGTTGTGCTGCGCCACTTTCCTCAAGAATTTCCACGCGGTTTCCATCAAGATGGCCAAGGAGCAGAACCTCAGCCTGAATCCCACCAAGATTTCAGGTGCCTGCGGAAGATTGATGTGCTGCCTGCAATACGAATACGAGACCTACAGGGAACTCAAGAAAGACATGCCGAAACTCGGCAAGAAGGTGGAAATCCCGGAAGGACGCGGGAAGGTGATCCGCCAGAATGTGATGGAAAGATCGGTCACAGTCCTGATGGAGGACGGGCGCGAGATTGAAAAGCAACTAGACCCCCCGCCGAAAGGCTGACCTTGGGGCATCCGCGGCAACCCGGAGCTCGCCGCACCTGCAGGCACAGGAGCTCTCCGCGCCCCGGGAAGGCCATGCCGGTACGGCATTTGCCGGTCCGCCGCCGACGGCGACGGGAATCGATCAGCGCAACCGGGCCGGACACCGAAAGAAAGGCATCTTCATGAATCGTTTCTACATCACTACCCCCATCTACTATGTGAATGCCGAACCGCATATCGGACACGCCTACACCACCATTGTGGCGGATGTGATGAATCGTTTCCACAAGCTGATGGGATACAGGACATTCTTTCTCACCGGCACGGATGAGCACGGCGACAAGATCGTCCAGGCCGCCGCCGACGCCGGCACGGCTCCCAAGGAATATGCCGACCACATCAGCCGGATGTTCAGAGAGGCCTGGTCGAAGCTCAACATCAGCAACGACCACTTTATCCGCACCACGGATCCGGAACACATTCGAGTGGTTCAGCACATCCTCCAGCAGGTTTACGACTCGGGGGACATCTACTTCAGCACGTATCGGGGCCTTTACTGCGTGGGTTGCGAGCGTTTTTACACGGAACGCGAGCTAGTGGACGGCAGGTGTCCCGATCACGACAAGGAACCGATCGAGCGGGAGGAAGCGAATTATTTTTTTCGCATGAGCAAGTATCAGAACTGGCTCATCGAGCATATCGAGTCGAACCCGGATTTTATCAGGCCGGAGCGATATCGCAACGAAGTGCTCGCCTTCCTTAGAGAACCCCTCGAGGATCTTTGCATCTCCAGGCCCAAGGAAAGGCTCGCCTGGGGGATCACTCTGCCCTTCGACGAGCGTTACGTGACTTACGTCTGGTTCGACGCACTGATCAACTACGTATCCGCTCTCGGATACCCTGACGGACCGCTCTTCGGAGAATTCTGGCCCGTGGTGCAACACACCATCGCCAAGGACATCCTCAAACCTCACGGCATTTACTGGCCGACCATCATCAAGGCGGCGGGCTTCCCGGTTTATCGACACCTCAACGTCCACGGCTACTGGAAGATCAATGAGGGCAAGATGAGCAAGAGCAGGGGGACGGTGGTGCGACCGCTGGATATGATCCCCCTCTACGGGCTCGACGCCTTTCGTTACTTCCTGCTTCGCGAAATGGTGTTCGGCCTCGACGCCAACTTCAGCGAGGACGCCCTGGTGCAGCGTTTGAATTCCGACCTGGCCAACGACCTGGGCAATCTTTTCAGCCGGACGCTGGCCATGACGCTCAAGTATTTCGACGGCAAGGTGCCTCCCTTCGGCTCCGAACCGGACGATATGGACCGGGGTCTCATCTCCCGGGTCGAACGGACCGTTGCGGAGTTCCGCGAGGAGCTTCCGGGATTCGGCTTCCACAAGGCTCTGATGTCCATATGGGAATGCCTCAATGCCGCCAACAAGTACATCGATACCGTCGGCCCCTGGGGGCTTGCCAAAGACCCGAGCCGGCACGGACGCCTCGAGACCGTGATCCGGATTCTGCTCGAACTGAACAAGACCATGGCGGTGCTGATCTCCCCGTTCATGCCGTCCACTTCCGAAAAGATGCTCGAGCGGCTGGGCGTGGTGAAGCGTTCCCTCGATTTGAGGCTCGCTGAAGACGGCCTCTGGGACACCCTGGTCGAGGGGACCCCGGTTTCCAAGGGAGATGCGTTGTTTCCCCGGATCGACATCAAGGAGGACCAAAAACCCGCCGTCCCCCGGCAACCCGAGAAACGGCAGCCGAGCTTGCCCCTGCTGGACCTGGAAGCATTTAAGCAGGTGGATTTACGCACGGGCGTGGTGAAGTATGCCGAACGAGTCCCGAAATCCGAAAAGCTGCTGCGTTTGCTGGTGGATATCGGTGAAGAGCGGCAGGTGGTCGCCGGAATCGCCCAGAGCTATTCGCCGGAGGAGCTCACGGGCAAACAGGTCGTCGTGGTGGCGAATTTGAAACCTGCCAAGCTGATGGGTATCGAGTCCCACGGAATGGTCCTGGCCGTCAAGGATGGCGATGCGCTACGCCTTCTCACCACGGAAAAACCTGTCCCGGCCGGCTTGAGAGTCTCTTGAAACACATCGCCCTTGCCGATTGCAAGGATGAGCACTCGAATCCTTGGCATGCCGCCTTCTTCCCGGCGGGTCGGCCTCCCCCCAGGCGCACGCGGCGGCGCATCGGGGCGACCGACAGCCGCGCCGTGCCGACGCTCTCATCCATGCGCCCGCCACGGCCCGCTCCCCTCTGCCGCCCGGTTTTTTCGCTGACGGGCTTTCGGGCGCAAATGCGGTGTTTTTTGTTCAAGCAGGAGGGAAATGCTTCCGTTTATCCATCGTACATACCGCTGCCCAACAGCCGAAGACATCACGGCGCGCAAAACCTCGGCAAACGGACACTCTGAGAGGGACGGCAAACCATGTCGAATGAGCGGAAGACTTTTCTGTTCGGACTCATTGCACTGACCTCGATCTCCCTGGCTCTCCGTCTGCACGACTTGGACGCCGAAAGTCTCTTCATGGACGAGGCGCGCCAGATATCCTACTACGCTCTCAGCCTGCGCGATATCATCACCTACGCCGCCACCCAGGTTCAACCGCCTCTCGACTACTGGATCGGCCACTTCGTGTTTCTCATCGACCGGAGCGTCTTCGCCGCGCGGCTGCCCGCCGCGTTGTTCGGGGTGGGTTCGGTCGGCCTGCTTGCGATACTGCTCTCAAGATACTGTTCCTGGCAGATCAGCCTCCTGACCGGGCTCCTTATGGCCATACTGCCGTTTCACCTGTATTTCTCCCAGGAAGCACGACCCTACTCCATCGTGATGTTTCTTCTGCTCGTAGTCCTGTGGCAATTGGATAATTTCATGCGGGATTCCTCGCTCAGGACTCGACATTTGCTCGCGCTGCCGGGTGCCTGCGTCCTGTTCCTCTACTCCAGCGGGCTCTCGCCGCTGATGGTGATCGTGGCGCTGCTTTCGGTTCTCGGGGCACCGGTCCTCGTTTCACTGGTGCGCCCGGGCCGGCTCGTCCCGGAGGGCCGAAAACGCAGCCTTGCCGCCATGGGAACGATCTGCATCGCCATCGGCTTGTATTTGCCGATTTTTTTCATCCTGGTCCAGACGTCCAGGCGATACGCCCCGCATCTTTCCAAGGCAGACCCGACCACTTACCTGGCGCATCTCGTGAACTTCTCGTTCTTTCCCTTGTGGAGGGCCTATGTGACGCAATTGGAGCCCATTGGCCTTCTGCTTTTGCCTTTCGTCCTGGCGGCGATTGTCCTGGCGATCCAACGAAGAGGCGAGTCCGGCTTCTTCCTGCCCAAAATCGTAGCCTTCACTCTCCCGTGTGCCGCCGTCCTGCATCTTTTTGCCTTCGGCGCCAACACCGAGTCTCCGTTCCGACCTCCCTATCCCACGTACATCTTACCCCTGACGCTGTTTCTTGCCGCCTGTGCATGGCATGAACTCGCGTCCCGCCTGCAAGCCGTCAAGATGCCGGGACGGCGGGTACTGCTTGCCTCGATCACGGTCCTGATGTTCGTGTTCGTCCTTCATTCCACGTGGGCCTTCAAGACAATGCGGAGGAAAGCCGACGTGAACGGTATTCGAGACTACATTGCGGGCACCTACCACCGGGGCACCGTGTTCTTCACGGGGGGCCTGGTGGGGTTCGGCGGCTGGTACCCGGAATTTGAGCTGGGCAAGTCCCCGCACTGTTCCCTGGAAGCGCTCCCGCTGGTCGATGATCAGCGCTTGCTGTCGGAGGGCGAACCGGTGTTCCTCTTCTTCACCTTTCACGAGTATTTCCTGACGCCGTTTTCGAAATACCCGATCGTTCCCATCCCCGGCGACAAAACACCGTTGCCCCTGGAAAGACTTAAGAACAGCCCGGTCCTCTCCTGCGCCGAATACATCGGCTACGAGGGCGTCCGGCTGAAGAACCCGTCCGGGCGACTTGCCGAGGATGCCTTCAGGATTGCGGAAGCCATCCTCGAGCAACTCCCGGACAACAACGCGCTGGTCGATCTGCGTGTGGCGACGGCCAAGCTTGGGCGCGCATTGGGGCGGACCGACTACGAGGAGCACATCCGGAAGTCCATGGCCGTCCTCGACCCCGCGGAACGGGCCGTTCTGACCGCCCGCCTCCTGCGCGCCTCCCCTCCCATGATCGCTCATCCGAAGGAAAGCAACCAACCATGAAAGACAAGGCTCAGAAGCGAGAACTTTTCGACTCCCAGGCCGCGCAGCGAGACCATTGGAAGCAGAAAAACCAATATTATTACAAGGAATTGGAATCATTCCTCTCCTTCCTTATCCCGAGCGATGCATCGGTTCTCGAAATAGGATGCGGCACCGGCGACCTGCTGGCGCGGCTGAATCCTCCGTGGGGGCATGGCATCGACTTTTCTCCCGCGATGATCGAAGTCGCCAGGAGGAAGTATCCGCCCGACCGGTTCGAGAATCTGGCCTTTTCGGTCGATGATATCGAGGACCTGAAACATCGGGACACGTACGACCATATCATCATGTCCGATGTGCTCGGGGATTTGACGGACGTGTGGGCCGCTTTCAGGAACATGAGGACGGTGTGCCATCCGGGCAGCCGGGTCATCATCACGTACTTCAATCCTTTGTGGGAGCCCGTGCTGCGACTGGGTGAACGCCTGGGAATGAAAATACCCCAGGATTATCAAAACTGGCTGTCGCTGAACGATATTCACAATCTCCTGGATTTGAACGGCTTCGAAGTCATCAAGAAGGGGCAGCTGCTTCTCCTGCCCAAACAGGTCCCGTTTCTTTCAACCTTTCTGAACCGTTACGTCGCCAAGATTCCGTTGCTGTGCAGGTTGCCCCTGGTCGTGTACCTCATTGCCCGGCCGGTGGTTCCCGAACGGACTCCGGACCGCAGGCCGTCCGTTTCGGTCATCGTCCCGTGCCGCAATGAGGAAGGGAACATCCGGCAGGCGGTGGAACGCATTCCGGAGATGGGAAGTCATACGGAAATCCTTTTCGTGGATGGGCTGTCCACGGATGGAACCGTGGCCGCCATCGAAGATGCCATGGAGGAATTCAAGGGGATCAAGGACATCAAGCTGCTGCACCAGGTCCCACCCGGCACCGTTCATGCGGGGCGCGAGGGCAAGATGCTCAAACTGGGCAAGGGGGACGCGGTTCGAAAGGGCTTTGCCGCCGCCTCGGGAGACATCCTCATGATCCTCGACGCGGACCTGACCGTCCCGCCCGAGGACCTGCCGAAATTCTACCTGGCCCTCACCGAAGGGGTCGGAGAATTCATCAACGGCACGCGCCTCATCTACCCGATGGAGGAGCAGGCCATGCGATTCCTGAACAAACTCGGGAACAAGTTCTTCAGCCTGGCGTTCACCTGGCTGCTCGACCAGCGCATCAGAGACACGCTTTGCGGGACAAAAGTCCTCTTCAGGAAGGATTACCAGAAGATTGCCAACGGCAGGAGCTTTTTCGGGGACTTCGATCCGTTCGGGGACTTCGACCTGCTCTTCGGAGCGGCCAAGCTGAACCTCAAGATTGTAGAGGTTCCCATCAGGTACCGACGTCGAACGTACGGGGACATAAAAATCGAGCGCTTCAAGCACGGTTTGATTCTGCTGAAAATGAGCGGCGTGGCGATGCGGAAGTTGAAACTGCGCTGATCAGGCAACTCGCTTCAGGCGTGCGGCAAAGAAGCCGTCTACCTGGTGACGGTGCGGCCAGGTGCGGAAGAAGGGGCCGGACGCCATCCCCCGGCAGGCATCGGGCAAATCGGGACCGACGAGCTCGATTTGCCAGTCCGGATGAGAAGCCGCAAAGTGCTCGGCGACCGCATCGTTTTCTTCTTGAAACAGCGTGCACGCGGAATAGACCAGGGTGCCTCCCGGTTTGACGAACCGTGAGGCATGGTCCAGCATTTCCTTCTGGATCCTTCCAAACCGTCGGGGATCCTTGAGGTGCCGCCGCCATTTGATGTCGGGGTTGCGCCGGAGAGTCCCGAACCCCGAACACGGCGCATCGAGCAGAACCCGATCGAAAAGGTCCTCCGTTCCGGGAGAGAATTCGAACAGGTCCGCCGTGCGCGGCTTGATGATGCGCAGGCCCTGTCTCCGGGCGTTTTTTCGAAGCTCTTCCAGTTTCCAGGCGGAATTGTCCACGGCGACGACCTCCCCCCTGTCACCCATGAGGATGCCCAGGTGAGTGGACTTGCCGCCGAATCCGGCACACAGGTCCAGCACCCGCTCCCCTGCCTGGGGGGCCACAAGCGTGGAAATGATCTGGGACGCCTCGTCCTGCACCTGCACCAGGCCGTCCCGGTAGATGGACGTCTCGGCAAGGTCCCGTCGCAAACCGCTCAAGCGCACCGCCGTCGGGACAAATCCCGACGGCTCGGCGTCGATCCCATGTTCCGCGCACCATCGGAGGATCGTGTCGCTCGAAGTCTTGAGGGCATTGACGCGCAACGTCATCGGGGCAACGGTGTTGTTCGCATTGCAGATATCGAGGGTCTCCTCGAATCCGAATTCGTGCAGGAGCTGCTCCACATACCATATCGGATGCGCGGTGGTCACGGCGATGTACTTGCCCGGTTCTTCGCCCGCTTCCGGCCATATCCAGCCGCTCCGGCGGCGCAGAGCCTCGCGCAGGATCCCGTTGACGAACTTGACGAGATACGCGGGCTGGGTTGCTTTCGCGATATTCACCGCTTCGTTGACGGCGGCATGGTCGGGGATGCGGTCGAGCATGAGTACCTGATAAAGGGCGAGTCGCAGAAGAATGCGGACGGCAGGGTCGATTTTTTCCGGGCGGGTCCTGCTCAACTGGTCGATGTGCCAGTCAAGCCGGCCCTGCCAGCGAAGAACTCCATACACGAGCTCGGTCAGGAGCGCTCTGTCCCTTTCCTCGAGACGCTCGTGCCGGCCGAGCATGCCGCGTATGAGACGATCGGGGTGGGAAGCATCGCGGTCCATGTGCAGGAGAATCTGAAAGGCCAAGACCCTGGCGTTGATCATGATTTTTCCCGGTTGATCTCCATCACCTCCTTGAGGATCGATTCGACCTGGTCCATGGCAACCTGGGTGTTCAGGCACGGACCGAAAGGACGCTGGTTGAAGATGCCGTAGACCGGCAGAGGTGTGGTATCCTGTATCCCGCTCGTCAGATCCCGTTCGCAAGCGACGGCGATGATCAGGTCGGGCTTTTTTTCGATCACGATCCTGCGCGCGATGGTCCCTCCCGTCGCCACCGCGAGGCTCACTCCGTATTTTTCTGAAAGATCGAGCAGATCTTTGATCCGGCATTTGCCGCACCGCTTGCAATTCTCGACGCGGTAGGTGATTTTCACCGGGCAGTCGGCGTTCTGGAGGCAATGCGGCATCAACAGCAGAACGTTCCTGGGTGGATGTCCGTTTCTGCATTGAGCCATCACGAGCTCATTGTTCACGGCCACAAAAGCGTGCTGGACTTCCTCCTTGCGCAGTCCGATCAACTTGCCCACAACGGTCAGGGTCGGCAGCAGCCCTTTGACGGCAATACTGCGCAATTTCTTCGAAAACGGCACGTCGTGTCCCACGATGAAGACCACCATGAGAAGCACGAGGCTGAGAACCACGAACCCCCCGACAGCGGCGACCAGGACCCCCATCACGATGGGCAGACTGGCATGGATGCGACTGAACCCGTAGTAGGGAACGATGTAGAACAGAACCAGGAGGATCGTCAGCAAAACGGCTGTCAGAGCGACCAGGGTGAGAATGGTCTTTTTCTCCGGCTGTCCGGGAGGCATCTTGAACGAGGTAAGACGCTGCGTCATGAATTCGGTTCTTTTCTATGCAAATGTTACTCAAGCCTCGTGCCGGGCGGCAAAGGACGACCTCGAACGAATTCGGGCGCCGAAACCCGGCGCTGCCCTTCCATCTGCAGTTCGCCTATCAGCAGGCTCCGCCCGTCTCCACCCAGAACGACCAGTCCGCCGGCTTGCAGCCCCACGACCTCCCCCCCCTGGCCCGCGGTTCGAAGGGAAAGCAGCGAAGCTCTGAAGCATTTGACCCGTTTCCCACCACACATGAAAAAAGCCCCCGGCTGAGGATCGAAGGCTCGAATCCGGCTAACGATACGCTCGGCCGGTTGGGTCCACTCAAGCCGGAACTGCTCCTTTCCCAGAGGCGGGGCATAGCTCGCATGGGCGTCATCCTGCGGCTCGGCGGCGACACTACCCGCCTTCCACCCCTTCAGCGTCTCGATCAGCAGTTCGGCTCCCTCTGCGGCGAGCCGGTCATGCAATTCGCCAAACGTCTCGCGGTCCCCGATTTCCAGCCCCCGGCGCGTCAGCACCGGCCCCGTATCCATCCCGGCGTCGAGGAGCATGACGCTGATCCCCGTCCCGGAATCCCCCTCGAGTATGGCGCGATGGACGGGGGCGGCTCCACGGTACTTCGGCAGCAATGAAGCATGAACGTTCAGCGCGCCCAGTGGAAACACGTCGAGCAGAGCCTGGGGCAGTATTTGACCGAACGCGACCACCACGGCGCATTCCGCCCCGGCCGATCTGATACGATCGATCGCCTCCGGCTTCCTCACTCGATCCGGTTGAAATACGGGAATGCCAAGTTCTTGCGCCAACAGCTTGATGGGTGGGAGCGTGACTTTTTTTCCCCGCCCGCTCGGGCGGTCCGGCTGAGTTACGACAAGGAGTATGGGCGCACCCGCTTCCGCCAGTTTCCGCAAAGAAGGCACCGCAAATTCAGGCGTCCCCATGAAAACGAGCGGCGGCAGTCCGGTCGCTATGCTGTAGCCTCTTTCAGTTTTTTCTTCCATTTCCTCTTAAAAATGTCCCTGGTGATGGGATTCAACCGATCGATGAACAAGCGGCCTTCAAGATGATCGATTTCGTGCTGCAATGCCACGGCAAGAAGGCCGCCTGCCTGGATTTCCATTTCTTTCCCATCCCGGCCATACCCGCGAACCACCACCTCCGCATGGCGTTTTACCGCGGAAAAATACTCGGGAACGCTGAGGCACCCTTCCTCCCAGGTGATTTCCCCTTGAGTCGCCACGATCTGCGGGTTCATCAGCACGATCAGGCCATGCTCTTCGTCCTGACGCTGCAAGTCGACCACAATGAGCCTGAGCGATCTGCCGACCTGATTTGCGGCCAGTCCGATACCGGGAGCCTGGTACATGGTTTCGGTCATGTCGTCTATTAATTTAATGAGCGCGTCGTCGATGTTTTCGACGGGGGCGGCTTTCTGGCGTAAGATGGGATCGGGGTATGTACAGATGTCCAGAATGGCCATGAATCTTTCCTCGACAGCAAGAACCGGTAAGCATCCCCGGGCAGGCGGATCGCGGAAGCCCCACGGGAAACGCCTCCGAATGTTCCTTAATGACAATCAAACTTTTTGATTGTAACGCTTTAAGGCTGCGATTTCAACTGAGTTTCAGCGCCCGGGACGGCGATGCGCCATCGCGCGATTGACACCCCCGCCGGATTCGTGCCATATTCCACGAACCCGAAGGAAGCCAATCCCGTCACGATTAATATTAATTCTTTCATCTCATCGAGTCGAATATAATGGATGGAACGGATGACCCGCGGATAAGCGTCGGGCGGGCGGGCATGCCCGGGCCCGGCGCAACGCCTCCTCCCGGGGGCGTGATATGGATTTGCGTTCAAAATGATACTCTAAAAGCGTGGGGGATGTATCCCCCACACCCCCTCGCCGCTTCGCGGCTCCGTGTGGCGCTGCGGCGGCGGCCTTCGGCCAGTCGCCGACAGCGCCGAGCGCTCGGCCTCACGCGCTTGCGCGTGTGGCCGAAACTTGGGGGGTGCGGGGGAATCATTCCCCCGCTCTTTTGTGCTTGAAAGATCCATCTTGAACGCAACTTCGTATGAGACATGGGCCTCATCCGGATGAACATGTTTTTCGGCTCGCGGAAGATCATGCGCAGACCCCGGGGCCTCGCGGCTCCTCGAAAGGAAAGTCCAAGCCGTGCTCACGAAGCGATTCTCCGCAACCACGACGGATGCGACGGCTCCCGAAGTCAGCATCGTCATTCCGGCCTACAATGAAGCAGACGGCATCGGCAATCTCATCTCGCGGATCCACGCGGTGATGACCTCGATCGGCCGTTCCTACGAAGTGATCGTCGTCGACGACGGCTCAGCCGACGACACCGCGGGCAATGCGCGGCGCGCCGGCGCGAGAATCGTCCGGCATCCCTACAACATGGGCAACGGCGCGGCGGTGAAGACCGGCATACGCAGCAGCAGAGGCGGGATTCTGGTCATGCTCGACGCCGACGGCCAGCACCCCCCCGACTACATTCCGGAGATGCTCGAAAAGGCGGCGGACTACCACATGGTCGTCGGCGCCCGCACCAGGTCGTCGGAAACGAGCATCCACAGAGACCTTGCCAATACCATTTACAACTGGCTGGCAACCTATGTTTGCGGTCGAAGGATCGAAGACCTCACCTCCGGCTTCAGAGTCGTCAGGGCGCAAGTGGCCCGCGAATTCGTGTCCCTGCTGCCGAATACCTTTTCGTATCCGACAACCATCACCCTCGCGACGATCCGCTCCGGGTACGGACTGACCTACCTTCCCATCAAGGCGGACCGGCGTGCATCCAACAGCAAGAGCAAGATCAAGCTTCTGCGGGACGGTTCGCGGTTCCTCCTGATCATTTTCAAGATCGCGACACTCTTTTCTCCCATGAAGATATTCCTTCCCGCCAGTGTTTTCACTTTTCTGGTGGGCCTGGGGTACGGCCTCTACAAGGTTGTCGTCCTCGACGGGCGGTACGGCCCGACGTCCGCCATGTTCATGACGTCCTCGATCCTGATGTTTCTCATCGGCCTGGTGTCCGAACAGATCACCCAGAGCAGATTCGACCGCATGGAGTTTGTCGTCGACCCGGCACCCCTCGTCGATGCGACGGACGGCGTCGACCGGTCGCCGCTCGACGGCGATGAGCTTTCCGGGAAAAGGGCCGGGCTCTGATCCGTGCAATCACCGCCGATACAATCCCCCGGACGGATGAAAACCATGCGCGTCACGATGGTGAGCACATCCTATCCTTTCGATCCTGAAGACTGGCGCGGACGATTCATCAAGGACCTGGTTTACGCCCTGGCCGAAGATCGGGCCATCGAGCTTTCCCTTTGGGCGCCGCCCGGGAAAATCCCCGACAACGTCGCCTACCGGCCGACATCTGCTGAAGCCGCATGGCTCAAAGATTTGCTCGCCCGGGGAGGAATCGCCCACCTGGTTCGCTCGCGAACCCCGCGCGGCTTCGAGGCGGTTTTCAAGCTGCTGTGGCTCCTGCGGAGGAACTGCCTGCGGAAACCCGAGGCGGACGTGGCCCACGTCAACTGGCTGCAAAACGTCGTGCCATTGTGGGGCACTTCCATTCCGGCCGTCGTGAGCGTGCTTGGCACCGACTTCGGATTGCTGCGCGTGCCCGGAATGACCGGCCTCATCAGGAAGGTGCTCCGGCAGAGGGAATGCCTCATCGCTCCCAATGCCGACTGGATGGTTCCGGAGTTGGAGAGGCGCTTCGGCGACGTGGCACGGGTCCGTGCGATTCCGTTCGGGGTGGACGACAGGTGGTTTTCGGTCAAGCCGAAAAGAACGCCGGCGACGCCGAGGCAATGGCTGGTCGTTTCACGGGTGACCGAAAAGAAGATCGGGCCCTTGTTCTCGTGGGGAGAAGGGCTTTTCGGCGCCGACGACGAGCTGCACCTACTCGGCCCCATGCAGGAGGACCTTCCCATCCCGGGTTGGGTGCGCTATCACGGACCGACCCATCCGGATGCGCTGGAAAGCGAGTGGTTCCCCCGCGCGGCCGGGTTGATTTCCGTGAGCCGGCATGATGAAGGGAGACCGCAGGTCATTCTCGAAGCCATGGCGGCAAGGCTGCCCATCCTCGCCTCCGCCATTCCCGCTCACCGCAACGTCGTCCGGCACATGGAAACGGGCTGGCTCGCGAGCTCGAGGGACGAATTCGCCGGCGGACTCGAATGGCTCGCCCGGCCGGACCACAACGAAGCCGCCGGTGCGAGCGCCCATGACTGGGTCAGGAGGGAAATCGGAACATGGCGGGATTGCGCCGACCGATACAAGACGGCATACCGGATGGTGACGGGGATGGGGGAGTGAACGCCGGGGCGATTGACAGGGCCATACTCGTGCCGGGATGGGGCGGATTCAGGGGCCGGGCCGATCTCCCTGCTTCGGCGGTTGCTGAAGCTCGACCGAGCAGTCCATCCGCTCACGCGCCGGGACGCCAACGCCCCGGGGAACCTTCCCCGTGGCCCCGAAGCTACGTTCCGGCACAGCCCTATGGCAGGAGGTGTCCGTCATTTTTCGGGCATAACCGTCGGCCTCAGTTCAACTCTATATCAGACCAGTAACACCACTCACACGACTTGCCCGGCCCGGGAACCGTCTCCAGCAGTAACTTCCCTGCCGCCAGATTCCCCACGCTCAATTCCGTCCCGCATGCTTCACGGTGCGTCTTGGACCGGGCCGGATCAAGATGCGTCCTGAATAGTTCCGTGCGAACTCCGTCGCGGCCCTCATGGGTGATCACAAAATCCACACCGGCCGATATTTTTACCTCCTTGGCATCGAACAAGACACCGAATTGGGCTTTCAACTTCGAAACAGAAGTGGACAAAGGCACTGCCAGCGTGCTCCCCGTGGCCGAAAACAGGCGAAACTGCCCTTTGAAATAGGAAATCTTCAAGGGGCGCACCGAAAAACACTGGCCAACATCGACATGAAACAGCTTCATAAACGCTCTTTGATAAACATCTTCCCGAAGGTAGACACAGTTCATCACCGGATCCGGATGGAAAAAAAAATATTCATTCAACTGATCGTCACGGAATTCCTTGAGCAAAACGGATATCCTCTTTTTACCGGTCCCTTTGATGCATTCCTGAAATCGCGTGTCCGACAGCGCATAGTTCCATCGGTTCATGATCGACCGTCTTTCTGAGTAATATGCAATAGTGGGATTCCAATCCTCCTGATAAATCAAGAGCACGTCTTCAGGGTCTGTTACCGCCTTGATCAATAAGCATACAAGTGGAGTTTCCGAAGCCTCGTCGGACTCATTTTGAATCCTATAGTGGCCATTCAAATATGCATAAACCATTGTGACGAGACAAACGGGAATCAATCCATAAAGAGCAAATCGTTTGAATCTTTCTACTTTTATTAATGAAATGATACTTACTGCAGTGGCAATTATTAAGAATACAGTGTTAGCATAGCAATAATAACGATGCATATAATATAGGTTGGTTAGAAAAATTGGTCCTGAAATATATGCCAAAAGTGATAATATAACAATTGAAATATATCTATAGGTTGTCAAAACGACAAGAAAAGGCACTATGAGAATTATAGGGTAACCTATCCCATAACTTACATCATAGGTCAGGAAGGTTTTCCAGTATGTCGGGGAAAATCTCTGAGACCATGTGCCGAAATTCCATTCAACGAGATGGGTGCTTGTGATGAAGTCCCTCGCCAATGGATTCAGGGACTTATGATAATCCGAAAACCCCGTCCATGCCAGACCTATGACATATGGAATAACAAGCAAAATAGAATGGTTGAATTGACTATGCAAGAAACCGGGGCAACAGTCGCGCGATCTCTTCCGGAACAATTTATGCAAATGGCTTAAGCTAGCATATAACAATAGTACCAGAATTGGCACACTGGCAACAATGAAAGTAGTAATTTTCACTGCTGCGGCCAATCCTCCGAATAGTAAAGCCAAAATGAACAGATATCTATTTGGATTCATGTAATACTTTATGAAATAAAGCAAATATGTAAGACTTAAAAATATAGACAAAGACTCTATCATAAAAGTTCTTGACCAAAAAATATAAGTCGGGCAACAGAGCAATAATATTACTGGTACGCAACAATATTCATATTCAATGGCGAAAGATCTTAAAATATAGAATACTGTCACAAGGCTAAGATAGAAAAATGCAATTGATACTAATCTTCCAGATTGTTCAAGCTGAATACCTGAAATCTCAGACAGGAATGCAACAGTCCATTGATATAGAGGAAATTCGAATGGAATGCTCCAAGGATAACCGAATACTGGAGTTTCATAAGCAAGGTAATACCCATTTTTAAGAGTGTAATAAGTTGAAATTGCCGTTTGTGTCTGCCTGAAGTCATGACCATCCAAAATCGATTTATTGAAGCCTATTGAAACAAATATAGCATTCATTATGATGCATATTACAAGCAAAGCATATAGGTAGTATCTTGGAACACTCTTACTCTTTGGATCGTTAGTATTCAACATAACAGGTCCTGCTTTCGAGGGGGTTCCGGAGCGTACTGAACGTACAACAATCCCCCCAAACTCACTCCGTCGAAGGCCAAAGACCGGAAAGCCTGGAAAGCGGGGTCCCCGCTTGCGCGGGACCGACGAAAAAGGGTCCCTTCCCCGGAATTTCCCACGGCCAGCTATAGCCTCATTTTCTTGAACATTCCTTCCGGAAGCATTCTGATGATCGTCATGATCCACCTCCAGAACCATTTCGTGTACACCACGTCGGCCCCGGTCTTGAATGCCCGGAATACGTCATCGGCCGTCTCTGCCGGAACGGCGGACAGTATTTTCGGGAAGCTCAGCCCTTCCGTCATTTTCGAGCGCACAAACCCCGGGAGGACCGTAATCACCCGGACATTCCTTCGGCAGAGGCGATTGCGCAGGCCGGAAAGATATGTCGTCAGCGCCGATTTCGCCGATCCGTACATGTAGTTGCTCTGCCGGCCTCTTTCTCCGGCCACCGAGCTGATGGCCAAAATGGTCCCTCTTCCCCTGGCCTCGAAGTCTTCGGCGATGATCTCGAGAATGGAGACGCACCCCAGGAAATTGGTTTCCACGATTCTTCTCGCCTCGTCGAAATCCGCCTGAGCCCGCGACTGGTTCCCCAGGTAGCCGAAAGCGACGATCGCCGTGTCCGGTTTCGGATCGAGATTTTGGTAAAACGGCCGGTGTGAGGCGTAATCCAGCGCGTCGAAGCGCGCGACCTGCGCCCGGGTTCGATACCGGACCTCGATGTCTTTCGCCAGCCGTTCGAGATCGTCGGTATCCCTCGAGGCGAGGCACAGGTGAGCGCCCTTCTCCCGCGCAAACTTGTCCGCGATCGCGCGGGCGATATCGGAATTGGCTCCCAGAATCAACACAAACATCCTCAGATCTCCAGTCGCTTGGCTTGAAGGGAATTGAACCTGTCCATGAACCCATACGTTTCCCGAATGCCGCGAAACACCTCCCACTTCGGATATCCCCGACGAAAAACGCCCGCCGGCATGCGCGCGTCCTTGGCCAGGTACAGGCGACCTCCATGATCCGTGACGATGCGGTCCAGCTCGTCCAGGAGCGCGAATAGACTCCGTTCGATCTTGAAGTCGAGCGCCAGGCTGAGACCTTCCATAGGGAAGGAAAGCAGGTTGTCGTTGCCTCTGCCGAAGAGTTTCAGCACGGCGAGAAACGAACCCCGGCCCGATTGGGCGATCCGGGCCAGTATGGCCCTCAGGCCCTTTGCGCCGGCCGCTTTCGGCAACACGAACTGATATTGAGTGAATCCGCCGGACCCGTAAATCCTGTTCCAGTTTAAGATGGAATCCAGCGGAAAAAAGAAATGTTCCAGGGAAACCGCCTGTTCCTCCGTTGAAGCTCCCTTGCGTCGATGATACAGATGATTGAACGCCGAAACGGAGTACCGGTTCAGACAAAACCGTGGAAAATCGAAAGGAACCGAGAGAATTCTCGCCGGGCCGCGGAACAGGGTTCCCTCTTCGGCGTGTTCCCCGACCATCAGGAGCGACCTCCCCAGTTTCGCCCCCGCCGCAAGGCAGTCGATCCACGCCACGGAGTAACTCCACGCGCCCTTTTCCTCGAACAGATCGATTACTTCCGCCAGGTTCGCGGCCTTGAAGATTTGCTGCCTGATCAGGCAGCTTTTCACCCTCTGCAACCGGAAGGTCGCCCGCAGGATCACTCCCGTGAGCCCCATTCCCCCGCAGGTGGCGTGGAACAACTCTTCGTTTTCGCTCCTGGAGCAGTGGATCGTGGCACCGTCCGCCATCATCAGGTCGAAACCGAGCACGTGATCGCAAAAGGAGCCCGACAGGTGGTGATTCTTGCCGTGCACGTCACTGGCGATCGCGCCTCCCAGCGATACGAATCGGGTGCCCGGCGTCACGGGCAGAAACCACCCCCACGGCAGAATCACATCGATGACGTCGGACAGGGACACTCCCGCTTCACAGGTGATGATCCCCGTCTTCGGATCGAAATCGAGGAAATATCCGAACCCGCCGGTGAGGATGACCTCGTGGTTCAGGGCGCTGTCGCCGTAGCTGCGGCCCATGCCGCGGGCGATCTTCTCCCCGGCCGTCAGGACACAGGCTCTGAGGGCTGCTTCGTTTCGAGGGGCGTGCCCGACGGCTTCGATCCGGGGAAATCTGCCCCAGGATGTCATTTCCATGGCAATCGTCGCTCCCGTCGTCTCACCTGAACGTGAAGTACTTGTGTCCCACATAGCTGGTGAAGGCGGGCACCATGATCCCGACGGCATGGGCAATCTCTTCCCCGTGGCTGGACACCCCGCAATGCGGCAGGACGACATAGGCCAGGAGGAGACTGATTCCCAGCGTCTGAAGAACGGCGAGACCGTTCACCAGGCCGAAATTGATGAATTCCCGCGCCGTGCGCGAACTCCTCCGGGACTGAAACACGAAGCATTTTCCCAGCACGAACGCGAATACCATGGCGATCAGGTACGCGACCACGATCGCCGCCGAATAGGACAGATAGCCGCTCAAAAACAGGCGGCAGAGAAAATTAAGGACCGCCGCGGACCCTCCCACCGCGAGAAAACCCGCGAACTGTCTCGAACAAAATTCGTTCTTCAGCCTAAAGGCCACGCCGTTCATTCGCTATCATCCGGGCAAGCTTGCCGGCAATCCGCACGCCCTCGTTGATCGACCGGTCTTCAGGGTACGAATGAGTGGTGTCCGCAATGTACAATCCTTCGATCATGCCCGACACCGGAGGCAGTTTCGAAAAGAACCCCGGCGTGCATATGGGTTGAGCGCATTCGTATTCGAACAATCTTGCGTCGACAAGCCACCCGTCGTCAAAGGCGGGATTGATCCGGCGGCAATAGCCGACCGCCCGCGCGATGACGGCGTCAGGAGCAAGGCGCCACTCTTCGCAATCGGTCGACATGTAGTGGGGAACATAGACGATCTTGTCGCGAAGCGGGTTGAGGTTCGAATACTCGATCAGCCCGGGTATTCCGAACTCCGGGTCGTTGATGTTGATCCAGAAATAGTCGCTCAGCGGCTGCTTCAGCCTCAGAACCACGCATCGCACCCCAATGTTGTTGACGGCACGCACGGCGCAAAGATAGGAATCCGGAAGGTCGTCCGCGATCTTCAGGACGTACGGGAGCGGAACGGTGGAAACGACGACGTCATAGTCCCGATCGATCCCTTCCACGCTGACACCGGACACCCTGCCGTTGCGGTGCAGGACCCGGTTCACCGGGGCGTTGAGAAAAACGTTCCCTCCCATTCCTTCAATGAGCCCTTTGAGGCGGCCAAGGAAAGACTCGGTCCCATCCTCGAGATAGCCCATTTCCTCGCTGAAGGGCCCTTTGCGGGAGCGTGCAACCCTCCTGATCCGCGAACCGATCCAGGCCGCCGACAACGGCTTGGCGAAACGATGGAACTTCTTTCTGAACAGGCTTTCCCACAGGATTTCATAACCTGAGCCGCCGATCCATTCCGTAAGCCAGTCCGAAGCCTCCTCCCGGTCCAGCTTCCTCCAGTCCGTGATCCTGCTGGTATGAAACGCGTGCAGTGCATAGCGAAGCTTGGTTCGAACGTCCAGGTGCGGGAACCGGAACAGAGCACGCGGATTGCCCCATTCGAAGAGCTTCCCGTGATAATAGAAGCCCATTTTCGTTTCCGCCCAGCGAACCTGATCGAGCATGCCGATTTCATCGAGGAGACCGAGGTAATCCTCATCGGGCCCGCAGATGAAATGATAATACCGTTCCACCGTGAGCCCTCCGAAGTCAAAGGAAGCCGACATGCCTCCAACGACTGCGTCCTTCTCGTAGACATCGACACGAAACCCTTTCTTGAGCAAATAGTATGCACAGGCGAGCCCCATGGGCCCTGCGCCTATCATTGAAATCCGTTTCATATCCCGCTAACCACTCTGGGAAAAAGCATTATTATACCCTCATATATGAACTAAATTCCTAATTGAACCATGCATAAGTTTACATTTGTCAAAATCCAGGCACAGATTTTGACATATTCATATAATATTATCATATTGTTATTCATATATAAGATTATTTATTCAATTTTCAATTTCTGATAACAATCACCATGATCTTTTCTAAAAGTCATATACATAGCATCATCAAATTTAGTTTGATCAAATCCGAACTCTTTTTTTATATCAACTCCATGAAACATATCGCCTGCAGTCAGTGCCTTAAGCTGATCTGCGGTAAATGGAGGATTGCGGCTGATAAGCGAATACAGCTTTAGAAGTCCTGAAAACAATACATATGGAATGTTCATTATAATCGTATTGAGTCGCTTGTGCTTCTTTATGGATCGGATCATGTCGATATAGTAAATCTCCTCCTCTCCGACAATGTCATACGTCTTCCCTGAAGGCTTGTGCACCAGGCAATACTCGATGATCCTGCAGAAGTCGATCGCATACAACGGTTGCCGGACATACCTGCCATGCCCGGGGATGGGGAACACCGGGACGCGCTCCATAAACCGGGACAGCCACCCGAGGTGCTTGGGATCGAACAGGCCGAACATAAGTGTCGGTCTCAAGATGCAGTGCTCGATCCCGGAGTCGATGACCATCCTTTCCTGGGTCTTTTTGCTGCGGGTGTAATCATCGTCGGCAACCGAGTTCACCACCGAAGAACTGACGTGGACAACATAGTCGATGCCGTGCTCCTTGCAGTCGCTCAAGACGTTGGCGGTCGACCGAACGGTGTTGCGCTCGAAACGCTCACCCTCCTTGGCGGTGACTTGGGCCTGAAGCTGAACGACCCCCCTGCCCCCCTCGAATGCCGCCCGCCAGGAACCCGGTTCGGCGAGGTCCGCATGGATGACCGTGACGCCCGGGCAGTCCCGTTTTATGGCGGCCAGACTGTCAGCATCCTTGTCGACGACCGTAATGTTTTCAAAACCGTCGGCCACCAGCAGGCGTACCAAGTTCTGCCCCACCAGCCCGGCCCCACCGGTGATGACGATCTTGTCTTTCGAAAGCATCGAGAACCTTACTTGACGTAAAGTATGAAAATAATGTGGATAACCCACAAAACCGTAATAATCTTCAAAGGCATATCCTCAATGAGTATCCTGGATGGAGAACCACTCCTTTGATAGACGAACGTGAGTTGCATATATCTGATAATTCCCATTATTACCCAGAAAGAAGAACTATATAAATTATGGGTACCGTGCTTGGCAACAGTCTCTGGCGACAGTGTAAATAGAATGTAACAAATAATTACAACTGATGCAAGAACTGACATTAGTGTTGACACAAATTCAAGACTATAACCAGCGATAACGCATCTTATCAGTCCATTATTATTATTTCCACTTATTACAATATCATCTCTTCTTTTTGCAAATGATAAAAAAAGTGCCAGTAGAAAAGTCATCAAAATAATCCAATGATTTGGGAGCACAGATATGGCATATGCCCCAACCAAGATACGCAATACAAATCCCGCCGAAACACACAAAACATCTATAATGGGAATTTCCTTCAACTTTGCAGAATATAAAATGTTAAGTACCATATAAATCAACAACCATATTAGAGAAGAATATGGAAGAAGCAACACGCTGAAGATGATGGACAAAAATCCCAGGGCAATTCCAAAGCAGCTTGCCTCTCTGACTGTAATTTTGCCTGACGCCAGCGGCCGATGCCGCTTTGCGGGATGATGGCGATCCTCGTCGATATCCAATATGTCGTTGAGCACGTAGACACTGCTCGCCATTCCACAAAACGCCAAAAATGCACATGCCGCGGTCGTGATGGCGGTCCAGTCGCCAAGTTTGTAGCTGAAGACCGCGGGAAGAAAGACCGGCACATTCTTGGTGTATTGGTATATTCTCGCCAGTTTTATGAATTCACGTACCTTTGACATTGACACGCGCCCTCGACGTCCACCCCGCGACGATCCGGAGAATCCCTGCCCAGTTTCGCCACAGGTGCTTCCGTCACTCGGATCATGCCGCAGAAGGGCCTGCCCGAAGCTCGAACGAGCGAAATTCCCGCCGGACATCCATCCCATTGTCCCCGTCGTCAGACGCGACTGCATGATGCCCCTTGGGCGCGTCGCCCTTCTTCGTCCGGCGTTCTCGGCGCATTGATCCGATATCGGAAGCTATTCTTATAGCAGATGTGAGGTTTTGAGATAGATTTTGTTCGTCTCCTTGAGAGAAAGGCGTTCCAAATCTCGGACATTGGCGGCCCGCACCGCCATGTTCGAACGTCCGACGGGCCGGAGAGGACCGCCTGTCGCGTCCGCGCCCCAACTCGCCACGGGAACGTGAAACCACCCGCCGCTCCACCGGGCCATTATCCCCGGTTCGACATGCTTTTGGACGCTACATGGATATCGGTCAAAGTTGCCCATCGTATTATGCTTTTCGGTATGGGGGCTCCGGAGCGCGATGGTCGACCCCACCGGCGGCTCAGCCGGCGTGCTCCGCGGCATCGAACTCCGCTGCGCCAGACGCCGTCGATTCTTTCGCCTGACATTCGACACCATGATGGGACCCTTTTCAATGAAGCTGGACGACCTGAAGCCGTGTCAGCCCGAACCCGTGGACAGCGGGGAGGTTTGATGCTAATAACGAACGCGGCGACTCCTGCATGCCGTCTTGAGTACCGGCGCAGGACGGGCGTCAATTGCCGTCCCCAGGTTCCATGCCCTTGGGGATGACTACGTGGATTCACTGATGGGGATGTTCATGATATCGTTCAAGAACCCGGACAGCGATTCGAATCTCCAGGAAAGGCCGGTCTGTTCGGTATGCATCGCCAACTTCAACGGGATCGAAGTCATCGGCCCCTGCCTGGACTCCGTCTTTTCCCAGGTTTGCGATTTCCCCGTCGAGGTCATCGTTCACGACGATGCTTCCCGGGACGGCTCCGTCGCTTTCACCCGGAAGCATTTCCCCGGGGTCGAGTTGATCGAAAGCGGCGAGAATGTGGGCTTCTGCGTCAGCAACAACCGCATGGTCGCCCGGGCCAGGGGACAGTATGTTTTGCTTCTGAATAACGACGCGGCGCTGCACCCCGATGCGCTGGCGACGTTGCATGCGGCTGCCGAGTCCCCGGGGAGCCAGGCGATTATGGGGTTGCCGCAGCACGACATGCAAACGAAGCAGATGATCGACATCGGCAGCCTCTTCGATCCGTTCCTCAATCCCATCCCGAACCTCAACCCGGCCCGGCTTCACGTGGGAATGGTCATCGGCGCCTGTTTGTGGATTCCGCGGGTGCTGTGGAACGAACTGGGCGGATTCCCCGAATGGTTCGGAAGCCTGGCGGAGGACATGTATTTGTGTTGCCTCGCCAGGCTGAGAGGCTACCGTGTGATCGCGCTGTCCCGCTCGGGCTTCGATCATCTCGTGGGCAAGACACTGGGGGGCGGGAAGGTAGTCGGCAACGCGTTGCGCACGACCCTGCGCAGAAGGGCCTTGAGCGAACGCAACAAGAGCTTCGTCATGATCCTGACCTTTCCACCGCCTCTCCTTCAACTCGTTTTACCCGTTCACCTGCTCGCCCTCCTGGTGGAAGGCGTGCTGATCGGCCTGATCAAGAGGGATATGCATGTTTTTCAAGATATCTACCTTCATTCCCTGAAGGAGATATTTCGCAGGAGGCATCAGCTTCGCCAACTCCGCAGGGAAGCACAGACCGGCGGGAAAACGGGTGTCCGCGACTTTCTTGCGCCGTTTACGCTCATTCCCCACAAACTGCGGATGCTGGTCCGGCACGGTGTCCCGCGCATCGAATAGAGAAACTCTCAAGGCTCGGTCAGCCCTCTTCCCCGCTTTGGCCGTCCTCCCGCGGCTTGAAACACCAGGATACCCCCCAGCCCGCTGCATCCGAAAGCAATCGGATCAGCCGGAACCCCGCGATCAGGACGGCCACGCTCCCAAGCGCACTGGGGTGGGCAAGAAGCGCGCCCGCCACCACCTCGAACACGCCGATTCCCTGAGGGGCGAAGAAAGCGAGAACTCCCAGCCCCCATGAATACAGGTAGGCGCCCGCGATCTCGAGCAGCGAAACGTCGGCTGTAATGACCCGCAACGAGAGCAGGTAGAGGATAAAGGCGGCCGGGCCTATGCACGAGAACATTGCATAGGCTCCAAGCGCCTCGAGATACCGGGGCAATGACACCTTGGATCGGGTCTGTCCGGCAACCAGCGGAATCAGCCACGGAGTAACGGCCAGACCGGCCAGGCTCATCCACAGCAGAACCGCGGCGGAAAGCCCCAGCCACCCGCCGGTGCCGCGAAGGGCCCAGATACACCCTCCTCCCAGAATGAACGCCATTCCCAGGTCGAAGCCCGTTTCCAGGAAAATGCCCACCGTCACCAGGGAGGAATCGATGCCGTACCGATGATACCGGATACCGCGCCCGACCGTGTGCCATATCCCGCCAGGCAGATAGCGGGCGGGCAGGAGACCGAGATGAGTGCCCAGGGCAAAGCGGTAGGGGACCGTTCGTCCCAGGCTTCGGTAGATCATGGAAACACCGAGGGGAGCCGTCAGGTGGGAGAGACTCCACACACAAACGGCGGCTAGAAGATAGCCGGGATGAGCGTTCCGAAGAACCGACAGGATCAGGGAACGCGACTGCCATGCCACATAACAGAAACAGGCCACGCAGACGAGGACGGATACGAGTTTCAGCTTGGCAACGAAACGGGAAAGCATCGCTTTGGCATCGCTTGCTCGCCAGGGGCGCAAGAACGCGTTTCAAGCCATCGGGCGCGACTCAGCATCTGCCCGCCAGGAGAAGGGCATCCATCGGCAGGCCCCCGCTCATTGACCGGGGCCCGGACGGGACTTCCACGGCCCCGCCGAAGGCTGAGGGAACACGAAGTATTTCCTGCCCAGGAAGTTCAGAATCAAGCCCGCAACCGAGGCCGCCGATTTCGCCAACCACGGCGCCATGCCCGAAAGCAGCAGCACATGGGTCATGCCCACGTCCAGCACTCCGACCAGGACGACGATCAGGCAATAGACCGCCATTTCCATCAGGGAGTTCCACCTAGCCTTGTGCCTGAAAAGAAGCGCGATGCAAAGCAGATAATTCATAGCGGCGGCGGTGACGTAGGCGGTTGCGGCAGAAAGTGGAGCACCCCAGCCCAGGGCCAGGGTTCCGAGGAATACAAAGAGGTTGAAGAATGCGGACAGCCCCCCGATCAGCAAATAGATGAGGAATTGAATGGGCATCGGCGCAGTGGGGGCATTGTAGTGAAAGATACAGTACAAAGCCCGGAGCCCGTCTTTGGCCTTTATCTTTTTCCCTTCCTCATAGGTCCGGCCGTAGTAGGAAATGCCCATCTCGAAAATGCGCACGCGCTTCGCGGCCATCTTGGCGACGAGCTCGGGTTCGACGCCGAACCGGTTCTCCTCGATGTTGATGCCCTGGATGAACTCCCTCTTGAATACCTTGTAGCAGGTTTCCATGTCGGTGAGGTTGAGATCTGAAAACATATTCGAGAGGAGCGTGAGGAACTTGTTTCCCAGGGAATGCCAGAAGTAGAGCACCCGGTGCGGGCCGGCGGTCAGGAAACGCGACCCCAGAACGACGTCCGCCTCATCGTTCACCAGGGAAACCAGCAGCTTCTTCAGGTCCCACGGGTCGTATTCGAGGTCGGCGTCCTGAACGGCGACATAATCGCCGGTGGCCTTTTGAAATCCTGTTCGCAGCGCCGCCCCCTTCCCCATGTTTCGGTCGTGCCGGATGACGGTGATTTCTGGTATGTGTTTTGCTAAAGACAGAGCGATGGAAAGACTGTCATCCTGAGAATGGTCGTCCACTATGATGATTTCCAGGGCCAATTCTTCGTCCCGGGTCCGGAGGACCCTTTGCACGCATTTTTCGAGCGTCTTTTCCTCGTTGTAGCAGGGAATCACCAGGGTGAGCCTGACCGGTTTGCCCAGCGAGGTGGAGCCTTGCGGGGATGTCCAGGCGCGGGACAAGCAGTCATTGCCCATGATACGTTTCTCCAGTGTCTTCGGGGAACCTGCGCCGTATGCCGATCCGGTGCTTGTTTCCCCGGGGTGAATTGGTGTAGTCTACCACCGGTCCGCCGAGACCGGATGAATCAACACATAGGCGAACAAATATCTCCGCCATGCTTCGGAAACGCAAGAGGATAAGTGGAAATGATCAAGAAATTGGGTCCGCTTTGTCTGATCGCTCTCATTCTGATCACTGCACTCGGCCTTTACATGAGGTGTGAATCGGTCTTCGGAACCAAGGTCAGCGGTCCCTTGAGAAGAGACGCCAAAGACTATTTCTTCTACGCGTACAATCTCCGCCTCAAAGGCACGTATTCTCGAACCATGGTGGACCCCGCCAACCCCATGGCTCCGGTACTCCCGGATTCAGTGCGTTCGCCGGGCTACCCCCTCTTCCTGCTGCCGTTCGTCGACGGTCTCCCGACACAGCACATGCTTGCCAAGATCGTGATGTCCCAAGCCATCATGAGCACTTTGACCATCCTGTTGGCATTTTTCTTCTTCCTGAAATTCCTTCCGCGCTCCGGAGCACTGGTTGCGTCACTGCTTACTGCACTGAGCCCTCACCTCATTGTCGGCAACAGCTATGTACTTACGGAAAGTCTTTTCTGCTTTCTGCTGGTACTGTCGGCATCGTTGCTCAGTATCCTGAGGACTGCCTCTTCATCTCTTCGTGCCGGAGTCGCCGGCGTCTTGATAGGCATCGCAGCCTTGGTTCGTCCTATCTTGTATTTCTTCCCGATTGTCGCCGTCATCCCTCTCATCCACGCCTTTGGGCGCAAGACGGGTTTCAGGCTCGGGGCATCCCTGCTGCTTGCTTTCCTGCTCACACTATCGCCATGGGTCGCCCGCAATTTTTTCGTCCAACCCGAACCCGGCAACAACAGTCTGATGATCGATTTCCTACACCACGGCATTTACCCGGACTTCATGTACAACAACGACCCCGGCAGTTACGCTTTCCCCCATCGCTACGATCCCCGAAGTCCGGAGATAAGCGCAAGCAGCGGTTCCGTCTTGAAGGAGGTCTTGACCCGGACTATCGGTCATCCCGGATTGTACCTTAAATGGTTTCTCATAGGAAAACCGCTTCAATTCTGGTCGTGGAACACTGTCCAGGGAGTTGGGGATGCTTTTCTCTATCCAGTCACCCAGACTCCCTACTTGGACGATATGTTGTTTGAAAGGACCCGCACTCTGATGTTGTGGCTGCACTGGCCGTTGGTGGCCCTGTGTCTGTTCGGCAGCCTCCTGGTATGGAATCCGCGAATACTGAGGATATTCGACCCGGGTGTAGCCTATGTCGCCAGACTGGCATCATGCTGCATCCTCTATTTCACCGTTTTGCACATGATCGGCGCCCCGTTCCCACGGTACGCGTTTCCCCTCCGGCCATTTCAGTTCGGGATGGCGGTCTTCTCCGTGGTTCTCATTTATCGTCATTTCCGCAAGCGGTTCAGGCGTCCCGCAGAGATCGCGAACATCACGGCATGAGGACTTTTCGTGCGGGCACCCGCTGTTTCGAAACCAGCCATTCGGCCGCGTAGCCGCACTTGAGGGCGGAGTCCTACCGTATTCCGGCAGCGACGTGCCTCGCAAATATCCGACTGGTTGGGACAGGTCGGGAACGGCATTTCCATCCTAGATCGACTGAACGCATCCATAATCCCATGCCGGACGTAGCGATACAATGACGTGGATTGTCATTTGTACTGACAATTTTCGTCACTGTGGGGGAAATCGAGTCGGGCATGCGCCGGCATCGCCGATGAACGCCCTTCGAAGTCACCTAACTGCCATCACGCTTCCGGGCAATTTGATGGATTCTTTTTCCCTTCTCCGAGATTCCGGCATCGATTTTGCTTACTAGTCTGTCGCGAGGAAATTTGCGAAGCGTGCTGGAAATAGAAATACCGGGTTGAGGGAGTGAAAAGGAGATTGGGTTTATTCAAGCGTTTTCATTGGACGTAGATGTTAGGTTTGAAACAAATTCTTGAAGGAGGAGATGGCAATGTTTATCAAGATGCGTGAAAGTAAAGGTTTCACCCTGGTCGAGTTGATGATCGTTGTGGCCATTATCGGCATTCTTGCCGCCGTGGCGGTCCCGTACTATCAGAAATACATTCAGAAGTCCCGTATGGTGTCGAAGGTTTTCCCCGGCATGCACGCCATCGAAACGAACATGGGGACCTACTTCAGCTTCAAGAACACCCTGCTTGATGCAAGCAGCACCGACACCTTCGCGCAGTTCGTGCAGGATGCCGACACCAAGTGTTTCCAGCCGAGCTGGTTGGGCACCCAACTGCAGATCGTGATCAAGCCACCCGCATCCTGCCAGGAACTGAAGGCGTTGACGGGAAAGACGCTCTTCGCGGCACCGAGGATGGATACCAGCAGGACGAAGATCAGAGGCTGGGCACTCAGCGGTGCTTTGGCTGTTCAGCTCGGTCTCGAGGGCGAGCAATAGAGATTTCCGCGCGCTCGGAATCGCTGGGAGCAACCCCAACCTGGAGGAAGTGCAGGCACCATGCCTGCACTTCTTTTTTTTGTCTTCTTTCTTGTTTGTGTCGATATACATTCTTGAGCTATCATGAAATAATCCCTGACGACAGAGAACGATTGACAAGGCTGCCTTCCCTTGCTCATAAGGACTTAAATGAAAAAAAAAATGTTGGAATACGGCTCTCTTTTTGTCCTGGCGTTGATGATCGTGTCCGCTTACTGCAATACTTTCCTGTCGCCACCCTACCTGGACGATTTTCATTCTTTCATCAACACGGATCATGTCTACCTCAAGGATTTTTCCCCGGAGAGCCTGATGTCCCTTGCGAACACACCCTTCGGGTGGAAACGCTGGGTCCCTATCCTGACTTTCGCATTGAACCACAAGCTTGGCGGCAGCAAGCTCTTCATTTTCCATGCGACCAATCTCGCCATCCACCTGCTCGTAATGTCGGCCGTGCTGCTTTTTGCCTCACAGGTCTTCAGGCTGTCCAAAGACAGGCGGCCGGATGACGAAGGGAGGACCGCATTCTGGACGGCTTTTTTCGTCGCCTGCCTATGGGCGCTCAACCCCGTTCAGACCAGCGCGGTGACTTACCTGGTCCAGCGCATGGCCTCGCTGCAGGCCCTCTTTTACGTGGCAAGCATCGCTTTCTTCCTGAAAGGCCGCATCATCCGCCTGGACGCCGGGAATACCTCTTTTCATTCGCGCCTGTTCTACCTGATGTCATTCCTGGCAGGCGTGTGTTCGTTCTTTTCCAAGGAAAACGCGGTGACGCTTCCCGTCATGCTGGTGATATCCGAAATTTGGTTTTTCCAGCCGGACCTCCTTGCCAAGCTCCGGCAAAGACTGAGACGGACCGCCCGGGCAACAAGACTGTTCCTGGCAGTGAGCCTGACCGGGGCCGGGACCTTGGCCGTCTTCGTGTTCCTGCACATTATCTCACAGTACGAACTCAGGCATTTCACGATGACCGAACGGCTGATGACTCAGGCCCGGGTCGTTGTCTGGTACATCTCCCTGCTGTTCTGGCCGGCACCATCCCGGCTATCGATGGAACACGACGTGATGGTCTCGACCTCCCTTCTTTCCCCCCCGACCACACTGGCCTCGATCTTGTTTCTCGCCCTGCTGTTGTGGCTCGCTATTCGCTTCCGCCATAGATTTCAGGTCATCTCCTATGGGATCGTATGGTTTCTGCTCAACCTCTCCGTCGAGTCAACATTCGCTCCCTTGGAACTCGTCTTCGAACACAGGCTTTACCTGCCTTCCGTCGGGTTTTTCATTTCCGTTGTCGCCGCAGCGGAATTGGCTTCCCGCCACGCTTTGCCCAAGCATCGCCCCCGGGATCGTCTCCTGGCGATGGGCAGCATTGTGATGATGGTTTCCTCGGTTCTCACCTTCGCGACTTTCGAGCGGAACGAAGCTTGGGAAAGTATGTTGACACTCCACCAGGACGCCGCGAAAAAAGCGCCGAACCATCCGCGCGCGCAGGCCAACCTGGCCAACGCATATTTCACCGCCAAAGATTACGATAAGGCTATCGGATCTGCCGAAAGATCCATTGCACTCTCGCTGCCGAGGTTCGAATCCTACGCCGTCGCAATCAATGCCATCCTGATCTCGCTGGTCCGATCCGGCGACCTGGAGAAGGCCACGCAACGCACGGAGGAACTCCTTCAGTCCCGCCCCAAGGAGTTCGACGCAGATGCCATGCCGACGATATACACGAATCTTGGCGAAGCTTATCGCAGGCGGGAGCAGTTGGACAAAGCTTTGGAATCCGCATCGCAAGCTCTTTACTGGACCCAGAGGCTCGGAGGCTCGACAGCCGACAAGGTCAGGGTCGCAGCTCTTTTTATTGCAGTTCTCGAAAATGCAAAAATCAAAGGCCTCGATTTCGATGGTAGTGGAAAACCTTCCGAGCTCGAGATGCTCCCGCAGACCTGGACTGCCACGGCGTTCTATCGGTACGGGGACGCGGATATGGCCAAACGACTCATCGCCGTCGCGCTCGAGGAACATCCAGGCGATGCCGAAACTCTCAAGCTCGCGGAAGAAATCCGCACCGATGAACAATTGAGCGAGGAACAGAAAGGCAAGTGGAGCTTCACCGCAAAATATGTTCGCAATCCGTTCTCCAGGTTCAATTTTTCCATGGCCATAGCATTTATTATTCAAGAAAAACAGATGCCCATGACGATAATGAAATTGGGAGAGGCTTTCCTGGATTACGCCTTGGAGCTTCAACCGGATTCGACCGACGCTCACCTGCTGAAAGGCTGGTATTATTACCAGAGGGAAGACGCACAAAACGCGGTGGCCGAGGCGAGACTGGCGCTGAAGCACGATCCGGAAAACGGGAAAGCATGGCTCGGTTTGGGTTTCTTTCTGATCAAGGCCGAGCAGAAGGAGGAGGCCGCCGCGGCTTTGCGCAAGTCGTTGGCGCTCTACCCTCGGTATTCCAAGAGATTTGTTGTCCGCGATATCGCGGACAATCTCTTGAAAAAGGAGTCCCTGGAGCAAGGTGTGGACAGCGGCCCGGGAACTGCGGCAATGACCGGGGAGGTCAGTCAGGGCGTTCGCGCGGACTAGCCGGAGGTCCACCACATTAAAGACAGGAACAGATCATAGCCGCAACGTCGTTGTCTCCCAGGGACCGTTCCTCACTGGAGCTCAACGTATTGAATTTGGTTGCGATAACTTCCATGGCGTGTAAGAATATGCGTGGCTGATCCGATTGCAGGAGTCGATTGCATAAGCAGGAGTGTTTCGATGAACAGATTCCTTCGAGGGCAAGAAAGTACGCGGTTTGTTTTGCGAATTGTCAAGGTCTGCGGCTGTCTGCTGGCGTTGTCGTTTTGCGGATTCGTCGTTGTCGCCGCGGCGCAGAATCAGGCACCGGTCCAGGCTCAGAATGCTCCGCAGCCGAACACTTCTCCCCAGCAACCCACGGCGCCTGCAGCCGCACCCGCGGCACCCGCCCCGGTCGGAGTTGCGGCCCCAAATGCACCGGCACCGGCCGGCGAGCCCGCGACGCCAAACGTTGCGGCGGCACCTGCTACGGCTGCACCGCCCAGCCCTCCGCCTGTCGAACCTGTCGCCAAGCCGCCCTCTCCCGAGCACGCCCCCATCGTCCAGGCGACACTCGCCGCTCTTATGAAAGATGAATTCACCTATGTCCCCAACAGGGTCATCGATCCCTTCAAACCGTTCATCTCTCCGGTGGCCGTTGTCGCTCGAGGCCTGAGAGCCGGTTCCGACGACGACGACGGTTCGCATGAGCTGCAAAAGCCCCTGACTCCCCTGCAGAAGATGACCGTCGCCGAGGTCGAGAAGGGGCTGCGGGCGATCACCTGGGGAGAATACGGGCGCAAAGCCGTCATCGAAGACGGTGCCGGGAAGGGCTATATCGTGAGCATCGGCACCCCGGTTTCGGACAAGAACGGCGTGATCAGCCAGATATTCAACGATCGTCTGATCATTCAGCAGGAAAACTGGGACAGGGAAACCAAACGGATGGTCCCCCAGGATACCGTGGTGAAACTGAAGAAAAAGGACGAAAAGTAACGCCGCTTCCTTCCATGCCAAGATCGAAATTGAAAACGGGCGCCGCTTCCCCTGCGCCCGTTTTCGTTTATTTGCCCCTGATCAGCGCGATGATGAGCATGACCGCGCCAGCGGAAATGGCGCTGTCCCCGACATTGAAAGCCGGCCACGAATAAGTCCCGATGTGAAATTCCAGGAAGTCCACCACCTCCCCGAAGCGCAGACGATCAGAGAGATTTCCCAGAGCGCCTCCGCAAATGAGCGCATAGGCGGTGCGGGTCCAGAGTTCCCGCCTGTCGATTTTCCGGTAGGCCCACACGATGATCCCGACAACCACCAGGGTCATCGCCACGAAGAACGGCAGGCGCCACGTTGCATCGGCTCCCGCCAGCATGCTGAAAGCCCCTCCGGTGTTCCGAACGTGGATCAGGTTGAAAAAACCCGGGATGACGACATGTCCCGTGTTGACGGGCACATAGTAAAGGATGAGGAGCTTGGTCAATTGATCCAAAAGAATGATCGTGCCGGCGACGGCCACCAGGAATACCATGTCTACACTTTGTCCTTTCCTGTGCGTGAACCCGCTTTGAAACAAGGTCCGCCGCGGGTCTTCCCCTGCGGTGAGGCACGCCCGCGGCCCTCGCCCGCCCGAACCGGGAAATTCCCTGGGAAACAGGCTCCCTTGTGAGTCTGTTTTCATGCTTCGGGACGTCGCCGGGAGCACGGAGAATTGGGTCAGGGAACGTTCGAGCGCAGCGCGCCCCCCTTATACGAAGTTGCGTGCAAGATGGATCTTTCAAGCACAAAAGAGCGGGGGAATGATTCCCCCACACCCCCCAAGTTTCGGCCACACGCGCAAGCGCGTGAGGCCGAGTGCTCAGCGCTGTCGGCGACTGGCCGAAGGCCGCCGCCGCAGCGCCCCACGGAGCCGCGAAGCGGCGAGGGGGGGATACGTCCCCCACGCTTTTGGAGTATCATTTTGAACGTAAATCCGTATTAGTCGATGCAGCCCGCCATCCCGCACGGTTTTTCCGCGGCTTATGGCCCAGCGACCACGTTGCGGCAGCGGCCACACAAGGCCGGATGATCGGAGAATTGACCGACCGTCTCCGAGCGCATCCAGCAGCGCTCGCATTTCTCTCCCGAAGCCGGCTCCACCCGGATCAACAGCCCCGGGATCTCCGTTCCCTCGACAGCGCCGGCCATCTCTCCACCCGAAACCAAGACAACCTCGGAGACAATGAAGACCGTGCGGAGCATCTCCTCCTGCCCGGCAAAGTCGGCAATCCAATCGGGGGGAAGCGCCAGTTTCACCTTCGCATCCAGCGGATGCCCGATGGCCTTGGCCTGGCGTGCCCCCTCCAGTGCCTTCGTCACATCGCTTCGCAGGGTCAGGATTTTCTGCCACCGCTGGTTCAGGGCTTCATCCACCCAGGTCGCGTCCGGCGCCGGAAACTCCTCCATGTGCACGGTTTCGCTCGAGTGGTGCGGCAGGTGCCACCAGGCTTCCTCGGCAGTAAAGGAAAGAATGGGAGCCATCAGCCTGAGCAGAGCGCTCAGTATCCGGTAGACGGCCGTCTGCGCCGATCGGCGGGCGGGACCGGCAGCGCCGGAGGTGTAGAGCCGGTCCTTGAGAATATCCAGGTAGAAGGCGCTCAGGTCCACCACGCAATAATTGTGGAAAGCATGATACACGCGGTGGAATTCGAAGCGTTCGTACGCCTGTCGCACCCTGCGCACGAATTCCTGCAACTGGTGGAGCGCAAACCGGTCGAGCTCATCCATCCGGTCGTAAGGGACGGAATCCTTTGCCGGGTCGAAATCATTCAGGTTGCCAAGCAGAAACCGGCACGTGTTCCGGATCCGGCGATACGCTTCGCTCAGTCTTTTCAAGATATCGGGAGAAATCCTGACGTCGTCCCGGTAGTCCTCGGCGGACACCCAGAGCCGTAACACCTCCGCGCCGTATTGCCGGATGATCTCCTCGGGCGCAATGACGTTCCCCAGGGACTTGGACATCTTGTAGCCCTGCCCGTCAACCACGAAGCCATGCGTGAGCACGCTCTTGTATGGGGCCGCATTCCGGGTGCCGACGGCCGTCAGCAGGGAGGAATGAAACCAGCCGCGGTGCTGATCGCTGCCTTCGAGGTAAAGATCCGCGGGAGAGCGCAGATCGGGACGGGCCTCGAGGACAGCCGCGTGCGAAACGCCGGAATCGAACCAGACATCCAGGATGTCCTCCTCCTTCTCGAAGTCCCGCCCGCCACAGCCCGCACAAGTGGCCCTCGGAGGAAGGAGTTCTTCCGAGGTCATTTCAAACCAGCAGTCCGCCCCGTTCCGTTCAAAAAGCGCCGCGGTTTTTTCGAAGAGCTCCTTCGACGCCAGCACGGTTCCACACTTTCTGCACGTGAAAACACAGATGGGAACTCCCCAGGAACGCTGCCGGGAGATGCACCAATCGGGCCGGTTGGCGATCATGTTGTGGATCCGGTCCCGTCCCCATCCGGGAATCCAGTCCACACGATCGATCCATTGGAGCGCTCTGCCGCGCAGATCGTTCTTCTCCATGGAAATGAACCACTGCTCGGTGGCCCGGAAAATCACCGGGTTCTTGCAGCGCCAGCAATGCGGATAACTGTGGGTGATGCTCTTTTCCAGGATCAGCTTCCCGGTCTCTTCGAGCTTGGCGTTGATGGCCCGGTTTGCGTCGAAAACGAACCGGCCCGCGAAAAACGGTACATCGGCGGTGAAACAGCCGTTGTCGTCCACCGGCGAATAGACGTCGAGCCCGTATTCCAGGGCCATGTCGTAGTCCTCGCGTCCGTGACCGGGCGCCGTGTGGACACAGCCCGTACCCGCTTCCAGCGTCACATGCGTCCCCGTCACGATCACGGACTCCCTGTCCACGAAGGGGTGGCTGCAAGCGAGGCCCTTCAGCTCTTCGGCTTCAAAGGTTCGCAGTACCCGGTAGTCCTTGATTCCGAAGCTTTCCATGCAGCTTTCCAGCAGGCCCCTGGCCAGAATCCAGATCTCCCTGCCCACATCCGCCGCCACATAGGTGAAATCGGGATGAATGGCGATTGCCAGGTTCGCCGGCAGCGTCCAGGGCGTGGTGGTCCAGATGAGCACCGCCAAATCCTTCCCGGCCAACTCGGGGAACTTCGCCCGCCCCATGGCACTCATCGGGAATTTCACATAGATTGAAGGAGACGTGTGATCGTGGTACTCCACCTCGGCTTCAGCGAGCGCGGTCTTGCAACTCGTGCACCAGTAAATCGGTTTCTTGCTCCGAATCACCCCGCCTTCCAGGAAGAAACGTCCAAGCTCGCGGGCGATGCTCGCCTCGTAGTCGTAAGACATGGTCAGGTACGGGTTATTCCATTCGCCCAGAACTCCCAGCCGCCGGAATTCGCTTCTCTGGATGTCGATGAACTTCTCCGCATACTTGCGGCAATGCCGGCGAATTTCCACCTGGGACATGGTCTGTTTGCGTTTGCCGAGCTCCTTGTCCACCTGGTGCTCGATGGGCAGGCCATGGCAATCCCAGCCCGGCACGTAGACGGCGTTTTTCCCGCTCATCTGCTGCGACTTGACGATCATGTCCTTGAGGATTTTGTTGAGCGCCGTGCCCAGGTGGATGTGCCCGTTGGCATAAGGAGGTCCGTCATGGAGGATGTACGGCGGGCGCCCCCGGCTCCGTTCCCGCAGCATGTCGTAGAGCCCCATCGCCTCCCACTTTTCAAGGATCTCGGGCTCGCGCCTGGACAGGTTCGCCTTCATCGGGAAATCTGTCTGAGGCAGATTCAACGTCGCTTTGTAATCCATGGTGGACTCCCCCCTGAAAATCAACATACGACTCGGCCAAACAATCGGCCGGATCTCGGCAATCCAAGTGTAACTCTACGGACCGAAAGCAATTTTACTGCTTTCCACAAGGTTTGTCACCCGTGGGCTCTCCACCCGCCGCGCCTTCCTTACATGGGGCAAATTCTCTTAGCACACCGCTGTGACAAGTCAAGCAGATAACGGCACAGCTTCAGCGCGGCATCCAACCTGGTTGAAAGAACCGCCCCGCGGAAACGGAGCGTGTGAAAAGAAAACAAAAAACCCTCCGTCGCGCAAGAGCAAACGGAGGGTTGGTCAATCTACGGGACGCGCCGCGCTCAACTCACACCGCGGCGGCACCCGCCCTTAGTACATTCCGCCTCCGGGGGGCATTCCACCCATCCCTGCAGGGCCGCCCTTGTCCTCTTTCGGGATTTCCGAAACCATGCACTCGGTGGTCAGCATCAACGCCGAAACGCTGGCCGCGTTCAGCAGAGCGGTTCGGGTCACCTTGGTCGGATCGATGACTCCCGCTTCGATGAGGTCGCAGAACTGGCTGGTTTCCGCGTCGAAACCGAAAGCACCCGTTTCGGACTTGACCCTCTGCACGATCACGGAGCCTTCCTCGCCGGCATTCATGGCAATCTGGCGGGCGGGCTCTTCCAGCGCGCGTTTGACGATGTTGAGCCCCAGTTTTTCGTCGCCTTCCAGGTTCACGGCTCCCAGCGCCGCGAGACAGCGCAGATAGGCCACTCCGCCACCGGGAACGATGCCTTCCTCCACTGCGGCCCGGGTAGCGTTCAACGCGTCCTCGACGCGCGCCTTCTTCTCTTTCATTTCGGTTTCGGTGGCCGCGCCGACACTGATGACCGCCACTCCGCCGACCATTTTCGCCAGCCGCTCCTGCAGCTTCTCGCGGTCGTAATCGCTGGTGGTCTCGTCGATCTGGGTCCGAATCTGGCGCACGCGTCCTTCAAGCGCCTTGCGATCGCCCGCGCCGTCGACGATGGTGGTGTTGTCCTTGTCGATCCGGATGGTCTTTGCTTTGCCGAGATCGTTCAGCCCGACGGACTCGAGCTTGATGCCCTTCTCTTCACTGATCACCTGGCCGCCGGTCAGAATGGCGATGTCATCGAGCATGGCCTTGCGGCGATCGCCGAATCCCGGTGCCTTCACGGCACACACGTGCAGCGTTCCGCGCAGCTTGTTCACCACCAGGGTGGCCAGCGCTTCGCCTTCGACGTCTTCGGCAATAATCAGCAACGGTCTGCCCATCTTGGCGATCTGTTCAAGGACCGGCAGCAGGTCCTTCATATTGCTGACCTTTTTCTCGTTGATGAGAATCAGGGGTTCGTTCAGAAGAACTTCCATCTTTTCGGGGTCGGTCACGAAATAGGGGGAAATATAGCCGCGATCGAACTGCATGCCCTCGACCACTTCCAGGGTCGTCTCCATGGCCTTGGCTTCCTCGACCGTGATCACACCTTCCTTGCCCACCTTGTTCATGGCTTCGGCGATGATGTTGCCGATGGTGGGATCGTTGTTCGCCGAAATGGTGCCGACCTGGGCGATTTCCTTCTGGTCCTTGGTGGGCTTGCTGATCTTCTTCAGCTCGTCCACCACCACCTGCACGGCCTTTTCGATGCCGCGCTTGAGCGCCATGGGATTGGCACCGGCGGCAACCAGCTTGGAACCTTCGTAATAGATGGACTGAGCGAGTATGGTCGCCGTGGTGGTCCCGTCACCGGCAACGTCGCTGGTCTTGCTGGCGACTTCCTTCACCATCTGGGCACCCATGTTCTCGAACTTGTCCTCGAGCTCGATTTCCTTGGCAACGGTCACGCCGTCCTTGGTCACGGTAGGCCCGCCGAACGCCTTTTCAATCACCACGTTACGGCCTTTGGGGCCAAGCGTTACCTTCACTGCGTCCGCCAGAATATTCACCCCGTTCAGCAAAGCTTCGCGAGCTTTGACATTGTAGATCAGCTGTTTCGCCATGAGGGTTTCCTCCCTTTCGTACGTGTAGGCTTGAATTCAAACAGGCAAAAAATCGCTTAATTTTCAATGATCGCCAGGATATCGTCCTCGCGCATGATCAGGAGTTCTTCTCCTCCCACCTTGATGTCCGTGCCCGCGTACTTGCCGAACAGGACCTTGTCGCCGGCCTTCACATCGAGGGGCCGTCTGGAGCCGTCTTCCATGACTTTGCCGTTGCCGACGGCAACCACTTCGCCCTGGATGGGCTTTTCCTTGGCGGTGTCGGGAATGATGATTCCTCCGGCCGTTTTTTCTTCCTCTTCGGTGCGTTTTACCACCACACGATCATTGAGCGGTCTCAGGTTCATTGCGCAACTCCTTTCTGAAACATGGTCTTTGAGTTTAGGCTACATGAGCGGTATCCCGGAAGAATGGGCACCTTCGTTTATTAGCACTCGCCGTCAGTGAGTGCTTATAATCACTTCCGTTTGAGTTGGCAAGAGGCAATCAGGATGCAAGGGGGAAAAAAAGCGAGAAGGTGGTACCGCACGGTTCCTCGTGATGGGTGACTTCGATGCGGCCGTTCGCTTTTTCAACGAGGTGATAGACGATGCTGAGCCCCAGCCCGGTTCCCTGGCTCTTCGTGGTGAAGAACGGTTCGAAGATGCGCGTCCGCGCGTCCCGCGGAATCCCGGAACCGGAATCGCTGATATCGATCCGTGTTTCCCGGCCGGAGCCGTCGCCTGAGGGGTGCAATCCCACGGCAATCCTCAGATTGCCGCCTCCGGGCATGGCGTCCAGGGCGTTCACGAGCAGATTCCACACAATCTGCCTGAAATGGTGGGGGTCGATGCGCGAAATGGGAGAGGCCGCAAATGCGGTCTCAATGATGTGTTCGGAAGCGACCCGGTTCCGCGCGCTCAATAGATCGAGGATTTCCTGGATGAGATCGCACACCGGCACGTTTTCGACATTCTCCGGACCGTGAGTGCTCTTTGCAAGCCACAGAAAGTCCTTCACGAGGCTGTTCATTCGATCGATCTCGCGATGAATGATACTCATCAACCGCGCGCGGCTGCTGTCGGGGATCGACTCATCCTGGAGCATCTGCACCGCGCCGCTCATCGCCGCGAGGGGGTTCTTGATCTCGTGTGAAATCTCCGCCGCAATCCGCCCCGCAAACACAAGCCGTTCCAGGCGCTTGAGGTGCTCCTCCATGGCCTTGAGCTGGGTCAGGTCCTGAAAGATGAAGATCCATCCGGCCCATTTGCCGGTCTCATTCTGGAGAACGGAGACGGCATACCCCAGGTGAAGCTCCTCGCCGAGAGGGTTTCGATAAACGATTTCAGGGCGTTCCGGAGGCCCTTTTTTGAGTCCTCGTCCCGGACCGACCACTCGAGGCCACGTCAAGGGATCGAGGCCGGGGAAAATGGACGAAAACCCGCGACCCGTGACCGGCTCGGAGCGCAACCCGAGGATGTCCTGTGCGAAGTTGTTGCAAAAGAGGATTTCTCCGCCCGGCCCGATGGTTATGAGACCGCTGGTGATACTGTGGACAATGTTCCGATGCAGTACCTCCAGGCGCCGAAGGTCCTTGCTCTGTTCGACGATCTTCAGACTGGATTTTTGCAGTTCCTCCGCCAGATAGCCGCTCATGAACGCAACCAGGTAAAAAACGGCGATGTTCATGAGGATGCTGTGAAAATAGGAGCCGCTGTCCCGCGCCTGGGCGGTTTGGCTGACCACGTGCAGGGGAAGCAGCCACCCGAAATACTGAAGATCCAGCAAGGTTCCGTAACAGACGCTGCTGAAGGCCGCGGTGAGCAGACTCCCGCGGCGGTACAGGAGCACGGCGGCGCAAATGATGACGGGCATGTAGAGAAATGAGAAGAGGCTTTCCACGCCGCCCGACAGGTAAATCAGCACGGTCACCGCTCCCACGTCGAAAAACAACTGGACGTAGGCAAATCGCTTCAGGTTCCGGATACGTCCAAGGCTGAGCGCCCCCACGATGGTGAAAACGAAAAGGATGCAGGAAAAGAAGTAGATGGGCTGGAGATGGGCGGAGAGGAGGTCCTGATCGCGCCGGCTCTGCACGATGATGGTGAGCAGCAGGAAGAATACAGCAAGCAGCAACCGAAAGAGGAGCAGCCCCTGTATCTTCCTGCGCAACGCCAACTCACCGTTGATTGTATTTGCCTCCAGGTCGTAGTCGACCTGCACATTACGCTCCTCTGCCCACCACGTCCGCGATCTGGAAGATGGGGAGATACATGGCGACCAGCAACCCGCCGATGGTCACGCCCAGAAAGACGATCAACATGGGTTCGAGCAAAGACGTCAGCGCATCGACGGCGGTATCGACTTCATCGTCGTAAAAGTCGGCGATCTTTCCGAGCATCGTGTCCAGGGCGCCCGTTGCTTCGCCCACCGCGATCATCTGGGTCACCATCATCGGAAAGACCTTGGTTTCACTGAGCGGCTCCGCGATGGGTCGCCCTTCGGAAATCGCGTTCCGGGCCACGCGGATCGCCTTTTCGATCACCATATTGCCGGATGTGGCCGCGACGATGTCGAGGCCGTCGAGAATAGGCACTCCACTGGCCAGCATGGTTCCCAGGGTCCGAGTGAAACGGGCGACGGCGACTTTCCTCAAGAGCCCCCCGAACACCGGGATCCTCAAGGCCAGCCGATCGGTGAGTTCCCGCCCCTTATCGTTTTTCCTGAACTGTCTGAAACCGAGATAGGCCAAAACGAGTCCCAGTATAATCCAGTGGAAGTAGTTCTGCGCGAAGTCACTCAAATTCATGACTGCAAGGGTCATTGCCGGGAGCTTTGCCCCCGCCTCTCTGAAGAGCCCCGCAAACACGGGAATGACGTATATGAGGATGACCGCCACGACGAGCAGGGCAATGGTGACCACGATCGCCGGATAGGTCATGGCGCCCTTGACTCTCCTCTTGAGCTTGGCCACCTTTTCGATATAGGCGGCCAGGCGGTTCAGAATGACGTCCAGGATGCCGCCCACTTCCCCGGCGGCGACCAGGTTCACAAAAAGATTGTCAAACACTTTCGGGTGCTTGCGGATTGCATCGGAGAGCGTCGCCCCTTCTTCCACATCCTTCTTCACCTTCTTGATGATCCTCTTGAAGGTGGAGTTCTCCTGCTGCTCCTGGAGGATTTCCAGGCATTGCACGAGGGGCAGGCCCGCATCGATCATGGTTGAAAACTGGCGCACGAAGATGACCAGTTCCTTTTCCTTGACCCCGCCCTGCAGCGCCGGAATGTACTCGCTGATGTCCTTGGGTTTCGGCCGCATATTCTTGATGGTGATGTTCTTGCGCGAGATCATCTGACGGGCAAGAGCCAAGTTGTCCGCCTCGATTTCCCCTTTCTGCTTCTTCCCCGCACGATCGGTCCCCGACCAGAGATAAATGGGCATTTCTCGCTCCTAACCTAATTGGGTTTCACCGCTGAAGGATGGCCGTCATCAGGACATCTCTCCGCGTTAGTCCTTGGCGGAAGACCTTATGACTTCCTCCACGGAAGTAATCCCAGCCTTAAGCTTGTTGATGCCGCTCCGCCTCAAAGTGATCATCCCCAGGCGAATGGACTCTTTCTTGATCTCCGCGGCGGAAGCCCCCATGAGCACCAGTTCGCGGATCTGTTCATGCATGGGCATCACTTCGTACAATGCCACTCGTCCTCGATATCCCGTGTCATTGCACACCGCGCACCCCCGCCCCCGAAAACACTCGAAAGTCCCCAGCTCATCCTCTCTCAACCCTAGGTCGAGAAGGGTTTCATGAGTGACATCCTCCACTTCCCGACATTCCAGACACACCCGCCGCACCAGTCTCTGCGCGATGACCAGGTTGACGGCGGATGAAACCAGGAAGGATTCCACGCCCATGTTGAGCAGCCGGTTGATGGTGCTCGGAGCGTCATTGGTGTGCAGGGTGCTCAAAACCAGGTGTCCCGTGAGTGCCGCTTTCACGGCGATTTCCGCCGTTTCGAAATCCCGCACCTCACCGACCATGATGATGTCGGGGTCCTGACGCAGGAAAGATCTCAGTGCGTTCGCGAAGTTGAGCCCGATGGCATCGTGGATCTGCACTTGGTTGATGCCGACCATGTTGTATTCGACGGGGTCCTCCGCGGTGGAGATGTTGTGGCTCAGCTTGTTGAGCTCCGAGAGGGCGCTGTAGAGCGTCGTGGTCTTCCCGCTCCCGGTGGGGCCTGTAACCAGCACCATTCCAAACGGCTGGTAGATGGCCTCTCGAAAATGCTTGTACTGGAGTTCCTCAAACCCCAGCTTGGTCATGTCCAGTTGCAGACCGGACTTATCCAGGAGACGCAAAACCACCTTTTCGCCGAACAGCGTCGGCAGGACGGAGACGCGAAAATCCATCTCGCGCCCCTTGGCCTTGAGCTTGATGCGGCCGTCCTGGGGCAGCCGCCGCTCTGCGATATCCAAACGAGCCATGATCTTGATGCGCGAGATCAGCGCGTTTTTCAGCTGCAGCGGCGGTCGCATGATTTCGTAGAGCACGCCGTCGATTCGAAACCGTACCCGCATCAGCTTTTCATATGGCTCGAGATGGATGTCCGACGCCTGTTTCCGGATTGCATCCATCATGATGAGATTCACCAGTTTGACCACGGGCGCCTGTTCCGCGGCGTCTTCCAGGAAAGAGAGATCCATCTCCTCCGTGGTTTCTATGACGTCGACATCGACGTCTTCCTTGAGCATGCCAAGGACGTCGTCGAAATTGTCATCCGGCGCGTAGAACTGGCTGAGCAGTTTCTTGATCGCCGGTTCGGAAGCCACGTGGACCTGGATGTTCTTCCGCGTCAGGAAGCGCATGTCATCGATCACGAACAGATTGCCCGGATCCGCCATGGCAACGTTCACGGTAGTTCCCATCACACCGAAGGGAACGGCCTGGTACTTGGCGGCGATATCGAGGGGAATCAAACCGAGTACATCTTTAGGGACGGTCAGTTTAGCGATGTTCACCTGAGGAGCGCTATACTGCTTGGCAATGAACTCCGTGAGCATTTCTTCGCTGACGAATCCCAGTTTGAGTAGGACCCCTCCAATTCGTTCCCCGGTTTGGTGTTGCTCGTTCAGAGCCCGGTCAAGCTGTTCCTTGCTGATCAATCCTTCCTGAAGAAGCAGTTCCCCGATTTTCTTGGCCACAAATCTCACCTTTCCAGCCAACAATCCTCAAATTAACAAGCAACTAGTCTCTATAACGGAGACTTTCGCCTTGGACTTAAATTGCTCGCGTCAAATCAGCGCAACCCTTTTAGCCAACTCGTTTTTTGGTCTGAGAGGTAGTTTCTCCCGGTGGTACCGTTCCGGCCGGTCGCTCTTCAGCAGCCCGCATGGCCGAACGGCTAAGGGGAAAAATCGTCACTTGAGTTTATACTGTACCCGTTCACAAGGGAAAAGGAGTTTCTCGGCTTCGACGCAAAGGTTCACTCAAAAAATGAATCCCCGTTTCGAGAAACCGGATCGAATCCTCTTGACACCGCGAAAAACCTGGATATTATTCGCTGCGGTTTGGACTCGAATTGACTCAAAACAATATCAGAATCGGAGGTGCTTGTCATGATTTGTGAGACGGTAAAGGCCGGAGCGGAGTGTGCCTTCATGACCAAATCGGGATGCGGCTATAATGGAGGCTTCTGCCACCCGGTCGTCGAACAGTGCGAGGGCTGCCAGCGTACGTCGGAATGGTCCAATGGGATCTATTGCACCAGTTACCCCAACCCCGCCGTCAAGTGGAGGGCGAGCACCTGCAACTTCGCAACCCATGCGAAGGCCGAGCAGCAGGGTCTGCAGCAGAAGATCAACCCCCTCAAAGCTTCCAAGCGCAGCAACAAGAAGAAATAAGCCCAGGTTGCCCGGAGAGCAGCCTGCGCCCGGTTTCTTTCCCGTGTGGAGGTTGCTCTGCCCGGCAAGGGGACGTTTCGCGCCCCTGGGACGGACGCCGGGCTCCCCCCGGCCGGCCTCTCCGGACTCCGTGCCCTCCTGCTCCCCTCCCACTCGGAATCGACTGCCGCCACCCGCGACGCCTGCCTCAGCCGCGGACCATCGGAAATCCGCGTTCCCCACGGTAATCTCTAAATCCCATCCCCTTGGGGTTTTCTTTTTGTTTGACTTCTTCCTTATCCCCCGTTATGGGATTAGGGGGCCGCGACGGGCTCCTTTTTTTCATCGTAACAACGTGTAAAACGTGGAAATTCGCGCGAGAGCGCCCCCCCCCCAGGGTGGAAGTTCATACACAGTCCGACGCGTGGAGCATTCGAGAAAGGAAATCGTCACAGTGGGACAGACACTCATTCTAACCGGAACTCAGGCCGCGGCACTGGCGGCCAAGCTATGCCGAGTGCAGGTCATAGCGGCTTATCCGATCACGCCTCAATCGAAAATCCCCGAAGTGCTTTCCGAGTATGTGGAAAAGGGTGAGCTGCAAGCGGAATTCGTCCGGGTCGAAAGCGAGCATTCGGCCATGGGAGTGTGCATTTCGGCTTCGCTGGTCGGGGCCAGGGTCTTTACCGCCACCGCGGCCAATGGGCTGGCCTACATGCACGAACAGCTCCACTGGGCCGCAGGCGCCCGTGTTCCCGTGGTCATGCCGGTCGCCAACCGCGGCCTCGGCGCGCCATGGACGATCCTCAACGACATGCAGGACACCATCGCCCAGCGCGATACCGGCTGGATGCAATTTTACTGCATGAACAATCAGGAAGTGCTGGACCAGGTCATTCTTGCCTACAAGGTCGCAGAGCAGCTCATGATACCCACGATGGTCTGCTTCGACGGCTTCAGGCTCTCGCACACGATGATGCCCGTCTCCATCCCGGCCCAGAGCGATGTCGACAAGTACCTTCCTCCCTATGAGCCCCTGCACTCCATCGACTCGGAAAATCCGGTCAATATCAACCCGGTGGTGATGACCGACCCGCTGAGGGGACCCGACGGGGAACTGTGCCCAAGCTACATGGGATTCCGATTCCGTTTGCAGGAGACGATGGAATCGGCGCTTCCCGTCATCGCCGAAGCCGGCCGATCTTTTGGCGAGCGATTCGGCCGCTCCTACGAGGACAATCTCCATCGCTACCGGACCGAGGATGCCGAATTCATCTTTCTCACGATGGGTTCCCTCGCCAGCGAGGCGAGCGACACCGTGGATATTCTGCGTGAACGGGGTGTGAAGGCCGGAGTCGTCGGCATCCGCGTCTTCCGTCCTTTTCCCGCTGCATCGCTAGCCGAGGCGACGTGCAGGGCCAAGTCCGTTGCGGTGGTCGAAAAGGCCATCAGCTATGGATATGAAGGCGCCCTGGCGACGGAGCTCAAAGCCGCTCTTTTCAGTCGAAACGGGCATCGTCCGGTGATCTATAACTACATTACCGGCCTGGGCGGAAAGGACGTGAAACCCACGGATCTCCTCGAAGCCGCTCAGGAAATCATCGACGGCGCCGCCGGAAGCATTTCCCAGGAAAAACCGCGTTGGCTGGGCTACGGTGTCTGAACCAAGCACAACGGAAAGGAAACGACGCATATCATGTCAGTGACAACGATGGAACTCCCGGAAGTCGAGTATATTCTGCCGGGCACCCGCACCTGCGCCGGCTGCGGCCTGCCGATCGCCTATCGCCATATGCTCAAGGCTCTCGGCCCCAAGATGATAATGACCCATCCCGCCTGCTGCCTGACGATCCTCCACGGCATCTACCCCAAGACCCCCGTCGCTATCAACGCCGTGAACAACACCTTCGCCGGCACCGCCGCATCGGCATCCGGACTGGTCGCCGGGCTCAAGGCGACAGGACGCACCGACTACACGGTGGTTGCCATGGCCGGAGACGGGGGAACCTTTGACATGGGCATCCAGGCCTTGAGCGGTGCCGCCGAACGCGAGACGGATTTCATTTACGTCTGCTACGACAACGAAGCCTATATGAATACCGGGGTCCAGCGTTCAAGCGCAACGCCCAGCGGCGCGGTCACGACGACAACCCCCGTCATCCCCAAGGAGCAGGCCAAGAAAGACTTCATCCAGATCATGGAAGCCCACGACCCGGCCTACCTGGCCGCCATGTGCTCCTCGTATCCCGCGGATATTTACAACAAGTTCCTTAAGGCAAAGGCCATCAAAGGAACCCGCTTCATCCACATGGCCGTGCCCTGCCCCACGGGATGGAGCTTCCCGACCAAGGACACGGTCAAAATCGGGCGGCTCGCCGTGGAGTCGGCGGTAGTGGTCCTCTATGAGGTCGAGAACGGCGCGTTCAGGCTTACGGGAAAGAGCCTCAGCATGGCCAGGAGCGGCAAGAAGCAGCCGGTGAATGAATATCTCGAGATGCAGGGACGATTCAAGCGGATCTCTGCGGAACAATTGGCCGAATTCCAGCGTCAGATCGATGTCAAGTGGGAAAGGTTCAGGAAGCGCGCGGGGTTCTGAACCCCACGATCCGGCCTGGTGGGCGAAGGCGCCCGGAACCTGCCGGCAAACGCGATGAAACGGCCTCAGGGATTCCGGCAAAGCACCTTTTCATACCAGGTTCGCGGGCGCGGCCGGCATCATGACCTATTGCGTTCAAGATGAGTGCATGGGGCGGGCGGGCATAAAGCCCGCCCCTTGTGCATCTGACCGGCATATCAGTCCATACAAGGGCGGTAGTTATCCCCTCCCGCGTCGCCCCCTCCCGGGGGGCAGGCGTTGTGTACTCTTGAACGCACCTCGGTATCACCACCCAGGAAGACCACGCGCGGGGATCATGAAAACCCGCCGACGAAACCCGAGCCTCATCGCCACCATCGCAGGAGAATGCTCCCCCAGGTAAACCCCGCGCCAAAAGCGGACATGACGACGTAGTCGCCCTTCTTGAGGCGCTCCTGTTCCACTACGGCGTCGTAGAGGCAAAGCGGCAGAGTCCCCGAAGTCGTGTTTGCGTAACGATCGATGTTGATCACCACCTTGCCGTGATCTATCCCCATCCGGTTGGCACAGGCGTCGATGATTCTCAGATTGGCCTGGTGGGGAATGAACAACGCCACATCATCGCCGGTTAACCCGTTGCGTTCCAGGATTTCCGCCGACACGTTCGCCATTTCCGTAACGGCCGCCTTGAATACCTGCTTGCCTTCCTGGGTGACAAAATGCTCTTTGTTCCGGACCGTTTCCGGACTGGGCGGATACAGACTGCCGCCCGCTTTCATGTAAAGGAGCGGCCCCCCGGAACCATCGATGTGGTGGATGAAGTCGATCAACCCGTGCCCCCCTTCGGGACACGGCTCAAGGAGCACGGCGCCCGCGCCGTCACCGAAGAGCACGCACGTGTTCCGGTCCTGGTAATCGAGAATGCTGCTCATGACATCGCTCCCGATCACCAGAACCTTGTGGTTCCGCCCGGATTCGATCAGCTGGGCGCCCGTGGTGAGGGAAAAGAGAAAGCCCGAACAACCCGCCGACAGGTCGTATCCCCAGGCCTTCTTCGCCCCGAGAGCGTTTTGCACGAGGCACGCGGTGGCGGGAAACAGCATATCGGGAGTGACGGTCCCAACGATGATGGCATCGAGCTCCATCGGGTCGACACCCGCACGGTCCAGGCACTCCCGAGCGGCCCTGACGGCCATGTGCGAGTTCCCCAGGCCGGGCTCCAAAATGCGCCTCTCCCGGATGCCCGTGCGGGTCATGATCCACTCATCGTTGGTGTTCACCATCTTTTCCAGGTCTTTGTTCGTCAGCCGCCGTTCCGGAAGGAATCGGCCGACCGACTTGATGTATGCGGTTCGAACAGGCATGAGACTTCCTTATTCTAGGCGACACCCTTGAAAAAACCGCCATCGATCTGAACGGACGCACCCGTGATATATCCGGCCCGCTCAGAAGCCAGGAAGGTCACCAGGGCGGCAAATTCCTCGGGCTTCCCAAGGCGGCCCATCGGGATTGTCGCCTCCCACCGCTTGATGATGTCTTCGGGACGGACTCCTTCCGCATTCGCGACAGTCACCGACAGGGAACGCACGCGTTCGGTCATGGTGTATCCGGGGCAGACATTGTTGACCGTGATGTTGTAAGGGGCAAGCTCGTTGGAAAGACTCTTGGCCAGGCCGACAACCCCGGAGCGGACCGTGTTGGACAGGATGAGCCCATCGAGGGGCTGCTTCACCGATATCGAGGTCATGTTGACGATACGGCCCCACCGTTTCTTCATCATGGTGGGAATGACCTCACGTGCCATGATGATCGTACTCATCAGGTTCAGCCGAAATCCGTAGTGCCACAGCTCATCGTCTATCTCGAGGAAAGTCTTGACGGGGGGGCCGCCCGCATTGGTCACCATGATGTCGACCGTACCATAGTGCTCCAGCCCCTTGCGCACGAAATCGGAAGCCTGGACGGCATCCGTCAGGTCCGCCGGTATTCCGATGATCTCGGCCCCCGTGGCCGCACGAATCTCCTCGACCGCCTTCGGCAGCTCCGGATTGTCGAGAGCACACACGGCGATCTTCGCCCCTTCCCGAGCCATTTCCATGGATACCGCCCGGCCCAGTCCCTGGCTCCCACCCGCGATGAAAGCCACCTTTCCCCTCAAACCCAAATCCATTGCTTTTCTCCTTCCGCATCAAACCGTCTCGATTTCCGGCGCCACCGCGAGCCGGCATCACCCTTCGTACAAAGCCCGCATCGCATCGGTAGGGTTTCCGTCTTCCCGGTAGATGAAGAACGGAGCGGTAACGAGCAGTTCCTCGCCGCCCCCCTTCCGGCACTCGAAATACACCAGGCGGGCCGGCTCCGAAGCGTTCGAATGGATGACGGTGAACCGCTTCGCGTTGAACCCGTACCGGCGTGCCAGGACAAAAAGAAGCCCGACGCGCGAGGCCGGGTATATGAGCGCCAGCCTTCCCCCCTGCACGAGAAGATGAGAGGCCGCGCGAAAAACGTCTTCCACGGAACCCGCCAGTTCATGCCTGGCAACGGCTCTTTGCCGAACCGCGTTGATTCGGCCCGATGCCAGGCGCCTGTATGGAGGGTTGCTCAGCACGAGGTCAAACGTCCCGGGCGGAAAAGAGGATGTGATCTCTTTGAAATCCGCTTCGAGGACCCGAATCGAATCAACAAAACCGTTGACCTCGACATTCTTCCTGGCCAGCCTTACCAGTTCAGGCTGTATTTCCACCCCGACGATACTGCGCCCCTGTCCGCGATACGCCACGATAAGCGGGATAACCGCACACCCCGTCCCCAGGTCCACAACGCGTTCGCGCGGGCGAACCCCGACGAGCCCGGCAAGCAGCACCGCGTCGAGGGAAAAACGATAACCCCTTTTCTCCTGAATAACAATGAGCCTGCCGCCAAAAAGCGTGTCCGAGCTGAAAGAAACCGCTTTCGCTACCAGACCGTCTCCTCTTCGGGCGACAGCGAACGGATCACCATTCCGCTGCCGACCTTCGGATAAAAGTAGGTGGACTTGTGGGGCATGACGAGCTTTGCGCTAGCCACCTCCTGGACCTGTTCGATCCGGGTCGGGTTGATGAGAAAAGCGGCCTCATAGTCTCCGGACCGGACTGCGCCGATGCTCTCCGCGAGATCGTGTTTAAAGTGAATATTGTGCTCGCTGGACAGGTACTCCTCCGAAAGCCCCAACAGGTTCCGCAAAACGACCTGATCCAAAACCACCACATCGAGACCGCGCGTTTCAACGGGAATACCCCTGCCGGCCAGATAGGACGAGACGGGCTCTCTTCTCGCGGACAAAAGGAAAAAGGATCCGACATTGTCCCAGAAAAACCCGATGGCGGTTTCTTTGCGGTCCCCCCGCGACGCCAGTTCGGAGCACAGCATGCGCTCCCCTGGAGCGTCGGATGAAAACCGCTTCACCTCAAAGAATGCTTCGGCTCTTTTCAGGATCGATTCGGGATCCCACGAGCCGAGGTTTCTGAGCAGCCTGTGGGTGGGAAGTATCGTGAGCCCTTCCTGATTGAGGTTGGACAAATACATCATGATGTACTCGAACGCGGCATGCGAACCGGCCGACGGATTCCGCCGTCTCTGGAGATCCCGGTAATTCAGGCCGGTTTCATAACGGTGATGCCCGTCCGCAATGAAAATAGCCTTCCCCTTCATCAGCTCCGCCACACGCTGCAACACGCCGCGGTCGGTCACCCTCCACATGCGGTGGCTCATCCCCTGGCGGTCCACGAAGGCCATTGCCGGTGCGGCTTCACGGCCCGACCGGAGCATTTCGTCCACGACGCTTTCGGGATCCGAATACAGTGAAAACACCGAACTGAGGTTCGCTCCGCAGGACAGCATCAGACCCAGGCGCTCATCCTTGACTGCCTGGAAGGTCTTTTCGTGGGGACGCACCGTGCCGGACCGGAAGTCCTCCAGGCGCATGGCACAGATAAAGCCTCGGCGCGTGGCCTCCTTTCCGGGTGAGATCGCGTAGTCGAGCTCGTAATAATACACGGCCGGCAACAGCTCGCGAACCAGCACTCCATTTCGCACCCAATCCTCGAAGGTGCGTCCCGCGCGGGTGTGGCTGTTGTTCTCCGGTGTATCCGAGCGGTCGCTTCTGCCCAACTCCAGGTGAACCATGTTGTAAGGGCTGGTACGCAGAAAGAGCTCCTGCTCGGCGGGTGAGATGACGTCGTAAGGTGGAATGACGACCTTTGCAAGATCCGGCGCTGCTTTCGGACTGTAGCGCAATCCGCGAAACGGGGCAATCTCCGCCATAACCTCACTATCCTTTCGTGGAAGGTGTGCCGCCGGTGTGGCCGGGTCACCTGGTCGCTCCCCAACAGGTACCCGCCGGATGAAAGCTTTTTTTGCTAGCACAGCTTTGCGATTTTGACAAGGGCGCAAGAAGCGGGTCTTGCAGCAAAGGGGCAACCCCGGGGGTGCGGAAAGGATCGAGGCGGGCGCAACGGAACCGCCCGGCAGGAAGGGCGGACCGGATCAGGACCGCCGGGAGTGAGCCAGGATCAAGTCTGAAAAATCGACGAACATGTTGCAGGGACATGAAAGGTCGATCACTTCATGGGCCAGGTCGTTCCATCGGCTGCAGGCGTTCAGGACCGCCCGGTCGCTTCCGGCCACGATGCATTCCGCGCGGGTCATTTCACGCTCCGGCACGGGCACCGCGCGCGCGTCGCCGTCCAGCCCGAGGGATTTCAACCGCCGACGACAGGCACTTGCCAGCATGCCGCTGTGGCTCATCGGAGCATCAAACAGAAAATCGACCCGCCCGGGCCGAAAGATGCCCAGGAATTGAAAAATCATGTCCAGAGCCACCTCGCTCGCTTCCGACAGCCGATATCGAGCCGACTGTCCCGCCACGTCACGCACCGCTCCATCGTTGGCCTTGAGCAGGGGACGCCCCAGAATGGCGCTCTCCACCGTTATCTGCACGTTGTGGCCGTCCACCACCAGACATTGCCCGCCAAGGGCGGACGCACATCTCCTCTTGGCCTTGCGGGCAAGGGCCTCCGCCTGCCCGAATACACCGCGATTGAGCAGTTCCCGCTCCCGAACGGTCAACCGATATCGGTTGCCCACCCACTCAAGCGCGGCCCTGCGCGGGTACAGCCGATTCTGCAGGAGGTAGAAGTCGGCGGCGGCCTGATTAAGCACCCATTGCCGCTCATCGTGCAAGCCCGGAACCCGGTCCGTCATGACCGATCGTGGCTCGTCCCGGATGCCGGAGGAACCTCAGCGCCCGGCATCGGCCTTTTCCCGCGTTTTTTTCGACTCATGCTCGTCAAGCGCCTGCTTGCGCAGCTCCTTCCTGGAGATTTTCCCAACCGCCGTCTTCGGCAAGGAATCCCTCAGTTCAATCCGCCGGGGTACCTTATAGGCCGCCAATCTGGTCTTGCAAAACTGCCTGATTTCGTCTTCCGTCAGGGTCTCCCCCACTCGGGGCACAATGAACGCCTTGACGATTTCTCCCCGGTAATCGTCGGGAACGCCCACGGCCACGGCGTCGAGAATCTTCGGATGCTCGTAGAGCACCTCATCGACCTCCCGCGGATAAATGTTGTAGCCCCCGGATATGATCATATCCTTCTTGCGGTCGATGATGTAGACATACCCGTCTTCATCCATCCTCGCGATGTCTCCGGTGTAGAGCCAGCCGTCTCTGAGCGCGTTGGCCGTCTCTTCCGGCATCTTCCAGTAGGCCTTCATGACCTGCGGCCCCCGGATCACCAGTTCACCCACCTCACCCACAGCCATGTCACGGGTTCCCAGTTCCAGGTCGACGATCTTGCAGTCGGTATCCGGCAGCGCCAACCCGATCGAGCCCGGCTTGCGCACCCCCTCGACAGGATTGGCGTGAGTGACCGGGCTCGTTTCCGAGAGGCCGTAGCCTTCAAGAATGACACTGCCGGTGAGACTTTCGAACCTGCGCAGCGACTCCACCGGCATCGGGGCCGATCCGGTAACGCAGATGCGAATCGAGGACAGATCGAACGTCTCCGCTTTCGGATGACCGTTTATGGCCGCATATATGGTGGGAACCCCCGGGAACAGAGTGGGCCTCGCCTTCCTGATGGTCTTCATGATTTCGTCGATATCGAACCTCGGAACGAGCACCAGCGCGCTTCCCGCATACAGGGGCAGATTCATTGCGACGGTCATCCCGAACACATGAAAGATCGGCAGAAGGGCGAGAAAACGCTCCTCTCCGAACCTCAGGTCCTGCACCCATGAGGCAAGCTGGACGACATTGCTCATGATGTTCCGATGGGACAGCATGACTCCCTTGGCAATGCCCGTGGTTCCACCGGTGTATTGGAGCAGTGCCAGGTCGTCGAGCCTCACCTCGCAAGGGGGAGGCGTCGGCTCCGTCGAGCGGATCAGCCGGGTGAAATTGAAAATCGTCCGCTCATCATAGGGAACGGCCGTGAAGAGTTTTTTCAGTTTCGCCTTGAGTGGGTAGAGACGTTTCAAAAGGAACGGGAGGCATTCCGCTATGCCGGTCACGATGACCTTTTCGATCGCCGTCGCCGGGATGACCTTTCGGGCCTTGGGATAGAGGTGATCCAGAACGACGAGGTACTTCGCACCCGAGTCTTTCCACTGATGTTCCATCTCTCGTTCGACGTAGAGCGGATTCGTCAGTACGACCACGCCTCCCAGCCAGAGGACCGCGTAATACGTGATCACGGTCTGGGGGCAGTTGGGGAGCATAACGGCGACCCGGTCGCCGTGTCGCAAGCCGAGGAGCCGGAGGGCGTTGGCGAGGCTGGAAATCTGTTTCCACAAGGCCTCGTAAGTCAATCGGGCACCATAAAACTCCGTTGCCGAATTCCCGGGGAGCTTCTTCACTCTCGCTTCGAGCAGCCGCGGCAGACATTCTTCCGGGTATTCAGCGTGGTGAGGCACTCGGGGATCATAGCTCTTCAACCAGATGCGATCCATAAAACTCCCCTTCGGAACAGGCATTCGACGCTTCACCACCCGCACAATACCCGGCGCCGGGATCCACTTTCCCCGGCTCGGGACCGCCTGGTGGACTCACGAGCAGGTGCTTTTCAGTCTCCTGACTTCCTCCGTAAAAGCGGGAACGAATTTGAAGAGGTCTTCGACAATGCCGTAATCGGCCCTGCTGAAAATCGGCGCTTCGGGGTCCTTGTTGATGGCCACGATGTACCTGGAGTAGCCCATGCCGGCCAGGTGCTGGATTGCGCCGGAAATCCCCACCGCGACGTAAAGAGCGGGGGTGACGACTTTTCCGGTCTGGCCGACCTGGTCGGAATGCGGACGCCAACCGGCGTCCACTGCTGCGCGGGAAGCGCCCACGGCGGCACCCATGGCTCTGGCCAGTTCTTCGACGAGGGCGAAATTCGAAGATTCTTTCATGCCTCTGCCGCCGGACACGATGATGTCGGCCTCCGACAGTTCCACCTTGCCGGAAGTGTCCATGTCGACGGCCTTGACCCGCGAGCGGCTCTCCGGGATCGGGATATCCGCCAGTTCCACTTCCGCCCGCTTCGATGCGTCGGGCGGCAGACAATCCATCACGTTGGGCCGGCAAGACATGATCGGCAGCGTTCCATCGGCCCATTCGCTCCACGCAAAGCATTTTCCTCCAAAGATGGGCCACCGTGCCTTGACTTTCCCCCCTTCGCACACGACCTGGGTGACGTCTTGAACCAGAGTGATGTGGAGCCGGGCTCCCAGTCTCGCCCCAAGGTCCCGCCCGTCCACGGATGCGGGGAGGATGACCACTGCAGGGTCCCATTTTTTGATCATCTCCGCCACAACCGGCACGTAGATTTCCGCAAGATAGTGCTCCAGCGCGGGATCATCCCTCACCAGCACCCTCTCCACTCCGTATTGTCCCAGTTCCGCAGCCTTACCCGCAACGCCCGAACCGACGGCGACGCCGCACAGGCCAATCCCCAAAGCATCCGCGATCCTCTTTCCTTCGCTGGCAACCTCAAACGACACGCGGCGAAAATTTCCGCCACGGAATTCAGCAATCATGCACACGCATTTCCCCATCTCAGCTCTCCTTCTCTTCCTAGATCACCTTGGCTTCTTCGTGCAAAGCCGTGACAAGCTTTCTCGCCTTGTCCTCCGCGTCAGCACCGTCGATAATGCGTCCCGGAGCGCGTTGCGGAGGCATCTCGAGAGAGGTGATCCAGATCCTGGCCGTTTCCGGCTTGAAAAGCGCGGGGTCCAGTCCCAGATCCGCAATCTTCTTCACCACCAGGGGCTTCTTTTTGGCTTTCATGATTCCCGGTAATGAAGCGTACCGCGGATTCCAGATGGTGTGAGAACCGCCGACGGTCACCAGGGCGGGCAGGGCCGCCTCGAGGGTGACCTTCCCCCCCTCGATGGGACGCTCGATAGTGACCGTTTTGCCGTCGGACTCGAGGGATACGGCCAGCGCGAGATGAGGCCAGCCCAGATGCTCCGCCACAATCGCACCGCGTTGTCCCTGATCGTAGTCGACGGCCCGCGAACCGATCAGGATGATGTCCGGGTTCAATTCCTTGACGGCGGCCGTCAGTGCCCGGGTCACTCGAAGAAAGTCGACGCTCTTCAAAGCGATGTCGTCCAGGTGGACGGCATCGTCGGCCCCCATGGCCAGAGCGGTTCGGAGCGCCTCCACGACCCGGGAGGGGCCGTAACTCACCACGGTCACCTTGCCTCCGTGCTTTTCCTTCAGCCTGAGCGCAGCTTCTATTGCAAATTCATCGTAGGGGTTGATGATCCACTTCAGGTCCCGCGTGACAATCGACTTCTTGTTCTCGGCAAGACGAATCACCGATTCCGTATCAGGAGTCTGTTTGAGTATGACAACAATATTCACAGCCATTCCCCCCTCTCATTTTGATGGATTGGGCGTCGGACGGACTCCCCGTCTGGTTGGGGCAATCAGGGTACGGCGCCCCTGAGGACAGTCCCTTAGCATATGAACGTCCGCTGATTCAAGAAGAAACGAAGCCACCTGGGATAAGGCGGTTGGCGGGAATATCGGCAGGAACTTCCACACCCCGTTGCAGGAACCCCGCTCACGGCCGGCCGCCGGGCGCGGACCCCGCCCGAACAGGGGAAAATCAAGGCAAAGATCAGCCTTCCTCTTCATGGCACAAGGAAAGGCAAACCCTCAAGAAGGGAGCCGACGAGAACCGAATCAGCCCCACCGCGTCCCGAGATTCACCCGGTTTTCAGTTCTCCGCCGCATCCGGGCGGCAGCCTCGGCAGTACCCCTGGAGAACCACCTGTTGACGCAGAACTCGAAAACCGTTCTTACCAACGGATGCAAATTTCTGTTCCGGGACAATGTCCTCGGCGTCCTGAATAGACTGGCATTCCAGGCAAACCATGTGATGATGAGGCTGAGTATTGGCGTCGTAGCGTGCAACTTCGGTTACCGGGCTTACCTTCTGAATCAGGCCTACTTCATAAAAGCGTTCCAGCGTCTTATACACAGTTCCCAGGGAAATCATAGGAAACCGTTTCTTGACCTGCTGATAAATCACTTCGGCGCTCGGATGCTCCTTCGTGTGATACAGCGCCTGGTAAATCGCCAGCCGCTGATAGGTCACCTGCAGACCGTGACCCCTAAGAGTCGCGATAAAATCTTTGTCGTTTCTCCCCTCCATAACCATGTGCCTCCCTGAGCTATAAATACCCGCATGAAATTGGTCGCACGCGCGGAACTATCTCTGCTCCTATTGTAGAAGAAGGCTCTTGGATTAAGCAAGCTTTTTCTTTTGAGAATGCATATTTACACCCCGATCGAGCACTGGCGCTAAGAAAGGCCCGCCCCGGGCGCGGCGCCGCAGATAAACCATCAGCACGGAAACGGCCGCAGGCGTCATGCCCGGAATCCTCGTTGCCTGGCCGAGAGAGAGCGGCCGTACCGCCCCGAGCTTCTGCCGGAGCTCATTGGAAAGGCCGGGGATGTCGTCATACATTAAATCTTCCGGAATAGCCGCCTGCTCGAGTTGCCTGAACTTCGCGACTTCCGCCTCCTGGCGTTTCAGATATCCCTCATATTTGCATTCCACTTCGACCTGTTGCGTCACCCTGCTCGACAACGGCTCGGGAGGCGGGGACAGGATCGCCACGGTCGAGTAATTCAGCTCGGGACGCTTGAGAAGCTTGTCCAGAGGAGCAGGCGCATCCAGGGGAGGCGAATGGTTTTCCGCCAGGGTTTGATTGACTTGCAACGAGGGGCGCACGTGGGTCCGGCGAAGCCTCTCCAGCTCATTCCGGATCGCTCCGCGCCGCTCTCTCAACTCCTTGGCCGCGTCGGCCGAGTGCAACCCCAGTTCGCACCCCTTCTCGAGCAGCCTGAGGTCCGCATTGTCTTCCCGCAACAGAAGCCGGTATTCCGCGCGCGAGGTGAAAATCCGGTACGGCTCGTTGGTTCCCCTGGTCACCAGATCGTCCACCATGACGGCCAGGTAGGCTTCCGAACGATCCAGGATAAAGGGCGGTCTTCCCTGAACCTTGAGCGCGGCATTGATCCCGGCCCACAGCCCCTGCCCGGCCGCCTCCTCGTACCCCGAAGTCCCGTTGATCTGCCCGGCCATGTACAAACCCTCGGCCAGCTTGCTCCCCAGGGTGGCCTTGAGTTGAGTCGGCTGAACAAAATCGTACTCGATGGCGTATGCCGGGCGCATCACTTCCGCTTCTTCCAGGCCGGGCACCGAGTGGATAAGCCGGAGCTGGATATCATAAGGAAGGGAATTGCCGGTGCCGCTGGCGTAGATCTCCTCGGTATCGAGTCCCTCGGGCTCCAGGATGATCTGGTGGAAGTCCTTGTCGGGGAATCGCATCACCTTGTCTTCCAGGGACGGACAGTAGCGCGCGGACACCCCCCGGATGGTGCCGTTGTAAAGCGGGGACAGGTGAATATGGCGTCGCACCAGGTCATGGGTGCGTTGGTGAGTCTTGCCGATGAAACATGAGACCTGTGGCAGTGCGATCGAATCGGTGAAAAGAGAAAACGGCTTCGGCGCCTCGTCCCCGTGTTGCTCTCTGAATCGGCTGAGGTCGATGCTTCGCCGCCCCAATCGTGCGGGGGTCCCGGTTTTCATTCGTCCCAGGGCGAACCCGAGTCGCTGCAACTGGTTCGCGAGCGGATACGAAGCAAGCTCCCCCGCCCTGCCCGCCTCCACGCTGGTCGTTCCGATGTGGACCAGGCCGCGCAGGAAAGTGCCCGTGGCCAGGACCACGGCATCGGCACCGAAAAAGACACCCAGTTGATCGAGCACTCCCACGATCCGGTTGCCTTCCACCGCCAGGGATTCCACGTGCGCCTGCTTCAGGTCCAGGTTGGGTTCCGATTCCAGGCAATGTTTCATGCTGATGCGGTAGCGCGCCTTGTCGTTTTGCGTGCGTGTCCCCCATACTGCGGGTCCCTTCCTGGTGTTGAGCAGGCGGAACTGGATGGCGGTCCGGTCCGTGATCAGAGCCATTCGGCCGCCGAGAGCATCGATCTCCCTCACCAGGTGTCCCTTGCCGACCCCCCCCACCGAAGGCGAGCACGGCATGTGGGCAACGGTGTCGAGGCAGATGGACAACACCAGCGTGCGGCAGCCCATGCGCGCGGCCGCCAGTGCCGCTTCACACCCCGCATGGCCCGCGCCCACGACAATCACGTCGTATTTGTTCATCGTCGGCAACCTGCTCTGATCGATCCGATCCCCTGCGAGAAACCGTCCGCCTCGCGCGCCGCCTCCCATGCGCGCCGTCGATGCCGACCGCGCGCCAGGCTCGTTTCTTCGCGCAAACGCACCCCACGCCGTCCGCCCCCCCGGACCAGCCTTCCCGTATCCGGTGGAGCCCCGCGTCCGTGAAGGATATTCTTCACCGTTGACCGCTCAGAGGTTATGATACCACTCGCAAATGAAAATTTCGACAACCGGTGTTTTTTTCGACAAATGGAACATTCCGCAGCCCCACGGGGACGTCCCATGTCCGAAGACCTGTATCGGAGCTACAGTTCCTATCTTCGCGATCTCTTCGGATGCCGCGTTCAGAAGATTTCCCTGGACGCCGGACTGAGCTGCCCCAATCGCGACGGGACGCTCGGCTCCGGTGGCTGCATCTACTGCAACGAACGCGGTTCCGGCACCGGCGCCGCGAAGGAAAACTCCATCGGCGCCCAGATCCGGGAGGCAAAAACCATTCTCCGCCGGCGGTACAGTGCAAAAAGATTCATTGCCTACTTTCAATCGTTCAGCAACACTTACGCCCCGCTGCCCAGGCTCAGGGACCTTTACGCCGAGGCCCTCGAAGACCCGGAAGTGGTCGGTCTGTCCATCGGCACCCGCCCGGATTGCGTCCCCGACGAGGTGCTCGACCACTTGCGCGGGCTCTCGGAAAAACACCTGATCTGGCTGGAATACGGTTTGCAGTCCGCAAAGGATTCCACTCTCGAAGGCATCAACCGCCGGCATTCCGTCGAAACTTTCTCGGACGCCGTGCGGCGAACCCGAACGCGAGGCCTTCCCGTATGTGCGCACGTGATTCTCGGGCTCCCCGGCGAAACCTCGGAAGACATGCTGAACACGGCTCGTTTCATTGCGGGCCAGGACATTCAGGCCGTCAAGATTCACTCGCTCTACGTGATCCGCGGGACCATTCTCCACGGGTGGCACCGGGCCGGAAAATACGTTTGCCCGAGCCGGGGAGAATATGCTGCGACGGCAGGCGACTTCCTGAGCCTTCTGTCGCCCGGGATAATCGTGCAGCGGCTGACCGGAGACCCCCACCCGAGCGAGCTGGTCGCGCCCTCCTGGGCATTGGAAAAGCGGAGAAACATCGAAGCCGTTCACGACTACATGCGCCGTCATCGCTTGCGCCAGGGCAGCGCTTTTCAGGGTTGACGGGCATGCCCGGCATCTTTCCGCGTCCCTTCGCATTGACACGAAGGGATGCGTCAGTTAAATACGTTAACGACAATTTCCATTGGAAACATCGGGTTGTGCGTTTCCACACGGGAAGCAACCTCCACGGAGAATGATTATGCATGGTTCTCAAGACACGTGCCATGGCGGGAAGAACCCGAGACGGTCGAAGGCGGGGTTCACCCTCATCGAATTGCTCATCGTCATGATCATCCTTGGGCTGCTGGCCGCCCTGGTCGGCCCCAGGCTGATCCACAAGCTCGGCGGTTCGCGGCAGCAGGCGGCAAAGACACAGATCAGCATGATCGGAACCGCCCTGGATGCCTACCGCCTGGACATCGGCAGATATCCGACCACTGAAGAAGGCCTCGGCGCACTGCGCAAGAACCCCGGCTACAAGAAATGGGACGGGCCGTATCTGAGTAAGGAACTGCCGGACGACCCGTGGGGTCAGGCCTATCTCTACCGGTCACCGGGAGAACACGGCGAGTACGATCTCTACTCGATGGGAGCGGACGCACAGGAAGGCGGCGAAGGGGAAAACGCGGACGTGGTGAACTGGAACTGACCGCCCCCTTGCCTCGTGGACGGCCCCCGGCGCTTTCCCTTGACAGGACGGCCGAAAAATGGTTTTTTCTGATATTTTGGGCTGAATAAGGGCTATGCGTTGGCGAGAGTGGCGGAACTGGTAGACGCACTGGACTTAGGATCCAGCCCTGCTCGCAGGATGGGGGTTCAATTCCCCCCTCTCGCACCAGACGCATCAAGGGTTCCCTAACTCTGGTACCGCTTTTCCGCAGAAAGGTGAAAGAAGGTGGAAATGAACGTTTCCGTTGTCGATCTCAGTGAAAACCAAAAAAAGCTTCAGGTGGAAATACCCCCGGAAAAGGTGCGGCAGGAAATCGAGGGGAAATACCGGGAGATGTCCAGGCGGATCAAGATCAAAGGGTTTCGGCCCGGAAAGGTGCCCCGCAGCATCATCAAGTCTTACTACGGCAAAACCATAGAACAAGAGGTCTCTTCGCAGTTCATCCAGGAGACCTTCCCTGAAGCGCTCAAGGAAACGGACCTCAAGCCGCTCGTCGAAGCGGACGTCAGCGAAACGCACTTCAACGACAGCGGTTCTTTCTCCTATGCGGCGATCGTGGATGTCTGTCCGCCGTTCGGGCTGGAAGGGTACAGGGGCCTGGAAATCCGCAAACCGAGCATAGACGTCGCGGATGAGCAGGTGGACTCGGAACTGCAGCGTCTGCGCGAACAGCACGCCGAGCTCCGCACGCTCGAGACGGAACGCCCGGCAAGGGAAGGCGACGTCGCGGTGATCGATTTCACCCCTTCCGTTGAGGGCAAAGTGTTCGAAAAAGGAAAATCCGCCGATTACATGGCGGAAATCGGCAAGAAGGCCGTCCATCCCGACTTCGACGCCAACCTGATCGGTCGCCGTGCCGGGGAAACCGTCTCCTTCGAGGTCGACTATCCCGAGAACGCTCCCATGCGGGAGATTGCGGGAAAAAAGGTGCTCTTCGAGGTGACGGTCAGGGAGATCAAGGAAAAAGTTCTGCCGGAACTCGACGATGAATTCGCTCAGGCCGTCAACAGCCGCTTCGACGCTCTCGACGCCCTGAAGCAGACCATTCGCGAGGAACTCCTGAAAAGGGAGGAATACCAGGCGCGGTCGGACGTTCAACAACAAATTCTGGACCAGTTGCTGAGCAAGGTCAAGATCGAGTTGTCCGCCAGGGTCATCGACCGTGAGGTCGACCGGATGGTGGGAAATCTGCTGCACCAGTTTGAAAGCCAGGGACTGAAGATGGACGTTTCCAAGTTCAACACGCCGGAAATCAGGGCCGACTACAGGCCGCAGGCCGAGCGGAACATCCTGAAGCGGTTGATCCTGGAGAAGATCGCCGAACAGGAAAATCTGAAGCTCACGGACGAGGAGATCGAGCAGGTCTACCAGGAAGTGGCCCGGTACGCCCGCATGGACGTGGCCACGGTGAAGCATGAATTTGCGGACAGTGCCGTCGTGGAGCAGTCCAAGGAAAGCAAAATCCAGGAGAAAGTGTTCCGGTTCCTCGAGTCGGAAGCGTTCTCCGGTCACATCTCGCAGGAAGAGAAGAGCGAGTAGCTCAGGAGCGATTTATGTCCCTCATTCCCATCGTAGTCGAACAGAGCAGCCGCGGAGAAAGGGCTTTCGACATTTATTCGAGGCTGCTCCGGGATCGCATCATTTTTCTGGGCACGGCGATCACGGATGAAGTGGCCAACGTGATCATCGCGCAACTGCTTTTTTTGGAATCGGAAGACCCCGACAAGGACATCCACTTCTACATCAATTCGCCCGGGGGGCTCGTCACGGCCGGCCTGGCCATTTATGACACCATGCAGTTCATCAAACCCAGCGTCTCGACACTGTGCATGGGGCAGGCGGCAAGCATGGCCGCGATCCTCCTGGCCGCCGGCGTCGACGGCAAGCGCTACGCTCTCCCGCATGTCCGCATAATGCTCCACCAGCCCATGGGCGGATTCCAGGGACAGGCGACCGACGTCGAGATCCAGGCCAAGGAAATCCTGAAGTTGCGTGAAGAGTTGAACGACATCCTCGTGAGGCATACCGGCAGGCCGGTGGAACAGATCCAACGCGACACGGACAGGGATTTCTACATGTCCGGAGAGCAGGCCAAGGAGTACGGAATGGTGGACCACATCTTCACCAGCAGACTCTCGATACTGCCTTCCGCCACCTCCTGAAACTGCCTCGTCCCGACGGCTCTCTCCCGAAACGCCGGCACCGGCCGGTGTTTCGCGCACCGCCGATGGTTTCGTAGGAACCCGGCGTGCCGCGCGGTTCTGTCGCCTTCCTGAAAATGTTTCAGCAATCGGGCTCACTTTGTCCGCACGCCGGCCGCGTTGCGCACCGGGAAGTGCCCAGCGCGGCCCATCCGGACAGATGAGGATGCCGTCGTGTATTCTCCGGTTGCGCAGCCGAATCGCCGCGAGGTGGTGGCCGGCGGGGCCGGACGTGAATCGGCCGGAAGTGTACGGATCGTCGGGGAATTTTGCTTTCATTTTCGGCCTACCATGTTGGACTTTCTCACAAAAGTGGTTGACCTTTAGGATTTCTCAGGTTACGTGTGTAAGCCGGTGCGTATGAAATGCGGCCGGTTTTCGAAGTGGCTAAACGCGCCGCAGCTGATTATAATGATACATAATCCGTCACAGGTTGGATTTGTAGCATTCATAACCGCACAACAGGACTCACTGCCGATGATTCAGTTTGTCGGTGTTTTCTCATAATGGCCGAGGAGGATTGAATGGCTAGGAAGCGGGATGATCGAGGCGGGGAGCTGCGCTGCTCTTTTTGCGGGAAGAGCCAGGACGAGGTCAAAAAACTGATCGCGGGGCCCACGGTTTACATTTGCGATGAATGCGTGGAGTTGTGCAACGACATCATCGCGGAGGAGTACGAGCGAGAGGAAGCGGCCCGTGCCACCCAGATTCCCAAGCCGGCCGAGATCAAAGCCATACTCGATCAGTACGTGATCGGCCAGGATCGGGCCAAGAAGATACTCTCCGTTGCGGTGCACAACCATTACAAGCGCATCGAGCTGAAAATCGACAAGAACGACGTCGAACTGCAGAAGAGCAACATCCTGATGATCGGCCCCACCGGGTCGGGAAAAACGCTCCTCGCACAGACGCTGGCCCGTATTCTGAACGTGCCCTTCACCATCGCCGACGCGACGACCCTCACCGAAGCGGGGTACGTGGGCGAAGACGTCGAAAATATCCTGGTGAGCCTCATCCAGGCTGCCGATTATGATATCGAGAAGGCGTCCCGCGGGATCGTCTACATCGACGAAATCGACAAGATCGCAAAAAAATCGGACAGCCCTTCCATCACCCGGGACGTTTCCGGGGAAGGCGTCCAGCAGGCATTGCTCAAGATTCTCGAGGGGACGGTCGCCAATGTTCCGCCCAAAGGGGGACGCAAGCACCCGCAACAGGAATTCATCAAAATCGACACCACCAACATCCTGTTCATCTGTGGAGGCGCCTTCAATTACCTCGAAACCATCATTCAGTCGCGGGTGGGCGTCAAGGGAATGGGTTTCGGAGCCGAAATCAGGAGCAAGGAGGACAAGAGCGTCGGGGAGATTCTGATCAAGGTGCAGCCCGAAGATCTCCTCAAATTCGGGATGATCCCCGAGTTCGTCGGGCGCCTGCCGGTCATCGCGACACTCAACGAGCTCACGGAGGACGAACTGGTCAGCATCCTGACCGAGCCCAAGAACGCGCTCGTCAAGCAATACAAGAAGCTTTTCGAACTGGAAGACGTTCGCCTGAGGTTCACCGAAGGGGTGTTGCGGGCCATCGCCAAGGAAGCCATCAGGAGGAAATCCGGAGCGAGAGGATTGCGGTCCATCATGGAAAACATCATGCTCGACATCATGTACGATCTTCCCTCGCACCCGGAGATTCAGGAATGCATCATTAACGAAGACGTGCTCGTGAAGCAGGCCAAGCCGCTGCTGCTCTACCGCAACCAGAGCCAGGAATCGGCATAGCGGCGCAGGTGTTTCTGCCCGGTTCCCCGGAGACCGCCGGGCGACGGAAGACCTGCCCGGGAACAACGTAAGGCGTAAAATACCTCGGTTCCGCCCCTCGGCACGAGCGGGTACCGCTGAAACGAGAGCCGGAAACGAGGGGAGTTCGTCGACAGGGTGATTCGATCAGCCTCTCGAATAACAGGGAGACTCAGGGACATATGTTCAAACTGACTCGCAACAAGGATGAACAACCCGGCAGCGCGACTTTCGCGATGCCGCTTCTGCCGTTGCGCGACATCGTCGTATTCCCATCCATGGTGGTGCCGCTGTTCGTCGGCCGGGACAAGTCGGTGAACGCGCTGGACAAGGCCATGGCCACCGACAAGAAGATTTTTCTGGCGGCGCAAACCAAGGCAAAGACGGATACTCCGGGAGAATCCGACATCTACCGGGTGGGTACTGTCGCCAATATCCTGCAGATTCTGAGGTTGCCGGACGGAACGGTGAAGGTCCTCGTGGAAGGCGATTTTCGAGCCCGGATATCGAGCTTCATTCCTCATCCGGACCACTTCTTCGTGAGCCTGGAAGGGCTGGAGGAATCTGAGGAGGAATCCGTGGAGATCGAGGCGCTGCGTCGCGGAGTGCGGGCGGCCTTCGATGCGTATTCAAAGCACAACAAGAAGATCAACCAGGAGATACTCGATGCCGTGGCGGCCATCGACAATGCGTCGCGCCTGGCCGACACCATTGCCGCCTACATGCCCTTCAAGCTCGACGTCAAGCAGAAGCTTCTCGAAACGCTCGGTGTGGCCAAACGGCTCGAGAAACTTTTCGGCCAGATCCGTTCCGAAATAGAGATTCTCCAGACGGAGGAGCGCATCAAGGGCCGGGTCAAGAAGCAAATGGAGAAGACCCAGCGCGAGTATTACCTGAACGAGCAAATGCGCGCCATTCAGAAGGAAATGGGCGAAAAGGACGACTTCAAGTCCGAGCTGGAAGAGCTGGAAAAACGCATCAAGCGAAAGAAGCTGAGCCAGGAGGGCGCGGCCAAGGTTCGGGCGGAGTTCAAGAAACTCAAGTTGATGTCCCCCATGAGTGCCGAAGCGACGGTGGTCAGGAATTACATCGATTGGATCCTGTCGCTGCCCTGGTATGAAAAAACCAGGGACAAGCTGGACATCGACGAGTCCACCCGCATCCTGGACGAAGACCACTACGGGCTCGAGAAACCCAAGGAAAGGATCATCGAGTACCTTGCGGTCCAGGCGCTGGTCAAGCGGATCAAGGGTCCCATCCTGTGCTTCGTTGGACCTCCCGGAGTGGGCAAGACATCTCTGGCCAAGTCCATCGCCCGCGCCATGAACCGGAATTTCATCCGGTTGTCGCTCGGAGGCGTTCGGGATGAAGCCGAAATCCGCGGTCACCGGCGCACCTACATCGGCGCGATGCCGGGCAAGATCATCCAGAGCCTCAAGAAGGTGAAATCCAACAACCCGGTCTTCTGCCTGGATGAAATAGACAAGATGAGCATGGATTTCCGGGGAGATCCCTCGGCCGCCCTGCTCGAAGTGCTGGACCCCGAACAGAACTTCTCGTTCAACGATCATTACCTGGATCTCGATTACGATCTCTCGGAGGTGTTTTTCATCACCACCGCCAACAACCTGCATTCGATTCCGCCGCCGTTGCGGGATCGCATGGAGATCATCCAGATTGCCGGGTACACGGAATTCGACAAGCTCAATATCGGGAGGAACTTCCTGGTGGCCAAGCAGTGCAAGGCCAATGGCCTCTCGCTCGATAACATCGCGTTCTCGGACGACATGCTGCTCTACATCATTCGCCACTACACCAAGGAAGCCGGCGTGCGGAACCTCGAGCGGGAAGTCGCCTCCATTTGCCGCAAGGTGGCCAAGGAAGTCGTCCGGCGCGGTCCTGAAACCAGGATCGAGCTCACCGAGGATCTCGTGCAGGAATACCTCGGAATTCCCAAGTTCCGTTACGGCGTCGCCGAAGAGAAGGATGAGATCGGCCTCGCGGTGGGTCTGGCCTGGACCGAATTCGGCGGGGATATCCTTGGCATCGAAACCGTAGTGATGCCCGGCAAGGGAAAAGTCCAGATCACCGGGAAACTGGGCGACGTGATGCAGGAATCCGCCCAGGCGGCCCTGAGTTACGTCCGATCGCGAGCCAAGCGCCTGGGGATCGACCCGGACTTCTACCAGAATTTTGACATCCACGTGCACGTGCCCGAAGGAGCCATCCCCAAGGACGGACCTTCGGCGGGCATCACGATGGCCACCTCCATCGTTTCGTCCCTTGCGCGCATCCCCGTGCGCAGCGACCTGGCCATGACCGGTGAAATCACGCTGCGCGGCAGGGTCCTGCCCATCGGCGGGCTCAAGGAGAAGATCCTCGCCGCCCACCGGGCTCTGCTCAAAACCGTGCTGATTCCCAAGGACAACGCAAAGGATCTCAAAGACATTCCGGCCAAGATCCTCGAAGAGATCCAGGTGGAACTGGTGGAGCACATGGATGACGTCCTGCGCAAGGCAATGGTGGTGCCGGAAGACCGTGAACTGTTCCATGAGGAGGAAGCGGGAGCTCAGCAGGCGGTGATGTTCGAACAGAAGCCGCCCGCAGCGGATGAAATCAGGGCCCATTGAAGCCGATCCCAAAAGGGTCTTGACTTCGCCTTCCTTATGACGTACATAGAGAGTCTCATGTGCGCCGCAGGGTGGAACGCTTCTGCCCCGGCCCGATCGTCAAGAGGGCGGATAGCTCAGCTGGGAGAGCATCGGCCTTACAAGCCGGGGGTCACAGGTTCGAGCCCTGTTCCGCCTACCAGGAATACTTTATCGGGGTCGTAGTTAAGCTGGTTATAACGCCGGCCTGTCACGTCGGAGGCCGAGGGTTCAAGTCCCTTCGACCCCGCCAGTCAAAACAGGGGGCAGCCGAATCGGTTGCCCCCTTTTATTGTCTCCTCCCGCTCCAGGATGGCGCGTTGCAAGGCCCCGGACCTTGACTCGCCCGTGGGGCGGACCGCCTGCCCGGCACCCTCTCCTTGAAGTTAAAAAACCCGGGAGATCGATCATCCCGGGTTCTTCATGCGTCGAGAATTACGCCCTATGTTTTAGTGAGAGGTTGACCCGGGCTCAGCACCCGCAGTCGTCGTCCAAACGCCCTCCCGACAGAAGGAATTCCGCATCCTGCGCGTTGTAGCCATCGTCCGCAGGCACATCCGTCACTTTTTTGAGCTTGTCGTCAGCTTCCATGGCACCCTCCGTTGCCTTTATTTACGTTTCATCATAGTCTTCATAGACGCTTAAGAATAATTCCTTGTTGAGAAGAATTATAATCATGCAAACCGCTATGTCAAGAAAAGCACTGCGCTTCACCCCCGGATTTCGGGAACGGGTGGAACAAACCGTCCGCCCTCTGCGCGCAACCCGACCTCGATGGCGGGAGGAGCGGCCGGATTTCGCGCGTGTTCCCGGGGCCGCCCGGTGAGCCGCCGGGCAAGGCGGTCGCGCGATGATCGATCAAAGGTCTTTGATTGACAGGAATTTCCGGCTATTATATACGCCAAGCTGTAGGCATGCCGATGCGGGACAACCGATTCATCCGGCCGGTCTCGCCGCTTTCGGGAGAAGCGAGTCGCAGTCGAGCTGCATCGAGACTTCTCAGACCCGCCGGCGGAGGAGCAGAGCGGCTGGAATACCACCCCCGGGTCGGCGAGCCTCCTTTCCCCGGGAGAGAAACCGTCGCCCGCGAGCCGCACGGGGGGATGACGCCGGGAACGTCGAAGCTGTCACCGGATGCGAACCAGTCTATGGATCGAGAATCACGCGCACTGAAGTTTTTGATCGACACCAATTCCCTGCCTTCGCCTGAAAGGGCTGCGCCCGGGGACGCGACCGCTCCCGCCGCCGCGCTGAACCGCCTGGCGGGGCAGCTCACGCACCGGCTCTACGTTCATCCGGCGGCCTGTATCGACACCAGTGCGAGCAAGCCATCCTTCAAGCTTCATCAGCATCCGAATCTGCCCGGGAAGTGCCTGCTGCTTCCGACCCCGCCCCAGGTTCCACCCCAGTTCGAGACCGTCTTCGGCCCGGCGCCTTCCGGCACCGAGGAGTGGCTCGGCCACCGCCTGCTGGCCGCTCTGGCTGCCGACGCCGTTGATTTCCTGATCTCCGCCGACGGCGACCTGTACAGAAAAGCCAGGCGGCTGGGACTCGAGCGAAGGGTCCTGACGATCGCGGAAGCCGTTGCTCTCATCACGGACCTCTCGGAGCGTCCGAGCTCACCCTTCCCCATCGTGGAAGAGGTCAAGGCCGAGACGTTGTCCCCCGACGACCCGATCTTCGACGGCATTCCGGATGGAGGAGCGGTCGTTCTCGGCTCGGACGAGGACAGCCGTTCGGCCTGGGTCATCCGGGACGATCGCCGGAACGTGACCGGCCTGTGCATCGCCGGCCTGGACCGCCTGCCTCCGCCGCTTCTGAGCGGCAAGGTTTTGAAGGTCTGGTTCTGCCGGCTGTGCGCGCAGAGCAACAGCTCACGCTTTGGTGAACTGCTGCTGAGAGCCCTGTTCGATCATGGGGCCAGGCATCGATACGACTGGGCCCATTGCAGGGTCCCCCGGGGTCGGGAAGCCCTCGTTCAACTCCTGGAAGACTTCGGTTTTTCGCGGTTGAGCGGACAGGACAGCTCGGAAGAGTTGCTTTTGGCAAAACCCCTCCATCCCATGCAGGATGAGATCGGCGTTCCGCGCCCCCTCGCCTTTCACATCAGGTTCGGCCCCACTCATTTTCGGATGGAGGACGTCGACTATTATCTGGTCCCCATTTCTCCCGACCTCTCGCAGCAGCTTTTCCCCGAATGTGAATCCCAAAGGGCGCTGTTCCGGAACAAGCGCCCTTTCGGCAATCCCATCCGGAAGGCATACGTGTCGAGGTCGCCGGTCCTCAACGTGGTTCCGGGCTCAGTGCTCTTGTTCTATCGTACCGGCGACCAGCGCGGTCTGGTCGCATCGGGCGTCGTCGAGGAAACCATTCCTTCTCAAACGACCCGGGATGCGATCCGGGCGCTCGGCATGCGCACGGTCTACACTTCCGGAGAATTGGATGAGCTTTGCGTACGCCCTGTTTCCGTGTTGCTCTTCAGGCAGGCGCTGGCGTTTCGGCCTGAAATTCCCCTGGCGAAACTGGTCGATCACAAGGTATTCAAGCAAGTCCCGCAATCCATTGCAAAGCTCGATGGGGAGGGGTTGGCGTGGCTCCGCGGTTTCCTTGCGGGTTTTCAATCGGCGCCATCCTCCACCCAGGCGATGCAAATTCACCCTCTGCCATCGCCGGCATCCTGACCACCCGGACTTGAATCCCGACTCCCGCGAAAGCTCTTCCCTTCCCTCCTCGCGTCGTTTTCGGATGACCCGATGCCTTGAACAAGGCGGATGAGGCCTCCTCTCGTCATTCCCGCAGAAGTGGGAATCCCGGGCCTTTCAGGGTTTATCCGACCCCGACGTTCGCCTCGCGCCCGTGCGATCCGGGGTCTGCCGCCGTGGTGTTCGAAGCGCTTTGTTCAACACGCTCCTGACCGCCAGCCTCAACAAGCGGCAGGGGTAGTAGAGGAAATATAACCTCCCGGGAAGGCGGATGAGGGACAATTCGATGGATGTGGGAGTGAACAGATTGAGGACGATTTCATGGAGTCCGTCCGTGAATTTCGACATTGTCCTCATGTGGAAGAGGTTCAACCGGTCGGCAACATCCACCGTTGGCCGTTCTTCGGAGCTGAACAGGGAACGGATTACCTTCCCTGCCAGGACCGCTCCTTTGCGGTCGGCACGCATCCAGTCCCCGATGTTTTCCGGCACTTCGGCTCCCACCAGTTCAACCGCCAGTCTCAGTCCGAGCGCGAGCATCACCGTGCTGTTGGTCCGCTTCGCCCGCGCCAGGACGCCGGGCCAGTCCATCGCGCGGTGCGCCGCAATCAGCATGGCGACATCGGAAATCAGGGAAAGGCCTTCCCAGCGGTGTTTCGCACCGTGCCGGCAGAGAAACAGGAGCAGGTCTTCCATACCCGGGGCACTGACCTTTGCGCCTTCGATTGCGACCGTCAGGCTACGGGGCCAGAGCCGATCCAGATCCTGGAAGAAGGAGAAGCACGGCGGCGACAGTCCCCAGTGCAGATCCACCGTCGCCTTGCCGTCATTGCGGACGAAATGGTGTTCCGAGCGCGTCAGGTAGAAATGTTCCTCGTAGGCTTCCGGGAGTCTCAGCGCGGGTTGATAGCCGATTTCCCGCAGGAGGTCCTTTGTCTTGAGGAAATCGTTCCTGCGAACCAAAAGGTCCAGATCCTGGAACCGGCGCATGGCGATGCTTCCGTAGGCGGCCACGGCCAAAGTGGGGCCTTTGAACACCAGGCAACGGATGCCGCGGCTTTCCAAGGCTTCGAGTATTCTGATCAGCTCATAGCTCAGCATGAGATTTCCGGCGAAATTGGCTGCATGCTTGCGCTTCATCGTCTCCAGCACGGATTCCGGCACTTCGCACGAATGGGATTCCTTGAGCACCGCGTGCAGGATCGGCAGGACTTTATGGGCCTCTGCCAGGCGGACGAGGGCGTCCCAGTCGAGGCAGCCCTGGAGCTGCCGCGCGATTTGCCTCCTTTCGTCCCTGCCGGCGTAGTGGCGCACGCATCTCAGGATCAACCCGGATTCGGGGGTCAATGGAATTCCGGCGATTGTGTCAGGTTCCCGGGCTTTCAAGTTCGCTCCCCGTCAACTTTGAGGATCGGGCATGTCCCCCTGCCGCCGCAAATCGTATCCCGGCCGCCCGTGAAGTGCCCGCCTTGAGTCCGCCCGCCCGGCACGGGTTCTTCTCGTTCCGGACGTGACGAGATCGACAATGGAGGCCTTCACGGCTCCGGCGTCGAGTCCCGGTCGAGATTTCGCATTTGCCGTTGCCAGGATTCGGCGTATCGGCCCCCCTGTCGGAGCAGTTCCTCGTGAGTCCCCGACTCCACTATGCCCCCGTTCTCCATGACGTGAATCATGTCGGCCCGCATGGCGGTAGTGAAACGGTGGGTGATGAGAATGGCCGTCCGCCCCTGCGCGAGTCCCCTCAGCCTGCCAAGCCAGTCGGCCTCGGCCCAGGAATCCATCGAGCTGGTCGGTTCGTCCAGGATCAGTATGGGAGACTGCCGCAGGAAAGCTCGAGCCAGAGCGATGCGCTGCCATTCGCCCGCACTCAGATCGATCCCGCCCTCAAACCACTTCCCGAGCAAGGTATCGTAGCGGTCCGGGAAGCGCTCGATGAATCCATCGGCTCCGGCCCGTCGCGCCGCGACTTCGACGGCGGCAGAATCCTTCATTTTCCCAAGCTCCCCGTAACCGATGTTTTCATGCACCATGGCGCTGTATTTAACCGGCTCCTGGAACAGGATGGTGATGTTGTCCTGCAGCTCTCTCAGGGGAATGCATCGCAAACCCACTCCGTCCAGCTCTACCTGTCCCTCCTCGGGATCGTAGAGTCGGCACAGAAGTTTTATCACCGTGCTCTTCCCCGCCCCGTTGGGACCTACAAGAGCAACCATTTTGCCTGCGGGAACGGTGAGGCTGAAATCCCTGAGGGCCCACTTTTCACTGGCGGGATAGCGGAACGCCACATGCCGGAAACGGATTCCTTCCCGCAAAGGCGCAGGAGCGCTCACCGGCCTTTCCGGTTCGCGGATTCCCGGCTCGAGGCGGAAGAACTCGAAAAGGTTTTCAAGGAAGAGGCTGTTGCTGTAAATCTGGCCGACGTTTTCCAGCAGCCCTCCCATCATCTGCTTGCCCTGGTTGAAGGCTTGGTAGAACAGGGCCAGGTCCCCAAGCGTGATGGCGCCGAGCAGCACGCGCCAGACCATCCAGGCCATGGCGGCCCCTGTGATGAGCAGCCCCACGGTACGCGCCCCCAGGTCCGCCAGGGCCCGGTTACGGGTCAAAGCCAGCCGGTCGCGGCGCAACGCCTCCCGCAGGGTGCGGAAGAGCGCGCTGAAATGACCCCCCAATTCGAACACGCGGAGCTCCGCAGCGGTTTCACGGCTGGTCATCACCCAATCGTAGTACCTGCTCTTTCTCTCATCCACCGTTGTGCGCAGCCACAATTCATGTTCGCGCAGGTTCTGGCGCAGCACCACGCAAAAGGCCGGCAGAGTGCTGACGATCAATATCAGCGGCAGCCAGGGTCCAAACTGCAAGAGCACCGCAGCCATGGCCACGAGGGTAATTCCGTTCTGAGCCAGGCTGCCCAGGTTTTCCAACAGGATCATCGGACGGTACCCCGCCTCGAATTGCGCGCGGTACAGGCGGTCGAAGAATTCGGCCGATTCATAGAAGGCCAGGTCCAGTTCCATGGATTTTTGCTGGATGAGGTGTTTGAGGTGATCCTGGAACAAGCCGGACTGGGCCGTGCGAATCCAGATGGTGAGGCTCCGCAGGACATCGGCGACCAGTGTGACGGCGGCCATTGCGACGATGACAAGGAGGAGCGAACGAAAACGGGGCGCGGGCTCCCCACTGCCGACCGCGGCTGCAAGGCCGTCCACCAACACCTTGAGCAGCCATACGTTGGCCACGGGAAGCAGGCCCTGCAGCACCACGAGCAGGCCCCACGCAAGGGTCCAGCCCCTGGTCGCCTCCCAGACCATGAATACGGCACGCACGAGATTCGGGAGTTGAGCGGCCGCCTTGCGAAATTTTGCAGCCAGCTTGTGATTGCTTCGGCAGACCATCCGTTCGACTCGAAATAGGTACGGGAATTGCGGTCACCGTGTTTTCACGCCGTGCGGGGCGTCTGCCGCCGTTCAATCGGGGCGTCCGAACGACATGATGAGGTTGGAGGAGCTTAGGAGAGTTTCCTCAAGGACGCAAGCACTATGTGCGTTCATCCCCGCCGGGGTGGGTTCGAAAGTCGCTACACGGGTTGCCGGAGCGCCGCGGGCAGAAATGCATCGACGCGCAGGGGGACGATATTGCCTCCGTTCGTCCATGGGCTCCGCGGTGAGCGCCCGGCAAAGATGAACCGAAGCCTTACGCGCCGGTCCATGCCTTTGAGCGACCAGGCGCCGGGAATCTGCGGCCGGGCGTTTTGCTATGAATAGCCGGGGATTGCTGCACGAAAACAGACGTCGGGTCAGGAGCTTCCCTATACGTGACACTACAGATGATTGCGCCGGCTTATGCTCCTCACCGTGCCGGCCGCCCCGGATCGCAATCCGGGGCGGCCCCAGGGGAACGGTCTTCTTCTCCCGATTCCGCCCAGCGCTTCAATGATGCCGATGACTCACCTTCTTCGCCGCGAGCCCGATGCCCGGGCAGTCCGGCTCATCCAGGCCGTTTTTTGCGCGGGAGTCATTCATGTTGCCGTGCGGAAATCTGATCGGATGGGTGGAATTTCGATTATTGCGAATCTATGAGCCCCTTCAGGCCGCTTCAGCGCGATCCGGAATCCGCGCACACGTCCTCAGCTGCCGGTTTTCCGGCATCCGGCGGCACATGATAAGGAAAACGCGCCCGGAGGGATCTCCCCCGCCGGGCGCGCTCTCAAGAATGTCCATGATGTCGTCCGTTCGATCCTATTCGTCGAAGTCGATGATGAGGTCCGCTTCGTTGCCGCACACCTTGCAGACTCTCGTCTCTTTCTGCTTCTTCTTCATGACGCCCGCTTCGGGAATCTCCACCATTTCACACGTGATCGTCATTTCCGCTTCGTTGCCGCATTTGTCACACGTACATACTTCTCTTCTCTCCGTCGCCATCGTATCTTCTCCTTTTGCGTTAATAATGAGCTAATGGATGAGCACTCCAGCCTGAATATCACGGCTATCACTATAATCATCCTTTGAGCAAAACAAGGGGGGCAAGAGCATTTTTCTTCCGCAAAAAATTCTTTGATCGTGCTGTGACACGATTTTACTGTTATTTCCATAGGATGCAAAATCAGGGCCCATGCCGGGAACCCCCGTCCCATTGACCGGAGGATCGATTGTCCGCGCGGCATGAGCAGATGAAAGCGACGGGACGCCGCCGGGAAGGATGACTTCCTCAGTCCTCCCGGAGTTCGGGATAAAGGCGCGGGGCTTCAAGGTCGGTCCTTGAGGTGAGGCGGTTCTCCCGGGCCGGGCCCGAACTCACCGGGATTTACAGAAAAGCCCCGGGGGCCGACCACATCCTCGAGGCTTGTTGTGAGCTTTCGGCTTGTTCCGATCAGCAGGAATTTCGACAAGAACCTTTGTGATTCGTTGAAAGCTGAAAGATCATGGCCTTCCGAGGGCGAAGCGAGCCACCCACGGGTTGCGCCCCGGACCACACTGACCAAGGGACCGCGCAGATGAAAAACCTTCCGGCCCACCGATCGGGTAATCGAGGCACACCACTGCTTCATGGAATTCGCCGTCAAAGGGGATACCGCTCCACGCAGAGCCGACCGTCACACGGGACGACGCCCACTGGGCTCCGCGCTTGCCCTCCCGAAAGCGGACTCCATTCGATGCTGAATTCTTCCGGGGACACCCGTTCGATCCTTCCCACCCGCCTCGGGATGGGAAGGGTGTTCAAAAGCGGACGGGATTACCAGCCTTTCTTCCTTCCACCACCGCCACCGCCGAATCCGCCGCCGCGGCCTCCGCCTCCGCCGTAGCCGCCACGACCGCCGCCGGATCCCCCACGGGGCCCGCCGCGTCCCCGGTCTTCCCTCTGCTTGGCTTCATTGACGGTCAAGGGTCTGCCGTTAAAATCCTTCCCGTTGAGCTCGGCGATGGCCTTTTGGCCTTCCTCCTTGGTCGACATTTCAACAAAGCCAAAACCGCGCGACCGTCCCGATTCACGGTCCTCAACGACAGTGGCCGACTCCACCGTGCCGACCTGCGAGAAGAGTTCCCGCAGCTGCTCGCTGGAAGTCTGAAAAGACAGGTTGCCCACATAAAGTTTCATTGACATAAACTAAGATCCTCTCCGCTGTGCGATTGACGATACACTTATGAAACAGACTACTCCTGAAGAAACCCGGGCCTGCGTTCAAAGCCCACAAGACTTCCCAATGCTCCTCCTCCCGAACTATCCCAGGCACAGCTTCCTCTTTTTCACAGCGGAGAACGCGGCCGTTGATAAACGAGAGAGACATCTTGATCCAATTGTAAAGACATCCCGAAGCATTTGCAAGGGAAGTTCCATTAAATTGAGCGGCACGCGGCGGCGCCCCCTCCCAAAACCGGGAAAAGCCCCATGTCCTCATCCCCGCAAGCCCCCGTGAGCCGGAAGCTCACGATGAAACACCACGACCGGCTCCAACGGGCGGGCCTGAAACGTCGAGACCGTGGGCCGCGCTGCCGTTTGGCCCACTTTTGTACGTCACTGTCGTTCGAGTCTCGCCTTGTTTCGGTCCCGCCTGCTTGACAAGAATCTCTTTTCTGGCATGGTGTAGGCTTTAGGCATTGGAACGCCTGCCCGGATCGGGCGAGATGAACGGCACCCGAGAATAGGAGTTCGAACCATGCAAACACCGCGGACGCTGACAGTCATCCTGGCTCTCACCGTTTTCCTGGTGTGCTCCCCGGGCTGCGGCCAAAGCAGTTCCTCCGACAAGCCGCAGAAACCGGCGGCGGCTTCCACCACGCTTTCCAATCATCCCACGCCTTCACCCGCCAGCAAGGCTTCCGCATCCGTAAACCGGCGTGTCGATCTCGCCTCCCTCAAGCCCTGCGGCATCCTGTCCCGAGAGGAAGTGGAGCCCGTCTTCGGAACCGTCAGGGGCGAGCCGCGGGAAGACGTCTCGATCAGTGGCGAGAAGGGGTGCACCTATCGCAACCTCAAAGGCAATTTTGCGGACATCGTTGTCTACGAGCCCGAGAAATGGAAACTGCAAAAAGTCGTCCGCAAGAATGTCAATCCCGTGGAAGGCATGGGCGATGAGGCCTTTTGGGCCAGGGTCGACAACACGGTGGAGCTCTGGGTCCTGCTTCGAGACCGGGCGGTCGTGGAAGTCAGGGTGAGCACAAAGGATTTGGAGCAGGCCAGGAAGCTCGCCCAGCGCGTGATTGACAAGCTGCCGTAGAGTCGAATGACACATCGTTCCGCACCACCGGCCATCGCAGCCATGCAGCGGTGCGGATCCGCGAAAAGCGCCGGATCGAACAAGCCGTCCGTGTTTCGGTGTTCACCCATACCCTGCGATTTGCACTTGTTTCTCGTCGCTTGCGATGCGGGAAGGACTGTCTATATTCAAGAGAACAGAAGAAGCTTCGTGACGGATCCACACTTGCGGGGACTGGAATGAAAACGTTTTTCGAGGATGGAGAACGGGGAGCTCGGAATCCAGGGACGGGCATGGACCCCGTTTTTGGGTCGAGCGCTCCCAAAAAATGCCGTGTTCCCGTGGATATTCCTTCCGAACTGCACGGGCCTCTGTTCTACCCTCTTTCGACGACTGAGCGGCCATCAGGCCGCGGCCCGCGACAGCGAAGAGCATGGAGTCTCCCCGCGAAAGCAAGGGGTGTCTTTCGAGGGGCCTGCCGCGCGCTCAGTTCGCTGTTGAGGCAGCGGGGCCGATGATCACCGCAATATGGAGCTCGCGCGGTCCGTGTGCGCCGTGGACCATCGACAGCTCGATGTCCGCCGTCTTGCTCGGACCCGTTACCATCGTTAAGCAGTTGGTCAGCCCTTCGTCTTTTCTTTCCCGGGCTTCCCATCTCAGGAACGCGTAAAGCTCCCGGAGGTCCGCGAGAATCTGATCCAGGGTAATCACCGCAATGTGAGCGGAAGGAACGAGGGAGAGCATCCGGGGCTGACCGGGTCTGGTTTTCATCACCAGGGTCGCGGTGTCCGCGACGCAATAATCCGCCGCCGTCACTCCGATGCAGGATTCCACCACGCTTTTGCGGATGTGCTCTCGTGATTCTTCCGCCGGCATGCCTTCAAGCCCGGGAGCGCACGGGCCGGCGGTGAACACGGGCACGTCCGAGTCGCCCAGGATGCGCGGCAGGTCCAGGCGAGCCGGCAACGGATGCCGCCACACCGCCACGCGCTTCTCCACGCCCCACTCCGGGCACGTTTCCCGCACCAGCCGCGCGACGGCCAGGGCTGCGGCCCCGGCGTCCTCGACCGCCGTCACGCTGATCTTCAGCGGTCCCGCCCTCTCTCTCAGCAGCTCGAGCAGTTCCAGGCGGGAGTCCCGGCTGCGGGTTTTCGCATCGTGGATCGCCCGCAGAACCTCGCGATCCGGCCTGTCCCGGAACAATCCTTCAGGGACTTCTCTCCGCCCCGGAGGAAATCCCAAAGCCCGTCTGACATTTTCCATGAATCGTGTTCGGTCCGTCGCCTCGTTCGGGTTCATTCTCTTCCCCTATCGGAGTTCCTTCCACCGTTTCCTGAAGGCTCGTCCATCGAGACGCTTCATGTCACGGCTTTGCGTCCATTCGTGAAACGGGTAAGGCAGCCGGGTTATGGTGTCTCTTGCGCCCGGCAGCAACCGTTGCAGGAAAGCCGCCGCGGTGAGTGCAACCGAGTAAAGCCGGGGTGATCCAACGAGTCCGGCCCAGAGCATGACAAAGAACTTTTCGGCGGGTCGCTCACGCTTTACTCCCCACCGGGCATCGCCGTCGGCCAGCTTGGACCGCAGCCGCAGGAGCATCCCCGGAATGTCGATGTGAAGAGGGCACGCGTCCCGGCACGCACCGCACAGGGTCTCCCCGAGACACAAGTCTTTCGCCCGGTTCACGCCCACGAACAGCGGAGTCAGGACCGAGCCAACCGGACCGCAATAAACGTGTCCGTAGGCGTGCCCCCCGATCTTCCCGTACACCGGGCACACGTTGAGGCACGCGGCGCAGCGGATGCAACACAGGATTTCCCTGAAATCCTCATCGGCGAGGATCCTGGACCTGCCGTTGTCGAGAACGATGAGGTGAAATTCATCGGGGCCGTCTTCCTGGTCGGGCTGCCTCGGACCGCCCAGGTAGGAGACATAGCCCGCCAGCCTCTGGCCGGCGGCGCCCATGCAAAGCAGGCGAAGCAGGACGTCGTGGTCTTCGAGGCGCGCCACGATCCTTTCCATGCCCATGATGGCGATATGCACCCGCGGCAAGGTCGAGGCCATGCGAATGTTGCCCTCGTTGGAAACCGTAGTGATGTGGCCCGTCTCGGCGCAAGCCAGGTTGCAGCCGGAAATCCCCATGTCTGCCTCCAGGAATTTCTGCCGAAGCGCGTTCCTGGCCGCCCGAGTGAGCGCAACGGGATCGTCGGTGTACGGAATCCCGAGCTTTTCCGAGAAGAGCCGGCCCACTTCCACCTTTGTCTTATGAACCGCGGGGGCGATGATGTGAGAAGGAGGTTCGCCCGCCAGTTGGACGATGAATTCGCCCACGTCCGTTTCGCACACCTGGATGTCGGCCTCCAACAGAGCCTCGTTGAGGCCGATTTCCTCGGAGACCATGGACTTGCCCTTCACCACTTTCTTCACTCCAAGCCGCCTGGCCGTCTCAAGGCAATACTCCACGGCTTCCCGGGCATCCCGGGCAAAAAAGACCCGCCCTCCACGGGCGAGAATTTTGTCGGCCAGCCTCTCGAGCAGAACGTCAAGGTTTTCGATGGCCCGCATACGGGACCGGCGGGCTTCCAGCTTCAACCCCTCCGCATCCGGGAGACTGGAGAGGGCGGTGGCCGTGGCCGTGCTGATGCGCTCCTGGAAATCGCTCAAAGCTTCCTGCAGGTGCCGGTTATTGAGGGCCTTCCCGGCTTCCTGCCTGAACAGTTCGGTCCTGATGCGGGTCATACCGAGTCCCCTGAGTTTTCACCGACACGGCGGTTGAGGAACCCGCCCGGTAAATGTTGACGGCAAAGCATCGCCTCAGCCTGCCAGGAGTTGAGCGATATGCATCGCCCGAACGGGATGCCGGGCGCGGCTGAGAATCCCCTGGATGTTCATCAGGCAACCCATGTCGCATCCAACCACGGTATCCGCCCCGGAATCGAGGATGTTCCTCACCTTGTCCTTCAGGATAGCCGTCGAGATGTGGCCATACTTGAACGAGAAGCCGCCTCCGAAACCGCAGCACCGCTCGGAGTCCTTCATTTCCACGAACTCCGCATCCCGCACCCGCCCGATCAGCTTTCGGGGCTGTTCGCGCACTCCGAGACCACGCAGCAGATCACAGGAATCATGATAGGTGACCTTCCCGCGGTATCGCGCTCCGACATCTTCGATCCCCAGCACGTCCACCAGGTATTCGGTCAGCTCGAAAACCCGCCCGCCCACGGCGCGGGCCTTCTCCAGCCACCCGGGGTCGTCCCTGAACAGTTCCGGGTATCGGTGCCGAACCATGGCCACGCAGGACCCGGATGGGCAGACAACGGTCCCGGCGCCCTCGAAGGTCCTGATGAAATGCCTGGCCGCCACCACGGCTTCCTTCCGGTACCCGGCCTTGAAAGCCGGCTGGCCGCAGCACGTCTGGCCGGCGGGATAGCACAGATCCACTCCCAGTCTTCGAAGTATCCCGACCATGGCCTCACCCACTTCGGGGTACATGCCGTCGATGATACACGGAACGAAGAGCGTCGCTTCTTTATGCCCGTTCATGGCTTTCCCGCACAAACTGAAAGGATGCGTACCCAGGCAAACGATCCCGACGATCGGCGGCCGTAAGCCGTCCGGGACGTCGAAAAATCAATCGATATTTTTGAACCGGAAGAAAAATCAAAAAAGGGGTCACGGTGCCGGGACCGTAACCCCTTCGATTTTCTGGAGGCGGCAAGCGGATTTGAACCGCTGAATAACGGTTTTGCAGACCGCTCCCTTACCACTTGGGTATGCCGCCGGAACGTTATCTGTTTTTTGTATCGGAAATGCGGGATCCTGTCAAGCGCTAGTTCACCTCAAGACGGGTTCCGCCCGGTTCGCCTCCGAGGCGTGCCGCGGCAATGGCGAGCCGTCCACCGGTTCCGACCGATACCGGAACTCACCTGTTCGAGCCGATTCGACACGCAGCACCGGTGACGCCGGCAATCCTTCACACCCAGTCCCCTCATTTCCGCAAACTGCCGTGAGCCGGGCGCACTAGACTCGAAACGCCGACATTCCGGCGTAGCAACCCGAAGCCCCCAGCTCTTCCTCGATCCGGAGCAACTGGTTGTACTTTGCGATCCGCTCCGACCTCGAAAGGGACCCCGTCTTGATCTGACCGGCGTTGGTGGCGACGGCCAGGTCGGCGATGGTCGTGTCCTCGGTCTCTCCCGAGCGGTGGGAGATGACCACGGTGTAACCGGCTTTGAAGGCCATGTTGATGGCCTGGAGGGTCTCGGTCACGGTGCCGATCTGGTTCAGCTTGATGAGAACCGAATTGGCCACCCCCTCAGCGATGCCTTTTGCAATGATGCTCGTGTTCGTCACAAAGACGTCGTCGCCCACCAACTGGACATTGTAGCCGAGCTTCCGGGTGAGCGCCTGCCACCCGGCCCAGTCGCCTTCCGCCATGCCGTCCTCGATGCAGATGAGCGGATAGCGCCCTGCCCAGGCTTCGTAGAATGCGATCATCTCTTCGGCGCTTTTCGTCGGGCTCTGTTCGGCGGTCATCTGATAGGAGCCATCCGTGTAGAATTCGCTGGCCGCGGCGTCGATGGCGATGTATATGTCCTCGCCCGGCCGGTATCCGGCCGCCTCGATAGCCTGCATGAGCACTTCCATGGCTTCTTCATTGGAGCTCAGGTTGGGAGCGAACCCGCCCTCGTCGCCCACGGCGGTGTTCAATCCCTTGGACTTGAGCACCTTTTTAAGGTTGTGAAAGGTCTCGGCTCCCATCCTCAGGGCCTCGCCGAAGGTCGGCGCGCCCGCAGGAACGATCATGAACTCCTGGATGTCCACGTTGTTGTCGGCGTGAGCGCCGCCGTTGATCACATTCATCATGGGCACCGGAAGAAGAGAAGCCATGGCACCGCCCAGGTACCGGTACAGGGGAAGCTCGCACTCGGCCGCCGCCGCTTTGGCCGCGGCCATGCTCACGGAAAGGATTGCGTTTGCGCCCAGGCGGGCCTTATTTTCCGTTCCGTCCAACTCGATCAGAAAACTGTCCAGGCCGACCTGGTCGCGCCCGTCCAGTCCGATGACTTTGGGAGCGATTTCATCATTGACATTTTGGACCGCCTGTAGCACTCCTTTGCCGAGGTATCGGGCGGGGTCCCCGTCACGCAGTTCGAGGGCCTCCCTGGAGCCCGTGGAAGCCCCGGAAGGGACAGCGGCGGTGCCGGAATAACCGCTGTCGAGGATGACCTCGGCCTCGACGGTGGGATTGCCGCGCGAATCCAGGATCTCTCTGGCTTTAACGGAGAGAATCTCGCTCATGATATGGTTGCCTCCTTCGAAATGTTGGATTGAAAGAACGGCCGGCGACCGCATCCATGGGTCTTCGTCTTGAACGTACGGAATCGGAGCGGTCGCCGGATCAAGCGTCTTGACCCATTCAAAGACATTTCATTAGAATAGGTAATTTGATTTGGGTAATCAATCCGAAAGAAAGGAAATTATATGGGAGTCACACTGACCGCGGGCGACCTGCGCAAGGGCCTCAAACTGGAAATTGACGGAGAGCCGTACATCATCGTCGATTTCGAATTCTCCAAACCGGGCAAAGGGCAGGCCCTGTACCGCTGCCGCTTGAAGAACATGATCACCGGGTCGCAGTTCGACCGCACCTACCGGTCGGGGGACAAGTTTCAGAGCGCCGATCTGGAAGAACAGGACATGCAGTTTCTTTACAGGCAGGCAGACAGCTATCACTTCATGAATACGACTTCCTACGAGCAGATCGAGATGTCCGCCGCCCAGGTCGGAGACGCCACCAACTATCTCATTGAGAACCTCGTCGTCAGTATGCTGATGTTTCAGGGGCGCCCGATCGGCATCAGCCTTCCCAACTTCGTCGAGCTGAAGGTGATCCGGTCCGACCCCGGGATAAAGGGCGACACCGCGGCGGGGGCCACGAAGCCCGCCACGATGGAAACCGGTTTCATCATCCAGGTTCCTCTTTTTATCGAAGAGGGAGAAACTCTCAAGATCGACACGCGCAACGGCAGCTACGTGGAACGCGTCAAAGTGTAGGACCATGCCGGAACGGAACATCCTGTCCGCAAAGCGCGACGCGCTCGAGCTCCGCTCCCGGGTCATCGATCGCATTCGCAGTCACTTCCGGCGGGCGGGATTCCTGGAAGTCCAGACCCCGCTGCTGACCCCGGCTCCCGCTCCCGAGTTCAATATTGAAGCCGTGCCCGCCGGTGACGGTTTTTTTCTCGCAACCAGCCCGGAGCTCTACATGAAGCGCCTCCTGGCGGCCGGATACGGGAAACTTTTCCAGCTCACCCCCGTTTTCCGAAGCGGAGAAAGGGGCCGATTGCACCACCCGGAGTTCACTTTGCTGGAATGGTACCGAACGGGAGCGAGCTACAAGGACATGCAACGTGATTGCGTGGATCTGCTGCACGAGGTTTGTGCCTTCGGAGCGGCCACGGGTGGGGGGGCATGCCGCGGCAGCGTGATCGAACCCGGAAAACCATGGGAATCCCTGACCGTTCGCGACGCCTTCTTACGCCTTGCGGGATGGGACCCGGTCGTCGACTTTGACCCCGACCGCTTCGATGTCGACCTGGTGACGAAGGTAGAGCCCTGTCTCGGGTTCCCCAACCCCTGCTTTTTGGAGGACTATCCACCCGACCGGGCTGCACTGGCCCGTCTGAAGGACTCCGACCCCCCCGTGGCCGAACGCTTCGAGCTGTATTGGGCAGGAATCGAGCTTGCCAACGGCTTCACGGAGCTGACCGATCCCGCGGAGCAGCGGAAACGCTTCGAGGCGGTACTTGCGGACCGACACGAGGCGGGACTTCCATCAAGACCGATGCCGGAAGCCTTTCTGGCTGCCATCGAGCATCTTCCGCAATGCGCCGGAATAGCCCTCGGCCTTGACCGGCTCGTGATGCTCCTGGCCGGAGCGGACAGCGTCGACCGGGTGGTTGCGTTCCCTCCCGATCTTCTCTGACATTCCGTCATGAACCGGCGGCTCCCTCTTGAGCCTTGCGGCATTGCGGGTATCACTCCGAATCCGACCCATGGCTCGCCTGCGTCCCATGGAAAATCATGCTCGCAAAGGTGACGAAAGACCCATAGGGATCGACCGTGACGTGCGTGTGATCCAGGAGCCGTCCCTGCGCGAGACCGGAGAGCGCTTGGGCCAGAACATACAGGGGCGCGACCCCGCAGATTTTGCGCCGGTTTCCTTCGAGGCGGATCTGGCGGATGAAAGCTTCGGCGTCGCATTCGCGCAGGCTTTCCACAAGCCCGCGGTCCGAGGCCATGTGGTCCTTCACCGTGCTGTCGGTCGGCTGGAAGCGGTCCCCGTAGCGCGGACCGATGTGGGCCAGATCCACGCTGGCCAGGATTCCCACGGAACGGGTAAGCACCAGGTCGCGAAGGAGACCGGCGAAATGATCGATGTATCCCCCGTCCGTTTCCAGATCCTCGTGCGAAAAGGAGCACAGGAGAGGCACGATCTTCGCCCCCGGCTGGACGTAAGCCAGGAATACGGCCTGGAATTCCACCGTGTGTTCCCGTACGTGGTTGTATTCGCCGGCAAGGATATCGCGCTTCGCCGAATTGACCAGATGCGCACAGCATTCTTCGTCATGACCGACCAGCCCCAGGGGAGTCTCGAAGTCCTTGGCGGTCAGAGCGAAATAGTTGGATACCAGTTCATGCCCGGTGCCGAGCACGATCCAGGTCCGCGGCGAAACGGAATCCGCGGCGGCCTTGTAGGCATGCGCAAAGCACCGGCCGCCGGCCTGAATGTCGATATGTGGAGCGACCAGTCCCAGCACGGGCCGGTTGTCGCGGGCCGCCCCCGGAAGCCCGGGGCCTCCATCTTCCGTCGAGAAAAACCCCTCCAGCCGCCGATTCAACAGCTCCGCATCACTCGGATAGCTCTGCCCGGCATGTCGCATCCTTCTCACGGGATCGTCCCGGTAGCGTGCGACCTGCCTTGCCACATGATCGATGAATCTCGCATTCTCGAGGAAGAGGTTCTGGTCCAGTTTCTGCACGATTTCGTCGAGCGTCTCCGTGTACAGCATTTCACCGGTCATGCGCAGAAAAAGGGCCTGCAGATCCCGAAAGGAATTCGTTCCGTCCATGCGGATCACCAGTTCCGCAACAACGGGAGAAAGCAGCAGGGAGTCCGAGCTGTGGCCCATTCGGTCCCTGAGAAGGATCATGTTCTGTCCTTCGTGTTGCATGGGCAAAGCTTCCAGTCCGTAACGCAGCTTGGGATGTTCCATTGTCATCTTGGAGGGTCCTGTCGGTCCTGAACAGTCGAGCTCCCACGGGGGTCCATTCCGACCGGCGGCAAATCGGCGCAAAGCCCTGTGAAGCCATTGACTCCTGCACGAACCTGTGTTAGTAGAGAAAAGTTCTACTTCATTGTTATTTATGGAATTTCATAATTTGCCGCAGTTCGGGGACATACAGCTTCTATGATTCTGCGATACCTTCTCATCATTGCAGTGCTTTCCGTGTGCAGTTGCACCCAGCTCAAACCGTACGCGGCGACCTCATCCACCCCCAAAGCCCCGGCAGCCCGCTCTGAGTCGGGCTCACACGCCGACTTGTATTTCGAGTACCTGCTCGCCCAATATTACGTCAGCGTGAAAGAAATCGACAAGGCCATTGAAGCGTACCACGAGGCCCTGAAGAAGGATCCCCGATCGCCGATGCTGCTCACTGAGCTGGCCGCTCTCTTGATCCGGCAGGGCAAGATCGAACAGGCCCTCAAGCTCACCGAAGACGCCACGAGCTTTGACCGCACCTACGAACCCGCCTACATGCTCCTCGGACAGCTGTATGCCGGAATCGGGCAGAACGCCAGGGCCATCGACGCTTACAGCCGGGTCATCGAGATCAATCCCTCCAACGAGGATGCGCACCTCCTTCTGGGCGCGCTCTACGCCCAGGAGAAAAAATACGATGAGGCGATGGAGGCATTCGACCACCTCAAGGCCCTGCTCCCGGACAACCCTGTGGCACTGTACTACAAGGCACGGGTTTTCCTGGACATGAAACTTTACAAGCAGGCCGAAAAGATCTACCTCGACGTTCTTGCGATCGAACCCGCATTCGAAAACGCCTCTCTCGACCTGGCATACGTTTACGAGGTGACCGAACGGCTGAAGGACGCCGAGCAGACCTATCTGCAGATCCTGTCGACGAATCCCGCCAATGTAAACGCCCGCACGCGGCTGGGCAACCTTTACATGCGTCAGGACAGGCCCGCGGAGGCCCTGCGGCATTTCTCCCATCTTCTGAAGCTCAATCGCAAGGATGTCGAGAGCCGTTTGAAAGTGGGCATCATCCACCTTCAACAGAAGGATTACGAGGAGGCCATCAAGGATTTCACCTACCTGTTGAAGGATGAGCCCCAGTACGACCAGGCTTTGTACTACCTGGCCAGCACCTATGCGGAAAAACAGGACTTCGAGCAGGCCATCCGCAACTTCCGGCTGATCGCACGGAGCAGTCCGCTCTGGCCCATGGCCCAGACCCGTCTCGCCCTGATTTTCTCCAAGCAGAAGGACTTCCAGAACGGTGCGGCGGTCCTCAAGGAGGCGATCGATGCTCAACCGGAAGTGGCCGATCTGTACCTCTATCTCGGCATCATCTATGAAGAAGCGAAACAATACGAGGACGGCGTCGCGGCGGTGGACAGGGGTCTGGTCAAGGCTCCACGAGACACCGATCTCCTGTTCCGAAAAGGGGTCATTCTCGACAAGATGTCCCGAAGGGATGACGCCATCGCCGTGATGAAACGGATACTCGAGATCGAGCCTCAGAACGCCAATGCCTTGAACTACATCGGGTACACGTATGCGGAGATGGGAATCAACCTCAATGAAGCCCGCCAGATGATCAAGGCGGCCCTGGCCACCGCTCCCGATGATGGTTACATCATGGACAGCCTGGCCTGGGTCTACTACAAGCTGGGGCAACACAAGAAGGCTTTGGAGACCATTCTGGAGGCATTGAAGCGCGTTCCCCAGGACCCCGTCATCCACGAGCATCTCGGGGACATTTACCTGAGTCTCGGTAAGAAGAACGAAGCCATCGAGGCCTATGAGAAAGCGCTGGAGTACAGCCACACGGAGCCCGAGAAGATCCGGGAGAAGCTGGACCGGCTCAAGTAGGCGCATCGTTGGATCGCTCGAGATCGAACCGTCCTTTTTCCGCCACTGTCTGTAACGAAGATCGGAACCCGATGAAGACCTCCCGCTTTCATGCCGTGCTGCTGGGTCTGATCATGCTCTGCTGCCTCTCGTGCGGGAAACCCAAACCGCCGGAGGTGCTGCCCCGGCCCGTTTCCTTCGACGAAAACCTCGGCAAGCTCGAAGCGAGGGCCGCCCACTGGCGAAGTTATCAGGCAAAACTGCGTATCAGGCTCGAGGGCGCCAAGGGCAAGATGCGCTTTCAGGCCATCGTTCTGGCCGTTCTGCCGGATCAGTTGCGCCTGGAAGCCTTCAACCTGGTCGGGCAGACCGTTGCGCTGTTCACCATGAACAACGGCAAACCCGCCCTGTCGATTCCTTCCGAAAAGATGATCTTCACGGCCGCGCGGCCCGAAACGCTCATCGAGTACTTCTTCGGCATGCCCTTGCCCGCCGGGGTCTTCGCATACGACCTTGCCGCGGTCGTGCCTCCGGAACAGCTCCACAAGCTCAGTCCACGCCGGGAAGCACCGGGCTGGAAGGCGGATTTTTCTCCCGTGGGAAGTGACGCGTCCTTTCTCTGGGAATTCGAGGACAATCCTCCCGCCCTGAAATCCCTTGCTGCAAAAGACGGGTTGTGGGACCGCCGCATCACCTACGATCCCGCAGTCGAACTGGAACCGCAGAATGTACCTCGAAAACTCCGACTCGAATCGGCGCAATGGCGGATGGAAATAACCGTCGAACAGATCGTGCCCACTTCCGGCTTCGATGCGTCGGTCTTTGTCCCGCCCGTTCAAGAGGGCGTCCGTACCGTCGACCTGGATTCGATCAAATGAGCGAGCGACCTTCGCCCGAAAAGCGTTTCGTGGTCGATATCATGCTCGGGAAGGTTGCCAAATGGCTGCGCATCCTCGGCTTCGACGCCCGATGCCTGCGGGTGGACAGTTCCGCCCAGGTGGCCCGGTTTCGGGAAGAAGGCCGGATCGTCGTGACGAGGCGTCGGCAGTGGTGTGGTTCGACCGGGGTTTTTTGCCTGACATCCAACGATCCTTCCGAACAGCTCAAGGAGTTGATCGCGGCCGTGCCGATCCGGCTGGAGGAGTTCAGACCACTTCGCCGCTGCATCCTCTGCAACCTGGACCTCGAAGTCCTCCCGCGCGACCGGGTATTCGGCAGAGTCCCCGACTACGTTTTCGAAACGAACGAGTGTTTTCATCACTGTCCGGGATGCGGTAGAATCTACTGGCCCGGAAGCCACCTCGTGCGCATGGTGGAGCGCATGCGGCGTGAATTGAACTGGTCCGGCTGATTCGGACATTGGACGAGGAGGAGAAGAAGTTATGAAGAGCGTATTCGAAAAGGTTTCCGATCTGGTCAAGCAAGCCGGATATTTCGGGCTGCAAAATGCTCTCGTGTCCGTCGCCTGGCTGAAGAAGCTCGCCAAGATCCGCCTCCGGAAATTCAGGAAATGCTCGGCGCGTAAGGAACTCGACAAAGCCGGCGCACGTCTCGGGTCGGAGGTCTATTCCCTGTATAAACAGGGGCAGACGGACTGGTCCGACAATGCAATGGTGAAGCAGTTCCTCAAGGTCGTTGAGGACGCGGAATCGGGAATGTTTCGATTCGATGAGGATGTGGAGAGAATCAAGGAAGGATTTCAGAAAAGGAAACAAGAACTCGTGGAGCGCTACACTCTCAGGAGGGCTCAGACAGGGAGGGAAGACTCGGAAGACTAGAGCCCCGAGCCGGCTCTTTGCCCGGCGGGAGCCCCTTTGCCCTTCCTTGCCGCGGGTCGCGGTGGAACGTGGGTTCAAAGGAAGCGGAAAAGCCCACGTAGCCATTCCCACGCAGGTGCGGTCGTTCGACAAGGTTTTCGAGCGCTTTTCGGACCTCGGCCCCCCCCCGAAGTCAGGTCTGAAAGGCGCCAATGTGACGGTTCGGATGGATCCGTTCATCCATGGACGGAACGATTGACGATTGCCCGCGGCCTTGCCCCGGTTCAGCCCCCGGCCGGCTTGGCGCAATCCGACATGTCACCCTGGATCTTGTCCAATGCGTGCGGCAACGCTCCCAGCAGCACGCTTAGATTTTCAACGGCGCCGGTCGGGCTGCCGGGCAGGTTGATGACGAGCGTGGCACCGCGAATGCCGACGACGGCCCGCGAGAGCATGGCATGAGGGGTCTTCAACAGGTTTGCGGCGCGCATAGCTTCCGCCATGCCCGGGACCAGGCGTTCGATCACCGCGCGAGTCGCCTCCGGCGTTACGTCTCGGGGCGATACCCCTGTGCCGCCCGTGGTGAGCACCAGGGCGACTCGCTTCACAACGGCGCATTCCCTGATCGCCTGGGAAATGACCTCCGCTTCATCCGGTACGATGGTCTGGTAGCAGACGTCGAATCCATGCCTGGTCAGGAGGTCATGCAGTGCCTGTCCCGAAGCGTCTTCGCGCTCGCCGCGCGATCCACGGTCACTGACGGTGATAATGGCGACCGTGCGGAGGAATTCCCGTTTCGCCTGTTTTGTCGTCCGGCTTTCCATCGTTGTCCCCCTATGGTTCATGGATCAACCGCCGCGCGGTCTGGGCCAGCCCGATCGGTACGGATTTGCTCTTCGCGATTTGTCTGATGTCGTGCTGCGTAAGCCCCTGGAGAAGTCTCAGGGCACTGGGCAACGGACACTTCGGGTTGGTCGTGAGGGCCAGCCTGACGGCGTAAATCTTCATCCACTCACGGGTATTTGCTATTCGGCGCAACACTTCCTCGTCCACGTTCCGGCTGCTTGCAATCGCGCTCACCTCACCTTCCGTGATGCGAGGGTTGTTGATGATGGCAATCTGAACCAGCTTGTTGGGTTCCCTGATGAGCAGGGAGCGTACTTCTTTGTCCCCGACCATTGCCACCCGGATCTTCTCGCTGACCTTCATCCTGTGCAATTTTGTCAGAAGACTCTGGATTTCCTCCTCAAGCTCCTCGCCGGCGCCGCCGGTCTTCTCGTCGCGGTAGCGCATGGCATCCATGAGGAGGTATTCCCAGGGCTTGGCTATGGTCTCCGGGGGCTCGCCTTCGAGAGAAACCGTACGGAATTCGCCGGTTTCGGCCAGGAGCAGCTCGCAGAAAGCATCTTCACCCTGCAACTTACCGCATTCGGAATGATAGACCTGACCGGACCGGGCGTAGATTCTCCCCGTTCTTTCCCCTGTCTTGACCTCAAAAACGTGGTCGGCTCGGGACATGCAGGCGAGTTGAACGAGATCGGAAAGTTGGACGCCGCCAAGCCTGCCGGCAAAACCCGCCGACAGCACGGGACCGGCACTCTCGCCCGCCGCATCTTCGCCCGTGAGGCGCGATCGCATGGCTTCGATCAGCAGGTATTCCCAACCCCGGGTGATCGTAGCGGGTGTATCCGATGATTGAGACGGGGCGGCATCGAACTTTCCACTGCGCCATCTCAACATTCCGAACAGGGGTTCCTCCCCCTGAGCGCCGCCCAATACGGCATGGCAAACCTGGCCCGAACGCACGAAAATGGCCCCGGTTTCCGATTCGTGCTGCACGACGATCGCATGGCTCATTTGAGCCAGGCAGATCATCTGCATCAGGTCTGCCAGTGCCACGCGTTCGACAGTACCGGAGAACCTATCCGGGGCGGTCTGACCTTGAGCCATTTCTCAACCCTGACGACGCACGGGAATCCACACCGGGAACCATCATCCGAAGGCGACTCCCGGTCCCAACGCGAAACCCTCCCTGTCCGGAGAGGTCGCTTCCTAGGGCGGAAAACCGGAAAGGCGCGGAAACGGTCATCCTACTTTTCTTCCGCCTTGGCCGCCTCGACGATCTTCTCCTGCAACTGGCCCGGTACCTCCTCATAGTGAGAAAACTTCATCGTGAACATACCTCTGCCGGCCGTCATGGATCGCAAATCGGGAGCGTATTTCAGGACTTCGGCAAGCGGCACGTTCGCGCGGACGATCTGCTTTTTCCCCTTGCTCTCCATTCCAAGCACTCGCCCTCGCCTGGAATTGAGGTCGCCTATGATATCTCCCATACAATCGTCAGGAACCGTGATTTCCATCAACACTATCGGCTCCAGCAGCGTCGGCTTGGCTTCCATCATGGCTTTCTTGAACGCCATCGACCCCGCGATTTTGAACGCCATTTCGGAAGAGTCCACGGGGTGGAAAGAGCCGTCCACCAGATCGACCTTGAAATCGACCACCGGATAGCCCGCCAGAGCACCCTCCACCAAAGCTTCGGCAATGCCTTTTTCCACTGCCGGGATGTACTGTCTCGGGATCACCCCGCCTACGATCTTGTCATAAAATTGGAAGCCTTCGCCCCTGGGCAGAGGCTCCATCTCGATCCAGCAGTCTCCGTACTGGCCACGGCCTCCGGACTGCTTCTTGTATTTTCCCTGGACGCGGGCTTTCCCCTTGATCGTTTCCTTGTACGTCACCTTCGGGATGCGCAGATTGACCTCCACGCCGAATTTGCGCTTCAGCTTGTCAACCGTGGCCTCGATATGGATTTCCCCCATCCCGGACAGGATCATCTCCTTGGTTTCCTCATTCCTTTCGAGCTTGAGCGTGAGATCTTCTTCCATGAGACGGGAAAGGGAGGAAAAAATCTTCTCCTCGTCGCCCTTGCTTTTGGGCTCGACGGCCAGCGAATAAATGGCGGGCGGGAGCTCCACCGGAGGGAAGCTGATGATGTCCTTTTCGGAACACAGGGTGTCCTGGGTGGTCGTCTCCTTGAGCTTGGCCACCGCCACGACGTCGCCGGGACCGCAACCCTGGATGGGTTCCTGGTTCTTGCCCTTCAACCGGAGCAACTGGCCGAACCTCTCCTTGGTTTCCTTCGTGGAGTTGTAAACGGTCGAATCCGGCGCCAGGCTCCCCGAAAAGATGCGCATCACCGACAGGCGCCCGGCGTAAGGATCGCTGATGGTCTTGATCACCAGTGCGCTGAACGGCCCAGCCGGATCCGGCTCGCGACCGGCATCTGCCCCACGGGTCCCTTTGCCGCTTCGCGGTCCGCGGTCCAACGGGGACGGCAGACAATCCGCGATGAGGTCCATCAGGCCGTGAATGCCGATGTTGGCAACCCCCGAACCGCACGCAATGGGAACCAGAGTCCCCGAAGTCACGGCGCCGCGAAGCGCGTTCTTCACTTCCTCGGGAGACAGTTCTCCGGATTCCAGATATTTCTCCAACAGCTCGTCATTGGATTCGGCGACCCGTTCGACCAGTTCTTCACGGTAGTGCGCCACCTGATCGGCCAGATCCGCGGGCATTTCCTTGACCTCGAACTTGCCGCTGTCCCCATGCCCGTACAGGCAGGCCTTCCCGTTGAGTACATCGACCACGCCTTTGAAGCTTTCCGCGCTCCCGATGGGAATCTGCAAGGGCACGCACGACTTGCCGAAGTTGTTCTGGATGTCTGCGACGGTCTTGGCGAAGTCCGCGCGCTCGCGATCCATTTTGTTAACGAAGATGATCCGCGGCTGTTTGAATTCGTCGGCAAATTCCCACACTTTTTCAGTTTGGACCCTGACGCCGTCGATGGCGTCGACCAGGACGAGAACGGCATCCGCACCCTGCATGGATGTCTTGGTTTCCGCGATGAAATTGAAGTCCCCGGGAGTATCGATGATGGTCAGCTGGTGTTTCTTCCAGGTCAGGGTATTGAATGCGGTGCTGATCGTAATCTTCCGCTTCACCTCCTCGGGTTCGTAGTCCATGACCGAGGTGCTGTCGTCCACCTTGCCGAGCCGGGTGGTCACACCGGCATCGAAGAGCATGGCCTCGGCCAGGGAAGTCTTGCCCGCACCACCATGGGAAATGATTGCGAAAGTACGAACACCTGCAACGTCCTCTTTCATATCTTTTCCTTTCTTCAATTATTGCGGTCCCCGGGGGGACCGGGCTTCACGACCGGCAAACAACTCCCCCCTTGGCGGTAAATCGAAAGCAGAGGCTCTGAACCGAACGGCTGTTTGACAATGAACGCCCGGGCCGCCTGCGCGTTTCTGTAGACCCCGCATCATTCGACCAGGCACATTCATTCGCTGTGCGGGCTGTTCCGGAACCCTCTACCGTATCTCAATATTCTGAAATCGTAGAGAAATCCAAAGAAGGGAGGATAGGGCAAAATAGACGCCAAAGTCAAGAAAATTCCTTACCGTACCCCCATCCATCCGGAATCGATCTGACTTCCCCTTTAATTTTTCGGGCGCGTGTGCTACTTAACTTGTTTCGTTTGTGAAGTCTGGTGCGGAAAACTTTCTCGGACACCCGTTCGCGCCCTTCCCGGCGGAATCCCACGGCTCCGTGTATGGGCCGGGTCCCGAAGCCTTTTACGAGGGTGGCGCGACGGATGGAAACGGGGGGCACATTGGCGCCCGGGACTCTTGACGATAACTTCGCCGACGGCAGCGAGGCGACCTGGTCGGAGGCATCGGCCCGATTCATCGCACACCTGCGGCACGAGCGCGGATTGAGCGCCGAGACGGTGCGGGCTTACGCGGGCGACCTGGATCAATTTCGGGAACACATGAACGCAACGGCGGGCATATCCGATCCGAGGCTGTCACAGGTCGACGCGGATGCGATCAGGGGGTACCTCGCCGCGTTGCACAAAACCCGCAAGAAGACCAGCCGGGCCAGGAAATTGTCCACGTTGCGCTCTTTCTACCATTTTCTTAATGACCGCGAGCTCGTCCGCGAGAATCCCGCGGCACTGGTGGCCTATCCCAAGCTGGGGACGAAAATCCCCTCTTTCCTCGGGGTCGACGACGTGTTTCATTTGCTGGACTCGCTGAACGCCGGAGCGGCCCGGGCTGGCGCATCCTGGCGGCGCTGCCGCAACTGGGCGCTTTTCGAATGCATGTACTCCACCGGAGTCCGGGTCAGCGAGCTTGCCGGAATGGACGAATCCGACGTCGATTTCCTCGAGGGCATGGTCCGGGTCCTGGGTAAAGGGAGTAAAGAGCGCATCGTGCCGGTGGGAGGGAAGGCCCTTGACGCCGTGAAGCTCTACCTGCGGGCGCTGGACAGCCAGTTCCCGGAAGCCAGGCGCATGGGTTCCGCGCTGTTTCGCAACGCCCGAGGGCGGAGACTGACCACGCGTTCGGTGCACCGGCTGCTCCGCATGGAGCTCCGAAGATGCGGCCTGTGGCAGCATCTCAGCCCACACGGGTTGCGGCACACGTTCGCGACCCACCTGTTGAACTCGGGAGCGGATCTGCGCGCCATTCAGGAGATGCTGGGACACTCGAACCTGTCCACGACGCAACGCTACACTCATGTTCACGTGGACCAGCTCATGAAGGTCTACGATGCGGCCCACCCCAGAAGCCGCAGGGATCGGTCGGGAAAGTAAACGGGCTTCAACTTCCCGGTCGCGGGACATGTGCCGATTGGGTTCATGGTCATGAATTGGCGTAGTTCTGTTAGAGGAGATTTGAAAAGACATGGGTGAAACCGTTGTGCACGGGACAACCGTGCTGGCCATCAAGAAGGACGGCAAAGTGGTCATGGCGGGCGACGGCCAGGTGACCATGGGAGACACGGTCGTAAAACACCAGGCGAAAAAGGTCCGCAAGATGTATCACGACCGCATTCTTACGGGGTTTTCCGGCTCAACGGCGGACGCCTTCACGCTGTTCGAGAGGCTGGAGGGCAAGCTCGAGCAATACAATGGGAACCTCAAGCGCGCCGCGGTCGAGCTCGCCAAGGACTGGCGCATGGACCGGGCGTTGCGGCGCCTCGAGGCGCTGCTCGTGGCCGCCGACCGGAACGACTGTTTCATTCTGAGCGGCACGGGCGACGTCATCGAACCGGACGACGGTCTTGCGGCGGTGGGCTCGGGTGCGCCTTACGCTTTGGCGGCGGCCCGCGCGCTCATCAGGCATACTCCGATGTCCATCCGAGAGATCGCCGAAGAGGCGATGAACATCGCAGCATCCATCTGCATCTATACGAACAGGGAATTCACTTTCGAGGAGCTCTGATCAACATGCAAAAACCGCTGACGCCTGCGGAAATCGTTCAGGAACTGGACAAGTACATCATCGGGCAGCGAGACGCCAAACGCATGGTCGCCATCGCCCTGCGCAACAGGTGGCGTCGACAGCAGGTCCCCGAGCACCTCAGGGATGAGATTGCGCCGAAGAACATCATCATGATCGGCCCCACCGGCGTGGGGAAAACGGAGATTGCACGCCGGCTGGCCAGGCTGGCCCAGTCGCCGTTTCTCAAGATCGAGGCGAGCAAATTCACCGAGGTGGGTTATGTCGGCCGCGATGTGGAATCCATGATCAGGGACCTCTCGGAACTCGCGGTCAGCATGGTGCGGACGGAGGAAATGGAAGCGGTCAAGATCAAGGCGGAGGAATTGGCCGAAGAGAAGCTCCTCGATATCCTGCTCCCGCCCAAACGGCAGCAGGAGTCCAGGGAACAGGAAGTACCGGTCCCGGTGGAGCCGCAGGAGGCGCGCGAGCCCCGGGAGGCCGCCCGGGAAGAAGCCGTCCAGGCCGACTCCACGCGCGAAAAGCTGCGCAAGCTCCTGCGCAAGGGCGCTCTCGACGACCGCTACGTCGAGTTGGACGTTCCGGACCGCAATTTCCCCATGGTCGAAATCTTCGCCGGGACCGGGATGGAGGACATGGATTACAACCTGCGCGACATGCTCGGGTCCATGCTGCCCCGGCGCACCAAGCGGCGCAAGGTGAAGATCCCGGAAGCCCGCGAGATACTGGTCCAGGAGGAATCCCAGCGGCTCATCGACATGGACAAGGTGATCAAGTCCGCCATCGAGAGAGTCGAGCACTCAGGCATCATTTTCCTCGACGAAATCGACAAGATTGCCGGGCGGGAATCCGGCGGACGCGGACCCGACGTGTCCCGCGAAGGGGTCCAGCGGGATCTGCTGCCCATTGTGGAAGGCTCCACGGTCACCACCAAGTACGGCATGGTCAAGACCGATCATATCCTGTTCATCGCCTCCGGGGCCTTTCATATTTCCAAGCCCTCGGACCTCATTCCCGAGCTTCAGGGGCGGTTCCCCATCAGGGTCGAGCTCGCTTCCCTGACGAAGGAGGATTTCGTCCGCATCCTCAAGGAACCGGAGAACGCGTTGATCGTTCAATACAAGTCGCTGCTGGCCACGGAGGAGGTTGAGCTCACTTTCGACGATGAAGCCATCGAAGAGATCGCAGGTCTCGCTTTCCAGGTCAACACGAGAACGGAGAACATCGGAGCGCGAAGACTGCATACCATCATGGAGAAATTGCTGTCCGACATTTCATTCAACGCGCCGGATCTGAAGGGCCAAAAGATACCGATCACGCGGCAATATATTCAGGAAACCCTGAGCGACATCATCAAGGACGAGGACCTGAGCCGCTATATTCTTTAGGGAAAGTTTATTCCGAGAGGTTTTTTCCCGTCTCCCCCGGGGCGACGGGTTTCCCAATGAGCTTTGGACACGCCAGACCACATCGACAGGATGAAACGAGATGATCGAAAAAGCCGGCATATTGATCGAAGCCCTGCCTTACATCCGGCGCTTTTACGGGAAGACCGTGGTGATCAAGTACGGTGGGAACGCGATGGTGGCCGAAGAGCTCAAGGAGAGCTTCGCCAAGGACATCGTTTTGATGAAATACATCGGAATCAACCCCGTGGTGGTCCATGGCGGCGGCCCTCAAATCGGCCGGATGCTCAAGAGGATCGGCAAAGAGAGCGATTTCTGCGCCGGGATGCGCGTCACCGACGCGGACACCATGGACATCGTGGAGATGGTCCTTGCCGGAAAGATCAACAAGGAGATCGTGTCGCTCATCAACCGTCACGGCGGTCACGCCGTCGGATTGAGCGGCAAGGACGGGAATCTCATCGAAGCGCGAAAGCTCCACGTGTATCGGTACAAAGGCGATGACCAGCCGCCTGAAATCATCGATATCGGCCTCGTGGGGGAAGTGAACCGTGTGAACGTGAGCATTCTCGACACCCTGGCGGGAGGCAACCTGATCCCCGTGATCGCTCCGGTCGGCGTCGGGGAACAGGGTGAAACCTACAACATCAACGCCGACCTCGTCGCGGGCCACATCGCCGGCGCCCTGCAGGCCGCCAAGCTCGTGCTGATGACGGACGTCGAGGGAGTGCTCGATGGAGGCGGGAACCTCATTTCCAGCCTGACCGTCGCCGAGGCCGCCGATGCGCTTCAGGATGAGACCTTGAAGGGCGGTATGATACCCAAGGTGCAATGCGCCATCGACGCCCTGCAGTCGGGGGTCGACAAGGTTCATATCGTGGACGGCCGGGTGCCGCACGCCATCCTGCTGGAAATATTCACCGACGCCGGGGTCGGAACGGAAATCGTGCGCTACCGGCGCGGACAGTCCGTAGGTTGAACGCCGTTGAACCGTTGAGCCGTTGAAATCAGAATTCGCCGTCGCCCCGCATGAACAAACGGAAAGGAGCCACTCCCATGGAAGACTACAAGGCGTTGTCTCAAGAGCACATCTTCAACACCTACGCACGACTCCCCGTGACTTTCGTGCGCGGCAAAGGCTGCCGCCTGTGGGATGATAACGATAAGGAGTACCTGGACTTTCTGGCCGGAATCGCGGTGTGCAACCTCGGTCACTGCAACCCGGAAGTGACGCGGGTGCTGTGCGAGCAGGCGGATACGCTCATTCACGTCTCCAACCTTTTTTACACGCGGCCGCAGATTGAACTGGCGGCGGAATTGACACGGCTTTCTTTTGCGGATAAGGTATTTTTTTCCAATAGCGGAGCCGAAGCCAACGAGGCAGCCATAAAGCTGGCGCGCAAGTACAGCAAGGACCGTTACGGAGAGGGCCGTTTTCATATCGTCACCATGAAAGACTCCTTTCACGGCCGTACCCTCGCAACCCTTTCGGCAACCGGGCAGGAAAAGGTGCACAAGGGATTCGAGCCGCTGGTGGAAGGATTTGCCTTCGTCGACTTCGGATCGCTGTCCGCGGTGGAGAACGCGATCACGGAACGCACCTGCGCCGTGATGGTGGAACCCATTCAGGGCGAAGGGGGGATCAACCTGCCTCCCGCAAACTATTTGGAAGATCTCAAGGAACTGTGCCGAAAGCATGACCTGCTGCTGATTTTTGACGAGGTGCAGGTGGGCATGGGGCGCACCGGAAGGCTGTTTGCCCACGAGCACTACGGGGTCGCTCCCGATATCATGACGCTTGCCAAGGCCCTCGGCAACGGACTGCCCATCGGGGCGATGCTGGCCACCAATCAGGCCGCCGAGGCCTTTGTGCCCGGCACGCACGCCACGACCTTCGGGGGAACTCCCCTGGTGACGTCGGTGGCACTGCGGGTCTTGAGGATCATCTCCGAGCCTTCCCTGCTCGAGAGAGTCCGTGAAACGGGAGAATATCTCATGGGGCGCCTGAGGGAGCTCCAGCAGCGCAGGCCCTTGATCCGGGAAATCCGCGGCCTCGGGTTGATGGTGGGGGCCGAGCTGGACAGGCCGGGACAGAACGTGGTGACGAAGCTGTTGGAGCGGGGCTATGTCATCAACTGCACGCACGACTCGGTATTGAGGTTCGTTCCCCCACTGGTTGTCGAACGGGCGGAAATCGATCGTCTCATTCAGGCTTTGGACGATGTTTTGGCGGAGGAGACGCAATGAAGCGCGATCTGCTTTCCATCAGGGATCTCAGCGCTGATGAAATCGTCGCACTGATCTCGAGAGCGGAGACCATGAAGAGGGAACTGGCCGAAGGGAACCTCCGGCAGTCTCTCAGGAACAAGGTCGTAGCCCTGATCTTCGTGAAACCGTCCACGCGCACCCGGGTCTCTTTCGAGGCGGCGATCTATCGTTTGGGTGGGCACAGCATCTTCATGAGCGCCAGGGACACGCAAATCTCGAGGCAGGAACCGCTGGCGGATACGGCCCGAGTGCTGGCGCGATACGTGGATGCCATCGTCATAAGGACTTTCGCCCAGGAGGACGTGACCGAGCTTGCCCGCTATGCGTCCATCCCGGTGATCAACGGGCTCACGGACCGCTACCATCCCTGTCAGGTGCTGGGAGATCTGCTCACCATCAAGGAGAAGCGGGGGACCCTCGAGAATCTGCACGTGGCCTGGATCGGTGACGGCAACAACGTTGCCCACTCGTGGATCAACGCGGCGGCCCGACTCGGTTTCACCGTATCGCTGGCCTGCCCGTCCCAGTATCTTCCGGACCGGGAGATTCTCGACTGGGCCGAATCCCAGGGCAAGGGCAAAGTGATCATGGCCGCGAGCCCCAAAGAGGCGGTGGCGTCGGCCGACGCCCTCTACACCGACGTGTGGGCGAGCATGGGGCAGGAAGAGGAAGCCGATGCCCGCAGGTCGATCTTTCGCCCATTCCAGGTCAACGAAGAACTCCTGTCGGCGGCCCCCGCTCACGCCGTTGTTCTTCACTGCCTGCCGGCGCATCGCGGCGAAGAGATCACCAACGCGGTCATGGAGGGTCCGCAGTCCGCCATCTTCGACCAAGCGGAAAACAGGCTCCACATCCAGATGGCGCTGCTTGACTGGCTTTTGAGCGACAACGCCCCGGCACGGGGGAGCAAGTGACAGAATTTCCGGGGCGATCCGCGGCGAAGCGATCGAATGTCCGCGGATGGGATCGGTAAGGAACAAAGAGAGGACGATTCGATTTCATGGACGTGAAAAAAGTGGTTCTGGCTTATTCGGGCGGCCTGGACACCTCGATCATTCTCAAATGGCTGATCGAGAGTTACGGTTGCGAGGTGATCGCATTTTCCGCCGATCTCGGCCAGGCGGAGGAACTTGACGGCCTCGAGGCGAAGGCCCTTGCGACGGGCGCTGTCAAGGCGCGCATCGTCGACCTGCGCGAGGAGTTCGTGCGCGATTTCGTTTTTCCCGCGTTCCGGGCCAATGCAATTTACGAGGGTCAGTACCTGCTGGGGACATCCATCGCCCGGCCGCTGATCGCCAAAGCCCAGATCCGGATTGCGGAGGAGGAAGACGCCGATGCCGTGAGCCACGGCGCCACCGGCAAGGGAAACGACCAGGTCCGGTTCGAGCTCACCTACATCGCGCTCAATCCGGCCATCAAGATCATTGCTCCGTGGCGGGAGTGGGACCTGAAGTCGCGTAGCGATCTCGTGGAGTTCGCTCGCAGGCACGGGATTCCAATCCCGGTCACCAAAGAGAAACCCTACAGCTCCGACCGCAATATGCTGCACATCAGCTACGAGGGAGGGATCCTCGAAGACCCATGGCTGGAGCCGGATCCGGCGATGTTCACGTTGAGCGTGGCACCGGAAGACGCGCCGGACGCGCCGGAATTCGTCGAAATCGATTTTGAACGAGGCAACCCGGTGGCGGTGAACGGGGAGCGGTTGAGCCCCGCTCAGCTGCTGATCCGGCTCAACGTGCTCGGCGGCAGGCACGGCATCGGTCGCGTGGATCTCGTGGAAAGCCGTTTTGTCGGCATGAAATCACGGGGCGTTTATGAAACTCCGGGCGGGACCATCATGCGGACGGCACACCAGGCGGTGGAATCCGTCACCATGGACCGTGAACTGATGTTCCTGAGGGATTCCCTCGTCCCACAGTATTCCCGCCTGATCTACAACGGTTTCTGGTATTCCCCGGAGATGCGCCTGCTCCAAAATACGATGGATCTCGCCCAGGAAAACGTGTACGGTACCGCAAAACTGAAACTCTATAAGGGAAACTGTGTCGTGATCGGGCGCAGGTCGGACCGGTCACTGTATCAGCCGAGCTTCGCCACTTTCGAAGAAGACGACGTCTATCGGCAGGACGATGCAACCGGTTTCATCAGACTACATGGATTGAGGCTTCAGATCGAATCCCTGGTCCGCGGCAAATCGCGCTGACGATCGGTGATGCCGAGGAGAATCGATATATGACGGAGAAGCTTTGGCAAGGCCGCTTCGATCAACCCACCAACAGGCAGGTCGAGGATTACACGGCTTCCATTCATTTTGACAACAGACTGTACCGGTACGACATCGAGGGGAGCATCGCACATTGCCGCATGCTTGCCCAATGCAAGATCATATCCCACGACGACGCCTCCCTTATCGTCCAGGGACTGGGAGAGATCCGTCGAGAGCTCGAACGCGGGAAATTGCACCTCGGCTCCTCCAACGAAGACATTCATATGGCGATCGAGCAGGAGCTGATGCGCAAGATCGGCGAGGTCGGAGGGAAACTCCACACCGCGCGCAGCAGAAACGACCAAGTCGCGCTGGACGTGCGCCTCTATATGCGGGACACGCTGCTCCAGTGCCGCGGCCTGATCCTCCAAACGCAGAAGGTCCTTGTGAGCTGCGCCGAAGAAAACCTGGGCGTCGTGATGCCCGGCTTCACGCACTTGCAGCATGCTCAACCGATCCTGCTCTCCCACCACCTCATGGCCTATTACGAGATGCTCAAACGTGATGACGAGAGGTTCGAACAGTGCTTCCACCGGACGAATGTCCTGCCTCTGGGGAGCGCGGCGCTCGCCGGCACGACGTTTCCCATCGACATGGAATGGACGGCCAAATATCTGAACTTCCCGCGGGTGACCTCAAACAGTATCGATGCGGTGAGCGACCGGGACTACCTGATCGAATTCAGCGCCGCGTCGGCGATGCTCATGATGCACGTAAGCCGCATGGCCGAGGAACTCATCCTCTGGTCCAGCACGGAATTCGACTTCATCGAGATCAGTGATGCGTTCTGTACAGGTTCCAGCATCATGCCCCAGAAGAAGAACCCCGACGTGCCGGAGCTGATGAGGGGCAAGACGGGACGCGTCTACGGCAATCTGATGGCGCTTCTGACCCTCACCAAGGCGCTCCCTCTGGCCTACAACCGGGATCTTCAGGAAGACAAGGAGCCGGTTTTCGATACCGCCGATACCATCATCAGCACCTTGCGTCTCCTTTCCAGGCTGATCCCCGAGATTCGATTCCACCGGGAACGCATGGGCGAAATGGCCGTCCAAGGCTTTACGCTCGCAACCGACCTTGCGGACTACCTTGTCAAGAAGGGAGTACCGTTCCGTAAGGCTCATCATATTGTGGGTCAAATCGTGCAGTACTGCCTGAAAAACCGCAAGCAGCTGCACGATTGCACCGTCGAGGAGCTCAAGACATTCCACAAGACCATCGATCAGGACGTATTCACGTTTCTTGAGGTTGCCGGCGCCATCGATCAGAGGGTCTCCATCGGAGGCACCGCGACGACCCGAGTGGTGGAGGCCATCGAGAAGGCCCGCGCCGAACTGGATGCCTTGGAGCAGTCCCTGAGTTCGCGATCCTAACAAGCGGAAATCGACTTATGAAGACATCAGTCCATCGTTTCATGCAGACTCGTCGTTTAGCCGGTGTGATTTGTGTCCTTATCCTTGGATTGACGGTCGGCAGTTGCGGCAGAAAGACCTTCCCCAGGCCCGAATCGACCGACGCACAGCCGCAGCTCCGAGACCTTCAGGTCCAGGTACGGGCCAAAGGGGTCGAGCTTACATGGACCATCCCGCCTCAGATGCGAAAGATTTCGAAGGAAAACCCGTATCGTTTCAACATCCTGAGATCGGAATTGTTGTGGGAGAACAGAAACTGCCTGGATTGTCCGGCCACCGTGCAGCGGGAACTTCAGATGATCGATCCGGTCTATCCCGATCCCGCTCTCGTTCACGACGGCAAACTGAGCTGGACGGATCCGGCGGTTTCCGTGCAGCACGCGTATCGTTACCAGATTGTCATTCAGGACAAGGACGGGCGCCCTGTAACCATGTCCAACGCGGCGATCGCCAAGGTTTTTCATCCGCCCGGTCAGATTAGGAGCCTGAGCGCCATGCCCGGGCCGCAGGGTATCCTCGTGCAGTGGAAGCCGCCCGCCAGGGATAATCAAGGACAACCCATGCAGGGAGAGTTGCTGTTCGTGGTGGAACGACTGTCGGCCACCAAGGTTTGGGAACGCATTTCGTCTGCGCCGATCAAGGCCAACAACTACCTTGACCAGGGCATTGCGGCGGATCGCATGTACGGGTACCGGGTCACGCCCGTTCTCTACTTCGAGGACACGTCCATCGTCGGCGAGCCCGCCCTGACGCACCCGGTCAAGGCTCCGGAAGCCCTTCCGCCTCCTCCTCCCGCCAATGTATGGGTCATCCCGTCCAAGGGCACTCTGGAAGTCCAATGGACCGAGAGCACTGAAAAAGTGGCCGGGTATCACGTGTATCGTCGTGAAGGCAAGGAGATGGTGCGACTGACTGCCAACCCGATCCAGCATCCCCCGTACGTCGACCACACCGCAAAACCCAACACGGTCTACTTCTATGCGGTTTCTTCGGTGAGCAGTCAACACGACAACCGGGAAGGTCTGCTGTCCAAATGGGCTGAAATCAGGAGCCTGATGTTCGAAAAATAAGACCGGAAGATGTGCTTGCGATCTGACGACAACGCGTACACCTTTTCGCAAATTCAACGTCATTCCGACCGGGCTGCCCACGTGGGAACTCTTCCGGGGTTCTCGCGGCGGTCGAGATCGCTCAAACACCGCTCGACGGTCGGAGCGGCCGTAACAACTCGCAATACCGGAGCTCCACGACGGGTTCCGCCGACAGGGGATTCTTGATGCACCATTTCCACTATCACAACGATGAGCTCTACTGCGAACAGGTTCCCCTGCGCGAACTGGCTGCGCGCGTGGGAACTCCATGCTACGTCTACAGCCATGCCACGCTGCTCCATCACTTCACGGTGTTCGACTCGGCGTTCGAGGGCGTGCCCCACCTGACCTGTTTCTCGGTCAAGGCCAATTCCAACCTGGCGGTGTTGCGGCTGTTCGGTTCGCTCGGAGGCGGGGTCGACATCGTTTCGGGCGGTGAGCTCTATCGAGCCCGACAAGCGGGGATAGCTCCGGATAAGATCGTTTATTCCGGGGTGGGCAAGACCCTGGAGGAAATCGACTACGCACTGCGGGAAAACATCCTGATGTTCAACATCGAATCCACCCAGGAACTGGAGGCTATCAACGCGCGGGCCGCCGCTTTCGGGTGCCGGGCACGCATCGCACTGCGGGTCAACCCCGACGTCGATCCCAACACCCACCCGTATATTTCCACGGGAATGAAAAAGAATAAGTTCGGAATCGAGATCGACAGCGCGGTCAAAGCATACGAACGCGCCAGGAGCCTCGACCATGTCGAGGTGGTCGGTGTCGACTGCCACATCGGGAGCCAATTGACCGAAATCTCGCCGTTTGTGGATGCGCTCAAGCGGCTGCGTTTGCTGATCGAGAAGCTCGAGGCGGTCGGAATCACGATCCAATACCTCGATCTGGGCGGCGGACTCGGTATCGTTTACGACCAGGAGGCCCCCCCGGAGCCGCGCGAATATGCCCGAGCCATCCTGCGGGAGCTGAAGGGGATGCATTGCACATTGATTTTCGAACCGGGGCGCGTTATCGTCGGCAACGCAGGGGTTTTGCTGGCCAGAGTGCTCTACACCAAGCGAACGCAGAGCAAGAGCTTCATCATCACCGATACGGCCATGAACGATCTGATCCGCCCGAGCCTGTACGGTTCCTATCACCAGGTCCAACCATTGCGGAGACAGAGCAGGGAAAGCCACATCGTGGATGTGGTGGGGCCGATTTGCGAATCGGGGGATTTCATCGCCAAGGACCGGGGACTGCCCATGGTCGTATCGGGGGACTTCCTGGCGGTCATGAGCGCAGGCGCTTACGGGTTCACCATGTCGTCGAACTACAATTCGAGGCCGCGGGCCGCGGAGGTCCTGGTCAAGGACGACCGGTACTTTGTGATAAGAAGACGGGAAACCTGGGACGATTTGATCCAGTGCGAAACCATTCCCGCTTTCTTGAGGTCGGAGAAACAGCCGGCCTGACCGGGGGGCGCTCGACCGGGAGGATGGTTTCGCCGCGTCCTCTCCTGTCGGCGTACGGGAGCCCGCCGACGAAACGCGGCGGGGGAAAGCCGCGGTTGCAGAGTCAGTGGGATTCCCGCTGAGTATTGATGTTTGAGTCAAGAACCGGAGCATCCGGCAATCGGAGTCGAATCGATGCCCGTTGAAAACGAACGGACCCGCTTTCTGAAGATGACCGGGAGCGGCAATGACTTCATCGTGCTCGACAACCGCGCTCAGGGGATCAGCCCTGAGCAGGGGCGGGAACTGGCGCGCCTGGCCTGTCGCAGGAAACTGTCGGTGGGCGCCGACGGGTTGATCCTCATCGAAAACGACCCCGAGGTCGATTTCAGATGGCGCTTTTTCAACGCGGATGGAAGCGAGGCGGAGATGTGCGGCAACGGCGCGCGCTGTGCCGCCCGGTTCGCTCATATCAAGGGGATTGTCGCCAAATCCCGTATGTCCTTCCGGACTCTGGCGGGAATCATCGAGGCGGAGATCAAGGAACCGCGAGTCAAGATCCGAATGACTCCGCCCCATGGTCTGGAACCGGACCTGAATGTCGAGGCCGAGCAGCGTTCGTTTCGTCTTCATTTCATCAATACCGGCGTGCCGCACGTCGTATGCTTCCTTGAGAACGACCGGGCGCTCGAGGAGATGAACGTATTCCATTGGGGGCGCCTCCTGCGTCACCACCGGCGATTTCAACCCGCGGGCTCCAACGTCAACTTCGCCCTCGTGAAAGACGCAAACCACATGGCGATCCGCACCTACGAGCGAGGGGTCGAAGACGAGACGCTGGCGTGCGGAACGGGCTCCATCGCCTCCGCGCTGGTCGCCGCTGCCAAGGGCATGGTGCAATCGCCGGTGGAGGTTCGGACGAGAAGTGGAGAAACCCTGACCATCTATTTTGACAACCCGTCCACCGGGGCCGCGGCGGAGTTCTCACAGGTATACCTGGAAGGCGACGCGAAAGTGGTCTACGAGGCGGAACTTTGGAAAGAAACATTGAGGGAATAGGGAGGAACGTATGTTTCAAGGCGCGATGGTGGCAATAGTGACACCGTTCAAAGCCGGTCAGGTGGACGAAGAGACGTTCCGCAACCTGATTGAATTCCAGATCGCCAATGGAACCCACGGCATTGTGCCTTGCGGAACCACCGGCGAATCGGCGACGCTCAGCTTCAATGAACACGAGCGCGTCATCGAAATCGCCGTGGAGCAGGTCGACAAGCGTGTTCCGGTTATCGCCGGGACTGGCTCCAACAACACCGAGGAAGCCATCCGCCTGACGAAACATGCCAAGAGCGCCGGAGCCGATGGGGCATTGCTGATCAGCCCTTATTACAACAAGCCGACCCAGGAGGGTTTGTACCGTCATTACGAGAAAATCGCCAAAGCGGTCGATATCCCTCTGGTGCCGTACAATATTCCCGGTCGGACGGCCGTCAACATGGAACCGGATACGATCGCGCGGCTCGCGAAAATCGATAACATCGTGGCCATCAAGGAAGCCGCGGGGAGCATGAAGCAGATCACGGACATCATCGCGCGGTGCGGAGACGAACTGGTCGTGCTGTCCGGAGAGGACTTCCTCACCTTTCCCCTGCTGTGCGTGGGCGGCAAGGGCGTCATATCCGTGGTCTCCAACATCGCCCCGGCGGACATGGCCAATCTGTGCAACCTGTTCCTCGGCGGCGATTTCGACGCCGCACGGAAGCTGTACTACCGGCTGCTGCCGCTCTGCCACGGGCTCTTCTACGAGACGAACCCGGCTCCGGTCAAAGCCGCACTGGCCATGATGAACAAGATTCCGAGCGATGAGTTGCGCCTGCCTCTGGCCCCCATGTCGCCGGCCAACAGGCTGCGTCTGCGCCAGGATCTCCAGGCTTACGGACTGATCTAGCGAGCGCCCCGGCGTTGAGCGGAGGAGAAAGCAATGGTTCGCGCTGCCGTTGCCGGGATAGCCGGCAGAATGGGCTCCAGAATCGCCCAGTTGATCCGTGAAACGGACGGCATCGAGCTGGCCGGTGGATTCGAACATTCGGGCCATCAGGCCGTGAACAGGGAAATCAGCGAGATCATCGGTGGTTCGCCCACCGGGCTGAAAGTGACAAGTCACATCGCACAAGTGCTCGACACCGTCGACGTCGTGCTCGACTTCACTCTTGCGGCCGCGTCTCTTGAGCACCTGAGGCAGGCGTCCGCCAAGGGAAAAGCGATGGTGATCGGGTCCACGGGATTCACCAGGGAACAGTTGGAGGAAGCCGAAAAACTCGCCGGAAGAGTGCCGTGCGTGATTTCCCCCAACATGAGCATGGGCGTGAACGTTCTGTTCAAGGTGGTGGGGGACGTGGCCCGGCTCCTGGGTGAGAGTTTCGACGTGGAGATCATCGAGGCCCATCACCGGCTCAAGAAGGACGCTCCGAGCGGGACCGCCCTGAAGTTGGCTCAGGTGGCGGCGGGGGCGCTCGGCAGGAACCTTGAGGAAGTCGGTGTCTATGCGCGCCGCGGCTTGATCGGGGAGCGGACCGGCAATGAGATCGGTATCCAAACCATTCGCGGCGGCGACATCGTCGGGGAGCACACGGTAATGTTCGCCGGCTCGGGTGAAAGGATCGAGATCGTTCACCGCGCTCAGAGCCGGGACAACTTCGCCAGGGGCGCCATCCGGGCCGCTCTGTGGGTAGTCCGTCAGCCCCCGGGGCTTTACGGCATGGACCACGTCCTGGGCATGAAGTGAGGTGCGGCGCCGGCATCCGGCGATTTACGCCGCAGAATCGCATCAACGGTTTTGAACGCTTGTCCGATTGTATCTAATACTGAGGGAGTTCTCCTCCACCTCAATCCCGACCCCGCCCGGCGGGAGGTGCGGATTCCGGTCGAACCGGTTCGTCCCGCCCGCCGGGCATGACACGGGAACCACCGGGCGGGCTGCCCGGCCTGAGTTGCGGCGGCAACGGGGAGTCCCCTCACGAGGTTGCAGTTGAATCAGCGGAGGCACAGATGGCATTCGTCAAAGCGGAACGGTTGAAACTCCTTCCCCCCTACCTCTTCCAGGAAATCGACCGGCTCAAAGCCGAGCTCACAGCCAAGGGAGTGGACGTCATCAACCTGGGCGTCGGGGATCCTGACCTTCCGACTCCCGCCCACATTATCGCAAGGCTCAAGACAGCCGCCGAAGACCCGTCCACCCATCAATATCCTTCCTACTCCGGCATGAACGATTTCAAGGTGAGCGTCGCGGGATGGTATAAGCGCCGGTTCGGTGTGGAACTCGATCCCTTGAACGAAGTATTGACCTTGATCGGTTCCAAGGAAGGGCTCGCTCACTTCCCGCTGGCGGTGATCAATCCTGGGGACCTCGCCCTGGTGCCCACTCCGGCGTATCCGGTCTATCATGTGGCGACGATGTTCGCCGGCGGAGAATCTTACTTCATGCCCCTGGTGCGGGAGAACAGGTTTCTGCCCGATCTGGACTCCATCCCCGCGGATGTGGCCAGACGGGCCAAAGTCATGTTCATCAATTATCCCAACAACCCTACGGGGGCCACCGCCGAGCGGGATTTCTTCGAAAAGGTCATTGCGTTTGCCCGCGAATACGACGTGATTGTGTGCCATGACGCCGCCTATACGGAAATGGCTTTCGGCGGTTACCGGCCGCTGAGTTTCCTGGAGCTCCCCGGCGCCGGAGAAGTCGGCGTCGAATTCCATTCCCTTTCAAAGACGTATAACATGACCGGTTGGAGGCTGGGATTTGCGGTCGGGAACGCGGACATCCTGGCGGGACTCGGCCAGGTGAAGAGCAACATCGATTCCGGGGCGTTCAACGCCGTCCAGTGGGCCGGCATCACGGCGCTCGAAGGCGACCAGGGCTGCGTCGTGGAAATGCAGCGAATTTATAAGGAACGCCTGGACATCCTTATCGAAGGCCTGAAACGCATCGGGTTGCATCCCGAGGTGCCCAGGGCGACTTTTTATGTCTGGTGTCCGACGCCTCCGGGCTATTCGTCCAAGGATTTTTCATCCCTGCTGTTGAGAGAAGCGGGCATCGTGGCGACGCCCGGAAGCGGCTTCGGGGCGCCGGGTGAAGGATACATCCGCATGGCGCTCACGGTGGACAAAGAGCGGATCCGGGAAGCGGTCGAACGGATGCGGAAGTTGTCTTTTTGAATGCGGTCTCGCATGGACGGCGCCCCGGACTTGTGTGAACGAATGGAGACGGTCTTCATCGGCATCGGGGGCAACCTGGGCGATGCACGGGGTATCTGCCTGGGGGCCATCGAGGCCTTGAGGCAGCGCAGGGAAATCGACGTCCAAAAGGTCTCCTCGCTTTACCGGACCAAGCCTTTGGGACCGATCGTGCAGGAATGGTTCATCAACGCGGCTGTCCAGTGCCGGAGCAGAGTCGAGCCGGAAGCGCTGCTGGCGGTCCTGATGGACATTGAAGAGCAGTTTGGCAGAAAACGCGATGTGAGATGGGGCCCGCGGACTCTGGATCTCGATCTGCTGGCGTTCGGCGACCGAATCGTAACGTTGCCCAATCTGCGGATACCCCACCCCGGGCTGCATGAACGCCTGTTCGTGCTGGTTCCTCTTGCCGAGATTGCCCCGAAGTGGGTTCACCCGGAACTGCGGATGACCGCCGAAGACCTGTTGAAGCGATTGTCCGGCGCCGCGACCGACCGGGAAATCCGGCGATTGGAATAATTGGAATGAATACATGGGCCGATTCATTATTATTGCAACACTCATTTTTGTGGGCTATCTGGTGGCAAAGCGCTATTTTCATTTGCTTGCCGGAAAAATGAACCGGAACGACAGTGCCGACAACGACGCCACGGAGCTCGTACAGGATCCTCAGTGCGGCACCTATTTTGCCAGGCAACAGGGCGTGGAAGCCAGAATCGACGGGCAGACCGTGTACTTCTGCAGTGAAACCTGCCGCGGCAAATACCTGGAAAACCACCGTTCCGGGTAGATGTGAAACAGGAGAATCGGAATGAAGTTTTTCATCGATACCGCCAATCTGGACGAAATCAAGGAAGCGCACAGCTTGGGGATTCTGGATGGCGTGACCACCAATCCGAGCCTCATTGCCAAAGAAGGCATCGCAAATCGTGAGGACTTCATACGGCATATCAAGACCATCTGCGAACTGATTCAGGCTCCGGTCAGCGCGGAGGCCGTAAGCACCGATGCTGAAAAGATGATCGTGGAGGCCCGGTCTTTGGCCGCGATCGATCCTCATGTCGTGGTCAAGATTCCGATGACCATAGACGGCCTCAAGGCTGTTCGGCAGCTATCCGAAGAAGGCATCAAGACCAACGTCACCCTGGTGTTTTCACCTCTGCAGGCCTTGATGGCCGCCAAGGCCGGTGCAACCTACATCAGCCCGTTCGTCGGGCGCCTGGACGACATCTCCGCGGACGGCATGAACCTGGTGGAAGAGATTCTCGAAATCTTTTCTAATTATCTTTTTGAGACCGAGATCATTGTCGCCAGCGTGCGCAATCCGCTGCACGTGCTTGCGGCGGCCAAGCTCGGGGCGGACATTGCCACAATCCCGTTCAAGGTGATCGACCAACTCGCTCATCATCCTCTGACGGATCTGGGGGTGGAGCGATTTCTAAAGGATTGGGAAAAGGTTGAGAAACAGAGGGTCTAGGAGCACATGGAAAAAGTCCGGGGAACCCTCTTCTTCTTCCGCGCGAAGGCGCGAATCCGGGTTTCCCGGAACCTCCCGAACCCCGGCCTTCGCGGGCGCGACATTCGGGACGGATTGTTCGACACGCTTTGTGGCACCCGGGTAACAGTAACAGATCGTGAGGTAAGATCATGAAGCATCCGACAAGACTAGGTGTGGCCTCCATAGCAACCGCCTGGGGTATGATTTGCCTGTTGCTTCTCTTTCAATCTCATGCGCGGGCGGACATTTACAAGTACGTGGACAAGGACGGTGTGATCCACTTTACCAATACGCCCGTGCAACCGGAGGCCAAATCGCTGACCCTGCCTCCGGTTACGCAGGCGAACTTCGTCAAGTATTTTCCGCACCGTACATTCTACTCCGCCTGTAACCCCAAGAATCAGAATTACTTCGACCCGCAGATCAGGATGGTTTGCATGCGGCACGGACTGGACTACAACCTCGTGCGGGCCGTGATCAGGGCCGAATCCGGGTATAATCCACAGGCGGTTTCCCCCAAGGGTGCGATGGGCCTGATGCAGCTGATGCCCGGCACATCCAGGGATCTGGGAGTGCTTAACCCCTTCGATCCCGGGGAGAACATCGACGGGGGAGCCCGCTACCTCAAAATGCTCATCGAGCGGTTCAACAACATCCCCCTGGCTGTGGCCGCCTACAATGCCGGTCCCGAAAATGTCGAGAAGTACAAGGGAATTCCGCCCTTCGATGAAACGCAGGTTTACGTGCAGCGTGTGATGGATTACTATTCCCGCTATAGACAATGATCCCGGCAGTTTTTTCATTTCACACGGGCACGCCGTGTTCCGTTCCCTGACCGGGATCAAGGGAATCCATGACCTGAGCGAAACGGGCAGGTTACGGGCACCCTTGCCGCCGTTCTCTCCTCGTGGTAAAGACGGGGAGAGAGGAGCCGATCGCTCCGGACGGATGAGAGACGGCATGAGTGGAACGGTTTTCAGCTCGACGCCTATCCATAACGTCGCAAGCAGGCTTATCGGCCTTTGATGGGAGGACCGAATCGGGCGCCACATCGGAAGCCGCGAAGCTCATCTTATACCGAGGTGCGTTCAAGATTGCACAACGCCTGCCCATCGGGCGGTGAGGCGGGTGGGGGCAATTCCCGCCCCTGCGGACCGATGTGCCGGCCAGACGTAAAGGAGGGCTTTATGCCCTCCCGCCCAATGCATCCATCTTGACCGCCAATTGCCCATGGCGCCGGCGTCACCCGCGAAACATGAAAACAGACTCCCCCGGGAGTCTGTTTTCTAGATAACCTGGTGTCATTTCTTCGGAATGGCTGAAACGGAGGGAGGCTGGGCCGGAGGTCTCCGGTGTTGTGTCCGCAGCGCTCACACCGGCTCGAACCGCGTCACCCGCGGCTCCAGGGATAGGCCTTCAGGGCAGGCGTTGGAAGTCGGAAACGCTTCGCCATCTTTTTTTCTTCCCGTCCGCGGAGCGTTGACGGCCTGCGTGCCGAATGTGGTGAACGACAATATTCTCGGTGAAGAAGAACTCGGCGACCGCGATGAACAGAAGTGATCTTTCACGTCAGAGCCTCACCAATCTGCCCAATATCCTGACCTACATCAGGATGGCCACGATACCGGTCATTGTGGTTCTGCTCACCCCCCCTGCGTCCATGAATTCCTCTAACCTGGCTTTCCTGCTTTACGTGCTTGCCTCGATAACCGACTATCTGGACGGCATTCTGGCACGCCGCCGCAATCTCGTGACTTCCGTCGGCAAGCTCCTGGACCCTCTCGCGGACAAGCTGCTCACCTCCGCCGTGCTGATCATGCTTATCCCGCTGGGCAAGGTTCAGGCCTGGCTCGTTTTTCTCATTATCGGACGAGAGCTTATCATCACGGGATTGAGGTCCATTGCCGCCGGCCACGGCCTCATCCTGAACGCGAGTCGCATGGGGAAGAACAAGATGGTGTCTCAAACCATCGCGCTGATCTTTCTCTTGCCTTCCGTTCCGCGAATCGACTGGATGCTGGACTACGCGGGGCTGTTCTTCCTTTGGGTTTCCGTCGTACTCGGTTACTGGTCCGCGATGGATTACTTCTCTCATTTTTACCGGGAAGCAAAGCGCCGCAGTCAGTCCAAGGAATGAAAGATTGAACGGCAATGGCATTCATACTTCCGGAATACCGCACCCCCGATTTCACGGCGGAGCCGTTCAAGTCGGCTCCCGCAGCCAGGTTTGAGGCCGCCCCCAAGGCCGGTGTCGCCCCTGGGGACTATCACGCCACATCCATCTATCCCGAGTACTTTCAAGTCGCGCCGGGAGACTGGCGCCTTCCCCGGGAATCCCGTATGGACTGCGTGGTCGTGCTGCAAAGCGACGGCTCGCTGATCGTGAAGGAATTCAGGCACATCGCGGCCGGGGAGTTGGTTGCGATCGGTCGGCGGGAAAACTGCGAAGATGGGATTTTCGTCCATTCGGGAGCGTTCGGGCAACCCGACACACTTTCCGACAAGTTCGCCTTCCGGACCCAGGTTTCCAGGGAGACGGCATTTTCCGCGGACTACGATGAGCTCTACGGACTTCTCGACCATGAGCGCAACCACGGCTTCATTCTGTGGGTTCTCGGACCGGCCGTTTCCTTCGACCGGGACGCCAGGAACGCCTTCACCCTGCTGGTGCGCAACGGCTATGTGGATGGCCTGCTGGCGGGAAACGCCCTGGCCGCTCACGATATCGAGGGCGCCCTTTTCAACACGGCCCTCGGGCAGGACCTCTACACCAAACGCCATGTCCCTCTCGGCCATTACAAGCACCTGGACGCCATCAACAGGATCAGGGAACTGGGATCGATCGAAGCGGCGATCCGTATCGGAATGGTGAGCGGCGGCATCATGGATGCGGTGATCAGGGCGGGAGTGCCGTACGTGCTGGCGGGTTCCATCCGGGATGACGGTCCTCTGCCGGAGGTGGTCGCCAATGTGTACTCCGCCCAGGACCGCATGCGCGATCTAGCCCGGCGCGCCACCACGGTTATCGCCATGGCGACCCAATTGCACTCCATCGCCACGGGCAACATGATCCCGGCCTACAGGGTCATGCCGGACGACTCGGTCCGGCCCGTGTACTTTTACACCGTGGATATGTCGGAATTCGCCGCCAACAAGCTCGCCGACCGGGGCTCCCTGACCGCCAGGTCAATACTCACCAACGCGCAGGATTTCGTGGTCAACCTCGAGCGCGGACTGCTCGGAAAATAATGCCGCAAACGACGGTCTCGCGCACACGGACTCGGCAGGCCGTTCTTCACGGAGCGAATTCCGTGCCGGCCGCGCCTTGAACGGCGGCCTCGATCCGCTCGATGGAAGCGATCACGGCGCGTGTTCCCCCGTGTTTCATGAATTCGATGCACGCCTCCACTTTCGGTCCCATGGATCCCGGCGGGAAATGTCCTTCCTCGAGGAACCGGCCTGCATCGCCGACACTCAGGCTGCGCAGCCAGCTCCGGGGCGTCTCCTGTTCGTAATGCAGCGCCACCCCTTCTACGTCCGTGGCTATAAGAAAGATGTCCACGCCGATCTCCCCCGCCAGCCGCGCACTCGCCAGATCCTTGTCGATCACGGCGTCCACGCCGTGAAACGTCCGGCTGTCCCGGATCACCGGAATGCCGCCGCCGCCGCAGGAAATCACGATAAAGCCCAGATCGATCAACCGCTTGATTTCCCTTTTTTCCACGATAGTGACCGGTTTCGGGGACGCAACCACCCGCCGGTACCCCTTGTCGGTTCTCACTGTCGGGTACGGAAGCCGGGCCGCCTCCGCTTCGTTGAAGGCCGGGCCGATGGGTTTCGAAGGATGCCGGAAGGCCGGATCGTCTTCATTCACCACAACGTAGCTGAGGACACTCACGATGTAGTGTTCCTTGTCGACGCCGAGGCTCATGAGCTCGCTGTCGAGAGTGGATTCGATCATGTAGCCGATCTGGCCCTGCGTCTGGGCCACGAGGATTTCGAGAGGCAGCCTCGGAACCTCGGAACAGCATTCCTGCTGCAGCAACAGATTCCCGACCTGGGGGCCGTTGCCGTGCGTGATGATGATCCGGTGCGCTTCCGCCAGCCGCGCGATCTGTCGCAGCGGAACGCGCAGGTTCTCCAGCTGTTCGGGGATCGTGCCCTGCTGTCCCTTGCGAATGAGCGCATTGCCGCCCAGGGCGACCAACAGGATGGGTTTCCTTACAGCCATGCTCGCAACTCCCGGAACATCAAACGGTTGCGGGGCATCAAGGCGTGAAAGGTCCGGCGGAATCGACCGCGGACCGCGCCCTGCATGGAACAGGCAACGCGCGGCGGACCATCAGAGGATGCCCGATTCGACCAGCCTGCGCGTCAGCACTTCTTCCAGCGCCGGGCGACCATGATCCATGTATTCATAACGAACGCGCAACGTCGGCTTGTTCATGGACAGAAGACCACTCAGGTCGACGGGAGTCGACGCCAGGACGAGATCGCAATCCACGGCATTGATGGTGGCTTCGAGATCCCGCATCTGGCGTTCGCCATACCCCATCGCGGGGAGCTCGGCGCCGATGTGTGGATACTGCAACAGGGCTTCACGAATGGTCCCCACGGCATAGGGATGAGGATCGACGATCTCGGCGGCGCCGTACTTGCGGGCCGCTATGGTTGCCGCCCCGAACGGCATCCCGCCGTGGGTGAGCGTGGGACCGTCTTCCACCGCCAGGACCCTGCTGCCTCGCACCCGCCGGGGATCGGACACCGTGACCGGAGACTCGGCCAGGATGATCTCCGCGCGGGGGGCAAATTTTCCGATATTCTCCCGCACGGACTCGATGTTTTCGGGGAGTGCCGTATCCACTTTGTTGATGATGGCCACATCGGCCATGAGCAGGTTGGTTTCGCCCGGGTAGTAGAGAAGCTCATGACCGGGACGGTGCGGATCGAAGACCACGATATGCAAATCCGGGGAAAAAAACGGCGTGTCGTTATTTCCGCCGTCCCAGATGATGATTTCGGCTTCGGACTCCGCCCGTTCCAGGATGCGGGCGTAATCGATACCCGCATAGACCACGATCCCCCGATCGACCAGGGGTTCGTACTCTTCCCGCTCCTCGATGGTGCACTGATTGACATCGATGTCCTCTCGGCTCGCAAACCTCTGCACAACCTGGCTGCGCAGCTCCCCATAAGGCATCGGATGCCTCACGACAACGGCCTTCTTGCCCAGGTTCTGCAGGATTCTGCAGATCTCTCTCGTGGTCTGGGACTTTCCCGAGCCGGTCCGAACCGCGCAGACGGCAATGACCGGTTTGCGGGACTTGAGCATCGTGTAGGTGGCCCCCAGCAGGATGAAATCCGCCCCTTCGGCCATGGCCAGGGATGCCCGGTGCATCACGTCCACGTGCGCGACGTCGCTGTAAGAGAACGCCACGAGATCGATCCGGTGTTCGCGAATCAGTCTGGCCATGTCGGCTTCCGGATAGATGGGAATACCTTCTGGATAGTGCTCGCCTGAAAGCTCGGGAGGAAACAGCCGGCTTTCGATGTTTGGGATCTGTGCCGCGGTGAATGCGACCACCCGGTAACGGCGATTGTTCTTGAAGTAGACGTTAAAATTGTGAAAATCCCGTCCAGCGGCGCCCACGATGATGACTTTTTCCACCATCCCGTTCTCTCCCTGTAGCCTCAGCGTTCGTTGCCTGCAGCCCCTGCACCGGCTCGCACCGGGCTGCGCTCGAGGAAGGCGTGAACGACGAACCTCGGAAAAGAAGGTTCGCCACCTCCCGGCCCTGGCCTCCCCGTGACTCTACCGGGATGGTGCCGACCCGCCCCCCGCCCCGACCGGGACACGGGAAGCCATCCTATATTGCCCCAATTCATCGGGAGTGCAATGAAAAAGGCGCAGACCCCGGCGCTTGCCAGGCTTCCCCGTCGCGGAATCGCCACCATTCCAGGGTTGATAGGGTCCACCTGCGGGTACGACGCGCCAGCCCCTGCCCCGAATCCTGCATCTTTGCCACATGGGAGGCGTGAGCATAAACGGCATGTAATCTTATTATCATTACATTTCATTCACTTGATTACAAATTACTGCTGTTGATATGATAAATTATGAGACTGGGTCTGAACTGGGACAATGAATTGTTAATTTACAGCGGTTCGTCGGCATTTTGCTAATCTTATTGCAGGCAGAGCAGTATTTCTTCCGATTAGAATTATAGCGGAACTTCAAGATGAGTTTTGATAAGTTGAGCGGGAAGGGAGAGAGCATGAGGGAGTGCCCAAAATGCGGCCACGTGCGGCGACAAGAGGATGATGGCTTCGTGCCTGCGGAGGAATGCCCCAAGTGCGGTGTGATATACTCCAGGGCCAGGCCCGACGTATCTCTGCAGCCCTATTCCAACCGACCGGCCGGCAAGGGAATCGGCGAAACCATCAAGTTTGTGCTGTTGATCGCCCTGGTGCTCATGGGCTTCTACCTCTGGACTCACTACTACGGGAGCTCCGCGGAAGGGAAGAGCACTCTCGGGTTGGAATTCCTCATGGTCCCACGGGGATAGGGTGAATCCGGTCAGCTGCCGTCCCGGCCGTCGGTCCCGGTTGAGTGAGCATGCAGGCCCAATAAATCGACACTGCCGACGAGAAAGGTCATGGGCCTTGAGGCGGCGGGAGGGCATAAAGTCCTCCCTTCGCTGTGTCTGACCGGCATATCGACCCGCAGGGGGGCATCCCCGCCCGCAACACCTCCCGCCGGGCAGGTGTCGTGTAATCTCGAACGCACCTCGGTATCACAGGCAGACCAACCGGCAAGTCAAGGGCGCTTTCCACAACAGCTTTCCCCTTCCCAGCTTTCCCCGTGCACCACCTCCGGGATATTCTCGGCAAGCAGCGTCAGGAACCTGCGCCGCGAGATTTCACGAGCGCCCATGCTCTGAAGGTGGGCCGTGGTCACCTGGCAGTCGATCAACTGGAAGCCTCCACGGGTCAGGAGGTCCACCAGATGCACCAGGGCCACCTTGGATGCATCGGTTTTCCTCGTGAACATGGATTCTCCATAGAAGACCCGCCCAAGAGCCATTCCATAGAGTCCCCCGACCAGTTCACCCTCGTGCCAACTCTCCACCGAATGGGCATACCCCAGCCGATGCAGCCGGGTATAGGCCGTCACCATCTCGGGTAAGATCCAGGTACTGTCGTCCCTGGCCCTGCGCACCTCGGCGCATCGCCGGATCACATCCGCAAAAGCCCTGTCGAAAGTAACCGAGAAGACGTTCTTCCTCAAAACCCTGCGCAGGCTGATCGAGATCTTCAATTCGGCGGGAAAAAGGACCAGGCGGGGGTCCGGGGACCACCACAGAATCGGGGTTTTCTCGGCGTACCAAGGGAATATGCCCTGTCGGTAGGCGAGCAGCAACCGCTCCGCGGAAAGGTCACCGCCCACCGCCAGCAGGCCGTCCCGCTCCGCAAGGTAGCTCGGCGGAAAAATCAACTCTTCCGTCAGTCGAAAAACCGGCATGATGCCTGCTCGAATCCGCTATGCCGCAGGCATGGCCGGAACGTCCGGAAAAACGAAGACCAGGTTGGACGTCTTCAGAATCTCGTCGCCTGCCGGTATGGCCTCGTCAGGTCTGAAGACCTGCACGCGGCCCCCGTGCATGAGCCTCCCGAAAAGAATTTCGTCAGCCAGCACATCCTTGACTTCGGTCTGGATCAACCGCGCGAGCGGCCGTGCTCCGAACGTCACGTCATAGCCCTGCCCGCCCAGCCAGCGCCGCGCCTCGGCGCTCAATTCCATGCGGATCTTCTTCTCGCCCAGTTGCGTTTCCATCTCGATGACGAACTTGTCGACAATCTGCTCCATGATCTCGAGGTTCAGACCGTTGAACAAGACGATCCCGTCCAGGCGATTGCGGAATTCCGGGCTGAAGAGGCTCTCCACGGCCTTCAGGCCCTTGATCGCGCGGTGGTCGGGTTCCACCGTGCCGCCGCCGAAACCGATGGACGACATGCTCATTTCCCGCGCCCCGGCGTTTGAGGTCATGAGCAGGATGACGTTGCGAAAATCCGCCTTCTTGCCGTTGTTGTCCGTGAGCGTCGCATGGTCCATCACCTGCAGGAGAATGCTGAAAAGGTCGGGGTGGGCCTTCTCGATCTCGTCCAGCAGCAGGACCGTGTAAGGCTGCTTGCGGATGGCGTCGGTCAGCAGACCTCCCTGATCGAATCCGATATACCCCGGAGGCGCGCCGATCAGCCGTGCGACCGTGTGCTTCTCCATATATTCGCTCATATCGAAGCGCAGAAAGTTGACCCCGAGGATGCGTGCCAGTTGCTTGGCGACTTCGGTTTTTCCGACTCCCGTAGGCCCGATGAAAAGGAAAGACCCGATGGGCCGCTCGGGAATCCTCAGACCCGCTCGAGACCGCTTGATCGCCTTGACCAGGACATCGATGGCCCCGTCCTGGCCGAACACCTGGCCCTTGAGTTCCTCGTCCAGGCTGTGAAGCCGCAACTGGTCGGAGGCGGAGACCGACCGGGGAGGAATCTTCGCGATCCTGGCCACCACCAACTCGATGTCCTTCGGCCCGACCACTCGCCGCACCCGCCGGTCTTTTTTCAACCGGAGGCTGGCCCCCGTCTCGTCAATGACGTCGATGGCTTTGTCCGGCAGATAGCGATCGTTGATGAACCGGTTGGAGAGTTCAGTCGCGGCCCTCAATGCGGCGTCGGTGTACCGGATCCCGTGGTGCTTCTCATAGTATTGCCGCAGTCCCAGCAGGATTCGGTAGGTCTCCTCCACGGAGGGCTCGTGGATTTCGACCTTCTGGAACCGGCGACTCAGCGCACGGTCTTTCTCAAAGTGGTTCTTGTATTCCTCATAGGTGGTGGACCCGATACACCGCAGCCCTCCGGTGACCAGAACGGGCTTGAGGATATTGGAGGCGTCCATCGAGCCGCCGCTCGTCGCACCAGCCCCCACCACCGTGTGGATCTCGTCGATGAACAGGATCGCGCCCTCCTTCTTCTTGAGCTCCTGGATCACGCTTTTGAGGCGCGCCTCAAAATCGCCCCGGAACTTCGTGCCCGCAAGAAGCGCTCCCATGTCCAAGGCGAAAATCTCGATGTTCTGAAAGACCTCGGGCACCTCCCCCTTCTGGATTTTCAGCGCCAGCCCCTCGGCAATCGCCGTCTTCCCCACTCCGGGGTCTCCGACGAAAATCGGGTTGTTCTTGCTCCTGCGTCCAAGGATCTGGAGCGTCCTAAGGATCTCTTCCTCACGCCCGATCAGCGGATCGATCCGTCCCTGGGCGGCCTTTTCGATGAGATTCACGGCGAAGCTTTCCAGGGCCGACGTCCTCCGCGGTTCGCCTTCCTCCCCGGGCGCGACCTCGTGTGCAGGCTCGTCCCGGGCCCCCTCATCCTCCTCGGGATACCCGACTTTGGAGATGCCGTGCGAAATATAGCTCAGCACATCCAGGCGGCTCACGCCCTCGGACTTCAGGAAATAGACGGCGTAAGAGTTCTCTTCGTAGAACATCGCGGCCAGAATGTCCCCGGCATCCACCTCCTTCTTTTCGGCCCCGTGCACGTGCATCACCGCCCGTTGCAACACCCTCTGAACGCTCAAGGTCTGGATCGGATCCTGGTCGATGCCCTCCGGAATCTTCTCCGCCCGCTCCTCAAAAAACTTGAGCAGCTTCCCTTTCAACGTCTCCAGGTCCGCCCCGCAATGGAAAAGGACGCGCCGTCCCGTTACATCGTGCAGCATCGCGAACAGCACGTGCTCCAGGGTGAAGAATTCATGCCGTCTGGTCTTGGCTTCCTTGATCGCGGCCGACAGCGTTATTTCAAGCTCTCTGTTGATCATCTAAGTTTCTTCCATGCTGCATTGCAGCGGAAATCCGTTTTTTCGCGCCAGGTGATGCACCAACTCCACCTTCGTCTCCGCCACTTCGGCCGTGAACACCCCACACACGCCGGTGCCCGATTTGTGGACCAGCAACATGATACGGGTGGCCTCCGACGGAGATTTGTGGAACACCGACTGAAGGATTTCGACTACGAACTCCATTGTAGTATAATCGTCGTTGTGAAGCAGAACTCGATACATCGGAGGCTCCTGGATCTGCTCCTCGGTGCGGCTCTCAAGATCCTCGCGAAACTCCGGATGATGCTCGCTCATCCCGATTCCTCCCTAACCGATGATGTATCTGTCGCAGACCGGATCTGCTTCAGCATATTCTTCAATCATATACAATAACTTTTTCGACCGGAGTGTCAATGCCGACGGCATGGGACGGCAAGGAGGCAAAGTGGCAGGCAACAGCTTCGGCAGGCTTTTTCGTATCACCACCTGGGGAGAATCGCACGGCCCCGCACTGGGGGTCGTAATAGACGGTTGTCCGCCGGGAATCCCGTTGGCTCCCGAAGACATCCAGCGCGATCTCGAACGGCGCCGTCCCGGCAAGCGCCTCACCTCACCCCGCGGCGAACCGGACCGGGTGGAGATTCTCTCGGGCGTCTTTCAGGGGGTCACCACAGGCACACCCATCAGCCTGGTGATTTTCAACCGGGATGTCCGCAGCGGCGATTACACGGAATTGGCCGAAGTTTACCGACCCGGGCACGGCGACCGCACCTACGAACAAAAATACGGCGTCAGGGACTGGCGCGGAGGAGGCCGGAGCTCGGGGCGCGAGACCGCCGCCCGTGTGGCCGCCGGCGCCGTCGCCCGCAAGTTCCTGGCCAGCCGTGGCGTCGAAGTGAAAGCCTGCACGGTTGCCTTCGCCGGCTTGCATGTGGACTCCTTCAACCGGGACGAAATCGACCGCAATCCCTTTTTCTGCCCGGATGCGACAGCCGCGGCCGCCATGGAACGTCGCGTCGAGGAACTGCGGGATGCGGGGGACTCCTGCGGAGGCGTCGTCGAAGTGTCGGCAAGAGGCTGTCCGGCGGGCCTCGGAGAGCCTGTCTTCGACAAACTGGACGCGCGCCTGGCCGGGGCGCTCATGTCCGTGGGAGCAGTGAAAGGAGTGGAAATCGGCGCCGGTTTTGCCGCCGCCGCCATGCTCGGCAGCGAGAACAACGATCCCCTTACCCCCGACGGCTATGCGAGCAACAATGCCGGCGGCGTTCTGGCGGGAATTTCCACCGGGATGGACATCGTCGTGAGGGCGGCCGTCAAACCCATACCCTCCATCTCAAAACCGCAACAAACCGTCAACACCAGGGGCGAACCCGTCACCCTCTCGATCAAAGGACGACACGACGTATCGGCCATCCCGCGCATCGTCCCGGTGTGCGAAGCCATGGTTCTCCTGGTGCTGGCCGACTTCATGCTTCACCCGACACCCGTGGAAAAGCGGTGAACCATCCGCCGACGGTCCGGCGAAGAAACCCGTCGTTTCCTGCCAAAATCGGGCGATTCAGTGCACGGGGCGGAAAGAGCACGACTCGTCGCGAGCAGGGACAAGTCCGCCCCTGCCCACCGGGTTGCTCAGGGTCACGCAGGCGCGGGCTCTACGCCCGCCCGAAACGGCGCTCCAAGTGTCGAAGAGCTCGAATCGGATCATATTTTCATGTCCAGCCGCCGGATCATCTCGTCGGCGTAATCCATGATGTAGTCCCTCTGCTTCGCCGTCGCGTAAGCGATGCAACTGCAGCGGATGATCTGGCGGCTGCGGATCAGGAACTCGAAATCCACCTGGGTCGGGGACAGGTTGACGGCAAAATAAAACGGGTGACAGCTTTCGTGCTCCTTTTGCACGGTGGAGTACAACCCGGGAGGAAGATTCACCCAGTACATGTCTTCCATGAACGTTTTTTCGGCATTGGCGTCCAGATAGTCCCGAATCCGTTCGTAGTCGGGCCCGCGCAATTGATCGATCACATATTGTTTCATTCGTTCGGTATCCTTGCATGGTGTTGATGAACGCTCTCCGGGCTTCCCCGGAAATCCCGGCCGGCACGCCGGGCCGGTGTACGATTCTCTCTTCCCGGCTCCCGTGCGAATATAGTGGAAACGACGCATGAAGACAAATGCCTTCACAAGATTGAGCGCGCTCACACCGGCCTTACGGGCAAACCGGCGCAATAGGCGCTTGCATCTGAACGCCCTCTTGGTGCTATACTGCACCTTGTGTCCATTCCGGCACGTCCCTCGTGACGGGTCGGACTTTCATGACGGCGGTCATGGCGCAAAGCAGTCCTTTTGCGCTCGCTAATTCCGCGCATATTACATCGTTTACCCTTGACTCGGACGAAGGAGGTCCCTCATGAAAGCTCATTTGTTCAAAGTGGCGGTGTTCTCGATCTGCCTGGCGATTGCGGGCACGGGTGCCGTGCCGAGCGCCGGCGGCGAGCCGTGCGACGGCACCTACGGCTCCGGCCCGAACCGGTTTGTGCTGGCAACCGGAAGCCCGGGGGAGCTCGGATTGGTCAAGGCATTGGCCGACGTGTTCACCGCACGGACCAACACCACTCTGTGCTGGAAGAAGGCCGGATCGGGCGAATCCCTGAAAATGCTCAAGGAAAAAACAGCCGACGTGATCATGGGACACAGCCCCGACGCCGAAAAAAAGCGGTGGCGGAAGGCTGGGCGGCAAACCACACGCTTATCGGCTCGAATGAGTTCTTCATCGTCGGGCCTGCAACGGACCCGGCGGGTATCGCGGGCACTTCGTCAGCCGTCGAGGCCTATCGGAAAATTGCGGAAACCAGGGCAAAGTTTTTTTCACGGGGGGACAATTCCGGCACGCACAAGAAAGAGCTCCAGATTTGGGCCAAGGCGGGAGTCACCCCATCCGGAGACTGGTACGTCGTGACGAAGCAGTTCATGATCGCCACACTCAGGATGGCGGACAGCGAACGGGGCTATTTCATGACGGACAGCAGCACCTGGGTAGCCGAAAACAAGAACCTGAAGAATCTGAAAGTTCTCCTTAAGGGAGACAAGATCCTGGTCAACGTCTACCACGGGTTGTGCCAACCGCCGGGGAGCACACCGGGCGCCGAATGGGCGGCCAAATTCATCGCTTTCGTCGCGTCCGATGAAGGACAGAATATCATCCGGGGCTTTGGAAAAGACCTGCACGGAGAGGGTCTCTACAACGACGCCGCATACGCTAAGCAATTCGAATAGGACTTCGACGCCGGCGCAGCGCGCTAGTGGAGCATGGTGCCCCCTGAAGCCGCGGACGCGCGGCCGCTTGCCTCATCCGCGGCAGCGCCCGCCGGTGCCGATTTCGTCCATCCGGTCGGGTTCATGGGTCGAAATTCTCTTCTCTGGGCAATGGCGTCGAGGTGCAACAGGCCCAACCGCGCAACTTCGGGAACGATCTCGTCGGCGAGGATCCTGACATCCACGCTCACCACGTAGGTCATGCAATTGTGGCACAACTCGACCCTCTCGTGTTCCCTGCCTTCGATGTAGCACAATTCAATGTCGTCCGGTTTCTGGCTTTCGCAGTTTGGACAGGTTGTCCTGTGAAAACGCCATTCACCGGCACAAAACGCACACCGCAGCCACCGATGCCCTTCCTTGCCCTTGAGAAGACTCAATTCGGGAAGCGATCCGCAGATCGGGCAGTAGCCCTTGTTCCAGGTCAGGTTCTTGATCAGCGACTGCAAACCTTCGGCACGTCTTTCCACAACCGGCTTCGCCAACTGGATCAGCGCAAACTGGAGAACCTCGGGTTCCAGACCGATCGCCCGGACCTCGTCGGGCATTGCCGCATCCCGGTTCTTCAACACGCGGCTCCAGTAGGAATCCGGATCGAAACCGCCCTTGAGTATCGCGTACTGCAGCCGCCTGAGCCCATCGGCGACTTCGGCAAACCCTTCGGCAAAGGGCGGAACGAGCCGCTCGGCGGCCTCCTTCCACAGGCCCCCGAGGCAAATGAGGCTCTGCCTGTCCGTCACCGGGATTCCGTTGCCGAACCTCGTCGCATCCGGAGCGACGGCATCCCCGGCCTCCGTTGCGGGCAGCTCGGCTTTCCAGCGCGCCTGCTCCATCAGAAGGCCGGCAAAGGGGGCCAGCACCGTACGGAGATAACGGTTTTCTTCCGAGGTCTTCTTCAACGCATCGGCTACTCTTCCCGCGGCTCTTGCCGCCAGGGATTCCTGTTCCATGAGATACTCCTCTTCCGACAACCGTCGCCCGTCGCGATTTCGCAGGGAAAGGGGCGCTCCCCCGACTGGAAGCACCCCCCTCTTCCTTATGCCACTGCGTACTGGTGGTACTTCTTCGGGTCGTCCGTGACGATGTAGATCACCCGGACCTCGTCCGGGTTGAGCGCCATCGCCTTGGGATAGGTCTTCTTCAACTCCTCGACCCGCTTCTTCACCATTTCGACGATGGCGTCCCGCTCTCCGAAGGCCATCGCGCCGGTGGGACAACTCTGGACGCACGCCGGGACCCTGTTGTTGGTGATGCGGTCAAGACACATGGTGCACTTGAAAAACTCCTTGCTCTTGGCGTCCTGGCGAGGAATGTTGTACGGGCAGGCGCCCTTGACTTCCTCGAAAGGCGCCTCCTTAGACGCCGGCTTGAAGATCACCGCACCCGTCGCCTCATCCCTCATCGCACCTTCCGGCTGGTATCCCCCGATGGAATCCACGCACGGCGGTTCGAGGCAATGCCGGCATTGCTCCGAAAAAAAGTACCAGTAGGGTTTACCGTTTTCCTTGATCCCCTCCGAAAACCGGACCAGCTTCCACGTTTCCGCGGAGACGTCCTGGGGGTTCTGATACGTGCCCACCTGCTTGGTCTTCGTGCCGGGCAAACCGTTCCATTGTTTACAGGCCACCTGGCATCCACGGCAGGCGGTGCACCTGGAGGTATCGACCATTATGGATTTTCCCTTCGACATGTCTCACTCCTCCTACACCTTCGTCACGTTGACCATGAAGGCTTTATATTCCGGGGTCATGGTGTTCGCATCACCGGCGGTGGGGGTCAGCAGGTTGGCGGTATCGCCGCAATCCTTGGGGAAAAGCCAACCGTAGTTGAAGGTCATCCCCACCTGGTGGATCGTCTGCCCGCCGACCTGGAAGGGACGGAACCGCGTGGTGACCATGGCGACACATTCCAACTTGCCGCGTGGGGACTCCACCCGGACCCTCTCCCCGTTCTTGATGCCGCGGAGCTCAGCAAGCTCTTTGCTGATTTCGACATAGGCCTCCGGCTGGGCTTCCGTGAGCCATGACTGCCATCTGGTCTCGGCGCCGGTGCACCAGTGTTCCGTACAGGAATACGTGGTGCAGACGAAAGGAAACTTGGGATCGCACCCCGAGTACAGGTCGCACTCCTTTGTGAATATCTTGATGGCCGGATTGTTCAGTTGCGAAGACATCGGGTTCTTGGCCAGCGGGCCCTCGAGCGGCTCATAGTGCTCGGGGAAAGGCCCGTCCGCCAGCCCTGGCCCGAAAAGCGAGGCCACGCCGTCCGGCTTCATGATGAACGGCAGCTTACCCTTCTCTTTGTCGCTCATGGGCGGCCATGGACCGTCGGGAACGTCGCCCACCCATTTCCCGTCCACCCATTTCAGGAGGGGACGGCTGGGATCGAACGGCTGCCCGTTCTTATCCACCGAAGCCCGGTTGTAGAGGATCCGGCGATTGACCGGCCAGGCCCAGCCCCATTCAGGGTACAGGCCTAGGCCCGTCGGGTCGTCCTTCTTCCTGCGGGCCATAAGGTTGGTCCCGTCCGCGGTGAACGCTCCGGAATAGATCCAGTTGCCGCACGAAGTCTTCCCGTCGGCCTGCAGATTGCCGAAACCGGGAACACACTGCCCCTTCTTGAACGTCTTGTCGCCAATGGTCACATCTTCCAGGAAATACCCGTTCACCGCCTTGGAAGTCGCCAAGGCGTCGTAGTTGCCCTTGGCATCCCCGTAATTCCACACCAGGTTGACGATCGGATCGGGGAATGCGCCCTTCTGTTTCTTGTAGAGATCCTTTAGCTTGTTCACCAGTCGATAGAGGATGTCCCCTACCGACAGTGCGTCTCCCGGGGGCTTCTCGGCCGTGTATTTCCACTGCAGCATACGCCCGCTGTTGCTCATGCTGCCTTCTTTTTCCATGGACGCCGCCGCCGGTAGCAGGAAGACCTCGGTCTTGACCTTCTTCGGATCCAGGCCCGGGCCTTTCCAGAATGACGCGGTCTCGTTGTCGAAAATGTTCACATGCACCATCCAGTCCAGCTTCGTGAAGGCCTGCCTCACCTTGTTGGCATTGGGCAGGCTGACGGCCGGATCCTGGCCGATACACGTGAATCCCCTGATCTTGCCCTCATACATCTTGTCGATCATGTTCAGGACCGTGGCGTCCTGCCCATCATCGAGCTTGGGTACATTGGCATAGCCGAAATCGTTTTCCTTGGCGGCCTTGTCTCCATACCAGGCCTTCAAGAGGCTCACCATGTACTTGGGCGTGTTCTGGTACCAGTTCGCCGATTGAGGTTCGCTGGTCTTCGGCGTGTTCTTCTTCAAATACTCCTCCAGGGTGGTCAGAGAGGCCACAGGCGCCTTCAAATAGCCCGGAAGGATGTGTGAGAGGATCGCATGGTCGGTCGATCCCTGGACGTTCGGCTCCCCGCGCAGCGCGTTGATCCCGCCTCCGGCGATACCCATGTTGCCCAGCAGGGCCTGAATGATGGACATTGCCCTGATGTTCTGAACGCCCACCGTGTGCTGCGTCCAGCCGAGCGCGTAGAGCTCCGTTCCGGCTTTGTCCTTGACTCCCGTCGAGGCGTACAGTTCATAAACCATCTTGAGATCTTCCACCGGCGTGCCGGTGATCGAGGAAACCTTTTCAATGTCGTACCGGGAGTAATGAGCCTTAAGCATCTGCAGAACGCACCGCGGGTTCTCAAAGGTCGGATCCTTTTGAGGAATGCCCTTTTCATCCACCTTGATGGCCCACGTCGACTTGTCGTATTTTCTCGCGGAAGGGTCGTACCCCGAGAACAGACCGTCGTTGAAACTGAACTTCTCGTCCACGATAAAGGAGGCGTTGGTGTAATCCCTTACGTACTCTTCGAAATACTTCTTGTTGTCGAGAATGTACTTGATCATCCCGCCGAGAAAGGCGATGTCGGTACCCGACCGCAGGGCGATGTAATGATCCGCCAGAGCCGAAGTCCTGGTGAAACGGGGATCCACATGGATGATCTTGGCTCCTCTCTCCTCCCTGGCCCGCAGCACCCACTTGAAGGAAATCGGATGCATCTCCGCGGCGTTGCTGCCCATGATCAAAACAACGTCGGCATTCTTGATATCGATGTAATGATTGGTCATTGAACCACGTCCGAACGACTCTCCCAGAGCCGCTACGCTCGGACCGTGTCAGACTCTGGCCTGGTGGTCGATGTAGACGATGCCGAGCGCCCTCACCGCGGCGGTCACCATCCAGCACTCTTCATTGTCCAGCTTGGAACTGCCCAGATGCGAGATGCTCTCCAGCCGGTTGACGACCTGTCCTTTTGCGTTCTTGACCATGAAGTCCTTGTCGCGGGTGGCTTTGATTCTCTTTGCGATCTCGGTCAGAGCCCAATCCATCGTCTTGGGTTCCCACTTGTCGCCGCCGGGCTTGCGATAGAGCACCTTGGTCAAGCGATGCTCGTTGCGGGCCGACATCTGAAGGCTTGCCGCACCTTTCGCACAAAGCGATCCTTCCGTGACGGGATGGTCCGGATCCCCTTCGATGTTGATGATTTTGCCTGTTTTCTGATCGGTGCTGCAAATCAACCCGCACGTTACCGAACAGTAGTAACAAAGCGAGTAGGTCTGCTTGGCGCTCTTCACCTTCTCGATCTTACTGAGTTCCTCCGCGTGGGCCATGATCGGGCGCATGTCGACTCCCAGAGACGACAGCGCCAGACCGGCCCCCATGGTGCCGGAGATCAAAAGGAACTCACGTCGTGTGACTCCCATGTTCTTCTCCTCCTCTCGTGTAAACCTTCGGAAGAATTGTATTAGTTTCCCTGACATCCACCCGGTTTCCGACCGTATGGCACAAAACCGCCGCGCTCAATTTTTGCTCATACTTGTGATACCTAGAACAATTAGTTAATGATTTCAATATGTTAATTTAAACACATAAGGCGCAAACCCGGCCTCCAAAGAGTCGAACGGAACGCGAAAGGTCTGGATTTGACGGGACAAACCGGCCGGGGGGAGACTTCGAGGTCGGTTGCTTGGATAAAAATGCACAACCCCGCTGTTCAGCAGCGAAGGACCCTCTCGGGATGGGTGTATATGCTCATGCTCTTCTCGCGCAGAAAGCCGATCAGGGTCATGTTGAGCCGCTCGGCCATGGCCACCGCCAGGCTCGTGGCGGCCGACAACCCGGCGAAAACCTCGAAGCCCGCGACACCGGCCTTCTGCACCATTTCAAAGCTCAACCGGGAGGAAACCACGCCCAGGAAGACCTTTCCCAGTTCCCTGGTCTTCAGGAGCGCCCCGATCACCTTGTCGAACGCATTGTGACGGCCGATATCCTCCGCGAAAGCAAGCAGGTTCGCCCGGTCGTCAAACGCCGCAGCCGAATGGGTGGAGCCGGTCCGGGGGAAAATGGCCTGGCGGCCTTCGAAAACATCCTTGAGCCGCAGGATCTCCTCCAGCTCGATATGGCGACAGGTTTCCACAGGGGGAATGTCGTCGAAGATCTCCTCGGCCTCACGCTTTCCGCAAAAACCGCAGCTGGACTTGCTCAGGTACTCCGCGCGCTCTTTGCGCACCGCTTTCGCCCTTTTTCGGTCCGGGCTGAGGCGGACCATCACTCTGCGTTCCCCGGCAATGGCCTCGCAATGTTCGATGGACGCAATATCATCGCAGGATCGGATGATCCCCTCGGTAAAGCAGAAGCCGGCCGCCAGGTTGATATCGTCTCCCGGGAGGCGCATGGTGATGGCATACGGCGAATCATCGACATAGATTTCAAGAAGCTCCTCCACCGCCAGCTCGTTCTCGGCGGAGAACAGCCCGTTGTCCTTGAATCTCGCCGTCATGTGCTTGAGGGTTTGCATACTCCGCATCCTCCTTCAAACCATGGATGTGAACAGCGCTTCCATGGGGCCAAGGGCCATGGAGAGCGCGATTATTGCCTTGAGGAACTTGTCCCCGCCCTTGTCCTTGTACCCTCGCACGGGCCAGGGGAAGATTTCCGCGGCTTTTCGCAAGGCTTCCCGTTCGATTTCCTGGAACCAGAGGAGGTATTTCTCCTTGAGCATCCTTCCCTCCTCGGTCAAATTGTGTCCCTCCTTCTTGCTGCGGCACTGGGCGATCAGCTTGACGCCGAGAACCTTCTCGGTTTTTCTTATTTTACCCCATGCGGCGCGATACGACATTCCGAGATCCTCGGCCGCCTTGCGCAACGATCCGTGCTCCTCGATTTTCTCCAGCAGGAACGCTCGCCCGGCGCCAAAAAACACCCCGTCGCCCGTTTCCAGCCAAATATGCAGCCGGATGGTCGGCTCATTCAGAACCTCCACGGGTTTGGTCTTCCCCTTGGACTCAGACCGCTTTGCAGGACGGGCGGCAGAGTCCTCCTGCGATTGCGACGGCATCGCCACCTCCCTCGTTCGACAGACCCGTCAGCCCCCGAACGGGCATTTGGGAAAGGTACAGGCCTTGCACTCCAGGCAGAACGAACCGTGCCCGAGCTTCGCCAAATCTCGGCGCGCAATGTCCACTCCCGCAAGCAGGCGCGGAAAAAGCAGGTCGAAGCTCGTGGTCTTGAAATAGAGGGCGCAGGCCGGCACGCCCATGACCTGCACCGAACCGATTCGGGCCAGCAGAGTCATGGCTCCGGGAAGGACCGGAGCCCCGTAGAGCATATCCGTCGCGCCGGCATCCTTCAGGCCCTGGCGCGTGACATCATCGGGATCCACCGAGAGCCCGGCGGTGGTCACAAGCAGGTCGGCCCCGGCCCGCAGAAGCTCGTGGACGCCGTCACGGATTGCCACGCGGTCGTCCGGAACAATCACCGCCTTGACCACTTTACAGTCCAGCGCCTCGACTTTTGCCCCGATAATCGGAATGAAGCGGTCTTCGATGAGTCCCTGAAACACCTCGCTCCCGGTGACCAGTATGCCGACCCGGGCCTTGCGCATGGGCAGAACTCGAAAGAGCGGTCCGTAGCGCAGGACGGCCAAAGCCTTCATGAAAGCGACACGAGGCAGATACAGCGGAATCGCCCTCGTCCCGCCGAGCATCCTGCCGTTTCGCACCAGGGTGTATCCTCTTCGCGAGGCGCACATCACCCCCGCGACCATGTTGAACTCTTCGAGGGAATCCTCTTCCACGAGGAACAGGCCGTCGCGGTCCGCCACGAAATTGATCTTCCCCTCCCTGGGAGGCTCGACGAACCGCACGCCCTCGCCCGCCATGGCCCGAGCGAAGGCAAGCGCCGCCTGGTCTTCGTGAATCCATTCGCCATCGGGCGTATTGCCCTGGTCCACGTAGACTCTCTGCCGGCCCATCTGCTGCAGCCGGCACAGGTCGCCCACCGATATCTGCTGGCCCCGCAGGAAGGCGGCTCCTTTGCTTTTGCCGGGCAGAATCTGGGTCATGTCGTGCAGCGTGGATCGGCCCACAGCGTCCTGCACGGGCACCGCCAGGAGATCCGGACCGTCCGGGAAGCCATCCGATTCAACTTCCCCGGGAACCGCATACGGAGCTTCTCCCTGACACCCCCGGCAAATCCCTCCATCGTCGGCCGGATAAGGCTCCCCGCAGAGCGTGCAGGTGCCGATGCTGCCTTTGTGGTGCCGCACCAGGAACTGCGGTTGGATTCGGATGTCCTGCACCCCGTAGATCCCGTAGCCCGCTTCCTTGATTTGCCTGAGAAGAAGCCCGGTATCCTGCGCCGCTTTCGGCTTCAGTTTGAACAGCCACGCCTCCGCCTCCGGCCAGGCACGTATCTTGGCCGCATCCACGAAGACTCTCACCCCGCTGCCCGTGCTCTTGTCATAAAGGCTCAGCGCATATCGGCCGAGGTTCAGCACTCGCACCCAGCCGTTCCCCACCGTGCAGGGGGTGAGCAACTGAACCGCGTCGGGCAGGCAGCTCGCCGTTTCGCACACGGCATCGAACAACACCCCTTCCGGCATGCGGCTCAAAGCCAAATCCACCATAACCCCGCCCATCATGAGGCCGGGCGCGACATAGCCATGGAAAGACCTCACCAGTTCCAGATACTCGTCGTACGAATACCGTCCTATTTTCATTTCGAATTCCCACCGCATCTTCATGCCGATTCAGGATTTCCGTCATTGCTCGCATACCAAGTTACGCAGTTGCGTAGAAAATACATCCTCGGGTGAATCCCCTTTCAAACTTTGCGGGCGACGCAAGCGCCATGGACAATCGCGTTCAAGATGATCGCATCGGGCGGAAGGGCATAAAGCCATCCCCTACGTCTGACCGGCGCATCGTTCCGTACGGACGGCGTTCATCCCGCCTGTGTCACCTCTCACACTACGTCTGACAACCACATCGTCCATAGGGGCAGGGTTTATCCCCGCCCGCGTCACCTCCCATCGGGCAGGTGTCGTGTAATCTTGAACGCACCAGAGTATCAGAGTTTTCCCGGGTTCTCCCCCGTTCATGGGAGTATACCCGTTATGCCAACAATAATACAACCCTTATGTCGGTGCCGCCCGCATTCCGGGCCATTTCCCCCGGATTTCGGCCTCCTGACGGGTGCAACCGCTTCCCCGTCGAGACCCCGGACTAAGGATTGTTTCATTGGATTTCGGTGTGCGTCGGGATGACGACGATGACTTTCCTTCTTCGTTGCGCGTTTCCGCCCCGGCGGGTCGCCGGAGCGGCGGGTTTGCCCCTGATCGTCACAATCACATGCCGCCCGGTCCAAAGAACAAGAATCCGTGGGCCTTAGGCACGGCGGGCGGGGATAAACCCCGCCCGCCGATGAAACCCCGAGGCCTACGATCAGGCCTTTTCGATCTTGACCGCGCAGGCCTTGTATTCCGCGGTCTGCGTGACCGGATCGAAGACCGGGTTGGTCAGCCAATTGGCACAGCCATCCCGGAAATGAAAGGCCATCCAGACCATGCCCTTTGGAACGCGGTCGGTGGGATTGGCCGTAACCACCACTTCCCCGCGACGCGATTTCACCCGGACTTTGTCGCCGACCTGAATTCCCATGGCGATGCCGTCTTCCCGGGACATGTCGGCCGTCTCTTCGCCCAGAAGGTCGTTCAATCCCTCACACCTTCCCGTCTGGGTCCGCGTATGGTAGTGGAACAGCCGCCGGCCCGTGCTGAGCACGAACGGATACTCCTTGTCCGGCACCTCCGCCGGGGGTGTCCAGTCCACAGGAATCAGATTCCCCAGTCCACAGGTGAACTTGCCGTCCCGATGCAGGGTCGGCGTTCCCGGATGATCTTCGGTCGGCGCGGGCCATTGCAGACCGTCCTTCTCGATGCGCCGATACTTGATTCCGGCAAGAGCCGGAGCCAGCACCGAGATTTCGTTGTCCCACAACTCCTGCGCGCTTGAAGACGCCCACTCCTGTCCCATGCGTCGGGCGATTTCCTTGAAGACCCACCAGTTGGGCTTGGCCACACCCGGTGGTTCGCTCACGGTCCGCACCCGGCTCACCCGCCGCTCACTGTTGCTGAAGGTTCCGTCGTTCTCGCTCCAGGCAGCGACCGGAAATACGACGTCCGCAAAGCGCGTCGTCTCCGTCGGGAAGATATCGTTGCAGACCAGGAATTCGGCCGAATCCAGGCAGTGTTCCACGTGCCGGATGTCCGGCTCGGTGTTGGCCAGGTTCTCACCGAAGATGTAAAAAGCCTTGACCTTCCCCGACGCCAGGCCATCCATCATCTGCGGCATCATCAGACCGGGTTTGTCGGGAAGTCCCTTGACGTTCCAAGCCGCTTCGAACTTCGCCCTCGCCTTGGGATCCGCCACCTGCTGATACCCGGGGAAAACGTTGGGCAGAGCGCCCATGTCGCAGGCTCCCTGCACGTTGTTCTGGCCGCGCAACGGGTTGACGCCGCCGCATTCGAATCCCACATTGCCGAGGAGCATCTGAAGGTTCGCGCAGGACAGCACGTTGTTCATGCCGCAGGTGTGTTCGGTGATGCCCAGCGTGTAAGCCAGCATGGCCGGGCGCACCGTGGCGAGCTTGCGCGCGACCTGCCGGATGGTCTCGGCGTCGATCCCGGAGATCTCGGCCGCCCGCTCCGGCGGATACTCCATGACTTTCTTTTTCAGCTCGTCAAAACCCGTACAGCAGTTCTTGACGTATTCCTTGTCGTAGAGATCCTCCGTGATGAGCACGTGCATCAGGCCGTTGAGGAGCGCAATGTCGCTGCCCACGCGGAGTTGGAGGTGCTGGGAAGCGTGATCGGCAAGGCCCGTGCGTCGCGGATCCACCACGATCAGTTCCCCACCGTTCTGAACCGAGTTCTTCACAAAACTCGAAGCCACCGGATGCGCTTCCGTCATGTTGGTGCCTATGGCCAGAATCAGTTTCGCCCGCGCAAAATCGCCGAACGAGTTCGTCATTGCTCCGGAACCGAAAGATTTCGCCAGACCGGCGACGGTTGGAGCGTGTCAGGTACGTGCGCAGTTGTCGATGTTGTTGGTTCCGATGGCCGCGCGGAACAGCTTCTGCATCTGGTAGGAGTCTTCGTTGAGGCTGCGCGACGAGCTCACCCCCGCGATGGCGTCCGGACCGTGTTTCTTCTTGATTTCCGTGAACTTTTTTGCGACCAGATCGAGCGCCTCGTCCCAGGAAGCCTCACGAAACGCCCCGTTTTCCTTGATCAAAGGCGTCTTCAGCCGCTCTTCCGAATAGATGAAGTCATAGCCGAAGCGGCCCTTCACACACAACCGGCCTTCATTGGGAGCGCCGTCCTCGACCCCCGTGACCTTCACGATCCGGCCGTCCTTGACGTGCAGCCACATCTGGCATCCCACGCCGCAGTAAGGGCAGGTGGTGCGGACCTTTTCCATTTCCCACGCCCGGCCCTTGAACCTCGCTTTTTTCTCGGTCAGGGCACCCACCGGGCATGCCTGAACGCATTGACCGCAGGAAACGCAGTTGGATTCCATCAGGTTGGTGTTGTTGAACGTCGTAATGTAGGAATCCGAACCGCGAGCCGCGACATCGATGGCGCCGTTCACCTGCACCTGCAGGCAGGCCCTGACGCAGCGGCCGCACAGCACGCACTTGTTGTGGTCGCGGACGATCATCGGATGTGAATCGTCCTTGATCTTGGGAACGAATTGCGACTTGATGCGAACATGATCGATGCCGTGCTCGTAAACCAGGTTTTGCAGCTCGCAACTGCCCGTCTGCTCGCACAGCAAGCAATTGTGGTCCCCATAGGCGAGGAGCAGTTCCAGCACCGTTTTACGCACGCCGACCACCTTGGGTGAGTGCGTGTTCACAACCATCCCGTCGGTTGCGGGGGTGGTACAGGAAGGCGGGAGACCACGCATGTTCTCGATTTCGACGATGCACAATCTGCATCCCCCGTAGGGTGGCATCTGGGGATGGTAGCACAGGGTGGGCACATGAACGTCATTGGCCCGAAGAACCTCGAGGACCGTCTGCCCTTTCTTTCCCTTGACCTCCCTTCCCTTGAAATCCTTCCCGTTGACCTTGAGAGTGATGATATCGTCTTTCATAGGCCCTCTTTCTGTGTGTGTTCGTGAAGACAATTTCCCGGTAACCGCTTGACAACCGCCGGGCCGGCGCCCTCAAACCGCCGATCCGACCCCCTGACCTGAAAGACTCCCTCGTTTCCGGCCACGCTTCCTCCGGACCTCTCATCGGCACTCTCACACCCGGGCAAACCCAGCGCATCAAGCTTCCGAAGCGGCCCTGTTCGCGGACCCGACAGCAAAGGGACTCCACTGAATCGTTGTATCCGGCGTGACATAACCACGGCCAGTATAGACGCCTTCACCCTGAAGTCAAGAGAAAGGTTTCACATTTTCACTTTGCCTTCTCGAAACAACAACGAAGTGAACTATTTTTTGCGAAATGCACATGGATGGCTGCAAAACGTGGTTGCCGGCGGGATCGGCAGGCGATCGCGCATCGCTTTCAAGTTGGTTTTGCGGATTTCCCATCGGCTGGAAAGGAGTCGCGCGCGCTTCGGCCCCGTGAGGCCTTCAGCGGCCGTCGTTGATGCCGACGGGGACGGCATCAGGCCGGAACATCTTTGTCCTGGGCGGATTCGCATCGAGTATGGGGAAATTTTTCAAGTTTCGTTATATCAGACTTGACATAATAAAAATCTTGTGAGATGCTTCATTCGCAATCAGCTTTATGCTCTGTTCCTTTCTCTGTGATTGGGCCTTCGGGCCCAATCTCCTTTTTTAGGAACGGCGCCGGTCCGCGGCAATGCCCCGCCCGGAGCCTTACACGCCTTCCGCCCGGCATTCTTCCGGCGGGAAAACGCCTTCGCTATTCGGCGTCCTCCCAGGGCGCCCAGACCTTGCGCTCGACGATCTGATCCCCGAAAACCTGCCGCACCGATCCCGTTTTGATGATCCGCCCTTCATAGAGGACCATCACCCGATCGGCGAGATAGGGAATTTCCGTGTAGTCGTGGGTGACGAACAGGGTGGTCATGTTCATGTCCTTGAGGAGCTTCCCGAGCTCGCCGAGCAGGGAGCGGCGCGTGGGATAATCGAGCGAAGCGAAGGGTTCGTCCAGGAAAAGGACTTCCGGCTCCAGGGCAAATGCGCGGGCCAGGCTCGTTCGCTGAGCTTCGCCGCCCGAAAGCCGACGCGCCTTTCGGGAAGCGAGATGGGCGATTCCGAAACGATCCAGCCAGCGATTCGCCCTCTGCTCGGCCTCCCTCCCCGTCACTCCCCGCAGGCGGAGTGCGATCATGAGGTTGCGGCGCACCGTGGCGTCCAGCAGCAAAGCCTCCTGGAACACCAGCGCCATGCGGCGGCGCAACGCCAGGGCATTGTCCCTGCCCGCCGGACGGCCGTCAAAGCGTACCGTCCCCTCCGTCGGCTCCTGAAGCAGGGCGAGGGTGAGAAGAAGGCTGGACTTGCCGGAACCGTTGGGACCGACGAGCGCCAGAACTTCCCCCCGCTGAAGTGCAAACTCCGGGATATGGAAGATGTCCCGCCCGTCCAGCCGAAGTCGCAAATCCTTTGCCGCAACCAAGTGCTCGGCCATCATCGGCCCCTTTGCTGCAGGTAGCTCAATGAGGCCATGATGCCGAAGGAAAGCGCCAGCAGGATGATGCTCAGCCCCGTGGCGAGCGCGAAACTCCCCTTGGAAACCTCCAGGACGGTGGCGGTAGTGAGCACGCGCGTGTAGCCGCGCACGTTGCCCCCCACCATCATGGACGCGCCCACTTCGCTGATGACGCCGCCGAAACCGGCTATGACAGCGGCCAGGATGCCCAGGCGCGCCTCCCAGAGCAGCAGGAACAGGAACTGAATGCGGGTCGCTCCCAGGGACAGGATTTGCAGGCGGAGCTTGGGGTTGACCGACTGGATAGCCGCCATGGCGAACCCCGCCACGATGGGCGACGCGATGATCGCCTGGGCGATGACCATGGCCGTGGGGGAATAGAGCAGGCCCAGGGTGCCCAACGGCCCGTATCGGGTCAGGAACAGCCACGTGACGAGCCCCACCACCACGGGGGGAAGTCCCATCCCGAAGTTGACCAGACTCACCACGAATCCGCGGCCGAAAAATCGGGTCAGGGCCAGGAAAGTACCGAAAGGAAGGCCGATCAGGACACTGATGAAGGTTGCGGTCGTGGAGACCTGGAGCGTCCTCAGGGTGATGGCCACTACATCGGGGTCCAAAGTGACGAGCAGCCTTGCCGCTTCGACGATGCCTTCGGAAATGACGTTCAAAACGGACCTCCCGTCATACGCTCCGGGCCTTCCCTACATCTGCTTTCCGGCGTCGGGGAAAAAGAGCGGCTGACCGAACTTGTCCTTGCCGAATTCACCGATGAACTTCTGGACGTCGGGCCGCACCATGAATTCGACGAAAGCCTTGGCGCCGGGGCCGTTGACCTTGGCGAATTTTTCCGGGTTCACCTGCATGACGTGATAGATGTTGAGCAGGGCCTTGTCCCCTTCGGACAGGATGTCGAGCTTGACGTTCTTCTTCTGGGCGAGGTAGGTTCCGCGGTCCGTGAGCGTGTATCCCTGCTGTTCGGAAGCCATCAGCAGAGTCGCCCCCATGCCCTGCCCGGATTCCCGGTACCATTTCCCGGCGGGCTGAATTTCCACCTTCTTCCACAGAGATTTTTCCTTTTTGTGCGTGCCGGAATCGTCCCCCCGGGAAATGAACACGGCTTCCTTCGCCGCGACGGCTTTGAGCGCATCCGCACTCGGCTTGCCCTTGACCCCCGCCGGATCTCCCGCCGGGCCGACGATCACGAAGTCGTTGTGCATGACCAGCTGGTAGTTGATCACCATCCCGCCGTCAACCAGTTTCTTCTCCGCCTCGGGAGCGTGAACCAGGAGCACGTCCGCTTCGCCCTTCTCACCCATGGCCAAAGCCTGCCCCGTGCCGGCGGAGATGGTCTTGACACGGTATCCGGTTTCTTTTTCGAACTTCGGGATCAATGCGTCAAGGAGTCCGGTATCCACGGTGGACGTGGTGGTCGCCAATATAAGATCCTTTATCTGGGGTTCCGCGCAATCCCCGTCCCGCACACCGATGACGCCGAAACAAACCAGGGCAACAAGCACCGCAACAGCCAACACCGATCTTCTCAACATGGCTCCTCTCCTTTATGGTGAATGGTGACCTTCCGTATCGCATTCCGCAGGCTGTCTCAGGACACTCGGCGATCCGCGTGAACCGCCGTCGCAATCGGCACGCCGTTTCATCGCCGGCGGAAACCCGCGGGGCCCCGCGCGGCACCCAAACCTCCCCGCCCGGAGAATCCACCCCGCCGCTCCGGCCCCTCCGGGGCCAACGAGGCAAAAAAACCGGAACCCGCGAAAAGGGCAGGCTCCGGCGCTGGAAACCCGGTTTGACCTGCTCCCCTTTCCGCAACGGGAGGCATGCCCGTTTCCAGGCACACCCTGCCGGCCGCCGGCCGTAGCAAAAGCCTTAGACCCGGCGGCTCGGGGAGCGACCGTTCTTTTTATCCGAAATCGAAGTGACGCGTGCCTCCCTGCACGAAACGAGTCCTTCCGTCGACTGGCCGGCAGCGTAGCGGCATCTCATCCTTTTAAACCCAAAAAGGAAGACAAAGTCAAACTGAAAACCGGTGGGTCGGGGAAACGGCCGGAGAGCGTGACCTTCCCGTGCGCCGCCCTCCCCCTCAGGTATGTTTGTCGCCCCGATTCTCCAGGCAGTTCCCGCATATCCCGTCCAGACGCACCTCGACGCTGCGGATCAAGGACGCGCTGGACCGTTGCAGTGCCTGCAAATCGATGGAAAGCGCACCGGGATCGAGACATTCCATGTTCCCGCAAACGCTGCAGAAAAAATGATGATGGGAGGGATGGTTCGAACAGGGGGCCAGGCCGTACCGGAAACCCCTGTCGCCCGAGCTGATCCGCTGGACGACCCCCTTGTCCACGAGAAGATCGAGTATGCGGTAGACCGTCACCCGGTCCACGGCGCGGGATCGTTTCAGTGTCCGGTGAATCTCCCGGTGACTCAGCGGACACGGGCTGTCCCCGATGACCTCCAGCACCCTCAACCGGTGAGACGTCAGGCCCACTCCCGAGCGTTTCAGAAGATCGGAATAATCGCATTGGCGGCACATAACGGCTCCCGTGCAACCCGAGCCCCGGAGTCGGCGCGCTTCACCGGACCGTGGGGCATTCGCGTGGTCAGTGCATCGCGGGATGCGGCATCAGTGCAGTGATGCGCGGATTTTCCCCGCGAATTCCCGCAGGTTCCTGTCCCAGTCGCCCGACATCGGATCGGCAAATTCCACCCGCGCACCGATGGCCTCGGCAATGACCTTGGCACTCCTGTCGGAAAACTGCGGCTGCACGAAAACCGTTCCGATCCTGCGTTTCCGCGCTTGTGCGATCAACCCCTGCAGATCGGCCGCCTTCGGTTCCTTGCCTTCGATTTCGATGGACACCTGCTGGAGGTTGTAGGCTTCGGCAAAATAGCCCCAGGCCGGATGAAAGACGATGAACTCCCCCTTCGGCCTGTCTTGAAACAGGTTCAGTAGAAAGTGATCCAGCTCGACCAGTTCCTCCACGAACTTCCGGTAGTTCGTCTCGTAGACCCCCCGGTGAGCGGGATCCGCCTCGACCAGCCCAGCGAGGATGTGCCGCGCCTGGATCATCACCAGCGGAGGGGAAGTCCACACGTGAGGGTCCTCCCCGCCGTGAGAATGCTCCCTCGTAGCGGACTCCGGATGCGTGTGCGCTTCTTCCTTCTCCAGGGTACCATGGTCGTGTTCCATGGAAAGCTTTGCGATTCCGGCATCGGTGCGGACGATGCCCATTTTAGGATTGGCCGCGGCGAACCGATCGAGCCAGACGTCCTCGAACGGCGCGCCAACGGCAAAATAGATCTTCGACCGGGTAAGCCCCATCATCCTCTGCGGCTTGGGATCGTAGACGTGCGGTTCCGCTCCAGGTTCCACCATCACGGTGACGGAAACCAGGTCCCCGCCGATCTTCTCCACAAAATACTTCTGAGGCAGAATGCTGACGGTGACCTCCAGACGGCCTTTCGCCTCCGCGGCGCCGACGACGGCCGGAGCCCCGGCGACCGCAAAAACCAGGGTCAACGCAAGCAGAATCTGTGCGACAACTCTCGCAGGATGTGTCATGGTCTCCCTCCGGAATTTGCCGAGTGCCCCCATGCAACGGCAACAAAGTCCTTCTCCTTCTCCAGAATCCGAATCCCTGTCCGCCCGTGAAACGACGGCCGTCTCCCGCCCTTCGGCCTGCTCAGCGGGCAAATTCCCCGCCCGTCAGCGTGAAAGGCGCAATCTCCAACCACGAGCATGAATTCTCCGCCCATCAGGAGTAAAGGCGCCAAGCCGCATCGCATGCAGCGCCGTCCACCACTATTATGCCACAGCGCCGCCCTCCCTAACGGAAGCGAATCGCGGCCGCATCGAACCGGACAGCTCATGATGCAACAAAGTTGCATTTCGTGCAACCGGTATCTTCGCGGTGCCGTTCGCCGGCCCATTCCCGCAAGGAAGGCACCTGCCGGCACAGCTCGTTTTCCGCCATGCGCCATCACTGCGGGCCGGGATCGGCCCCGTTGCGCCGTTGCGTCGTTGCGTGAGGCTGATTAGGCTTTTTTTTCTCACGCCACGGCGCCACGACTCACGCCCTCTCGCGCGGCAAGTACTCAAGCACTCCCGGACTGGAAGCGCCCGCCGCGGGCTGCGCTGCGCTTGACCCACCCTGATATGGGTACTTGACTCACGTTCTGTCAGACGGGGCACCCCAGCACCCGGCCGGCTCAGGGGATTTTCGCGCGTTTGCCGCCCGCGGAATCGGCCAAACCCGCAAAATGGAAGCGCACGATCGGACTTGCATTGACAACGAGGATGTGGCCTTCTATACAGGACCCCAGGCTTTCCATGACGGAAACTGGAGCATCGGTGCCTTCGGGGCTCGTTTCCCCGGTTTTTTCGATGGAGCGTGGTCGACAAATGAAGTAAACAAAAAAAGTTCGTCGTATTGACACGCCTCATGGAGATGGTGAGTATATACACGTAAATTTTGGTCAATCAGGGGAAAATGAAACCATATTTCAGCGACGCCATGCAGACCCTCCTCAGGCAGGTTCACATCAACATGCCGATCAAGGTCCTGCCGAAATACCTGGAGATGATTCTGCATTACCGGCTCAACGTGGAGCTGGGCTTCGAGGCTGTGGAGCTGGACCGGATGTCCGGGAAAGAACTGAGTGCCGTCGCCGGGAAGCTTCAGGGGAGGAACTGCCGCATCAGCCTGCACGGGCCTTTCTGGGACCTGAGCACGGGCAGCGTCGATCCTTTGATTCGCAAGGTTTCGTATTCTCGGTTTCAGCAACTGTTTGAAACGCTGGACATTTTTCGCCCGGTCCAGGTAGTCCTCCACACGGGGTTCGACCCCCGGCATCATCGCGGGCACCGGCGCGCCTGGCTGGACAACAGCATGGCCATCTGGGAACCGTTGGTGAAACGCGCCGAAGGGCTGAACATCCCGCTGTTGCTGGAAAACGTCTGGGAAAGAGACCCGGATCTGCACCTGGAACTGTTCGGGAGGATCGATTCACCGTTTTTCGGCTTCTGCCTGGATGTCGGACACCAGCACAGCTTTTCCGGGACTGCCCTCTCGGTATGGCTGGAAACCTTGTGGCACGTTCTCAGGGAGATTCACGTGCACGACAACGACGGGAGCCGGGATGCTCACCTGCCGGTGGGGCGCGGGAGCATCGATTTTGCGCTCCTGTTCGATTTCCTGAAGGCCAGGAACCTGACTCCTCTCTTGACTCTCGAACCCCACCTGGAAGAACATCTTCCCGAGAGTCTGTCCGGTTTGATGAGGGTGATGACGGCCTGCGGAACCGCGTGGCCCGTCTTGTCGTAGTGGTCCTCTTCGAGGGCCGAACGGCTTTGGTTGATCATATCGTGATGAGGGAGTGATCGAAGATGGCTGTGGTTGAGGTCAGCATCGTTCCGATCGGGGTGCCGGGCACGAGCCTTAGCACGCACGTGGCAAAGGTCCTCAAAGTGCTCAAGGAAAGCTCGCTTCAGTATGAACTGACGGCAATGGGCACGATCGTGTCGGGGGATCTCGATGAAATCCTGCCGGTTCTGAAGCGAATGCATGAGAGCTGTTTCGGTCCCGAGGTGACTCGGGTGCTGACGCAGATCCGGATTGACGATCGCAGAGATCGGAAGGGCACTCCCGAGCAGAAGATTCGATCCGTCATGGACAAGTTGACCGATCGATAGAACAATCGACCGACCACGGAGGGGACTGTGGCATTGAAAGATCTCGTTGAATATCTGGTCACATCGCTTGCGGATCACCCGCGGGAAGTGGTTCTTACGGAACGGGAAGAAGACGACACGGTGATACTGGAATTGAAGATCTCCACCGAGGACCTCGGTCGGATCATCGGCAAGAACGGCAACACGATCAACGCCATTCGTACAGTGATTCAGACGGCGGCTTCGAGCACGAAGAAGAAAGTGAAACTGGACGTGCTCAGCTGAAGGAGCGCAACATTCGCCGCGCCGGCGATCGGCTGCGGCCCGGCAACGTCGCGGGACGTTTCGGATGCTTTTGCATGATATGGAATGAGACGTTGGAGGCGGTTCGCGGCGTTTCCGATTGCCGAAAACGGGCCGACGACGACAGGCATATGCATACAATCAGGAGGGAAACACGCTATGGCAAGAAAATTCCCGGAACTTTCAGTGAAAGAATTGAGAGCATACATCGAACCGGAAACACTTCCCTTTGAGACGACCGCTTCCCTGGAGGCTCCGGGAGACCGGGTGGTGGGGCAGGAAAGGGCCATCGACGCCATACAGTTCGGTATGGGCATGAAGACGAGCGGCTACAATATCTTCATCGCGGGGCCCGCCAAGGCCGGTCTGACGTTCATGGCGAAATCGTTCATCGAGGAACGGGCGCGCAAGGAACCGACGCCCCCCGACTGGTGCTATGTCTTCAATTTCAAGGAGCAGGACAAACCCAAGTGTCTCAAGGTGTCGCCCGGTCAGGGCAAGGCGCTCAAGAAAGACATGAATGAGTTCATCGATACGCTGCAGGCCAAAATCCCCGAGGTTTTCGACAGCGACGATTACCGGGCCAAGGAAAGCGAGGTGCACCAGGCCTTCGAGAAGCAGCGCCGGGAAATCATCGATGAGCTCTCGCAGCAGGCAAAGGACCAGGGGTTCATTCTGCAGTTCTCCCAGGTCGGAATGGTGATCATCCCAGCCAACAAGGAAGGGGAACCCATGACCCAGGAGGATTTGCGGCACCTGGGCGAGGAAGAGCGGTTGGTCCTGCGGGAGAAGAGCGACGAGCTCCACGAAAAGATGAAAGAGGCGATCAAGCACATTCGCGAAGCCGAAGCCGAATTCAAGGAAAAACACACGAAATTGGACAATGAGATCGCGCTTTTCGTCGTCGGCCAGCTCATGGATACCTACGAGGAAAGGTACAAGGACGACGAACAGGTACTCGAATACCTGAAGATGGTCCAGGAAGACATCCTCGAAAACATCGAGGATTTCAAGAAGAAACCCGATGCGGCCCAGCAGCAGGGACAGCCCGGTACACCTTTTCCGATGCCCACGCGGGAAACCGCCATGCGCAAGTACGACGTGAATGTCCTCATCGACAATTCGGAAACGGAAGGCGCTCCCGTGGTCATCGAATCCAACCCCGCATACCCGAACATTTTCGGGTCCATCGAACGGCAGGCATGGTTCGGAGCGCTGTTCACCGACCATACCATGATCAAGGCGGGAGCGCTTCACAAGGCCAATGGCGGGTATCTCGTCATGAAGGCGCTGGACCTTTTGAAGTGGTTCGTCACCTACGAGGCCCTCAAGCGGGCGCTCCGGGATGGTGAGGTCCGGATCGAGGATCTGGGCGAGCTGTACGGTATTTTCAGCACCCGCACCATTCGCCCGGAGCCCATCCCGCTCAGCGTCAAAATCGTCCTCACCGGCGACCCGTACATCTACCAGTTGCTCTACACCTACGATGACCGCTTCCAGAAGCTGTTCAAGGTCAAGGCCCACATGGACGATCAGATGGACCGCAGCGACGACAAGCTCCTCCAGTGCGCCGGGATGATCAGCCGCTATTGCGAGGACCACAAACTGCGTCATCTCGACCGGACCGGCGTATCCCGCGTGCTCGAATACAGCGTGGAGCTCACGGAAGACCGCGACAAGCTCACTCTGGAGTTCGGCACCATCGGCGATCTGCTCAAGGAAGCCAATTACTTCGCCGGGATCGAGGAGTGCGAATTCGTCAAGCGCGAGCACGTGGAGCAGGCGATCAAGAAACGGATCTACCGCTCCAACCTCATCGAGGAGCGCATGAAGGAGATGATGCTCAAGGACATCTTCTGGGTGGAAACCACGGGCGGCAAGATCGGCCAGGTGAACGGCCTTTCCGTGCTCATGGCGGGTGATCACGTGTTCGGAAGGCCGAACCGCATCACGTGTTCGGTGTCGGTCGGCCGCGAGGGCATGATTTCCATCGATCGGGAATCCAAGATGAGCGGGCCGACCCACACCAAGGGGCTCATCATCCTGAGCAGCATCCTCAAAGACCGCTTCGCCCACAACAAGCCGATCTCGCTCAACGCCTCCCTGTGTTTCGAGCAGAGCTACGGCATGGTGGACGGCGACAGCGCGTCGAGCACCGAGCTGTACGTGCTGCTGAGCGCCATTGCCGACGTCCCCATCAAGCAGGGAATCGCCGTCACCGGGTCGGTGAGCCAGAAAGGGGAGATTCAGCCCATCGGCGGGGTGAACCACAAGGTCAAGGGATTCTTCGACATCTGCAAACACAAGGGATTGACCGGAAAACAGGGCGTCATGATCCCGTCCAAGAATGTCCGCAACCTGATGCTCGACCAGGAAGTGATCGATGCCGTCAGGGAAGGCAAGTTCCATATCTGGCCGATTTCGACCATCGAGGAAGGGATTGAGCTCCTCACGGGAATGAAAGCCGGCAAACTGCAGCCGGACGGAACCTACCCCGAGGGCACCCTGTTCCGCAAGGTCGATGACCGCCTCAGAGAGATTGCGGAGATCGTCAAGACCTTCGGAAAGGACTCCGAAAACGGCAGGAAGTCCTCCGAGGATGAGGGCGGCTGCTCCGGCTGCGGAGCTTGATGACGGCTTGCCCGGCACGGCGTCGCGGTCCGCCGCGGGACCGTGCCCGCGCGACCGCGCCCGCCCGACCCCCTGCTACCGGGTTGCGTTCAAGTCCGCAACACTGGGCGGGAGGGCATAAAGCCCTCCCCTTGTGCGTCTGACCGGCACATCGGGCTGTACGAGAGGCGGGGTTGGTCCCCCCTCCCCGCTTCACCTCCCGCTGGGCGGGTGATGTGTGATCCTCAACGCACCTCGTCATGAAACGGTCTCCACCGGATGAACGAAGCAATGAGCTCGCCTCCGCGGGCTCATTGCTTTTCGCCCCCCCCCAGAAACCACGAAGCTGACGTCCGCACCCCGCAGGGCCGCCCTGCGGAAGGCTCTCCTCCTTCTTTCGATGCGATCACGCTTTCCCTGCTTGATTCCGCGATCACAAAAGGGTAGTTTGTTCGATATACACGACATTTTGTACGGCTCAGAACCCGGGAGGAGTTGCGCGTACACTCCGGAACCCTCTTGACGGCATGTATCATGACGGCCCATGACGACCTCGGAGGGCGACCGGTTCGGGAAGGCGGCAACGGGAGCGAAAGAAGCACGGCGCAGGAAGAAGCCGGTACCCGCGCGGTCTCGGGCGATCGTTTCCGGGTCCTGGCCGACATGTGCCGCAGGAACGGCCCGGCTCCCGCGACCGGGCGCATCTCCGACCATGCGGGGCAATGAGCGCGTTGCCGTTGCGCGCGGGACTCCGGGCATTTCGCCGGGACCGGGGTATTCGATGCGTTTGCCGAGTTTTCGATGACGACGGAGGGCTGAAACGATGCAACTGATACGGAATCTTTACCATCACTTTCATGAGAAGGCGCACGAGACGAAAATCGCATGTCTTTGCGTGGGATTGAGCTACACGGCCGTGGTCACCGACGACGGGGGGATGGGGATTGCTTACACCTATGCGGAGGATTCGCAGTGTTGCAGGGTGAACAGGGATTACCGGGATTACGAGGGCGAGCGGGCCATCGAATTGCTGGAGGAAATCAAGAGCCCCGATGCCTTGCGCCGCAGTATGGGGCTGGCCTGCGTCAACGCCATGAACTACCACGACGCGAGCGGGTTTCCGGAGGACTCAACGGATCGTCTCTGGATGGATTCGTTTGGCATCGGCTCGGGAACCCGAGTCGCGATGGTGGGTTTCTTCCGGCCTCTCATGAAGCTTTTCAGGGATCGCGGAGCGTTGGTGGAAGCCCTGGACGATTTTCAGGGCATTGGAGATCGGGACAGCTTTTACGGGAAACTGGACGGGTGGGCGGAAGTCCTGCTGCTCACCTCAACTTCCATTTTGAATCACACCGCGGAGGAGATTCTCGGCCGCATTGCCCCCGAAGTGAAGGTCGTCATGCTGGGACCGAGCACACCCATGGTCGCCGATGCCTTCCGCCACCTGCCCGTCCGCGTGCTGGCGGGAACCGTTCCCGTGGACAAGGAAGCCGTGCTGAGAGCCGTTCGCCATGGCGCGGGGACCCCGGTCATTCACCGGTTCAGCCGCAAGGCCTGTGTGACTCTGGCCGATGGGCGGGTGCGCGCGCCTTCTTAGAGCATACCCCTTCCCCCGCTCACCCCTAAAACGACGCCGGCATCCCTTGCCGGACATTCCTCCCGATTGCCCCGGGCCTTGGGCCCGGTGCGCCTCCGATTCCGGGCCGGGAAATGCCGGAAGCAATTCCAACACCGCGGGCCGTTGTGCCGCCCGCCATTGGAGGCCATTGCCCCGTCGGTCGGCGGCCGTATCCTGCAATGGCCTCGTGAAGCATTCCACGGTACGGCGACGATCGCTCGGCCGGTGACGGTGACGGCCTCCACCGCCGTTGCACACTCTCCGGCCAGGGAGTCCGCCCTGTGGAGCGAAACCCGGGACGAACGCGCTGGGCCTGCCGAGTGCATTCGCCAATCGAGTCGATGAAGCAAGAAGAAACAGACAAATAGCGACATCCCCCCCGTTTTTCAAATACCTGATCGGCCAATCGATTCGCTTTTGTATGCATTTCGGCTCAATTATTCTCCGATTGATTCGGAGATTCCCGAGGAGGATCCCCTTCCTCGGGAGGTCATACCCGGATCAGTTTCAGACACCCCCGGAAAATATTTCACTGTATGCCACATTTTTGATCCACACCGGCATCGAATCCGCTTGACTTGCTCAATCGATCTTTTAGAATACCAGGACTTGCGCGGGAACAGCCTTCCAGCGCGCCTGACAGGGTGCTGCGTTCAAGACGATGCTTTCCATGTGCAATAGAGGCGGGGGAAAATGGTTTTTCCGCATGTTCCCGTTCATGACGCGCGCGCAGGCACGTGAGGCGCGCTTGCGTTGTTCGCGGGGCGTCTCCGCGGGGACATGGGAAGCCGTGGCAGCGAGGGGGGCGGCAGCGGCACAGGCTTTCGAAAAAGCTTCTTCCTTGCCTTTTCTTGAACGCAATCGCCCGTGGGGCCGCATGCATCACACGTGAAACATGAGAACAGGTTCACCCCGGAACCCATTTTCCGGGTAGTCGCCCATGGCGCCCGGGTCATCCGTGAAACACCGAAAACCTGCATTTTCAGGGTGACCGGGCGCGACCGCCGGCCGATCCGGGCTTGCCCCGAAAATGAGGACGATCGATCATGAAATATTGGCGAATTCCGCTGGATACCGACCAAATCCAGGTTTCGAAGGGAATCGTGCACATCCTGGAGGAGCGGTGCAAGGGCTGCGGCTTCTGCATCGAATTCTGCCCTCGGGATGTGCTGGAAATGGCCAGGCATTACAATGTGAAAGGCTATCATCCGCCCCGCGTCAAGAAACCGGAGGATTGCGTGAACTGCCATTATTGCGAAACCATATGCCCCGATTTCGCCATTTATTCCGTCGAGGCTCCCGCGGAACCGAAACCTTCGGAACTGTAGCCTGCGAGGTTCGCGGATTCACGGCATGACCCCGATTTTGACTTCTGCACGAAGGGTTCGAACATGAGACCTGCGGTACTGACGGGTGAACATTTTTTCACGGGCGACATTGCCTGCGCCGAAGGCGCCTTGGCGGCAGGCTGCCGGTTTTTCGCCGGCTACCCGATCACTCCCGCCACCGAGATCGCCGAACACATGGCCTCCAGGCTGCCGGACGTCGGCGGGACGTTCATCCAGATGGAGGATGAAATCGCGGCCATGGCTGCGGTCCTGGGAGCATCCAACGCCGGCGTGAAGAGCATGACCGCGACTTCCGGTCCCGGCTTCAGCCTGATGATGGAGAACCTCGGATTGGGAATCTGTACCGAAACCCCCTGCGTGGTGGTGAACGTCCAACGGGCGGGTCCTTCCACGGGCCTGCCCACGCTCGGGGCGCAGGGGGACATGATGCAGGCCCGCTGGGGTTCGCACGGCCACTACGAGATCATCGCGCTTGCGCCGGCTTCCCCCCAGGAGATCTTCCACCAGACCATAACGGCGTTCAACCTGAGCGAGACCTACCGCATCCCCGTGCTCATCATGGCCGACGAGGTGGTCGGGCACCTGAGCGAACGCGTATCGGTCCCGGACTCTCAGGCCATCAAGCTTCGATCCAGGCCTCGGCCCAAGGGCAGAAAAGACCGCTTCAAGCCCTTTCTGCCGGGCCCCGGCGGCGTCGCGCCGATGGCCGTCGCCGGTGAAGGCTACGGCGTCCATGTGACCGGTTTGACCCACGATGAAAGGGGTTACCCGGTCATGACGGCGGAGGCGCACGTGGAGATGATCGACCGATTGACCGCCAAGATCAGGAACAACATGCGGGATATCAGCATGACCGAGCGCTACCGCCTGGAGGATGCCGACATTGCCGTCATCTCGTACGGAGTTTCCTCGAGAAGCAGCATGGCCGCCGTGGACGAAGCGCGCGAAGCGGGAATCAAGGCGGGGCTGCTCCGGCTCGTCACGGTCTGGCCCTTCCCCGAGGAGTTGATCCGGGAGCTGTCGGAGCGTGTGCGCAGTTTTGTGACCGTCGAGATCAATCTCGGGCAGATTCACCTCGAGGTGCAACGCTGCGCCGCGGGCAGGGTTCCGGCGTACCTGGTGGGGCACGCCGGCGGGACGGTCATTCCCCCCGAGCAGGTATTGGAGACTCTGCGCAAGGTGAGCGGGTCCGAATCGTGACGAACGGTTGAAAGCGCGCGGGAAGCCTTCTTTCGTGATCTCCCGCGAAATCGGGAATTTATGAAAACACTGCGGTCTCCGGCTTTTACTGAGGTGAGGGTTGCCCTCTCAAACGAAAGGCCATGAACCGGAGGTTCGCCGCAAAGCATTTGGATGTGCCTCGCCGGGACATTCTCCCGCAGGGCTTGGGAATCATCCCCGTCGTTGCCGTGCCGTCGGGAAGGCCGGCTCATGGAGGCCTAACGGATTCATACGGATTTGCGTTCAAAATGATACTCTAAAAGCGTGGGGGACGTATCCCCCACACCCCCTCGCCGCTTCGCGGCTCCGTGGGGGGTGCGGGGGAATCATTCCCCCGCTCTTTTGTGCTTGAAAGATTCATCTTGAACGCAACTTCGTATCAGGCCCCGAGCTGGACGACATTTGAGGCGAAACGTCAGCCACGCGGCCGGGGAAGACGCCTCCCCGGCGGCTTGACCGCCGTTCCGAAACAGGAGGTCCAATGGACAGGACCAGAAAACGAAAAGACCATCCGCTGGATGGTTTGCTGCGCACGGATCGCATCCCGCACATCTGGTGCCCGGGCTGCGGCATCGGCACCGCCTTTTCCGCCTGCCTGGTCGCCATGCAGGCGAGCGGAATCGACCTCAAGAAGACCGCCGTGGTGTCGGGAATCGGGTGTTCCGGGCGGGGTGCCGGCTACACCAGGCTCGACTCCTACCACACCACCCACGGCCGGGCCATCCCCTTCGCCACGGGCATGAAGCTGGCCAATCCCGAATTGAACGTGGTGGTGTTCAGCGGCGACGGCGACCTTTTTGCCATCGGCGGTAATCACTTCATCCATGCGGCGCGGCGCAACATCGATCTGACGGTGATCTGCGTCAACAATCTGAACTACGGGATGACCGGCGGCCAGGCTGCGGCGACGACCCCGTGCATGGCCAAGACGACCACGACGCCCTCGGGGAATCCCGAACCGCCGTTCAACCTGCCGCTGTTGGCCTTCGCCGCGGGCGCGACCTACATCGCCCGCTGGACGGTGCTGCACACCCGGGATCTGACGAAATCGATGGAAGAAGCCCTGACGCGTCACGGGTTCTCTTTCATCGAGGTGCTCGCCCCCTGCCCCACCGGCTACGGGAGGCGCAACCGTGAAAAGCCCCTGGATTCTCTGCGGTTCTACCAGGAACGCACGATCACGAAAAACGGCGCGCATCCCGCCGAAGTCATTCTCGACTACAACCGGGGCATCACCCTGGGCAAGTTCATCGACACCGAGCGGCCCACGTACTCCGATTCATACGACAAGACGTGCCGACCGGCCTCGTCCGCTTCCATGTAAGCGTGCCCGGAGGCAGGAGGATTTGCGGAACATGACCACAAAGCATGGCAACAGCGTGAAGGCGGGGGTCGCCGTCGCCTTCCGAAAGGAGATCATCATCACCGGTTTCGGCGGTCAGGGAATCGTTCTGGCCGGGCAGATCGTCGGCAAGGCCGCCAGCCTGCTGGACCGCAAGCAGAGCACTCTGACCCAATCCTACGGCCCCGAAGCCCGGGGCGGTGCATGCAGCGCGCAGGTGATCATCTCCGATCAGGCCATCCACTACCCTTACGTGCGGAAGCCCGACATCCTGATCTGCATGTCCCAGGGCGGTTTCGAAAAGTACGGGGGGCTCCTGGGGGAGAATTCCATCCTGATCGTGGACCAGGACCTGGTCAACGCTCCGGACGCCCGGTGCGCCGCGTTCTTTTCCATCCCCGCCACCCGGCTGGCCGAAGAGATGGGCAGGAAAATGATGGCCAACATCGTGATGCTCGGGTTTTTCACCGCGGTTGCCGGCGCGATCAGTACGGAGGCCTCCCGACAGACCGTGACGGAATCCGTCCCCAAAGGCACCGAAGAGCTCAACCTGGCCGCGTTCAACAAGGGCTACGACTATGGCGCCGCGGTCCTCAAGGGCCGTCAGAAGAAGGCCGAAGGAAAGAAAGGAGCCCTGTGATGCGAACCGCTAAAGACCGCCTTCACCGGGTTCTGGTCATCGGTGCGACCCCCGCCGGAATTGTCGCCGCCAACAAGCTGGGGGAAATGGGGATTCCCGTGACACTCATCGATCGCGACCCCGATCTCAATGAAAAGCTGGCCCGCGAGGAGTGGCGGCTCTCCTCGGGGCTGCTGCTCAACTACGCACACCGCCCCGGTTTGCTGCGTATACTGAAGAACCCTCGCATACGGTGCATCCTCCCCGGCGAAGTGCAGTCGATCAAGCACACTCCCCAGGGGTTCTGCGCTCGATACCGCAAGAATCCGACCTTCGTCGATCCCGAGCGTTGCACGCTTTGCGGACGCTGCGCCGAGGTCTGTCCGGCGGCGGCCGGGGACGGCACCAAACCGATCCGATACAACGGCAGGCAGAGTCTGCCCGGGCGGCCGTTCATCGACAAGCGGCGAAAGCCCCTGTGCCAGGCCAACTGTCCCCTGGGCGTGAATGTCCAGGGCTACGTGGCCCTGATCCGGGTCGGGAGATTCGCCGAGGCCCTGGAGCTCATCCGCCGGGACAATGTCCTGCCTGGCATTTGCGGCCGCGTGTGCACTCACCCCTGTGAGGCGGCCTGCCGCCGAAACGAGTTGGACGCTCCCCTGGCCATCCGTGACCTCAAGCGCTTCGTGGCCGACCACGCCGGAACGGAACCGCAAAGGCCCCTCGTCCCGGAAAGCGCCAGGCGGTCCGAGTCCGTCGCCATAGTGGGCTCCGGCCCTGCTGGGCTGGCGGCGGCGGCGGATCTGGCAAGATGGGGATATCCGGTCACCGTGTTCGAAAAAGAATCCCTGCCCGGAGGCCTCCTGCGCTACGGCATGGGACCCTATCGCCTGCCGCGCGACATCCTGGACCGCGAAATCGGCGCCATCGAGCGGATGGGCGTTTCTATCCGGACGTCATCGGCCATCGACATGCAGACGGACATTCCCGGGCTTCTTGAAAGCCACGCCGCCGTCATTTTGACCACGGGCGCCTGGACCGACCGGAAGCTGGGAGTTCCCGGCGAAGCACTGGAGCGCGTCGAGGGTTGCCTCGAATTCCTGGGGCGCCTCTACCGGGGGGAAATCGCCGCCCTGCACGAAAGCGTCGCCGTCATCGGGGACGGCAACGCGGCGTTCGATGTGGCCAGGGCATGCGTGCGGCTCGGAGCGAAGGTTACCATCCTGTCCTGGTTTCCCGAAGACCTCATTCCTGCTGACCCCGCCGAGGTCATCGCCGCGCGCGAGGAAGGCATCGTCATCGTGGACCGCGTCAAGGTGGTCGAATTCCTCGGCGGCGGCGGCACACTGAGCGGCCTTCGGTGCGTTGAAACGAAGCCCGGAGAACCGGACGCCAACGGAATCCCCTGGCCGGTTCCGGTCCCGGACGGCAAATCGTTCGAAGCCGCATTCGACCGGGCCGTCGTGGCCATAGGCCAGGTTGCCGACCGCAAGGGATTCGAAGGCTGCATCGAGCTCACCCGGACCGGAACTATCCGGACCGATAACGACCGGATGACGAGCCTGCCCGACGTCTATGCGGCCGGCGACGCCGTCATGGGGGCCTCCTCCGTGGTCAGGGCCATGGCCTCGGGCCGTGAAGCGGCCCTGGCCGTTCACTGTCGGCTGAGCGGCGAGGCCCGGCCGCACCATCTCCCGAACCGGCCGGAAGACAGGGACTTCCCGCCTATTGCGCCGGATCTTCCGTCCCTCGCGCGGGTCAGGATGCCCGAGCGGCAGCCCATGGCGAGGAAGGACGGATTCGTCGAGGTGGCGCTCGGCCTGGACGAAACCCAGGCATGTTCGGAAGCGGCCCGCTGCCTCCAGTGCGGGATATGCTCGGAATGTCTCCAGTGCGCCGAATATTGCATCTCCCCCAACACCATCATGCACGACGACCGCGTTTCCGAAGGCGTGGAACACGCGGGAGTCGTCATCATCGCGGACCCGGAGGCGGCGCCCGCGGTGAAGGGCGAAGACGTGCTCCGTGCATACAGCACCAAGTCCGCCCGCGAAGACGCCCATGCCATGATGATGCGCGGTTTCGCCGCGGCGGCCGAAGCCATGGTCATGGTCGGCGGAGGGGTGCAGCGGTTGAGGGGGCACGGGCTGTCCATCTCGCCGCCCGATCCGCAGCTTTCCGCCGATCTGCGCATCGGCGTGTTCGTCTGCCGGTGCAACGACGCCTACGGATGGCCGGCCGAGCTGAATCATTATGCCGAGGAGCTCGGCGCGCGGCCCAACGTGGAGGTTCTCGAGGTGATCGCGTCGGCCTGTTCCCCGGAAGGTTCGGCGGCCATCCTGAGGACCATCCGCGAGAAGGGATTGACCCGGATCGTCCTGGCATCCTGCGTCTGCTGCCCGCTCGACTTCATCTGCAGCGCCTGCACGGACCAGCGCGCCCGCCTCAAGAACTCGCTTTTCCATGGCACGGGCGTCACGCGGGCCATGGCCGAAACCTGCAACCTCCGGGGCGAGGTCCTGCGACTCCTGAGAACCGATCCCCAACTTGCCATGAAACGCTTCAAGGGGCTTTTGGACCGGTCCATCGGCCGGGCGAGGAAACTGAAAAGCATGCCGTCTCCCGCCCGCCCGTACAATTTCACGACCGCCGTGATCGGGGACTCGGAAGCGGCTCTCAAGAGCGCGCTGACCCTGGCCCGGACCGGCATGGAAGTGTTCCTGTTCGGGACCGTGGGGGAACCGCTCGCCGAGCGGCTTGATCATCCGAATATCCACAATTTCAGGGGATCCGCCGTGACCAGCCTTCGAGGCACCGTCGGCAATTTCCAGGTCATCGTTGAAACGGATGGATCGTTGCAGGTGTTCCACGTGGGCGCGGTGATCCTGGGAGAGGAATCTCGCAGGAGGGTCCCGTACGTGCCCATGACCGAGCTGCCGCCGCACCCGGTGGAATCGCGCATGCAGAAACGGGGAATGACCGGAACCCCCTATTTTTTCCCCGGTGCCACTTCGATTCCCGGGCTGTTCCTGGCGAATCCTCCCGGAATAAAGCTTTCCGAGAGGATCAAGGGCACCGCGTCCGCCATCCTGGCGGCATCGGTGATGCCGCGCAGCCCGCGGCAGAACAAGGGGTACACGGTTTCCGTCGACGAAAGCCGGTGCCGCGGGTGCGGGCGCTGTCTGCAGGCATGCCCCTACCAGGCGATCAGCTTCCGAAAGAACGGGCTGGGCGGCTCCCATGCCGTGGTCGATGAAGCCCTCTGCAAGGGGTGCGGCAACTGCATCTCCGTCTGCCCCTCCGATGCGGCCGACAGCCCGTATCGCGATCAGCTCTTCCTGGAACAGATGATCGAGGAGATACTGTCGTGACGTTCACGCGCGACTTCGATGAAACGAGCGGGGGAATGGACGAATTAAAGATTGTGCTGTTTGTGTGCAACTGGGGTCCTCACGCGGCTTTTCAGACGCTTCAGGACGAAGACCGCGACATCCCGCACCAAGTGAGGATGATCCGGATCCCGTGCACGGGACGGATCAGCAAGACCTTGCTGTTCAAGGCCTTCGAACGGGGCGCCGACGGCGTGGCGCTCATCGGCTGCACCCCTGGAACCTGCCGCTACGGCGCGGGCACCTACACCGCGGAACGCAACGTGGAGGGAGCCCGGGGAATCCTCGATCTTCTCGGCCTCGGAAAGGACCGTTTGCGCCTGGCCACCTTTCTCCCCGAGGAAGCCTCGCCCCTGCTCGATTTTCTCAACGACTTCACCGACCAGGTCCGGGGCATGGGGAAAAGCCCCGTCACCCCCGTGTCGCTGAAGCAACCCGCGCACGACGGAAGACGGACCACCGCCGAAGTGTTGAAGGCTCACGACGTCTATGCGTGCCAGGACTGCGGGAAATGCTCCTCGGCGTGTCCGATGGCCCTCTCGGGAAGGCCCTATTCCCCCCGCGCCATCGCCAACTCCATCATCGCGGGGTCGGGCAATACGCCTTCCGTGGTGAACGATGTCTGGTCCTGCCTGACCTGCGGCATCTGTTATGACCGATGCCCTTCCGCCGTCGATTTCCCGGCGTTCATCCGTGAAATGCGCTGCATCCAGAAAGCGTCCGGGAAGAGCGGGCATGAAGCACACGAAGGGTTCTTTCAGTCCCTGATGCGGACGATGACCTCGCCGGACTTGCAGACCCGGCACTGGAAATGGCTCCCGGAAGGAATCCGCACGGACCAGCAGAGCAAGACCCTTTTTTTTGGCGGTTGCGCTCCGTATTTCGACGAGTTCTTCCGACGCCACCTCGACGTCCACACGTCGGACATATTGGCCGACAGTCTGCGCCTGCTGAATTTTTTCGACGTGACCCCCGCGCTTCTTCCCGACGAGCGGTGCTGCGGGCACGACCTGCTCTGGTCCGGGGACCGGGAGAATTTCCTGCGCCTGGCGCGGTTGAACGTGGAGGCCATCGAGAAGATGGGCATCGAGGAGGTCGTGACGGCGTGCCCCGAATGCTACCGGTCGCTTGCGCGCGACTACCCTGAAAACGGCGTCCCGGTGAACTTCCGCGTGACGCACATCTTCGACCTGGCGGAAAAGGAGATCGACAAGGGAGCCGTAGGCTTCGACGCACTCGACCGCAGCCTCACCTTCCAGGACCCTTGCCGGCTCTCGCGCATGGAAGGTCGTGCGGACCTGCCGCGCAAGCTCATCGACCGGCTGCGGGTGAAAGGTTTTCGCGAGATGCAGGACAGGGGGGTCTCCGCCCTGTGCTGCGGCAATTGCGCGTGGACCGGGTGCGACGGCTACACCAAGGCGCTGCAGGTGAAGCGGCTGAGGCAGGCCCGGGCCACCGGGAGCGATCTGCTGGTGACGGCCTGCCCCAAGTGCCAGATCCACCTGCGTTGCGCCATGGAAGACCCTTTGCTGGGGAAGGAAATCGGGATGGATTTGATGGACCTGACCAGCGTGATCGCCAGGACCATCCGTTGGGAGTAGGCGGTCCGGGAGCTTCCGGCCGGCGGGTTGCGAATCGTGGGAGCCAGCCCCGTTGACGCGCGGCCGGTGCCTTGTGGGTCGGCGGATCGATTCCGTCGACCAAAACGAGGCGGAATCCAACCTTGCCTTGACTTCCGGAACAAACCCCGGCACCCCTTGATGGGCGGGAATGATCATTGCCCGATCGGGTGCGGCGAAACCCCGATCGTTTCGGGTTGGGAACCCGGCTGATACAATAAAACGACAAACGCTCATTCGGAAGAGATTCGAACATGGGAAAAACGAACAGTCTGACAGCTCAACCCCGCATTGGAGTCTACGTCTGCCACTGCGGGCTCAATATCGGCCGAACCGTGGACTGCGGGGCTGTGGCGCAAGCGGCTTCCGTCCTCGAGGACGTGGTGGTCGCGAGAGACATCCCCTATGCCTGTTCCGAACCCGGCCAGCAGGGTATCAAGGAGGACATCTCCGAACACCGGCTGGATCGCGTCGTGGTGGCTTCCTGTTCCCCCCGCCTGCACGAACCGACTTTCCGGCAGATGGTGAAGGCGGCGGGCATCAACCCCTATCTCATGGAAATGGCCAACTTGAGGGAGCACTGCAGCTGGGTTCACATGAACGATCCGGCCGCCGCCACCGAGAAGGCCGTCGATCTCACGAAAATGGCGGTCGCCCGGGTCCGCGGCCTGCGCCCTCTCGAACCCGTCAGGCTGCCCCTCACCAAGAAGACCCTGGTGATCGGCGGCGGCATCGCGGGCATTCAGGCGGCGCTGGACCTGGCGGACAACGGCTACGACGTGGTGCTGGTGGAACGAAAGCCGTCCATCGGCGGCACCATGGCCAAGCTGGACAAGACGTTCCCGACCATGGACTGCTCCATTTGAATTCTCGGTCCGAAAATGACGGATGCCGGGCGGCATCCCCGCATTAAGCTTCACACCCTGAGCGAAGTGGTGGACGTCAAGGGTTACGTCGGGAATTTCGAAGTCAAGATCCTCAAAAAGGCCAGGTACGTCTCCGAAAAGGAGTGCACCGCCTGCGGCGAATGCGCGAAGGTCTGCCCGGTGGTGCGCCCGGACGAATTCAACCTGGGGCTGTCCTCGCGCAAGGCCGTCTATTCGCCTTTTCCGCAGGCCGTCCCTTCGGCCTACGTGATCAACGTGAACGAATGCCTCGGGCACAACCCCGCCGTGTGCGCCAAGTGCGTCGAAGCATGCGACAAAAAGTGCATCAACTTCCACATGTCCGACGAGGAACTCGTGGAGAATGTGGGTTCCGTGGTCGTGGCGACGGGCATGGAACCCTACGATCCCACGGAATTGGACGAATACGGGTACACCCGGTTTGAAAACGTGCTGACGAGCCTCGAGTTCGAGCGGCTCGTCAACGCGGGGGGACCGACGCGCGGAGAGCTGGTCCGCCCCACCGACCGCAAACACCCGCGTTCCATCGGGTTCGTGCAGTGCGTCGGCTCCCGTTCGGCGCGCAAGGGAAGCTCCTACTGCTCCAATGTCTGCTGCATGAACACCGTGAAGAGCACCCTGGTATTGAAGGAACACTACCCGGATGTCGACGTGAAGGTTTTCTACATCGACATCCGCGCCTTCGGAAAGGGGTTCGAGGACCTCTACACGCGCAGCCGGCGCCTCGGCGTCCATTATGTTCGAGGGCTCCCGGGAACGGTGGAGGAAAAAGAGGACGGGAGCCTTCGCGTGGCGGTGGAGAACACAGCCACGGGCACGGTGGAATTCCACGACCTCGACATGCTGGTGCTGGCCATCGGCATGAAGCCCTCGAAGACGGTCCGGAAGCTCCAGGAGATGCTCGGCCTCCAGCTCACCTCGGACGGTTTTTTCCTCGAAGCCCATCCCAAGCTCCAGCCGGTGGACGCGGCCACGCGCGGGTTCTTCTATGCGGGCTGCGCCGAAGGCCCCAAGGACATCAAGGAAAGCGTGACCCAGGCGTCTGCCGCGGCGGCCAGGGCGATCCGCCTCATGCACAAGGGCGAAATCCTCACCGAACCGATCACCTCCGAGGTGATCCCGGAGCATTGCAAGGCGTGCGGCCGTTGCGCCGAGGTCTGCCCTTACAACGCCATCACCGTGGACACGAAGAAGAAAACTCCCGCCGTGGTGAACACCGCGGCGTGCGCCGGGTGCGGCACGTGTGCCGCCGAATGCCCTTTTGGCGCCATCACCATGCACCACTTCACGGACGTGCAGATCCTGGGCCAGATCGACACGCTGCTCGCGGATCGCCCCCGGGACAAGATCCTCGCCTTCGCGTGCAACTGGTGTTCCTATGCCGGCGCGGACTACGCGGGAGTCTCGCGACTGCAGTATCCGCCCAACGTCCGGCTGATCCGCACCATGTGCTCGGGCCGCGTGGACGAGTCCTTCATCTGGCACGGGTTTGCCCTCGGCGCCCCGGTGATCCTCGTGAGCGGCTGTCACATCGGGGACTGCCATTACATCAACGCCAACCACTGGACCGAAAAACGGGTGGCGAAGGTGAGAAGGAAGATGGAGAAGCTGGGAATCCGGCCCGATCGGCTCCAGCTCGAATGGATCAGCGCGGCCGAAGGCATCCGGTTCTCGAACGTGATGCTGAACCTCGAGAAAATGCGCCGCGAGGTGACCCCCGAGGAGATCGACGAAACGATCCGCATTCTGGCCGACGGCGGCAACGGGAAGAAAAAACCCTCGTAAGGGGGTATTCCGACGGCCGTTCGCGCCCTTTTGTTACAGATCGGGGCAGAATTCCTGCAGGGCCGCCCTGATGATCCGCCTGTATTTGAGGATATCCTCCCAGGTCTCGATGGTGGTCCCCGCATGGGCGGGAGGCCAGAGCCCGAGATCTTTGAGCCCCTCGAACTGCTCCGGGGCGATTTTCGCCCCGCTCTGGTTGAGGTGCAGCCGCAACCGGTGGTCCAACGCCCGGATGGCCTCGAATGCGGCGCGAATCTCCCGGCTGTTGCCCGCGGACTCCGTGATTTCCTCGAGAAAATCCTGAATCGCCGCGCGCACCGACCGTACGCGGATGAGCGGGTTGTCGTAGCCTTTGACCAGGAGGTTGCCCTGGATGAGAAATTCGAGATCCACGAGCCCGCCCGCTCCGAGCTTCAGGTCGAGCCGATCGGCCTTCTCGTCGCTGCGCTCGCGCTGCATGCGCCCCCGGAGGTGGCACAGCCTCCGCCATACATCCTCGGGCTTGTTTTCACGGTAGCAGATTTCCAGGGCCTTGTCTTCGAGCCAGAGGCCGAGTTGACGGTCGCCGGCGATTTGGCGCAGGCGCAGAAGCGCCTGGAGCTCCCACAAGTCGGCCTGTTCCGAATAGTATTCTAGCCACGAGTTCTGCGTGACGATGAGCGGACCGTACGATCCGGTGGGACGCAACCGGGCGTCCACCGCATACCCGGGACCGTCCTGGAGGGGCGTGCTCAGCATCCGCATGAATCGTTGGATCAGTCGCACGACGTCGCCGGGCACCTGGTCTTCGAGCTCTCCGGGTCTCGGCTGGTAGACGAAAACCAGGTCCATGTCGGAGAGGTAGCTCATCTCCCGGCTGCCCAGCCGGCCGAGTCCCAGCACGGCGAGCGGCAGGTCGGGAGCCAGGCCCAGGCTTGCCTTGATGTGTTCGTAAGTGTACCGGGCGACGAAGTCGGCAAGATCGCTCAACTGCCGCTCCAGGGCCGCCGGGCCGAAATCCCCGCGCAGGTCCGCCAAAGCCAGGGTCACGGTGCGCTCATTTTTCAAGCGACGAATCCATTCCAGCCCATCCTCGTACCCGGTGATGGTTTCGAGGAGCCGCGAAGCGGCCTCGGCCCAGGATTTCGAATCGGGGCAGCACTCCTCCCCGAGCGCGATGCCTTCCGCAAGCCCGGGATGATGGGCCAGCAGGTCGGCCAGCATTTCGGTTCGGGCGATCCCTTCGCACAATCCCTGCAGCCACGGCCCCGAAGCGTTGAAAATCTTCTTCAGACCGGGCCGCCTGGAGACCTGGCTGAAATAGCGCTCCATCCGAAGCAGGACTTTCTCGGCAAGCTCCCTGTTCCGAACCAGCGGATAGCGCTTGACGACGTCGAGAACGGTCTGGCGCACACCCGGGGGGAAGTCCTGGAGCATTCCCAGGAGACGATGCATGGATTGCCCGTTGACGGGGCCGGGACCATCGTCTTCGGCCTCGTGCCGCACGTCGCGTTCATCGGTATTCCGTCCCGCGGGCGCGGTGTCCCCCGCGGGAGCATGGAAAAGCCCCATGAAATGACCGTGAACGATTTCGGCGCATGTTCGAAGCTTGTCGTTGAAAGCCTTCTCGCTGCCGCCCAAACCGAGCGCCGAAGCGAGTCTGGCCCTGGCTTCCTCCGACTGCGGCAGTTTCTGCGTCTGACGATTCTGATCCAGTTGCACCCAGTGCTCCACCCGCCGCAAAAAGACGTAGGCCTCCCGAAGCTCCTCCACGGTTTGCGCGGGCAGCAGGCTCAGCTCGTTCAGGACCTGGAGGCACCGCAGGGTATTGGGTTCGTCCAGCTCGGGATAGCGGCCGCCGTAGATGAGCTGCAGGGACTGCACCAGGAACTCGATTTCCCGTATCCCTCCGATTCCCAGTTTCACGTTGTATTGCCGGGCGCCTTTCCCCAGCTGCAGCGCCTCGGCGAGAATGCGGTCGCGCATCGACCGCAGCTCGTCCAGGGCCTGGAAGTCCAGGAAGCGCCTGAAAACGAAGGGCCTGATCTGCTGGAGAAACCACATTCCCGACGATCTTCCGCCCGCCACGGGTCGCGCCTTGAGCAGCATCTGCCGCTCCCAGGGGCGCCCGTGAAGGAGATAATGCTCGGCAGCGGCATCCAGCGACGGAATCAGGAGCCCATCCTTGCCTTGAGGCCTCAACCGCACGTCGACCACGAAAACGCGATCCCCTTTCACGCGGTCTCCCATGAGGCGGGAGAGCCAGTGGCAGAGCCTGTCGAGGAGCATCGAAGCGGCGTGCGACGGAATGGGATCTCCATTCCTCGGATGGCTCAGAAAAATCAGGTCCACGTCCGAAACGTAGTTGAGCTCCTGCCCGCCGAGCTTGCCCAGCCCCATGACCACAGTTTCATACGCCTCCCTGACCTCGGGCCATCTTTCGATCTCTTCCGCTCCGGCCCACCACTCCGGATGATCGGACAGGACTTCGAGCCCCACCTGCAGAGACACACCGGCCAGGTCGCTCAACTGCGACGTGGTTTCGGCAAGGTCGGAGAGTCCCAGCAGCTCTCTGCCCCCGATACGCAGGAAGTGACGTTGCTTGAACTCTCGAAACCGCTCGGCAAGCTCGACGAACGAACGCGCATCGCGGGTCGTCTGCCGCAGATCGCTGTACAGGCCGGTCAAGGGGTAACGCCGGTAGAGGTGTTTGCGGAGCCGCAGCCAGTCGGCAAAGTCGGGCCGTGTGCGCAACAGTATGGTCAAGTATTGTGAAGACTGCCTGATGTGTTCGAATTCATCCATTCGCGCGGAGACCTTTTCTCTTCGAATAACTGTCCATGCGGGCGACCCAAAGAACCCTGGATAGCATTTTTTAACTTATCATAGTATATGTTTCGCAAAAAGATCGGCGGCCGGCGGAGGGAACTCCCTCTCATCCGGCGGTTACCCCGCAATGGGGGAAGGGATCGAAAGGAACGTCCGGCGGGCTCACGGCTCCGCCCCGGCACAGGGCAATCGGCCTGGAGGCGAAATTCATGCGCATTGTGGGTATCATCCCGGCGAGATACCAATCCAGCCGGTTTCCGGGGAAACCTTTGGTCGATATTCTCGGCAAGCCGATGATCCGGCACGTCTACGAACGTTCGGCTCGGGCCGCATGCCTGGACCGGCTGATCGTGGCGACCGACGACGCGCGCATCGCCGTCGCGGCGGCCGGCTTTGGCGGCGAAGCCCTGCTCACCCGTGCGGATCACGCCAGCGGAACGGACCGGCTGGCTGAAGCCGCCCGCCTGCTGGAGCTTGACGGCGGGGACATCGTGGTGAATATCCAGGGAGACGAACCGCTCGTCGATCACCGCATGATCGAGGCCCTGGTCGAGGCGCTGCAACATGACCGGCACTGTCCCATGGCCACGCTCGCCTTTCCCGCGGAATCCCTCCAGGACTACAACAACCCCAACGTGGTCAAGGTCGTCGTGAACCGCAGCCTGCGGGCGCTTTACTTTTCACGCGCTCCGATCCCCTTTGTCCGCGACGGAGCCGCCAAGGCTCCTCCGTTCTTGAAACACCTGGGGTTCTACGCCTATAGCGCTTCCTTTCTGCAGACCTTCGCCCGCCTTCCTCCCGGGAGGCTGGAAGGACTGGAGAAGCTGGAACAACTGCGCGCCCTGGAACACGGCTACGGGATCCGGGTCGCCCTGTCCCCCGTCGACACCCGCGGAGTCGACACCCCCAAGGATCTCGAAGCCGTCGCCCCCGGGCTGGCGCAGGATGCAGTCGGCGCCTAGAACCCCTCACGACCGGAATCAGGCAGGCCACAGGGGCCGGGAGGCCGCGCAGCCGGGGGCATGCATGCAACGGTAACGCTCAGGATCGGGCTTGGGACATGCGCGCATAGAGCGTCCCGCCCGCTGCGCCCCGCGGGGCGTGCGTCGCAATTCCCCGGCCGGCCGTGACCAGGCCCCGGGCATCTGCGATTCGCAAGGCATGTCGCGTCGCATTCGTTTGCCCGGCTGTGACTTGCAATAATTGGACAAATGACGATAATGCAGGCTTGAACGGCAGATGGTGGTTGCCATCCGTCTATTTATCGTTAAAATTGATCGGTTTAGTACCGCTTGGGGCGACCTGGCCGACACGGCGGGAACGCATCGGCGATCGGTTTGCGGATGGGGTTTGCGGGAATATGAGGGAGACTCCGGTTTGCGCTCGTCCGTTACCGGTGTTCAGCATCCGCCCTAACCTCCCGGCCTTTGTCCCCGCGGGGGTTCCGGTTGCCCGATCATCCCGCGGGTCCTTGCGCGGGCAACCGAAAAAGGGGCTCGGGTTGCGTGGAAACGGCGATATCGAGGAAGATTCATGACATCTCCATGGAAAAGAAACAGTGCCCTGCTGCTGCTTGAGGACGGCACCGTGTTTCGAGGCTACGCTTTTGCCGGCGGCGGAAGAGCGCTGGGCGAGGTGGTTTTCAACACCAGCATGACCGGCTACCAGGAAGTGCTCACCGATCCATCCTACAAGGGTCAGATGGTGACGATGACCTATCCCTTGACCGGCGCGTACGGGATCAACGACGAGGACATGGAATCCGCCGCCATCCAGGTCGAGGCTTTCATCGTAAAGGAGTACCAGGAGTTTCCGAGCAACTGGAGAAGCAATCGAAACCTTGCCGATTTTCTTAACGAATACAACAAAATCGGGATAGAGGGCATCGACACGAGGGCCTTGACGCGACATATTCGCATGGGTGGGGCCATGCGCGGGATCATCGCCACGGACACCGACAACGTCAAGGAACTGATGGAAGAAGTGCAGGCGTACCCGGGGCTGAACGGAATCGACCTGGTCAAGACGGTCACCTGCTCGAAGCCCTACCTCTGGCGCACGGGCGTAAAACCCGGCACCCTGGAGCCGAAATGGCCGGAAAACCGGCCGGAGCTGAGGGTGGCCGCCATCGACTGCGGCGTGAAGTACAACATCCTGCGCAAGCTGGAAGCGTCGGGGTGCCAGGTCATGGTGTTTCCGGCACACGCTTCCGCGCGGGAAATCGCCGCCTGCAAACCGGACGGCGTTTTTTTGTCCAACGGTCCCGGGGATCCCTCGGCCGTCGGCTACGTCATTGAAACGGTTCGGAGTCTTCTGGGAGAAAAGCCGGTTTTCGGCATCTGCCTGGGCCACCAGATGATGGGCCTGGCCCTGGGGGGACGCACCTTCAAATTGAAATTCGGTCACCGCGGCGGCAATCAACCGGTCAAAGACGTCACGACGGGCAAGGTCGAGATCACTTCTCAAAACCACGGTTACTGCGTGGACATCGATTCGCTCGGGAACGTCCCGGTCAAGCTCACACACGTGAACCTCAACGACAACACCCTGGAGGGCATGGAACACCTGGAAATTCCGGCATTCAGCGTTCAGTATCATCCCGAAGCGTCGCCCGGGCCTCATGACGCTTCCTACCTGTTCGACCGTTTTGTTCGACTCATGCAGAGACCCGAACGCGGGCACGGCGCATCGGCACCCAGAGGCCGCTGAGGATCGCCGCTTCGGGGTTTTTCCGCGCAAACCCCTTGACTTCAGGCATCCACAACTGGTGACGGATTGACCGAAAATGATGACGGACATCTTTGAGTTCAGACCGACAGCTGCGTGCGTTCCGCGCGATCGCTTCATTAGAGCGGCTTACAGGGCAAACCGTTCTGTTAGCCCGAACAATCACGTAGAAAATAGACTCCCGTGTGAGTCTGTTTTCATGCCTTGTGGTGGCGCAGGCGGCATGGGCAATTGCGGCGACATTCCGGGGACGGCCCGGCCGACCCCGGCACGGTATTTGTGCAGATATCGTGGAATCCGGCGTGCGGCGTCTTCGGACGCGATCCGGCCCGCATTGGCGATGTGATATCAGGTTGCGCTCAAGAGCACACAAAACCTGCCCGGTTGAAGGTGAGGCGGGCGGGGATGAACCCGCCCCTTGCTACGAACCGATGTGCGGGTCTGATGTGTAAGGGGAGAGTTCCATGTCCTCCCGCCGAAAGCCACGGACCTGAACGCAACCTGATCTGAAAGGGAACAGGAGGTCATGCCCAAGAGAACCGACATACGAAAGATACTGATCATCGGATCCGGCCCCATCATCATCAGCCAGGCGTGCGAGTTCGACTACTCCGGGACCCAGGCCTGCAAGGCGTTGCGCGAGGAAGGTTACGAGATTGTACTGATCAACAGCAACCCCGCAACCATAATGACCGATCCGGAAACGGCCGACCGCACCTATATCGAGCCGATCACGCCCGAAGCGGTGGCGAAGGTGATCGAGCGGGAGCGTCCCGACGCGCTGCTGCCCACCCTGGGCGGGCAGACGGCCCTGAACGTGGCGGTGCGCGTGGCCGAAACGGGTGTGCTCGAACGTTTCGGCGTGGATCTCATTGGAGCGAGTGTTGAAGTCATCAAGAAAGCCGAAGACCGGGAATTGTTCCGCGATGCCATGAAGCGGATCGGGCTGCGCGTTCCGGCCAGCGGCATTGCGCGTTCCATGTCGGAAGTGGAATCCATTGCGCGGGAGATCGGTTTCCCGATCATCGTGCGGCCCTCTTTCACTCTGGGCGGCACGGGGGGCGGCGTGGCCTACAACCGGGAAGAATTGAAGGAACTGGCCCAGAGCGGGCTGGATGCCAGTTTCATTCACACCGTCATGCTCGAGGAGTCGGTGCTCGGCTGGAAGGAATTCGAGCTCGAGGTCATGCGCGACTGCATGGACAATGTGGTCATCATCTGCTCCATCGAGAACATGGACGCCATGGGCGTCCATACGGGGGATTCGATCACGGTGGCTCCGGCCCAGACCCTGACCGACCGGGAATATCAATTGCTGAGGGACGCCTCGATCGCGATTCTGCGGGAAGTCGGCGTGGAAACGGGGGGGTCCAACGTCCAGTTCGCCATCAATCCCGCCGACGGGGAGATGGTCGTCATAGAGATGAACCCCCGGGTCTCCCGGTCATCGGCTCTTGCATCCAAGGCGACAGGATTCCCCATTGCCAAAATCGCCGCCAAGCTGGCCGTGGGATATTCCCTGGACGAGATCGCCAACGACATTACCCGGGAGACCAGGGCTTCGTTCGAGCCCACCATCGATTACTGCGTGGTGAAAGTGCCCCGGTTCACGTTCGAAAAGTTTCCCAGGACGGAGGATTTCCTTTCCACTTCGATGAAGTCCGTGGGCGAGACGATGGCCATCGGCAGGACCTTCAAGGAAGCGCTCCACAAGGCCGTCCGGTCCCTGGAGATCGGTCGCTTCGGATTCGTCGATCCGCCGGCTAACGCGGACCGTGAATACATGGAGCGTCTGAGGCAGAAGCTTCGCCGACCCAATTCCATGCGCCTTTTTCAGATCGGGGAAGCCCTGAAGCTGGGCATGCCCATCGAAGAGCTTCACGCGCTGACTTTCATCGACCCCTGGTTTCTCCACCACATCCGTCAAGTGCTGCTGCTCGAGGACGAAATCCGGAGCGACGCGGACCGCTCCGGTTTCCTGGACGATCCCGAGCGGGTTCGTTACGCGAAGTCGTGGGGCTTTTCCGACGTGCGGCTGGCCCAACTGAGCGGCTCGGACGAGGAAACCGTCCGTCAGCTTCGGATCAAACACGGCATAAAGCCGGTCTACAAGCTGGTGGACACCTGCGCGGCGGAATTTGAAGCCTACACTCCGTACTATTATTCGACCTACGAAACCGAAGACGAAGCCCGGCCTACCGGGCGTCCGAAGGTCGTGATCCTCGGGGGCGGCCCCAATCGGATCGGACAGGGCATCGAATTCGACTACTGTTGTGTCCACGCCTCTTTTTCCCTGCGCGAGGAGGACCATGAGTCCATCATGGTCAATTCCAACCCGGAAACCGTCTCCACCGACTACGACACTTCGGACAAACTTTATTTCGAACCGCTGACCCGCGAGGACGTGCTCCACATCCTCGATACCGAGAAGCCCAAAGGGGTGATCGTGCAGTTCGGAGGGCAGACCCCCCTGAACTTGTCGGTTCCTCTTGAAAAGGCCGGGGCCAGGATTCTCGGCACATCCCCCGACGCCATCGATCGCGCCGAAGACCGCAAGCGGTTCCAGAAACTGTTGCAGAAACTGGGTCTCAAGCAACCCCGCAACGCCACCGCGTTCACTTTGCGGGAGGCCGCCGAGGCGGCCGGGCGGATCGGCTATCCGGTGGTGGTGAGGCCGTCCTACGTATTGGGCGGCAGGGCCATGGAAATCGTCTTCGACGCGGCAATGCTGGAGAATTTCATGAAGACCGCGGTGCACGTATCACCGGGGCACCCCATCCTGATCGACCAGTTCCTCGAGGATGCCGTCGAGATCGATGTGGACGCCATCAGCGACGGCACGGTGACCGTGGTGGGCGGGATCATGGAGCATATCGAGCAGGCCGGAATCCATTCGGGAGACAGTGCCTGCGTTCTCCCGCCCATGAGCATCTCCCGAAGCATCCAGGAGGAGATCAGGCGGCAGACCAGACTGCTGGCGAAGGAACTGGGGGTCGTTGGGTTGATGAACATCCAGTTCGCCCTGCAGAACGGGGAGATTTTCATCCTCGAAGTCAACCCGCGCGCCTCGCGGACCATTCCATTCGTCAGCAAGGCCATTGGATTTCCCTTGGCAAAGCTGGCCACCAGGGTTATGCTAGGAAAGTCATTGAAAGAACTGGGATTTGACACGGAAGTGGAACCCGAACACATCTCCGTCAAGGAAGCGGTATTCCCCTTTTCGCGATTCCCGAACGTCGACGTTCTGCTCGGCCCCGAAATGAAATCGACCGGCGAGGTGATGGGAATCGGGAGCACTTTCGGCATAGCCTTCGCCAAAGCACAGGCGGCGGTGGGATACGAGCTTCCGACATCGGGCACCGTGTTCATCAGCGTGCACGATGCGGACAAGCCGAAAGTGCTGTCCGTGGCGCGCAAATTCAGCGAAATGGGATTCCAGCTGATCGCCACCGCGGGAACGGCCGATTTCCTGAACGGGAACGGCATACGGACCAGACCGGTGTTCAAGCTCAAAGAGGGACGGCCTCACGTCGTGGATCGCATCAAAAACGGCGAAGTCCAGCTGGTGATCAACACCAGCATGGGCAAGAAAACCACCTCGGATTCGTACGAAATAAGACGAACGACACTCATCTACAACATTCCCTACGCCACCACGATCGCAGGCGCAAAGGCGATGGCGGAAGCGGTGAGCGAGTTGCAGCGCGGCGACTGGGATGTGAGAACGCTCCAGGAGTATCACCACCGGGAGCGGTCGAGAAGGCAGGGGTGATCACCGTGACAGGACGGTCGGAACAATCGGGGAAGCCGCCCGTATTCCCGAGGCTTCCCGGACACGCCGCGGAGGGCCCCGGATGTCGACGGGAGCGCCTCGGCGCCGGACTGCGCTTGAGGGGAGAACGGCCATGAACCGCTATGATCGCCTCATTGGCCACACATCGAAACCTCCTCGTTTGCCCTTTATTCCGAGTCGGAAGGAAGAATGCGGAGTTTTCGGAGTTTTCGGCAATCCGGACGCGGCCAAGCTGACCTATTTCGGCCTGTACGCCCTGCAGCACCGCGGCCAGGAAAGCGCGGGGATCGCGGTGGGGGACGGGTGCCAAATCAAGGAATACAAGCACATGGGGCTGGTCAACGACGTGTTCAACGAAGACCGGCTCAAATCCCTGAAAGGCCACCTGTCCATCGGTCATGTACGGTACTCGACGACCGGCTCCTCACTGCTCGCCAACGCCCAGCCCTTTCTCATGTTTCACGGCGGCGAATACTACGCCATCGCGCATAACGGGAACCTGGTCAACGCCGTCCAGTTACGCCGCGAACTGGAAACCCAGGGTGCGATCTTTCAGACCACGATGGACACCGAAATCGTCATGCACCTCCTGGCCAGGAATCTGATCTACGGTCTCGAGGAAGCGCTCGTGGCCGCCCTGACTCAGATCCGGGGGGCCTACTCCCTGGTGATGTGCACCAGGAACAGGCTCATCGGCATCCGGGACCCACGGGGGTTTCGCCCGCTTTGCCTGGGCAAGCTGAATGGAAGCTATGTGCTCGCGTCCGAGACCTGCGCCCTGGATCTCATCGAGGCCACCTATATTCGCGACCTGGACCCCGGCGAGGTGCTCATTATCGATGACAAGGGGTTCCGGTCGTTGCATCCATTTCCCAAGGTGAGGCCCGCGCACTGCATATTTGAGTTCATCTATTTCGCACGACCCGACAGCAGTGTTTTCGAGCAGAACGTTTACATGTTCCGCAAGAGGCTGGGGCACATCATGGCGCGGGAAAACGGCTCGCTTTCCGCCGACCTGGTCATGCCCTTTCCCGATTCGGGAAACTATGCCGCCCTGGGCTTTGCGGAAGCTTCACGGATTCCCCTGGAAATGGGGATGATCAGGAACCATTACGTCGGGCGCACATTCATCCAACCCAGCCAGGCCATGCGGGACTTCGGGGTCAGGATCAAGCTCAACCCGGTGCGGGAACTGCTCCGGCAGAAACGGCTGATCCTGGTGGAAGACTCGATCATCCGGGGCACGACGACCAGGACTCGAATCAAGGCCCTGCGCCAGGCCGGGGCCAAGGAAGTGCACATGCTGGTGAGCTGCCCTCCGCACCGTTATCCATGCCCGTACGGGATCGATTTCTCGACCAAGGGCGAGCTCATCGCCGCCAGCCATACGGTGGATGAAATCCGCAGCTTTATCGGCCTGGATTCCCTGAAGTATTTGAGCATCGAGGGACTTCTGGAAGGGGCGGGAGCGTCCGGTAACGATCATCCCTATTGCCTTGCCTGTTTCAACGGCGACTATTCGGTAACGTTCGAGGAGCAGGTCCGCAAGGACTGCTTCGAACAGCATGAACCCTGAGAGCACACTGCGGCGGGAGACATGGTCGTGACAAAGAGCGCGCATCGGCCGGGGGATCCGCAAGAGGAGCCGTCGGCGGTCCCTCGTCTCCGGAAAGGGAGTACGGAACACCCCGCCGCCTCCACGAAGGGCATCCTCGAGATTGCAGCCGATGTATTGCGGATCGAATCGGAAGGCATTCTCCATCTTCTGGATCACATCAGCGAGAGCTTCGCCAGGGCGGTTCTGTGGATCTACGAGGCCGGCGGCCGAATCATCGTAACGGGCATCGGCAAGTCCGGCATCGTCGGCCGCAAGATAGTGGCCACCCTGAGCAGCACGGGGACGCCCGCCCTGTTCATTCATCCGGTGGAGGCCATGCATGGAGACCTCGGCATGGTCCGTGCGGGGGACATCGTGCTCGCCCTGTCCAACAGCGGTGAAACCGACGAGCTGAACATCATCCTGCCGAGCCTCAAGAATATCGGCACCCGCATCATCGCCTTCACCGGAGATACGTCGTCGACCCTCGCGCAATACAGCGATCTGACCGTCTACACCGGGGTTCCGAGGGAAGCCTGCCCGATGGGGCTGGTTCCGACGGCAAGCACCACCGCGATGCTCGCCATGGGGGACGCCCTGGCCGTTGCGCTGCTCAGGCTCCGCAATTTCCAGGAACGCGACTTCCACCGGTTTCATCCCGGTGGACACTTGGGCGAACGGCTCCAGGTGCCCTTGCGCGACGTGATGCTCAAGGGCGACGAGATTCCTGCCGTGCCTGCCGCCACTCCCGTGCCGGCGGCGCTGGCCGAGATGAGCCGGAAGGGACTCGGAGCGACGCTCATCCTCGACGAAGACAAACGGCTGCTGGGCATCTTCACCGACGGCGATCTGCGCAGGACCCTGAACAACTGTTCGAATTTCACGGAAAAGCGCATTATCGAGGTGATGACTCCCGGCCCGCGCACCATTTCATCGCATCGTTCGGTGGCCGACGCCCTCGAGCTGATGGAAAGGCACCTGATCACCGTGCTTCCGGTGGTGGACGAAAACCGGAGCGTCGAGGGAATTCTTCATCTGCATGATCTGCTCGGCAAGGGCAGAATCCGATTCACCCGCTGACCCGGCCATCCGGAACGGCACCGCATCCGCGAGAACAGGAACCGGGAACAGCCCGGCCCCCGGTCTCCCGCTGGACTGAACGGAACGACTGATTCATGTACAGCCAGTTTCTGTATTTCATCATAGTCCTGCTGCTTTTCACGATGCAGCAACCGGGCTCCTCGGCCTCACTGTCCCTGCCGCTCACCGCATCGGTGGCTGCCGCCGTCTGGGGACTGCTGGCGTTGGCGGCCTACCGTGCGTGCCGGGGGATGAGTGTTGCCGCATCCGATTTTTCGCAGTCAAATCTCGCGGCCCGTTACCACAGGCTGCAATTCCGGCTGCAAATCCTTGCGCTGTCCTGCTTTGCCTTCGAAGTTTACGTTCTGGACGTCAAGTTCTATTTCAACCTGATTCCATTCGTCGAAAAATCTCTTTCCCTCTCGGGCCTCGTCGGACTGGCCCTGTATCTCTCGCACGCGACGGTAATCTGGTTTTTCAGCCATCCGGCCTATCAGGCCGTCTTCCGATCCGCCATACGTCGCCCGGCGTTCATAAAAACGCATCTCTCCTTCAGTTCCGCGATCCTTTTGTCGTGGCTGCTGGTCGCGATCGCTTCCGACCTGCTGGAGGCGTTCAAACCGTTTCCCAAAGAATGGACCGCAACCGGCGAGTATGCCGTTCTGGCCGGGGTCATGATTTTATTCATGTTCTTCGCTCCGGGCCCGGTGGTCCGTCTGTGGGGATGTCGGCCGCTGCTCGAGCAGCCTTTGCGCACCGATCTGGAAATCTTCTGCCGAAAACACGGGTTCCGTGTCGGCGACTTCATGCTCTGGCCCCTCTTCGGAGGCGAGATGCTCACGGCCGGGATCGTGGGCGTCCTGCCCCGCATGCGCTATATCCTGGTTACCCGCGGACTTCTGTCCATCCTCAATCCCGAAGAGCTCAGAGCCGTGGTCGCCCATGAAATGGGACACGTGCGACGTTTCCACCTGCCCATGTTTTTGCTGTTTCTTCTGTCCTATCTGCCCGTTGCGGGTGTCGTGAGCACCCTTTTCCTGTTCGTTCTGCTCGATCAGGACATTGTCCTCGAATGGGTGCTCTCGGCCGGTGCAGGCGCGCCCGAACGCATCTCGATCATCTCGAGCGTGTTGATCGTATTGCTCTTCCTCGTGTTTTTCCGCTTCATCTTCGGCTACTTCCTCCGCAACTGCGAACGCCAGGCCGATCTATACGCGATGAACCTGATGGGGGATCCGTACCCCCTGATCACCTCGCTGCAGAAGATCGCGCTGCACAGCGGCCGGATCGAAGACCTGCCAAGCTGGCACCATTACAGCATCCGGCAGCGCATCGAGTGCTTGATCGATTCCTCCCGCGATACGAGGCTTATACGTCGGCACAACCGAAAACTCTATGCCTCGGCGCTCGCCTTCTTCGTCTCCGTCGCGGTCGTCTTCACGACCGTCACCGGCCTGTTGAATTCATCCGGCATGAGGAAGTGGACCTTCAATCCGGATCGAGACAGCGTCGAACGGGCACTTCGGGAGGAGCCGGGGAACCCCGACCTTCTGGCCTCATACGGGGGGCTGCTCCTCGAAGCGGGCCGGATCGGCGAATCGGAGAGGCTGCTCCGGAAGGCCCTGCGCCTCTCGCCGGACGATCCTTCCCTCATGAACAACCTCGCCTGGCTCTATGCGACATCCCCGCCTCCACACCGCAATCCCGAAGCCGCCCTCAAACTCGCCGCCAAAGCGGCTGAATTGAGGCCCGACGCCGTAATTCTGGACACCCTGGCAGAGGCCTATTATGTGAACGGGCGTTACAGGGAAGCGGTGGATACCATCGAGAAAGCGCTTCGGCAGGCCCGATCGGACCATTCCGAGTATCTGACCCACAAAGAAAAATACCAGAAGGCCCTGGCGGCGGAGTCGGACAGATCCTGACCGGATATCGTGGAGCGGGCGGAACGCGGAATGCGCGGGAGGGGCGGTACGAGACCGTCCCTCCCGTTCGGTGGAATGTCCTACAGCAGAGCGAGGATACCCATCAGGTGGGTCGCCTCGCTGAGCGGCGCATTGATGTTGGCGCGATGGTTGGCGAGGAGACTGCCGAGGTCGCTGTCGAGAATGAGCCACGGATCTATATTCTCAACCCGGTAGAGCTCATGCACGATCGTGTCCATCATCTCGATGCCGTACATGGTCGAAGCCAGCTGTTTCTGGTAACCGACCCGGACGACCCGGAGGATCTCGTAGCACACGTGGGCCACGCCCTTGGCGTAGTAAAACGAATCATCGGCCTGGAACCAGCTTATGGGAGAAACGACCAGGGTCTTGTTCACGTTGCCCAGAAGGTCCTTGTACACGGACAGCAGCGAAATGAGGTTGTCCTTGCGATAGTAAAAGGTGCGCTGGCCCTTTTCCAGCTTGGCCCGGAAGTTCCGGAGATGCTCGATGGCCTTGTCGTATTCCCCTTCCGCGGTCGGAAACCAGAAGGAGGTCGCTCGGATCATGAACAGGTTCAACGCATATTCGAGGTCCGGATCGTAGGTATCGGCGTCGCCCATGCGCGTCAGGCTGTCTTTCAGGCGCAGGGTGGTGAACCGGATCGCCTCCAGGACCCCCAACTGGTAGTTGTTGATGTTGTCCGTGAAGCGGCCGACGATGATATCGTTGGGACGCCAGCCAAGAACACGCCCGTGGAGCTCGTTTTCCATCAGGTTGATCATGGTGTCCACGAAGGTCACGCCCGCAATCGGCGATATGGTGGGCAGCGGAGGTCCGTGATCCGCGCCGTGCTCGGCGCCGTGCTCGGCGCCGTGCTCGGCGCCGTGCTCACCTTTGGCTTCCGCGCCGTGCCCTTCCTGGCCCACGGGTGCCGGGGCATGACTCGGGACGGCTTGAGGCGCCGCGGGATGCTCCTCCTTGGGGGCCGGAGCGGGATGTGACGGTTCCGGAGCGTGTCCCTGGACCGGCGCGGGCGCCGAAACCACGCCGAGCTGCGCCGCGGGGGCGGCCCCGTGTTCCGATTCCGGGGTCTGGCGCTGCACCGCCCGGGCGGAAGGCGCGCTCACCAACGCAACGATCGAAACAACCACGAGAAGGATCAAGAGTTGTATGTGCCGCCGTCGCATTAAATCACCGCCGCGGCATTCGGCTTGTGTATTCAGAACTCCCATGGTTCTCACTCCTTTTCAAGATCGGCCAGATAAGTTCACTCACGCATGAATGTCGCACAGGCATCGTCGGATTCCCAAGCCGATACCCTATATAACCGGAGCTTGTCATTATCGAACTTTTCAGCCAGACGCTCAAACAAATACCGGGCGATATTCTCGGATGACGGGTTTCGATCCGCAAAAAACGGGATTTCGTTCAGATAATGGTGGTCCACCTCGGAAAGAAGTGCCCGAGTCGCTTGCTTGACTTCGCCGAAATCGACCAGGACGCCTATGTCATTCAGTTCGGTCCCCCGCAGGACGATTTCGATCTTCCAGTTGTGGCCGTGCAGGTTCTCGCACTTACCGCGAAAGTCCCTGAGGTGGTGCGCGGCGGAAAAATCGGTGATGATCTTTATCTCATAAAAGGTGTTTCTCAAAATGACGCTCTCCGTCCCTTTCCCCGAACGACGAACCGGACCTGTCGTCAAACGGATCCGTCAGCCTGGATCATCCATAAACCGTCCGAGAGGGCATAACGAGTGCTGAGGCTACTCCCCGAGAGCCATGAACCATCTTTCATCGGTGAGTTGTCAAACATCTAGCGGAAAGGTCCTGTTTTGTCAATCGCAATCCCCGGTTTCCTCGACATCGCCATTTGGGATGGGGTCAGGACGGAGGCCGGTTCGCAGCGGATTCCCGGTCTGAAAGCGACCTTGCGCCGCATGGGACGCTCATCGGCTCGGCGCCCGCAAGCGGAAAAGGGCGCCGGCTTGGGCCGGAAGCCAATTTGCTATTGACTCAAGGTTGTTTTTCCTTTAAATATCACTCTGCTTCAGGGCGGTGTAGCTCAGTCGGTCAGAGCATACGGCTCATATCCGTAGTGTCCGGGGTTCGAAGCCCTGCACCGCCACCACACTAAAAAGACCACAGGGTTTCCACACGGCGTCTGGAGACCCATTTTTTTATTGAAAAACGGTCAATTATAAATTAATAGCTTGTTAGACTCTAAATTGTCATCCAAACATGCGTGCGCCTCGCGGGCCTCCCGCCGCGCCGGAGGCAGTCGGAAGTGGTGACAGGCGATCTGGAGTGTGATGGTTTTTCTCTCTTACGGTGATTCTTTGATTGGGATACATCCGGATTCAAGGCCGGTTGCCGGTCTTGGGGTTTGATCGACGAGCGCTTCAGGTTCGCGGTTCCGAGCAAGGAAAGGAAATCGACCATGACGTTGACCAAGGCACACATCGTAGAGAATCTGTTCGCAAAAAATATTTTCACCAAAACCGAGTCGGCTCAGATCATTGAAACGCTTTTCGAGATCGTCAAACAGACCTTGGAGCACGGCGAGGACGTCCTGATCAGCGGCTTCGGGAAATTCAGCGTCAAGGAAAAGAATCAGCGCAGGGGGCGCAATCCTCAGACCGGCGATCCGATCATGCTTTCTCCCCGAAAGGTGGTCACTTTCAAGTGTTCGGGTGTCTTGCGGGAAAGAATCAACCTGGCGAAGTAGTCCCGGACGCCCTTCGGGGGAGCGGTTCACCCCCCCGATTGCGGCTCATCCTTCCGAACGATCCCCGCAATCCCATCCCAATGCCGTTATTTTGAGGCAGCGAACGGCCGCCGGGCTGTTCCCTGCCCTTCACCGGCAGGTTCCGGTGTGGCGCGCGTTCCGGCGACTTCGTCATTCGCTCCAGAGAGCGGGGTCGGCCGTCCTCTCCATCCGGCGAACATGCTCCGGCCTTCGATCTCAGCTCTGGCCGGGGTGAGTTTTCGGGCGGAGGCGGGTCTTCCTGAGGCAACTGCGATGTTGTTGAGGCCCGGGCGCGCGTTCCGGCGCCGTGGAGGGATTCAGGATTCCGAGAGGCAGCTGGTTTCGAGCCGGCGGCTGAGGTATTCGACTTCTCGTTTCAACCTGCCGTTGGCTTCCCCCATTCCCTTCTGTACCTCGTTCACTGCGTAGAGAACGGAGCTGTGACTTCTCTGGAAGGACTTTCCGATGCTCTGCAGAGACTCCGTAGTGTACTCGCGCGACAGGTAGATGCCGATTTTCCTTGCCAGGGCGACCTGCTTGCGCCGCGATGTCGACCGAAGCTCCTCCAGCGTGATCCGGAAGTTCGTGCAGATGATTTTCTGAATCTGCTCGACGCTGATCTTGGGCAGTTGATCGAGCATGGTCTGGCTGACTTCCCGCGCGAGATCGAGGGTGATCGGCGTTCGCAGAATATTCGATTTCGCCATCAGTCCCACCAGGCAACTCTCCAATTGACGAACATCCCCGGTGATGCGGTCCGCGAGGTATTCCACGACTTCCATGGGAACTCGGATGTTTTCGTTGTGAGACTTGCGCTTGATGATCTCGATCCTGGTCTTGAAGTCGGGTTTGTCGATGGGGGCAAGAAGTCCCCCTCCGAGACGCGACTGCAACTCCGAATTGAGTTTTGGAATGTCTTTCGGATAGGCGTTCCCGGTGCAGAGGACGGTTTTCCCCCGGTCCATGAGTTCGTCGAGAGTGTAGACCAGTTCCTTCTGTATCTTTTCCTTGCCGCTCAGGAACTCGATCTTTTCAAGCAGAAGAACGTCGCAGCCCGTCCTGAACTTGTTCTTGAAAGCCTCCATGTTCCCGTTCTTGAGCGAGAAGATCATCTCGTTGGCGAACTGTTCGGTGGTTACGTACTGGACTCGCAACTCAGGCTTCCGATTGCGCAGGTAGTTCCCCACGGCATGGGTGAGATGGCTCTTGCCGAGGCCGGTGTCCGAGAGCAGGTAGACCGACTGATTGTAGAGCTGCTGGTTGTTGGCCATGCCCATTGCGGCAGCGTAGGCAAACTGGTTGCAGCCGCCGACCACGAAGTGGTCGAAGGTGAAACGTGGGTTGAAGGCGGGGCCGACGCACTTGACCACATCGGAAAACGCGATCTGTCGAGGCCCTGCCCCCTCGATCTCGGGAGCGCCCGTTGCACAGCCCTGTGCAACCCGATACTCCAATTTCCGCACACCGCGGAAATGCTGGATCGCGATGGGCAGCAGCTTCGCTTCGAGCTTCTCTCGAAGCCATTCGATATGGAACCGGTTCTGACAGCCCAGAATCAGATTGCCGTCCTCAATCCCCAGGAATTCGAGTGTGGAGACCCAGAGGTCGTACTGGCCCTTGGACAAGCTTCTTTGAAGTTTCTTCCTGACCTGCAGCCATTCCTGCTCCATAGCGCCCCGTCCCATCCTCTTTCCCGTGTCTTGAACCAGAACAAACAGCAGCCCCTTTCAGTGTTCGCAACGAACACCCCACCGTCCATGCGCTTTTGGCACAAGCAACTCCGTTTGACTCGAACAGCAATGAAGTGGAGGAGAAATACTTCTTCTCGGTGTCATTTGATAACTGGGGCATGTTTTAATGAAGAACGCGGAAAGGGTCAAAGTTGATCTGAAGAGTTTTGCGGGAGTTCCGAACCGAACGCCGCCGGACATGAAAACCTTCACGATGAATGGAGGTTAGCTCAAGGGGACAGGTAAGGCCTTGAGAGCATGACGGATTTTAATAATTATCTTTTAGCCATGATTGCATGATGTTATATTGTTTCGGAGAGTCAGTTCTCCGAAAAGCCGTAGATTGAACTTCTCTTTTCTCCATTTTTCACACAAAATCGTCATCTCATCGTAACAATCGTGAGCGGCGTCCCCCGTGTGGTTCCTCCAGGGTCGGAAACCTCGGCAGGGTGAGTTTTTTTAGACATATTGTTTATTTCCAAACACTTGGAGCAAACTCATCCTCAGGATCCCGACTCTGAAAGGCTATACGGCGCATCATGAAAATATTTTGAATTTTCCGATTTTCCAGGATTTCATATTTTTAATGCTTGGCAGCGCCGATGACCCCAAACCGGCTTTCGGCCGCCGGTTGTCGAAGCTTGGGCCTTCCCAAGCGAGCGCATTTTGACTATATTGTCGTAATTGGCATGCAGCCGGAAAACCGGTATCCCCGGAATTGCGGGAAGAGGCGGGTTCGCCTCGATGCCCAGCACCGGAAACAGCCACTTCGTCTGAAAATCGATGCATGCAGCGTCTTCGGATGCGCTTCACATCCCGGCTGGGCGCGAGCTGGGGAAGCGCATCGAACCCGTCTGAAGGTCTCCGAATGGAGCCGGTTTTTCGGACGAAGACGGACCGTGCATGTGCTTTATTGCAGCCAGCTATCGAAAAGGACGCCGGTTCCCCATGATTATTCCCTCGAGGGTTGAGTGTCTGGCGTTGATGAGCCGGATGGAAATGCCCGTACATATTCGCAAGCACAGCATGATGGTCGCCATAACGGCCGTGTTCCTGGGCCGGCTGCTCAACGGAAACGGCGTTCGACTCGACCTCCGGTTGCTGGAAGCCGGCGCGCTCCTCCACGACATCGCCAAGGCAAGGGGCCTGCAAACCGGAGAGAACCACAGCCAACTGGGAGCGAAGATGGTGGGCGAGCTCGGATTCGAGCTTCTGGCTCCCATCGTCGAGGATCATGCCACGCTCGACGAGTCGAAGCTCCGGGGACCGGTCGACGAATCCCTGCTGGTCAACTACGCGGACAAGAGAGTCAAGCACGACCGGATCGTCACCATCAGCGACCGGTTCGAGGATCTCGTCCGAAGGTATGCGAAGACGGAGAGCCACCTGAGATTCATGCGGGAGAAACTCATCCTTTACCAGGAACTGGAATCGAGGATTTTCGAGCATCTGAGCGTGACTCCCGACAGCCGGGAGATCATGGGTCTTTCGTTGAACGACAACAGCTACGAAACCGGATCGGAGCATTATGAGCACTGAAAAATTGACCGTCGCGCTGCTCTCGGGTGGGGCGTCCGCGGAACGTGAAGTTTCGTTGAAAAGCGGGGAACAGGTTTTCAATGCGCTGGACAAGCAGCGTTACATCGTCCTCCGCTACGACCCGGCTCACGATCTGACGCGCCTCGCGGCGGACGCGGAAAAGATCGACGTGGCGCTGATCATTCTGCACGGCAGAATGGGCGAAGACGGAACGATCCAGGGATTGCTCGAGTCTCTGGGAATTCCCTACCAGGGGAGCGGCGTTCTGGGGAGCGCCGTGGCAATGAACAAGATTTTGAGCAAGCAGCTTTACATCCATGCCGGCCTCCCGGTCGCTCCACACCTGGTAGCGGACCGGCGGGAACCGCCGGATCTCGATACCATGGCGGACCGTCTCGGACTGCCGGTGGTGGTCAAGCCGGAACACGAAGGGTCGAGCATCGGGCTGAGCATCGTCAGGAACCGCGATCAGCTCGCTGCAGCGGTCGAGACCGGATGGCAATACGACCGACGCTGCCTCATCGAGAAATACGTTCACGGCATCGAGATAACGGGCGGGGTGCTGGGAAACGATCATCTGCAGGCGCTGCCGCTGATCGAAATCATCCCCGGCGAAGCCTATGAGTTTTTCGACTACAAAGCGAAGTACACTCCCGGAGCCTCCAGGGAAATCTGTCCTGCCAGGCTCTCCGACACGATCACGGCCAAGGCGCAGGAATACGCGAGGAAAGCGCACCAGGCGCTGTGTTGCAAGGGGTACAGCAGAACCGACATGATCGTGTCGGGAAATGACATCTTCATTCTCGAGACCAACACGATCCCCGGCATGACTGCAACCAGCCTGTTTCCACAGGCGGCGGCGGTGGCCGGCATTTCCTTTTCCGCTCTACTGGATCGCCTGATCGAACTGGCTCTGGAAGACTAGATCTCACAGCACCGATGAAACCTGGCCACATATCAGAACGTAGGCGCGTTCGAGCAATTCGAAAAGCGTCCCGGCGACGGGTTCGTCGGTGTCCACCCGCAGACGGTTCGCGGGCGGCACTTCGTCGGGCGGCTGATAGTGTGCCATGATTTCGGGCAGTTGCAGCAGGCGCGCATCCGATTCACCCTTTTCCCGCTCGCGTTTCTCCAGCCTGTCGCGAATGCTCTCCATCCTCGCGGCGCATTCGACGAAAACCAGGTTCGCGTCAAGATCCCGTGCCAGGCGCGCCGCTTCTTCGCGCCAATGGCGCTCCGCGAAGGTGGCGTCCAGAATGACCGAATGCCCGCTTTTCAGCTGGTCCTGCGCCAGGGCCAGGAGCCTTGAATAAACCCGCCCCCTCATTTCGGGACGGTAGATGCCCTGCCCGTAAGGAACCACGTGTTCTCCGGGAAGCGTTTGCTTTCGGACGGAGTCCGAGCTGAAGCGCCGCAGCCTGAGCGGCCCGGCAACTGCCGCCGCAAGCGAGGTCTTCCCCGTCGCCGGCAGCCCGCAGAAAACCCAGAGCGTGGGTCGGCCGAACCGGATCGCATATCGATAGGCCAGTTCCTCGTATGTCCTGACGAGCGCCGCCGCGTTCGCCCTGGCTGCCTCCTCCTCCAGCGCGTCGTACCCCAGGCAGGCCACTTTGAGTTTCACGACGGCGCGATAGGCGGCGTAGAAGTCCAGGAGCGCATAAAGTTCGGGATCATCCGCCTGCCGGACATATGCGGCCATAACTGCCCGGCTCAGGTCCGCATGCCCCAGCCTTTCCATGTCCATGTGCAGGAAAGCCAGATCGATTGCCGCGTCGCCGTAGCGGAAGCGATCGTTAAACTCGATGCAGTCAATGATCTGGAGCCCTCCATGCCAGTAGATGTGCTCGACCCTCAGATCACCGTGACCGTCCCGGATGCGGCCGTCCCGGATGCGGTCGAGAAAGAGTGCTTCCCAGTTCACCAGAAACGTGCGGCTCACCTGGCGGATGAATTCCCACTCTTCCGCCTTCACGAGGCTCCCGACATACGGTTCCACCTGCTCGAAGTTTTCCTCCATGTTGTACCCGACCACTTCCGGATGACCGTATCGATCGATTTCACGGCCGACGGCGCAACCTTGGTAGAAGATCGCCAGATGCCGCCCCAGGGCTTCCATCTCGGCGCGCCCCGCGACGTGCCGCTCCAGGAGATTCCCCAGGCACGCGTCTTCGGGTAGCTGCTTCATTTTGACCGCGACTTCGACCGTCCGGCCACTCCCCTCCAGGGACAGCCGTCCGGACTCGTCCCGGCGGACAGCAACGACCCCCATATAGACATCGTGGGTGAGCCTCTGGTTGAGGGACACTTCCTGCCGGCACAGCCGCTGACGCTCTTCGAGCGTGGTGAAATCGAGAAAACCGAAGTTGACCGGCTTTTTTATCTTGTAAGCCCATTCGCCGGTGAGAAATACCGTGGAAATGTGCGTGTCGCGGCGCTCCAGGCGGGTCACCCGGTGAGGGTAGAAATCGCGGTCGGACATGGCCCGACAGACTGCTTCGAATGGTTCCGCTCTATGCATCGGCTGGTCCGGCAAAAGGCCCCGGGTGAAGGCAAAGTAAGGTTCAAAGGAATTCGGATGGGGCACGTCCGGCAGGAGGGATCATTTGCTGCGCTCGATGCACGCGTAAGCGCTGTGATTGTGTATCGATTCGAAATTCTCCACGTCCACCAGGAACCAGCTGATGTTCTGGTCTGCCTTGAGCTCCTTGGCGATGTCGCGCACCACGTCTTCGACGAATTTGGGGTTGTCGAAAGCGCTTTCCGTCACGAATTTTTCGTCGGGCCGTTTCAGCACGGAGTAGACTTCCGATGACGCCGCGCACTCCACGAGCCTCACCAGGTCTTCAATCCAGACGAATTTCTTGAACCGCACCGCCAGTCGGACCATCCCCCTCTGATTGTGGGCGCCGTAGCTGCTGATTTCCTTCGAACAAGGACAGACTGTGGAAATCGGCACGTTGACCTCCAGAACCAGGTCATGCCCACGATTGGAGTCCAGGGAGCCGGCCACCCGACAGCCATATTCCATCAGCCCGGCACAGCCCGTAACCGGAGACAGCTTCTTGATGAAGTAGGAGAAACTGAGCTCCAGGTGAGCGGATTCGGCGCTCAGGTGCTCCTGGACGGATTGCAGTATGGACGGAAACTCCCGGATGTCAAGGTTTCCGTGGAATTCGTTGAGGATTTCAATGAATCGGCTCATGTGAGTCCCTTTGAATTCACGCGGAAGATTCACGTACATATTGACGGACGCCACCGTGTGCTGGATCCCGTTGGTCTTGTCCATCACGGTGATCGGATAACGGATGTCCTTGACGCCCACCTTGTCCACCCTGATGTTGCGGCTGTCGAATCGGCTCTGTACGTCTATCATCAATCCAAACCTTTTCCTGCACCCAATTCGGGGGGGGGTGCCGTCAGGCCGCTATTCCCACGGCGATTTCTTCAAACGCGGCTTTGGTTTCAGGCTTCACCGTTTCAGGAAAAACCCCCTGCAAATCCGCTTCCACGAGTTCTTCATCATAGGGTATGAAGCCGAGGAATCGGAAGTCCTTCAAGCTGCCGGCAAGGAACTCGCGATCCCGCGGCCCCCGTGTCTTGTTGCCCACAAGACAGACCCGCGTGAGCCCGAGGTCTTTCCCGAGAGCCCTTATTCTGCCCGCGGTCTCGATGCTCCGCCTGCCCGGCTCGACAACGATGATGAGACAATCCACTCCCTTCGACGTCCCCCGGCCCAGGTGCTCGATTCCCGCTTCCATGTCCATGATCACCACGTCGTCGCGCCTGAGAACCAAGTGCTGCATCAGGTTCTTGATCAGCACGCTCTCCGGGCACACGCAGCCCGATCCCCCTTTCTTGACGCCGCCCATGACCATGAGCCGGATATGTTCTCCAGCCCGGATCGCCAGCTTTTCCGGCAGATCGTCGACTTTCGGATTGAGTTTGAAAAACCCGCCGTAGCTCCCCGGAACGGATTCCGTCCTCTCGGCCACCAGTTCCTTCATCTCCGAAATGGGAATGATTCCGGTCGTATTGGGAAGCCCAAGGCCCTGGGCAAGGTTTGCATCGGGGTCGGCGTCGATGGCCAGCACCTCTTTCCCCTTCGAGGCAAACCACTTCACCAGAAATGCTGAGAGGGTGGTCTTGCCGACCCCACCCTTACCACTGACGGCGATTTTCAATTCACACTCCTTACGATGTGCATTTCAATTCCGGATATAGTTTGCAGGCCAGGCCCACGAGCCGGTAGACGAGCATCCCGCTGAGCACCGCGATGTCTTCTGCGGAAAGCCGGGTTTGGATGCTCTCGTCGAAGAGGACACTGGCCTCCGAGGGGAAATCCTCATCCCCCTGCCACAACACCAACTGCACCGTTACGTGGGGCAGCAGGTCGAACTCCATGCCCACGTCCCCCACCGGAACCGGTCTCCCGCCCAGCGTGGTCGCGCAGGTTCTGAACAGGTCGGCGTTGTTGCCGAAGGTCACCAGGAAGGGGTCGCGGGCACGCCGCTGGAAAGCTTCGAAATAGAACATTCCGTCCGGTATCTGCCGGTAGGAAATCATCTTCCCGGTCGGGCAAATCCCGCTGGCCCCGAGCAGGTAATGGACGATGAGGATCCTTTCCGGAAGCGACATGTCCTTCTCGCTGTCCTCTCGCATCACCTCCACCCGGTCGCCGACCCAGATCAGTATCGGAGTGCCGAAGAACAGGAGCCGCAAAGCAGATGTGCCGTCTTCCAGTTTCTTGAACTGTGCCCCGGCGCTTTCAGCGATCTCGACCAGGTCCGACTGCCGCAGATCCTCCGAGGCCAGCCTGAACGACTCGATGTAGTCATCTATCCGTGCCATTTCTTCTCCTCCTCTGATCGCTATCGCCACGACACGCCCTCAAGGCGTCCGACCCGGGTGACATTCTTCATCGCCCCATCCGACAGGGCCACTCGATGCCGAAACCGGCGCCGGCCGCCCCGGCGTCGATGCTAAAAACCGCATTCCCCCAACCCCGACTCCCTCACCTCGAGGAGAATTGCCTCGGGCCCTGCACTCACCACCGTGAACGGCCATGATCCGGGGGCAGCACAACGAAACGTCGGGATGTGGCAGCCCAGGGCGTATGCTCTCGGGCAGCTCGGCTCCGGAATACGAATGCACGGCCATGGAGCACCCGCCCCGCAAGAATCCCGGGGAATTGGTTTCCCCGGGCGAACACCGTGCAATTATAAGGTTCGCCCGTTGCGCAAATCAACCGCCGGTTCCGGTAAAGATTTCAGGAACGGCACGCAGAGATGCATCTGCCTTGAACTCGGCATCAAGCGTGATTATCGGTATGCAGAAGCCTGTGACCGGGTGTTCGCCTGGAACGACGTGAAGCGCGGGAGATGAAATCCATAGGAGATGGTGTCAGAGAACAACGGATACGACCACCATTATAAGTCCTCTTTCAAAAACCTCCAGTCATCCGAGGACATTCTGAGATGAACGGTCGGAATATCATCGCAAAATGCGACAAGTGCGGAGCCCGAAATCGGATACCCGAAAACCGAATGCGGGACAGACCGGTTTGCGGCAAGTGCCGCGCGCCTCTTTCCACGACTCTGATTTATCCTGAATATCCCCTCAATGTCAATGACCAATCATTTTTCAACGAGGTTGTACAGTTCCGCGGAGCGGCGGCGGCCTTTTTCTGGGCCCCTTCGTGCCCGCACTGTGTGAGGATGTTGCCGCTCATCGACGAACTGGCGAAACAGTACGCCGGGAAAATCAAATTCGTGAAGCTGGTGACCGAGCAGAGCCCAGCGACCGCTTCCCGGTTCGACGTCCTCGGCGTTCCCACCCTGATCCTTTTCAAAGCGGGAAGGCAGGTCAACCGGCTTTTCGGGGCACTCCCGAAGGAACAGCTGGAGTACCATCTCCACGCTTTGCTGTAGGCTTCGAGGCCGGGCGGTCCCGCAGCCGGCCTCCGGAGAAAGGCGCAACGGGCCTTCAGGGGAAGCGGGAAGAACAGGAGAGGGCATCCGGGACAAGTCCCGAATACCCTCTTTCATGACTGAAGCCGACTTCGCGCTGAGCGCCTTGACGCCGTCTTTTTCCCTATTCGGCTTCCTGAATCGCTTCGGCCATCCTGCGGCTCGCGACCTCGTCGGTGGCGTAGTCGGGCAGCAGGATCGGGGCAACCATCGGGTTGTCGATTCCCGCCTCGGCCAGTTCCTTTTCGTACCCGGCCACGTGATCCAGCGTCAGCTTCTTGAGCTCGACGCCCTTCTTCACGTATGCGGCGGCACTGACACCCGCTCGGCGGCCGAAGGTGATGACGTCCTGCAGGCTGTTCCCCATGAGGCGGTTTTCGCCGTGGACGCCGCCCGTGCACTCGCCGGCGCTGTAAAGACCCGGGATGACGGTTTCACAGTCGGCGTTGATGGCAATGCCGCCGTTCTGGTAGTGCAGGGTCGGGTAGACCAGCATCGGTTCCTTGCTGATGTCGATGCCGTGCCGCGCGAACTGGATGAACTTTGCAGGCAGTTCCCTGCGGACCGTGCCTTCGCCGTGCAGCAGGTCGATCATGGGCGAGTCCAGCCAGAGGCCGTAACGCCCGGTGGGCGTGAGCACGGCTTTCCGCACTTCGACGGCTTCCTTGATCAGCTCGGCGGATTCGACGTCGCGCGGTTCGAGGGGAAAGCAGAACTGCTCGCCTTCGTTATTGAGGACGTGTGCGCCCAGGCCGCGGACCTTTTCCGTGATGAGCAGGCCGACGTTCTGCTCCGGGTAGGCCACGCCAGTGGGATGATACTGGGTCGAAGGCAGGCAGGTAGTGCCCACCCCGGCCCGGTAACACATGACCACGCCGTCCATGGTTGCGCCGTAATGGTTCGTGGTGGCAAAGCCTTTGATGTGGAGACGCCCGTTGCCGCCGGTGGCGATCACCACGGCCTTGGCGCGCGCAATGAAGAATTCCCGGGTTTCCATGTTGTAGAGGATGGCGCCCGCGCACTTCCCGGTTTCATCCAGGAGCAGTTCCACGGCGGGACAGAATTCGAGCACCGTGATTCGGTCGCGACGGTTCCTCACCTCGTCTCTCAGCACGCGCATGATTTCAGCTCCGGTCATGTCGCCGGAGGAATTCATGCGTTTGCGGGAGGATCCGCCGAAGTGACGGGCATCGAGCCGTCCGTCGGGAAGCTTGTTGAAGATCATGCCCAGGGATTCCAGCCAGGCGATGGAGAGCGGTGCGTCATGGGCGAGGGCCGCGACCAGGTCGGGCTGATTGGTGAAATGACCGCCGCCTATGGTGTCCAGGTAATGATAGAAGGGGGAATCACATTCCTGGGTGGCCGCCTGGATGCCGCCTTCGGCCATCATCGTGTTGGCGTCGCCGTGGCGGAGCTTGGTGGCCATGATGACCTTGAGGCCGGAATTGGAAGCGAGAAGAGCAGCGGAAGAACCGCCTCCCCCCGCGCCAACGATGAGCACGTCGGTGTCGAAATCGATCTTGGTGAGGTCCACCTTGCCGGGGCGCAGCATGGAGCGCGATTCGAGCATTGTGGCGATTTCGTCCGGAAGCACCAGCCCCTTGTCCCGTCCGACGCGCACCGCGCGGCGGCCCTCCTTCTGGTAGTCGGGATGGAACTTCTCCAGCACCACGGCACGCTCTTCCAGGCTCAATGCCGGGAAATTCTCTCCGCGTCGGGCTCTTTCCACGCGCGCCGGCCGCGTTGCCTCAACCCGTTTGATCAATTCTTTCATTTCCGGAGTGTAACCCATAACGATTCTCCTCAAAATCCCCGGAGTCGGGGAATGATTGGTTTCGTCCTCGAAAATCCCGTTCCTACAGATACTGAGTGTCTTTGGGCATCCAGGTGCCAAGGGGCGCCATATCGGGTTCGCGCTCGCGCTCCTTGTACAGCTTCTCCAGCTTCTCCTTGTCCGTGCTCTGCAGGTCCTTCAGCATCGCATCGTATTTTCCGGATTCGATTTCGGCGACGCGCCTCTCCAGGTGTTCGGCCCGGGGCTGGATGTACTTCCCGTAGATCCGGCGGGTCAACTGGGCGATGTGATACTGCGGCAGCTCACCCATGCAGCGACTGGCGCACATTCCGCACTGAATGCAGTCGAAAGACAGCTTGGCGGCCCTGGCGATATCGCCCTGCTTGATGGCCGAGATGTAGTCCAGGACCTCGACACCCATGGGGCAGGCCTTGGTGCAGTTGTTACAGGCCACGCAACGGAACAGCTCGGGGTAGAGCGCATGGATGGATTCGGCCGCAGGCTTGATCGTCTCGATGTCGTATTGGGCGCGGTTGGCAGGATAGAAGGGAATCTGCGCAAGGTACATATTGGGTTCGACCACCGTCTGACAGGCAAGACCGAAATAGAGTTTGTAGTCGCCTTCTTTGCGATAGACGGTCGGGCACGCGCCGCAGATCCCACCGCGACACCCGGCCCCTCTCAGGAACTTGAAGCCCGCGAATTCCATCGCCTTCATGATGGTCAGGGTCTCGGGCACTTCGTACCGCTTGCCCATGACGTAAATGGGGATCGTTCTGGCCCCTTCCGGCAGAATTGCGCGGTCACCCGTGGCGACCTGCCTTGGCGTTGCACAGCTGCATTCTTGCTTGGACATCGTCTGCTTCTCCTTGATGTGTAACTGTTTAATCCCGCATTGCGTTCTTTATCGGATCGTCCCCGGCGCTCAGACCGCGGCCGCGACGGGAACGTTCTTGGCCTTCAGGAACTCGACGGCGCTCTTCTCGTTGAGATCGAACCGGCAGGTTTCCCCTCCCAGTCCGAGCGCGACGGCCAGGAGCTGGGTGAAATAGAATACCGGAATCTTTTTTGCGATCTTGTTGTTTTCCAGGAGATGCTCCTGCTTTTTGGCCAGGTTGTATTCACACAGGGGGCAGCTCAGGATGAGGGCATCGGCTCCCGCCGAAACGGCGCTCCCCAGGATGCCGGAAACCACGTCCAGGACAGCCTCCGGATTGGACAGGATCTGATAGGAACCGCAGCACAGCGTAGCGTCCGGGAAATCGACCGGGGTCGCCCCGAGCGCCTCCAGGAAATCCTTCATCAGCTGACGGTCGCCCGTCGGTTCGATGGACACGTCCCGGGGGCGGACCAGTGTGCAGCCATAGTATGTAGCCATCTTGAGGCCGTTGAGAGGGATCTTCACTTTGGCGCGCAGGGCGTCGAATCCAACCTGGTCCCGCAAAAAGGTCAGGAAATGCAGGACTTCGACTTCCCCGTGATAGTCTTTCTCTTCACTCATGAAGTCATTGATCGTCTTTCGCTTCGTCTCGTCCCGTCTCATCAGCATGTTGGCCCGAGCCAAGGTGTTGTAGCACATGGAACAGAGCGTCACGACCGTGTCGCTTCCCTGCTCCATGGCGCGAACCAGGTCGCGGACCGGCGCCACATGATGAATTAGATCGTCGTCCGCAAGCGAATGAACGGCACCGCAGCAGTTCCACCGGCTCAGTTCCTCGAACTCGATCCCGAGAGCCGCCATTGATGCGACAGCCGCCTCCTCCAGGTTCTTTGCCTTTGTTTTCAGAGTACATCCGGGGTAATAACTGATCTTCATGTCTCTCCTCAACTTGTCAATTTTCTGAAGCAACTGACCAGGGCTATCTGCGGCAACTCCTCCACCGTCTCGGCCGGCAGCCCGGACACTTCCACCATGTTCAGGTTCTTCCTGAGAGTGAGGAGCCGGATCGCTTCCATCACCCTGGCCAGGTCGATGCCGCGGGGGCAGTTCACGCTGCACGAGTGGCAAGAGGCACAGGTCCAGAAAGTCTTGCTCCCGGTGACCGCCTCCTCCATGCCGAATTGAGCCATTCGCATGATTTTACGGGGCACCGCATCCATGTGGTCGGACATCGGGCAAGCGCCGCCGCACGTTCCGCACTGGTAGCACTTGTAGACGTCCTGACCGCTCAGCTTGCTGATCTTCTCGATGAAGTCGCGTTTGACCGTTTTCTCGGAAATTTCGATCGGCATGATCTCCCTCATTTCGTAGAATATTCTCGACAAAAACAACCGCCGGCCTCTGCCGCCGGCCCGCTTCCGTCAAAACCTCCAACGGAATCCGCTCACCCCCGGTCCAAGGGCGTTCAAAACCTCCCCCCGGCGCCGAGGCGAAAGCGATGCCTACGGTGCGATACATGCGGGAAAAAACGCTCTCGGCCGACCCTATCCTTACTGAGACCCAGCTGTTGACAACATCAAGGCCCGTGTCGCGTCGGCTCGAAGGTAAGACGGCGACATCGGTCGGGAAGGCCCGCGGCCTTGCCCCGCGATTGCGCGGGTCGCATACAAGGGCGGGGTTTACCCCTCTGCCTCACCTTGCGCTCATCCCTTATTCCGCAATCTTGAACGCGAATCGGTGTTCAAAAGGTTTTCCGACCTCTTCGATATGGAAATGATCCACCCGGAATTTCCCGCATGATCCGGGATCAGCCGTCAGCAACAGCCCGTGGACCGAACCGGGACTGACCGATGCTGCCGACCACCCGGTTCCTCTCTTAGTGCGAGGTGATCGCAAGCCCGCGGAGCTCCGGCCGGACCTGTCGGGGCGTTCCTTTCCATGCCGTGCGGGGCGGCCGAGCCGCTTTCACGGGTCGGCTTCGATCCCGCATGGATTATTGGGTTCTGCAAGCGATCGGTTGTGCGGAAAGCAGGAAATGTGAGACCGACTCTTCGACAAATTCCGCGGATGGGAACCCAAGCGGTGGAGGGGGCCGCCAAGGGGCGAGGTGTGCAATCCTGCCTTTTTGACTGTGCAAGACTTCAAGTCCAACGTCTCCAACCGGAATGCGCGAGCAATCGAACCGCCAAGACCTCGTAGACACAATGTTCGGAGGAAACCTGAAAAGCCTGTGAGAGCCCTTTCCCGGCGCTATATAGAATACTTAACCGATGGCTGTCAATTATTGTGAAAACGTTCTCATATAATTGACATGGATACCCGATTTGAACAAGAACGGACACGGCCCCGGTTCGCCGATTCAGGACGCATGCGATGCCGCGCGGCTCGGCACGCCGCGGTTCATGAAGCCATGGAGGACCGTGGGACATTCTTGTCCGCCCCTGGCAGACGCGCCGTCGAAAGTCACGAGACGGCGCATCGCCCCCGGAACCCCGTTGACTCGATACACGACCGCACTTTCTTTGCGGGGGAAGAGCAAATTTCTTCCTAAACGGCAAAAAACTCTTTAGAATCCCAAACGGTTCGAAGGCGGGTTCGCCGGCAAGACCGCAAAGGTCCCCGGTGTTCATGAGGCCGGCCCGCGGGTGGTTTTCCTCCACCGGGTGTTCATGGATTCGGAACATGTCGCTTCGGGCCGGCAGGCGCGAGATCGGGTCTTGCGGCACCGGGAATTTCCGGTAAAGGAGAGTATTGGAGTATGCAGATCAGGGTCCTTGGAGCATCCGGCTCGGAAGAACCGGGCTACAGATCGCCGGCGTTCCTGGTCGACGATTTTCTTCTGATGGATGCCGGAACGGTCTCGCTTTCCCTCGAGAGCGAGGAACAATGCCGGATCACTCATATTTTCCTGACGCATGCCCATCTCGACCACATCAAGGGAATCCCCTTTTTGGTTGACAACATCGTGTCCAGCGGCCAAGGCTGCCGGCTCTCGATTCTCAGCGGCAAAGAAGTCATAGCCGACCTCAAGAGGAATATTTTCAACAACAGGATTTGGCCGGATTTTTCGACCATCCCCGACGCGGAGAATCCGGTGATGCAGTACCGGGAGATCTCCACTCGAGGCCGAATCCAGGTGGGTGATTACTCGATTTATGCCACGAGGGTCAACCATGCCGTTCCGACATACGGCTACATGATCGAGAACCGTTCATCGACAGCCCTCGTGTACACCGGGGACACGGGACCGACGGAGCGTATCTGGAAGCGCATGCGCGGCCACAGGGTATCGGCTCTGATCGCCGAGGTTTCCTTCCCGGACGAGTTGGAGGAACTGGCCCTGGCTTCCGGCCACCTAACTCCGTCTCTGCTGGAGACTGAAATCACCAAGATGCCCGTCATTCCGCAGACCATCTACGTCACTCATCTGAAGCCGTTCCACAAGGCGGCCATCAAGAAACAGCTGGCCAGGATCAAGAAAACGCGCATCGAGATCCTCCGCGACGGCATGGTCATCACGGTCTGACTTCCGTCAACCCCTTCTTTCTGCGCAGCCCAAGAAGCAAAGCGGCCTCAACGATGCGCTCACAGCTCCTCGCGAAGATACAACAACGCAAAGGCCTGGTCCTGCTGCTCGCCGTCGAGGGGTTTTTGCTCCTGTTGTTTCCGCCGTCGTTGATCCTGAGCGCCTCGCATATCGCAGGCGGCGACACGCCATCGCACCTGACGGCGGCCGTTGCGCTGCGCGAGAATCTCGCCACGGGCGGCCCCCTGGTTACGTGGATGCATGGCAATTATGCCGGATATCCCCTGTTCCTGAATTATTTCCCTTTCCCCTTTTTCATCATGAGCCTGCTTGCCGCGGCGATGCCGTTGCAGGTTGCCTTCAAGCTCGTCACCCTTCTGCCGGTACTCGGGCTTCCCGCCGCGATTTATTTCTGCCTGCGCAGATTCGGGTATGCGGACCTCGTGGCCGCCCTGGGGAGCGCACTGGCGCTACCTTTTCTGGTCATGAAGGAAAACGCCATGTGGGGCGGAAATATCGCCAGCACCCTGGCGGGTGAATTCTGCTACGGGATTGGACTGGTCATCGCCGTGGTCCTGACCGGGAAAGTATTCCATGATATCCGGGATGGACGCTCCCTGTTTCGCAACAGCCTGCTCGAAGGCCTGGCGGCTTTGAGCAACGGATATCCCCTGCTTCAGTTCGGTTTCGCCAGTTCCTACTTCCTGTTGCGCGGGCGGTTCATTCCGTACCTCGTCGCCCTGCATGCCGTTGCCTTCGGAATCATCTCCTTCTGGATCGTGCCCCTGATCGCGCGTCTCCCCTGGGACACCTCGTTCAACCACGCCTGGAAGTTCGAAAGCTGGACCGAGCCGCTGCCCGTCGCGCTGTTTCCCGCCCTGCCGGGCATACTTTTCGGCTGGGCCGCCGGCCTTGCGTGGTTTGGAGGAAACGGTCCGGCCGGACAGCGCAAGATGCCCAGCGGGGGGCCCGAGCAATACCTTTGGTGGAACGTGGGCATCGCCCTGGCCTGTTTCGGCCTGGGGCCCGCCGTCGGATTGGTCGATATCCGCTTCTTGCCCTTCGCGCATGTTTTTCTCATCCTGCTCGGGGCGATCGGATGGGGAAAGGTTCTGGAGCGGCTCCGACACCAGGGGCTTTGGACGGCTGTCGCGGTGCTCCTGATGCTGGGCTGGGCCGCTGCCGGATCGTCCACGGCGAGGACCTGGATTCAATGGAACTACTCGGGATTTGAAGCCAAGCCGTTGCGGCAACCGTTCGAGCAGGTCAACATCCACCTGCGGGGAACCGAGAACAGCCCTCGCGTGGTGTACGAACACTCGGAAGAAAACAACGGCGCGGGCACGGTGCGAGCGTTCGAGCTGTTGCCCTATTTCTCCGGAAGATCGACGCTCGAAGGGCTCTACATGCAGTCGAGCATCACTTCTCCTTTTGTTTTCTACCTCCAGTCCGAGCTCACCCGAACCCCTTCGTGCCCCTTTCCCGGCTATTACTATTCGCGCTTCGACGCGGATCGAGCGGCAAAGCACCTCAGATTGTTCAACGTCCGCCATGTGATTTCGGTGAGCGGCGAAACCGGGGCGGCCCTTGACCGCAGTCCGGATTATCACCCCGAAATCGCTTTCCCTCCCTTTCGAATCCACACGGTTGTGGACTCCGGGAATTCCTACGTGGAGCCTCTGCGCTTCCGGCCCCACAGGATCCCGTGGGAGGGCTGGAAACAAACCCAGTTCGAGTGGTTCCGGAAATCGTCCCTGGACGTGGTTCTTGTCGTCGTGTCCGAGGATTCTCCGGGCAACTACTGGCGACAGCTCCCGCCTTATGACGGCACCCCGGAAAACCTGCCCCGGGTGGAGCTGACGGATGCGTCCGCATCCTTGGTGAAGGCCTCGGCAACCCTGGAAAAGAATCGTATCGTGGTCGAAACATCCGCCCCTCGCCATCCGCTGTGGCTGAAAATCTCCTTTCATCCGGACTGGCGCATCGTGGAGGGAGCGGGGGAGCTCTACCTCGTCTCCCCCTCCTTCATGATGCTGGTGCCGGACACTCCAAGGGTGGTCCTGCGCTTCGACACGAGCGGCGGGATCTATGCCGTGGGGCGATGCGCGACACTGCTCACGGGTCTGTTGATGGTGATCGTCTTCTGCCTCAGGTTCTGGCAACGACGACGCGCTCGCGCCGGTCCCGCAACCGGTCCGGGGGCCGATCGCCCCCAGCCGGAAATCCCGTCGTCGCAGGGCGAGGCAGAAAGCCCGGCGTCCGGCACCGGGCAATCCTGCGACCGTGCAGTCTATCCCGTGGTTCCCGCTTTTGTCTGGCTGGTCCTGGTTGCCGCCGTGGCCCTGTATGCCTGGCACAGGGATGAGCGGGACCCGCTGCTCCTCTACCACAAGGCCCTCCGGGCATACGAACGGGCTGAAGCGGGCAACTCCACACGCGGGGACCACACGCTTCCCGGCAAAACGCCCGCCACCCGTTCGGGAACGACCAAGGCCCAGGCCCGAGAATGGTTTCTGCACTGTCTCAACCGATATCCCCTTTCTCCCGTCGTCGACCACGCCGCTCATTACGTCGCCGCCTCGTACATGACGGAAAACAAGTGGCAGGATTTGATCGATTTCTATGAATCTTTTCTCGCCGCCTACCCGGAAAGCCGAATCTATCCGGAAGCGCTCTATGAAATGGGAGCGGCCGCGTCCCTCCTGGGCCGGACGGACGTAGCATCCCGCCGCTACTGGCAGGCAGCGACGTTCTTCCCGGAATCGGAACGTGCCGTCGCGGCGGCCGCTCGCCTGGCGGAAGTCAGCTCACCGGAGAAAATCCTCGGAGTGGCGCGCGAGTACTATGCCCGCAAGGACTTCTTCAGTGCATACCCGCTGCTGAGCGCCCTCTCCGCCGGCCCCCCGTCACCGGTGCAGACGGAGGCTTCCCTGCTGTGCGCCTATGTGCTGTTTCATCAGAATCGTTGGCCCGATTCGGCAAAGATGCTCGTCGACTGGCTCCGGACACACCGGGACCTGGCGGATGCTCCCGGGGCCTTGGTCACGCTCGGGCAATGCTACCTGTTCATGGGGTTCCACAAGGAAGCGCGGCATTCCTTTCGGGAAGCCCTGGCCCTTGACCCCGACCTGGCGAACACACAACCTTTCCGGGCGCTGCTCCGCACCGCCGACGAATTGGCCGGATCGGACGGTCAACCGCTTGATAGCGGGGTGCGTTCAAGATAACCCAACACCCGCCCGGCAAAAGGTGTGACGCGGACGGGCATAAACCCCGCCTCTGCGGACCGATAGGCCGGTCAGACGTAGCAAGAGGCGGGGTTTATCCCCGCCCGCCCAATTGGACCCATCTTGAATGCGACCTGGTATGAAAACTGAATCGAGGGAATCGGGATGAGGATCCTTCTGATCAACCCTTCCTGGGGCGGACGCCTGGAGCGGCAGCGCTTCAACCGGGCATGGCCGCCGCTCGACCTGCTCTATGCGGCATCCCGCTTGAGGGACAACGGATGGGACGTGCATCTTTGCGATGCGAGGGCTTCGGGGATTTCCCCTGAGTCTGCGGCATCCCGGCACGGCAACGCGGACCTGGTGGTCGTCAGCTCATCTCCCCTGGACCGATGGCAGTGCCCCAACCTCGACCTCGATCCTCTGCTTGCCTGGACGCGCGTGTTCCCGGCGGAAAGACTTATCATCTACGGGGTCCACCCGACCCTGTTCCCGGAAGCGGTCCTGGACGGAAGCGGAGCGAGAGCGGTCCTCAGGGGAGAACCGGAAGACACGCTTCCGGCGCTCTGTTCGGCGCTGGTCGGAGACGACAAACGCCTCGAATCGGTCCCGGGCGTTTCGTACCGAGCGGGCGGCCGGACGATCCACACCCCCGCGGCGGCGGCCGTGAGCCTGTCGGCCCTTCCCCTTCCCGCCTATGACCTCACCGTGTCCCGCGACTACGGGTACGAGCTCCTGGGCTCAAGCATGGCCGTCCTGGAGACCGCGCGAGGTTGTCCGCATTCCTGCACGTTCTGCCTGAAGGCGATGTACGGCCACGGCATGAGGGAGAAGGACGCGGGACAGGTCGCGGCGGAAGTGGCGCTCGTCGGGAATCTGGGCTATCGATGCGTCTACTTCATCGACCTGGAGCTCTGTCTCAAGAGGCACCGGACCCTGGAGTTGTGCGAGATCATGCGGAGATCGCGGCTTCCCTGGGCGTGCCAGACGCGGGTCGATGACGTGGAGCCGGAGCTTCTCCGAGAAATGGCCGCTTCGGGATGCCGGCTGATCCATTTCGGGATCGAAAGCGGCGCCTCGGGAACGCATCGCAGGCTTCGGAAAAACATTTCCGTCACTCAAACCGAGAATGCCGTTCGGTGGGCCAAGGCCGCGGGCATTGCCACGACGGGTTTTTTCCTGCTGGGATTCCCCTGGGAAACACCCAAGGACTGGCTGGCGACGGAAAGTCTTGCTCGAAGGCTGAATCTCACCTATGCTTCCTTCCACCGGGTGACGCCGTATCCCGGCACGAAACTGGGCCAAATGCTCGATCTGAGCGGCCCATGGTGGGAAAATGCGGGTGCCGCGCGCATCGACGACGCGAGGTTGAAGCGCATTGTCCTGAGATACTGCCTGCGGCCCTCCTACGTAGCCGAGTTCCTTCGCCGCGGCACGAACCGGCTCGCCGCGGTGGGGCTTTTCCTCGAATTTCTGAAGGATGTCCGTGCACGTCTTCCAGGAACATCCCATCCGGGAAGCTCAAGAAAGGCCGGCCGATGACAACGTATGACTTCACGGTTCTCATCCCGGTCTACAATGAGGAAGAATGCCTGGTCCCCAACGTGGCAAAGCTGCTGTGCTTTTTCCGGGACCGCGCCCTGCGCGGGGAGATCATCATCGGCAGCAACGGCTCCACCGACGCCACGGTGTTCCTGGGAAATCTGCTCGGCCGGGCCAATCCCCTGCCCCTCCGGTTTTTTCACCTGGAACGGCGCGGTACCGTCGGCGTGGTGTTCCGGAAAGCGCTCGATCTGGCTGCATCCCCTTTCCTGATTTCCCTGGACATGGATTTGTCGGTAGACCTGGAATTCATTCCGCAGGCCCTCAACCTGCTGCGGCAAAACGACCTGGTGGTGGGTTCCAAACGTTCGGGTTCCCAGCGGCGTTCGGCCTGGCGGCGGCTGGGGAGCCACCTCTTCATCCTGTGCGCTCAGGTGCTCCTCAATCTCCCCTACGACGACTATTCTCTGGGAGCGAAGGCGTACCGGATCGACAAGGTGAAACCGCTGGCCGGGAATATCAGTGAAGACACCAACTACGTCCTCGAGATCCTTTGCGCAAGCAGGCGGGCGGGGTTGTCCACGGTCGTACTGCCCGTGGCGTGCCGCGATTACCGCAGGAGCCGCTTCAACCTTTTGAAGGAAGCCGTCGTGCGGTTTTCCCACCTGTTCGGCACATGGTTTCGCGTGATGTTTCGGCGCTGAAGCGGCTCATTTCCGATCAAGAACGGTCACGTAGGACCATTCGCCCTCCGGCGGCCGGTTCAATAGACCGTGGCACCTTGCCTGGTAGAGCGTTGAAGGGCGATCGGCGGGCAGCCACTCTTCCATCCTGATGAACAGTTCCAGGGCTTTTGCCCATTCGCCCCGCCGGTACAAATGCAGGCCTTCGCGATAGACATCGAGGGCTTCCGCGGGTATCCCATCGCCCTTCCTGCCCATGATTTCAAAGATGGCCACCGCGTGGAGCCTGCCCTTCACCCGGACGACATCCAGTTCGCGCCCGATAAAGTTCCCACGGACCAGGTTCCATGTGCTCTCGCTCACCACGATGGCCACGCCGTAGACCTTGGTGAGACTCTCCAGCCTGGATGCGAGATTCACGTTGTCCCCGATCACCGTGTAGTCGAAACGCCGATCCGATCCCATGTTGCCGACCATCATCGTGCCGGTGTTGATGCCGATCCCGATGTCGAGAACGGGCAGGCCCTTTTCCACCCAGGTCCGCTTCATGCTTTGCAGTGTACTGACCATGTCGAGGGCCGTTGCGCAGGCCCGGTCGGGATGGTCATCCCGGGGCAAGGGCGCCCCGAAGATGGCCATGATCGCATCTCCGATGTACTTGTCCAAGGTGCCGTGATGATCGAAGACCACCTGGGTCATCCGGGTCAGGTAGTCGTTCAATTGAGGAACCAGCTTCTCGGGGCTGTATTGTTCCGACAGGGTGGTGAACCCCCGTATGTCGGAAAACAAGACCGAAAGCTCCCGCTTTTCTCCACCCAGCTTCAAGCGTTCCGGATGAGCCAGCATCTCGTCCATCACGGATCCGTGGACGTAGAGACTGAAGGTTTTTCTGATCTTGTTCTTCTCCCGCTCCTCCTCGAGGTACCGATGCACGGAGGTGCCGAGATATGCGATCGCCAGGTTCATCGGCGGGTACAAGTGGTTGAGCCAGACCCCGGGCCCCAGAAAGGCATAATGGGTAAGGAAGACATAGCCCGCGAGCAGCGCCGCCACCGAAACGGCGATCAGGACGCCGTGCAGGCAGGACTGCAAAACGAGGAAAATCACCGCCAGCCCCGCCAGCGCGCCGAGGTCCCAGAGCAGGACGGACCGCTTCGACCGCCTCAGGAAATTCTCCTGAAGCACATTCTCCAAAACCGTGCAGTGCAGCTCCACCCCCGGAAAAACCTGGTCGAAGGCCGTCGGTCGCATGTCATAGAGGCCCATGGTGGTATTTCCGATCACCACCAGCCGATTCGCCAGGCAATCCGCGGGAACCTCGTCGTGCAGCAAAGCGGAGGCGGAATAGTGGGGAAAGGTGTACCCCGGCCCGTAGAAGTTGAGCAGCAACTCTCCCTGGTTGTTGGTAGGAATCGAAACCGGACCGAGACGGATGTCATCGACGCCCGCGGCATCGAGCTTGACGATCAGGGGAAGCTCCGGCAGGCAAACCGTCAACATCCGTAACGCAAGCGAGGGGAAGATACGCCCCTCGTACCGGAACACCAGGGGCATCCACCGCACGGCCCCGTCCGGATCCGTCTTGACGTTGAAACTCCCCGAATACCGTGTTGCATCCCGCACCGCGGGAATGTTCGTCTCGAGGCCCGCAGCTTCGAACAACCGGTCCTTCTTCGGTTCTTCCCTGACGTGAACGATCGGACACACGTCCCGCTCGAAAACGTCGTCGGGCGGAGGCGGCGGGAGGTACCTGCTTGCGGAATCGTAGAAGAAATGCCCGAGAACCAGAGGAGCCGACAACCGTTTTAAGGTGCGGGCAAGGATGGCGTCGTCATCTTCCTCCCGTGCGGCATCCTCGAGCAGTGCCAGGATGTCGGGAGAACCGGCGGGATTGCCCCTGAGGCGATCCCGCACGTCCAGTACCGCCTGCTGCCGGAGCTTGAGATCCGGTTCGAAGAACCCCATGTCCAGGCCGATGACCCTTGCGCCGTGCCGGTCCACCGCCTCGATCAGCCGTGCCATGCGGCGCCTGGGCCACGGCCAGCGCCCTTCCCGGTTAACGCTCTCCTCATCGATGGTGACGAAAGCCGTCATGCCGGATGGGCTGACCGGGCCGCGCTCCTTGAAATGAAGATCCCAGGCCTTCAGCTCGACCAGTCCGATGAAATGGACTTCAAGGATGTAGAAGACGGCCATGATCAGGGTGGTGATCGCCACGAAGATCACTTCCCATGAAAAAAAGGAGCTGAGCTTGCGGCTGCCGATCAAGAAAAGAACTCCCCGGAATCCGGTGCACGAGCGAAGAGCCTGCCGCCGCGAGAATCACGCTGCGCCGCCGGCTCCCCGTTGCCCGCAGAAGTATAAAACAAGGGCGCCGCACCAAGTTGCGCGGCGCCCGCACACTTTCCGTGTTCCCTCTTCGGGTTTCTCTCTCTCCGCACTCAACCGAACGTCACCCGTAAATTCATTTCCTTTCCATTACAACTCTCAGTGTGCGCGCAGTTGTGTGGGCCGGCACCATCGCAGTGTAGGCGTTGCGCGAACGCATATTGACCGAACGGTCCGCCGCGACGTCAATCAGCGTGGCCCTGACCCCGGAGGGCAAATTCTGGAGGTCCCATCGCACGATGTACGACGTCGCGCCGCTCCTGTTCGGGACCTTGAGCGTGACCCGGAAATTCACCGGTCGATCGCCCAGCGGCCTGAAATCCCGGGCATATTTCCCCGGGCGCGTGGCCCAGCCGCTGTGATCCACGTATGCCCTCGGAACATCCGATGAAATCGGAGGCGGCGACATGCAGTCCAGCCGATCCGGTCCGATGGAAGCCGCGGGGCTGAGCCCCAGGAAAAGAGTTTTGTCCGTGTACGTCTTCAATCTCTCGTTGACGCGTAATGAAATGCCCATGTCCGGGGTAGCCGCCGAAGCCTCGGCGGAAGCTCCGCCGACCGACTGGCGCGGGCGCGGGGAAGGCACCGGCACGTAGGGCTCATAGATCAGAATTTCCACCGGCCCCGTGCTGGAATTGTACATCCAGTACGCGTTCCAGGGTTCAAAATTGCCCGGTGCGGCCGCCGACGGAATCACCGTGAAATACCCGTTGTTGTACCCCCACGCCTGGTTGTCGACCCAGGTATTGTATTGGAGAGGCACCGGAGTGGTGCTGGCGTCCGGCCGCACGTAAATGTTGGAAGTGCTGGTGGTCGTGTTGAAAGGGCAGCCGATGATGTTCCATCCGGGAGCCGCCGTTGTCGTATACGGGTCCGTCGTAACGGGCGTGCCCTGGACCAGCAGGTCCAGGTCGATCGCGGTGATCACCCAGTAGCCCCCTCCGGGAACGACGGGGGCCAGCCCGTCGGTGTAGCTCAGGTAGTTTCCGGACCCCGGGTCGTACTGGTAAATCCCTATTTGAGTCGGATCATAGGAGGTCGCCCCGCCGCCGAACACCGCCAGCGGGTCGCCGTTGTCGGGCATCAACCATGGCAGCCCGATCAGGTGATAGTCCTGGACATCAATCGTGCCTTCGCCGGAAACGTCCGCGACCAAGTGGTGGGAAACTTCCTCGGCCCGGCCGCTCATCGGCCAGATCAGCACGGCGATCAGCGCAACGACTGCAATGCTTCTCCGCCTGCCGTTGGTGCTCATGGTTCGCTCCTGTGCAATCCTCCCGCAACGTTCGGGTGTGGGGACACCGGGCACGGAACCCGGCACCCGAAACCCCGGCACCGGCTTTCGGCCGAACCGCAGCGACGATCATCTGCCCCGCGGACCACCTCTGATGGGAGGCTGCGGAGGCTGCGGGAGTGTGGTCGTCGTCGAGGTGCTGGTTGTCGACGTACTCGTCGTTGAGGTGCTGGTCGTGGATGTGCTCGTCGTCGTTGTACTCGTTGTCGACGTACTGGTCGTGGATGTGCTCGTCGTGGACGTGCTCGTCGTGGACGTGGTCGTCGGCATCGTGGTCGAAGTGGTCGAGGTGGTCGTAGTAGTCCTCGGCACGTGCCACGGCAACGTGGTCGACGTCGTGGTGGTCGATGAGCTTGTTGTAGTTGTCGTCGTGGACGGGAAAATGAACGGCGGCACGATCACTTCGGGCGGAGGGGTGTGCGTGAGACCGGTCGAAGTCTCCCCTCCGCTCGTCCCGCGCACGCCGATGCCGGTCTCGGCGCGAGGCAGCTTCCTGGAGCCGATTTCCTCCAGCCCCTTCAGCAGATCGGCACGTTCGGCGGGAGTCGCGAACCGGGGCGGGGTGGGCGGATTATTCCCGCAGACCTGAGTGATCATGTTGGTGGTGATGACGGCCCCCTTATCGGGAGTGGTGCGGTTGACGGCTATGATCACATTCTCGATGCACAGAGCTTCCAGCAGTTCTTCCCTGCAAATGCTCTCCTTCGCCGAACCCGAACGCACCCGCACCACGAAATCCGTGTCGCGGGTACCCACAACCGCCGTCTGACCTTGCACCCGGAACCGCTTTTCCTTGAAATCCTGCAAATCCTGCACGACGAAACGGGCTTTCCCCGACATCATGGACAGAAGCCCCTGACGGCTTTTTTGCGAAGGGTCGTACAAATACTCAGTGATCTCCATCATCGATCCCGGGGCCATTTTTACCCGGCTTTCATCAAGGAAGACGATCTCCACGGAACCATCCCCCTTCGTCTGCCACTTGTCCTTGAGAAAGACGGAATCGCCGGCTTTCGCCGCAATGCTCCTTCCTTCCCGCTCCACGAACACGGCGCCTTTCAAGACCGCGGCCTTTCCAACGGGGCCTGAAGCACCCCGGGCGATGCCCGCGCACGCCACGGCACATAACACCATCAGAAAAGTGAAGCTCGTTTTGAACCGATTCTTTCCTAATAGTCGAATGTAAGGAAGCATGTGAATATCGCCCTTCTGTAGTTGTACGGATCGAAAGACTCGTTGTTCACCATCTTCACTATATTCGAATCATTCCAAATATACTGAAAGAGAAAATTCATCTGCAGGTTCGAAGTGATGGGCCCTCGAAGCAAAACGTTCAAATCCTGTTCGGTGTCTCTGCGTGTCCTGGTCAGGCTGATCACGGGATCGAAATCATAGTCCCTCCACATGAACAGCCCGGAAACGTCAACGAACCATTCCCGGTAGACGGGATACTGGAATCCCACCAGGCCCCCGTGGCTCACATACCCCGTGCGTTCCGAATCGACCAGGTCATCCAAAGTCATGAGATAACCCGCGCGGATGTGGGCTTTGCCTCCCTTCATCATGTACATTTCGGTGATCCCGATGTTGTACACCCGGTCGTCGGGAGTCACGTCCCGGAAGAACCGCCAATTGGCTTCGCCCCTGATGTAGGTCCGCCAGTGCTCGTCATGAACGATGGTCAGATTCGGGACGACCGTCTGGACATCGGCCTTGGAGTCCCCCCCCGCCCAGAAATGGCTGTACTGGTATTCGAGCCCCGGGTAGAAAGGCGCTTTGTTTAACTGCGCATACAGCGCGGGTCTGGCGCCGATTACCCCTGAGTCCGACTGTGTGAAGTAGGTGACCTGGTAGTGGTTGTATGCGGCCCCCACCCTCCAGGAATCATCGCGATAGAAGTCGTAGCTTCCGGTCACATTGGCGACAAAGGCCCCATCCCCTTCTCCCGAGGCCCGTGCCGCCTCATCGAGGGAATCCTGGAGGACGTTGCTGTCGTATTGAAATCCGACCGCCCCGGTGACATGCCAGGGCTTGCCCACACGTGCGGCATTTTCCACCGCTGCGAGCAGTTTGCGCAACTCGGCGGCCGTTTCGGGAGGCTGATCCATTTTCAGCGCGGCCTCGAGCGATTCGCGGGCTTCCTTGTATTCCTTGAGATGGGCAAAGCAGATCCCCTCCTGGGCGATCGTCCGAGGAGCCAGATCGGGCCTTGCGGCCCCAGCCTTCCTGAAAGATCCGATCGCTTTTCGATACTCATTCAGCTTCATGCGGCACAGACCGATTTCATAGTCCGCACGCCCGGGATCGGCCGGCCTCGCTTTTTCCAGTGCCTCGACGGCCCCCGCATCGTCCCCTCGCCGGGAACGGATGTGCGCCACGTCGAACCACGCTTTTCGGTAGGCTTCCTCATTCTGAGCGATCAGCGCGCGGAAAATGACTTCCGCTTCGTCCAGACGTCCCAGCCGGAGATAAATACCGCCCAGTTGATACTGATATTCGAGGTTCTCAGGGTCTTCCAGGATCGCCTGCTGCATCGGTCCGAGGGCATCCTGAGGCTTGTCGATCCGGATAGCCTGGCCGGCAGTCCGGTAGGCCGCGGAACCGGCGCCCGCCTCCTGCGCCCGGATGGAGCAAGGGAGAAGGCAGATAAGCAAGACGCCGATCAGCACACAACCTAGCCGAAAGCCACGGATTCCCATCGTGCATCTCCTCAAGTCGCTTCACCCGTCTCAAATACCCCACTCTTGCTTTCGTTTCCCCGGCAGGACGCCGCGCTCTGGGCACTCAATACTGCCCCTCGCGGCTCCGGGATCCTTCGCAAGAACGCATCGCTGTATCCAGGAAGTTCGGGAACTTAGGCGAATGTTGCCTTAAGAAAGAATCAATGTCAACTAAAGAATATTCCACCATATATATTCGCACAGGGCCGTTCCCGATACCAGCCCATTCACACACAAGATTCAAATCCGCAAGCCAGTTTGTCCCACTCCCTATCAAGTGATGAAAACGCCCGTGCATCGGCTCCGACGGGACATGTGTGCCTGCGCTATGCGGCATACGGCGGAGAAAGCGATTGCATGGCGTATTGATGCACCGTGGAGGAATGATTAGCCTTTTGGTAGTAAAATCGCCCTCGGGCATGAATCATGCTCGACTGCAAAGGCAATCTCACGGAGAAAATGGGAAAAATGTCCAAGACTTTGAAAATAGTGGACTATAGCGGTTCCATCTGCCATAATTATTTCGATCTGAGAATTGATGCACCGTGGCTCCGGAGCGTCAATACCGCCCCGCCCAGCAGGCTTTGCACTGACCCCAACCGACCCGGCCGCCTCTTAGCCGAAAAGCAAAGGACGGCTGGTTCCTGTAGAAGTTTCAGCTGATCGAGGAATCCGACGCAAGCAAGGATTCCGGCTCGTGATCTCTGGAAGCTGCGACGATCTGCCGTGGCGACGGTTCACAGCCAGCGTTTGGAGTGGCTACGATGAAGGAGCGTCCCCCACGGCGGGAGAATACCCCGATCGAGGAACGTGAGCCTTCAGTGGTCGGGGCCCGACCCGCCCCAATTACTTTGCGCCTTCCGAGAAGTGAGGATCTGCGTTCCCAGAGGGTCTCATCATCCGGAAGAACGGCATCAACCAGACAAGGAGGCAACATGATGAAAAAACTGCTTTTGGGGACAATGCTTTTGGCGTTGGCCATGGTCGTTCCTGCTTCAACAATGGCGCAGGTAGGCGTGAGTGTGGGAATCGCCCTGCCGCCACCCGTCGTGTTCCAGGCGGCTCCCGAAGTGGTAGTGCTGCCTGAAACGGACGATGTGTACGTCGTTCCCGACGTCGACGTGGACATATTCTTCTGGAGCGGCTGGTGGTGGCGCCCATGGGAAGGCCGCTGGTATCGTTCACGCTATTATGACAGAGGCTGGGGCTATTACCGCCATGTTCCATGGTTCTATTTTGACGTGGATCCGGGTTGGAGGGGATACTACAGGGACCGACACTGGCGCGGACACCCTTGGCGGTATGAGCGAATTCACTACCGTCACATGCATGACAATTGGAGGAAATGGCACAATAGCCGGCATTGGCGAGGAAAAAGGGCCTGGAACGTCGAGAATTACAAACCGCGACCCAACAAGGAGAGGAATCATCTCAGAAATCAAAGGCGGGTGGAGTATAACAAGAGGCCCGAGGTTCAGAAACATCAACAACTGATCCAAGAGCAAAAGAAACGACCCAGAGTTTACAAGCCCAAAGGCGAGCAACAAAGACAGCCCCGCGCGCAGAAACCCAGGGCTCAGCAACAGAAGCAGCCCAGAGCGCAAAAACCCAGGACCCAGCAGCAGCGGCAGCCCAGAGCGCAGAAGCCCGCGCGGCAGCAACAGAGGCCGCCTCAGCACAGACAGATGAGGCAGCAACAGAGGTCGCCTCAGACGCAGAAGTCCATGGGCCACCAACATGGGGGCGGACAACAGTAAGGCAGACAAACCGCTCGATGGCGTTTTCAATTTTGAGCCGGCAACACTATTCGGGAAGCGGAACACGACCTGTCCCGGAAAAAACCGGGAGCGAAAACCGGTGAGCCTCGCGGCCCCCGGGACAGGAAACACGGAAGCGTTGCCGGCTCGAAGGTTCCGATTCGTTACTCGTGTCCTGCTATCTTGGACCCAACCTGGTATCAGCCGATGCTCAACCCCGGGAAATCGTGTTCGACGAGAACACAGGCGACGCCCCATCCGGGCGAGTCAGAAAACGCCGGTTTCCAGCAAGACCGCTCTCAGGGTCTCGGGGGTGGAGTTGCGGATCAGAATCGTCTTGCGGCGGGATTTGTGTCCCCGGATGATTTCAACATCGGACCGGGAAACTCCGAACGCCCCGGCAAGGAATTTCACGCACTCCTTGTTTGCCTCGCCTTCCACCGGGGGCGCGGTGAGCCTGATCTTGAGGCAACCCTGGTGAATCCCCGCCCATTCGTTCTTCGATGCCCTCGGCTGAAGATAGACGTCCAGGAGAGTTCCCCCCTCGCCCGCACGCAGGAATGAACCACTCTTCATCAGACCCACAACTCGAACCCTCCTTTGAACAAGACCGAAGCGGTGCTCCGGCGTCAACAGGCGTTAAGGACCGTGCGTCGATGCTCCGCCCGGACGGAACCGGTCCGGAAGTATTCGACAAACCGTGAGAAACCGGCCGGGACAGGAAGATCGGGTGTGTTTGCACGCATGCGGGCGACGGCCCCGGGACCGGGTCAAGCGCCCGCCGTCGTTGGACTGCAGCGACAACTGTCGGCAGGTTGATCGGTCCACCATGTGAAACCGGTGTTTTGTACCATGTCAGCGTATAAAGATCCATCTCTGGCGGGCATGTCTTCGACAGCCCTCATGTGAGCTTTCCAGACGCCGCAAAGTCAGGCGTGGTGCCAAAAATGACATGTTTACAACGATTCGTCGCGGCCCTAGTATTAGTACACGGCCCGCATTTTCATGGGGTTCTGCTCGGATTCGGACCGCGCGTGACGTTCGGGTCGGAGTCGGCCGGGAGATGAGGGAAATGCATCGGTTCCGTCGTTGGCAGGAGGATTTCCATGAACAAGATACTGAGAATCGACACCGGGGCTGAAGGCGGTCCGCAGGCAACCGTCGGCTCCCCGGGAGAATACGCCGGCCTTGGAGGAAGGGCTTTGACATCGGCGGTGGTCGCCCGGGAGGTGCCTCCGTTGTGCCACCCGCTCAGCGCCGAGAACAAGCTGGTGATTGCGCCCGGACTGCTGAGCGGGACGAGCGGGGCCATGTCGGGCCGAATATCCATCGGTGCCAAGAGTCCGCTCACCGGAACCATAAAGGAATCCAATGCCGGAGGCCAGCCCTCCCAGGTATTGGCCCGCCTGGGATATGCCGCGGTGATCCTGGAAGGCAAGCCCGCCGCAGACGATCTCTACAAGGTGGTGATCGACAAGGATGGGGTTCGGATCGTCCGGGACAACAGCCTCAGGATGCTGCCCAACTACGACCTGATCGAAAAGATGAAATCCGAACACGGGGAGCACATCGCGTGCATCTCCATCGGACCGGCCGGCGAGATGAAGCTCGGCGCGGCCTCCATCGCATGCACCGACACGGAGTTGAGGCCCACCCGTCACGCGGGGCGAGGGGGTCTTGGAGCCGTCATGGGCTCAAAGGGAATCAAAGTGATCGTCCTGGACGATACCGGGATGAAGACGAGACAGCCCAAGGATCCCGAGAAATTCCACGCGGCCAACAAGAAATTCGTGGAAGGTCTGCGAAACCACCCCGTCACCGGGCAGGGTCTGCCGGCCTACGGAACGAACATCCTGACGAACATCATCAACGAAGCCGGTGGTTATCCCACCTGCAATTTCCGGCAGGGCCGATTCGAGAGAGCCCACCAGATCAGCGGCGAGACGCAGGCCGAGACCGAAACGGTCCGGGGCGGCCTTGCCACTCACGGCTGCCATCGCGGCTGCGTCATCCGCTGCTCCGGCATTTACAACGACAAGGACGGCCGCTATCTGACCAAGCAACCCGAATACGAGACCGTGTGGGCGCACGGAGGACAGTGCGGCATCAGCGACCTGGATGCCATCGCCACGCTCGATTTTCTGGACGACAATTATGGGTTGGACACCATTGAGATGGGCGTGGCCCTGGGAGTGGCCATGGAAGGCGGCCTGCTCCGGTTCGGAGATGCCGAGGGAGCCGTCAATCTGGTCAAGGAAGTCGGCAAGGGCACGCCCCTCGGCCGGATTCTCGGCAGTGGAGCGGAGGTCACCGGCAAGGCCTTCGGAGTCGCCAGGATCCCGGTCGTGAAGGGCCAGGCCCTGCCCGCCTATGACCCGAGAGCGGTTCAGGGGATCGGCGTGACCTACGCCACTTCCACCATGGGGGCCGATCATACCGCCGGGTATGCGGTCGCCACGAATATTCTGAAGGTGGGCGGCGACGTCGATCCATTGAAACCCGAAGGGCAGATCGAGTTGTCTCGCAATCTCCAGATCGCAACCGCGGCCGTCGATTCCACCGGGATGTGCCTGTTCATCGCGTTTGCCGTCCTCGACCAGCCCGATACCTTCCAGGCGCTGATCGACATGATCAATGCGTTCTACGGGCTGCAGATGACGGCCGACGACGTCGTGGCGCTCGGCAAGCAGGTATTGAAGACGGAACGGGACTTCAACGCCCGGGCCGGGTTCACCGCCCAGCATGACAGGCTACCGCGCTTCTTCAAGACGGAACCGGTCGGCCCTCACAATGTGACCTTCTCGGTCCCTGACGAAGAACTGGACAGAGTGCACGACTACTAGCCTTTTCTCTCGCGGGCCCCTTCCGCTCCCGTTTGGGGGTGGAAGGGCCTTGCGCAGCCTGCGCGCCCTCGCGGTTTTTTCCGTCATTCCCGCCCGGCCCTGATCTCGGGCCAGTGCGCGGTGGTCATCGAAGATTCCGGTTTACAGGCATGCGCGACTAAAATATAAAGCTGTAGCGGTTGAGTTGATTCAGTGGGTTCGAGTCACCTTTGCGCCGTTTTCCCGCAAGCCGTCCGTTCGCGGTCTTCCCCGCCGAGGAGGATGAAACCCTTCGGGAGATCGCGGCCAAAGGCAATTGAGGGTGAGTTGCGGCCACTCGCTCGCAACACTCGTTGAAAGAGGTGTGAACGATGAAAAACAGCAAACTGTTGATTCCGCTCTGTCTGGCCATCGCAATGGCTTTTTCGACAGCCCTGTTCCTGCCGGGTTCCTGCGGGGCGGTTGAATTTTCCGCCGATCTGGTCATTCAACCCAAGGGCGAAGAAGCCATGAAGGGCAAGATCTACGTGAAAGGGGACAAGGTCCGGCAGGAGATTCTGGAAGAAGGCGACAACCAGATCATGATCATCCGCCCGGACAAGAAGGTCACTTGGATGATCTCCCCGGACGAAAAAACCTACATGGAAATGCCCTACCAGGCTGAGGACAAAACCTTCGAGGAATGGACGGAGAACAAGGAAAAAAATTCGAAGTTGATCGGCGAAGAAACCATTTCCGGCATCCAGACCAACAAGTACGAGAACATCGAGGACGGGGAAAAGACTTATTTCTGGATTTCTAAGAAGTTCCCTTTTCCCATCAAAGTTGAAGACGCTGAAATCACGATGGAGTACAAGAACATCAAGGAAGGCCAGGTGGACGCCGCCCTGTTCGAGCTTCCCGCCGGCTACGAGAAAATGTCCATGCCGACGTTGCCCGGCAAATCCGAGGAATAGCTGCTGCTGTGCCGGGGGAGGCGAGAGCCGTTCGGTCCGCCTCCCCGGTACGCTGCACTCCCGGTTCCGCTCCCCCTGCCGTTGCTCTACGAACCCGCCGTCATGACAGATTCCGCGAAGCCGCAGACCCCCGATCCCGGGCATGAGAGCCGCCGCGTGGCCCCACTCGCGGCCTCGCCGATATCCCAGTTCCTGATCGAATTCTCGCAGGACAGTTTCACCGCCGTTTTCCTGGGGCGGGAAAAACGTTTCCTTGTCGAGGCTGAACGAGACGGGCACCGGTTTCAGGCACACTGCAACAATTCCGGGAGCATGCTCGGCCTGCTGCGGCCGGGAAGCGAAATCCTGCTTTCCGTATCCCCCAACCCTTCGCGTCGACTGCCCTACACGCTGGAATCCATCAAGCTCGGAAGCCACTGGGTGGGAGTGAACACGCTCGTGCCCAACCGGGTCCTCAGGCTCGCCTGGGAAAGGGGAGTGCTGCCGGAGTTGAGGGGTTACGATCGATTTCAGAACGAGAAAACCACCGGCGAGAGCCGTCTGGACGCCTTTGCGGAAGGACCCGCGGGGCAGGTCTGGATCGAGGCGAAAAACGTGACGCTGGTGGAGGACGACGTCGCCTGTTTCCCGGATGCGGTGACCGTACGCGGGCAAAAACACATGAGGGAACTGACGGCCCTGGCGCGCGCGGGCCGGAGGGCCGCCTGCTTCTTCCTGGTCCAGCGGCCGGATGCTTCGTGCTTCGCTCCCGCCGATTTCATCGACCCGGTTTATGCCGAACTTTTCCGGGCAGCAGTGGATGCGGGCGTGGAGATCTGGCCGTACGAGGCGATTGTCACCCGGCAGGGGATTGCTCTGGGCCGCAGGTTGAAAGTGGTGGGGCACTGATACGAACTTGCGTTCGGTATTGACGGGTGGGTGTAAAGCCCTCCCGCCCAATGCCGGCATTTTCAACGCAACCCGGTCTCACGCCACGGCGCAACGCCGCAACGAATGCGTTGGTGGAAAAGAGGGGAGGCATGCCTCCGCGCGCGACGGAGTGAGATCGTCAGGTCGAGCGGCCTAGCGGCTGCCGGCGGAAGTCGCCCGACGCAAAAAAGAGGATTTCGTCGCGCCGTGGCGTCGTTGCGTGAGGTAATACGACGCCTGGAGTGAGCCGCGAAATCATGCGCATTGACGGAATGCGGCCTGGCGGACACCGGCCGGATGGCCTCGATATTGCCTCGGTACGGAGGATGGGCCGTCGGCCGGGAGAACCCCGCCCCTTGCACGGACCGATGTGCCGGTCAGACTCGGCGGTAGGTGACACGGGTGGGGATAAACCTTGTCACTACGGACTGTTACGCCGACCAAACGTAGGGGAGGGCTTTATGCCCTCCCGCCCAATATACTCATCTTACCGTGAAAATGCTTGGCACGATTGGGTACTCAAGGGACAAGCCTCGTCTTTCCCTTTGTCGCGCATGGATAGGCTACAAGCATTGAAACAAATTTTCATTACTGGGGGTGAACGCCCCCTCAGTTCATGGCCGTTGAATGCAATTCCCCATGGCGCCGGCGTCACCCGCGAAGCATGAAAACAGGCTCACCCGGGAATCCGTTTTCCAGGTAACGTGGTGCAAGAGCGCCGGTGATTCCCGTCTTCCCGGAATCCCCCTTGAACGGCGGGGCAACCGGGAAGGCGGGGGTTTTCCCGTGACGCGGAATGCTACAGGGAGCCGCCACCGGCCTCGAAGCCCAAGTCGAAGGCCTTCCGGTTGACGTCGATCAATCGCGCCGGGATCGTTTTCCTGATGGCCGCATCCCAGCTCCGCCCGGAGATCGGAAGCTGATTGGTCCCGGCCAGGACGCCCACCATGGCAAGATTGGCCGCACGCTCCGATCCCGCCCGGCGCGCGATTTCGCGGGTATCCACCTTGATGAACCGGGCGACTTTCTCCCGGACTTCTCCGTAGAGCGTTTCCAACTCGGGATACACGGCCTGGCCGGTTGCCACCGTGAAGGGCAGCACGGGAACCGTGCTGGAAATGACGATGCTCTCCTGGTGGCACTTGGGCAGTGCCCGCGCCGCCTCCAGCGGTTCGAACGCCAGCACGATATCGGCTTCCCCGTCGGCGATGGTGGGGCTGTAAACCTTGCCCATGACCACGGACGACTCCACGACGCCGCCGCGCTGGGCCATGCCGTGAATCTCGCTCATCATGACCGGCAGCCCTTCCTCCAGCGCCGCTTCACCGACAAGACGAGTCGCCAGGAGCGTTCCCTGTCCGCCGACTCCCGTAAAAAATATGCGCACGGCCTCCAGGCCCCTCTTTTCAGTCGCCATTATTCGCTCCCTCCCCTCGACTCTTCGATGCGCTTGGGCTTGATGGATTTGCACAGTTGCGAGCAGACGCTGCACCCGCTGCAAAGGGCCTCATTGATGCGGATGCACATTTCCCCGGCCGCACCGGGTTCCCATGCGAAAGCGGGGCATCCCAACTCCTCAAGACACCGCTTGCACAGATCGCAGGACGCATCCACCTGGAACACCACCTTTTGCTTCTTGCGCAGCATCCGGTTCTCGAACAGCGGACAGGGACTCTTGGAAATCAGCACCGACACGCCGGGTTCCTTCAGCGTCCGGCTCATATCCTCGAGCACCTCCCGGGTCTTTTCCATCCGGAGCGGATTCACCACCTCCAGGCGCTTGACTCCACAGCCTCGAATGATTTTCTCGAGGCTGACCCGGGGCTCGATCTTCCCCGCGGGCGTCAGTTCGATCCCGGGATGAGGCTGATGCCCGGTCATGGCGGTTGTCCCGTTGTCGAGCACGACCAGGAGAAACCGGTGATCGTGGGAAACCCCGTTGATGAGCCCGGTGATCCCGGAATGAAAGAAGGTGGAATCCCCGATGAAAGCCACCACCGGTTTGTCCTGCACCTTGCTGAACCCTCCAGCCGTGGACACCCCGGAGCCCATGCAGATGAGAAAATCGGCCATGCGCAAGGGCGGCAGAATGCCCAGGGTGTAGCAGCCGATGTCGGTGGGGTAAATGGCATCGTCTCCGAACACTTTGCGCACGGTAACATAGGTGGCGCGATGGGGACAGCCGGGGCAGAGGTTGGGAGGTCTTTGCGGCAGCGCCGGCGCGGTGAAGACCCGAGGAGGCTGGTAATTCAGGCCGAAAAAGCTGCTCATGGCCCGCTTGACCTTCACGCCGTCCAGCTCGAAGGCGCGCGGCGTCAGTTCAGCGCCCTTGCCCGCAATAGCGACGCGCAGACCGAACTCCTGCGCGGTCACCCGCACCGCTTCCTCCAGGAACGGTTCGAGCTCTTCGACCACGAGGACTTTTCCCAGCCCTCGCATGAAGTCCCGGATCAGGGCTTTCGGATGCGGGAACGTGAAACCCAGCTTGAGCACCTTGACGCGGTCCCGGAGCCCCAGGTCGCGCACGGCGTCCAGCACGTAGAGGTACGAGACGCCGCTGGTGACGATCCCCCATTTCCCTTTGCCGGTGCTGAAATTGAGCGCGCTTCGCTCGGCCTCCTCCTGCAGCAGGGCGAGCTTGTCGAGCAGCGCCAGCCGAAGCTTGCGGCCCACCATCGGGACGACCACCAGGTTGAAGGGATCCTTCTTGAATTCGCCGCGCGGCGTTCCCGAAGGGATCTCTCCCAGGGGCACCGGCCCTCTGCAGTGATTGACCCTCGTGGTGGTGCGGAGCATGACCGGGATGTGATACTTCTCCGAGACCGCTAGGGCCTCGAGGGTCATCGCCTTCGCCTCCTCGGGCGTGGACGGCTCGAACATCGGAACATTCCCCAGCTTCGCGTAATAGCGATTGTCCTGTTCGTTCTGGCTGGAATGCAGGGAAGGATCGTCCGCGACGACCACCACCATGCCTGCCCTCACGCCCACATAGGCCAGGGTCATGAAAGCGTCCGCAGCCACGTTCAACCCCACGTGCTTCATGGCGCACAGGCTGCGGACCCCTGAAACGGCCGCCGCCCCCGCCATTTCCACCGAAACCTTTTCATTGACCGAGTATTCCACGTAAACGCCGGCATCGGAACCGATCCGTTGGAAACGGTCGATGATCTCCGACGATGGAGTCCCGGGATAGGCCGCAACAAAGCGGACGTTCCCTTCGAGAGCCCCGCGGACAATGGCTTCATTGCCCAGAAGGAGATGCTTCTTCTCGCTTCCGGGCATCAGGAGTTCATGCATTCGATACCTCCCTGCAGTCGTTCATGATGTCATGTTTCTTCGGTCCACAAACAGCTTGACCTTACCGTTTTCCCGCTCCAGCGAACCCCTTTCAACCAGCTTGACGCGGGGCGTGATACCGAAGTGGTTGGTCACCGTCTTGCTCATGATATCCACCAGGGCACGCTGTTCGAGCATCTTGTCGTAGAAAAACCGTTCGGTGACCTCGACCCAGATCTCGAGCTGGTCCCGGTGTGCGTCCCGGACCGCCACGATCTGATAGAGGGGGCGTTCGCCCTTGATCTGTTCGAGCACGTCGCCGATGCGCTCGGGGATGATGTTGATCCCCTTGATGACCACCACATTGTCACAGCGTTCGAGAATCCGGCTGATCTTCCGGAACGTGCGCCCGCACGGGCACGGTTCATCGATGATGCGGCAGACGTCTCCCGTGCGATAGCGGATGACGGGGAAGGCTTCCTTGGTGAGAGTCGTGACGACAAGCTCCCCCTCCTCGCCGGGTGGAAGCACCCTCCCCGACGCCGGGTCGATGATCTCGGCATAGAAGTGGTCTTCCTGGAGATGCATGCCGCTGCGACCCTCCAGGCATTCCCCGGCGACCCCAGGACCCATGACCTCACTGATTCCATAATTGTCCGTCACCTTGACGAACAGCCTCTCCTCGATCTCCTCGCGCATGGATTCCGTCCAGGGCTCCCCGGCGCAAATACAGTACTTGAGCGAGAGCTTCTTCGGGTCGAACTTCAGTTCCGCCATCTTGTCCGCGATGACCAGGCAGTAAGACGGGGTGGACGCGAGCACCGTGGTCCGGAAATCCTGCATGATCTTGATCTGCCTCTCGGTCCGGCCCACAGACGTCGGCAGCACGGAGGCTCCGATGCGCTCCGCGCCGTAGTGAATCCCGAGGCCGCCGGTGAGAAGCCCGTAGGCGAACAGCACCTGGATCACGTCATCCTGAGTTACGCCGCCGGCGCTCAGGATACGCGCCACGAGGCCGCTCCAGGTGCGCAGATCCTGGCGCGTGTAACCCACCACCCGCGGGTTCGCCATGGTGCCCGATGACGAATGCACCCGCACCACTTCGCGCAACGGCACGGCAAACATATCGTAGGGGTAACTGTCGCTCACATCCTGGCTGGTGGTATAGGGCAGTCGCTCGAGATCCTTGAGTTCCGTCAGATCGTCCTCCGGCCTGAAGTCGATCTCCTTGAAACGGCGTCTGTAAAAAGACACGTTTCGATACACGCGGTTCAAGGTGGCCTGCAGGCGCTCGAGTTGGAGCTGCTCCAGCTCGTCCCTGGACATGCGTTCCTTTTCGGGTTCCCAAACGGGCATGGACAGCTCCTTTTGGAATCGATCTCGGCTCGTGGTGCGACAAAACACTATGGAATACCGGAAGCCGCCTGCCAAGCCTCATTCCGTGACGGTTTTCGGATGGTTTCCCCTCCGCCGGCTTTGGCCGCGCATCGGACCTTCACCGCACGTGAACATCGGGTGCCTCACGCATCCCAAATCTGCCTGGCACCCTTGCCAAGATAAGCCCTCTGCACTTCCTTGTGTTCGAGCAGTTCGGCCCCCTCTCCCTGCAGCACGACTTTGCCCGTTTCCAGCACGTACCCGCGGTCGGCGATCTGCAAAGCGGCCTTGGCATTCTGTTCGATCAGGAGAATGGTGCGCCCCTCCTGCCTCAGTTCCCGCACGATCGAGAAGATCTCGCGGACGATGAGCGGAGCGAGCCCCATGGACGGCTCGTCGAGGACCAGCAGCCGGGGCCGGGACATGAGCGCGCGGCTGATGGCGAGCATCTGCTGCTCGCCCCCGCTGAGCGTCCCCGCAAGCTGGGTGCGACGCTGCCCCAGAATAGGGAAACGGTCGAACATGCGACCGATGTCCTCCCGGACCTGACGACCGTTCCGGCGGTGGACGAAACCGCCCATTTCCAGATTCGCCTCGACGGACATGGTGGCGAAGATCTGGCGTCCTTCAGGAACGAGGGCAATTCCCAGCCGCACGATGTCCTCGGGCGGCATCCCTTCGATGGTAGTGCCTTCGAACTCAATTTTCCCTTTCAAAGGTTTCACCAGGCCGCAGATGGTGTTCACGAGGGTGCTCTTGCCGGCCCCGTTGGCCCCGACCAGCGTGACGATCTCGCCGGAACGCACGTGAAGCGATACGCCTTTCAGCGCTCGAATGTTGCCGTAGTGCGTGTGAAGACTCTTGATCGTGAGCATGTGCTTCCACCCGGGAACAACGGACGATCCGAAAAATACGGGCCGCTCCCCGACAAACGACTACTCCCCTCCAAGATAGGCCTCGATGACCGCGGGGTGATCCTTGACTTCATCCGGGGTCCCGCTGGCCAATCGCTGCCCGTAGTGCAGCACGAGGATGCGGTCGGAAATCTCCATGATAAGGTTCATATCGTGCTCCACCAGCAGCACGGTCACGCCGCGCGTGCGAATGCGCCGGATGAGTTCCCCGAGCTCCTCGGTTTCCTTCATGTTGAGGCCGCCTGCGGGTTCGTCGAGCAAGACGAGCGAGGGCTCGGTGGCCAGGGCGCGGGCGATTTCGAGAATCTTCTGCTTTCCCAGGGGCAGACTGCCGGCCAGGAACTCCCGGGCATCGCTCAGTCCGACGAACTCGAGATACTCCTCGGCGTCCTTTCGGATGCGCCGCTCCTCGGACCTCATGCCGGGCAACCTCAGGCCGGTGGACAGGAAACCCCGATGAGTCCTCGGATGACGGCCGAGCATCACGTTCTCGATCACGGTCATGGACCGGAACAGCGCCACGTGCTGGAACGTCCGGGAAATACCACGCCGGGTGATCCGGTTCGGAAGCATGCCGTCGATCTCCCGCCCTTCGAAAACGATACGCCCCGAGGTGGGCCTGAGCAGGCCGCTGATACAGTGAAAGAGCGTCGTCTTCCCTGCGCCGTTCGGCCCGATCACCGCCTGGATGATGTTTGCCGGGACCTCGTACGTCAGCCCCCGCAGGGCCGTGATGCCGCCAAACCGCATCTCCAGCTCGTGGAGCTCCAGCAGCGCGGCTTGGGAATCCCTGGAATCCTCTTTCATGAGCCCCCATCGTCCGGCGCGGCAACGGTCCGAGACCCCGCCGACGTCCACTTGCCGGCCAGAGACATCAGGCCGCCGGGCAGGAACAGGGCGACCACCAGAAGGATCGCGCCGTAGATCACGATCTCAAAATCGGCAAAAACCTGCAGCCATTCATTCCCCACAAAGGTCAGCAGGACCGTCCCGACAATGGCTCCCCAAAGGCTCTGCATGCCGCCCACCATCACCATGAGGACGAAACGGATGGACCACATCAGGTTGAACGATCCGGGATTGAGGCAGGTCACGTAATGGGTGTAAAAGCTTCCGGCCAGGGCCGCAAAGACAGCGCTCAACACGAACACCTGGAGCTTGTACCGGGCGGTGGGAACTCCCATGGATTCCGCCGCGGTCTCCTCTTCATGGATGGCCCGCAGCGCCCGACCGACCCTCGACCGCAGGACATGGAAGCAGAAGACCAGTCCGATGAACACGGTGACCCAAACAATATAGTACCATGCAATTTCGCCGGTGATCCTGACGTCGCCGAAGCGCAGGCGCGGGATGTCCGACATGCCCGACGGCCCGCCGGTCCAGGCCACTTCCTCGCCGAGCACGATGTGGACGATGACTCCGAACCCCAGGGTCGCCATGGCAAGGTAATGGCCTTTCAGACGCAGGGCCGGAATTCCGATCAGCCAGGCGACGGCCGCCGAGGCAAGCATGCCGATCGGCATCGCAGCCACCGGGTTCCATCCGAAGCGGCTCGTCAGGATGCCCGAGGTGTAGGCGCCGATCCCAAAAAAAGCCGCCTGGGCCATGGAAATCTGCCCAGCAAAACCCATGAGCATGCTCAGACCGAGCGACACCAGGCTGAAAATCCCGGCGAAGACCATCACGTCCACGTAGTGGGAAACCGCCTTGAACGGGACGACAACCCAGGGAAAAACCCCGATGAATAGCGCGGCGCAGAGAAAACCCAGCCATTCCCTTCCGTTCATCCGGTCGACCTTCCTAGAACCTTTTCAGCTTGGCGGCCTCGCCACTGCCGAAAAGGCCCTCGGGTTTGAAGAACAATGCCAGCAACAGCAAAACGAGGGCCACCGCGTCCTTGTACCCCGAAGACACGTACCCCGCGCAAAACGATTCGGCAAGCCCCAGGATCGCCCCTGCCACGAGCGCCCCGAAGAAGCTTCCCAGCCCTCCGAGCACCGCGGCCCCGAAACCCTTCAGCCCGAGGAGGGCACCTCGATCGAATTCCATCATCGATATAGGGGTGATGATCACCCCGGCGGCCGCCCCGATGCCCGCACTCAGCACAAAGGACAGCAGCACCATCCGACGGACCGGGATTCCCACCATGCGCGCCGCGTTCGGATTGTCCGCGCAGGCGAGCATAGCCTTGCCGTAGGTGGACCTGTGAAAGAAGACGGTGAGCCCGATCACGATCAGCGCGCTGACTCCCACGACCCAGAACGCCTGGGTCTGGATGGCGGCGCCGGCCACAAGAATGGGACCGCCGGAGCTGAAGGCGGGAACGCTGTGAGGGTCCTTCCCCCACCAGATCATGGCGCCCCCTTTGAGCAGGATCGAGAGGGCGATGGTGATGATGATCAGCGAGAGTACGCTCGCGTTTTTCGCCCGCCGGATCACGAACCGCTCCATGACGAGGCCCACCAGGCCGGTGGCAAAAACCGCGCCGAAGAAACCCACCGCGATGGGAAGCCGGAGGACGCCAATAAAAAAGGCGGCAAAAAGACCGCCAAGCATCACGAACTCACCCTGAGCGAAATTGATGATTTCAGTGACGTTGTAAATGATGTTGTAGCCAAGCGCCACCATGGCGTAGATCACGCCGATGGTGAGACCGCTGACGGTGTACTGGAGTATGTCCGTTCCCATACTGAAACAATCCGCCCCCGCCGGGGTCCAATCCTTTCGTGTCCTGTGACCGGGTCAGGTTCAAGAACATCCCGCGCTTCCGCCTCAGCCCCGTCCGGACCGGTTCCGAATGACAACCGGATTCCAGCGGTTCGGGCACGAGGCTGAACAAGCCCCCGGAAGTCTTAAAACTCAACGGACCGTTCATGTCAATGATTTTGGTGTGAAATCGGATCATAATCCCGGCCCCCCCCCCGGGTCGGCCGGGTGGTCGGGAGAAAACCCGCGACAGCCGGTCCCGCGGGCCGGGATCCGGGGCGAAAGCCCCCGGCGGGCGCCGGTGGAGGGCTTTCGTCCGATCGTCGTTTCTCAGGCGGACCCCGGCGAGGCATCCGCCCGCCTCCTGAGCCCGAGGCGGGCGGCATGAGTCTCGCGCCGCATCAAGGCGTGGCCAGCGCCCACTTCCCGTCCTTGACCACGATCATTTCCAGGTCGTCCTTGCTCAAACCGCAGTGGTCCTGCGGGGAGAAATTGAAAATACCGTGCATGCCGACGAAACCCCTGGTCTGTTCGATATGGTCGCGGATTTTGGCCGGATCCGGCCCAACCGCTTTGAGCGCGGCCATGGCGAGGTGCATCGAATCCCAGGCGTGGCCGCCGAAAGATGAGATGGGTTCCTTGTAGAGCGTCTCGTATGCCCTGGTGTATTCAAGGATGATTTTCTTCTGAGGCTGGCTGTCGGGAAGCAGGGAGCCGACATTCACACGGGCCAGGGGCAGCAGCACGCCCTCGGCCGCTTTTCCCGCCAACTCCAAGTTTTTCAGGCTTCCGAAACCGTGACTCTGGAAGAGCGGGATGGCATCCATCCCGAGGTCTCTCCACGTCTTGATCGCAAGGATCTGGGTGGGGCCGATGGACCAGTTCACGACGGCCTGCGGCTGGGTCCCGCGGATTTTGGTCAGCTGGGCCGTGAGGTCCGTGTCCTTGGGATCGAACCGTTCATCCGCCACGATGGTAAACCCGTATTCGGGCGCCAGCCGGAGCAATTCCTCCCGCCCGCTCGCTCCATATCCGCTGGAGTCGGTCATGATGGCGACCTTTTTCACCCCCTTGCCCTTCATGTAGTCGTACATCTTGCCGACCACGTGGGCGTCGGAGCCCGCAACCTTGTACACCCATTTGCGGCTCTCGATGGGGGTCACGATCTTGTAGCTGGTCGCGCACGAGATGAGGGGCACCTTGGACTCTTCGGCGACGGTGGCCACGGCGATGCTCTCCCCACTGCGCGTGGGACCGATGATCACCGGAACTTCGTCCTTCTTGATCAGCTTTTTCACCGCGAGCGTGCACTTCGTGGTGTCGCTCTCGTCATCGTAAATGATCAGCTCGATCGGATGCCCGTTGATTCCCCCCTGCTTGTTGATCTCGTCGCGGATCATTTCCGCCGTCTTCTTCTCCGGCTCGCCCAGGAACGAACCGACCCCCGTGATGGAAAAAACCGCGCCGATCTTGTAGGGCTCCGGAGCGGCCAGGACATTCGGACCGATGATCGGAGCAAGGAGCGCACCCAGGAATGTGACGATGGTGAGCGCCGCTGCAAGCCAGTTTCTCCGTTTCTTCATGATTGTTCTCCTCCGTGTGCCGGTACAGGGCTCTAAGGGTTGAAGCGGGTGCGCCCCGCCGGGCGCACCAAACAAAAAAAGCCGCGGCAACAAAGACCACGGCTCCAAAACGAAAAAAGCCGTGGGCGAACCGGCATGCGGTCTGCCCACGGCCTGTTCCTACAGGCTCATTCGCGCAAGGGCAGACCGCCTCGAATAAATGTACGAGTAATAATAGCGGTCCTGCCGGTCACGACCCTTCATTGTCTTCATTCCTCTTGCTCGAATCTCCAAAGGATAGTTGTATGAACGGCTCCTTATACTCGACTCCACGCCGCCAAGTCAAGACAAAACGACTGAAATATCAACGGCAAAAGCCCGATCGCCATGCTCGAAACCACAGGGACTCCGAATCGAGGAACCTCCCGCGGGGGCTTCCGGTGGGACGCCGGTTGCTTCGGACCGGCGCTTATTGTGGATTGAAGTGATGATGATAATGAGGTATTGATAACGCGACGTGAGGAACTGCGGCTCGCATTGAATTTTTCCTGGAATTCCAGACTGTTCATACCACATCGACAAGGGATCAAGACATGTTGAAGAAACTACGGATCAGCTCGGGAGTCAGCCAGTTGGATCGCCTGCTGGGCGGTCTGCGCATCGGCGACAACGTCGTTTGGCATGATGATTCGGGGAGTCTCGCATCCGCCTTCTGCCTCAGCTTCATCCAGACATCCCTGGCAGAAAAGAAACCCCTGGTCTACGTGAGTTTCGACAGGTCGCCGCGAAACCTCATCGACAAGCTCGGCCCTTTTTCCTCGGACCCCTCCCTGACTGTTCTCGATTGTTTCACAAGCGGCAAGGGCGCTTCATCGTCCATCTTCCTGAAGTTTTACGACGAGGCCCCCCCGGAGCTGACGGGCCGGATCGTGCGCGTGAAGGATCCTCGGCGCGTCGACGAAGTCGTGGACGTGCTGTACGGAGTGCACGCCGGCCTGAAAGGAGACGTCCGGTTCGTTTTCGAGAGCATCACGGGCATGCAGGAGCTTTGGGGCGGCGAAGATCACATCCTCAACTTCTACTCGCATTCCTGCCCGCGGTTGTATGAACTGAACACCGTCGCCTACTGGATCATGGAGAAGAAGGCGCATACCCCGCGGCTCCGCGCCCAGATCAGCCAGATCGCCCAGGTGGTCATCGAGCTTTCGATCCGGCGGGGAACCACTTCCCTCTCCGTTCTCAAGGCGGAAAAACGGGAGCTCGAAACCCTGCACAAGCCGTATAATTACTGGGTCAAAGACTCGGTCGTCACCTTCGACGAGGAAAAACGCTCCCACGGAGGCATCGATCTCGGTCTGCGTCTGAAGGAGCTGCGCACCAAGAGAGGAATTTCCCAGACGGAACTGGCCAAATCCGTGGGCGTCACTCCGAGCACCATTTCCCAGGTGGAGAGCAACCTCATATACCCTTCCCTGCCTGCGCTCATGAAGATGGCCGAAGTGCTCTCGGTGGATATCAGCTCTTTCTTTCAGGAACGCCTTGCAGGAAAGAAGAAATTCGTGTTCTCCGCAATGGAGTCGCTCCAGGTGAAATTCGCGGACTTCCCGGAAGGCAGTATCTATGCCAGGGCGCTGACGCCCATCGACTCAGATTTCAAGGTGGAACCTTACCTCATCGAGATTCCATCCGAAAAGACCGTTTTTTCCCACTTCTTTTCCCACAAGGGCGAAGAAATCGGCTACCTGATCAGCGGGGAGCTGCAGGTGCGGCTGGAAAAGGAAGTGCACACGGTTCGCGCCGGCGATACCGTCTACCTGACTTCGGACATCCCCACCCAGTGGAAAAACCCCGGGACAGCCCCGGCCAAGATGTTGTGGATCAAAGTGAGATGACCGAACACCCCACGGGTGAAAACGAAGGGCGCCCGTCCCCGTTCCGGGGATGGGCGCCCTTCTCTTGTCTTCTGTCGCGACGGGACGGTTACCCGTTCAGGATGGCTTCCGCCTCTTCCCGGTAGGCATCCAGCACGTAGGGAATCTTGGTCACCTTGGAACACTCCTCGGTGAGCGACATCAAGTCCTTGCGGCTGATCGCGTTGACCTTGAACCGCCTGGCTCCGGCCATCAACTGCTGCAGACCCACCTTCAGTTTGTCCGCATAGCTGTAAAACCCGATGGCCCCAAGGGGTATCTTCTTGATTTCGTCCTCGCCGACCATGTCCTTGACGGCCTGATAACCCACGAAGATCTCTTCGACGGTCTTGCCGTACTGGCTGACGGTCTTGGGCAGATCGTCCTTCTTGATCCACTGGGCGATGTTCTTCCCGACCATTCCGGGAATCATCAACGCGCGACCCATGCAGACCGCCTTCACGTAAGGCGCGCCCAGGGCAAGCGCCTTGAAAATGCCGTCTTCGCTGGAGAATCCGCCGGCAAAGGCGATATCGGGCACCCTTTCCCCCTTTTGGGCAAGCTTCTCGCAGAACTCGTAGGCCACCGAATGCAGGTACAGGGACGGAATGCCCCACTCCTCCATCATCCGCCAGGGGCTCATGCCCGTGCCTCCCCCGGAGCCGTCAATGGTGAGCAGGTCGATCCTGGCCTTGGAGCCCCACTTGATCGCCATGGCCAGTTCCCGGAGGCTGTAGGCTCCCGTCTTAAGGGTCACGCGCTTGAAGCCGAGTTTTCTCAACCGCTCGACCTCCTTGAGGAAACCGTCCTCGCTCACGAACCCGAGACGGCTGTGGCGCTCGAATTCCTTGATCGCGCCTTCATGGTAGGCGGCCTGGATGATCTTGCTGGAGGGATCCGGCGTGACGATATAACCCCTCCTCTGCAGCTCCAGGGCGCGCTCCAGGCTGTCGACCTTGATTTCCCCTCCGATGCACTTCGCCCCTTGACCCCATTTCAGCTCGATCGTCTGCAACTTGTGCTTGTCAATGACATATTCGGCCACGCCCAGCCGGGTGTCTTCCACGTTCATCTGGACCAGGAGCTCCCCGCGGCCGTTGTGGTAGCGCCTGTAGGTTTCGATGCGGCGGTCCATTTCAGGCGACTTGACGATGCGATTGGCATCGTTGAGCACCAGGTAGGGATCGATGCCGCACACGTTTTCGCCGCAGACCAGGGTCACCCCGCTGATCGCCGCGCCCACGGAAAAATGATCCCAGTTCGCCCGGGCGATCTCCGTGGAACCGAGGGCGCCGGTGAATACGGGCATATCCATCTTCACCTTGACGTCCCAGCCGTATTCCGTTTCCGTGCTCACGATGGGGAAAATCGCGGTGTCGGGACCCCCTTGGACTCCCGCCGGCAAACCGTGCGCTCCCATGGCGTAGCCCTGGATGTTCAGGTGCGAATAGTCCACCGGGAAGGTCTTGTCCCCGCCGGCGGTGATTTGCCCGAACGGCCCGGGATAAATGACTTCACGACCTCTGAAGGTCGCCCGGAAAACCTCGCAGTTGCCGCGGCATCCGTCGATGCACCGGCTGCACAGACCGCTCATCGGAACGACGTTTTTCGAGCGGTTGAAGGTTAGGGTTGCGTCGTTGGAATTTGGTGTGGAATAGTTCATTCTGGTTTCTCCCTCCGTCATGACGAATTGATACGCGCCTTCACTTGCCAGGTGCCTGTAGGTGGACTCGGAACGCGGAGAAGAACCTGGTATGAATCGAGGAGTGCCTCATCACAACCCGGAATCCCGCCGGAATTTTCTCACGCCGCTCCGGACCGGAGCCGCATCTTCCCGCGGATTCCCCTGCCTCCGGACGGAGACATCCTCCACCCCGTAAACATCCGGGCTGGACGGCTTCCGGTCCGGACGTTTTCCACGCCGGCCGAACACGAATTCACCTGCTGTCATTCAAACTGCATTTCCAAAGGACTCTATTAGTGTGACATAACTTAATTGTCAAGAATTTTCAACGTTGGCGCACAGCACCGTCCATAACCGCGGAATGGCTCTCCGAGCCGCTCCATAAATGCAACGGCTAACGGCCCCGGGGATATTCCGGTTTATCGTGGAAGCGCAATTTCACCCGGCCGTTTTTTTTCGTTCAGTCGGTGCCCGGCTCGACCATCTATATAGGCAGATGACTCGGCGACCGATGCGGTTTGCCGTTCAAAACGATCGATCCGGCGTGCCATGGTAAAGCCGGCACACAATGCCCCCGCACGCCCCGGGTTCGGCCCGCGTGCGACGGCAAGAGGCCGGGCGCTCGGCGCTCGTGGAGAAATCGGAATGGTTGATGCTTCGGTGATCGTTCCCACCTTGAACGAGGCGGAAAATATCGACGCTCTGCTCGCGAGGGTGGAGCGATGCGTCGAAGCCGGGGACTTCGGCGCGCAAATCCTGGTCGTGGACGACGGCACGACGGACGGCACGGTGGAGCGCGTGCGGCGATGGGAAGCCCACCCTGTCTACGCAATTTGGCTTGCCGTGGGCAGACCACAAGGAGGGATGAACATGTGCCGGGCCGAGGCTATTCTCCCACGGAGGTGCGGGCGATGATTCTTGCGGGTGCGGGTCTTGGTGCGGTCAAAGGGGTCCGGTTTCGTCATGCGGTAATACCCCTAATCATTGACGCCGAATCGGAGGAATTCGTGGAACTTGGGGGGGCGGGGCCCAGCAGGCGGGACTACCCCTTGTCTTTCCCCTTGGTGAGCTTTGCCTGCTGCTTGGTTTTCTGGGCGGCTGCGCCTTTTTTGGGAGGGCAGGCCGCGGCCGACCGGGTCGCTTTGGAAGGCTTTTTCGATTGGGCCGCGACGCTTTTCTTCGCGTTGCCGGACTTGGCGGTATCCTTTAACTTCGCGATCTTGTCCCGTGAGGAACTCGTCTTCTTGACGGCCGCCATTTGTTTCTTGGAGCCGGCTTTTTCCGCCATGCGGAGATCCTTTACGGGCTTTCCCCGGGCGGTCCGCGCGTTAATCTTGCCGCCCTTTCCGGACGTGTCCCTGCACACCTCGGCCGAGGCTCTCTTCGAAGACTTACCCGAGGACTTCGCAACCTTCACCGTCTTGTCGCGCCCGGATACCTTCACCACCTTATCATGCCGGGACGATTTGCCCGCCCTGGCCGTCTTGGAAAGCTTCACCCGCGCGGCTTTTCCCTTCCTGCCGGAGCCGGCCGGGACCCTCACGTACGACGGCCTTTGCTCCCCGAAGTCGTCGGAGGCAAGGGTTGCATATCTCATGTCCGCCAGTTCCGGAGCGACCTCCGCGAACCCCGCTTCCAGAAGTTTCGTCGTCTCGCGCAGCCGGACCCCCGGGGTGGGCGCTCCCATCACCACCGCGAGGATGCGCGTGTTCCCGCGCCTGGCGGTCGCCGTGATGTTGTAGCCCGACGCACAGACGAACCCGGTCTTCAGACCGTCCACGCCGGGACAGGTCGCGAGCAGCCGGTTGGCGTTGTGGTGACTGGAAGTGCCGTAACTGTAGGCCTGCATCGAATGGATGGTCAGCGAATCGGGAAAGCGCCTCAAATAGGCGATGGAAAGCCTTGCGATGTCCCGGGCGGTCGTGAGCTGCCCTTTGGCCGGAAGGCCGTTCGGGGTCATGAACCGGCTGCTGTTCATGCCCAGTTCCCGAGCCTTGGCGTTCATTTTCCGAACGAACGCTTCGACGTTTCCGCTGATGTGCTCGGCGACGGCCACGCAGGCGTCATTGCCGGACACCACCGCCATGCCCTTGATGAGCTCTTCCAAAGACACGTGCGTGCCGGCCTTCACCCCCATGCGGGACCCGGTCGTCTTCGCGGCCCGGGAGCTGATTTCCACCCGGTCGTCCAGGCGGATGCGGCCTTCCCTGATGGCGTCGAAAACAATGTAGAGGGTGAGGACCTTGGTGATGGAAGCGGGAGCAATGAGGTCGTCGGCATTCTTTTCGTACAGAACCATGCCGTTGGACATGTCGACGACCATTGCCGATCGGGCGTTCACGGTAAACGGCGCGGCCAGGACCGATTGAACCGATACGACACTCAACGCCAGCGCCAGCCCCCATGCCGCAAACCGCCATCGATCCCGCATCGCTCTCCCCCTCCCCGTCGAATCGGCACGGCGCCGATCCGACTCCGCGTATGGCACAATTCCGATTTGCCGTTCGCCCCCGCCGACGGCCGGTACCCTCCCCGATCCCGGCACAGTCGCGACTTCACGAAAAAGCTCAACGATTAACAGTGTATCGTTAGACTCAACTGATTTGTCAACAAAAAAACTTCATCATCAATCCATCATCGTTGATGATTTTTCCATTCTTACACTGTTTACGGAAAGAAAAGTAAAGTCCATAACGGAAAAATTCTCGGATATCGTGCGCGGCGAACGAACTTTTTGCAAACGGCTCCAAACATTTGCTATAAGGGGATGATCGGCGGCAACGGACAGAACCCCCACTACAGCGCAAATTGAGAAAGGGAAACGAAAAATGATCGGTCGCATGCTCGACTTTCTCTCCAAGGACATGGCCATGGACTTGGGTACCGCAAACTCGCTCATCTACGTGAGAGGGAAAGGCGTGGTTCTGGACGAACCTTCGATGGTCGCCCTCGACAAGGAAACCAACCAGGTGATTGCCGTGGGCAACGAGGCCAAGAACCTCGTCGGCCGGCACGGGAGGAACACGATGATTTCCCGCCCCATGAAAGACGGGGTCATCCATGATTTCGAGACGGCCACGTTCATGATCCGATCGTTTCTGGGGAAGGTGTTCAAGCGGTTGCCGCTTTCAAAGCCCAAGCTGGTGGTGGCGGTGCCGGCGGGGATCACTTCGGTGGAGAAGCGGGCGGTGATCGAGGCCTCGGAGATGGCGGGAGCGGGTAAAGTCAGCCTGATCGAAGAGCCCATGGCCGCGGCGATCGGCACGGGCCTGGCGGTCGATCAGCCCGCGGGGCAGATGGTGGTGGACATCGGCGGCGGGACCACGGAAGTGGCGGTGATCTCGATGTTTGCGGTCTCCTGCAGCGAGTCGCTGAGAGTGGCCGGAGACGAGGCCAACGAGGCGATCTGCCAGTTCATGCGGCGCGAGCACGGGATGAACATCAGCGAAACCATGGCGGAAGTCATCAAGATCAAGATCGGCTCGGCCGTTCCGCTCAAGCGGACTCTGGAGGTCAAGCTTCGAGGCAAGGACCTGGCCACGGGCATGCCCAAGGTCGTTTCCGTCACCGACGCGGACATCCGGGATGCGATCAAGGAACCGACCATGGCCATCGTCGAGGCGGTGCGCAGGGTGCTGGAACGGGTTTCCGCGGATTTGGCTTCGGACCTCGCCGAAAACGGCATCTGGCTGGCGGGGGGCGGGGCTCTGCTCAAGGGCCTGCGCATGTTGCTCCACCAGGTCACGGGCCTGGAGGTGAAGAAGTCCGAAGACCCTCTGCGCGCGGTCATACGGGGCGCGGGGGCCGCCACCGAACACTACGACTACTACCGGGACGTGTTCCTGAACTGATGGGCTCCATCCAAGGCGACGGCTTCACTGCAAGACAATGGGGCGGGGGAATGATTCCCCAGCCTTATCAGGGTTTCGGCCCGCGCGCAGGCCCGCGGCCGGCTTGAAACCGCAGGACGAAAAGAGCCCGCCACGGACGGCCTCCCCCGGCGTGCCCGGCAGTCCTCCCCCGGCGTGGGCGGCCTTTTCCGTCCAAGCAGTCGCCCGGCCGCTCCGTTGTGTCACGAATTCAGTCCTTCACCGGTCGTCGCAACGCCCACAATAGAATTCAAACCCGAAACCTGCATCGATCCCCGATTCGCGGGACAGATCGCTGCAATCGTTGGAAAACTTGATGTCATCCACAATCACTTCATGATATGTGGAGGTCTGCGTGATACCTCCCCTTCGCGAACGCCGTTTGATTGGATAGCGATGGCCTCCGGCAACTTCAACTGCGTCATTTGTTCAAGCGTTCCGACTGAGACGGGATATGTTGAGTTTTCGATGGAGCTGTCGGCGTATATCCACGGGAGACGTCCGTGAGTCGAGGGAACGAGAAGAATTCTCGGTTTTCAGATATAGTTACATTGACAGCTTCAAGCCTTTCCGTTAGCATTTTTTTGGGGTGGACCGTGGCTGCAGCAATACGAGTGGGCGGATGTCACGTGCCCGATTCCCGTCAACGACGGCTGACCGATCCGGCAAAACGCAGGGGAAGGCCATGATATTAGGGTTGGATGTTGGTGGCACTCATACCGATGTCGTGCTCATCGGCACAGACGGCATTCATCGCCAGGCGAAAGTCCCTACGGACCATGCCGATTTGCTGGGGTGTGTCCGGGCGGGTATCGAAGGGGTCACCGGAGGAATCCCCCCCGACGGCATCAGCCGGGTGGTGCTGAGCACGACCCTGACGACGAACGCCATTATCGAAGGCAAGACGAATGAGACCGCAGTGATCGTATCCGCCGGTCCGGGTGTCGACCCCGAATCCTTTCGGACCGGCCCTCATTACTACTGCGTGGGCGGCTCCATCGATCACCGCGGCCGTGAAATCCAGTCCGTTAAGACTTCGGAAATCCAGGCGATCGCCTCGAAGCTCAAGACCGACGGGATCCGGCAGGTGGCAGTGGTGAGCAAGTTCTCCGTGCGGAATCCGAAGCACGAGATACAAATCCGCGACATCCTTGGAGATTCCTTCTTCAACGTGGTACTGGGCCACCGCCTTTCGGGAAACCTCAATTTTCCGAGGCGTATTGCCACCGCGTACCTCAACGCCGCAGTCTGCGAAACCCATCGCAGGTTTTTCGATGCGGTCCGGGAATCGCTTGAAAAGAAGGGATTGAACGTTCCCATATACGTGCTCAAGGCCGACGGCGGCACCATGAGTCTCGAAGCATCGCTCCAGTGCCCGGGCCAGACCATCCTGTCGGGACCGGCGGCGAGTGTCATGGGTTCCGTGCCGTTCGCCTCGGAGACCGAGGAAACCCTCGTCCTGGATATCGGCGGGACTTCGACGGACATGGCGATATTGATCCGGAAAGTGCCGCTCCTGGACCCGCTGGGATGCGAGTTGGGCGGGTACAAGACATTGATCCGCGCGCTCAAGACGGTTTCCATCGGCCTCGGCGGGGATAGCGTCGTCCGCCTGGCGGACGGCGGGCTTTCCATCGGGCCCGACCGGAAGGGCCCGGCCATGGCTTATGGAGGGCCTGTGCCCACCCCCACCGACGCGCTGTTTGTGCTGGGCAAGGTGACCGATGGCGGGGCGGAGTCTTCCCGGCGCGGGCTGCAGCCCATTGCCGACGGCCTGGGAATGTCCCTGGAGGATACGGCCAACCGCATCTTCGACGAAGCCTGCCGCAAGATCCTGTCCGCCGCGGGGGAGATGATCTCGAACATCAACAGCAAGCCCGTGTATACGGTGCAGGAACTGCTCGGAGGTTACCAGGTGCGGCCCGGCGAAATCCTCGTTCTCGGAGGGCCGGCGCCGCATTTCGCCCGGCGCCTGGGCGACTTCACGGATTCACGGGTGCGAGTTGTCCCCCGGTGGCAGGTGGCCAACGCCCTCGGAGCCGCCCTGGCCAAGAACACCTCCGAGGTTACGCTCTTTGCCGATACCGAGAGAGGTATCGCGGTGGCACCCGAAGAGGATTTCTATAAGACGGTGAAGCGCGACTTCGACCGGGAATCGGCGGTCCGGTTGGCATTCGATCTGCTGCGGGCCAAGTGTGTGAAGCAGGGGGCAGTCGAATCCGAGCTGGAAATGGAAGTCATCGAAGACATCCAGTTCAATATGGTCCGGAGCTTTTATACCAGCGGCCGAAACATACGGGTGAAGGTCCAGGTCAAGCCCGGGCTGATTCCCGGCTACCGGGAAATTGCGGACCGGCTGGCCGAATCGGTCCCGCCGCAGACATGACGAGTCCGGTCCGCCCGGCGTTCTTCGAGTGAAGGCGGTAAGCCGGGCGGAGCTATCCGGGAACTGCGTCTCGAGCCGTTCGCTTGCCTGAAAGGAGCGAAGACATGCTTACGAGCAAGACGAGAACGGGGGTGGTCTTTTTCCCCGCCTTCGACTGGGCGATCAGTGCGACCCACCCGGAGAGGGAAGAACGGCTGCTCTATACCCAGGACCAGGTGTTCGAAGAAGGGTTGCTCGACATCGAAGGTGTGATCGAGTTCAAGCCGGACCTGGCGACGGTTGACGATATCAAGCGTGTCCACTTCTGCGTGCCGGATGAAATGAGCGTCGTGACCGAATCACACCTGATCAGCGCCGGCGGGGCCAAGACCGTCGGCATCCAGGTGATGGAAAAGCACATCGAGCGGGGGTTCGCCCTGGTCCGTCCGCCCGGTCACCATGCCATGCGGGTCGTGCACGGCGCGCGGGGATTTTGCAACGTGAATATCGAAGCCATCATGATCGAGTACCTGCGGAAAGCCTACGGCATCGACCGGGTGGCCATCGTCGACACGGACTGCCACCACGGTGACGGAACCCAGGACATTTACTGGCACGATCCGGACACGCTGTTCATTTCGCTGCACCAGGACGGCCGAACGCTCTACCCGGGCTCGGGGTTTCACTACGAAATCGGCGGCCCCACGGCGGCGGGCATGACCGTCAACATTCCGCTGCCGCCACGAACTTCAGAGGAAGGGTTCCTGTATGTGCTGGACCAGGCGGTGCTGCCGATTCTCGAAGACTTCAAGCCGGAGCTGATCGTCAACTCGGCGGGGCAGGACAATCACTACACCGACCCGATCACGAATATGAGCTTCTGCGCCCAGGGTTATGCGGAGCTCACCCGCCGCCTCAAGGCCGACATCGCAGTCCTCGAGGGCGGCTACTCCATCGAGGGTGCTTTGCCCTACGTCAATGTGGGAATCCTCCTGGCGATGGCGGGACTCGATTTCAGCCAGGTGAGGGAACCGGACTACCAGCCCGACAAGATCCGCCAGTCCGGCGAGGTCACCAAGCACATCCACCGGGTCGTGGAAGAGGTTCTGGCCGGCTGGAAAAAGGCTCCCGAGATCCGGAAAAAGCAGCTTTCGGGCAGGAAGTTCGCCGAGCGCGAGCGGTCCATCTACTACGACACCGACAATATCCTCGAATCCCAGCGGGAAACCCTGCGGGTCTGTCCCGACTGCAGCGGGGTTTTATCCATTGATTCGTCAACGGACACGGGCTACCATATACTTGGGGTGCACATCCCCAGGAAAGCCTGCAAAGAGTGCGTCGACCAGGGGTTCAAGTGGTACGATTCCGCAGACGTCCGTCGTTTCAACAGGATTTTCCTGCAGGACAGGATGAACGATCAATATCTGGTGCGCAAGGGTTGAACCCGTCCGATATGGAACCGGTTTGCGTCAAAGATTTCACGCTTCCCGAGCTTGAAGAGTGGGTTCAGGGCATCGGGGAGCGTTCGTTTCGGGCTCGGCAGCTGTTTCGCCACGTCTACGGGCGTGGCGTTCGCAGTTGGAGCGAATGCAGCGATTTGAGCAGGATGTTCCGCGTTCAGCTGGAACACGGCGTGGAGCTGGACGCGCTGAGTGTCCTCAAGAAGGAACAGGCCGACGACGGCACGTCGAAATACCTGTTCGGCCTGCGCGACGGTCATTCCATCGAAGCCGTGCTTATTCCCGACCTTCCCCGCTCGACCTTGTGCGTTTCGAGCCAGGTAGGGTGCGCCCTGGGGTGCAGGTTCTGCCTCACCGGATCCCTGGGGTTCAAGCGAAACCTCTCCGCGGCCGAGATCGTCGACCAGGTGTGCCAGGTGCAGCGCGACCTCGGGTCCCGATCGCGCATCACCAACATTGTGTTCATGGGCATGGGAGAACCTCTGGCCAATTTCGATTCGGTCCTCAGAGCGATACGCGTCATCGCGGAGCCCAACGGAATGGCGTTTTCTCACCGCAGGATCACGCTCTCCACGGCTGGGCTGGTTCCGCAGCTGCGCCAGTTGGGCCGGGAGTCCTGCGTGAACCTGGCGGTCAGCCTCCACGCCGCCGAGAACGAACTGCGCGCCGAGCTCATGCCCGTCAACCGGACCTACCCATTGGAAGCGCTTATGGCCGCCTGTCGCGAGTACCCGCTCCCGCCGCGCAAGCGAATCACCTTCGAGTACATCCTGCTGGACGGAATCAACGACGATCCGAAACAGGCCAGGCAACTGGTGAAGCTGCTCCACGGCATACGCGCCAAGGTGAACCTCATGCCTTTCAATCCGCACCCGGGCTCGGTTTTTCAAAAACCTTCCGAACAGCGCGTTTTGGCTTTTCAGGAAGTGCTTCAAAACGCACGGATTACTACCCACGTCCGGCGCAGCCGGGGCGGCGAAATCGGCGCCGCCTGCGGTCAGCTCGTGGCGGAATACGGATAGAACGCGACGACTTTTGTTCTGAAGGATACGGAGCTTCGGGACGATTATGAAAGATGGAGAGGAGCGTTGACATTGGATCCCGATTTTTCTAAGAATGATGGGTTGCTCCCGGTCATTGTGCAGAGCGCCGACGATGACAAGGTCCTCATGCTGGCCTATATGAACGAGCTCGCCTGGCACAGAACCCTGGAGACCGGTAAGGCGCACTACTGGAGTCGGTCCAGGCGGAAACTGTGGCAGAAGGGCGAAGAATCGGGAAACGTTCAGACGATCCGGGAGATTTTGCTGGACTGTGACCTGGACACGATACTGCTCAAGGTTGTGCAAACGGGCGGAGCGGCGTGCCACGACGGGTACGAAAGCTGTTTTTACCGGCGCTATGCGGACGGGAAGCTCGAGGTGGTCGGCAAGCGCGTGTTTGATCCGAAGGAGGTTTACAAGAAGTGAAGCAACTGGCTCTGGGCGTACCCAAAGGAAGCCTGCAAGAATCCACGATAAGGCTGTTTCGCCAGTCCGGGTGGAAGATCTCCCTCTCCGACCGGAACTATTTCCCGGAAATCAACGATTCGGACATCAACTGTTCCATATGCCGCGCCCAGGAGATGTCCCGCTACGTGGAGAGCGGGACCTTCGACGTGGGGCTTACCGGCCGCGATTGGATCATGGAAAACGATTCCGACGTTATCGTGGTGACGGATCTCGTGTATTCGAAGGTGAGCCAGCGTCCCGCCCGCTGGGTGCTGGCCGTTCCCATGGATTCCCCCGTGCGCGAGCTCCAGGACCTCCAGGGGAAAAAGATCTCCACAGAACTGGTGAATTTCACACGCCGTTATTTCGAATCCGAAGGGGTGAAGGTCAACGTGGAGTTCTCCTGGGGCGCGACAGAAGCCAAAGTCATCGCCGGGTTGTGCGACGCCATCGTGGAAGTCACCGAAACGGGAGCGACCATGCGGGCCAACGGCCTGCGCATCGTCAAGGAGCTCATGCAGTCCAACACCCAGCTCATCGCCAACCGGCAGGCATGGGAAGATCCCTGGAAGCGGGCGAAAATCGAACACATCTCGCTGCTCCTCCAGGGCGCGTTGCGCGCCGAAGACCTCGTGGCCCTCAAGATGAATGTGCCCGAGGAAAGACTCAACGAGGTCATCAAGCTGCTTCCCAGCCTCAACGCGCCGACCATCGCACATCTCTACATGAGCACCTGGCTGTCGGTGGAAACCGTGGTCTCAAAGAATATTGTCAGAGAGTTGATCCCCAGGCTCATTCAAGGGGGAGCGGAAGGCATCATAGAGTATTCCCTCAATAAGGTGATCTGATGTTAAGGACAAAAAGGTTGCAGCTGTTGTGCGTCGTTGCGGTTCTGCTGTGCGTGGCGTGCGCCACGCCGAGTAGTAAGGGTACGCCGGGACACTACAGCGCCGAACAATTGCGGGTGATGGGAGAGAAGTTCCTGGCGGCCGGCGATTCAATTCAAGCCGTGAAGTATCTCACGGCCGCGGAGCAGAAGACCCCCAAGGATCCAACTCTTCTATACTATATCGGCGTTGCTTACAGCGGTCGGAACATGCACGCGGAAGCGCTCTCCTACTATCAGAAGGCTCTCGCGGAAAAGCCGGACTACCCCGAAGTATACAACGCCATGGGGGTGCTCTACGCCGGTCGGGGGCAGTACGATCAGGCCCAGGCTGCCTTCCAGAAAGTGCTCGCCAGCCCGTTCTACGAGACGCCGCAGTTTGCCCGGTACAACCTCGGACTCGTCTACGAGAAGAAAGGGGACCAGCAGGCCGCCCTTCAGCAGTACCAGGAAGCCGCCCGCCTCCAGCCCACACATGCCCTGTCCCATCACCGCATGGCCATGATCCTTGAAGCGCAGGGTCGTGCCGGTGAAGCGCAGAAAGAGTTCGCGATTACACTGCAATACTCGCCCGACCTGGCCGAGGCGCATATGCACTACGGCATCCTGTGTTTCGGCGCGGGAGATTTCGACAGCGCCGTCCACTCGTTTGCCCGCGTGATCAGACTCATGCCCAATACGGTCGAGGCGGACGAAGCCCGCAAATACCTGGACCGGATCGCCGCGGCCCAGGATGCCGCCTCGCGTTCCACGCCCTTTCACCCCCCCGAGAGACGGATCCGCATGGAAGTGATCCCGCAGCCCGATGAGCGCTATCCGGAACCGCCTCAGCCAACGTTCCGGACGCTTCCTTCCAAACCGCCCTCGGAGCCGTCCAGGATGGAACCGCCCGTAAGAGTCGAAACGGCCCCGGGGATGGAACCGGCAGTGAGGATGGAACCGCCGGCAAGACTCGAACAGCCTGCCGGTCCGGAACCGCCCCCGAGGGTTGAGCCCCCCGCCGATGCCGGACCGAGCAAATCCGAGTTGAGCGTCGTGCGTGACGGAAACACGATCAGAGTGGAACAGATCCCCAAAGCCGGACAACCCCTCAAAGCGGAAGAGCCCGCAAGAGTGGAGCCGCCGGGAAGGATCGACCAAGGCGCCAGGGTTGAACCGCCTGCCATGCCGGAGCCGCCCGCGCGGGCGGAACAGCCCGTCAAGGTGGAAGAACCGGGCGGCAAGGAAGCGATCGCCAAGGTCGAACCACCCGCCGGCACGGACAAGGCCCCGCCCGCGGCCGCGGCGGACGCGCCTGCGATCGAACCCGCCCAGGCTCCGCCACCGCCGCCCCAGTTCAAGTTCGTGGTGCAGGTCGGGTCATTTCCCGAAAAGGCGAATGCCGAGGAAATGCAAGCCTCGCTGCTCAAGAAGGGCTATGCGACGGTGCTCAGACGGGTCAAGGACCGTACCCGGGGCATGGTCTACGTGCTGCAGCTAAAACCTGTCGAGTCCCTCTCCAAGGCCAGCACGCTGGCGACCCAACTGGAAACCGAAGTCCAGGGCACACCGACGGTTCTGAGGGTGCGGGCCGACTGATTCGTTTTTCAGGCAAGAACGTCCAATTCCCCTGACGCCAGGCAGGATCGAGTGCGCGCCTGCCGGCGGTAGACGGTTGAATATCGCCTTCCCTTCGGCGCCCAGCCGGTTTATCATGCATTTCGAATCGACGGTCCCATTATACCAGGTTACCCGGAAGATAGATTCGAGGGTGACGCAGGCGCGATGGGCAATTGCGTTCAAGATTACACAACACATGCCCATCGGAAGGTGACGCGGGCGGGGATAAACCCCGCCCCTTGTACGGACCGATGGGCCGGTCAGACGTAGGGGAAGGCTTTATGCCCTCCCGCCCAATGCACCCATCTTGAACGCACCTCGGTCTTGCATCTTCAAATCTCACGCTCATGCGGGAAGCTCTGGAAAGGCGGGTATGATCATGATCTGCAGACGAGTCGAGGAACTCAAATCATTCATCGTCATGGACGTTCTGGAACGCGCCCAGGAAATGGAACGGGCCGGGCAGTCCATTATTCATCTCGAAGTGGGGGAGCCCGACTTCAACACCCCCGAAGCCGTCAAACAGGCGGCGGTTCGCGCCCTGGAGCGGGGAGAGACCCATTACACCCACAGCCTCGGCCTCGCGCAACTCCGCGAAGCGGTCTGCGAGTACTACGAAGAAACTTACGGCGTGAGCAACCTGGAGCCCGAGCAGGTGCTGATCACGTCCGGGACCTCACCGGCTTTCCTGGTGGCCATGGGCACCATCTTGAACCACGGCGAGGAGGTGATTCTCTCGGACCCTCACTACGCCTGTCATCCCAACTTCGTCCGCTTCCTCGAGGGCATTCCGAAGTTCGTCCCCGTGTACGAAGAAGACGCCTTCCAATACAGGCCGGAAGCCATCCGGGCGGCCTTGACGCCGCGGACGAAGGCAATCCTCATCAATTCGCCCGCAAACCCCACGGGAAATCTGCTGGAACCCGACCGCATGGCCGAAATCGCGGACATGGGCCGACTCGTTTTGAGCGATGAGATCTATCACGGTCTGGTCTATGAGGGGCGGGCTCGCTCGATTCTCGAATTCACCGACAACTGCATCGTCTTCAACGGCTTTTCCAAGCTTTTCGCAATGACCGGCTGGCGGCTCGGATACCTGATCGTCCCCCCGAGGATGGTCCGTCCCATGCAGAAGATGCTTCAGAACTTCTTTATCTCCGCGAATTCCGTGGCACAGGCCGCCGGTTATGTCGCTCTGACCGACCCCGCTGTCCGGGAGGACATCCGGCATATGCTCGACCGGTACAACAAGCGCAGGCAGTTCATCATCCCGCGCCTGCGGGAAATCGGCTTCGGAATCACGGTGGAGCCTACGGGAGCCTTCTACGTTTTCGCCAATGCCCGGCGGTTCACCGGCGATTCCTACGCCTTTGCCTTCGAAATTCTCGAAAAGGCCAAGGTCGGCATCACTCCCGGGGTGGACTTCGGACCGAACGGAGAAGGCTACGTGCGGTTCAGTTACGCGAACTCCCTGGAGAACATCGCCGAAGGGCTGAACCGGATCGAGGACTACCTGCGCAAGCGGGGCTGAAGGAGCCGATGTCGTCCGCCATGGTGATCAAATCCGCCGAATTCAAGACCGCGGCCGTGCGCTCAGGCCAGTATCCGGACGATCATCTTCCGGAAGTGGCCTTTGCCGGGCGTTCCAACGTCGGGAAGTCCTCCCTCATCAACTGCCTGTTGCAGCGCCGGAAACTGGTGCGCACGAGCCGCACCCCGGGGCAGACACAGACCATCAATTTTTTCTTGATCAACGGGCTTTTTTACTGCGTGGATCTCCCGGGATACGGTTTTGCCCGGGTTCCGATGGCGGTGCGGGCCCAATGGGGTCCCATGGTGGAATCATACCTGGGCGGCCGGCCGAACCTGCGCGGCGTGGTCCACATCCTGGATGCCAGGCACCCGCCCAGCCCGGATGACTTGAAGCTCTGGAACTGGCTCATCGATCGCAAAATCCCGGCCGTTCCGGTTTTGACCAAAGCGGACAAGGTTCCCCGTACGAAATGGGATGCAGCCGCATCCCGGGCTTCGCTCAGCCTCGGAATCCCTCGCGACAGGCTCCTCCTCTTCTCCTCCGAAACCCGGCATGGGCGCGATGCGCTGCTGCTCCAGGTCACCGCCTGGATCGACCCTTGATACCCATTATCCTGGAGACGCCCCCCTTCATGTTCCGGGGTATCGCCCGGGATAGGGCGATTACTTGGTAAATATCGATCTTCATGCTTCGCGGGTGACGCGGGCGCCATGGGCAATTGCATTCAAGATGGTAACAGTGACGGGAGGGCATAAAGCCCTCCCCTTGTATGTTGGCTATGACGGCGAGGGCAAGGGTATTGGGACCGTGGGCTGCGCTGCCGCGCATCCCACCCTGCGCGACTCAAGCGTTGACAAAGAACACGGTTGCTGCGTCCGACCGGCATATTGGTCCGCAGGGGCGGTTATTCCCTCCCGCGTCATCCCTCCCGCCGGGCAGGTGATGTGCAATCTTGAACGCGAACCGGCATGAGGCGGTTCCGGGAGACGACGGCAGAATGCCTCCCCCGACTGGTGTCAACGAGCCGCTAATCGGCGAAAATCACACGCAGCACCCGGTCAGCCTTGCGCAGCTCTTCTTCGATCCTTCGGCATTCCGTGCCGCCCAGTTTGCCCTGCCGGTTCAACGCGGCCAGTTCCTGGAGCGACTTGTAGAGAAAATCGAACGCCCCTTTGACGTCCAGATCGTCGTTCATGTGTTTTTCAAAACCCGGCAGCAGACCGTCCACCAGCTTTTTTGCCGCTCCCGGGGACTTGTCGGGAGCGGTTCCGCCGGCCTCGCCAGTGCATCCGATCTCGCCCAGCACCTCGGTCAGGTCATCGAGCTTGCGGCTCAGCGTCTTGAACCGGTCCATCGTCAGGTTGATGGTCTTGCGGTGGTTCCCGTATATGAGATAGAAGCGGATGTGCCGGTACTCGGCTCCTTCTTTGAGCAGGTCTTCCGGATAAAGGATGTTCCCGACGCTCTTCGACATCTTCTTGCCGTCGACGAGCAGATGCTCTCCATGAATCCAGTAGCGGGAGAACTCCTCGCCCGAAATTGCCTCGATCACCGCCAGATTGTAGTCATGGTGCCGGTAGAGATTGTCCACGCCGCCGCAGGCGATATCGATCGTGTACCCGAGATGCCTGGTGATCATCGCGGGATCCTGGATGTTCCAGGCAGGCCGCCCTTTCCCGATCGGGGTGTCCCAGTAGAGGGTGTCCCCCTGCCGGTAACCGTGCCAGAGCACGAAATCGCCGAGGTTCCAGCGTCGCCCGGGATAGGTATCCTGCTTGAAACGTCGCTTCGCCTTGGGCCACTTGCTCATGTCGAGCCGGAAGAGTCTGCCGAAACCCTTGACCTGGAGCGGATCGAAGAAGACGTCGCCCTCGTGCCAATAGGCAATCCCCTTGGACAAAAGGAGCAGGATGAGCCTGACCGCTTGCTCGACGGTAGTGGATGAGCGCGGGACCAGGCTCGGCAGCTTCATCCTGAGTGCCCCCGCTTCCTCGAAAAAAAGCCGGGTGTTCCTGTCGGTCAATTCCAGAACGGTGGTACCGGCCTTCTGCGCCTCCGAGATCGCCTTGTCCTCCACGTCCGTGAGGCTGAGTGCCCTCTCGACCGTGAAACCGAGATGCTCGAGATACCTCTGAAGCACATCCTCCCAGAGGAAACTGCGATAGTTGCCCACATGCGGTCTGCCGTATATGGAGGGACCGCAGGAGAACATCTTCACGGCCCCTTCATTCCTGGGTTCGAACCCCTCCTTGCGTCGGGACATGGTATTGTAGAGTTGAAGCATGCCGAATCCATCCTTTGCCGTTGAGAATTCCCGCGCCTGCGGCCGTTCACCGCCTGCGTGAGGATTGGTCGACTCCATGCCGGGATCCCCGCTCCCCGTCCTTGAAATGGTCCCTTCGAATGCCTTCCATGCCGGTCATGACCCGTTCTCTTCCGACGGTCTCACCCATGCAAACCGCTATGCGCGAAACGTCCGTGCGGCCCCCCGGGGAAAACGACTCCCCGCACACCGCGGTCATCGCCCGGGCAATTCACCACAGCGTCCTTCCGGGTGCCGGAGCGAAGCCCCGATGACCCGCCCGGTCCGGCAGCCGTGGCACCACGCCCCCCGGGGCAGGCCATCGTCCGCCGCCCGACGGAGGATCATTCCGACGGTTCCGGCGACTCCTTGTCCACCGCCTCGATAAAAACCTTGTCGACGCGATGCCGATCCATATCGACGACCTCGAAGCGCCAGCCGCAACACTCAAAGTGATCGGCCGTCCTGGGCACACGCTTCAGGTAATTCATCACGAATCCGCCCAATGTCTGGAAATTCCCGGCCCTCTCCCCGGGCAATTTCCGAATGTCGAGATAGACCTTCACCTCGCCTATGGGCAACGTGCCGTCCATGAGCCAGGAGCCGTCATCGCGCCGCACCACCCGAGGCTCTTCGGATTGGTCCTCCGAAGGGATGCTCCCGATGATCGCCTCCAGCACGTCATTTATCGTCACCAGACCTTCAATGGTCCCGTACTCGTCGATGACCATCGCGACCTGCATGCCGGAATCCCGGAAAAGCTCCATCACCTTGAGCGCATGCATGCTTTCCACCACGAACAGGGGCTTCTGGATGCAACACCGCAGGTCGATGGCTTGTCCGGCCGCAGTGTGTGTGAAAAGATCCCTGACATGGACGATGCCTAGGATATTCCCGAGCCTTCCGTGGCATACCGGAAATCGGGAATGATTGCTCATGGCGACTTTTCGCTTGATCTTGTCGGCGGAATCATTGATGTCGATCCAGGAGATCTTCTGCCGGGGCGTCATGAGTCCCCCGACCCTTCGGTCGCCCAGCCGGAAAACCCGTTCGACCAAGTCCTGCTCGGTCTGCTCGAAAACTCCCGCCGTCGTCGCCTGTCCGATCATAGCCCGAATCTCCTCTTCCGTGAAGGGAGGTTCCGTGGAGGGCCGGACTCGCAGCAACCTGAGCGCCAAATCCGTCGACATGCTCAGGAGCCGCACCACGGGTGACCCCGCAATCGACAGCCAGCGCATCGGGCCGGCGCTCAGGGAGGCGATCCGTTCTGGGCTGTTCAAAGCCAGCCGCTTGGGAACGAGCTCTCCGATCACAAGCGACACATAGGTCAGGGCAAGGACCACGACAGCCACGGCGATGGTTTCACTGTAAGGGCGGAGCATCGGATAGGACGACAGGAGACCCGCCAGGCGGTGCGCTACCGTGGCGCCGCCGAATACGCCGCTCATCACGCCCACCAGGGTGATGCCGATTTGTGCCGTCGAGAGGAACAGGTTCGGGCTGTTTGCGAGCTCCAACGCGTTCCGCGCTTTCACGTCCCCCTCTTCCGCCAGTCTCTGCAGCCGTGCCTTTCGGGCGGAGATGATGGCGATTTCGGACATGGAGAACAAGCCGTTGATCAGGATGAGGAAGAGAATGACGACGATGTCAAAATCCCCGAAGGACATTCCCGATTCTCCCATGACTCTTCTTCAGACCTCACCTTTCGGTCGAGTCAAGTCGGAAGCACGCTCCATTTTCGACGATACCGGATCCCCCACCCCATCGCCCCCCCACGGATGTAACCGGGAACCGGAGGCACCCCCCGGCGATCCGAAGCCGGCGTCGCGTCACGAGATTTCCCGCGGAGCACGGCGGCCGTGCCTCTCCCCGGCCTATATCACGAAGACCGAGCTCGCCTGCGCCCCCTTCTCCCCTTCCCTTTCGACGAAGCTGACGGGGGTCCCCACCGCGAGATCCTCGAACTTCCCGTTGAGCAACGCATTTTCGTGAAAGTACACTTCGCGACCTTCGGGTGTCGCCAGAAACCCGTAACCCTCCCCGGGAAACAACCGGCTCACGCGGGCAACCGGCCGTTCCTCATGGTATTTCACCTCGCCGCGCTGCTTCTCGGCGACTTCCTTGAGCCGGCGTTGCGCGGTCTCGAAGGATCCGACGATGGCCGCACGAAGGTCCTCATCGGGCTCTCGCTTGATGACGATGTCCCGACCGGGGACGGCCAGTTCGATACGCACGCTGTAAAGGATGCCGCTGCGCTGACTGCGATGGGGTATCTCCACGCGCACTCGACATCCGATGAGCCTGTCGTTGATCCGGTCGAGCTTTTCCGCTTTTTCACGGATCAGTTCTTCCGTGGCGTCCGAAATATGAACGTTGTGAGCGCTGATTTCCAGTGGAAGCTTCATTGATTGATCTCCAAACCCGTTGAATTGGAAGTTGATGTCCTGCCGGGCCATTTCCCGGTCTAGAAAGAATCGAAACCATCCCGGTGGATGCCGGCCATCCGCCCCGGCCCGATATCCCTCTCCACGCCCGGCAATCCGCGCCGGGCCGGCATCTCGCCAGCCCGACCGCATCGCCCTCGCCCCGCCCGGCGGCGGGAATGCAGTACCCCGTTCGGAGGCTGGCACCCCGAACCTTTTGTCACCGACACCCATTTCCATACGGGACAACGCGAATTGCGCAAATCGGCGGGCATTGACAAAGGACAACCCGGGCAGGCGCAGGCCCGTGCAAAAATAAAGCTCAAACCCGAAGCATTCAAGTATTTTCTGCACTTCCCGGCTCGAATCGAGAAAAAAGATCTCATTCAACGCCGTTTCGAACCGGCGGCGGCTCTTTCAGGTGTGACCTGACCTCGACCATCGAATGCAATGTGCGGTGCACCGGGCACTTGTTCGCAATTTCGAGCAGCTTCTGCCGCTGAGCGTCATCAAGAGGACCGGCGGGGTCGATCTCCCGCTCGATGGAATCGATCGTCCTGCTCCCATCCTCGCAATCCCGGCAATCATCACGGTGGATTTTGCGATGGCGCAGCCGCACGGTGATGGACTCCAGCGGCCATCCCTTGCGGTCGGCGTACATCCGGAGCGTCATGCCGGTACACGCTCCCAGTGCGGACACCAGGTAGTCGTAAGGAGTGGGACCGGTGTCGGCGCCCCCGACGGCGATCGGTTCGTCCGCGATCAACCGGTGCCCGTTGGCCAGGATCTCGGTCCGGTATCCCGTCCTCCCGGTGCGTGCCACCACACGGTTGTCGGTGAGGTCCCTCCGGGCGACAGTCGTTTCGGGAATCCCCAGGTACCTGGACGCCCACGCCGCCAGCACCGAGCCGGCATAAAGGGAATCCGCACGGTTGGACAAGAGATGGTCGGCGGTATCCAGAGAAACGAAGCTTTTCGGGTGTCCCGCAGCCTGGAAAATTCTGGCCGCGTTTTCCACGGAAACGATGCTGTCCAGGGGGGAATGCATGATCAGCAACGGTTTGCGCAGGTCGCGAATGGTCTGCTCCATGCGCTTTTCCTCCAGGTCCTCGAGGAACTGCCGTCGGATGACGAAGTCACGGCCCGCAAGTCTCACCTCCGCCTCCCCCCGGGCCTTGATTTCCGCCCGGGAGCCGCCCATGAGATCCGCCACGTGAGCCAAGTCGGCCGGGGCTGCAATCGTCGCCACCGCCATGGCCGACGGGATGAGTGCCGCCGCCTGGAGCACCGCCGCGCCGCCCAGGGAATGGCCAATCAGCAACCGTGGCGCTTCGAAGTGCGATTCCAGGAACCGGGCCGCCGCAACCAGGTCGGACACGTTGGTGGAAAAATTCGTCTCGGAGAAATCTCCTTCACTCTCGCCCAGGCCGGTGAAGTCGAACCGGAGCACGGCAATCCCCCGGCTCGACAAGGCGCGATTGACATTGACCACGGCGTTGAAGTTCTTTGTGCATGTAAAACAATGTGCAAATATGGCATAAGTCAAAGGTTTCTCATCGGCGGGCAAATCGAGCCGCGCCGAAAGGTTCTTCCCGTCCGCGTTTCTGAAAACGAGCTTCTGAAAATGCATTCGCCCAGGACCTCCTTGTAACGACGATTCGAGGGGTATCGCTCCGAACGTCCGGCCCGTTCCGGGCCGAACGTCAATTAGAAGTTTAATCATTTCGGACTCCGTGGCAATTCGAAATCCTGTCGGATACTCCCCGGCGGAAGACCGCAGGCGTTCCCGCCGGCTTGTTTCCGGGCCTGTAGAGCCGCAATCGCCGCAATCGGAGAATAAGTTGCTTGACATCTAGAGAAATTCTTCACTAGAATGCAACGAGTTTGCTTGTAAACCGGTTACAGCTAACTTTGTTAAAGAGGAGAGAAGGAGAGTAGAATGAGGAGAGGTTCAAAGCTGTTTTCATGCGTGAGCGTAGCGGTCACCCTGATTTTCGCTGCCGCGGTGTTCGTGTTCGCCGCCGAGAAAGCGCCCGACGTGATCAGCATCAAGGATGCGCTCTGGGCGACTCCGACCAAGGCGGCGGTTGAGCTGACCCACAAGAAGCATGCGGAAGATTACAAGATCGCCTGCGCCGAGTGCCATCACGTCTACAAGGATGGAAAGAATGTCTGGAAGGAAGGCGACGCTGTGGAAAAGTGCAGCAAGTGCCACAATGAGCCCACCATCCAGGGCGAGCTCAAGCTCCCTCCCGAGCAGCAGAAACTGAACCTGAAGATCGCATTCCACAAGAATTGCCAGGAGTGCCACAAGAAGCACAAGCAGGAAAAGCCGGACACCAAGGCTCCGGTCACCTGCGCCGGCTGCCATCCCGCACCCCAGAAGTAAGCAGTCATACCGACCATTACGGACCCGCCTCGTCCCGGGACGAGGCGGGTTTTCTTATGTCGCCGCCCGGACGCAAAAAAGCCATCCGGACGACCGGATGGCTTCGGGTACCGACAAAATGTCGCGAATATGCGCGGGACTAGACTTCTTCCACGGTGATCGCGCCCTGCTCGCACACTTCCACGCAGCTCTCGCAGCCGAGGCACTCATCCTCATTGACCGGTTCGGCCTTGCCGTCAACCAGCTCGTACACATCAACGGGGCACACATCTACGCATTCGGCATCGCCAACGCACTTATCCTTATCAACCGTAACCTTAAACATCTTTTTTCCTCCGTCGTCGCTTGAAATGAGTAACATGGGCAATGAGTTACCGGGCAGACTTCCTCTTCTCGTCCCTGACCTTTTCCGAGTCTTTTCCTCGTAACCCCTTCCACTTTCATTGTCAAGCTGAATCGATAAACCTAAAAGTTCACATTTTCCCTTTCACTCGACATCCCCTCCGGCTCACGGATCGCACGCGGCCGAGCGCCTCGAAGAGACCCGGATGCCCTGAGCATTGCTTCTTATCACCGGACGGATTTCAGAGCAAGCACAGAAAGGCAAATTGCTCCCAGATTTTCGCAAAGAATGGGAACTGTTTCACATGAACGGACCACTCGGCGCTCCAAGGGGCTTTGAGGAAAGTGCCGAAATCGTGCGGGGGGAGGGATACCAGGGCGGGAGAACCCGCCCTGGTGCAACGACTCGACGAACTAGACGCAACCGGTGGGCTTGGGAAGACCCGCCATCTTACAGGCGCCCTTGCCCGGTCCCGAAGGGAACAGCTCGTAGATGTATTTCAGCTTGTACCCGGTCACCTTGGTGAGAATCCTGACCATGGGGGCGATACCATGCTTCTTGTAGTAGTCCTGAAGCACGTGGATGACCTTCCAGTGCTCTTCGGTGAGGTCCGTGATGCCTTCGGAGGTCTTCACATATTCAACCCAGTCGGGATTCCACTGATCAAAGCTGCTGATGAAACCGTCTTCATCCACTTCAAACTGTTTGCCTTTGAATTCGACCTGTCCCATGGACAATTCCTCCTTTAACAATCAGTTAAGAAACCACAGATTCCCGACACACTTCGTGTGTCCACTCGTTATCGATAGACCCGTGCGCTTTGGCCTGCCGAAAGCACAAGGCTGCGCGTACCAGCCCTTCAGCCCAGCAGTCATGCCCCACGGCATGGATGTGGGAATAACTGGCCAATACATTCTTATAGCACATTCCATCCCAGCCCGCCACAATGCCGTGTCCCTTCTCCAACCGGAAAACGAACGGAAAATCCCGGGCCGGACCGATAATCCTGGAGTAGTGAAATTCGTGCCCTTTGCACGATTGCCCCACTCCGAAGAAAGGATTTCCCCTCACGCATTCCATGACCGTGTAACCATGTCCCTGCGGTCTGCTTCCCAGCACCACATCGAACGGGAATACACCGGTCATCGGAACCGAATTCCCTCCCTGGAGGATCCCCCGGCACAGATACATCAGACCGCCGCATTCCGCGTACACGGGAAGGCCGATCTCGATCCGGTCCTTCAAGGATTTTCGGAAGGTCTCGTTGAGCGAGAGGCGTTCGAGGTGGGTCTCCGGAAAGCCCCCCCCGATGTACAACGCATCGACGTCGGGAAGCGGACGATCGGCGAGGCTGTTGACCTCGACGATGGCAGCACCCCTTTCCTCCAGCGCTTCGATGTTCTCGGGGTAATAGAACTGAAACGCCGAATCACGGATCACCCCTATGGACACGGGTCCTCTCATCCAGGCAGCCGCCTGCAGGTCCGCCATCCGGGTGGGCCATCCAAGCGGTTCGGCAGTGGACGCAAGGTCCCACAAGGCGTCCAGATCAATACACTCCTTCATTCTGGCCGCGGCAAATTCCACGGCCCCGGAAATGTCGCCCGCCTCCTGTGGCGGAACGAGCCCCAGGTGACGCTCCGGGAAGAAGTTCGTACTCTCCTTGGGAACCACCCCGAGCACCGGAATCCGGCAGTAACGCTCGATGGCCCCTCGAAGAACCCGTTCATGCCTCCTGCCGGCCACCTGGTTGAGAATAACCCCGGCGATTCCAACCTCGGGATCCAGGTGTTGACAGCCGAGCACCAGGGCAGCTGCAGTGCGCGTCACCTTGGTGGCGTCGAGCACGATAATAACCGGAGCTCTCAACAACTTGGACAATTCGGCGGTGGAGTAGCTCCCTTGAACGTCCACCCCGTCGTAAAGCCCGCGGTTGCCTTCGATCACTGCCCCGTCACCCTTGTTGGCGCGACGAAGAAAGGAGCACAGCATTTCATCCGGCTTCATCAGGAACGGGTCCAGATTGTAACAAGCGTGCCGTGCCGCCGCGGACAGCCAGGCGGCATCGATGTAATCCGGTCCCTTCTTGAAAGGCACCACCCGCAACCCCTTGTACAGACGCCAAGCGGCCGCGAGCCCCAGGGAAACGACGGTTTTCCCGGACCCGCCACGCAACGCGGCAATCATCAGGCGCGGTTTCTCAAAAGTCATCGAAAACATCTCACAGGAAGGGTGCCGGCGTGGAACGACTCCGGAGCCGACACCCGAACACGATCATTTAGAATTTGAACTGCGTCGTGGTTCTCCAGGTCGTCATGGCTAGGCGGTAGTCGTCGATGTGCTCGTGCCTGAATTCCAGGCCCGTCTTCTCGAAGAACCGTTCCCAGCCGATCCTGTTGATCCACTCACCAATGCGCTCGTAGCGGCGGCCGCCAGCAGCGTATTCGGTCACGATCTTCTTGACCGTCTTGACTGCGGTCGGCCAGCGCGGCGGCTCATTGGGAATGTAAGGAACCGCCAGCTTGGAGAACATCGGCGCGGACTTGACGTTGGAGACCTTTCCGCCGACCCAGATGGCGATGCCGTCACCCTCGCCGTCGGCCAGAGGCAGTGCCGGGCACATGGTGTAGCAGTTGCCGCAGAACATGCAGCGGTTCTGATTGATCTCAACGCTTTTCATCTCGCCGACCTTCTTGGGCTTGATGGCGGCCGTCGGGCAGGCGGCGATCACGAGAGGAATCTCGCACACGTTCTGGACACGGTCATGCTCGATCAAGGGTGGTTTGCGGTGCACCCCGAGGATGGCGATGTCCGAGCAGTGCACGGCGCCGCACATGTTCAGGCAGCAGGCCAGGGCGATGCGCACCTGTGCGGGAAGCTTGTGCGATCCGAAATACTCGAACAGCTCGTCCATGACGGACTTGACGACGCCGGAAGCGTCGATGGCCGGGGTGTGGCAGTGGGCCCAGCCCTGGGTATGAACGATATTGGTCACGCTGTTGCCCGTGCCGCCGATGGGAAACCAGTTTCCGCGGCTGCGCAGATGATCGATCAAGGGCTGCAGCTTGGACTTGTCGCTCACCAGGAACTCGACGTTGTTCCTGGTCGTCCAGCGCAGGAATCCGCCGCAAAATTTGTCGGCGATGTCGCACATTTCACGAATCAGATCGACACTGATGAGGCGGGCGGACCCGATGCGCACCGAGTAGATTTCGGCGCCGGATTCGGCAACGTGCACCAATACACCAGGTTCCAGGATTTCATGGTACTTCCACTTCCCGAAGTTTTCCTTGATGACCGGGGGGAGGAACCTGTCGTACTTCGGAGGACCAATATCGGTTATCCGATCTTTCATGAGATTATTGGGATCAAAAGCCATAATCAAAACCTCCTAAGCTTGGTGCCGTTGACGGAAAGCTACGCCATCATGTTCCCAACCACCGGGGACCTCGGCCGGATCGTAGAAAATGTAAGGATTGTACCGCGGGGTGTTGATCATGCGAGGATCGGGGGTCAGGTCGGTCGCCTTGAGGAACTCCCGCAGGCCGACCCGCTGGATCATCTCGCCCAGCCGCTCGCGGTTCTTCCCATTTTCCATCCAGTAATCCCACACCTTCTCGACGAATTCCTTGAACTCCGCGTAAGGCGGTTCCATTTTTATAAAGGGAATCACCACGCTGGAGAGCTGAGCGCCTTCGAGGATGGGGGCCTTCGCGCCCACCAGGATCGTCGCGCCGGTGTCGACTCCGGGCCGCAGAGCCCGAGGCATGACGCGGATGCAGTGCATGCAGCGGGTGCAATCTTCATCCCAGATTTTGAGGGCTTTTCCGTCCCATTCCATGCATTTGGTCGGACAAAGGTCGATCACTTCCGCTTTAATGTCAAAAGCGCGCTTGTCTCTTCCACCGGCTCCGGCGTGCGGAACGAGTTCCCCGCCCACGTAGGCCTTTACCGCATCCTGATCGATCCGAATCTTGTCACGCCAGGTTCCGATGATGGAGCAGTCGGAACGGGCGATGGCGGCAACGCAGTCCATCGGGCAGCCGGATGCCTTGAACTTGAATTTGTAGGGAAACATGGGCCGATGGAGCGCGTCCTGGTATTCCATGGTCAGGTCGTAGATGATGTCCTGAGTGTTGATGCAGGACCATTCGCAACGGGACATCCCCAGGCAGCCTTCAGGGGTTCTCAGGTTGGAGCCGGAACCGCCGAGGTCCATCTCCATTTCATGAGTGAGCTCGTAAAAGATGGGTTCCAATTGGTCCGTGGTGGTGCCGAGGAGCACGATGTCGCCGGTGGAACCGTGCAGGTTGGTGAGCCCGCTGCCTCTCGGTTCGAAGAGATCGCACAACTTCCGCAAAACCTCGGTGGTGTAATACTTGCTGGCAGGCTGATTGATTCGAATCGTATGGAAATGCGCAACGTTCGGGAACAGGTCGGGACGGTCGCAATAACGCCCGATGACCCCTCCGCCGTAGCCGAGCACGCCGACGATGCCGCCGTGTTTCCAGTGGCCTTCCTTATCCCGGTAGGACATCTCCATGATTCCCAACCAGTCCTCGCACATGCGATTCTTAGGGGCCATGCGCTTGACGTCGCTCACGAAACTCGGCCAAGGTCCCTTCTCTAATTCATCAAGCATAGGAGTTGCATGCTTCAGTGCCATTCCATCTACCTCCATAGGCCAAATTCTCTCATCACTCCATTAGTACTCATCCTCTTCTTCCCTACGAAGAATCCTCGAAGCCCTTCCGTATCACCTCCTTTTTTTCAAACGAAAACAACCAATTCCAAAATAATGTGGACGAACGTCTTGATGGTATATACCCGGTTCGATTACTGAGCAATGGCAGGGGGAGTCGGCGGGTTAGTTCATACCTTTTTCTTCTTTTTCCACGTCGCCCTCTATGGGGAGCATATACATCGTGGTGCTTCCGCTGGACCAATATTTCAACTTGCCCTCGGCGACAAGCTCGTTAATGATCTTCTTCGCCTGCATCATTTTGATTTCCGGCACCGCTTTGCACAAATCGTTGAAGTAATGTTTCGTCTTCTTCTGCTCCTTGACCCATTCGATGATCCGCTGCTTTGCGTCCTCGCTCATGCTTGTCCTCCATGGTCTGGCCAATGGTGCGTTCATTCAAAACAGGAACGGAAATGTTCCTGTCAACCTCGAAAATTCACTGAAAAAACGGGAAACATCGAATCATTTGATTAACGCGACGAGACTGCTTTGTCAATAGAAAATTCCCTATAAAATCAGCACAAAAGCGGCTCCAGGATTGAGAAAACAAGCACATGAACACCCCTTTGTTGACATCATCTCCGCCTGTGGTTAACAATCGCTTGGCCCGGTGGTTACATTGGCGGTTCAATCCCGTGAGTACCGCCCGAAACCGTGCGAAGTCGCATAGAAATCGGCATCCTGCCGATGATATTCAAACCCCGGCCCTCCCGCGGCGATCCACCCGAGGGGGTTGGAATGAAAATCACCCATGCATTGAAGGGGCGCACATCCACCATGACACATCCGGACAAAGCCGAAGCAAAGTTGAATCTCTACATCAAGTTCTTAAAGGAAAGGCTTTTTTTCGAGCCGCAATCCGCCACGCTCCACTATAACCTCGGCCTCGCCTACTCACAGAAGCAACTTGAGGACGAAGCCATTTCCGAATTCAAGCAGGCCCTCGAATGCGACCCCGGACTTGCCCAGGCTCACGTGAACCTCGGAGGTCTCTATCTTCGCAAGGGCGACCATGCGCAGGCACTGGCGGAGAATCTCAAGGCGGTTGAGCTCGACCCGAATCTGCCCATGGCCCACAACAATGTTGCCTTCGCGCGCCTGCAGGAGGGCGACTACGAACGGGCCATCGAGTCCAGCCGGAGGGCCGTCGAACTGATGCCCGGACTGATCCAGGCGCACAACACCCTCGCCGTGGCACTCATTCAGGCTGGGGATCTCGACTCCAGTATCGCCGTCTCTCTGGACATGCTGAAAATGAACGAGCGGTTCGGGCCGGCCCACTACAACCTGGCTGTCGCCTATAAAATGAAAGGGGATCTGGAGCGCGCTCGAGATCATTACGCTCAGGCACTTTCCCTGGGCGGCCCCGCGGATCCCCTGCTGGAAGCTGAGCTGAGTCTCGGAGACCGCCGATCCTGAGTGCCCATGAGTCGGAAGGCGCTGTATTTCCTCTTCAACAAGAATCACGAAAACCGCCCCCCGGGTTTTGCTGCGAGTCCCCGGCGCAGGGCGGTTCGCGGATGAATCGCGGCAGATTCCCACAATACCGGAGAAATCATGAAGCAGGATCGATCGGGCATGGAAATAGGGCAGGATATGTTCGCCGTCATCGAATACACCGTGCAACTGGACGACGGTTCCTTCGTGAAAGGGGAAGACGGGCCGGTATCCATGAACTTCGTGGTGGGCTACAATCAGATCATGCCCTCCCTGGAACTGCAGCTCATCGGACTGCGTGAAGGCATGGAAAAGGAGTTCGTCATCCCGGCCTGCGACGCCTTTGGAGAGTACGACCCGCACCAGGTCCGCATCAGACCTCTGGAAGAGTTTTCCGAAGGCCGGAACCTGGAGGCAGGCAAATGGGCCATAGCGACCAATCCTGAAACGGAGGCCCAATTCAGCTATTTCGTCAGGGAAAAGACCTCGGAAACGGTGACGCTCGATTTCAACCACCCACTGGCGGGGCGGGCTTTGCATTACCGAGTGCGCGTCATGCGCGTCAGGCCGGCCGACGAGGAAGAACTGCTGTACCTGCGGCCCTGCGGACAGGAAGGAGAACCGGCCCCGGGGGAATGACGCTTCGCGGCGGTCGGTCCCCGGTTCCCGGGGCAACAATCGGCATCATGCCTGGTCCCGCGCAGCCCCGTTTTAGTGGTTTTCCATCCTCTTTCTGTACCAGACACAGAAATCGCCTATGACGCGTGCCCGCCTGTCCCCCTGGAGAAACCCCCGGCACAGGTCGAACAACTCCTTGTGCAGCGACACCGATTCTTCCCGGTTGTGCTGTGCCTCGTAGAATTCCTTCAGCAGAGCAGTGGCCTTGACCGAATCCGAGCCGAAGATCCTTTCCCGCGGATCCTTGGGTTCCTGGAACGGATCCCAGTTCTCGTACCCGATCCTCAGGATGCGCTCCTGCCCGCGCTTGGACATCGTGTCAAAGATCGCCCGTTTTCTCATCTCGTATTCTTTTTCATCGACCGCCATCCGACCCTCCAGCCCCCTGTCACCGGAGCCGCCACGCTCCGCAACCCCCGCGGTCACGCTCAGCTCCAGAAGAGTTTCAGCCTGATTTTCTTGAACTCTTTCGTACTGAACAGAATCTCGTATTCTTCCATGCCGATCGCTTCCCCCAAACGCTCCGCCACCTTCCGGCAATCGTCCGCACTGCGGCCGTGAATCATCGCGTAGAGGTTGAACGGCCATTCGGAATACGAGGGTCTTTGATAGCAGTGACTCACTTCAGGGTATGAGGACAGGATTCGCCCGTACTCGTCGATCCGGTCCCGAGGACAGTTCCAAACCACCATGCCGTTGGAGTTGAACCCGACCTGGCGGTGATTCAATACCGCCGCAAAACGCCGGATGAATCCCTGTTGAAGCCACCGGTTCATTGTCACGATGAGCTTCGTCTCCCCCATGTCCAGGCTTTCCGCCCAGGCCCTGAAGGGGGCCTCAACCAGAGGCAGGTCCTCCTGAATGCAGCGAACGATCCGGATGTTTTCACCCGTCGCTTCAAAGGCGACGGTGGACTCAATCGGGGGCAAATCGCCGCGCTCCTCGCTCAGTTCCCCCTCCCCCTCCTCCAGGACATCGAGCACGACCGCCAGCTTGTACTTGCGGATGGCGGGAAGGATCAGGACCGGCCAGCCGCCGGCGGATTGCGCCAGTTCCCTTACGGTTCTTTCCAGCGCCTTTCCCGGCGGCACGGCAACCGTGAACCACATGTTGTAGTTGCCCGGTCGAAGATAGTTGTGACTCACCCCCGGATACCGATTGATCGCCGAAGCCGCGTGCTCCAAGTCTTTTTCCGGCACGGCCATCGCCACGAGGCTGCTGCGGTACCCCAGCGCCCCCGTGTTGAAGATCGCGCTGATCTGCCTGATAAGCTTGCGTTCCTTGAGTGTTCCGATGAGTTCGCACACCTTTTTCCCACTTATTCCCAGACCTTCCGAAAGCGCGTGGTAAGGTTCCGGCACCAGTGGAAAAGAGCGTTGCACCCGGTCGAGCAATATTCGGCTCATAGAATCCAAAATGTTCGCTCCTCGACGAAGGAGTAGCCAGACTCCATCCGTTAAGATCGATCCGGCAACAGACGCACTCGTTCGCTCTGTCCCGGATTTGCAATATATACCGCTACGATGTCGCAGACAAGCGCGGCGATCTCCCGGCCGAACCGATTCGTAGTGGACAGGAATCGGTTCGTAGGTGTAAGACGGTTCACGTCCTGTTCATCCCCTGCGTGGAGGGACTTCACTCCTGCCCGTCGAGGTTACCGGATGCGGCAGGTAACCATTGATTCATGTCGGAAGGACGTCGTGACACCGCAACCTTTTCCGGTCCACCTGCTGGTGGAACTCCCCGGGGGCGCCGTTCCCCTGGATGCGCGGCTGGCCCGAACGCCACTCCCCGGCGGCCCGGCTTCGGCCGCGCCCGGCGGGGGCATCCTTTATGGACCGTACCTCGAGGCTCTGGCCGCGTTTCTCGCCCGGGACTCCTTCGCGCCGTTGCGCAATGCCCTCAGCAGGCTTCTCGAGCATCCCGTGCCTCTCGAAGCCGTTGAAGCAGTTCGGATTACCAGCGTGAAACACGGCGCCATCTATCACGTCGCGCGCATCACCGCGCACATCGCCTCGACTGAATACTCCCTGGCGGCAAACACGGCAATGGAACCCGCGCAACAAGCATTCCTGGAAAATGAGTTCCATGTCCTGCACGAACTGCAATCCGCTTCGGCCCCCCCCCGCCTGCCCCGCGCATGCCTCCTCGGAGAGGCAACGTACCGGGACGGTTCCGCTCCGCCCAGGCCGTTCATGCTGTCCATCCTCGAATGGTTCGAGGATTTCCATGAGTTCCACACCTCCCGCAGGGGGCCTCGGAAGGGCCCGGCAGTCCGGGTCTGGGCCGGGACCCGGGACGACCTGTTCCTGAACGCGGAACAGGAACGGATACTGTACGGCGGTGCCTCGGCAATCCTGACCGACTGTCTCGATACCCGGGACTTCCGGCAAATATACCCGTGGCATCACGCCGCCGGCGATTTTGTGGTCCGACTGCGCGGCGAGAATCTGCACGTGCGGCTGATCACGGCCCGGGATTACCGCAGCCTGCTCGCTCTCGACAACGCTCCCCAGGCGATCTGGATCGGTATTGCCCATTTTTTCCTGAACCTCAGCATGCGCATGCGCCTCGATCGCTGGGAAGGGACGGGGGCTCTCGCCTGGGCCGGCGCTCACATCCTCGACGGGGTCATCGCCGGATTCGTGAATGCCTGGTCCCGGAAAAGCGAAAAGCTGCCGCAACTGCCCTCGGCCAAAGAGGTCATGGGCGTGCTGCGCAGCTTTGGCAAAGAAGAATGGCTCGCCCTGGCGGAAATCGTGCTGCCTCAAGCAATGGTCGAAAAGGAAGAGATCGCCTTCCTGGAAGAACGTCTGGGAACTCACGTCACCGAGCTTTCATCCGCACTGGCCGGTAACGGTTTCCGCGAACGGGTCGGGAGGATCGGGGCCTGATCCTTACCCCTCAGGGCTTACCCCCGCCGCGTTCCGGCGGAGTATTGCGAGCACACAGCCTCCACAGCCGTGGAGGCTTCCCTCTTATTTCACCACGACCGAGTAAACGGTCGTTCTCGCGGGAGGCACTCCCTTTTCCCAGGAACGTAGATATTCCAGGCGGATGGAGGTCGTCCCCACGCCGACCGCCTGAAACGTCCACACTTCCGTTCCTCCCTCTCCAATGCGTCTGCCGGACGATGCCTTGTATTCGGAGCCCACCAGCTTCAGAATGCTCTCGTCCAAAGGGGCCGCGAGCCTCCACTGGAATCCCGTGCTCGCGTTCGACTTGAGAGTGAGCGAGAACTCGCTCCCTTGCTCCACTACCAGTTGATTCACCGGGAGAACCTGCTCTCCGGACGTTTGTCCTTCATTCACGGCTGCCTTCTGAGCTTCTGCGTCACCCGTCTGTTTTCCGGCGATCAGAAAGGGCACACAGAGTACCCCGATCAGGACGAACAGAAAGGATCTCCCGCCGACCCGCCGGCTCTGGGCCTCCAGTTTCGCTCTCACCTGCCTGCAGTTCATTGGATCGGTGCGTTTCACATCGTATCCTTTCGCGTGCTCAGGTGTCACTCCGACTCTCGCGACTCCTCCAGCCCCGTGTCGTCGCCGACACGCTCCGGTTCCTGCGCGCTATCCCTTGTCGCCGCAAACGTCCCCGCCCGCCCTCCATTCCCGAGCCTGCCGTCACCAGTGGCGATTCCACCATGAACACGGGAGCGTTGCCGGCTGTCGTTCACGTTGTCACTGTACCAAATCTTTGAGCTTTTGCGGAGAAATTTCAATACGGTCGCCCCCGCCGGCCCATGAGGGAATACGCCCGGCCATCAACCATGAGCCCGAAAACGTCAGGCAAGGGGTACCGGGCGTCTCGAACCGACCGGAACCGCCCCCCCGGTGCGCTCTCGCCCCGCCTCACGACGAGAAGTCGAATCCCGGCCTCTTCGCCTTCACCCGCCGCACGAGCGTCGCAGCGCCGTACGTCTGGGTCTTCGCCCCCTCAAAAGGGCAGCCCTTGCCCCGGCGAAGAGCCCGGACCGGAAAGTCTTTCGGAAAATCCCGACTGCCCATGAAAAGAAAACGCCCCGCCGGGGCGCAATTCATAGTGCATTTTGCGCCGTCAGGCCCGGGGCGGCTTCTGACAAAATGAGGCCGTCACACCTTCGTGTGACGGCCTCCGGGGAGTCTTCCCGCAATTGTGCTTCCACAAAACGATACTGATCTTCACGCGCTCAGTCGGCCTGGGTCCCGGCGACATTCCCGACAACGGCGAACTGGCTGGAGATTACTGCGGGCCTTTGAACCCTCGGAGAACGGCACGTTGGACTCAAGCCCGCCAATACAGTGAACGCATTACGACACTACACCGCAGGACATCAAAAGCACTCCGCAATGCAGCGGAGACCTAGCAGTGGCACGATGTGGACCCGCACCCCCCGCCGCCCACCGGCACCTCGGCGGTCAGCTTGAAACCGGCACCCATGCCGGAGTGAACCACATAGTCCACGTTCACGCTCTTGACCTTGCCCAGCAGTTCCCTGTCGATCACCATGGTAAAGCCGTTGATCTTGAACACTTCATCTTGCTCTTTAGGTTCATCCAGAACCATAGACAACGACGGACCGCTTCACCCTCCCATCTGGAGGAAAACACGTATGGGAACGATTTCCTTTTCCTTGAAGTAGTCCTTGAGGACCTCTTCGGCCTTCGCAGTGATGCTGATCATCAATCTTCCTCCTGTTATTATTTGGTAGCCATTATTTAAGAATAATCGATTGCAATGTCAACGGCCCATCGGCTGCAGGCGGGCAGAACCGTGTCCGCGTGTTGCACAGGAGTGCCCGCCCGGTTCACACCACCACGACAATCGTTCTGAAGCCTTGATCAAAGCCAATCCATATTTCAAAAGCCCGGATTCGAATGCTACCCTTTAACATATGGAACCGGAAGGGGAAACCCCCAAACACCGGGTATGGAGACAATATATCGGCAGAACTCCGGGCGTGTGTCGGCTGCGGATTGCCGCAAGGTCGGTGAAGGGGGCGGGAGCGATGCGCGGGAACACGCGGAGGCGACGGCGCGGCTTGGAGCTGGAACACCTGCCGAACCGGCATGCTGCAAGAATGAGGAGGTTTCGCCGCTCCCTCGTATCGGAACATCCGGTTCGCTCACCCGTCGTTCCGGGAATCGGCAGCCCGCCGGTCTGCGGACACACGTCGGCATGGCGTGCCGGGTCAGGCCCGGAACCGCGTTACGGTGTGCGATCAGAGGGCGTGGAGCGATTCTTCCAGGGTTGGGTGTATCGGGAGTATCGTCGCAATACCGGACAGATCGAAAATCTCCCGGATGTAGTCCTTCATCGAGCACAGGCAGAGCTGCCCGTCGATGCGTTTGAGATCCTTGACCGACTTGATGATCACACGGAGCCCGGCACTCGATATGTAGTCGACTCCCCCCAAGTCGAGAACCAGTTTGTTTTCGCCGGCCTGGATCAGGCTGTACAGTTTTTCTCCGAATTGGTCGGATGTATTCGAATCAAGGCGCCCTTTCAGGACGAGAATGGTGATTCCGTTCTCTTTTCTTTCATCCACTTCCATTCGTCTTCTCCCCAACGGCTGACCGGTCTTTCAGGATGCAGGCTCGAAAATCTTCCTCATCCGGATCAGATTTTTGCCATCGCGCCGTTCATATTTGATTTCGTCCATCAGCTTGCGCAGCAAATGCAGTCCCATTCCCCCGATTTCCCGCTCCTCGATGGGACAGGTGATATCGGGCTCCTCGGCCTGGAGCGGATCGAAAGGGGCGCCGTCATCCTCCACGGTCAGCGTGACTGTCCCGGACGCGCAGGCGAGACCGACCAGGATGTTGTACTTGCCGTCTTCTTTCCGACCGTACTTGATGGTATTGGTGATGAGTTCGTCCAAGGCGAGGTTCAGCGCGAACACGACTTTGTCCGGAAGATGGTGTTCCTCCCCGAAACGATGGACGATCGTGGCAAGACGGTCCAACTCGGACAAATTGCCCTCGACGCGAAAGGAAACCTCATCGGCCGTCATGCATGCCCCTTTGAACGCTTCCGCAGCCCGATGCTACATAATCTTAGCCTTCGAAATCATAAAGGATGCTCCCGAACCGGTCAATCGATAAGTAATGCATTGTGTCTTTGTCGGGGTCATTGTATTTACATGTGTGGAACGCTCACACAGAAGGAAATCGAGAGGGCGTGCCTTATCGGGTCTTGATGCCGTGCGTGTCGTTTGGAGGGGGCGCCTTCACCGCCAGTCTTTTCCGGTGTAAAAGGGCGGCTGACCCGGAGCGGATCGCAGCCATGCCGGCTCCCGAGTCGCTCATGCGCATTTGATGATTGCACCCGAAAACTCCAGGGGGGAAGAAGCTCCGATGATCACCAAACGCCCGTTGTCCTATTGGGTCAAGACCAGCAACATGAAGCTCCAGCTGCTTCTGCTGGTGCTGATTCTGATTACCGTCGCAGCCAGGGTGTTCCCGCTGGAAATGCAGAAAAAGATTGTCAACCAGGCCATTGGAGCGAGGAAAGTCGACCTGCTCTTTCTCTACTGCGGATTGTACCTGGCGGCGGTTCTTCTCGCCAGCGGTCTGAAGTACGTCACGACCGTTCTCCAGACGCACATCGGCCAGGAAGCTCTCAACCGCATCCGAAAAGGCCTTTACGAACACATCCTTACACTCCCTCTCAGCTTTTTTCAGAAATCCTCGCCCGGTATGGTGGTGTCGTCGCTGGTGACCGAGGTGGCCAATGCCGGGGAATTCGTCGGCGCCGCCATCAGCACCCCGGCAATCAACCTGCTCACGCTGCTTGCCTTCGGCGCATACATGTTTTACCTGAATCCCCTGCTCGCAGCGTTGAGCCTGGCCACCTATCCCATTGTCATCTATCTCGTCCCGAAGCTCCAGCAACGTTCCAACAAGGCGAACAAGCAGCGGGTCGATATCACGCGGAAGATGAGCAGCAAGGTGGATGAAGCCATCTCCGGGATCCACGAAATCCACGGGAACGACAGCTTCCGCATCGAGAATCGCAAGTACGGGACACTGGTCGACCAGCTCTTCAGGGTCAGGGTGATCTGGATCCTCTACAAGAACGGGGTCAAAGTCCTGAACAACCTGTTCCAGAATCTCGGTCCGTTCATTCTGTTTCTCGTCGGGGGCTATCTCGCCATCCAGGGCCGGTTCGACCTCGGAGCCCTGGTGGCGTTCCTGTCCGCCTACGAGAAGCTCTACGATCCGTGGAAGGAGCTCATGGAATTCTACCAGGTCTACCAGGACGCAAGCGTCAGCTATGAGCGGATCATGGAATACTTCGACGTTGCGCCCGAGCACCTGCTCGAACCGCCGGATCGCGAACCATACGCGTTCAAGGGTGAAGTCACGGCCCGGGACCTGTCTTTCACGGTACCCGGCGGCATTCAGCTTCTCAAACAGATCAACCTCGAGCTGAAGCCGGGAGAGCAATTGGCCCTGGTCGGCTTTTCGGGGAGCGGGAAGAGCACCCTGGCTCACTGCATCAGCCAGCTCCACAAATACACGGGGGGCACGGTCGAGATCGACGGTCACGAGGTGTCGGACCTGACGAAGATGGATATGGCCAGAAACATGGGCATCGTGGCCCAGTCCCCGTTCATATTCGACGGGACCATCCGCGAAAACCTGCTCTACTCATGCGAGGCGGCGCTGGGCAAGAATGAGGATCCCGAAAAGCTTCCCACGCTGGACGAGATGATCCAGGTTCTGCAACAGGTTGGCATCTTTGCGGACGTGCTGCGTTTCGGACTGAACACGATTCTCCACCGGGACCAGGAAGCCGAGCTGGTGGAGAAGCTGATTCGGGTGCGCCACAACTTCCAGGAGGAATACGGCGAGGAGCTTGCGGACTACTTCGAATTTTTCGATGAGCGCCGCTATCTCACCTATTCCGGCATCGCCGCAAATCTGATTTTCGGCAGCCCGAACCTGGACGAATTCATGATCGACCGGCTTCCCGAAAACAGGTATTTCCTGGATTTTCTGGACGAGGCGCAGCTCAGGAATCCGCTGATGAGCCTCGGCCGGGACTTGGCTTCCATGACCGTCGATATCCTGGGCAGTCTTCCGCCGGACGAGGTTTTTTTCCGCAACACGCCGGTCACTTCGGACGAATTCGCCGAGACCAGGGCGCTCGTCAATCGCATAGAAAACGTTCGCCTGCACGAGCTCCGCGAAGAGGACCGGCTGATGCTGCTCAGGATCGCTCTAAGGTTCACGCCCGGAGTCCACAAACTGATCGCCCTGCCGCCCATGATGGAGAATCTTATCCTGGAAGGCCGCCACCTGTTCAAGAACAAGATATCGAAGGAGCGGCCCGAAGCGGTGACCTCTTATGCGATGAGCGACTACATTTACACCCAGACCATTCTCGACAACATTCTTTTCGGCAAGCAGACCTCCGATCATCCCAAGGCACAGGAACGCATCGGTCAGAGCATTGTACATCTGCTTGTGGAGGAGGACCTCCTTGAAAAGGTGGTTGAAATCGGGATGGAATTCAATGTGGGCACGAAGGGCGACCGCTTGTCGGGGGGCCAGCGTCAGAAGCTTGCCATCGCCAGGGTGTTCCTGAAGAACCCGCCCATACTCGTGATGGATGAAGCCACCTCGGCCTTGGACAACGCTTCGCAGAAGCGGATTCAGAACCTCCTGGAAACCCGCTGGAAGGGCAAGAGCACGCTGATCGCAGTGGTTCACCGCCTCGACACCATCAAGGGCTTCGACAAGGTCGCCGTGATGAAGGCGGGGAAGATTGCCGAATTTGGGGCATACGACGAACTGATTTCCAGAAAGGGATTGCTCTATGAACTCGTACACGGACCGCGGGCATCCGCCTAGCGAATACCAGGAAAACCTGGAAATCCTTCTTCAGATTCCCGTATTCTCCGGGTTGCCCATGGAAGCCCAGAAGGTTCTGGCTTATTTGTGTACACGGGAAGTCTTCAAACCCGGCGAATTCCTTTTCACGGAGGGGGACACGGACGAACACGCCTATTTCATCCTGGAGGGAAAAGCCGGACTGATGCTGACCATAGACGGGACGAGCGAGCAAGTGAGAGAGTACGGGGAAAGCACTTTCCTCGGGGGACTCTCGCTTCTCTGCCCGGCCAAGCGGCTCTATTCTCTGAAAGCCCTGACGCGCATGCGATGCGTAATCTTCGCCCGGGACAAGTTCCAGCGAACCCTGGAACAATTTCCCGATCTCGCCCGCATGGTGATCCAGGAGATTTGCACCCTCATTCACCAATGGGAATCGAGCCTGATCGTCGAACACGCCCGGCATTGCCCCGGTTGCAGGGGAAACGTCGGGGTGAGCCTGATTTAGCGCTGCGTCCCTGAAGCCCTTCGGTGTCCGGTGGCGCCGGCCGGTGTACGGTTCGTCGTTCCCGCGAACCGCCCAAACCCGGGAGTAAGATCACGGGATGGGCACGGCTCGGCCGTGCCGGCGATCCGAGTGGGCTGCCTGTATCGGGGGCAAGCACTCAAAGCGTCCCCCACTCTCGCGGCGCGAGTCGCTCCCGTGCCCATTCCCCCGGGAAACCCCGTTTTGGGCAATCGCAGCGTGAAAGTCTCGCAGAATTCCCCACCTAATAATGGATGATGGGGAGGTTTCCCGCCGCTCTCATCTCGCAATCCGGTCCGCGAGGCCGCATTCCCGGTCTTGCGCCCACCCCGTGCTTCATTCGGCCCCATGACCTCATCGGCTTTCGGCATCCATGGGCAAAACCCGATCCTCCCAGAATGGCCGCGCCCTTTCGCAGGTCAGCTCCGGAGCCGTGAAGGTGGCCATATCACCCAGCATCACCTCGAACCCGGTGAAATCGCTGCGCACCCAGGGCGCGTAGTTGCCGCGCACGGCAAGCACCACCCTGAGATCGAGATCGTCCGAACCGTCTTCCAGGAGCACCAATCCCAGGTTGTACCCGTTACGGCCGAGACTGCGGTAGAATTTCTGAGCGTTCAGGATGCCCCGGGCCAACGACCGCCAGTCGTCGTCCAAAACCTGCCGCAGGGAGCTGACGCCGGGCAGAATGCCCCATATTTCAAAAAAGGCTTCGGGAGCAAAGGCGGCCAGCCAATACCATGAGCCGACAGCGCCGATATAGCGCTCTCCCGACCGCTTCTCATACTGCAGGTAGTCGGAAAAAAGGCGTGTACCCGTTTCAAGGCGATACTCCATTGCGCGGCCGCGCAGGAATCGCTGGCAATTGGCGGGTGTGCGGTCGGCCTGGACCTGCAGGTGCGGGTGGATCATGGAACCGCCGGCCGAGGGGAGGTGATTCTGAGTGATGGCCATGAAGATCGCCTCGGGATCGTAGGCCAGGACCCTCAGCAGATAGTCCCGGCAGTTGAGGAGACTGTCCGTGTAGGATTGCAGGGTTGCCGTGCCGATCTCCACGAAATGGTCGTCGTCGAAGAGGCTGACCGCCGAATAGCGGCCGTATGGGAACAGGTTGGGGAAAAGTGTGGAGGTCCCCCGGGTCATGCGTCCTTGTGCGCACAGCTCGGGCGGAAACCGCGGCGTGCTCGTGGAGACCCGCGCAGGACAAAATGGGCACTTATCCCGCTCCCCGGCAAAGGGCGGCGGAGCGGGCAAAGTCTCCGCACCGGGTTCGCGTTCCTCGCCGCGGCTGTAGGTGATCCTGCAGGTGCGTCCCGTGATGGGGTGAGTGCGGATTTCAATGAGGCGGTCCGCTGGAGCTCCATCGGGCAGTACGATCCGGGAATGAAATCTCTCGCGATCAAACCGAAGCATGCGTCCTTTCCCCTGATTTCACGTGCGTGAGAGACCCCGGCTTCCCCCTGCCAAGGACATCGATTCCTCCTGGTCCGGCACCTCCGGCAGGCGATTTCGTCTGAAGGCCGACAAGGAGGCACGACAGCTCGTCCGGCCGTGGAGACGGTTTGTACGGGAAATCGGACGGCGACGGCGCAGCTGGGATGGAGAATCGTCGCGGAGGAGAAGCCCTTCGGAAGTGGTGCGGAATCGGGAACGCCCGCCTGACCGATAGGATCCCAAGACACCGCGTCGGGTTTCGATATCGGCAAAACCCGTCATCCGCCGGACCTGGAGCAGTCAGTGGGTTCGCGAAGTCCATTCATGCAGCGAATTGGTTCAGCGTGCATACACAGCGCCTCAAGCGGATACTCGATCTATTATCTCAGCAGAAGAAAGGATGCAAGCAGATTGTGCCAGATCCATTTTAAATATCAAGATATTTCAGTAAGTTATTTCTTCCTTATTTTCTTCTTGGAGCAGTTCCCGAATTCCACGGTGATGGGCGGAAATCTTGTTGAGTCCCGCTCGGCTATCAGCTAATAATACTTGTGTCACGACTCGCTATGCATTCCGGTTATTATTGGGTATCGGCCTTCTCCCCTCACACCGGATGCGCCGCGGGCGCTCTTTTCAGTTTGTATCCCCGCCGAAACCAGGAATGCCGGTTTGAAATCGGTGGAGTAGACCGCAAATCGGTCGAACACCCGGCCGGTGTGCAAGCCCCCTGAGCAACCACTCGAACCTCCTGCAGAAAGGGTCGCGGTGCAGCCTTGCCGCCCCGGCTCCAGAAGACGAGGAACCCTTTGGAAGCGACCATCCTCTCCAGAATACCGATATTCTCATCCCTTCGACCCGAAGAGATCAAACATTTGCTGGACCGTCTCCGGCCGGTGCAGCTCAAGGCGGGTGAAGTGCTTTTCAACGAGGGTGACCCCGGAGAATGTTTCTATGTCATTCTCGAGGGGCGGGTCGAAGTCAGAAAGGCCATGGGAACGCCCGACGAGCGGCTGCTCAACGTCCGCGGACCGGGAGACTACATCGGTGAAATGAGCCTCCTCGACCCGGACGGTTTGCGGACGGCCAGTATCGTCGGCGCCACCGAAACCCGCCTGCTGCTCATGGAACGCGGGGATTTCGAATTCCTTCTCAACCGGAGACCGGCCATCGGCCAGGAAATCGCGCGCACTCTCAGCCTGCGCCTGCGTGACACGGACAATGCCATTATTCGCGATCTGCAGGAGAAGAATCGTCAACTGAACGAAGCCTATGAAAACCTGAAGGCGGCCCAGGCGCAGATCATCGAGAAGGAACGGCTGGAACGCGAACTGCAGGTCGCCCTGGAAATCCAGATTAGCATGCTCCCTCGCGAGCTGCCTTCAGTTCCCGGATATGAGCTTGGAGCGAGAATGGCCCCGGCGCGCGTCATTGGGGGGGACTTCTTCGATTTCGTTTCACTGGATGAAGATCACTTGGGTATTGCCATCGGTGATGTCTCGGACAAAGGCATCCCCGCGGCGATCTTTATGGCGATGACTCGCAGCCTGATGCGCTCCGAAGCAAGACGCAGCGCTTCTCCCAGGAAGGCGTTGAAAGGTGTCAACCGGCACCTGTTGGAGATGAACGACGCCGGAATGTTCGTGACGGTGCTTTACGGCGTCTTGAACCGGGTCACCGGCGAGTTCGGCTATGCCCGGGCCGGCCATACGATGCCCATGATCTGTCGTGGCAGCGAAGCCGTCCTGACACCGTCGCCGGGATTGGGTCAGCCTCTGGCGGTCTTCCCCACTCCCGCAATGGACGAGCAGACCCTCACATTCCTTCCCGGGGATGTCATGCTCATTTTTACCGACGGTGTTACCGACGCTGTGGATTCGGAAGGGAATCTGTTCGGCCTTGAAGGGCTGGAAAAGGTCTTGGCGGCATCGTATCATCGAACTGCCCAAGGCATCTGCGACGGGTTGATAGAGACCTTGACGTCGTACCAGGGCGGACAGTTCCAAAACGACGACATCACGCTGGTCACCGTTCGCAGGCTGCCTTTGTGAGGCCCGGCCCGTCTCCCTCTCTCGCCGGTTGCCCTCGGGTTGTCATGGAACGCACTGCCCCGATCCCGCCGCCGATTCCGTCGTGATTCCGCAGCCGTCCGCCGATGTGTGAATCGATGCAGCCCACGGAATATTCCACGTTCCGCGATGATCGGTGGAATGGCCACAAACATCGTGTTATCTTAAAAATCTGAGGAAATACTTGTGCCTGGAATGGAGAAGCCCATGAGCTTGTGAACTCCCAGGCCCACCGCGGTTCTCGCGGCTTGAAGGTCGTTCCGGCAGCCTCATAACAGGGTTCGGGACGGGACCGGAAGAAATGGGAGCTCATGGAAAGACCATCCGTGTTTGGATGCGAGAATGGAAAATACGATCGGCAAGGACGCGAGAAAGACGGGCAGGTGGCGCCGCGCGAAAAAATACGTTTGCGAGCTGTGCAGCCGGGAGCAGCTTTTTTGCTGGACCTGTCCCTGCGGGTTCATGATCTGCTCGGACTGCATGGAAGAGAACTTCTGGGGCATGACCTGCAACGGCATCAACTGGACCTGCCCCGAATGCGGTGCCATACGCCCTTTCGGGAACGACTGAACGAAATGTGAAGGTGCACTGAAATGAACGCAAAGCGAGTTGTCGTTATCGGGGCCGTCGCGCTCGGGCCCAAGGTGGCCTGCCGCCTGAAGAGGCTTCGGCCGGAGTCGGACGTGGTGATGGTCGATCAGGACGAATACATTTCCTACGGCGGATGCGGCATTCCCTACTTTATCTCCGGGGACGTGAGCGACGTCAAGGAACTGATGAGCACGAGTTACCACATGGAGCGCACGCCCCGGTTCTTCGAAGATGCCAAGGGGGTCCGGGTCCGCACCCGCACCCGCGCCCTGTCCATCGACCGCACGGCGAAAACGGTCCGCGTAAAGGACCTTCGTTCGGGACTGGAAGAGGATCTGGCCTACGATCAGCTCGTACTGGCCACGGGCAGCGAACCCAATCGCCTTTCCATTCACGGCGCCGACCTGCCTGAAGTGATCGGCGTATCCAACATCGCATCGGCCATAGCGGTCAAGGAACGGATCTCCAAAGGACAGGTGAACAAGGCGCTCATCATCGGCGCAGGCGCCATCGGCTGTGAAATGGCGGAAGCGTTGAGCGATCTCTGGGGAATTGAAACCACCGTGGTGGAGATCGCCGACCAGGTCCTGCCGATCGTTCTCGACCGGGGTCTGGCGCGCATGGTGCAAAAGCACATGGAGGAAAAGGGCGTTTCGATTCGGCTGCGGGAAACGGTAAAGGCCATTCGCCGCAACGGTGGAACGTCCGCGTTGACGGTCGCCACCTCACAAGGAGAAATCGAAGCGGACCTGGTAATCGCTTCGATCGGTGTCCGCCCGAAGTCAAACCTGGCCCGGGAAGCGGGGCTGGTGACTTCACCGCGCGGGGCCGTCGTCGTCAATCGCCGCCTGCAGACTTCGGACCCGGACATCTATGCGGGAGGCGATTGCATCGAAGTTCCGCACCTCGTCACGGGCAAGCCGGTTTTCTTTCCCCAGGGCTCTCTCGCCAATCGTCAGGGGAGAGTGATCGGCACCAACCTGGCCGGGGGGTTCGCCACTTTCAACGGCGTGGTCGGAAGTTTCTCGATCAAGATCTTCGAGCTGGCCGTCGCTTCCACGGGAATACCGCTGCACACAGCCCTTAACGAGGGATTCGACGCCGCACGGGCACTCGTCGTCCAGGCGGATCGCGCCCATTTCTATCCCACACAGGATCTGATGTACCTCGAGGTGATCGCCGACCGCAAGACACGCCGGGTGCTCGGGGTCCAAGGGATTGCCCGCAACGGCGACGCGCTCACGGGAAGAATCAACGCCATTGCCGCCATGCTCCCCTACCGACCGCTGCTCGAAGACCTGGCGAATATGGAAGTGGCCTATTCGCCGCCCTTCGCCTCCGCGCTGGACATCTTGAATGCTGCCGCAAACACCGCGGAGAACATACTCGACGGCATCAACCGGCCCGTCGACCCGGAAGAATTCGAGAAATGCTTCCTCGATGCGCAACCCGACGACGCCGTTTGCCTCGACGTGCGGGGCCCGGCCAACGCGGCCCCGTTCGTGGCCTATTTCGGAGAGCGGTGGCTGAACGTTCCCCAGGAAACCTTGAAACAACGCATGGCGGAGGTCCCCAGGGATAAACGGCTGTTCGTCCTCTGCAATTCGGGAGCCCGGTCGTACGAAGCCTTGCGGCAACTTGAAGCGGCCGGTCTGTGCGAGGCTGTCAACGTCCAAGGGGGAGTGGCCGCCCTCAAGAAATCGGGGTTGTTGGAACTGGATCATGAAGAAGACACAACGGAGTGATTCCAGCGCCACCGGGTTGCCTCCCTGGCGGGGCGCTCCGGTGGCGTTGCTTTGGGACCAGTCCATGGTCTGGGGGTTGATCTGCGTCGAGACGCTCAATCGGCTCGGAGTGTCCCACCACCTCCTCGGTGCACCCGATGTCGCCGCGGGGGCCCTCAGCGGTTACCACACCCTGCTGGTGCCGGGCGGATGGGCCTCCCATAAGGTGAAGGCCCTCAAAGGCGCCGGAAAGGAACGAATCGGGGAGTTTATCGCAGCCGGCGGGAGCTACCTGGGGTTCTGCGGCGGCGCGGGCCTGGCCCTCTCCAGTCCCCCCGCCCTGGGCTTGGTTCCAATCGGAAGGATGCCGGTCAGGGAGCGGCTCCCCAGCGCGAGTGGGGGCGTTTGGATTCGATCCGAAACCGCTCACCCGGCCTGGAAGGATCTGCCGCAAAACATCCCGGTTTCGATCTGGTGGCCATCTCAGTTCAAATGGCAAGCGACGACTGAATCCATGTGTCTCGCCTCCTACTGGAAGGCGGGGAACGATTTCTGCGTGGCGGATCTGAGGGTGACGGACATGGAAAACGAAGCCGTTTCATGGCCGCGCTGGGAAAGATCCTACGGAATCAACCTCGATCCCGGTCGCCTTCTCGGACATCCCGCCATCGTCGAGGTCCGACGGGGCAGAGGCAGGCTCGTCCTGTCCTATCCGCACCTGGAAACACCGGGGGATTTCTGGGGCAACCGGCTCTTTCATAATCTGCTGGTTTTCCTCGACCTCGAAGCATCGCGGGACTCCAGCCCGAAGAGCCCGCCCGAAGCTCCTGCGGCGCGGTTCTCCGCTCCGCCGGGCAAGGAGGCGCTCCGGCTGCTGCAGCGCGCCATGGAGTCCGCCGAAGCCCTTATCGAGTTCGGAGAGCGGCACCTCTTCTGGCGATGGCGAACCGACTGGCTGCTCAACTGGCGCCGGGGGATTCGAGGACTGGAATACGGCAGCATGGCCGTTGCCCTCCGGTCTTTGTTCGCGGAGGCGTCGCGATCCCCGGGAATCCCGGACGATCCCGATCCATGGGAAGAACCCGCGGCGCGCCTTGATAGCCAGGTGCGCTCCTTCTGCACCCTTGCCCGGCGTCTCCTCCTTGAAGAAAAACGTGCCGCGCAGAACCGCGTCCTCACCAAGCTCGGCAGTATCGACAAGACCGTTGACGAGCTGAGGGGACATCTTTTCGGGCGTGCGATGGATCACGGCGGAGTATGCCGGGACCTGTTCGACGGGGTGGACGACCTCCTTCTTCAGGCGCTGCGATTGAACGGCCAACCGGGATGACGGATTGCGGCCGGCGCTGAATCCAGGCGTGCGATTACGCGCGGGGCTCAGACATTGAACCGAAAGTGGATGACGTCCCCGTCCTGAACCTTGTAAGTTTTTCCCTCGAGTCGAACGACGCCCGATTTGCGGGCCGCCGCGTAATCGCCGGCTCGACGCAGATCCTCGAAAGCGACCACTTCCGCGCGGATGAATCCCCTCTGGATGTCGGAATGCACCGCGCCTGCGGCTTCGAGTGCGGGGAGGTCCCGGGTGATGGTCCATGCCTTCACTTCGTCCTCGCCCACGGTCAGGAACGTGGCCAGGCGAAGCAGACTGTAGGAGTGCTGGATGATTCGCGTGAGGGCCGATTCGGCAATGCCGAAATCCTTCCGGAACGCCTCGGCTTCCGATTCGGGCAACTGGGCCATCTCCATCTCGAGTTTCCCCCTCACCACCATGGCTTCGGCCGATACGACGGGGAAGGCCGGCAGGACGTCGTCTTCATCCGCATTGTTCACGATCACCAGCAGGGGCCTTGCGGACAGGAAGCCGAATCCCTTGAGCTCGGGCGCACCGGCGAGATCCGGCCTGGTCCGGAGAGGCTTCTCGGCATTGAGGACTTCGGCGCAGTCCGCCAGGAGCTCCTTTTCCGGCCCCTGGATTTTCTTGCCCCGTTTTTCCTCCATTGCCAGCTTCTCGAGGCGTTTTTCGATGGTGGCCAGGTCCGCGATCAGGAATTCGTCCTCGAGCTCTTTCAGATCCCGCGCCACGTTCGGTTCTCCCAGGGCATCATCGGGGAAATTGCGCGCCACCAGGAGGAAGGCATCCATGGCCCGCATGTGCGCGAGCAGGTGGGCCATGTACTCGTGCTTGTTTTCGACCACCCCGGGCATACCCTGAAGGTCCATGTAGGTGACCTGGGCGTAGGTGCTCTTCTTAGGCCTGTACAGCCCGGTCAGCCAATCCACCCGGGCGTCGGGAAGGGGAACGACCCCGAGCACGGGCACCATGTGGCCTCCAGGCGGAACGGATTCGCCGCTTCGCTGGGTCAGCGCATTGAAAATCGTGGTCTTGCCGGATCTCCCCAGTCCGATGATTCCCAGTTTCATCCAAACCCCTCCCCTTGTATGGTATATTATGAAGGACTGCCGGGCACCTGCGTTCCCGATCGCTTCCCGGGGAAGCCGCGAACGGCTTCCCCGTTCGAAAAGGCCCGGCCGCCCGTTCCCGGTTCGCATGCAGCTTGTGGAACATACTGAACCCGATCCGAAACGTCAACGTTCACCCGCCGAGCGGATCGATGTTCGCGCCTCTTCTCACGGACACCAGCCGGGTCGACGCATGTAAACGTCGACGGCAAGGTCGGAAGATGCCTGACGGTGCCGGAACAAACATTGCGATCCCCTCCCCGCGGTTACACACCGGACCGTCGAACTTCGACAGGCTTGTCCGGTTTCTCGATCCGGACGAGTTTCGCGCGGTCTGCGTCATCGACAGTCTTTGCGCCCGGCTGCCCCCTCCCAACGGCCCACCAGTCCATGGATTCCTTGCCGAGTGGCTGCGCACCGCCGCCCGCGGCGATGCAGCCCTCCGGCACTGGGTCGCGGAGCATTCCGTCGCCTCGAGTCTTCGCGCGGAGGCGTTCGACTCCGCCCGCAGCCTTGCGGACCGATACCTGAAACGGGGATTCTGGGGCGCCGTGTGGGCTCCGGACGGCTTCGCCCCTCGGAAGATTCCCGAATGTCCCCCGGTCCTGTTCGGCTTCGGCTCCCTTTTCCCCGCGCCCGGGTGGGCGGCCTTCTTCAACTCGCGCAAGGAAAGGCTGCCCTCGCCCGAGAGCACTTGGCTGAAAGCCGTCAGGGAACTCCTGCCCGCGGTCGTCTCCAAAGGTATCGGCCTGGCTTCGAGCCTGGGGACCCTGACTTACGACCTGGCGGCGGCGTATGCAGTCCGCCGCAGTGTCCCCCTGCTGCTTGTCGCCGCCGCCGGCGTAGAAGTCTCCCGGAAAAATATCGAGGCATTCGCCGGTCGCTCTCATGAAGGGATCGGCGTCGCGTGCATGCTCTCCGGTCGCTGCGGTTCGAAAGCCAGCCGCATGGCATGCCGCGATCGGCTCCTGGCGCTGCTCTCCGACCTGCACGTCATCATCGAAATCCGGCCCGGCGGAAACCTCCTGAAAACCCTCCTCGACCAGCAGTACTTGCAGCCGCGTGCCCGGTGGATCGTCATGCCTCCCGCCAGGCAAGCCGCCAGCGCAGGCAATTTCCAGCTCGCAGGGGAATCCGTTCACCGGGTGCAGCGCATTTCCGTCGCGCCCCCCGCACCCGTCGCCGCGACCAGCTCGCCGAATCGCGCGGGGAACTGCCGTCGCCTCCTGTCCCGGGACCTGCGCAGGGATGAATACGTCTATCACTACACCCGTTCCTGCCCCGGTCCCTGGCCCAGCCAGTCTCGCGGGGACTATCTCCGGAGCCTCCTGGAATGGGAGCCGGGTTCAGGTCACAGCGCTTTGGACACCCTCTCGCGGATTCTCGCCGAAGGCCGGATAAGAGGAAGCACCCGCCTCGTCCGCGGCACGGATCCCGTGGTTTCCTGGTCCGCCCGGACGCCGTGGGAGCTGATGTCCATCCGTCACTGGAGCCGGGCGCTGATCCGTTGGACGTTCGAACCCTATGGGATCGCGGTCCGCAAGACCTCCGTCAGGAACCGGGGAGGCAAGCCGGCGGTGTACGTCGCCGCACGATTCTATCAGAGACTCACGCGGGAAGACCGCTATCGTTTTCAGCGCCACGAACCGCCGTCCTGTGCGTGGAAGCATGAGCGGGAATGGCGGACCGAAGGCGACTTCGAACTGGAGGGCCTCGGCGAGGATGAAGCCTTCATCTTCGTCCCCGAAAGCCGGGATGCGGACACACTCCAGGAGCGCGTTTCATCGGCTCTGCCGGTCCTGGTTCCGGATGCCGCTCCCGATCCGAAATAGGAACATTCGCCCGATATGGGCCGGTTGCTGGTGCAAATCCCTTCAATCCCTTTTGCTCGCACGGTGCGAAAACCTCACCTGAGCTTTCTTCGGTCTTTGCTTGATGTTTTTCATAATCCGTAAGATAGTCACACGGCGGATCGGTTCAATCCCGGCTGCGAACATTGCGAAATGCGTCACTGCACGCCCTCGCGGCTTTCCTTTGCTTCCCGTGCGGCATCCGACGGACCGCGGCAGTTCCGGCGGTGACAAATTTTGACCGTCCGGTGTCAATTTTGCGCGCTTCGCGGTCGCGCACTCGACCGAAGAGCCTCCGGACGCCGCATTCCAACCGGCTTTTCCCCTGGGAAACACCGAAATGACGCTCCGGGGATCGCCGGAACGTCCCTGCGTGGAACCGTTGTTTGGGCAATGCTTCAGTATCGAAAATATCCATGATTATTCAGGCGGTTACGATTTATCAAGAATGACGGTCGCGAACAAGAACATGCGCCGGGCGGCTCTTTCCCGATCCAAACCGGTGATACCGGACGTCCGCCGCCCGAATTTGAACAAAATATGGCGAAAAAATACTGTTGGGCACACTTCATGAATACGATTTAATGATAAGGTACACACCTTGTTGCCGGCGACACGCGCTCCCGAGAGGGGAGGGTTTGCCGGGTGCCGTAACCGATCAGTTGCCCGGAAACAGGTTGGGAACACGTGAAAGGTTCCCGTTCGGTGATGTGGATGCAGGGACAGGTGATTGGGCGTGTCCCCGCGCAGGTGAGTTTTCATGCCCAAAGAATCTTCAGGCGTGAGCCGGCGACTGGCGGAACTTCAGTCGGCGGCTTTTTGGGCCGCAGACTTCAGCTCTGCCCGGCTGAGACAGAGGATGGAAAATGATCGTACGATGCCCCCAGTGCAACAGAGAGTACAACGTGGATGAGCGGCTCCTTTCTCCGAAAGGCGCGATGGGCAAATGCAAACCATGTGGAATACGGTTCAAGATTGAACCTCCGGGGGGGAGTGAGCAGGAGGTCGCCTGTCCCAAGTGCGGATTCAAGCAGGTGGGAGGAACCGAATGCCGAACCTGCGGCGCGATGTTCGACAAGCTGACGACGGAATCGGCAAGTGAACCCGCACCGGGTGCCGGATCGTTCACGGCTTCCGAACGGAAGCCCGGGGAGAGCTTCGGCGCTCCACCGCCCCTGCGGCCCCTGATGCCTCAGGCGCCGCAACTGGGAAGCGTTGCGGGAGCGGGCGGATCCGAATTCGTCATCGGGGAGGCGATCAGTTTCGGGTGGCAAACCGTCAAGGCAAACATGGGTTTCTTCGTTCTGTTGACGCTTGCGACCATCGCCATAGAGATGATACCGGGAATCTTCCAGGGCATTATCGCGGGAAATTCCATTCTGCTCATCCTGATTTTCTGGGTCATTTCCATGGTCGTGCAGGGAATCGTCACCATGGGATACGTGAGCATCTGCCTGGCTTTTGCGGACGGGCGGAAGGCGGGGTTCGAACAGCTTTTCAGTTGCACGCCTCTTGTCTTGAGCTACGTTATCGCGACGATCATCTGCAGCTTGGCCGTGGGTATCGGTTTTATGCTGCTCATCGTCCCAGGAGTCATTTTCATCATTAAGCTCATGTTCTACACCTTCGCCATCGTGGACAAGAACATGGGACCTATCGAGGCCCTGAGCGCCAGCTGGAACATGACCAAAGACGTCAAGATGGACCTGCTGCTCCTATTGCTCCTGCTCCTTGTGATCAACATCATCGGCGCCATTCCTCTCGGACTGGGTTTGCTCATCACCGTTCCCGTATCGTCCCTGGCATGTGCATATGTGTACCGCAGGTTGCTGCGGCGGATTGAAGGACCTGCCGCCGCGGGCTTTGCGGCATAGACCGGCGATTCCGGGGGGCGTTCCATAGCGCCGGGACGCCTCCCCGAAAGGTGCAGACCACAAAGCCGGTCGGAGACCTGCGGGCCTCCCCAGGATTTCGCCCCACCGCATGTTCCGGGTCGGGACGCCGGGCGCACACACACCTTCTGCCCGGCGGCGCGGCGACGCAAGCGGGAAACCTCGGACTCCGTCGGACCGGAAAACCCCGCCCGCGCTTCAAATCTCGCCAGGTTCATTCCGACACGGCACGAAGTGCTAATTTACGGAAAGCATACTCCATAAGACGACCGGCTCCATTTCCCGGGGCCGCCTCGCCGAGCTTTGTCGTTTTGCCGCATTCAGGTTTGATCAAAACAAAGCAAATATGATACCTAAGACTTTACGGCCATCTGAAAGCGGTCCCCGGGCATGTCGGCACCGCCGTGGGCGGGACGCCCGCGCCGGGCCGTGTCCTGCGGCCAGCGGTTCCCGCCCCCACTGCGGGGCCGATCGTCCGAAAACCGTTTTCTTGGAGCCAATATCCCATTTCTTCTTTTGCGGCGGTTCCCGCGCACCGATGGAGTAGAGAGGACGGAGTTGCGCCCGACGCCGGAAGCTGGTCGCCGCAGAGTCGACAACGTACCTGAGCGCGAAGGAGGCACGTATGACAAAGGCTCAAGACACCAAGAAAGACACCAAGAAACAGCCCACCAAGAGTCTCAAGGAGAAGAGGGAAGCCAAGAAAGCCAAAAAAACGTCCAAAGGTGCAAAATAGCATCCGCACGAGGCGCGTTCCGGGATGCAGGCACGCTTTGCCGCGCCGTTCGTCCGGCGATGGAGGCCGCGCCGTCGTCCCGGGAAACCCTCCATCAGCCCAAAGCGTCGCCCCGGCGTGAGCCGGGGTGACGATCGGGGCGAACGGGGCGGCGCTCCAGCGTGCCCGCCCACTCCACACCTTGCGAATCAGTTGGATTCCCCCGCTGTTTTGAGCCAAGGGAGTGTGTTGACGACGAATCTTCTCGGAGACCGGAATACTCGATGAGCAACGAACCGAACAAAGTCATTTATTCCATGGTGGGAGTGAGCAAGTATTACGACAAGCGACCCATCCTCAAGGACATTTATCTCTCGTACTTCTATGGAGCGAAAATCGGCGTCCTCGGCCTCAACGGCTCGGGCAAGACCTCCCTGCTGCGCATCCTCGCCGGGGTCGACAGGGAGTTCAACGGCAAAACCGTTCTCTCGCCCGGCTACAGTGTCGGCTACCTGGAACAGGAGCCGCTCATCGATTCCTCGAAGACCGTGAAGGAAGTCGTCGAGGAAGGGGTGCAGGAAGCCGTCGACCTGATGAATGAATACAACGGTATCAACGAGCAATTCGCCAATCCCATGTCGGATGACGAGATGGACCAGCTCATCCGGCGGCAGGCCGAAGTGCAGGAGAAGCTCGACGCCATGGACGCGTGGGACATGGATTCCCGGCTGGATATGGCGATGGACGCGCTCCGCTGCCCGCCCGGCGATACCCCCGTCCAGATCCTCTCGGGCGGCGAACGTAGACGCGTTGCGCTTTGCCGCCTGCTCCTCCAAAAACCCGATATCCTGCTCCTCGACGAGCCCACGAATCACCTCGACGCGGAAACCGTGTCCTGGCTTGAACACCATCTGCAAGAGTATCCCGGTACCATCATCGCGGTGACTCACGACCGTTACTTCCTCGACAACGTGGCGGGCTGGATCCTCGAGCTGGATCGTGGCGAAGGCATCCCCTGGAAAGGGAACTATTCTTCCTGGCTGGAACAGAAACGGGTCCGCCTGCAGCAGGAGGAGAAGGCGGGGAGCGAGCGCCGCAAGACCATGGAACGGGAACTGGAATGGATCCGCATGTCGCCCAAGGGGCGTCACGCCAAGTCCAAGGCCAGGATCAACTCATACGAAATGCTCCTGCAACAGGACAATGAGAAACGGGCCCGCGAGCTCGAAATCTACATCCCGCCCGGTCCGAGGCTGGGGGACGTGGTCATCGAAGCCGCCGACGTCAGTAAGGCCTACGGGGACAGGCTGCTCGTCGAAGGCATGAGCTTCACCCTGCCGCCGGGGGGCATCATCGGAGTGATCGGCCCCAATGGAGCCGGCAAAACGACCTTGTTCAGAATGATCACCGGCGCCGAACAGCCGGATTCCGGCACCATCCGGCTCGGCGAAACCGTCAAGCTCGCCTACGTGGAACAGACCCGCGACGTTCTGGATCCCGAGAAGAACATCTGGGAAGTGATCTCCGAGGGCCGGGACACCGTTCAGCTCGGTACCCGCCAGGTGAATTCGCGCGCCTATACGGCCCGTTTCGGTTTCTCAGGGACGGACCAGCAGAAAAAGGTCGGGCTGCTTTCCGGCGGAGAGCGCAACCGGGTCCACCTTGCCCGGATTCTCAAGGAGGGGGCCAACGTCATTCTCCTGGATGAACCGACCAACGACCTCGACGTGAATACCATGCGGGCATTGGAGGACGCCCTGGAAAACTTTGCGGGCTGTGCTGTCATTATCAGCCACGACCGGTGGTTTCTCGACCGGATCGTGACGCACATCCTGGCCTTCGAAGGGGACAGCTCGGTCGTCTGGTTCGACGGCAACTATTCCGAATACGAAGCGGATCGCAAGACACGCCTGGGAGCCGCAGCCGTCCAACCTCACCGGATCAGGTATCGCAGGCTGACCCGGGCCTAGAGGCGGCGCTCTTGCCTCCAGGGTTGAACGGGTACAGGCTCCGCGTTCAAACGCGAACCATCCCAAGCACTTCCCTGATCTCCCGGGCTTCCTCTTCCTGGACGGGATACCTGCAGGGCGCTCCCTGGTAACTCCGGAACACCACGTGATCTTCGCCGATGTGCTCGATGCGGTTGGGCACCAGAGGCACTTTGCCGAGTCCGCCCGGCAGGTCGACCACCAACTGCGGCACGGCCATGCCCGAGATGCGGTTGCGCAAGCGGGCGATGATCTCCAACCCGCGGCTCAAGGGGGTCCTGAAATGGGCGGTCCCCCGCGTCAGGTCCATTTGCATGAGATAATAGGGACGCACCCGGAGACCGAGCAAGGTCTGGAACAATTCGCCCAGGACGCGCGCGTCGTCGTTCACCCCGCGCAGGAGAACGGTCTGGCTGCCCAGGGGAATCCCGGCGTCGGCAAGCAGGGCGCAGGCCCTGCGGGACTCCTCCGAGATTTCCCGAGGGTGATTGAAGTGGATGTTCAGAAACAGCGGGTGATGTCGGGCCAACATAGCCGCAAGCTCGCCCGTGACGCGCCGCGGCAGAGCACACGGAACGCGGGTGCCGATGCGCAGAACGGCGACGTGCGGTATGCGCCGCAACTCCCCAAGGATCGTCTCCAGCCTGGATGGATCGAGGAGGAGCGGGTCTCCGCCGGAGAGCAGCACATCGTTCACCTGCGGGTTCTCGCGGATGTACCTGAGGCCGTCCCGCAGCAATTCCCCGGTCATGGGGAGCGGCGAGCTCCACCGTCGTTTGCGGGTGCAAAACCGGCAGTGCAGCGCGCATTCGTGGGAAACCAGCCAAAGCACGCGATTCGGATAGCGGTGAACCAGGTTCGGCACGGGTGAGAGTGCCTCCTCGGCCAGAGGGTCCTGCAGGCCGGCGTCATCCGACAGTTCCATGGTATCGGGCATGACCTGACGCCACAGCGGATCGCCCGTTTGCCGAACGAGGCCCTGGTAGTATTCGTTGGTACGAAAGGGATACCGCCGGACCACCTCTGAGAGGGCTGCGTCGTCGGCCCCCGGGTCCCGGCTCAATGCCTGCAAAGTGGAGATGAACCCGCAACTCTTCATGATCTTCCGCATTCCTCGTTTCCCTGATCGCTCGGCCGTTCCGGCGGCCTCGAGGGAGCGCCCGGGCGCCGATGTCCGGCAGCCTTCCCCCTGCAAAGCCATTGCTTCCGGCCAAGCCGCCCCTGCGCCCCCGCACATCCTTTAACCCTTTTTGTTTGTCACGCCAATGAATATCCGATAGAGTGCGATACCCGGCGCCCCGAACCGAAAAGATCTCCACACGCCGGTCACGGATGAATACCGCCGGGAGCCGGGGCGATGGACAGGGCGGGCATCTTCGATCGCCTCGGCCGCGGTGCCGTTGGGGCTTCGTCTCAAGCGGGGACGGGAAGCACTATCGCAATGCGGAGAAACAGCTCCGGCAAGGAATGAGGAATGAAGGACTGGGTCAAGGTCTACGGGAACCGGCGGGTGCTGAGCCTTCTGGGCCTGGGGTTCTCTTCCGGACTGCCGCTGGCCCTGACCGCATCGACCCTGCAGGCCTGGATGGCCACGGAGAAGGTGGACCTTCGCGTCATCGGGATCTTTTCGCTGGTGGGCCTGCCTTATACCGTCAAGGTGTTGTGGGCGCCTCTCATGGACCGCTTTACCCCACCGCTGATGGGCCGGCGCAGGGGCTGGATCGTGATCACCCAGGTCCTGCTGGCTCTTGGAATACTCGCCATCGGCCTGTCTTCCCCATCCGCCGCCCCCTGGCTCACCGCGTTTCTGGCGTTGGCCATCGCTTTCTTCAGCGCCAGCCAGGACATCGTCATCGATGCATACCGGGCGGACGTCCTGCGCGAAAAGGAACTGGGAGCCGGCGCCGCCACGACGGTGGTCGGATACCGTATCGCATTGCTCATTTCGGGCGCCATGGCCCTGATCATTTCCGATTTTATCCCGTGGCACACGGTCTACGCCCTGATGGCGGCTCTCATGCTCCTGAGCACGACATTCACCGTCGTGGCGCCGGAACCGGCCGAGGCGGTCGTACCGCCCCGGAGTCTCAAGGAAGCCGTGTGGGGTCCCCTGGTGTCCTATTTCAGGCGTTCCGGCGCCGTCGAAATGCTTTGCTTCATCATGTTGTACAAGCTCGGGGATGCCATGGCGGGAGCCCTGACCACACCGTTCCTGCTGGACATCGGTTTCAGCAGAACCGACGTAGGGACGGTCAACAAATTCTTCGGCCTGATCAGCACCATCCTGGGCACCCTGGTCGGGGGCAGTATCATCGCCAAGATCGGCATCAACCGATCCCTGTGGATTTTCGCCTTTCTCCAGGCCATTACAAACCTTTCCTTCTCCGCTCTCGCCCTGGTGGGAAATGACTATTCGCTCATGGTTGCCGCCATCGGGATCGAGAACCTCACCGGGGGAATGGGAACCGCGGCTTTCGTGGCCTTCATGATGAGCCTGTGCGACAAGCGGTTCACCGCGACCCAGTATGCGCTCCTCACCAGTTTCATGGCCATGACGCGGGTCCTTGCCGGTGTTCCCACCGGATTCATCGTTCAGTCCCTGGGGTGGGCGATGTTTTTCGCCGTGAGCATGCTGGGCGCCGTGCCGGGCATCCTGCTCCTGCCCCGGTTCGCCCCATGGAACGCCAGGGAGCGTTGCGTCGAGCCCGCGTGAACGGGAGAGGTCCGGAGCGAGCTGCGGGACACCGGGTTTCACCGGGAGCCGAAGGGTGACGTCCGAGCCAGGCACCGACCCCGGGTCCCTCCCGGGGCTTCCGATCCGGGATTCGCCGCGCTCGGACGCCGGAGGACCGGGCACGGCGACCCCCGAGGCCGGGCATGAAGCGCGGGGACTGCCGCAGATCCCGGCATCGGCCCCGCGAGTCCGTTCTATTCCTTCCTGGAGGAGGCTCTTGAATCCGTTCGGGAGATTGGTCTTTTCAGCGGTCAGTGAACGAAGTGCACGTTCCCCAGCCTGACACGCCTGAGGCCCGCGCGGCGGGCGGCAGCCATGCACGCGTCCGCCTGGGCGCGCGAGGTGCAGGGAAAGTCTTCCATAAAGAACTGCGGAGCGAATGCCAGGAGTGCGTAGGGAATGTCGGGGTTGAGGCGGGCGATGAACGATGCGAGGCCGGCGACCTCTTCTTCTTCCACGAAGCCGGGGACCATGACCGTGCTTGCGATGAGCAACGGGGGATCGGGTCTCAACGGGACCCACTCGGCAAGCCGGGCGAAATTCTCCAGCACCCGTCGATTGTCGCACCCGCACAGCGCCCTGTGAATCCTGGGGTTCCAGGCCTTGAGATCCACCTTGACGCACCCGCCGGTCTCCATCGATATCCGCGCCATCGGTTCCAGCCAGGACGGGTCCATGCTTCCGTTGGTTTCCCAGCAAATCCTGAGGATACCCCCGGGGCGCTCCCGGCGGGCCGCTTCAGAGACCAGGAGGGCATAAGGGAGCTGGGGAGTGGGATCGCCGCCGAAAAAGCAGATGCAGCTCGTCCGGTCGGTCACCGCCCCGGTCAGTGAATTCACGGAATGCCACGCCTGCCTCGTTCCGGCGGTCTTCTTGAACGACCAGTTCTGGCAGTAGAGGCAGTTGAAGTTGCAGGCTTCGAAGAACACCGCCAGGTTATAGTACCCGACCTCGGTGCAGCGGTCATTGGCGAACTCGGGATAGCCGGCACCGGTTCCGCCGGGACAAACCCAGTCGGCGACGCAATTGGTGGGCAGGGGATCATAGTAGAAAGAGAGCCTGGCATGGGTACGGCCGTCGTTGTGAATGCTTGCGCTCGAACCGCTGCGTATTCCACAATACCCGGTATCCTCCCGGCCTATGCGGCACCGCCGGTAGCACAGATCGCAAGCGAATCCGCCAGGGTCTCCCGGCGCCCGAAGAGGCAGATTGAACACCTCCCTCGAACCCGCATGGATGGCTTCAAGTCTTGGCCGGCAGTCCTTCCAGCGCCTCCGGACGCAGTCGGGGCACACTTCGATGCCGTTTCCCACGCCGGACATGTCGCCGCCGCATACCGCGCACCTGGCATCGTTCTTCTCGAATTTCCGGGATTTCCTGGTAAACATCATGACTCAGCACTGCGGATCATTGTTCGCGACGGCACGCATACCGACTAACATATCCTGGGAAGCTGCTCGCCGCGCAGCATGTCAACCAGCCGGTGACCGCCGATGCGGGTACGCATGAACACCCTTCCCGGATCGTCGGCCACCACCTCCCCGATGCGCCGCGCATCCTTCCCCAGAGGATGCTCCCTCATTGCGACAAGCGCCGTTTCCGCCCCCTCGGGCGGCACGATCACCAGTACTTTGCCTTCATTGGCCACGTAGAGGGGATCGAGGCCCAGGATTTCACAGGCGCCGGCGACGTCTTCACGAATCGGCAGAGCCTCCTCGAAAAGCCGGACGCCCACATCCGACTGGGCGGCAATTTCATTCAGAGTCGTGGCCACTCCGCCGCGAGTCGGATCCCGCAGCACGTGAATTCCAGGGAAGGCATCGAGCATTTTCCAGACGAGGCCATTCAACGACGCCGAATCGCTCCGGATTTCGTTTTCAAACGCGAGCCCCTCCCTCTTGCAGAGCACGGCCATCCCGTGGTCTCCGATGGAGCCGTTGATCAAAACGGCGTCTCCGGCCCGGGCGTTCTGGCCGGCCACCTGGATCCCGGCGGGTACGACCCCGATTCCGGACGTGTTGATGAACACCTTGTCCGCCTTACCCCTGGGCACCACCTTGGTGTCTCCGGCGACGATCAGGACCCCGGCCTCGCGCGCGGCGCACGACATGGCCTCCACCACCTCTTCCAGCGTCTCGATGGAAAGCCCCTCCTCCAGTATGAATCCCACGGTGAGATAAAGCGGCTTCGCTCCACGCATGCAAAGGTCGTTGACCGTGCCGTGAACGGCGAGACTGCCGATGTTGCCGCCGGGAAACACTATGGGATCCACAACGTAGGAATCCGTCGTGAGAGCGATTCTGCCGTTTTCAACGCTGACCAGCGCACTGTCGTTCAGCTCGAGCAGGAAATCGTTGCGGAAGGCCCTTATGAAAAGCTCTCCCACCAGTTCGTGTGTGGCGCGCCCGCCGCTCCCCTGGTCCAATTGGATCGTTTTCACCTGCATGTGTCACCCGCCCCCCGTCAACTGTCCGGCCCCGGCCGAACGTCCTGCACTCCGCCATCCAACCGTTGATCGCCGCCGTTATTTTCCCCTCGCTCGTCCGAAGCCCGACCCTTTCTCCCCGCGGGCCGCCGGGACGGCAGCGCATCAAGAGAACCGGAAATAGGCCCCGCACGTTCCTTCGCTGGAAACCATGCATGGTCCTTTGGGGTCCTGGGGAGTGCACACCTTTCGAAAGAGGCCGCATTCCGGCGGCGTCATCACCCCCCGCAACACCTCGCCGCAGCGGCATCCGGCGTGTTCACGGACCTGGATCGCGGGCATTGAAAAACGCGAGCCCGCATCGAATTCCCGCCACTGCTCACGGATCCTGAGGCCGCTGCGCGGAATCACTCCCAGACCGCGCCAGGTGCAGTCCACCGGTTCGAATATTTCATCGATCAGGCGCCTCGCCGCAACGTTTCCCTCCCAGCTGACCGCGCGCCGGTACTGGTTCGCCACCTCCGCCTTACCGCTCTCGATCTGTTCGACCAGCATGCCGATTCCCTGGAGGAGGTCGAGCGGCTCAAAACCCGTGACTACACAGGGAATACGGTAGTTGTCCACCACTTCTTGGTACGCGCAAGCCCCGATCACCGTGCTGACGTGCCCGGGGCAGATGAAGCCGTTGATCTTTAGATCTTCGGCTTCCAGGAGCGCTCTCATGGCAGGAGGCAGAAGCTTGTGAGCCGAAAAGACCGAGAAATTCTCCAAACCCTGCGCCGCGGCCGTTCGGACGGCTGCGGCCACCGTCGGGGCCGTCGTCTCGAAACCGATCCCGACGAACACCACCTGGCGATCCGGATTCTCCCGGGCAATCCGGACTGCGTCGAGGCTGCCGTAAACGATCCGCACATCCGCGCCCTTGCTGCGCTCCACGTGCAGTGACGAGCAGGAACCGGGAACCCGGAGCAGATCCCCGAACGTGGTGATGGTCACCCCCGGTTGCTGCGCCAGCCAGACGCTCCGGTCGATGTCCTCGTTGGCCGTGACGCAAACCGGACAGCCCGGTCCGCTGATGAGTTGGATGCGCGCCGGGAGCAATTGCCTCAAACCCGAGCGAAATATGGCCACAGTGTGCGTTCCACAGATTTCCATCAGCCGGGCGTCCCGATCGAAACGCCTCCTGCGCAGGGATTCGATAAGGGTCCTGGCCAGTTCGGGATCTCTGTACTCATCGAGGTATTTCATTCCATAAGACTCCCGGCTTGCGGCTCATGGCCGCCAACGAAGAAAATGATAACCCGCTTTTTCCGGCATTGGCAATGGCTTCAAGTCCCATTGCCGGACTATCAGGAAACCGACCGAACCCCCACCGGGCAGGCCGGGTCCCCCGGGCGGCATCCGCCACATACACCCGGAAGCAACGCTTTCGTTGCGTCGTTGGGGCGTTGCGTGAGAAAAATAAAAGACCTGAGCTCTCTCCCGCCGCCTTTTATCAACGGCAAAGAACCGGCTCTCACTCTCTCGGCGTTGCGTGAATCAAACGAAGAACACCTTGTCTCACGCCACGACGCCACGGCTCTACGTCTTCAGCGGGCACACATCAGCCGTTGCGCCCCGATATGGGCCTGCCCGAGGGCGATGCACGCGTCGTTGGCCGGCACCTCCACGTGACCGTACACTTCCAGTCCCAACCGCCCCAGCTTATTCTCGAGATGTTCCAGGAGGTATATGTTCTGGAAAACGCCCCCGCTCAACACCACGCGCCGAAGCCCCATTCCCGCGCAGACTTTCGCCGCGGCTTCGGCGAGAAGCTCCACCAGGCCGTTGTGAAAGCGGGCCGAAATCTTGCCGCGCGAGGCTCGTGCCCGCACATCCTCAATCACCCGGAGGACCATGGGCAGAGGATCGATGATCCAGCCTTCCCCTTCGCGCCTCAATTCGCCTTCGTAGGCTCCCGAATCGGGCTCCATGCACTGTTCAAACTCGATTGCGGCCTGGCCTTCATAGTTCACCGCATCACGGACTCCGACCAACGCCGACACGGCATCGAAGAGGCGCCCGCAGGAGGACGTCATGGGAGAATTGACCCCGCGCTCGAGCATCTGCAGCAGTACCCCGACGCTCCGGGCGGGCCATCGGTCGGTGAAATCCCGGAAGGCCTCTTCCGGGTGAGGGTCGAGACAGCGCAGGTAGCTCAGCGCCATCCGCCAGGGCTCCTTGATGGCCTTGCTCCCGCCGGGCATGGGCACCCGGTGGAAATGGGCCGGTCGTTCGAAACCCGTGCCCTCCACGCGCAGGATCTCGCCGCCCCAGACCGTCCCGTCGGTGCCGAAGCCCGTCCCGTCCAGAGCCAACCCGATCGCCGGGCCGTCCAGGCGCCGTTCGGCCATCACGGATGCGATATGGGCATGGTGATGCTGAACGGCCAGGAGACGCACGCCGGTCTGTCTCAGTGCCCACTGGGTATTGAGATAATCGGGGTGCAGGTCGTGGACGATGCATTCGGGTTCCACTTCGAGGATGCGTTTGAGGTGCGCGATGGTGTGTTCGAAGGATCGCAGGGTCTCGAGGTTTTCCAGATCGCCGATGTGCTGGCTCAGAAATGCTTCCCGTCCGCGGGTGAGACACACGGTGTTCTTGAGCTCGGCTCCCACGCCCAGTACGCAGGGCACGGGGTCGCGCAGGAAGACGGGAACGGGCACGTAGCCTCGAGCCCTTCTCATGGGCCGCGGCGCCCCGTCGAGCACCCGCGTGACCGAATCGTCGCAGCGCATGTAGATGTCCCGATCGTGGAGCAGCAACAGGTCGGCGATGTCCTTGAGCCGTTCGCGCGCATCTTCATTGGTCATCACGATGGGCTCGTCGCTCTGGTTGCCGCTGGTCATGACCAGGGCCCGGTAGGGCGCCCCATCAAAGAGCAGGAAGTGCAGCGGGGTATACGGCAGGAAAGCCCCCAGGAAGCGGTTGTGCGGAGCGACGCTGTCGGCGATGTCTCCCTGCCCCGCATCCCGGCGTCGTTCCAGGAGCACAATCGGCCGTTGCGGGCTCCGGAGCAGTTCCGCCTCCCGATCGCTCAGGCGGCAGGTGGATTCCACGGTCTCCAGATCCGGAAACATGACCGCGAAGGGTTTGTCCTCTCGGACCTTGCGCCCCCTGAGACGACTCACGGCCGCCTCGTTCCCTGCGTCCACGGCGAGGTGGAACCCGCCCAGGCCTTTCACGGCGAGGATGGCCCCCTCCCCGAGGCGGCGGATCGCCACGGCGACGGCGGCTTCGCGTTCCCCGAGCCGCTCGGCCGCGGCCGTCTCGAGCCACACCTGAGGCCCGCATTCCGGGCAGGCATTGGGCTGGGCGTGAAAGCGCCGGTCCGTCGGATCCTCGTACTCCTCCGCGCAGGCGGAGCACATGGGAAACCGGGCCATGGTGGTCTTGTCGCGGTCGTAGGGGATGTCCTTGATGATCGTATAGCGCGGCCCGCAATTGGTGCAGTTGATGAAGGGGTAACGGAAACGACGGTCTCGCGGATCGAACAACTCGCGCAGGCAGTCGCCGCAAGTGCACACATCGGGCGCGATTAAGGTGGCGCGAACGTCGAGCGACCGGCTCTTCACGATCTGGAAAGGCTCCATCGGGGCATAGGAGCGCTCGGAAACATCCATTTCGACAATTCGGGCAAGGGGCGGCGCCTTCTTCGGCACATCGTCCAGGAACGCCTCGACGTCACCGGATCGTCCCGCCGCCTCGATTTCCACGCCGTCCGACTGGTTGCACACCCAGCCGCCCAACCGGTGCATCGTCGCCAGTTGGTAAATAAACGGACGAAACCCGACGCCCTGGACGATGCCGCGTATCCGCACGAGCACACGGCGGCGGCCTTCCCCGGACTCCGCGTCATCCACCGGAGCCTCCACGCCCCGCGGGCCGATATTCACTTGCAGGGTATTCTTCACGACCGCTCAGAACGCCGGGCTTTGCGTTCGCGGATCTTGTCCTGGAGCCACGCAAACCACGGCTGCAAACCTTCGCCCGTGCGGCACGAAACTTCGAAAATCCGCTGACCGCCGTTCAGCTGGAGGGCCTGTTCCCGAATCTTGGCGGGATCGCAGTCGAGGTAAGGGAGCAGATCGATCTTGTTGACCAGGAGGACCGAGGAAAGCTGAAACATGAGCGGGTATTTCAAGGGCTTGTCGTCCCCCTCGGCAACGCTCAGGATCATGATCTTGTCGTGTTCTCCGAGATTGAATTCAGCGGGGCAGACCAGGTTCCCGACGTTTTCGATGATGAGCAGGTCGAGATCCTTCAGATCGATGGCCTCCAGCGCAATCTGGATCATGTTGCCGTCCAGGTGGCACCCGCCATCGGTGTTGATCTGCACGGCCTGCACTCCCTTGCGCTGAATCCGCTCGGCATCGAACGAGGACTGCACGTCACCTTCGATCACGGCCATTTTCACCCGGCCGGCGAGCCCTTCGATGGTCCGCTCCAGGAGGGACGTCTTGCCGGCACCGGGTGAGCTCATGAGATTGATCACGTATATGCCCGCCTCGTCGAACCGTCTCCGATTTTCCGCCGCCAGCCGCTCGTTGGCCTGAAGGATATTGCGAACCACGGGAACGTTAATCTGAGCCATCCTCTTCTCCTGTTTCACCTTCAATGTTGACGATCGAGAGTTCTCTTCCGCTCACTAGGTCGGACACAGGGACGTCGCACCGGGGACACCTGAAAATTTGATCCCGGACCTCGAATTCGAGGCCGCATTCGCCGCACCGCGCAACGACCGGCAGGGTCACGATCTCGATCAGCGCCCCTTCGGCAATGCTGTCCCTGCTCACCAACTCGAAACAAAACGTCAGTGCCTCCGGAACGACGGCCGCCATGGCGCCGACCTCCAGCTTGATCGCTCGCACGTTCGTGACGCCGTGTTTAAGGCTTTCTTCCATGACGATATCGAAAAGACTCTGCGCGATGGACAGTTCGTGCACGATAACTCCCTGCGGTTGCAGACAAACTGGAACAAATCGGGATGCCGCCGAACCATAACACTCCGGGCGTCCGTTTGAAACCGATAATTGCCGGACATCCCCGCCGGACCGCACCCCTTTACGCGGACTCCACGCGGGGCATTCCGGGCCGCCAGGCATTTTTATAACCTATGGTGACTCTTTGGCAAGTCCGCAGACGACGGTTGGAGTGCGAAGACGACCGGGCGAGGCAGACGCATCTTCTGCCTCCTGCCGCAGGCATGGTGGAGGTGCCGGCGATTTTCCTGGTCCGTAGCGACCTCGTGCGGGTCCGGAGTGTTCTTGCGGTCCGAAAGACGGCCTGCCGACAGTCCACCGCTCCGGAAAGCGGATGAGAGGAAGAGAGGACGGGCTTTAAAAACACGTGAAGAGGTGGAATTCACCCCGCCTGCCGGCGGCGCACGAAATCGCGCAACAGGGTGATGACACCGGGTGTCGGTGCGAAACGCAACTCGAAGCAGGGAATTTGCGCGACCAGCCGCTCGCAGGTGCCCAGTACTCCCGGCAGCCGATCCCTATCGTACCACGGGCAGGAAACCACGGGGAAAAGCCGCTTGAGCGCCTGCGCGCGGGACAACGGTTCCACGCGATAGGCCGAATCCCTGGCAAGGAAGAACAGCGCCCGAAGCTCCGCCCAGCCTCTCGCGGCCGCCCCCGCCTCGCCCGGCCAGGGTGTGCCGTAAGCACGCCACCGACCCTCCATCACGCGGAGCACGATCCGGTCGTCGCTCAGCAGTTTCGTTTCCGGGGCATTGGCGGCAATGATTCGGGCCAGGGTGCTCTTCCCGGCCCCCGACGTTCCCGCAAACACCAACCCCGCGCTACCCAGGGAAAACCCCGCCGAATGAACGATGATGCCGCCGTGGCAAGCCATGTGGTTCATGAGCAGGATCTGGTCGAGCGGATAACGCACGGGATCGAACACAAGAGGCGGGTCTTGCGGCGCTCCAGGCATGACGTCGAGGCAGTGGACGCTCACCGTGCTCGTGCCGGAATCGGCCCGGACGACGATGTGTTCACGAGGCGGAAGTCCATTCCCACCGAAGGAAAGAACGTAGCCCCCGTCCGCTCGATACATCTTCCACGTCTCGTCGTTGTCGAATACCTCCGGCAGTCCCTCGACACTTGGGGGCGAACCGGCAAAGACGTGTATCGAAATATCGCCGCGCGGACCGGTCCGGAGCCCCTCGAAATCGATAAACGGCCGATACGCGGGGTCGTCGGGGATCGCGATGCGGCAGCCGACGGCCGTAACCCGCACCTCGAGGCCGCCGATCACTTTCCGAACCTCACCAACCATTGCCGGGGTCGGGGTTGGTGTTGGAACCGGGTCGGCCTGCCGGCTATGAACCGACACCGGAACAACTGCCTGCGCTGCAAGGCGAAGTGGTCGCCGCATACCCTCCGCTCACGGTCTTGCAGCCCGTGGCGAGCACTTCCCCGACGGTCAGGTCGATAAAGGAGATGCTCGGTTTCTCATAGGCCTTCCTTACCGGAGCATCCCTGGCAACTGCTGGAAACGGGGGCTCGCGAGTCCAGCCAGTCAAATCGTCTTTCATCCTCTCCTCCTAAGCGCTCGAATCGCCTTGCAGGACATGCAACCGATGCGTTCCCAACTGGCACAGAAATGCCGACGGTATGCTCGCCGAGGCGTTTTCCAACTCGAACAAACCCGGGCAGTACCCGCACACCGGACGTTTTGCGCATTCAAGGCATGGTTGTCCTCTAACCGCTCTCAGCCCGGAGATCGCCGCCCCGGCCCTTGCGTGCGCCGCCCTGAAGCCTTCCGCAAGGGCATCGAACGCAAGTGAGCGAACCATCAGACAGGGGCGAAGCACCCCCCCGGGATCGATGTGAAACGCAGCGCGACCCGCGCCGCATTCATACAATGCCGACGAGGGCGACAACGCCGCGGCGCGTTCGAGGTATTTTCTGTAGCTCGAAATCCTCTCCTTTTCGGCCAGTTCCAGTTCCACCGCACGCCGCGGGTCGACCCGCTCGGCAAGAGGGGCGGGAGTGCCGTCCAAACGAGGGCAAACCACCGGATCCAACCGGAACCCGGTACCGAAGTGCTTCGCCAGCGCTTCCACGGCGGGGATCTCCTGCACGTTGCTCCGCAGGATCATCGTCTTGAGACCCGTCCGGATTCCGCCGTCCACCAGTCTGCCGATGCCTCTCAGACACCGTTCAAAGGATCCCGGCACCCGGGTGATTTTCTCGAAGGTCCCGCGCGTCGCCCCGTAGACGCTTACCTCGACCAGGTACGGGGGAACCTCCCTGAAGATTTCAATATGCCGTGCGTCGATCAGGCAGGCGTTGGTGAACACCGTTACGATCAGCCCCAGAGACCGGGCGTATCGGTAGATCGACGTGAAATCGGGTCTGAGCAGCGGTTCGCCTCCCGACAGGAGAACGTACAGGCACCCTGCTTCCGCCGCCTGCCGCAACAAGTCGCGAACCCGGGCGGCGCCCGCTTCCGGCCCGAGCGTTTCGTCGTCCTTATCGTGCGGCCCAAGATAACAGTGGATGCAGTTCAGGTTGCAGCGATAGGTGAGATCGAAGGCTCCGAACAGCGGTATCCGATGTTCGACGGCAATGTGCGCAAGTTTGCGCAGGTGTTCCGCACCGTCGGGGATGGGAGATGAACGGCAGTCCACGACTGTCATGGCACCTCTTCGACCAGGTTGGCCGCGCTCAGCAGCCCCAGGAATTCTTCCAGGTCCGAGGCGGCATCCTGGGCCCGAACGATATAACGGTCCTGGAGCAAGCGCAGAATATCGTCGCGCGAATGCGTGCCGTCCAGCCGGCGCCAGATGAAATCGCCCACCTCGTTCAAAACGAACAGCCTCTGCATATCGGCCGACCTGCCGCGGATCGGGACCAGCAGGACTTCGCCGTGAATGTCACGTCGAACGATGTTGTCCAGGCGACGCACTTTCCCTTCCGTCACGGCCTCACCTCCAGGGCCGGGTCTCCCAGCAGTTCGAATGTCTCGAGGATGTACCGATGTCCCCCGCCGTTTGAGTAATTGCGCCCGGCCTCGGCGATGACATCTCCCAGCACGGCCCCGCCGATGCCGCCCAGACCGCGCCAGAGACCTTCGTCAATCGCCAGCGACTCCTGGTTCTGCACCATCCCCGTCGGCGCCCAGACCGCAACGGCGCCTCCGGCCGGATGCTTGATCAGCGCCTCGGCAAGGCTGTCGTAACCGGGGATGCCGAACTGGCCGACGACACAGGTCATGCCAAACAGCACGGGCAACCGGGGAGCGTTCGTCATGGAGGGGACGTCCGAGGAGGTGAGGATTCGTTCCCGGGCAAGGCTGTCCACCGCGGAATGTCCGACATAATTGATCGCGAGCACTCCCGAAGCCAATGCTTCGAGCAGCTTGGAGCGTGCGGCTGAAGGGGACATGGTCGAGAGGTAGACTTTGTTCCGGGTGAGCCAACTCGGCATGAGGGAGGCGATCCTGTCGCTGTCGCTCGGGAAGTCGCCCCCGCCGTCCGGGTCGTCGGCCACCATCAGGACCCTGCCGCGCCATGGTTCCCCAAGGCTCGCTTCGTACCGTTCCAGCTTGGCCACGTAGGCTGTAAGCTGGCTTGCGTCGGTTGCCGGGATACGGCCTACCGCCACGTCGGCGAGCCCGTCCTCGCCGGTGAAATCGGCCAGCCGCGCATCCGACGGTGCCAGGCCATTGGGCGTATCCGCCATGAGCGGTGGGACCAGCGCATCGCAATAGCCCCTGACATTCTTGTAGTCGAAGCTGCCCTCACCGGCGAACACCACGAACTTCGGAGCGGGATTCCAGGAAGACGCGTGCGCCAGGAAATCCCGAATCGCATACGGGGTGACGATACCCCACGAAAACGCGTCGTAGATCTGCTCGGTGGTGACTACAAGCGTCGTCAACCCCTTGGAGCGACGCCGGTAGTCGGCCAGGGACGAGGCAGCCCCACGAAGCTCCGGTGAAGTGACGACGATGTATTCCCTCCCCTTCCCGGCTTTGAGGCTCAGACCCGCCGACGTTCGAAGCCCAAGGTACGCGGGCTTTCCGGCAGCGGAAAGACAAACCGTCAAATAGGGCCGGCCCGCGGCCTCGGCCGTGAATTTCACCCAACCGTTCCCCGCGCCCCCTCCGGTCGCCGCAGGGGTGAGGATACGCGGGAATCGCGGAACGGCAAGGTCCAGGACCAGAATCCGGGAACTGGAGAACCCTTCGACCAGGATGGGTCCCGCCGCGGCGCTTCTAATCAGCAACCGGTCGGAAACGGCCCTGCATCGCCTTTCGTAGGAGAGGTCCATGGAGTCGAGCGCAAAAAGGCTGTACGGAACATCGGAGTCGCGAACGGCGATCAGCTCGACCGAATTGTCCCCGTCCCGAAGGACTTCCGAGGGCACACCGAACGTCACGCTGTGCGCAACGCTTCCGGTCCAGGAATCCTCTCCGAGAATCGTTCCGTTCAACTTCACGATCGCGTGGTGCTCGTTGTCCACGCCGGTTTCGGTGATGCCCCGCAGGTTGACCGTGAGCGTCCCTCCCCCCGCCGCGCCGTTGGCTTTCACGGCGAATGAAGCGGCCTGGAGCGCCTGGTCTCCCGCCACCAGGTATTCCCAGAGCCAGAAGTCGCTCTCCGGGTCGTGGAACAGCGAGGTGAACAGCCGAACGTCCTGCTCCGCATGCAGCCGGTCGGTGAAAACGGGGCGGGGCGGGATCGATGCGATTCTTCGCGCCGGCAGCGAACGCATCGGAATCCCGGCCCCCACCTTCAGAAAATAGACGTTGACGTCGGTGTAGATGCTCCGGATGCCTTCGCCGTAGAAGTAAAGCGATTCACCGTCCGCCCCGGCCATGGTCGCGACGCGGTGCCCCTTGTTGGAAAGCGTCAGTTGCCGAGCGCGGATGCAGCCTCGAACGGTGTTCACGGGAAGTCCCAGAGCGGGGGCAATCTCCCCTGCGCCCAGGCGGTAGAGACCGGGCTCGCGGACGCCGATCTTGAGGGAGCGGGGCGTGTTGCCGGCCGTAACTGGAAGGTTCAAATCCGCGCCGGCATTGAAACCGGGGATTCCATCCCGTTTGGCCCGTGTGGGCAGGACCTTGCTTTGCCGTGCATAGCTCTGCCCATCGGGCAGCATGCCGTCCGATTCCGTGCCGGGCCCGTCGGCGACCGGCTTGACGGAAAACGGACCGTAGAGCCTGCGGGACCCGCCGAATTCGATTTCCTCCAGCACGTAGGAGAGTGTCTTCCCCGGGGACGCACCCGGGTCCGCGGCGTAGTATCTCCCTCCCTGGGGTTCCCCGAGCAGCGCCGGAATGAGGTTGCCGTTGACCCGGATTCGAGCCCCGGTGCGCGGCTCCACGCGGTGGAGATTGAATCCGGCGGTTTGGACCTCGGATACCGTCTCCCATTCGACAACCACCCGACCGTTCCGGAGGCGTGCGGTGAAACCTGAAACAACGGCCTGCGTTGGGCTTCCCCACATGGTGGTCGTGATCGGGTCCGTCAGGCTCACCCCTCGGCCGATGTCCCCGTTGTTGGAGCTGGAAATGGGATTGTGATCGGTTGCGCCTTCACGGGTGGCGGACATGACATACAGATTGCCGGCGCAGAGGTCGGGGACGGTGGAATCATCATATGCGCCCACACGCTGAAAGTAGGCACAGCTCACCGCCATGTCGACAAACGTGTACGTACCGGCTCCGCAGGCAACTCCGTCCACGGTGCGGACGAAGCCTTCACCGCGAGCCGTATAATATCCGCCGGTGTTTCCATCGATGTCCCACAAATACTTCCTGCTTATGCATAGGCCCAAAGGCACACCGGGTTCCTTGCAGTCGTAGTCGTCACCCGTGTAATCCACCCAGCCGTCCGAAGCCGACTGTCCTGAGGCCGGCACCTGGAATTCGAGTCCGTGCGTGGTGTAGTCGCCACCCGCGGTGTCCCACGCCAGGGAGTACTGGGGAAGAGGATCCGTGCCGGGGGTTCGCAGATGCACCCAAACGGTGTCGCCATACGTCCCGGAGCCGACGGTGCCGCTGTAGTTCATCCTCACGCGGAAAAACAGGAAGGGCTGAGACCCGCTGTTCTTCTTGACAAAATAGAGGTTGGGACACGTGCCGTCGCCGACAAGCTGGATCTGATTCCCGATCGACGCGTCGTTGTTGGGCTCGGTTTCCGTGCCCATCACTTTCCAGTCGCCGTCCGCCGGCCACGTGATGCCGCTGCACGTATCGGGATACTGGCACAGCTCGGCGGCGGAAACGTGCAATACAAGCGGATGGAATCCCATTGGGCCCATAATAAGGATTATCCACAACAAATTCCGCACTATTCCAATGATACCGTCCCTCAACACATCTCCCTCCCGAAATCATTTTCTAGCGGTCAATACGTGATGCAAAGTCGAAAATGGCGGAGGGCACTCCTTTTTGTCAGTGCCGTGAAAGAAATCGCCCTGGGTGTTCAGGTTGTCACTGCTCCAGGATTCCCCGGGAATGACCTTCCTATTGGATTGCTCGACAGACTCTTTGCTGTCCGGTCACGTCGACTGTGGCATGATCCGCTTCAGAATCTTCGCTGATGGATAGAGAACGTTGATCAAGAGCAGAACGAACCGATGTATCTCAGACATCAATATTTGCCTTGTATTTTAATGCTGTTGACGACCAGTTGTCAAATCCGTTCTTTGAAGCACTCGTTTTTTGTGATTTTCGGATCGGATATGGACCGGATGGTGCTTTTGAACTATGCGTCAAATAGGTGTAGGAGCGGCAGGGTGCTGATACGAACTGACCTGGATAATAAATTCCCCGGTGAGTGTGTTTTCATGTTCTGCAGGTTCCGCAGGCGCCGGAGACATGGAGAATTTCGTGCAACGTGGCAATAATGACGGAAGGACGTAAAGCCCTCCTCTTGCAGGTCGGACCGGCGCACCCTCTCCGACGGTCTCTCAGCCGCAGGGACACGGCATGCTTCCCGCCGCACCGCCAGGCAAACCGGTGTTGCGTAATTTTGCCACTGAACGCGAATCGCTCCGGGACTCCGCCCCTCGAGCAACGGTCCAAGAGACGAACGGTTCGCCTCGAACGGGCATTCATCCCGCACAACGCTTGCGCAGCCACAAAAGGTTACGGCCTGATCGTCGTAACCCATCGATTTCCGACCGCCCGGCGCTGAGGGCAGCGGTTCTCGCGCCCACTGCCGTGTCTCCGGGCAACTCCCTTAGCGATGTCTTCGACCTTTATTAGCAGGTTTTTTTGAAGTTGTTGTTAACATTTACAGTTTGTATTCGAAGACACCTTATGCTATGGTCCGCCCAAGGGTGTCGTTCGGCAGGTTCATTCACGCCGACCACGACCTCTCGAGCTCTTGTGAAAAAGCCAAACCTCCCGCGAGGGGGGGACGGAAAGCCGCGGGTCTCACGTAGACGGCCGGGTTGCCTGAAAGACGGCAGCCCGGCTTTTCTTTTTGTGGACGGGATGTTTCAAGCGTCCAACAAGCAGAAAGTTTACAAGGATGCGAATAAGGAATTTGTAAGGTCTGAAACGGTGAGATCACCCATAATGTATGGAGGTGGACAGAGATGAAAAAGCAGACTGCATGGATTGCACTTTTTGCGGCATGCGCTTTCATTATCGGCGCGGGGACCGCAAACGCTCAACTCCTTGAACTGTTCATTCCAGACATCCCCGCCGTTTGCGAACCCGTCGTCTGGGACCTCACGGCAGGGCAGCACAACAATGCAGGCACGGTTGAGGTCACAAACGATTCCACCTACCTCTACGTAACCTACAACCTGACATGGCCGGACGCTACATTCGGCACTCTCCAGGTGTGGGCGGGAACGGACTTGAGCTCAATTCCTACGAACAATCAGGGAATCCCGGTGCCGGGCCAGTTCCCATACCAACACAACGCCGCGGGCCTTACCAGCTATACTTTCGAAATTCCTCTGGCTTCATTGAACGTCGTGGATGTTGATGGAAAGCCGGTGTGCGACTTGTCCTTGTATGTTTTCACACACGCCGAGGTTTACATGGACAGTGACGGCGACGGGTGCAAGGAGTGGGAGACTGCCTGGGGCGGCGACCAGCCCGTGAACGTCGGAGATCCGGGGCGCTGGTACTTTTTCGGCCAGTACGCGATCTGCTGTGGCGACTTCCCGCCCCCGCCGGTATGCTGGTCCGAAACCGCCTTCGCCAAGGGGACCCACGTATTCGCCTCCACCACCAAGGCAAACCCTGAAGGGCTTCCGAGCCTCGATCTGACCAGGCAGCGCTGGGGCTGGGCCATCAACCTCTTGGAGGCGGTTACCGATGAAGAGTACCCCATTTATGCGGGGGCAGGTTTGAACGACACCACCAAGGGAGTGGAGGTCGGAACACTGTACGTGACGTGGGACGGCTCTTCGGCAACGGTCAGGTATGCGTTGCTGCCGGACTACAAGCTCCAGGAAGTCCACTTGTACGCGTCCGACCTGAAACCGACAAGGATTGCGCCGGGCCGGTACGGCATCACCAGATACTATGAAGCCGGCGCATCCGATGACACATTCTCCGTGCCGACGCTGACCGACACAGACAGTGACGGCGTCTGGATCATCGGACACGCGGTGGTCTCCAAGGGCACCTGCCCGGAGGGCGCACTCACCTCCTTTCAGATCAACAAGACCCCGGTACGGCAACCAGCTGCGGCTCCCCGGTTGCTGGAGAAACCGGTGACGGCTCCGGCCAGCCCGGTGTTGAACGAGTTGCGGGCGGTTCCCGTTCGCTGATAAACGCTTGATGGGGTAGATCGCTCGATCGATCACTCCGGCATGTGACGGAAAGGGGCAGGTCAGGGACCTGCCCCTTCTTCTTGTTGGATGCCTCCCTGGCTGGATGCTGTACCCGGTGTTCGCAAGACCCGGAAACGGTTGCGGCGACCGGCATTTTGCCGCATTCCCGGCAATACCCGCAATTGCATCGTAATAAACGCCGTCGGGGAAACAGACCCCTCGATTCATCCCCTCTTGAAAACACCAATGTTCTTCCATGGCATCCCGGCGCACGGGGTCGCCCGCGGAGAGAAGAAACGGCGGGGCGAGAGCCCGTTGCGTCCCTGTGCCGCCGGGCCCGTCGCAGCTATTTCGTAATGCTGAATTCCGCGCTCGTCGCCGAGGAACCGTTGGTCTTGCTCGCGACTTTGATCCGGTAGGTCCCTGCCGCCTGCTGCTTGCCGATCCTCCAGTTGTAAGAGCCGATTCCGCCGGTGCCGATCTTGGCCTTGGAACTGATCGCCGTTCGAGCGCCGGTAGCAGAGTTTATGGCCTCGATAGTCACGTAGGGGCCCGGGCTGCCCGTGTACGTCCACTTGACGGGCAGGGCGCCCGCCACCTTCCAGGTGGAGCCGGCGGTCGGAGATATGACGAAGGTTATTTTGTTCTCCGTCGCGGCGAAATTCAGGTTGGACTCTGCATCGGTGAAATCCAGGAACGCGGGGCTGAACGTGCAGCCCGTTTTTGAGGGCGTGGCCCGATATCCCGTCCCTTGCTGAAACCCGCTTTGTCTCCACCCGCCCTGGAAGTCGGTGACGACAGGGGCGGGGATCGTGCCGGCCCCGGAAACTCTGCTGAAACTGATGGTCACTCCCGAAAGTCCCACAGTGCCGGAAACCGCCGTGCCGTCCACTTCGAAATCCGCCGCCGGGTTGATGGAAAACGGTCCGCTCGTGCCGTAGGCGGAACTGCATGCCGTGCTCGTGACCATCACCGAAAAGTTCGGCCCCTGAAGATCGGAGTCGACCAGCCACGAGAATGATCCATCCGCCAGGAGGGCATTTGCCTGGATCGTCCGGAGGCGATTTCCTGCCTGGTAGAGATCGATACTCGCGTACGGGCCAATGCTCCCCGAGGCGCTCCAGGTGATGGCGTGCATCGTTCCCGCCTGCAAGGTGCCCGATTCGGCCGGAGAATCAACGGTGATAACCCCGTTGCAGGCCGTCTTGGAGTACGCCAGGGTGGTACCTCCGAATTTCACGCAATTGCCGACCTGAGAGTAGGCGATTCTGAAATACCCCGATTCCCCCCACGCGGCCCCCCAGCTGTTCTTCACGATGAAATACCCCACCGGGTCGGCGGCATCGGCATCCCGATAGCCCACCAGCGCCACCGCGTGATGGCCCACGAGGGGGTTGACCGTTTGATCGCAGGAAACGGCCTCGTAAATGCCGCTGCCGTAGTAGCGGTAGAAGTCATTGTAGACCGCGTAGGTCGCCACGAGAGGGCCATGGGTGTTCAGGGCGTTCTTCATCGAATCGACGGTGGCCGATACCCCGCTCCAGGCGTCGATCCGGTAGCGGGTTTGATCGCAGCCGGGGTAGGAACCCGGGTTGGGGCAGGTTGTACTGCCGATGTTGTAGGCGTAACAGCCGGAGGGGAATTCCCGCAGCAATCCCGTGGTAGCTGCATAGCTCGAGGCCGTGGTGACGTACCCGCCGTTGCAGCTGCCGGCACCGCTGCAGGTGAGCATGACCTGCTCGGGCAGATCGTAGGCACTGCCGGGATCAAGGGGTTCGATCGGATCGTTGTTGGCGATCTGTGTCGCGGACTCAAGGATTGCCGTCGTTGCGAAAGCCCAGCAACTGCCGCAGCTCCCCTGGTTCTTCACGCGGGACACGTAGTTGCCCGGGGCAACCCCGAACGCGTTGTCGGCGCCGATATTTCGCCAGTCCACGGCAGTCGCCAGGCCTGTGGGAATATCGCCTGCACCATCGGCAGGCGGGACGGCGGCGGTGAACCCGTCCCTGAGGAGGCCGAGTCCCTTCCTTTCGGGGTTGAGGTGTCGCTCAGCAACCCACTTGAGATTCCTGTCTTTTATTCTTTTCTGCACATCGGCCAGTTCTTCGGCAAACGCACCTGCGCTGCTGAGAAACGTGGCATAAAACAACGCGAAACAAGCCACAGCAAGTCGTTTCAAGCGCATACTCCCCTCCCCGGCACTCATGAGAGACCTCTTTCGCCCCTTCGTGCGAAGCCCTGCGGTTCGCATTCGAGGCTCGTCAAATATTGTTATTTGCGCTTTTTCGTGTGAGGGGAATAAAGTGCAGCATCTGTGCCATCCAGAAAGCCCGTTGGGAGGCTGTGCGCCGCGCAAACCGGAATCACGCGTGACAATAGCTCCGCTCGGGCGCGGCCGCTGTTCCGCAAAGCGGGTAAGACGTCCCGGCATTCGAAACCGTCATTGGAATGACACGGTTGTAACTCAAGCGCCGCAGGCGACGACCGGGCATTGCGGCAATGGCTGAAGGCCGCCTCGGCGGTGTGTTGCACGGTGTACGGGACGTGGCGGTGGCGGGCACGCCCAGGATGCGAAGGTCGAGGTTGGGTAAGGTGTCGGTCGGCCTGCTTGAGGCTGACACGTCCGGAACGCGCTGTTACAGGCGGCATTGTGCGGGCGTCTTTGCGGAGCCGAAAGGGCATAATGGTCGAAACTGGGGCGGCAGGGGCTCCGGCCCGGCTGCGGCGGCCCACGGGAGAGCTCCAGGTGCGCCCCTGTTTGCTCCGGCATCCAATTCTCTGGTGAAATCGTTCAAATTATGGCATATAGACGGGCAGTGGGAGAGCGGAGAAAGAGCGGCGGCCGGCGGGCTTCACGCCTGCCCGTAAGGCGGCCCGGAGTCCGGGAACGATGCCGTTTCGAGGGAGGCACCAACCGATACCCAACGGCTTCACACGATCGGAGGATACCGACACATGGCTGGCAGGCGACAGGGAACGGTGGAGAGAATCACCAGCGAAACCAAGATCATGGCCGATCTCACGGTCGACGGGGAAGGAAAGGTGGAACTGCGCACCGGGGTTCCCTTTCTGGATCACATGCTGTCGCTTTTCAGCGTGCACGGCTTCTTCGATCTGAAGCTTCAGGCCGAGGGCGACCTGGACGTCGACGCCCATCACACCGTGGAGGACATCGGCATCTGCCTGGGAGGCGCCCTGGCGAAAGCCCTCGGGGACCGCAAAGGGATCCGGCGCTACGGACATGCCGTGGTGCCCATGGATGAAGCCTGCGCCGCGGTGACCCTGGATCTTTCCAACCGCCCGTTCCTGGTTTACCGTGTTCCCACGCTCGCGGCCCGCGTGGGGCGGTTCGAAACCGAGCTGGTGCCGGAATTCTTCCGCGCGTTCTGCCAGCACGGCGGCGCCACCGTGCATGTTCAGGGTCTGTACGGAGACAACACGCACCACATTCTGGAGGCGATTTTCAAGGCCTTTGGACGAGCACTCGACGAGGCCACCCGGTTGGATGAGCGACGCGCGGGCATTCCGTCCTCCAAGGGAACCCTGTAGGCGGAGGCCGGCAGAAGCGCGTCGCGCGTCGGAAAGAGCCTTTTCCGCCACCTGCCGTGCCCGCTTTCCCGGAAAACCACGACTCCCAAAGACTTCACTGCCTGGAACCGAGGCTTATCCTTGCCGGCCGGTCCGGCGCCTCCGCATCCCAGCCATCCAGATTATACTGGTACACCGTTTGGGTCGGGAAAGCGAATTCGATCCCCTCCGCCTCGAACCTTCGCATGATCTCGAGACAGGTCTTCTGGACCCACTCCTGGAACTTCCAATAGTCGGCCGGGTGGTACCAGGCGAAGATCGACAGGTTGAGGCTCCAGTCGTTGAACGCGTTGAAGTGCACTCGAGGCGGATACTCAGGGCGCATGCCCTCATGGTTCTCCAGGATTTCCCGAACGATTCGCACGGCCCGTTCCACCTTTTCGGCCGGCGTGTCGTAGGTGAGCGTCAGGTTCGTGTGCCAGCGGATATAGGGACGCCGGCCGATGTTCTCCAGGGTCGAGTTGATGATCTTTTCGTTCGGGATGGAAACCAGGTGGCCGCTCAGCGTCCGAATCCGCGTGCTGCGAAACCCCACGTCTTCGACGAAGCCTTCGTGCTTGTCGATGGCGATGCGCTCTCCCACCTGGAACGGCTTGTCGAGCAGAATCGTCAGGCTTCCCAAAAAATTCGCAATGGAATCCTTTCCGGCCAGGGCGATGGCCAGACCGCCGATCCCCAGCGACGCGATCAGCGGGCCGATCTCGATCCCGGTCAGGTTCTGGACGGTCATGATGCCGCCGATGACGATGACGAAAACCCGGAATATTTTGCCGACCAGCGGCACCAGCATGTCGTCGATGCTGTTCTTGCGCGAGTTGGCCCAGCGCCGCAGCTGCATGTCCACCACGTGGATGAAGCGGTAGACGAACCAGAACAGCGCTATGGTGCCGCCGATGTCGGCCGCCTTGCCGGCCATGCGATGGATGACGGCGTACGCTTTCGAGGATTCGAAGGTGCTGAGGATCGGGGACAGCGCCCAGTAGACGCCGTAGACCCTGATGAAGAGGGACAGGGGTCTGGACAGGGCGTCGAGAAACAGCGGCCACCAGCCCATCCCCGCCTCTTCATCCTTTTTTACCTTCATCTGCATCGCAATCAGGTGGCGGACGGTACGTTCGACGGCCACGACCACCAGGAGCAGCAACAGGCAGACCAGCAGCTTGAGCCACGTGATGCCCAGGAAAGCTTTGGCGTTGATCCACTCGCCGACCGTTCGGGAGGCCCCCTTCCCTGCTTCGTCGATCTTCTTGCCGAGCACCTGGCCCGCCTCGTCGATTGCCTCGGTGTTGATGGGCGTCGGAGCCTCCGTCGCACTCTGGTCTGAAGCGGGCTCTTCCTTTCGCTCCCGCCTTTCCGTTTTTTTCTCCCGATCGGCGGCTTTCTTCTCGGGAGCGGCCACCTTGGAAGTCGTGCCGGAGGCCTTATTCTGAGATTCGGCCTGTTTTTGCTGTGCTTCGGCCCGCCCCGGGACGACGGACGCCAGTGCGAACAGCCCCAAAGCTAAAGCCCAAACCAAGAACAACAGGGCAGCACGCCATTTTCTCGTCATCGAATCATCCTCCATCCCGGCGGCGGCACACGACGGCGCCGCTCGCGCCGATTTGTTTCCGTCACGGTGTTTGCGCGACTATAGAGGATTGGCCGGCCGATTTCAACCGAGCGATCCGCGAAGAAGCATTCCCTCTCACAAAGCTGTATGAAAATGATTGACCGGAAGGTATTTTCGTGCAAAGGCAGTGTTGCAGGAAAGCATTTCGCCCGAGCGGCTTGGGCCAACACGCCTCCCGGCTGCGAGGACAGGGACATCAGAAACATCCGCCCGCGCGAGCACGACCCGCAGTGAATGACGCCCTCATGCCATGGGTGCGTGGGACATCCGCCTGCGCCGCTTGCGCGAGCAATACCCCGTGGCGGTTTTTCGGCGCTCTTCGGGCGGGTACGGGTTCGATCTCCCGCATCGGGAGCCTCCGTCGATGCAGGACGCAATGGGCTGATATTGTTCCCGCAAACGGGATAATGACGAATGTGGCGGAAGCGCCTTGACAGCAGTTCCTCATTGGGGTATATTTATAAAGTTGCCGCGGGGTGGAGCAGTCCGGTAGCTCGTCGGGCTCATAACCCGAAGGTCAGTGGTTCGAATCCACTCCCCGCTACCAAAGAAAAAACAGGGGCTTAGAGATAATCTGAGTCCCTTTTTCTTTGTGTTCAAAACCTATCCCCAACACTATCCCCAACATTCTCACTGAAAAACGGGCATCACATGCCCCCCCGTGTGGACTGCATTCCATGATCGGCGCTCGAATCAAACCCTTGTTCGAGGAAAAGGCCCTGGCAGGAAAAAATACTCGCTTCGCGCCGTGAACGTGTCCTTGCGCTCTGGTGCCGCAACGCGCCAGGATGCCCAGCTCGAAGATTCCCGGGCGGTCTGTGCTTGGTAACCACTGTCTTCTCAGCCACCCCGTCTTTTTCAATAAGGTCGTCCAAGCTGCAAAGATGTTCCCGATGGTGGGAGTTGAACCAGCCCCGGTCGGTTTCTTTGTTGCTTGCCGGGAGGCAATAGCTCTTTGGGATGCGGGAATGATATCAGGCCCTAGTGGGTGTCTTTTTGCGTGCTGGAACCAAAGTCGGCACCTGGAAAAGCGGCAAAAGAACGGGGCGGAAACCACATCTGGCACTCAGCGCGAACGCGTGCTCCCTGAGGAATGGATAAAGGATGAGGGGGGCGTTCTTGTCAGCCCAATGATCGATGTTTGATACATCAAATTGCTTGTCATCCACAACGAAAAACCCAATCAACCGGATCCTCATGGAGAACGGGGTATTGGGCTTCTCTCCTTTTCCAATTTCAACCCCACTAATCACCCGTATCCTCTTTCTGTCCGAATCATATGGGCTGTGTGATGACGAGAAAGAGAATTCGGTTTTTTCGGCCTCCACGGACGGATCTGGAGGCTGGTTCGACTTGATGAACAGCTCAATCACCTTCACCGATTCAAGCTGAATAGCATGCAGTTTCCGAGTAATTCGCCTTGGCATCACCCATCTCACGCAGCCAGATTGTAAAGATAATCGTCGGCTTCCTTCACCCTCTTCAGCGTTCCACGGTCAGACCATATTGCAGGCGACTCGCACACTACAGCGTTCCCATCAAAATCCAGATGAGAATTCAAAGTGCTCAAATGGATCCAGGTTTCCGAAGATATCCAGGTCTCCGCTTGGCTCAAGGAAGCAGGGAACCATACCTGGCCGGATGGATCAGGTTTGCCAGCCTGCTCATCCTCTCGTTCGTCCCAACCTTCCAATTCAAAGATCTCCAATGCTCCCGTCTCGAGAAGAATGCGGCTGAGATCACCGTCTTTGTGCAACTTGAGTCCAGCCCGAAATTCATTCTCTTCCATGGCGTAGAAGCGTTCGAAGACTCGCTGAACCGCTTGTTCAAATTTTTCTGCTAGGGGCTGCATCGCTAGGCCTCCTTATTGACTCTACCGAAACACACGATGGATCGCGAGCGACATAACACAGCGGCGCTCCGAGCAACTTGATCCGGTACTCGCGCCGAAATTCGAGAGGTGGCGGCGCCACCCTGAGTTCCACCACTTTGTATCTGATTTTGAGGTCCTTTTCCAGCTCGGAGATGAACCAATCGAAAAGTGACGCGATTTGCTTAGTGCTTTCGCCTATTCCCCATTTCTCTGCTATCGTAGCCAATCTATCTTTGAAGCCATGGCTCTCCGCGTTGAGAAGTTCGGTGTTTGAAACGGACAACTTTACGAAAATGACGGCACAGCCAGGATGTTCGTCGCCGCGATACTCACCTTCCGACTTTTTCGAATTATACCAAGCGACGGCCAAATACTCAGCGTAACGTCCAGCTCTCCAAAAATATGCTCCCGTTCCTCCTCTTCCCATCCCCAGACGAAACCCATTTGCTGCAATTTCCCGCGAACGGGAGAATGATGTCCCATGAGTTCCTTCTAAGACAGCCATAGGAATTTCGCAACTCCAGCGGGAGCAGGTTCCCACTAAATCTATGGGCCGGAGTTTCTCCCCAGCACGTCTCCGCACAACCGGAATACAGAGCAAGAGAGCACGACAAATGATCGCTGTGGCCCTTATTCAATCACGGACACCCAATTCTGTCCACAAAAAATAGAATTCCCGAGTTCCAGGTCGAGAAGCCAGCATTTGCCAGGAAGAATTCCCCAAGAGAGGACACCCAGCGTTAGGCCTCGGGAAAATTAGCCCAGGCACTCGGCCTGATCCTTTCAGCAGTTGGGATTCCCCGGGCGCTTCCAACACGTGCTGGGAATGTTCCTTCCCCGAAAATCTTTCCCATTTTGTCCGATCGAGGCATCGGTGGCAGATCCGACACAGGAGGCGTCGCCGGACTTTCCTCGTGGCTGTCGCGCGCCGTGCGGCCGTGGGGTTCTTGATGCTCTCGATTTGCCGTGTGAGGTTCGCCAGGATACCCCAGGAACGCCGATCTGCATGCCGGATGTATCAAGCATCGTCCCGGGAGAAGAAAGTCGACTCCGGGGCATTCAGAGGGATGCATGCTCCACGGTTCACCCCTGATGCGCCGGGATATCCGGCATGTGGGCGGCTTTTTTTAGGTGTAAGGTTTGTAAGGTTTGCCGCGTCGGGTCTGCCGCTTCCGGGGTGGCCCGGACAGTCCGTGCGATGAACCGTCCGGGCTCTTTGACGGGGTCACTGGGCGGTTGCTATCCGTGCGCTATGCCGCTTCTTTTGAAGGCTTCTTTTCGAAGAGCCCAAGGGCTTTCTCACCTGCTCGTCGTATTCCTTTTCAAACCGCCCCGTCGCGAACGGCCGTCTCTTTCGGGTCAAGCATAGCCCTCATACGGGCGCGAACGGAGAAAAACTCGATGGCGTCTTTCAGTTCCTCCCAGTCCTCGCGTCCGATCCTTGCCGTCTCGAAGACCCGTTGAAGCTGAACCTCTTCTTCATCGCTCAGGACCGGGCTCCTGAAATCGGACATCTTCCCGCGATCCGGTTTCTTCGCCCGTCGCACCGCAGGATCGGCGTCGCTGCCCTTAAAAATCCTCCAGGCATTATCAAGGCTTGTTTGAAACAGAAAGGCAATGTGTTCGAATATCCCGTCTTCGTGGATAAAGGCCAGGATCTCCTGGAGACTCTCCAACGACATCATGGCCTCCTCGAACCGCCGGAGCACATCGGCGCACGCCTGGTCGACTAGGTTGTGTTCGCGCTCCGTCTCGGGAACCAGCTTCTCCTTGATCACATTGAACAACTTTTCAGATTCCCTTTGCGTCGTTGTCATATCGAAACCCTCCATCCATAAAAAAACGGCGAGAGTTTGCCGGAGTGCATGTAAACACTCCCCCCGTGCGTCGCCGCATGGGGACTCTCGCCCGTTTCGTGCGCAGACAATAAGAGCCATTGTCGGATGGCCTCCCGTTACATGATGTTTTTGGCATAACCAGAAAACCCCAAAAAGGGCGCGGAGTCAAGGAAAATCGGCATGTTCCGAACAAAAAGCCTCATCGGGTTGATCCGGGTGCGACCGACTATCGACAGAATGCCTGAAGTAAAGTTCAAGACGCAAGAGTTGCAGTATTGTACAACAGATCCTGGTACAATCCGTAAAAATTTGTTGCATAATCAATTCGATGATGACATAGATTCAACATACCTTTCCATAAATCAAATTCGGATAATAAGCATTTATCAATAAACACTTTCGATGAGGAGCGATTATGTTTCGTCACGTCTTCCGATGGATGGCTGTCGTAATTCTATTGTTTGGTTGCGGTTGCGCCACGATGATCAGGGGTACTGAAGAACCCTTGAGCATCACAAGCGAGCCGCCCGGAGCGCTCGCTACGGTATCCGACGGCCAGAAATGCACCACGCCGTGCGCTGTCACCTTGAAACGAAATCAAAGCGTCATCATCCGCTATTCAAAAGAGGGTTACGAAGTGGAATCTCTGAGTGTTTTCCCTACGCTTGCCGGGGCCGGGGTGATTCTCGGCGGGGTCATTGACTACGGCACGGGAGCAGTCTATAGCCTCACTCCCAATCCAGCACACGTCATTTTGAAGCCAGGCAAGAAAACTGATGAGGTTATTCAGTCCGCTCCCCTATCCGAAGCGCCGAAGAAGAGCAAGGTGGAGCAGCTTGAAGAACTCGATCAAATGAAAAAAGAGGGGAAGGTCAACAGGCAGGAATATAAGAAATTGCGCGAACAAATCATCAACGGAGGATAAACATCCAATCGGTTCAGGCTTGACAATGTCATTCTCGGTGAGTATATTACCCTTGCCGCCGCGGTACATCTCCTTGGGCAATTGTAGCCCCCCGGATCTCTGTACCGCGGCGGCCTTTATTTTTTTGACGCTCAACCCTCCCGACGTGCCGTAGAATTGACGATCGCATACCGGCGGGGCAAGTTATCGCTTGAGAGGGGAAAAAAGGTCAAAAGGGCTTTTTTCGAGCCGCGTCCCCAAAGACCGCCGGATGTGTCGGGCCATGCACCGAAGCCCGTGCCGTAATCCCGCATGAGAAACGTTTTGCTCAGACCGCTTCCGAGAGTCGAAAGCCCGCCGATCAAGCCGGCTTCACGCCGTTGCGGCGCGGCCCAATCGTAGATGCTCGCCTCGTAGAGCTTGGAGGCGGACTTCACGGCCCCGGCATAGCCGATTTCTTGCAGGTCGCGCTCGAAGGCCTCCGCGGTCCGGCTTATGACGTCGAGCGGGGAACCGGAACCGACGTCCACCCCGGCGGCGCCGTATGCGGCCGCCTGACTGCCGATCATCTGCCGCCGCTGCTGGGACAATCGGAAGCTCTCCGATTTGGCCTGCTCCTCGATGGATTTCGCTTCCATCCGGGACGCGCGGGCGTTGGCTTCCATGGTCGCGGCTTCGGTCTGCCCTTTGCTGTATTGGCTCCAGGCCGAAAGGGCCGTCCCGCCGATGGACATGGCCGTCATGATCGGCGCGAGCCAGGAGCTTCCGGCGGCCGCCGTTCCCGCTGCGGCCGCTCCGGTTGAGCCGAGGGCCGGAATTGCGGCTAGAAGTTGCATTGTCATGTCTCCTTTCTCTAACGAACCAACTGTTTGATGTAAACGGTCAGAAACAAATTCGTACCTGACGAGGCCGTCTTGTCAATATACAGCGAGCCGTCCGCCCCGGCCGGTACGTACGAAGTCACGTGCACCATCTTACCGTTCGGAACCCCGGCAAGGTCGATGTAGCAGCCGGATACGTTCGCGGCCGCCGCATCGGTCTTCAGCGCAACGGGTCCGCCGGAGGCCTCCGACGCCGTATCATAGGCAACCAGCGTAACCCAGTAGCCTTTCGGGGGAATTTCGTCATACTTGTGCTCGTTGCTCAGCAGTTCCCACACATTGATTGTGGCCGTTCCCGTGGCATGAGCCGTGTTGGTGTAACCGGTCAAGGCCTCTCCGACAGGCCACCAGGACGGATGAATGTTGAGTTGCGCCCGTGGACAGGCCAGGACGAAATTGGTGGATACCGTCCATCCGGCCTTCCCCGGCTCCGTCACGTTGATCCTCACGCAGTCCGCGTCCAGGTCCACGCCGGTGATCGTGGTCGAAGGGTTCTGGTACATGTAGTTGCGCAAGATGAAGCCGTCGATCACCTTTTCAAGTTTAATATTCGTGAACGTTCTGCCCGTGACGCTGGTAAAGCTGTTGTCGTTGATGCGGATGTCCTTGAACCCCAAGTTAGTCCCCCCGACCGCCGGGGTGTTGTCGTACCAGATAATCGTTCCGGCCGACTGCTCGAAGTGATTGGCGCTGATCAGGTGGCCGTGGCCGGGAAGCGACCCGGTGGATTCGGGATCCTTGTCGATCAGGTAGATGGCCGCGTGCGTGCCGTTACTGGGATCGGTCGAGAACGTGTTCCCGACGATTTTCAGGCCGTTGGTCCGCTCAAAAAACGCGATGGCGGCCTCTGCGTCGCTGGGATTCTCCGTGCTGTAGGCATTGGTGAAGTGGTTGCCTTCGATGGTCATGTTCTGCGTGATGTCCGTTCCCACGTGGTTGCCCGAAACATGGACGGCCCACACGCATTGATAGAACAGGTTCTTGGCGATTTTCTGATTCTCGGATTTGATCGATGCCAAACCCTTCCAGAAGCCTTGGATCCACATGTCGCTCTGAGTGCCGCGCCGGTTGTTCCTCACCAGCATACAGACGGAAGCCGTTTTCGTCGTCGCGGAATTGATGAACGTGCCGCCGTGCCAGTTGAAGCCCGTCAGGAAATGTCCGGGTTCCTCCTGAATCAAAGGCGTGTGAATCTCGAACCATACCGCATTGTAGGCCCCCGTGAATTTCGCCCCGTAGGCATACACGGTCACGTATTCCCCGACGTCGATGAAAGTCACCGTCGAATTGATGGTGTAGGTCGTTCCGGGATCGAAAACGAAGACCGCGCCGGCGCGCCCGGCAAACGCGTTGAAGGCCTTGTTGATTGCCGCCGACGTGGTGCCCGCCCAGTTCATGCGAAACGTGCAGGCATTGCTGAAAACGAGGCTCACATCGTCGCCGAAAATCTGCCATGGCCCGGCAACGGGCTGAGAGCACATCGTGAGCGTATACCCCCCGTTGATCCTCCCGGTGCGCAGGAAATGCAGCGTGATGTTCTCCGGGACGATCACGTCTCCCGTCAGTGTGATGGCCTTATCGATCCAGAGGCTGTGTATGCCGCTCCCGATGGTGGATACGGCCGTGGCCAGGTCATCGCCGTAGTTTCCGATCACGTCGAAGGAAGCGGATTGCACGGCCATCGTTGCATAGTTCTGCAGGTTCACCCCGGCGGCGTCCCACCCGATCAGATGATTTGCGAGCGGCCGCAGATACAACGGCCCGGACAGCGAATCGGTCGGAAGTTGCATGGTTCTGCCCGCATCGTCGGCTACCTGTTGGATCTGGTGATCGAGGGCATCCAGGGAATCATTCAGGTTCTTTGCCCGGACGGGATTGTTCGGAAGGAAATTCTGGTTCTGCAGAAGCGGCATCTGCCGGCGGATGGAAAGTTTGTATCCCGCCGGCAGTACGGTGCTGAGAATCACATTCCCGCCGCTATCGGTTCCGGCTCCGGTGACGGTGTAATCGACGTTGAGCGTGAGAAGTTGGCGCCCGCCGTTGGCATCGAATTTCGCAACCTCAAGATCCGAATCGCGCCATATCTTGAACAAGTACGGGAACGGCCCCGTAGTGCCCGAACCGTTGTACACATGCCGCGCGGTTTCGACCGATACGGCGGCATATGCCGAAAAACCAATCAGAAAACAAACGATCAATATCCATGAGGCCAATGAAATACCGAACAATTTCTTCATGCTCAATCTCCTTCGTCATCACGACGATGGTAAAAGGTTTATTTCTTCTTCCTCTCCGCCCTTTCCCGCCAAAGGCATCCTACCCCATGGTAGGGTACAATTTTTTCGCCGCGGATGTTTGGCCGCCCCCTCCCAGAGTGGCGCGGCCCACCCCAGGCGTGGTGGCCAGCTCTCCCGCAAAGATGGCTTCCTGTTTGCCTTTCGCGCGTGCCCGTCTCAGCCTCTCGGCCTCGGCCGCATTGGCAATCGCGTTGTCCTCGGTCTTCGGCGGAGTGGGCAGTTTGGGTTGGGGAATATCCGGGGTCCCGCCAAGAATGCTCGCCATACTCTCTCCTTTCCTAATCCGTTATGAATCGCAATGTGTGAAGCCCGATCCACGAAGGATTCGCACCGCCAAACGCCGTCTCGAGGTCGTTTCCGTCTATGATGAATTGGTCGAGCGGAACCGAATCGAGCAGCACGCGCCGGGGACCACGGGAATCCAGGTAATTGACGTGAAGTTCCGCGTGTGGAACGGCGACGTCGTACCGGGCGTGAACATGCAACTGCGCAAGACGGCGGATCGCTGACAGGTAATGTTCCCTGGCCTTGAAAACTTCCGCCCGCAACGCTTCATCTTGCGCACGAAGTTCCACCATCAAGGAATTTGCGTGGTCATGCGCATCTTGAACAAGCTGGGCAAGTTTTTCCTTCTCTCCGGCAGTCAATTCGGCCGCAGTCTTGGCGACGCTCTCAAGAAGCGAAAGCTCTTCCTCGAGCTGCTTCTTCCGTCTCGACTGCTCCACGGCTTCGCTTACGTTCCCGTCCCGGGACGCGGCGGAGACGGCTTCAACCGCTTCGGAGATCTTTGCGGCAAGTTCGGTTCGCCGAGACGCGACCTCGTTCAGTCCCGCTTTCTTTGCATCAACAAAATCCTGAATTGCTTGAAGCTTTTCCTGCATCTTTTTTGTCCTTTCACGTGGTGGGACCGCGGTCCGGTTCGTGGGTGCCCGACTCATCACCAAACCGCGCAATCCCATAGTGCTCATCGAGTTTCGCCCGAAGCGCCGGAGACAGTTCCTCCGGCCCGTTCGGGTTCTCCCGAATTTCCCGCTCCCAAGAGCGCAGGAATTCTTGGATTTCTTCCTCGGTTGGCGACGAGCCATATTGCTCAAGTATCTTCGCCGCCAGGGCGCGAGACGGTCGGCAAATGTCTTCCCCGGCCTGCCGTTCAAGCGCGTGCACACGTCGTTCTAAAACATTCATGGTTTTTCCCCCTTCTCAAGCGCCCGGATGCGGGCTTCGAGTTCTACGGTTTCCACTGTACGCCGGTGCTGTTCGACAAGCGCGCCAAGGGTCTGCGCCTCACTCGGGGTGATTGCCCCCTCGGCGGCCGCCTTCAGGATGACCCGCGTCACCCGGGATAAGTCGCCGTCGTCAATCGACGGGAGTTGCACCCGTACGGGCATATCCCGTTTCGGGGGTATCAAACGGTCCAAACATGCCCTCAAACAGGTCACGTCGCCTTCCAAGGCCATGCTGACGATCTTTTCGACCAATTCATCAGCCCGCCCGGAAATAAGCGCTTCTGCGGCCATTGTGGCCCTGTTTCGCTGCCCGGGGCGCTTGCCCGCGGGGTTGCCGGACTGCCCCTTAACCCAAACCACTGCCGTTCTCCTTTGCTGATGCAAGTCGAATACAATTTTCCAGCCTGCGCCGTTCCCTGCGAAGGTGAGCGAGCACAAGCGTCTGGTCCCCAAGTGTCTCGGTCAAATCACTCCGGCGCTGCTTCAGGCGTGAAACCTCTTCCCTGGGGGTGCCGGTCGCGTTCCCTTCCGCCAGCAACTTTCCGAGTTCACGCTCGACTCGCGCCAGGTCCGCTTGGGTTTTGTTGTGCTCCCGGCTCAGGGTGCGGGTCCAGGAATCTCCCGGTGCCTTGGGGACCACAGTCAGCGGCTTCGGCAGGCAGTCCAGGACCGCGTAGCCGGTGTCAGAATCATCGAGCAGTAGGCGGCCCGCTGGTTTTCCGTTATCCAGCAAGTGATAGGTTCGCATCGTCCAAATCCCTTTCTCTGAGATACTTGCTCAGCAACCAAAACGTCACGTACTCGCCACCTGCTTCGGCCCCCTTGGCAAATGACTGGATATGGCGACGGTAACATTAAGACTCCCCTCATGGACCTCATACTTAATTCCTATGTGGATAAGAGCGGCAATGAAAGCGCCGTTCGTGACGTACTCCCCGGACCAGGCCTCGACAAGGTGCTTGAGGCTGTAACTGCTGCCGACCCTCGGGTTGATGGTCTTGCGTTTCCGGCAAAGGAAAAGGTAGGCGCAGCACGTTTGGAACATACCGAGTTCAGACTTGAGTTCTTCCCGCCACCCGACGACCTTTCCCGGAGTGATTCGATTCCTTTCGTACAGGCGACTGTTTCCAACCCCCCAGGAAGAAAGTTGTGGTTCCGTCGCGAGCACTTTCATGAGGTCATCATGTGTCAAGTTTCCAAGGCCCAAAATTTCCTCCGCCATTTCTTGACCAACCATTGACTAAACCTCTCCAATATATTGAAATTACTGCTTGTTATATCTGCACACTACATTCCGAACCTAGTGTCCCTGAGGTCCCTGCTGACCAATCCACGGCCCGCGAAAAGGAAGTCATTGAAGAGCCCTTTCGACACCTTTGGGGGTGAATTCCCGACACCGGTGTTCGATGCGGGGTGCCTGTGTCTGTTCCCCATCGTGAGGCGCAAAATTCATACATCTCCCTGGAAAATTTGGATTTTTCAGGTTTGGTTGGAAATCTAAGCACTCAAAACAGGTGACAATACCGACGCAACCGACACAGGCAGACGGACTTTCTACTATTTTTATAGCTTGTTTTTTTTCTCGTAAGTAATATGAAAAAGTCCGTCGGTCTGTGTCTGTGTCTGTATCTGTGTCGGTCGTCTGCTCACCAATTGTTTCCTTAGATCGAAGGCCGATGCCCTCCCATCCCCTTTCACTCTTTTCGCCCAGTCGCTTTGGCCTAAAGCCCCGTTCTTGAAGAATATTTACCAGGGTCCGCTTGTGGATCGGCTTTTCGTTGCTGTACTTGCACCACTCGGTATAGGCTTGATAGATGGAGGAGGTTTTGACCTTCGCGTCGGCGCGAATCACACAGCAGTCCGTAATAAACTCGGCCAAAACATCTGACTCCGCCCGGTAATTCGATGTCGCCCTTTCAATCTCCTTGGGTTGAACAAGCCCCTCTCTTTGCCACGACAGGCAGCCTTGCACGGCCCAGGCAAGGATTCCCGGCCATTCCTGCTTTAGCTTGTCGAGCAACACTGTTCTGGGGATCTGCTCCGCCTTTGGGATGGCCACCTTGAATGGTACGAGGTGAATGCGACTCCAGATAGCTGTATCGGTGCCCCAAATAACGGGCTTGTGGTTCGTGCTGAGCCATATCTTGAATTCCGGGGTGTACTCAAAGAATTCGGCGTGCATAAACCGGGCTGTTATCCTGTCGCCGCCGGTGAGGCGCTTTATCAGGGACTCGGCGAGACGTTGCCCGCGTTCGCCTTCGGAGGCAGTCACCAAGCGGGAGCCTTTGAGCCGGGCGATATCGTTCGGGATACACTCGTTTCGTCTCACCATGAGGGTTTCAACCGGTGTCTCCTGTGCGTAATCGCCCAACATGCCGCCAAGAGTGGCGGTAAATACGGTTTTCCCGTTGTCGCCCCCGCCGTGGAGAATTATCAAGGCCTTTTCACGGGTGTCGCCGGTCAAGGTGTAGCCAATGGCTTTTTGCAGATAGGAAACAAGGGACTCGTCCCGATCCATGATTCTTTCGAGAAATCTCAGCCAGGTCGGGCATTGGGCATTCGGATCGAAAGTAACCGGCGCCATCTTTGTGATCAGGTCTTCCCGCCGGTGCGGGCGAAGTGTACCCGTCTTGAGTTCCAACGTTCCGTTCGTGATATTGAGAAGCCACGGGCTCCGATCCAGGTCATTCGGTCTTATTGGGATCCCCGGTTCGGATTGGGCAAGCTGGAGCATCGCCTGTATCTTGCCGCTTGCCTCAGAGCTTCGCGCGTGCTTGGCCAAGGCTTTCCGGTGATCGTCGTCAATGGCGTTTGCAGCTTCCGCGTAGATTGACCGGACCGTGTCCTTCGCCAACTGCGTGATCCGGCCGGTGTCATCCACTTTCCAACGCTGGCCGGTCCAGGTAAGCCACTTCCCCCAGGTATGGCAGAACCGGACGTTTTCCCGATGCTGTGCCGCGAACCGCTCGGCATTGCCCAGGTCGGTGCAAGGGAAGGTCCGCGCCGGCGCCGCCGGGGAACGTGCGGTGTCGACCATGCGCCGGATCGCGTCGACATGGCCCGCCTTCAAAAGATCGTTCGCATCCTTGAGGCCGTTCGGAGAAATCGACCAGTCGACAACCCGGCATTTCCCCTCGAGCAGTTCGACGGCTTTCCGGGTTGCCACCCTACCGGCGGGGTCATTGTCAAAGAAGAGAATGGGCTCCTGTGGGATGGTCTTCAGCTTCTGCACCGAACTGGCGGATAGGATGGATGCGACATGCACACCAGGGATGGCTTCGAGCACGGACAGTCCGTCAATAATGCCCTCCACCACCACGGGCGGACCCTCACCTTCGAGCCTGAAGAAGACGCTCTTCGCCGGAGTGCCCCGGGCAAACTTCTTTTCGCCCCCGCCGATCGGAAGATACTGGAGCCCCTGAATCCTGCTCTTGTTCCATGGGGTGAGAGCAAAAACCAAGGACGCTTTGTATTCCCCGGTCGACGGCGCATAGGCCATTTTCCCCTGGGGCTTTGAAATCGATCGGTCCAGGCCGCGTTCTTTGAGGTATTCATACGCGCTTGCGGGGATCTTGTTGCGCGACCAATCTTCAAAGGTCTTCGCGAAATCCGGTTTCTTTCCGGGTGATGTGGTCGCCGGTTCCGGCTCGTGGTCGTCAAGAAAGAGGTCATCCATGGTAAGATTCAACGCTTGAACGATCTGCTGTGTGGTACAGCCTGCGAAGCAGTGAAGCAGGATCTTCCGATCCTTGACGGTGACGCTCAATGACTGCCTTTTCGCGCTCTCATGTGCCGGGCATGCCGCTTGATACTGGTCGCCGATCCGGCGCACACTTGAGAGGCGATCCAAAATCGCTTGGAGTGACGAACCGTCAGACATCAGGATCCCCTCTCCCGCGATAGCGTTCTGCCCGCTCAGCCAAAATCTGCCCGTACTGGATAACGACCACGGGAATGTTTCTCCCCGCGGGACCCCACTCAAGAAGTCGTGTGCCTGAAGCGATGGCCAGGACCTGTGGCACGTGCTCCGTTGCGCATTCTCCGCAAAGAACGATGTCGCGAAGTGCCCCGCGCAGGATCCACTTGCCGGGCTCGTCTCCGCAAAGATCGCATACGGGGACGGCGGGGGAAGCAGGCTCAGCCGGCGACGTCTTCTCCCCGTGAGCCCCGTTGCCCCCGCAGGCTCCCCGAGCCCTCGAGTCGCGCAGCCGAAACAATAGCACAGTCATCGCCGGTCTCCGCCGACACGCGACGCTTCGATCACGGCTTGCAGGTCCTCAGGGCGATACCGCACGGACCGCCCGAGCTTGACGTAGGGAAAACGCCGCTTCGTGCCGCGATCATTGCGCAGGGTCTGAAGGCTGAGGTTCAGGATCCTAGCCGCCTGCCTTTCATCCAAGAGTGCCGAAATAGTCATAAAAAACCCCCCGTTAGTTGTAGATTCGTATAATCCAGTGCATCCAGGGGATATCTTGGGGTTAAAAGGCGGGATAGTTAAGGAAGGATAGTTTCAGACGTTATCCTTACGGAAACGTCAAGTCGATGTGGCCTCCTTTGACGAGTTCCTCGAAGCGGGCGTAATACTGCTTGACCTTGGATTCGGCAGACTCCGGATTCGGTTCTTTGCTGTCTTCGTTGAAATCTCTCGGAAAAAGCCGGCGAGCGATGTCCTTGAATGTCAACCCTTGATTGCGCAGTGTTCCAACCTTCAAGATGACTTCGTAGTCAACCATCCGCCTGTTTCGCTTCAGATCAATTTCCGTATTGTTGAACTGCTGGTCGATAAGATCGTTGATATATTTCTTCAAAAGGGTTCGAGAATTGACTCTGGCAAGGTCTATGTGAAGTGTCATCGTTGTGGGGAATCTCTCGGAGTTCGGGTTAGGAAGATCCACCAAGACGGCATGTGTCTGTCTGCTCAAAAGGTGGTGGATCGTCAGTTTGTTTCCCCAGTAGTCAAGATGTTCTTCCTGCAAAATATCCTCGAAATCGAGGTTTGGATCAATCCATTGGTCTAGTCCGACTTGTTGGAAACCTACTGATATTTCCTGGGCCAAGGCCAAGGCCGCGCTGTGGGATTCCACGGTGCTGCCTTCGTCAATCTTAATTTTCCCGGCATAGAAATCCTGCAATTGTCCCCACAATCTCAGATATTTTGGGTCCTGTCTCAAGAATTCCCACCGAACACGCAGCCATTTTTTTTCATCTTCAGTAATCAAGTGCGCCCCCTGTAAGCGCTCCCTGGTGGTTCTCCGGGGGAAACCCAGCCAGGTACCGGGCTTGTCGGACGGGTTCATGATGCCCGCCCTATCCCCTGGAAGCCTTTCACGCTTGCTTTGGCATGTTGATCACGTTGTCTTTCTTCCTATTTGCCGACTTCTCGATGATGCTCCCGGCCAAGTCTGAAGCACGCCGGAGCGATTCATCCCGCAAGTGTGCGTATCTTGCTGTCATCGTCGGGCTTTTGTGGGTCAAGAGCTTCTGCAGGGTGTACATGTCCACTTGGCCGGATGATGCCAACGTGGAAGCGTACACATGCCGCAAGCCGTGGAGTGCCCGAAAATCCGCCGGGAGCTCCGCGGCCTTCTTGATGCGATTCACCGTCTTGTGAATGTCGGTCCGTTGCGCTCCCTTACGTCCGGGGAAGACAAAGGGGCTATCGGTTCTCGGATGATTGGCAAGAATCCCCCGTGCCGACTCGCTGAGGGGAATCGTCTGGTCGCGGCCGCCTTTCGGGTCCCGGATGGATATAAAGCCCCGGTCGAAGTCGATATCCGTCCATTTCAACTTGAATAGTTCACCCCGGCGCATTCCGGTGTAAAGAACCATTTTCATGAAGTGCGCGGCTTGTGTGTTCGGCTCTTCCTCAAGCGCTTTCAGTAGCCTTCCAAGCTCGTCCGGTGTGAGGTCTTCCGTCCTTTCGTTGTGAACCTCGGGCATCTGGATTGTGAAGGTCAACCCCGGGCACAGCTGCTTTCTGACTCCGAAATTGACGATGCGGCGCAAAAGCTCAAGCGTGTTGCGTACCGTCGCGGGCTTGTGGGTCTTCAGCATCTTGACTCTCAAGCGGTCCACATCGAGGGGCACCAGCTCTCCCGGTTCCTTGTCGCCGAAAAGGGGTTCCAGGTGCACGGAAAAGCGATTTTCGTCCGTCACGATCCCTTTCAAGCCGGGTGTCCCCGCCTTGTATTCTCTCCACAGACGGGAGATGGTCCACCTTTCCTTTACCTCCCGTTCGGCTTCGCGCCTTTCCTCATTCGTCGGTTGGTCCCCTTGGGCCTTGAGCGTTCGGATACCTGCCGCCCGCGCCGGGGTCATATCGTCCACGAACTGCCGCCCGGCCTTCTCCTCGATGAGCTTTCCGTTTCGCCGAAAGACGATGTAGTAGATTCGTTCCGGCTTTCCGTTCGCGCCGGTCCCCTCGATGAAGTACACTCCGGGATATTTCGTCTTGAATCTGGTCTGTTTTGGCATGGTCTCATCCTTCCGCCCGAAGGTCAAATCAGGGTAACCCGAAGGTTTTCGTCCCCAACACTATCCCCAACATTTTCATCAATTATAGGGGTAAAATAGAGGAAGTCAACGGAAAAGCATGGTCTGTAAAATGGCTGTACTCAAGTGATTCTAGGAGTCAGGAGGAAATGCGGGTAAATTAATCCCTCCGGGCTCATAACCCGAAGGTCAGTGGTTCGAATCCACTCCCCGCTACCAAAGAAAAAACAGGGGCTTAGAGATAATCTGAGTCCCTTTTTCTTTCTTTTGCGCTGACCGGAATCTTCCCGCGCCCTTTCGAGTGGCACATTCCTGACAACGAGCATGCACTTGGAACCACACCAATAGTCTCTATTTGTATGACCGTTTGATGGAATCACGTGCCGGGCAAGACAGACACCTGATATTTCCGCTGAACATGATCTTTTCAGATTGACAGGATTCGATATCATTGAGATCTTCCCGGGTTGTACCCTGAAAGCGAGTCGGGACCGTGCAGAATTTCCCACGAGGATTGGCACTTCTATTGAAACAACCCAATTCGTTAAAGGTCATTTCAAAATATGACGCCATATGATGATGAGAGAATATACGGCGCAAAGCCAACCGGTCTAATACTCATGCTCCTGGGAATCCTGACGATCGGAATCGGGATCGCTGTAACCGTTATCGCCAACGACACTCTGCTTGCATACCTTCTGATGGGCCTGCCCACATTGCTCCTGGGTTTGATTGAGCTGCTCACGGGCTTTGCGACTTTTGCCGCCCGCATTGAAATAAGTCGAAATGGCCTGACCATCGCCGCACCGGCGTGGCGTGCCTGTCCCTTGCCGCCCGTGCGACGGTTTCGCCTCCGGTGGGACGAAATTCGTGCAGTCAGGCATCGCGCGGAGATCTACCACCTGCTGCCGGGAGAAGGTCTGCCCTTCCCCGTCGATGTGTACGCCATCGATACTGAAAAAGGAAGAATCGTGCTGGGAGGCAAATCCCTTCGGGGTCTCGCCGAAGCCATGAGAGAGATCGCCGTGCGGTCGGGCGGCGGCATGAGAGCGGAAGAACCCGTTCGGGCAGGGATCTTTCGCAGTCTCGCCAAAGGCCCGCCGGCATGGCCTTGAGCGGTGATAGCGCACTTTGTCTGAAGATACGCCGGCCTGACACATTCTCACATTTCGCTGTGCATCCCGGTTCCCGGAGATTTGTGAAAAGTGTAGGTTTGACCCCTTAGTCCCGCTCACATCTGCCGCTCCAGCAGGCTTTGAAAGCGGCCCCCCTCTTTGTGCGCGAGCGATTCCCACGTACCCGCCTCCGCCACCCGCCCACCATCCAGCACCACGATACCGTCCGCTCTTCGGATCGTGGAAAGGCGGTGGGCGATAATCACCATGGTCAATTCCCCGTGAAGTCCTTCGATGGCCTCCTGGATGCGCTGTTCGTTTTCCGTGTCCAGGGAACTCGTTGCTTCATCCAGAAGAAGCAACGTCGGTTTTCGCAGCAGCGCCCGGGCGAGGGCGATCCGCTGCCGCTCCCCCCCGGAGAGCCGGATTCCCCGATCCCCGAGCACGGTATCCAGGCCGTCGGGCAGAGCCGACACGAAGTCCTCGGCGGCAGCAAGCCGGATCGCGGTCCAAATCTCCTCTTCCGTGGCGTCCCGTTTAGCCCACAAGAGGTTGCCGCGAACCGTGTCGTGAAAAAGAAAAGTCTCCTGAGGAACATACCCGATGGAGCTGCGCCAGTTGTGCACCCATTCGCCCTCGAGCGGTGTGTCGTCGATGAGAATCGTGCCCTCGGTCGGGTTGAGAAGCCCCAGGATGAGGTCGGCAAGAGTGGTTTTACCGCTCCCGGAAGGACCGACTATCGCCATCGTTTCGTGCGCCCGGATCACGAGATCGATCTTGCACAGGGAAAGACTTTCCATGCCGCCGTCATAAGAAAAGGACACCCGGCTGAATCGGATGGAGCCTTCGAGCCGCACGGGCCGTACCACGGGGGGAGAAGGCGATTCAGCCGCGGCTTCGAAGCGGCTCAGCATGAGGCTCGCCTCCCGGAAGGCCGGGAGGGAGTTGCTGATATGCTGCATGAAATGCTGTATACCCGATACCTTCGGCGAGAGCCGCGCAAACACGAAGACTACGAGCAGGAGACTGGTCGCCGGGATTGTGACGAATTGGGACGCGATGTAGAAGAAAGAGCTCAGAGCCACTATGGCCCCTATCTGGTGATACATCCTGGTGGCGGCGTCCACCTGGAAGAAACGGACGGCCTTTGCCGCGAGCTGGTTCGTGATGGCGGAGAAACTCGCGGCGTGCTCGTGTTCAAGGTTGTAGCTCTTGGCGATTTTCATGCCCCCGAGGTGCTCGGTCGCCACCCAGTACATGTCCTCCACCTTCTTCTGCAGTTCTTCGCTCAAACGGTGAGCCTGCTTGTTGAGAGGCTGCAGAATCAGGAAGATAATGGAGACGCATGCCAGCGTGAACATCGTCATGATCCACGAAACGGTCATGGCCACGCAGATGTAGATGACGGTAAGCACGATCGCCGCAATGAGCTCGAGCAGTCGTTGGGTGGCCAGCCCCGCCCGGATCAGGTCGTTGGTCACGACGCGAATCACGTCGGCCCCGCTCGTCCGCGTGAAGCACAGCCAGCCCACTCGCGCAAATGCCGCATACAAACGGTCCTGCATGTGCTGCGTGTAACCCATGATCATCCTGGCATTCAGGCTTTCCTGGTACCGGCCGATCATGGCATGCACGCTCAGAATGACCACGTAGACGGACAAGACTGCCGGCAACGTGAGAGGCAGCCCACTCATATCGAAAAGCTCCCTCACGAGAAGGGAAATTCCGTCGGTCTTCTCCGCTCCCCCAAAACCGATCAGATGCAGGAAGGGTATCAGCATGATCAGGCCGACACCCTCACTGAGACCGAGCAGAACCATTATAAGAAGGGATATCCAGGCCTTTGCGCCGGCATACCGGAGGAAGGACAGAAGGTAGGATTTTGCTGTTGCACTGCCTGACGGTTGCATGCCGATCCCCGTGCCGGGAACAGGGCCGCCGGGCAAACACCCCGGCAGTCTATTTGCGCTTTCTTTGGAATTGACGCGTCAGCTGGAACAGCCAAAGATTGAGGGGGGCACAGCGATTCCACGCAAAGCCCGCTTGGCGCCATATGCCGTGATCGAGCCTGTGTACGCGTCCCTTCTGGAAAACCAGGACGGCCCTGCCCAGAATGTCTCTTCGCGTAAACGGCCCTTCACAATTCCTCTGCGCATCGCCGCGCAGGAAATACATTTCTCCTTCAATCCGAACGATGCGGTGCACGACGTAGCGCTCCCCTTCGGGCATGAGAGCGCGCTGCGCCAGGACCACGTCTCCCGCCACCGGCGGAGAGCGGATGGGTTCGATTTCCACCACATCGCCGCCGCGGATGAAGGGGAACATGCTGCTGCCCATGGCGGTCATGCGCACGCGCTGATTGCTTTCAAGAGCGGCCAGGACCAGCGGCATGAATTCACGAGCGGGGATGATCATGTGCTGGGCCCCACGGAATGGTGCGCCTTCGATTTGAGCCGACCGCGAAATGCAGCCCCGATCCTCTCGAAAAGCCGTCGGCGACAGCCGGCGAATACGCCGGGCGGGCTATTCATAGCGACTCTTTCTCGCGCGGGCGATTTCGCACAGGTACGGCACGGCTTCGGTCAGCGTGCCCGTCTCCGACATCGACCATGCCGGGCATCGCCCACAGTAGGAAAAGGCGTCACAGGCACTGCATTCCGATCCGGCCGGAGGCGCGGAATCAACGAATTCCTGCACCTGCTTCCACGCCTCGGGAAAACCGATCTCCAGCGGCCGGGCGGCCGGGTGGGGCAGAAGGAGGCATGCGTTCATTTCTCCCGCCGCATTGACCGCGAACGCGGCTTTCCCCGCCTGGCAATAGAAATTGTCGTGCCTGCCGGCGGCCGTTTCCCTGAGCGCCGCCTCCGTCCATTCGTCCGCCGTGGCGCTGTCCGTGGCCTCGAGCTCGATGCATTCCTCGGCGGACAGGCGGCAGTCTTCCACATCCGAGGAAGACCCGTCCGGACGCCGGGTGAGCAGCCAGGACGCGGAGAACGGCACGCCCCAGCCGTGCGCCATGCCGCGCATGGCCTCCAGTTCCCCCACGTTCTGCCTCGTGACGGTGGTCTTGAGCCCGAAAGTGATGCCATGAGACAGAAGGGCTTCCACCCCGGCCCTACAGGCGGCAAAACTGCCCGGCCTGCCGGTGACTGCCTCGCAGGTTGCCGCGGTCGCTCCGTAAAGGGTGATCTCGACGCGGCTCGGGGGTGCGTGGGCCAGGCGCGCCGCGATGTCCTTCGTGATGAGCGTGCCGTTGGTAAAGAGGGCAAGGGAGAGGCCCATACGCGTAAGTGGCTCATATATCTCAAAAAAGTCGCGACGCAAAAAAACTTCCCCGCCTGTGAGAAGCAGGAAGACCATGCCGTGATCCACCGCTTGGCGCGCCAGCTCCAACCACCCCGAAGCCGGAAGCTCCCTTGCGGCCTCCGCCATGTCTCCCGCGGATTTGCGCACGTAGCACATCCGGCAGGACAAATTACAGCGGCCGGTCAGCTCGAAGGCCCCGTGGGCGGGTTGGCGGTGTACGGCAGCCCGCCTGAGCATCTCGCTGACCAGCGCCCCGTATTGTGTAGGTGTCTGGGTCATGTCTTCAGCAACCCCAACCGCCCGAGTTCGTCCAGGAAAGCCTGGACGTCGCCACGGGCCATGTCCTCGTCGATGTCGAACTCCTTTACGACCTCCGTCACCAGGTACTCGAGGGAACGGTCCTGCGCGAGGAGCTCCCATACGATACGCCCCGTTGCATTGAGGGTTATCAGGGCGTTCATATCCAGCACCTTCGCGCCGAGCGGCACCAGAATGTCCTGGCCCCCGACATTTCGCAACGAGAAGTCTTCGCTTCTTTTCATGTCCGAGTCCTCTGCGGTACACTAAAACGCCCGCGACAAATCCCTTTGCGCAGGCGTTCCCTCGGGCTGACACAGTGCCTACCACCGGCGGCGAGGCTCACTCGGTGAGTCCACAGACCTTGATGGTGCTGAAATTACAGCCCAGTACCCGCTCCTCCAGCTGGACCTGGACGACGGTCGCCTTGGGCGGCTCATAGGACTTCTTCCGGGATCCTTGATCTTTCATGGCTCTCCACCTCCTTTATGGTACATTATGGCATATATGACAGAAGGTATACACGTGCGGCAACTATATGAAATCATATTCTCTTTTGTCTGTCAAGTTAAATTTGAATGTGCTTGACAGCGTCCGCAACGGGTGGTAACTTGATCCCGAGTGGCCTTACTGAATTGATATCACAAGATATTTCAGCCCTCAAACAGACGGCCCCTATCGCCTGAAACATGCTCTGGACCGTGACGCTGCCCGATAGAACTGCGCCCGCCGGTCCGGCCGGCAGTCACGTCCTTCGGCATTCGCCTCAGTGGAACGCCTGAATCAGACCTGCTCATTCGAGGAGAAACTCTATGAAAAGAGCCCCCTGGATTGTCCTGTCGGCGCTCGTTTGCCTGCTGGCTGCTTCCTCCCACGCCTCCGCGCAGGATTCGCCGGCGCCGAATCTCGTCGGCGTGTGGCGCGCCCAAGTCCCGACTCCCTGGGGACCGGCAACGGGCGAGACCGCCCTGATGCCCGACGGCCGTTTCACCAAGACATTCAGGACCGGCCAAATCTTTACTTGGGACACCGGCGTGTACACGGTCGGTCCCGGATACATACACTTCGATATCACGGACCACGAGCCCAAATGGTACAACGGTGTGCGCATGCACTGGGTCAAGAGTGAGACGGTGTTCTTTCAAATGGTCGGCCCGGACCAGATGCTCTGCGAAGACCGCATAACGGGCAGCCGCTGGCAGGCTTACCGCCTCCGATGATACGGATGAGGACCGGGCGGGCGATCCGGACGGTCGGGCCGCCTCCGCACTTGCCTCTCAGTGACGGCAACGGTTTCACGGGTCGCTCGGGGAACTCTTGTCGAACAAAAGCCCGACGGCGTTCCCGCGGCATTGCCCGGGACGAGAGCCGGTGCAGCCAGTAATCCTTCGATTTCCGGATGTCCAACCGCTCACGGCGCTTCCCGGCAATCCCCGGTCAATTACCCGCCTGACTTGGGAACTCACATGCAGCCTGTCTTCATCCCCCGGAGAAATGCAACTTTTCAGGGCCGAACTTGTCAAAATATACCGAGGATATCGCCGGCAGGCGCTCAAGCAATGCACCGTCCATGTCGGCGAAGGTTTCGGATTTCGAGACCGACGCATTCGATATGATTCTTCACCGAGGCGCTCGAACGAGCCAAGGAGCGAAAGATGAACGGACGGGTTCCCGACGAAGTGATGCCCGGCCTTATAGGAACATTCTTCCGGGCTGTTTGGTTATTGATCGTGTTCTTGCACGCATTGCACGGAACGGCCCTGGGTGATTGCGGCCCTCTAACGAAAGCCGCGGACGAACGGTTTGCCAGGGCTGAAGATTCCTATGCGGCGGGCAGGTATCGCGAAGCTTTGGAATTGCTTGACCAGGCGCTCTCAACGGACATTTACTGCCGCCCCGAGAAGGCGCACCTGGAACTGATCGGGCTGGCCGCCACCTACGAGGCTCTTGGGGACTACGCCATGGCCCTGGAAACCCACCGCCGGGATCTCGCGCTTGCCATCCGGGTCTTCGGGGCCGATACCCCCGATACGGCGGTGTCCCACAACAACCTGGGGAGAATGCACCGGTACATGGGACAGTACCCCGAAGCACTCGCGCATCTAGAGAAGGCCCTGGCCATACTCATCCACAGCAGTGGACCGGACCAGCCCGACACCGCCGTATCCTACAATAACGCGGCCTCGGTCTACGAAGAGGCGGGCGATTACAGAAAAGCGCTCGAATACTACGAGAAATCCCTGAGCATCAGGCTGAAGGTCTTCGGGCCGGAACACCCGGCAACGGCAACCGCCTTCAACAACCTGGGCGGGATCTACAAAGCCATGGGCCAGTACGAAAAAGCCCTCGAAAACCTCAACAAAGCCTTGCCAGTCTATATAAAAACCTACGGTCCCGAACACTCCGGCACAGCCATCACGTATAACAACATAGCATCGGTTCACAAGGCCCTGGGCCAATACCCCGAAGCTCTCGAACACTACCGAAAAGCGCTCGAAATCGATCTCAAGACCAGCGGTCCGGATCACCCGGCCACGGCGGTGACTTACAACAACATTGCCGCCACCCACGAGAGCATGGGGGAGTTCGAAAAGGCACTGTCGTATTTCGACAAGGCACTGTCGATCCAGTTGAGCACGCTTGGATCCGATCATCCCGCCACGGCTAGGACCTACAACAATCTGGGGTCGGTTTACCAGTCCACCGGCGAATGCTCCAGGGCGATCGAATACTACCGAAAGGCGCTGCCGGCCGCGCTGCAGTCCGGCGACGCCCAGCTTCAATGGAATGTGCTCGCCGGAATGAGCTCGACCTTTTCAAAGCTCGGCAATCCGAACGTCGCCATCCTCTTTGGAAAACAGGCGATAAATGCAATACAGGCCATGCGCTCCTCCATGGCGAGCATGGACATGTCCCTCCGGAAAAGCTTCATCCGCGACAAGGAAAACGTCTACAAGCGCCTTGCGGCGCTGTTGACGGACATGGGCAGAATTCCTGAAGCACAGCAGGTGATGGACCTTCTGAAGGAAGAGGAGTTTTTCGAGTTTGTGCGAGGAATGGAGGTCCCGAAGGCCGGCGAAGGGGTCGGCTACAGCGAGGCCGAAAAACCCTGGGTTGAAAAATTCGCCCGGATCAGCGATCAAATTGCGCAGAGAGGCGCGGAGTATGCGGAAATCAGGAGAAAAGCCAAGAGCAGCGAGCTCACCGAGGAGGACAGGAAGAAGCAGAAGGAAATCCTGTCCGATCTGGAGACAGCGAGCCGCACCTTCGAGGCTTTCATCGACAGGATCTCCGCGGAATTTGAGAAAACCGCCGGGGAAAAAGCCGCGGAGCTGACGGAAAAAGGCCTGCGCGACCTGAAATCCTTCCAGTCCCTTTTGAGGTACCTGGGAAACGGGACGATCGTCGTCTACTATCTCGTGACCGAAAAGAAACTGATCGTCATACTGACGACTTCGGAAACACAACTGGCAAGAGAGACAGACGTCAGCGCCATCGAGCTCAATCACATGATCTCGGATCTCAGAAAGGATCTCCTGTGCCCCTCGAAAGACCCCCGGCCCGCGTCCACGAAGTTGTTCACGGCTGTCCTGGGCCCGATTTCCCGCGATCTGGAGCAGGCGGGCGCCACGACACTCCTGCTTTCGCTTGATGGAGCACTCAGATACATTCCTTTCTCCTGTCTTTACGACGGCCGGAAGTACCTGATCGAGCGCTATACGCCCGTGGTTTTTACGCCCGCCAGCCGTGACAGGCTGAGGGATTCCCCTTCCCTATCCTGGCAGGTTGCCGGGTTCGGGGTCGCGGACAAGGTGAGCGACCGTTTCAGGGCCCTGCCTTCGGTTCGATACGAATTGCACAGTATTGTCGGGCAGGAAGGCAAAGGCGGCGTTCTCCCGGGAATCATCAAACTCGACGGCGAGTTCACGGTGGACGCCATGCGCGAGGCGCTCCTTCGCGACTACCCCGTGGTGCACATCGCCAGCCATTTCGTCTTCCAACCGACTGCCGAGGAATCTTTTCTGCTGATGGGCGACGGCTCTCAGCTGACTTTGGATAAAATCAAGCACCAGGGCTTCCGGTTTGACGAAGTGGACCTGCTGACCCTTTCGGCATGTGAAACCGGGCTGGGCGCACGGGATGCCGACGGGCGGGAAGTCGAGGGATTCGGGGTGCTTGCACAGCGCAGCGGGGCAAAAGGGGTTATCGCATCTCTATGGTCCGTTGCCGACAGGAGTACGGGACTGCTCATGAAGAAAATGTACGAAGCGCGCGCGGGCAATCCCTCCACAAACAAGGCCGAGTGCCTGCGCCGGGCCCAGCTGGTATTGCTCCGGGGAGAAGAGGAGAAAGAGCCATCCAGCGAGCCGCCACCCCCGCAGGAGGCCAGGCAGTCGCGCGATTGCGGCGGGAGGAACAGCCCGACCTTTGAATCACCTCCGTCGGCACCATACGCCCACCCATATTTCTGGGCGCCCTTCGTTCTGATGGGGAATTTCAGGTAGGAAAGCGCCGGGGGCCGGGAAACCCGCCCGCCTCGATACCCGGGCGAAAGCGGTCGCCCCCGCTCCGGAGGGAATCATGAAGCATCCGGACGATGGCGGGGGCTTGCTGCAACCGATCCGCGCGTTCAGAACAGAATCCAGGAGACCAGTCCGCCTTCCTGAAAATTGAACGCTATTTTCGATGTTTCGTAGACCAGCGTGAATCCCGACAGGGATTCCAGGTTCCTGTCCGGATCGCCATATCGTGCAACGACGTCTTCCTTGGAGTTCCCCATGCCGATGTTCCTCGCCGTTCTTCCGGAAAAATCCCTGAATGCCAGGATCAGCCCGATTTCCTTGTTCTGTGAGACGGTCATCAGATGGTTTGCGAACCGGTTGATCTTGTAGGGATAACGCTCCAGGGGCACGTTTTCCGTCTCCGGAGCCCCCCAGTCTCTTGGGATTTCCTCGTCATAGGCGCCTGTCTGAAGGCCCAGCACGTTCTCCCGCTCGTGTTCGACGCCTTGAGGGGAGGAATCCGCCGGACTTTCGACGCCCAGGGTTTTCCTTGCCGCGGCCGCCCACGGAGTCTTCCTGTCCAGCTTGAGATATTCCAGCCAGAGTTTCCTGCACTCACTTTCATCGCCCTGTTCCAGTGAGAGCCGTCCGAGGTTATACAGCGCCAGGTCGTAGGCAGGGTCGATCTTGAGGGCCTCTAGGAAACAGCCTTTGGCTTTGTCGGGGTTTTCCGTGTGGAAGAACGCCACGCCAAGAGTGTTCAGCGCCTCTTTTCGAGCCGGGGCAATTCTGAGGGAGTCCTTCAACATGACCACCGCCCTGTACGCATCACCCTCCTCGCCCCTCAGAATAAGCGCGCAGGCCAGATTCTCATATGACCTGACGTACCCGGGATCCTGGCGGATGGCCCGCTGATACAGCTCAATAGCCTCCTTCAGATGCACTCCGAACAGGTACTCGGCATCCTCCGCCCCCCGTTGAGCCATGTCGCCGGCCCGGGTCCGCGGATCGATGGCGACCGACATTCTGAAAAGGGGGGGCGCCCCTCCCGCCTTGCCCGCATAGTACTTCATGGCCAGTTGATGGTGGCTCGCGGCAAGATTGTGGGCGACCTCGCGGCTCGGGAAGTACGCAAGAAACCTCCTGAATGCGGTAACAGCCCGCTCATACTGCCCTGTCCGGTAAAACGCCAACCCCAGCTCGAACATCTCCACGTTTTTGAGTACCTGCCGAAGGCGAGCCTTTACCGTTCCCGCCCTTTGCTCCGGGGTGGGGTGATCGGGATCCTTGGGCGTATTGACGGAATAGGCCGGGTCAACAGCTTGCAGCCACTCGACGAAGAAGCTGACCCTGTCGTCATCCACCACGGCTCTGGTGTCGAATCCGGCCACGGCGGCGTATATGATCCCATGCTCATCGGCCTGGAGCTCCTTTGCCAGGACTTGATCCGTCGCGCCTGCTATCGCTCTCAGTTCCGCGAGAGTCTTCGCATCGGCCCGATTACCGGCTTCGGCCGTCTTCAAAGCGTTGAAGAACTTCATGTGCCAGAAATCATCCTTGAGCAGATGCGCCAGTTCATGCCCGAGCACGAAAGCCAGACGGTCATCGGCAGCCTTTGTGTCCCTGGAACAGATGTCAAGGGTCCTGCCGGAAATGATGACCGCCCCATCGGGTATGGCTATGGGGAGAGAAATATTCTTGGGTTCGGTCTTCGAGATGAAAAGCCTCGGCACCACACCGGGCCGACTCCCGGCGGCATTGACCAGGCGGCTGAAGATTTCGTGCGCTCTCTTTGCCCGAGCATCGGTTTCCGGCTTTACCTCTTCATACTGGCGCTGCCAGAAATCGATCGTTTCCATGGGGTTTTCATAGGATTGGACCCAATCGGGAAAAATCGGAATGGCCAATAGAACAACGAAAACAAGTTGCAAGGCTCGCATCCCGTTTCTCCTTCAGTGCAACCGAGTCACCGGCAATATGCAGTCAGGCGCGATCCGCGGCCTTCCGCGAGAAGCCTGAGTGACGACATCAGCTCAGCAGTTGCTCGATTTGTGTGACAAGCTGAAGAACCTTTTGCGTATCCTTGTCCGTGATGTCCGCCTTACCGGATATGGCGGCGATTTCCTCCAGGGCGTCGACCACTCCCTTCGGAGCGTCCATCCGCTTGAGCTCGGAGGTAAAATAGCTCAGCGTCGCCGGCTGCCTCAACAGCTCCCTGTCCCCCGACGCGGCGGTCAGGCTCATGTTCACCAGCCAGGCGCCCGCTCTGAATAGAGTGAGCTTATCTTCCGATTGGGCCCTGGCATATTCCTCGAAAAAGGGTTGGAACAGTGAGAGAACAGTAACCAGATACTCGGGAGGATATTTCGCGTTTTCGATCATATTGCGCGCTTTTGTAATGAAACCGTAAAGCGAGGAAGGAGCGCCCATCTTGACAAACTCACCTTCGATGACCTCGAGCCGTTGCGACGCGAGATCCCATTTCCCGCCCGTCACATAAGCGAGCGCTTCCGTATAGAGAGCCCCGATAAGGAAAAACCGCGCCTCGTCCGATCTGGCCGCGAATCCGTAGGTCGATGCCCTGCTTTGGAGTGGGGAATGCTGTTTGGCCATATCCCCTATATTCCCGGTGGACTTTATGCCGGATTGAAACGCATGGGAATTGAAATAGGGCATGGGGCCGTCCGACTTATAGGTATTCGGGTCAAAACCATCCTGCGAAAGCACCACTGCAGGTACCAGCAGCAACAGAACTGAAACTATCATTACGAGCTTCATCCGTTTCATTCTTGCCTCCTACCAGACCAATCGATACGTTTTCAAACCGAAATTCACCGGCCTATTATTGAAATTCAAAAGGACTATCGAGTACTGTTCCGGATAATTCGAGCTCACGAACAAAGGCAAATATTGCTTGTGCTTCATCCTGGCAAACCCCTTCGTTCTATTCTGCGAATCCAGCAATACCATGCAAATATTTTCCGAAGGCGATTCGACCAGAAACCCATAATCAGTCAATGCAAGGCTTTGAAAGCCGGCTTTCCAGGCTCCCGGGTCAACTTCATTCCCCTTCTGGCGCGCGGGCTGGATCTGGCCGGTCACTCCATCCAACTGCTGAGCCTTGTTTACGATCAATTCGACATTGGGCGGGAAAATCTGCTCCAGGGACAGAAGTCTGTTGAACTGCGGGTCTGTGAGCAACTTCTTTGCCTTGTTTATGGGAATGGCATAGAAAAACCCCGTGCTGCCACCGTAAGCCGGGTTCACCATGACGGCCGCATTGATTCCTATCACCTCGTTCCCGCGGTACAACGCCCCCCCGCTGTTGCCGGACGTGATCGTTGCGGTGTGGTTGATCCTTTCGGTCTGCTTGAGATCATTTCTGACCACCTGGCTGACACTTCCCTCGGTGATGTTGAGTCCCATGCCGAGGGGGTTGCCCACGGCCAATACTTTGTCCCGGGGTTCAACCGTGTTGGAGTCGCCGAGCACGCATGAGGGAAAGCTCTTCTGGCCGCTTATTTTCAATATGGCTATATCGTTTGGAAGATCGTAGACTTTGATATTCCGGATCTCGAACCGCGAACCTTCCTGAAACAGGGCCTCACCCCTGAAGCTCTTGCGGGCGACATGGTAGTTCGTAACGATAGTTCCTTCCTCATCGACCAGGAAACCGCTCCCGAATGATCCCGCCTCCATGAGCTCCACCCCGTTGCCGTTCGGCTTTCCATTCGCGTCCTGCTTGAGCCCGGACGCGAAATCGAACTGCGTCATCTTCAAAGCGACATTCCGAGCCCCCAGCTCCTGGTTCGATGGGAAGTCGGCCGCCTGTCCACCGCCGTGAAAGCCCGAATGGAAAATCAGCGCCAAAACGGCCAGCACAACCACGATAAAAGACCTGTTCATTGATCGCCTCCTCGCCACCTGTGCAAACGTCCGGTTGTGATGTTGCCTTTCCATTGAATTTGACAGTACCGGAAAAGAAAAGTTCCTGTGTACCCCAAAAGGAATTTCTTGCCGTATTGACGAATATCCCGTCGGTTCAAAAGCACACAGCGTGAGACCCGCTCCGGAGTGGCAGGAGCATGTGAAGTGGGTGTCCGAAAGGGTTGTTTTAAAACCCTAAAATCATCCTTACGCCCTGTCAAACACAAAAATCGGCCCACAAAAAAATTGTGCCTCAAGGTGAAAAAATTCGGGAACCTTTCCGGGGCTCCCTTGTCAGAACGGGTAAAGGGCAAGCAAGCAGAATGGAGGGCAAGGTCATGCAACCAAATGAAACAAGAAGATCACGGGATCGGAAAAAGTCAACTCCACTGACGATGATCTTTAAACAACGTCATATGAAAGAGGAATTCGGGTACTCGGAAGATTGCGGTTGGGAACTTGAGCTTCCTGGAACACTTAATCTTCTGAGAGAAAATAGAGTGAGAAATGTCGCAAACATGATATTCGCGCTCGTACTCATGATCGCAGCGGCAACAATGACCGTCCCGTCGGTAAGCGCTGCCTGTGCCTGAGGCTCCGCCGAGTGCGAGTGTGGAAGAGCCGTCGGAGAGAACATGACTGTCCTGAAGTGAAAGAAATACGCCATAAAGGAGGAAATGGAGATGAAAACGCAGGAATCGCAAAAGAAACCCTACGAACCGCCAAAGGCCGCCGTTATCCGCGTACAGCTCGAGGAGCGGGTGCTCGGATGCCTGTTCAGCACCATCAAGTACTGCGGGCTCACCGAATAGGAACGGAACGACTCATGTCATCGGGACAAGGTCCCACAAAGGAGGAAATGGAGATGAAAACGCAGGAATCGCAAAAGAAACCCTACGAACCGCCAAAGGCCGCCGTTGTCCGCGTACAGCTCGAGGAGCGGGTGCTCGGATGCCTGTTCAGCACCATCAAGTACTGCGGGCTCACCGAATAGGAACGGAACGACTCATGTCATCGGGACAAGGTCCCACAAAGGAGGAAATGGAG